>Ga0187892_10000326_pt1 | contig 126565 bp, 132 predicted proteins | sample MA1701073metaG_FD_139345 | JGI IMG/M metagenome (GOLD analysis project Ga0187892, IMG submission 139345) | Bio-ooze microbial communities from a basaltic lava cave in the Kipuka Kanohina Cave System on the Island of Hawaii, USA - MA170107-3 metaG ... | reverse complement strand
CCCCGTTAAACGTGAAAGGTAAAAAGTGAGAAGGAGTGCGCTCTTCTCGAAGATGCTCTGAACCTTTTACGTCTTACTTTTCACGTCTCACGTTAGATGTTGAAATACTTTTCGATGCTAATATATCGCTCTCCCGTATCGCAGAGGACGGTGACCACGTTTTTGCCCGGTCCGAGTTCCTGGGCCACTTTCTGGGCTGCGAACACGTTGGCCCCCGCAGAAATTCCTACCAAAAGCCCTTCTTTTTTCGAGATCTGCTTGGCCGTTTGATAGGCCTCATCGTCGGTCACGGTTAGCACACGATCGAGAACGGACCGGTTCAACACTTTCGGGATGAATCCTGCCCCAATGCCCTGGATCTTATGAGGCCCCGGCTCTCCGCCGGATATGACCGGCGATCCGGCCGGTTCAACCGCAATCACTTGCACACTACGATTGCGTTCCTTGAACAGCTCCCCGCATCCTGTGATGGTGCCACCCGTGCCCACTGCCGCCACGAACGCATCGATCTTTCCGTCGAGCGACTCGAGAATTTCGACTGCCGTGGTCTTTTTGTGCATGGCCGGGTTGGCCGGGTTGGAAAACTGGTCCGGCATAAAGTACAACGGATTCTGTGCGACAATGCTTTCTGCCTCACGGATCGAGCCTTTCATACCTTCCCAGGCCGGCGTCAGGACGAGTTGTGCGCCATAGGATGATAAGAGGCTTGCCCGTTCCATGCTCATACTCTCTGGCATCACGAGGATCAACTTATAGCCACGAACCGCAGCGACCAATGCTAAGCCGATCCCCGTGTTTCCGCTCGTCGGTTCGACGATTGTGCCGCCCGGCTTGAGGGCACCCATTCTTTCTGCCTCGTCGATCATATTAAGGCAGATACGATCCTTGACACTTCCACCGGGATTAAAGAACTCAACTTTTCCGTAGATTGTCGCACCGTCCAGAGGGGACAACCGATTCAGACGGACGAGGGGAGTCCTTCCTATGAGTTCGGTAATGTCCTTGTGCACAGGCATCGTCAACGGCCCCCTCCCATGTAAAACAAGAACTCGACCCGGTCACCGTCACGTAGGTTGGTGGTGGCCAGATGATTCCGGTCCAGCACGGTGTCGTTGACTTCGACCGCAACCATTTGTGGTTCAATCTTTTTTGCCTGAAGAAGGTCGAGGACTGTTCCCCCGGCAATCTCCTCGGTCTTACCGTTGATTTTGACCTGCACGATGACTCCCATGATGGTCAAGAGAGCAAACAATTTCAACACGTTATCAAAGCGACTTCGCCAATGTCAAGGTAACGAGATCTGCCAGTTCGTAGCTTGACTTTGTCCGCGATCCGCCGCCACTATGCCACGTTTCAGATGAGGGACAACATGTGGAAACGCAACTTCATGTTCAGATCTGCTGAGGCGATTCCCCTCGAAGAATCCGAAAACGACCTGTTTCACGATACTGACCCTGCCATGGATAGCACCGGACTCCGGTTAGAGAGGTTTTTATCGGTATGGATTCAAGGCGACGGGGAAGATGACAAGCCAACGGCGTTCACGAACATGTATGTCCGCACAGCCACATTGGATTTTCAGAAGCGGGTCGGGTTTCTGCAGCCCCTCCAAGGCCGCTCTCACCAGATCAAAGAGTTGCTCACGCCGGGCCAGAAGAGGTTTCTGCAGCAGTGGCTCGTCGCCTCGGCGCCCCAGGCCTGGGAGGCTACGAACGATCATTTCAAGATGTTATTTGAACTCGAATAGCATTTCCCAGCACTATGAGAGTCCTCGTTTCCCATCCAATTGTGCGATCGTTCGGTCTCATTATGCTGATGCTCGCTGTTCCGGTCGGAGCCGGGCGGAGTGCGACGGTAGAGGTCTACTATGGCCCGGATGACGCGCCTCTCGATCGTTTGGCCACCCTCTATCGGCAGGCGACACGCTACCTGTATGTAGCGGTCTACGGGTTGACCTCTCCCCTTGCGGTAGAAGCAATGATCGCGGCGAAGAGGCGGGGGGTCGATGTGCGTCTGATCACCGATGCACAGCGCACGGAAGATATCAAACAACGGACGGCCCTCAACACATTGCATCTGGCCGGCATTCCTGTGCTTGTGAACCAGCACGATGGGCTGATGCACCTGAAACAGGTTGTCATCGACGATGAAGTCAACGCTTCCGGGTCAATGAACCATACAACGAGCGGCAATCACTATAACGATGAGCGGCTCGACGTTATTACCGATCGAGCCATCACCGTCAAGGCTCGTGAGAAGTTCCTGGCCATGTGGAACGATCACGCTAGATATCGTGAATGGAAATAGGTAACCAGGTTAAGGCTAAGGTCGAGGAAGAAGAAAGGTTTAACGCAGTCCTCGTGCATCCTCAGCCTTAACCTCGACCTTAGCCTATTCTTTGTGAGATGTGATGACTGAAGACACCGACGTCGCGGTGGTGGGAGCAGGGGGAGGCGGGGCCGTCCTGGCTCTGGCGCTGGCCAAGCAAGGAATCAGCACTGTGGTGTTGGATCATGCCACCGGTCCCCCAAGGGGATTACGGGGAGAAATTCTCCAACCGAACGGTCAGCGCGTCCTCGATCGTCTGGGCGTGTTAGGATCGTTGCCGGCCGATGCCACAAGGGCTGTGCGGCTCTTCCACTTTTGTCGGGCCGGAGGAACGCGCCTCTGCAGCATCGACTATGGCGATCTGCCGGCGCCCTACAACCGCGCGATCGTGACGTTGCCGAACGTGGCCCATCATGCGATTGTCGAGGCGGTACAGCAGCATCGAAGCGTGACTCTTCGTTACGAAACCTCCTTCACCGGCCTGTTGCGCGAAGGCGACCGGGTGATGGGTTTGTCCACGCAAGGGCCCGATGGCGCAGGCACAATCCGTGCTCAGATCGTGGTCGGCGCCGACGGTGCATTCTCGAAAGTGCGTGAGGCCCTCAAGATTCCCGCCGATGTGTATCTCTATCCCGACGGGTACCTTATTGCGATTTTGGAATCGGAAGAGCCTGTATCTGAATCGTTCTACTATGTCGGAGATCGGACCATTCTGGGAATCTTTCCCGCGACGGGTAATAAGGTCTATCTCTTCTATATGATCCCCAAGGATTCGATGGAGGCGGTGAAGCAGCGGGGGATCCCTGCGTTACAGCAAGCGTGGAGCCTGATCGCGCCGCGATTTGCAGGACTGTTCCGGCGCCTGAGCGATTGGAGCCAGACAGCCTATATGCCGACCGGGCGGGTGCGAACGCCAACTTGGGTGGCGGATGGAGCGGTGCTGATCGGCGACGCCGCGCATGCGATGAACCCCCATGCTTCGCAGGGTCGCATGCAGGCGATGGTCGATGCCATGGCACTGGCCGATTTGTTGCCAAGCTGTCTTGCCGATAAGGACTATTCCGCTGCCAGGCTCAAGGAGTTCGAACGAATCAGAAGGCCACAGGTCTCTATGCTGCAACGATTGGCCGACCAGCAAGTGTTCTATTGGAATACGGGAAATCCGGCGGTAGCCTTCCTGCGCGACCGCGTGTTTCAAACCCTTGACCGGAACGCGCGGCTTCGCTATCAGGTCTTGTCGACTACGGCAGGGTTACGAACGATGCCTCCATTTAGCTTGGTCGATCGTGTGATTGCCGCGGGGATTCTTCCCGATCTCCGTGCGGGTGAGCGAGCTCCGGATCCGATGTCTCCATGAGGAACCATGGGTACGACTGATTATCAATTTGAGGGATTGCCGAACGAGACGCAGAAGCTGTTGCAGACCTATGTGAAGGAGGTCGAAGGAGTATTCGGAGAGCAGTTGGAGGGCATACTGCTTTACGGCAGTGCAGCTCGTGGGGAATTTCTTCCGGGGCGTTCCAACCTGAATATCCTCCTCCTGGTATCGTCGTGCGGCAGCGCCACTCTCAAAAAGTACAGCGCGGTGCACCGTCAATGGAGTAAGGAACAGATCGTGGTCCCTCTCTTTTTGACGGAAGCAGAGTTGCACGTATCGGCGAGGGTCTTTCCGTTGGAGTTTATGGAGATTCAGGAGCAACATCGCCTCTTAAGAGGGCGCAATCCCTTCATCGGTTTTCACGTGAAGACCGATCGACTGAGAGAGGCGGTGGTCCAGGGCCTGACCGGCCACGTGCTGCGGTTGCGTCAACGATATGTCGAAGGGGGCGGGGGCAACGATGCCACGACGATCTTACTGTCGCTTGCCATCACCTCGATCCTCCCATTGGTGCGAGGGCTCCAGCAGCTCCTCGGGCGTCCCCCTCTTGCTCACTCAGACTCCGTGATCGCGGATGTCGCCGGGCAGTTGAAATTGGACCTGCAGGGTTTGCGGGATGCCTTATTGCTCAAGCGCGGTCAGGTTTCTCCCGGCCCTCACGAAGTGCCGCGTTTCTTTGACCGGTATCTGCAAGCTGCAACAGCGCTTACCCAGGCAGTTGAGCAGCTGCTGCAACCGGAGGAACGATGACGAAAATTCTCAGTCTGACCCTGGTGCTCTGCATGCTCATTTTCGTGAGTCTCGCGCAGGCACTTTCATACGAACGACCCAAGGTCCAGCTGCCGGAACCCCGAGGCTATGTGAGTGATCACGCGCAGGCGATCGATGGGGATTGGAAAGAGCGGATCCGGTCCGTCTGCCAGGACCTTGAGCGGAAGACCGGCATTGAAATGGTTGTGGTCACGATTCCGACCATTAAGCCGTTCGAGACGGCCAAGGAGTACTCAACGGCGCTGTATGAAAAGTGGGGCATCGGATCGACGCAGCAAGAACACGGCGTGTTGGTGCTGGTCGCGGTACAGGAACGACAGGCGGCGATCACGCTTGGCCGACAGATGTTGCCGGTGATTACTCCCACCGTGATAGATCAAGTCGGACGCGAGAGCCTGCAGCCGTCGATAGACTCGGGCCATTTTGGCGAAGGCCTCTATCTGACCGTGGTCGCACTCGCCTCTCCCGTGCAGGAGGTACGTGTCGGCGACATCGGGAAAACGCATTCCAAAGCACTGGGGTTTTGGCTCGCCCTCGGTACGAGTATCACAGCCCTATGGTTTTTCTGGTGGATCTGTCGTCCCGACCTTCGCCATCCGTACAGACGGATCCAAGAAGGTGAGTATTGGGGAACCGGCCAGGGAGGGTTCGGTGGCAACTTCGGAGGTTTTGGAGGGGCGACGAACGGGGAAGGGTGGAAATAGTGAGTAGCCTGGATGACCCTTCTTGCTCCCGGAGCGCGCGCCCTCAGAAGGGCTTCGCTCGACAGGTGCAGTTAAGGGCCAATCCAGGCCACCCACTCGGAGAGAGAAACGAGCGAGCTTGGAGGGAGCATTAATGGGGGTGCTCGCGCTCCGCAGCCTCAGAGGGATGGGATAGGAAGCCGCCAGACCATCCTTCTTGCTCGCAGAACGCGCACGATGAGAATGTGCTCGTTCGATACGCGCAGTGGGAGACCATGAGGCCTCCTTCCCCTTGAGAGGAAGGAGAAAACGAGCGAGCTTTGAAGGGTGCATTGATAGCTTCGCTCATGCAACGTGCGGCCTTAGATTGAGAGCAAGGGAACCGCCAGACTAGACGCGGGAAAGAGTTGAGTTCGATCAACGAAATCTTGAAGGCCTATCCAGCCGGCGACGCTGATTCTGGAAGGATGAGCTGCGTCGCTGTGCGATGAAGTCTTGAATCCGATTCGTTTGATCTTGGGTTCTGGCTCCGTCATTAGTTCACGGATCGCCTCGAAGACGACTCGATGCTGAGAGTCGTACTTCTTCTCCAGCTCGTTGAGGCGTCGGGCGAGCCTCTTGTTCGAGCTGATCATATCTCGAATCTGAACGAACGCTCGCATGATGGCGATGTTGACTTGGATGGCGCACTCGCTGTGGAGAACACTTGAAAGCATAGCAACGCCTTGTTCAGTGAAGGCGTAAGGACGATATTTGCTATGTTGGCCACGACCGCTCTTTAAGGTCACAAATTGCGACCTTAAATGTTCGGCCTCCTCAGGTGTCAACTGGAACATAAAGTCGGACGGGAACCTGTTCTTATTGCGCCTGACTTGTTCATTGAGCCGCTTTACAGAAGCACCATAGAGAGTAGCCAGATCCGCGTCCAGCATCACTCGATGTCCGCAAAGGATCAGGATTGCCCGTTCGATCAGTTCGCCTATTATCAGGTCAGCTGTGTAATCTCTTGAAGTAAGAAGGTCATTGCTCAGGCTGTATGGGAATACAAAGTCTCCTCGATAAAATCAACGGAGAAGTGGTGAAATGGAAGTATTTATGAGGGTTTGCGAGAGGCAGTCAGTTGAACGATGCCTGACAGAAGAAGCGTGTATCGGAAGTCCAGATTACGATTTATTGTGCAGTGCGGCAGCGGCTAGCTCCTCTGGTATTGGGTAGCGTCTTGGACCCAGAATTGCCGTACCTATGCGTACGATGGTTGCGCCTTCGGCGATGGCGATATCCATATCTTCCGACATCCCCATGGAAAGCGTGTCGAGTTCGTAACCATCCCGCTTGAGCCGATCAAATAACTCCCACAGCATGTGAAACTGGCTGCGCTGCAAGGCCGTAGCAGTCGTCAGCTCAGGGACGGCCATCAGTCCGCGGAATTTCAGGCGGGGCAGGCGTACGACATGGGCTGCCAGTTGAGCCAGTTCCTCAGGCGCCACACCGCTTTTGCTCGCTTCTTCACTCACATTCACTTGAAGGCAGATTTGCAGGGGCGGCAGGGATTCGGGCCGGTCTTTCGCCAAACGGTCGGCAATCTTTACTCTGTCCACGCCGTGAACCCAGGAGAAATACTCCGCAATGCGCCTGGTTTTGTTGCTTTGTATTGGACCGATGAAATGCCATTCAATCGGCAAATCGGAAAGAAGCGGCATTTTTGCCAGCGCTTCCTGCAGGTAATTTTCGCCAAAAATGGTTTGTCCGGCGAGCCAGGTCTCCCGCACTCGCTCGGCAGGGTGGGTTTTACTCGCGACCAGCAGCGTAATCTCATCCGGTCGTCGACCGACGGATTGCGCGGCTTTGGCAATACGGGCATGCACGGCTTGCAAGCGTGAGGGGATTGTCGTCATAGTTCTCTGGGTCGTCCAACCTCCGTGAACGGGCTCACATGTAATGACAGATCAAGGCCGGTGTACAGCAGCTTCCTCAGAGGGCTACCGATAGATGTGCTCGCGCGTGAGGGAAATATCGTTGTTCAATCCGTTCGTAAACAGGACTTGATAGAGCCGTACGTCTCCATATCGAAAATTGGCTGCACTCCCATTGAGAAACATCCGCCACATGCGAACGAAGGACGCGTCGTACATCGCCTCGACCTTTTTGGTCTGTGCCTCGAACCGCGTGCTCCACTCATCAAGCGTTTTTGCGTAGTGGAGGCGAAGGTTTTCGACGTCTGTGGGAACGAGTCTGACTTCGCCCATGGTGCGTACGATTTCGTCGAGTGTTGGAATATAACCACCGGGGAAGATGTACTTCAACGTCCAGGGGTCGCCGGGGATCGGTCGCTCTTGTCCGATGGTGTGAAGCAGCCCGATGGCTCCGCGTTTCAAGATGGCCTTCGTTTTTTCCATGAACGTTGGAATGAACTGCTTCCCGACGTGTTCAAACATTCCGATGGACACTAATTTATCGAATTCTCCCCGAATATTCCGGTAGTCTTCAAAAACGATCGAAATCTGATTCGATAGACCCTCGCGCTTCACGAGCTCGGCAGCGTATTCAACTTGCTCTTTCGACAGTGAACAACCCACGCCGCGCACGTCGTAGTGCTTGGCTGCATAGATCAGCATCCCGCCCCAGCCGCAGCCGATGTCGATCAGCGTTTCTCCGGCCTGCAACTGCAATTTCCGGCAAATATGCTCGTACTTCTGTTGCTGTGCCTTTTCGAGGGTGTCGCCCTCATGACGGAAGTATGCGCAGGAGTACGCCATGGTCTCGTCAAGCCAGAGCTTGTAGAAGTCGTTTCCGCGGTCGTAATGGTGTGCGACGTGTTTTTGGGAGCGCGAGAGCGTGTTGAGTGATGTCTGGCGCAGATGCTTAATGGCGAGCTTCGCTTTCAGTCCGAGAGGCAGATTGAGGAACGCAGCGTCGGATCCGAAGCGAAGTAATTGTTTGAAATCGCCCTCTACCCGGATATCGCCGGCCATATATTCTTCACCGAAACCTAGCGACCCGCTTTCGAGTACATGTTCTGCGGATTGCTTGGTCGCAAAGGTGAGAATGAACTGGGGCTTACCGGTACCGAACGATCGTTCTACTCCATCCCAAAACTTTATCTGAAAAGAAACATCGCGCGCATGGTCGCTCAATGTTTCGAAGAGTTGCTCGAAAGTTTTTCGCATGACCGTCCTCTTCCGGATAATGAAGAAATTGCGTGTGAGGAGCGGCAACACCACCCTCAAAAAGCCGCAGCGGGTCCTTGTGCTTAGCTCTTTCCCAGATTGTTGTCAAGATGCCAAGACGGGAAAATATCGACAAGAGACCGAGAGGCTGTACTCGAATATACTTCTTGAGGGACTGGACGGGCCGAATACACGGATCTCCATGTTGATGCTCCAATAGCGCGGGGGTTGTTTTTTAGTAAAAAATAGCCGACAATGCACGCCGTTCGTCGGTCAGTAATCAACCGGTCGACTCAATCAATAACCACACAAGGGGCATTACGATGAAATTACTAAACATATTGCTGGTAGCTCTTGCATTGGTTGTCCCCGGTACTGTCTGGGCTTATGGTGAAGGAGGCGATAGTAGTGGTGAAGGGAGTTGTAAAAAGCTGAGATTTTCCGAATTCACTCCAATTAATGGTTCAGAAATGGCCCCACATTCGGAATTTTCATTTGCCGCTTCCGGTGCAACCTATCCGAATAGCATTAGAGTGACGATAAAAGGCGAGTCCGTGCCGGTCACCGTGACGCCTAAACAAGCCGGATTTATGGTCGTCGGTAAACTTCCTGACTCAGTAAGAGGGACCTACGCAAGAATCAACATCGATGCGAGAGGCGTCAATCAATGCGAAGTCAGCGGTGGCTGGCTGGTGAAAGTGACGGATTAATCCAGATCACCGATCCCAGTGACGTTTCGATCCTGCGGTGTTCGTAGTACGTGAGGGGGATCAGCCCAAAGTGATCCCCTTTTGCTTTCGACAAGGCACCCAAACACGTTTCTCGATAGGTGTGGTGATGGCGGATTCCTGAACCGAGTCGCCTAACCCACAGTATTCTGTTTTGCCGGACACCACTCGAGCTTTTCCCGCCATTGCCTCTGATTCTCTTGAGAGGTGCAGTCTAAATGCAACCAGGGCCGGTCCCGACCGTCGTGGTCGGGACCGGCCCTGATTTTATCTGTCTTGTGTCTATCTTTTAGAAAGGAGATTTCGATATCAACAGGGTCCGTAAGTTGCCATGGGCAATGTCTGTCCCCCTCCTACTCTACTTAGGGAAGGATTTCGGCGCTGAGATGTGCTGCCATCCTTCACCATTTAGCGTGTGTAGAAACGCCACAAGATCACTCTTCTCTTGGTCCGTCAGTTCGAGCGGAATAATCAAAGGATCCTGGTGAGGATTCTTGACACCACCCTTGTTATAGAAATTCACGACTTCTTCAAGCGTCTTGAAGCGGCCGTCATGCATATACGGGGCACTTCTGGCGATCTCCCGCAAGGTCGGAGTCTTAAATGCGCCGAGTTCTTCGGCAATACCGGTCACCATATAGCGACCGAGGTCCACTTTGTTATCGTCCCAGCCGATGCCGAGGTTGTGAAACTTTTCATCGGTGAAGTTGAACCCCGAGTGGCACTTCGTGCACCGTGCTTTATCCCGGAACAGGGTGAGGCCCTTTTGAGCTGATTCTGAAATTGCCCCTGCTTCCTGTCCCTGATCGAACCGGTCACCCGGGCTGTTACCTGAGAGGACAGTGCGCTGGAAGCTGGCAATGGCCTTACCCACGTTCTCGATCGTGATGTCCTCGCCGAAGGCATCCATGAAGAGTTTCCGATAGCCGGGGATCTTCTTCATTTTCGCCATCATCACATCATAGTTGGGAAAGCCGTGTTCGATTGAATTCGTGAAAGGGCCAATCGATTGGGCTTCCAGCGTGTCGGCACGACCGTCCCAAAATTGAGCACTGCTGAATACCCGATTGAAGGAGACCGGTGCGCTGCGACCGCCTTTTTGACCCCGGATACCCGTGGAGACCGGCTTGCCGTCTGTAAACGCATTTTTTGCCAGGTGACAGCTTGCGCAGGCGATAGTGTTGTCCTGGGACAGCCGCTTATCAAAGAACAAGATCCTCCCTAATTCGACTTTCTCAGTCGTCAAAGGATTGTCAGCTGGGATGACCACGGCACTTTCTTCCAGACCGAAAGGAATCTTGAGCTTGTACTCGGTTGCTGTCGCGACCCAAGGCGACAACATTGCCACCGAGCAGACGGCCAGAGCTCCAAGAAGGCTCTGGCGCGCCAGAAACGAGCCCCCAAGAGCGGCCTGTCGGAGTTCGGATTTTGGGATAGCTGGCTTCATTGTGGCTCCTTTCGTTTGGGTTGTCATGATGTATGGCCTTTTCCGTTGAAGAGGATTCAGTCGTTTATGGCGATAGTCCGTGCGGTATCGAAGCATCCACGATTCTGCTGAGGGGTCTGTTTTCACGGCGCGAATCGTAACTATCACGCCCTTTCTTTGCAAGTGCTTTTTTTAGCCTTCCGGTCTGTTCCACCGGTTTCGGAGACACTCCCCGGGAAGGAGCCGGCGTAGGTCTTGATACGCTCTGCAGCTCTATTCAGGCAAGCAGTATCGATATTCTTCCAATCGCAAGGGGTCCCGTGCCGGAGGTCAGGAGTCGTACGGTAAGGGGAGCGCAGCTCTTTATGAGAGTGAGTGAGAGAGACGAATAATACCGTTCAGAAGGAAGCATGGCAGCGCAAGCGAGCGGTAGACTTTTGAGGCCGATCGGTTTGACCGGCTGTTTGGACTTCATCTCGCCGAAGTGCGCACTTCTTCAATGCGTGCCGCAAGTTCCGGCGGTAACGGCATGCGCTTGAAGGGGCTGACATTCGAACCGCCGGTGTTTCCCTGCGGCACGAGACCGACGGCAGTGCTCGTGGCTGCACGGACGATGCGCAGTAGTTGACCCAGACACTCTGAGAAATTACGCTGGCGAATGCCCCAGAGAAGCATATGCCAATGTGCGCGAACATGCTCAACCGTCGAGGACTGCCCGAGAACGTGCGCACGTTCCAGATGTGAAAAAGCTAAGTCGGGTTGCCCTCTCGTTTCAGCTTGCCGCGCAGCAACAAGCTCACGCTCTACGTATGGACGGATGCGGCGACCGAACTCACTCATGCACATCTCCTTGAATCTGATCTCCTGAGAGAACGGGAGGATATGTTGCGGCTCAAGCCTCACTATTTATGGCGACCCCTGCTTGCCTGACGGTTTGTCGCACATCAAGCCGGTACGAATTTCAACGCCACGCCGTTAATGCAGTAGCGCAAGCCGGTCGGCTTGGGGCCATCCTTGAAGATATGGCCCTGATGCCCCTCGCAGCGCGCGCAATGAACCTCGGTTCGTGGGAAGATCAGTTTGTAATCGGTGGTCGTCTCAACCACCTTGGGATCTATCGGTTGCCAGAAGCTCGGCCAGCCTGTGCCGCTGTCAAATTTGTGCTCAGAGGAATAGGCCGGGAGGTCACAGCCTGCACAGCAGTAGATGCCGGAGTTCTTGTTGTCATGCATGTTGTCGGTAAAAGGACGTTCAGTATCTTCGTGCCGCAGGACCCGGTAGGCCTGAGGCGAGAGGAGTTTCTTCCACTCTTCGTCTGTTTTCACGACTTTGACAATCGGGCCGATTTGAATTTTTGTCGGCATTGTTACGCTCCTTTCTTATCAGGTCGTCCCCCAAAAATGAGTCGAGGAACTCAAAGTATCCTTACACAGGGATCAACCGGAGGGCAAGGCCGCCAAAAAGCACAGAGTGCTTCCTGTGAGCCCCGTTTACGCTGACGCCTGGGCAATGCCCATCCCGAAGGGAAGGTTTCCGCGGGTCCCTTTGTCGTGGTTGAAAGCAGCGGGAAGAACCTCTTCGATTCGTTCCACGAAAATGAAGGTCAAACTCTCACGCACTTCTTGCGGGACATCCTTTAAATCCTTTTCGTTGGACTTAGGCAGAATTATCCGCTTGATGCCGGCACGATGAGCGGCTAGTACCTTTTCTTTGATCCCACCGACCGGAAGGACTAATCCACTCAGGCTGATCTCGCCGGTCATCGCTGTATCGGTTCGTACTGCCTCTCCGATATACGAGGAAGCGAGAGCCGTGGCCATGGTGATCCCGGCGGATGGCCCGTCTTTCGGGATGGCTCCAGAAGGCACATGGATGTGCACGCCATTCCGTTTGAAGCGGGAAATGTCGAGCCCCATGCTTTCAGCGTGTGACCAGAGGTAGCTTCGCGCCGCCCTGGCAGACTCCTGCATCACGTCTCCCAACTGGCCGGTGATCGTGAGTTCATGGCTCCCGGGCAGGAGGGTGGTTTCGACATAGAGCACATCGCCGCCGGTAGGAGTCCAGGCCAAGCCAGTCGCCACACCGGGAGGGAGGGTCTTGCGCGACTCTTCGGGCATGAACCGTTCGGAACCCAGCCACTCTCCGAGGACATCAGGACGAATGGGTACAGGTTCCCGCTCCCGGCCTTCCGGCAGGTCTGCGAAGACCAATGCCACTTTTCTTGTGAGGCGTCCCAGCATCTGTTCGAGTTGACGTACGCCTGCTTCGCGGGTGTACCGGCTGATGACGAGATTCAGGATTTCATCCGACAGCAGGGCTTGGCTTGCGTCGAGGCCCGCCTCCTTGAGTCGTCGCGGCCACAAGTAGCGGCGGGCGATCTCCGCTTTTTCTCGTTCGCTGTAACCTTGAAGGCGGATGACCTCCATTCGATCCAACAGGGGCTGGCTCATCGTGTCGAGCGTATTGGCGGTCGTAATGAAAAACACTTTCGACAGATCGAACGGAAGATCGAGATAGTGATCGCGGAATGTGTGGTTCTGCGCCGGATCCAGGACTTCAAGTAATGCTGCAGCTGGATCGCCACGGAAATCGCGTCCCATCTTGTCGACTTCGTCCAGCATTAAAACCGGGTTATTCACATTAGCCCGGCGCATAGCCTGAATGATTCGTCCGGGCAGGGCTCCGACATAGGTCCGACGGTGGCCGCGCAATTCCGCTTCATCGTGGATGCCGCCCAGGCTGAACCGTTCAAAGGTTCGCCCCATGGCTCTGGCGATCGACTGACCCAGGCTGGTCTTGCCGACCCCTGGTGGCCCAACCAGGCAGAGAATGGGCGCCTTGGCGGTTGGATTCAGTTTCAGTACGGCCAGGTGCTCGACGATACGCTCTTTCACCTCTTTAATACCGTAATGATCCTCTTCCAGCACCTGACGAACCGTATTCAGGTCCAGTCGGTCTTCCGATGCTTTCTTCCAGGGGAGTTCAAGCACCAGTTCGAGATAGGCCCTGAGGACCTGATGGTCGGGCGAGGATGGTGGCACCTTTGCCAATCTGGCAATTTCCCGCGCCACTTCCTTGCGCACATGTTCGGGAAGATCGGCTTCTTGAATCTGCTTGTTGAGTTCGCTAGGTTCGCCTTCCTCTCCCTCGCCTTCTCCGAGCTCCTGCTGAATGGCCTTTAATTGTTCACGAAGAATGTATTCTCGCTGGGTTTTGCCGATCTTGGCTTGAGCTTCGCTTGCGATCTTGTCTCGCAATTGCAAGATCTGAATTTCCTTCGAGAGCGATCCGTACAGCGATCGCAACAGTTCAATCGTGGAAGAACTTTCCAGCAACTTTTGCTCGTCTTGGACGGTGAGATTCAGAAGCGAAGCTACGCGATAGGCCAAGGCGACCGGATTGTCCTCGCTACTGAAAGCTGTCGCTGCCTCTTGGATTCCAGGAGCCTGAATCAAGCGGGGGAGATCTGTCACCAATTCTTGGATGGCTCGGTGAAGGGCCTGAACCTCGGTACCCTGGTCCGTCGGATGATCGAGTCGTCGGGCTTGAATGAGAAGACAGGGTTCTGCCTGTTCGACCTTGAGCAATGCGACTCGTTCGAGCCCCTGTACAAGTACGTGTATCGTACCGTCTTCCGACCGCCCGACCTGTTTCACTATCGCCTTGGTGCCGATCGTGTATAGCCCTTCGAGCCCCGGCTCCTCAGTCAGAGGATCGCGCTGTGCGACGACGAGAACCGTCTTCTCTTCTGTCTTCATTGCCGCCTCTATGGCAGCAATAGAGCGTGCACGCCCCACAGTCAAGGGCATCATTATTCCGGGAAAGAGCACCGTGCGTTTAATGGGGAGCACCGGTAGTTTTACGGCCAGTATCTCGTTTGTCATGTGCGAACATCCCTTCGCTTGGTCGGTGAAGAGCCAAGAGAACTATATGTAGGAACTTAGATAGCTTCCGTCGTGTACAAGTCAAGGGGAGAGATGTCGATGCCATTCATGATTGTTCCGGGCTTTTTGATATGGGAATGGTCTTGCGCATCGAACCCGTGACAATTCGAAATTCGTACAAGCGGCATTCCAGCGGGCCATTGAAGAGGGGAATACGTTTCGATGGCGCAAGACCGATCAATTTGGGAAGCCGCAAATCCCCGGTAAAGATATAGGCCCGCCAACCACTGAATCGCTGTTTCAGCCAATTCCCCAGTCGTGCATAGAACGTATCGAGTTCCTCCGGCCGGCTGAGCCGTACTCCATAGGGGGGATTGATCAGCAGGATGCCCTCTGCCTCCGGTGCTTTGAGGGCGAACATATCGCTTTGTCGTAGGCGAATGTCGACGACGACTCCCGCTCTCTGAAATCTCTGTTGGGCAATTTTAACCATGGCAGAATTCTGATCTGAAGCATAGATGGCAGTCGGGGCGTTGGGTAGTTGCATTTGGCGGGAGGCTTCGCGCAGATGGCCCCAGATTTGAGCATCGTGGACCAGCAAGCGTTCAAATGCGAAAGACCGAGACTGTCCGGGCGCAATCCGGCGTGCTATCAGTGCCGCTTCGAGAGGGATCGTTCCGCCGCCGCACATGGGGTCGAGCAGCACATCGGTGGGAGTCCATCCTGTGAGTCGCAGCAAGCCTGCCGCTAAATTTTCGCGCAACGGCGCCTCTACAGGGACGGCACGATACCCTCGTTTAAAGAGCGGCTCACCGGAGGTATCGACATAGAACGTTGCTGTTGACTCATCGAGAAAGGCATCGAGCCGGATGTTCGGGCGGTGTGTGTCCACATTCGGTCTCTTATGCCGCGCCGATATAAACTTGTCGCAGACAGCGTCTTTAATACGTAGCGTGATAAAGTCCAGGCTGGTGAATGGACACCGGCGTGCGCTCACTTTTATCTTGATGGTCTGTGATGGTGTGAACCAGTCTGGCCAGGGAAGACTATAAGCTGCGCGGTATATGTCGTCTTCCGAGCGATAATAAGTCTGTCCGACTTCCCAGAGCACTCGGCTGGCAATGTGACTCTTGAGATTGACCCAATACATCGTGGACCATGGAGCCTGGAAGGCGACTCCTCCGTCCGTCTTTGTGGTCATAGGCACGCCAAAGTTGTGGAGCTCCTGTTCCAATACACTCTCAAGCCCACGGGGGCAGGGTGCAAAGAGCCGTAGGTTTGTGCTATCCATGCCTAGCTAACGATTCGCGCGATACGAGGGAAGGCGACGCCTCGTTTTCCCACTCGTCACGTAACATGCGCCTATGAACTTTTGCAGCGCCTGCGGCGCCCCCGTTACGAAGAAAATCCCCGCCGGTGACAACTTGCCCCGCTTCGTGTGCGATACCTGTCATGCCATTCATTACCATAATCCAAAGATCGTCGCAGGCTGTATTCCGGAGTGGGACGGCCGCATTCTACTGTGCCGGCGTGCGATTGAGCCCAAATCGGGTCTCTGGACCTTCCCCGCAGGTTTCATGGAAATCGGCGAAAGCACCGAGCAGGCGGCTGTTCGGGAGACACTTGAGGAAGCGCAGGCTGAGGTAGACCGCATCTGCCTCTTCGCAGTTCTGAGCCTCCCGCATATCGGCCAAACCTACCTCGTGTTCCGTGGGCCGATGTGTTCCCGCGATTATGGGGTAGGTGAGGAGAGCCTCGACGTGCAATTGTTCTCGCTCGCTGAAATTCCCTGGGACGAGATCGCATTTCCCGTGGTGAAGGATGTCTTGCGCCGCTACGTCAGCGATGTGACTCGGGGTGAATTTCAGGTGCACGTCGCCAGCCTACCCGATCGTCTCACCTAACCGTTGGTAGGAGGCGGAAACAGGCGTTCGGCGCTATTCAAGGGTTAAGACGGAGATGAAGAAGTCAGCCGAAACTCAACCTCCGCCGTAGCGTACGTGCTAGTCGCTCAGTCAATTGAGTGTGGGAATCGTAAGCGCGGACAGGTTGTGACCCTCTCCATCGTGTAGAAATCGAAACCCCTTTGACTCAGAGTAGTCTACAAGCACACCTTCCATTCGTGCGGCGCTTCGCCGATCCATCGCAATCGTGAGGCCATCGATCTGCTGAACGGTGTCGCTAGACTCGGCGTTCGATTCCAACGTAATGCTGAAGCTCAGACGGGAATCGTCTAAGTCGCGCACAGATATCCGGACGATCGGGTCCTCAGGATGATGAAGTTGAATCGCTTTCAGTCGTGCAATAGCGGCGATGGTGAGGGAAATCATGAGCGCACTTCTCTCTGCCGGACGATGCCGTGGATATCGACCAGGCGATTGTCCCGGTCGATGGAGTAAAAAATTCGCCATTCCTCGATCGCGTATTTGGAAAGGCCAGGCAGGTCGAATGCGATAGGGTCATGGCGCAAGTTGTCGATATTGGAGGCGATCCATTTGGTCTTGTTCAGAAGTCGTTGTGCCACGGACGGCTCAAGGTTCGCAAGATCCTGGAGAATGGCCGGGCGATAGGCGAGGCGATACCAGGCCATGTCTTTCTCACCAGTGGAGACCGAGTCGCTCTGCGATTTGCTCGCCGGACAATCTTTCTGCGCTGCTCAAAGACTGTTTCAGTCTGGCGTGCAGGCCGTCCCCGATCTGGAGTCCAAGGTCGGGATCTCCAAGTAACTCGCGCAGACGATCGTCGACAATACCGCGCACGAGATCTTCGAATTGCTTCTGAGAAAGCTGGGACAGGTTCATGAAGGTAGAGGATACGGAGGCGAGTGGCTGAATTGCAACTGCCAGGATGTTGCATTCCGTCGGCTGTTCCGAGCGTATTCCTGGACTTTTCAACAGGATGCCGGAGAAGCTTGCTTACTCAAGGCTTTTCTTGGGCTGGAGTCGCTGAATCATGCGGTCAAGTCTGGCTTGATGCAGAGGGCCGATAGTCAAAAACTCCAGACCGATACCGGCAGACCCGGCCCAGCGGACCGCGGCATTATCGATCAAGATCGGCTTGGATTCTCCGGGAATATGTATATGCAGGGTGAGCTGCATGCCGGTAAAAGGGCTGATGATACTGTCTACGCGGCATCCTTTTGCCGAAATATTTCGTACGGATCCCGCGTGGCGAAAATGATCCTTATGCACTAAGGTGCTAGTAAACGACACGGGAAATCGGGGGTACTTTCTGGTGACCATAGCTCTGCTTCAAGCGATTTCTTATGAGGCGGTAGCCACTTGCGTTGCCAGGAACTGCTCCAGACGGCACCGATCCGGCTGCTGCATCTCTACAAATTCGACACCGAACTCGAATTCCTGAGTCCACTGGACTGTGGCGGCTCGAACGGTGACGGCCAAAGTCTGATCGGGGATCTTGAGGCACACAGCAAGAATATCGCCGTTCCGGACTGCAAGGTCGCTTACCACCTTGCAGCCGCCCATCCCGAGGTTATACACGATTCCTACCCCGGCATGGTCGCCTTCGAATATGGCCGGGAATTCCACCTGATAGCGGACGTGCTGCCTCTGTTCCCTCATTGAGACGCCTCAAAATGTTTGTCTTCCGAAAGAGGCCTCACTGGTCAGGCTCGCGCTGACATTGTCTTTGCCTCAGAAAAGGCTAATCGGAGAATGAGAGCTTGTCAAAGAAATAGAGATCATTGGCAATTTCCAGCGCCCAACGGTTAGGGAAAATATAGAGAAACCCGTACTGATGGCATACTGCAAGCAGGCCATGGGAGAAATTGAGCGGAAAATGGGAAAGTTCGTGGATACCGAATGAGGGCTCGTAGCGGAGCAGTTTAGAGGTCTGTTAGTACATCGGCCGCAGCGGCTGTTCGCTTCGGTGTTATTTGATTTTCAGGGGGTGCACTTCTAAAATGCCGCCATTGGATCGACGTCGAGATGTCCACCAACTCTGATTCACGAACATCCTCTCGACCTAAGAAGAGATTGAGGACACCTCTCGGCCTCACCGTATCCCAGAAGCGGCGCTTTCAGGATCGTCTGCTGAAGTGGTACAAAAAACATGGCCGCGATCTACCTTGGCGCAGGACGTCCAATCCCTATCACATTCTGGTTTCCGAGGTAATGTTGCAACAGACTCAGGTCGATCGGGTGATTCCCAAGTATTACGAATTTCTGGACCGCTACCCGAGCTTCGAAGAGTTGGCTGATGCGCCTGTATCTGATGTGAAGAAGACATGGTACCCGCTGGGTTACAACATAAGGCCGGAGCGATTGCATAGTATCGCGTGCGAGACAGTAGAGCGTTATGGGGGCTCTCTTCCGAGCAAGGCAGAGGAATTGCTGTCGTTCAAGGGAATCGGACCATACACGGCTGGCGCGATTCGGTCGTTTGCATTTAACGAAGATGCGGCAATCCTGGATACGAATGTGAGCCGGGTCCTTCATAGGGTATTTATGGCAAAAGGCAATCCCAAGGTTCAAAAAGCACGGCTGTGGCACCTGTCGGAAGCGCTCATTCCGACTGGAAAGGGCTACGACTTCAATCAGGCAATCATGGACTTTGGGGCAACCTGCTGCACGGCAAGAAATCCATCCTGCCACCAATGTCCGATGAAGCCGTTTTGCAAAACCTACCCCTTCGCTCATAAACCGCGAAAAACCACGGTGCCGAATGAAGGTCGTTGAAGTCGCTGCCGGTTTGGTGTGTCGTCAGGGCCGCTACTTGATCGCTCGGCGAAATCCGGGCGTGCACTTGGCAGGCTTCTGGGAATTTCCAGGTGGGAAGTGCGAACCGGGTGAAGCGTTGGAAGAATGTCTGCGACGGGAGTTGTTCGAGGAACTGGGTATTCATATCGGGGTGCCGATGCGATTTCAAGTTGTCCGGCACGAGTATGCGGAGAAAATCGTAGAACTGCATTTTTTCCATTGCAGCATCGAAAGCGGGGATCCTACACCGATCGACTGCGCTGAAATTCGATGGGTCGCGCCACATGAGTTGAGCGACTTTGAGTTTCCCCCGGCGGACCGTCAGATCATCGAAGCCCTGAAGCAGCAAGGCATAGAGCAGACGTTATGAAGGTCGTCCTGGATATTGAGACCATTCAAGCGCCTCGTGAAGAATGGGCCCGGCTGACGGGGAAGTTTCCGCCGAGCGAAGGCTCTGATCCGGCAGACGAAGGCTATGATTTGTTTGCAGCGGGAGCTGCCGAAACTCAACGACGCCTCGAGGATGAAAACTATGCAAAGTCGGCCTTCGACGGCACGTTCAGTCGAATCGTCTGCATCGGCCTATTGGAGTTCTCCGATCAGCTCGAGCCGCGTGGGTCGGTGGTCTGGTATGGCGAGAATGAGGGAGAGTTACTGCGACAATTCTGGAACCGGTTGGCTCAGACCCGTCCGTCTCTCTTCATCACCCATAATGGCCTTGGCTTCGATCTTCCGTTTATTAAGAAGCGATCGATCATCCATCAAGTCAAGCCGAGCATGGATGTCAATCTCGCCAAGTTCCGCATGGAACCGGTTTACGACACAATGGCGATCTGGAGCAATTGGGATACACGTGGGTGGGTAAAACTCGACGTGCTAGCACGGGCGCTGAACGTCGAAACGAAATCCGGCAGCGGGGCCCAGGTAGCCGAAATGTGGGAGAAAGGACAAGGGCGAGAGCTGGCTCGGTACTGCCTACAAGATACCTATGTGACGTATGCGTGTTATTGCCGGATGAATTTCCGACAACCGCTGTCCAGTGAGGTGGTCTTGCTTCAGCCGGAGTTACTCAAGATCGGCTGAGGGAGTCTATCGTGTTCGTGAGGCCTGTGCCGATTTCTTTTTCGGTGCCGGTTTACCTGATACCTTGGTTAACTTGAGCGCCTTCATCTCATCATCGCGATCCCGGAGTTCTCGTTTCATCCATTCCGATTCCTTGCGAAGCATCTTGATCTCGGTATCCTTCTTAGCGAGCGCCTCTCTTGCCGCTTTCAACTCGCTAAGCTTCTGAGCAATAAAGTCATTCTCCCTTACCTCCTGGATCGCACTTTCAGTAACTGGCTGAACTTTCACCGGAACGACCGCCATTGTGGGCACGATTGGAGCGGTCGGCGAAACTTTTGCGGTCGGTGGGGCGGTGGGCGCTGGAGCCATGGCCAGTGCATGATAGTCGATGATCATCGTCATGGTGCCGCGTGCGCCACCGGAAGCATAGGCCTGAGCTGGCTCGGTGCGTACGGCCGACTCAGGTATGAAATCAGTCGGTCTGGGACCTGTTCCGATGGTCAGGTAAATTGATCTGTTCTGGACGTAAATGCTGCCCGCGGTGGGTTCAGAGCCTGACCCTGCCGATGAGGAGATGCGGAACCCGACAAGCTGTTCGGGTTTCGCCCTTGATAAACCTTGTGCGAGCAGGGGGGAGAGAAATTCGGCATCCTCATCGCTGAATATTCTCATCGGCTTGCTGCCACCGGCGGACATTCTCGAAGATCCGCTCATGCCGTCATTGCGATATAGCCCTTTTACGACCTTTGAAATGGTGAGTTGATCGATCATGGCAGGATGACTGGCTTCAAACGACCAATCGGCCACTTCTTCCAAATAGACGGTACCCTTTGCATTCTGGACGAGTTTCGCTCCACCTGTGCAACCACTGAAGATGAGGGCAGAGGCGGCGATCCCCATCAGGCACCGCATGATCGGACCCCGCACATTCCTTAGCGCTGGGAAATTCTTCATCGCGGTTCCTCCTTCTTTCAGAGAAGGGTATGTGTGATTATCAGGGGTGAGGTGCAATGTCGGTGTATCTGGGAGGATCACCAGATTCCCAGGCCCATCAGCGCCATGCTTAGAGCAATCCATCCGAAGAGTCCCATCGCAATAAGAGTTTCCAGGCTCATCGAGCTGTCTGCTTTTTCCTTCCCGCTGCGGTCTTGATTTTCTTTCATGCCTCGTCTCCAACGAGTAAATGTGTATGGCTGCAAAGAATACGTGAAACATTGTGGAGCAAAGATTATGCCCCTCCTCGAAGTAAAGCAGGCTCAGCAATCCGCCAAGACAAAATCAGGAGAAGAGGGGGATTCTACTGAAATGAGTTAACTAAACGCGGGTGAGGAGTAACATTGGAAGCAGTTGATCTAGGCGTATGATAATACAGCATTAATTTGATGCCTCCTCCCGAGAAACTATATGCCCTCAGAAAAAAGGTTCTCTCCTCATCGATGGTCATCTACTACACAGTAGTGCGATGTCGTGGACCGAGAATCGTGAAAGGCTATTGAATTGACAGGCAAATACTGTTCGGAAGTGTTCGTTTTTGTAGCGTATTTTACGGAACAAGCTTGGTTTCTGAAGAAAGGGCGTGAGGACTAACAATTGAATCTTCCGAAAGAGGTTTCGCATACAATGTTGTGGAGGATGCGTCGTAGATAGTGAGTGAAACCATGTCTCCGGGTTGAGAGGATAGCTCACGCTTGTTCCAGATAACAGTGATGTTGCCATCCGATTTCCCCATGCCCTGCGCGGCGGATCGTTTAGCGTCCCCTTCGACTAGTACAGGAATCGTTTTCTTCAGATATTCCCGATTGCGTTCGTAGGAAATCTTTCGTTGGAGGGCGAACAGTCGCATCACCCGTTCGGTCTTTATCTGATCGGGAACATCATCGGAATACTTGCGTGCGGCAATGGTGTTCTTTCGCTCTGAGTATTTAAAAATATACGCTGAATGAAACCGTGTCTCCTCAACAAGCCGGTATGTTTCGCCGAACTCCGTATCGCTTTCACCACAGAAACCACAAATGATATCCGTGGTTAGGACGATATCCGATCGGAGAGCGCGGATACGATCGACCAAGGTGCGATATTCTTGATTGGTATAAGTACGATTCATCAAGTTGAGCATACGATCGCTGCCGGATTGCATTGGCAAATGAATGTGCTTACAGATATTGGGATGTGACACAACCGCTTCCAACAATGCAGGAGGAAAATCTTTGGGGTGTGGGGATGTGAACCGCACACGTTTGATACCGGGAACGTCCGCGACGGCTGTGATCAATCGTGCGAAGTCCCAGCCGCTGAATCTGTACGAATTGACATTTTGACCGAGGAGCGTGATCTGCTTGAATCCTTGCTCGACGATCCGATGAGCCTCCTGGATGATTCCCTCCGGATCGCGGGAGCGCTCACGCCCCCGGGTGTAGGGGACTACACAGAAACTGCAGAAGTTGTCGCAACCTCGCATGATGGCAATCCAGGCGTTCACCCCGTCGTTTCGGTCGGGTATGAGATCCCGATAGGTTTCATATTCGGAAAGGTCGACGGCCAGTCCCTTCTGATCCAGCCCTTCACTTTGTGTGCGTATCGCCTTGCGGATCAACATCGGCAGCTGTCGATAGGCATCAGGACCAACGAGCACATCGATCAACGGCTGAAGCTCCGTCAGCTCTTCTTTCAGGTTTTGGGCCATACAGCCCAAGACCCCCACGACTAAGGAACGTTGTCGCTTGAGTGTTTTCAGGTCAGCTAGGTGTTTATAAACCTTACTGTGGGCATTCTCGCGAATGGCGCAGGTATTCATCAGAATCACGTCCGCGCGCTCTCGCTCGTCTGTAAATACGAATCCATCTTGTTTCATCAGCGAGCGAATGAGTTCCGAGTCATACTCGTTCATCTGACAGCCGAAGGTTTCAAGGTGCACGTGAGTTGGTGTGGAAATAGCCTTCATAGGATTGGGACGCTTTTTGTCGGCTCTTGCATCGCTACCAGTTGACCCAATGCCCAACGATCTGATGCTCCTGTAACGAGAACGTCCTTTAGTTGATTGGTGAGGTCGATGCTTGAAGGAACGCCCACTCTCAAGAAGTTCGGCGTCACCCCCAACCTGAGTCCCTCTATTTCTCCTGATTCAAATAGAACGCTCACCGTGGCTCCGATACACCGTTCCGCAAAGGCTAGGCGTTTAAGGCGGGACAGCGCCGCGAGCATTTTTGCCCGTTCCCGCGAGACTGCGAACGGCACCTGGTCTGGTAATTTCGTGGCGGCGGTGCCGGGCCTTTGTGAGTAGGTAAAGACATGGAGGTAGGAAAAAGGAAACTCGCGCGTGATGCTCAAGGTACGCTCGAAAGCTTCTTCGGTTTCTCCGGGAAATCCGACCATGACATCAGTTCCCAATCCGAGATGAGGAATCGCAGCAACGGCACGGTGTATCAGACGGATGAACTCTTCGGCATTGTACGGTCGATTCATGGAGGACAAGATGGCGTTGTCTCCACTCTGCAGAGGGATATGAAGATAGGGGCAGAGCTTTGATGAGGAGGCCAATTGATCCAAGAGGGCGTCCGTGATCGTCGTCGGCTCAATGGATGAAATCCTGATCCGCTCTACTCCCTCAATCTTTTCTAAATGTGAGATCAACCCAACCAGATCGGTCTTCTCGTGCCGATATTGCCCGATGTTGACACCGGTCAGCACAATCTCCTTGTAACCTCCGGCCACAAGGATCTCGGCCTCTCGGATGACATCATCCCGGAAGCGGCTCCGCTCATGCCCGCGCGCAAAAGGGATGAGACAGAAACTGCACATCACGTTGCAGCCGTCCTGGATTTTGAGCAATGCCCTGGTCGAATCCTGTTCACCATACTCCGGGAGGATGAAATCCTCCCGGAGTATGGTGCGAGTATGGAGCACTTCAGGGTCCGGCTGTTTCTTCAGGGCGTGTGGGGCAGGAAGAAATGACGGCAAGTCCAGTTTGAATTGATTCCCGACGATGAGATCGATTCCAGGAATAGTACGTAGTGCCTGAACGCCGGTCTGCGCGTAACAGCCGGTAACTGCCACAAAGGCATCGGGAGAATGTCTCAACGTCTTGCGGATGACATATCGGCAGGTCCGTTCTGCATCCTCAGTCACGGAGCAGGTGTTTACGACCAGCAAGTCAGTCGGTTCACCGAATTCGACGACTCGGTAGCCGTCACGTCGCAAGCGAGTCGCGAGCACCGTCGTCTCTGCCTGGTTCAACCGGCAGCCGAGTGTATGGAGAGATGCACGTTTCATGATCATCGGACAGTGCCATTATAGAGAGGTACTTCCAATAGGAGCAAGGATCTCCTGCGGGTTCCTCAATCTCCTGAAATGTCGTGTTGAAGGCGTCCGAGGGCCATGGTAGGGTTTGGCGACCAGCCCACACCACTATCGTGAGTTTGTTGTGACACCTTCGCGGTCAGCGGGCTTCATCCTCGCGGCGACCTGTTTCTTCCTACTCCTTGTGACCGGTGGATGGACGAAAGAGATCCTTCCTCTCGAACCAGATCTTGCGACGAGAATTGACGAGATCTACGATCACGAGTCCCGGCTTTTCTTGATGCTGTACTCGCTCCATGGTGACGGCCATGTCGATTATGTTACCGGCCGGTTGGTTCATGAACATTCCAGGAGCAGCTACGGGAATCCAGTATACCGGACAGAGGTTTACCCCTTGTTCTACTGGTGGAACCACACTATGTATAACGATCCTGAACAGGATGGTGTGAATGGCAATGAACGGGTCTACCAAGAAAACACGGAGTTTGATATATCCCGTTATAAACCATGCACTTTCAATGGACAATCTTGCTGAGTTTCAGCGCGCGACCACTTGGAGCGATCCGTCATCGTCTAGCCCCTCTTCTCATTCTCCTTGTCGACTGATTTCAAGAAACTCCTGAGTCTCTCTTCCGTTTCAATGGTATGCTGCCCCTTCATGCGCACTGAAGCGGCTCCATGAAACCCGCATCACTCATTCAGACTCTTGCGAACCGTCGCATTGGCATCATGTTGCCGTTGGGTTTTGCCTCGGGCCTGCCATTGGCTCTGACGGCTGGAACCCTCCAGGCCTGGCTTACCGTTGTCGGGCTGGACCTGAAAACGATCGGCATCTTCACGCTCGTCGGTCTTCCGTATACCTTGAAGTTTTTGTGGGCTCCATTGATGGATCGCCTGGTCCCTCCCTGGCTCGGACGCCGGCGTGGATGGATGTTGGTGACGCAGCTTTTTGTGGCTCTCGGTTTGGCGGCCATGGCGGTGACGGGTCCAGACCAGCATCCGCAGGTGCTCGGAATCCTGGCTCTCGTGGTGGCGTTCCTCTCTGCCTCTCTGGATATTGTCTTCGACGCCTATCGGACCGATGTGCTCTTACCTCCTGAACGGGGATTCGGCGCCGCGGTGTGGGTAAATGGCTATCGATGTGCGCTGTTATTTGCGAGCGCCGGCGCGCTCCTGTTGGCCGATCATATCGGATGGAAGAATACATACTTGCTGCTCGCCGCGATAATGATGGCAGGGATCGTAACAATCCTTATCAGTCCCGAGCCGTCAAAACCAGGCGCCGCTCCGACAAGCCTGGCCGAAGCGGTCGGCGGACCACTCAAAGAATTTTTCTCGCGTTCAGGAGTGGTCGGACTCCTTGCTCTCATCATCCTCTATAAAATCGGAGACGCAGTCGCGGCCTCTCTTCAAACGGCTTTTCTAATCGGCGGGATGGGCTTCTCCGTCAGCGAGGTCGGATACGTGAAGGGTTTAGGGATTGGAGCTACGCTCATCGGCGCATTAGCCGGGGGTGTCGCGATGGCGAAGCTCGGAATGGTGCGGTCGTTATTGCTCTTCGGTCTCTTGCAAGCAGCTTCAAACTTGGGATTCATGTGGCTCGCCTGGATCGGCAAGAGTTATGCGGCACTCACAACTTCGATAATCATCGAGAATGTGACAGGAGGTATGGGCACAGCGGCGTTTGTCGCTCTGATTATGTCGTTATGCGATCATCGGTATACCGCAACCCAATTTGCATTGCTTTCCTCCCTTGAAGCGTTCGGGCGAGTCTTTTCCGGTCGTCCGTCAGCCGAGTTGGTTGAAATAGTCGGCTGGTCGCAGTTCTTTTTCTGGTCATTTGTGGTCGCGCTGCCAGGTATCTGGTTGGTATGGACTCTTCGAACGCAGTTGCAACAAGAAATCGGTGGCGATCCGCGAACCAAAGCCAATTTAGCCGAGCTATGAGGGCTGTATGCGGCGCTGCAGGAACAAGACAAACAGCATCAACGTTGGAAGAGGCGCCAGGATGAAAGGAACAAGCCAGACCCAGAAATTTTTCCCCCGCATGCGGGCTTGATCGATCATCCAGACGAAGACCCATGCAATCAGGCCGAGATAGTTGAGGGCCATCCAGCGTGTGGTATGAGCCTTAAGGCCGCTCATACTGTCCGGATCCGCGTTGACAATAAAGACTCCCAGCGTAAGCACAAATAGTCCCAACAAGGTTGCGACAAGACGTTTGCTCCAGACAAACATTATGATCCTCCTCGTAACAAGGAATGTGAGCAGCATGATTGCCGCAGCAGATTTATCGAACGTAGGCTAATCATCCGGTTGGTTATTTGTCAAAGGGGGGAGAGCGCACCGCCGTTTCTTAGGAGTCTGTTGCGGCAACGGTTCAGGGCCAATCAATCGGAAAGACCTGTATGAGCCTCTTGCGTTTAAGTTTCATTGTGGCGATATTGGCTGTAAGTGTCGTGCTGGCACTGACCAATCCCACCACCGATCAATACCTCAGCTTTGTGGAAGCCGAGCTTGCCAAGGCTATGGATCGAATGGACTATTCGATACCCGAACGGGAAGAAACGGTCGTCAGGAATATCTTTCGTAGACACAGCCAGGAGTTGCTCAATAGCGTCGTGCGCCCTCATACGACGCGGCACAATCTGGGAGTTTTCAGCCGGTTTGAAACGACAGTGCTAGGTACGCGGGTTGTGGTGATCGGTGTCGGCAACCAGTTCATTCCTGTTGAAGGAGTCGATGAAGCCGTTCTGACTCTTGGCCGCCAGGTTTTTTAGTTTTTTTGTCCTTGAATGAGCTCCGACACGTCGAAATTAGCTCTGTTCTCATCAAAACCCTGTGGATAAGTCAGTCTAAATTCCCTGGAGATGGCGGTTCCCAACCATTCACCGTTATTCACAGCCTCCCCCCTGTTTTCACAGACAAACCACTATATTTGGTATTGACAATTCATCCTGATAGCTATATGTAGACACTCCTGAATGTTTTGGCATCACGATACCAAAATTAAGGCCCGCAAAACCCATCAGCCATAATCGATACTGAGACCTGATTGTTTCTGTTTGGGATCGAGAGCAGTCGCACAACAAACATGCCGACTGGGGAGGGGAAATCGTGAGAATAGAACGCCGGTTTACATGTCGCGGACAAAGTCCTTATGAAGGCTTGCCGTTCGTGAAACGTTCATCAGAAATCCGTAATCCTGACGGATCAACGGTATTTAAGTTGGAAAACATCGATATTCCGGAGTCCTGGTCTCAGCTTGCGATCGATATTCTCGCACAGAAATATTTTCGGAAAGCTGGAGTGCCACAGCGGGATGAACAGGGGAATCCGATTGTAGGGCCAGACGATAAACCGCAGTTGGGAGGAGAACGTGACTCTCGACAAGTATTTGAACGACTTGCCGGTTGTTGGACCTCGTGGGGGAAAAGCTTCGGGTATTTTAAAACTCCGGAAGATTCCCATGCGTTCCATGATGAGCTCTGCTACATGCTCGCACATCAGATGGCTGCGCCCAATTCTCCCCAGTGGTTTAACACTGGGCTTCATTATGCCTATGGACTCACAGGGCCGGCGCAAGGGCATTTCTATGTCGATCCCAAGACCCGTGAAGTCGTCAAAGCAACCAATGCGTTTGAACACCCGCAACCGCACGCCTGCTTCATCCAATCCGTTGACGATGACTTGGTCAGCGAAGGCGGCATCATGGATCTCTGGGTGCGGGAGGCGCGCCTGTTCAAGTACGGATCCGGGACCGGCACCAATTTTTCCAAGCTTCGCGGCGATGCTGAACCGTTGTCCGGCGGCGGCCGCTCGTCCGGACTGATGTCTTTCCTTCGCATCGGCGATCGAGCGGCGGGCGCCATTAAGTCCGGTGGAACGACGAGACGGGCCGCCAAAATGGTCTGTCTCGATTTGGACCATCCGGACATCGAGGAATTTATCAATTGGAAGGTGGTGGAAGAGCAAAAAGTCGCCGCCATGGTGACCGGTTCGAAAATCTGCGCGCAGCGTCTTAACGCTGTTCTCAAGGCCTGCCACGTCGTCGATAGCGTAGGCCAGATACAAATCGAGCTCGATGTCAAACAGAATTCAATCCTCAAAGAAGCGCTGGCTGCCGCTCGGCGGGATGCGGTTCCAGAGGCGTATATTCAACGGATGTTTTCCTATGCGCAGCAAGGTTTCACACACTTTGTGTTTCATGAGTACGACACGAATTGGGACGGCAAGGCCTACCAAACAGTGTCCGGCCAGAACTCAAACAACAGCGTGCGCATTTCCAATGATTTTTTTGCGGCCCTGGAGGCGGACGGCGAGTGGCAGCTCACGCGACGCATCGACGGCAAAGTCTCCAAGACCATCAAGGCACGGGATCTCTGGGATCAGATCGCTTGGGCGGCCTGGGTTTGCGCTGATCCCGGCACACAATACGACACCACCATAAACGAATGGCATACCTGTCCGGAGGATGGCCGTATCAATGCCTCCAATCCATGTTCGGAGTACATGTTCCTTGACGATACGGCGTGCAATTTGGCCTCACTGAATCTCAGCCGATTCTTTTCGTCCGATGCTCAATTCGAGCTGGAGAATTTCCGTCATGCTGTGCGTCTCTGGACGATTGTGCTGGAAATCAGCGTCCTCATGGCATCGTTTCCCAGTCGTGCGATTGCCGAAAAAAGCTACCAGTTCAGGACTCTGGGGCTCGGCTATGCCAACCTGGGCACGGTGCTGATGCGGCAGGGTATTCCCTACGATTCTCCCAAGGCATTGGCCATCTGTGGCGCATTGACCGCTATCATGACCGGCGAGGCCTACAGCACCTCGGCCGAAATGGCCGCAGAACTGTGGCCGTTCCCGGGGTATGCCAAAAACCGCGAGGCCATGTTGCGCGTCGTCCGTAATCACCGGCGAGCTTCATACAATGCTGCTTTGGAAGAATATGAAGGTTTGACGATTACACCGATTGGAATTCAGCCGGAACATTGCCCGCCGGATCTGCTCGTGGCGGCACGTCGTGCCTGGGACCGGGCGATCGAATTGGGGACAGCGTACGGATATCGCAATGCGCAGGTCACAGTGATCGCTCCTACGGGCACGATCGGGCTCGTGATGGATTGTGACACGACCGGTATCGAGCCGGATTTCGCGCTCGTCAAATTCAAGAAACTGGCCGGCGGAGGCTATTTCAAGATCATCAATCAAAGCATCCCCGCTGCCCTTCAAGCTTTGGAATATTCCGAGTCTCAGATTCAGGACATCGTAGACTATTGTATCGGCCGGCAAACCTTGCAGACCGCACCATTCATTAACCATGAGACCCTAAGGCAGAAAGGATTCGACGACGCCGCACTCGCACGAATGGAGGGCGGCTTATCCCAGGCCTTCGAAATTCAATTTGCGTTCAACAAGTACGCGTTGGGTGAGAACTTCTGTCGGGAGAAGTTAGAATTAACCGATGCGCAGTTGAATGAATCCAACTTCAACATGCTGAAGGCGATGGGCTTTACACAAGAGGAAATCGCCGCTGCCAATGATTATTGCTGCGGCACGATGACGGTGGAAGGGGCGCCACATCTCAAGGCTGAGCACCTTCCGATTTTCGATTGCGCCAATCGATGCGGACGAATCGGTCAGCGATATATCCCCGTCGACGCGCACATTCGTATGATGGCGGCGGCGCAGCCATTTATCAGCGGCGCCATCAGCAAAACGATCAACATGCCGGCCGACGCAACGCTGAAGGAAGTCAAGTCGGCTTATATGTTCGCCTGGAAAAGCATGGTCAAGGCGGTGGCTCTGTATCGCGACGGCTCGAAGTTGAGCCAGCCGTTATCGGCTTCAACGGACAACAGCAAGACTGTCGAAGCCTCGTCTGAAATAATGTCGATTGCAGAAAAGGTCACCGAGCGAGTGTTGGTACGATATCTGGCAAAGCGCCGTCCGCTTCCGGCCAGGCGCAACGGGTACACGCAGAAGGCCGTTGTCGGAGGGCACAAACTCTACTTGCGCACGGGTGAGTATGAGGATGGCACTTGCGGTGAAATTTTCCTCGACATGCACAAAGAAGGGGCAGCTTTTCGTAGCCTCATGAACTGTTTTGCCATTGCTATTTCACTGGGTCTCCAACACGGCGTCCCGCTGGAGGAGTTCGTCGAAGCGTTCGTGTTTACTCGATTCGAACCGAACGGGCCAGTCAAATTGAACGACCGAATTAAGATGTCCACATCGATCATCGATTACATCTTCCGAGAACTTGCCGTAACCTATCTCGAACGCTATGACTTGGCGCAGGTTCAGGAAGAAGATCTACGAATGGACTCCGTTAAGAAGGATGAACAAGATCCTGAGTGTGTCGAAGAGGAAGCCACTCCGGAAACACTGGCTTCGGCCTCAATCAGTACCGAAATGTTCCCCGCACGACGCGGGGCGGTACCGCGACATAAGGGCAATGGTCTCGGAAACGGAAATGGAAACGTAGCCCATACCGTCGAACTCAAACGTGAAACGCTGACTTTGACCGCCATTCAGATGGCACGCCAAAAGGGCTATGAGGGAGATCCCTGCTCTGAGTGTAAGCAGTTCACCATGGTACGAAACGGAACCTGTCTCAAGTGTGATACCTGTGGCAGCACAAGCGGCTGCTCGTAAGAGGGAGACTTAATGAGTCCGGTACTTCGCGAGCAAGGCATTGTCACAGTCCACGATCAGGTTGTTAGTCTGGTTGCGCAGCGATGGGCGAAGGCGTTTCATTGTAAGGTCACGATTCATACCGAACTGGACCAAAATCCCTGGGCTGATCCGCAGCAAGAGTGCGATATCGTAGGGTGGCAGGTAAATTCGGCCGGCAACATTATGCAATGGATGGCTGAGGTGGAAACGGATGATTCGATCAAGGACGTCTCAACTGCTTTAGAATGGAAAGAAACGGTCGTGCAGGGTATTCCCTTCTATCTACTGGTGCCACGCGGTTTCAAGGAATCGGCACAGAAGTTGGCGGAGAACGCCTCAGTTCCTGTCAGCGGTATCTATGAGTATACGTTTGTGAACGGTGTATGCCAGGTGCGCTAACCGGTACCTATTCAACAACTCGGAACACTGCAAGGTTCTGCTTTTTTCAATTATGGAAGCATGAAGAGCATCCTCAATCATTTCATTCAAGTCCTGTGGTCGTCGAAAGTCAGATTACGCGGTCGGTATCATAACGTGGCCTATACCAGGGAGTGGCTCCCATGCCCACAACGACACAATTAGTCATAAGCGGGTTGAGCAGGCCCGGCGTCCTGGCTCAAGTATCCCAAATCCTCGGTGACGCGAAGGTCAACATCAAGGCTTTCTCTGCTCCGGAAGTCACCGGAACAGGAAAACTGAGATTACTGGTTGCGGATTTGGAGGGAGCGCGTGCAGCGCTGAAAGAAGCGAAAATTAAGTTTACGGAAGAAACCGCCCTGCTGTTGAGCCTCGAAAATAAGCCGGGCGCGTTGAAAGAAGTGGCGGATTTGTTGACCAAAGCTCGCCTCAATATTAAATGTGGCTACTGCACCCCATCCCGTGAAGGGAAACGTGCGATCGTGGTTCTCACAGTCTCAAACACAGCGAAAGCGCTCACCATCCTCCAGGATCAATCGCTCGACGAGTTCTAAGAATATGCTGAAGAAGTCTCGATGCGCACCCCCTAACCCCGGCGTGGCAAGACGCGTCTTGGCAGATCAGGGTCGAGGGGGTAGAACATGGGGCTTTCTTGAGTGCCTTCCAGGAGCAATGTCCTTTCAGCCCGCACGTGCGGACTGTTGAATGTTTTGTATGCGAATAGGGTTTTCCCTGGGCCTGCTAGACATGCTCCGCCGATCTCAATCCTGCTGGCCACGCTGGCAGGTGTATCTTCTCGCCATCCTTTTGATCGGTACTCTGAGCGCTTGCAGCGGTGCCCCCAAACCTGTGTATTTCCCAGGCTACCCGGTCGGGTTCGTCGAGCGGGGAGTTGCCTCATGGTATGGCCCGGGATTTCATGGAAACAAAACGGCAAATGGCGAACGGTACGACATGCATCAGCTGACGGCAGCTCATCGGACTTTGCCATTGGGTTCGATCGCTGTGGTTCGATCAATGAGTTCAGGTCGACAGGTGACAGTCCGCATTAACGATCGTGGTCCATTCGCTAGAGGACGAGTGCTCGATCTCTCACTCGCCGGGGCGCAGGCGCTGGGTATGACCGGCGCAGGAACCGACCAGATTGAATTACGGGTGGTTGGGTATCAGGGGCGGGCCAGCGACATGGGGGTCTTACGAGTGCAAGTTGGGTCCTTTTCCGATCAGCAGAATGCACTCAGTCTATTGGAACGTGTGAAACATCTCTACTCAGGCGGAAGAATCCAGGTCGTCAACCTGCCAGATGGGAAGCGATATCGAGTTCAGATTGGTCAATTTTCCAGAGAAGCACAGGCTGAAGCCGCAGTTTCCCATCTGGAGTCATCCCTTGAACTACAGGCCTTCATATTTCGAGACGACTCGTGACGCCCCGTATCGGTTTCAGCCAGCCCACCTTCTGATTTCTTCAGTCTTTCCAATGATATCTATGTAACTGTTTGATATTGTGCCATGTTTTCAGCATATGCTTGCTCCCCACTCTGTCCTATGGTACATGTAAAGTCCGATGGACGTAGGTTTTATAGCTCCTGATCAACGTATCTTGTTCTCCCAAATCGTGAGTTACCGCGCTAAGGCCATAGGGGAGAGCCCCTCGACGCTTCAGTGTTCCAAGCCAATTGGTACAGTCAGTCGCCCCTAATCCATTACAATTCATGGACGCACTAATCCTTTTAGGTCTTATTGTTCTTTCCGCTGTGATATCCACGGCCGAGATCGGTTTCTTTGCAGTCAATGAAACGAAACTCAAGGCGCTCGCTCTAACCGGCAATAAGCGAGCGAAGCTGGCTCTCCATCTCCGTAGTGATCCCCAAAAGCTCCTCTCGACCATTTTAGTCGGCGACCGTTTGGTCGGCGTCGCTACCCCGATGTATGCCACATTTCTGACCTTACACACCTATGGAACCCAGACGTTTTTTGACGAAGCGATAGCGGTCATGGTCGGCCTGCTGACCTTCGTTCTCCTGCTGACGGTCGATGTCATCCCTAAAACGTTGGCCGCAAAGTTTTCGGTCCCGGTCACGTTGAACATGGCCTACCCCGTGTATTGGGTTCAGCTCCTTCTCAAACCGTTCTTGTTTGTGATGGTGCCGTTGATCCATAAACTAACTGGCGGGAAAGGTCTAACACTTCCCCTCGTAACCGAGGAAGAGCTGAAAATCATGTTGGATGAAGGGGGAAAGACCGGGACGATCGAGTTTGAGAAGGTGAAGATGATTAAAAACGTATTTCAGCTTAAAGGTATCGTCGCTGAAGATGCGATGACTCCTCGGCTCTATGTCTTTTCACTGGATGGCAACCTATGTCTCAAGGAAGCGCAAGAACTCCTCTATAACTCAAAATACTCGCGGATTCCTGTGTACGATGGCACGCTCGACAACATCACGGGCATTCTCTATAAAACGAGGGCATTGACCGAGCTGGCAAAGGGACAAACTGAGGTAAAACTCAAGGACATTGCCTATCCCCCGCTGTTCGTTCCATCAGGCAAATCAGCGGACGATCTCATGAAGCAATTTCAACAGGAGAAACGGCACATGGCCGTCGTGGTCAACGAGTTCGGCGGCGTCATGGGGATTGTCACGCTCGAAGACCTCCTGGAAGAAGTCGTCGGGGAGATCATGGACGAAACCGATATCACGGAAGAACTGATCAAACGCTTGGGGAAAAACCATATACTCGTTCACGGTAGAACCGAAGTGCGTAAGATCAACGATTTCCTGAAGGTCGACCTCGGCGATGAAGCCGTCACGATCGGAGGCCTCATTCAACAGGAGCTTGGTCGAATTCCCAAGGTTGGAGAGGAAGTGAGGATCGCCAACTGTAAGATCCTCATCCATGAGGCTGAGCCACGGTCTATCCGAAGCGTGCAAATCTTTCGTGAAGAAAAGTCACCGGCTCACGTCGAAGCTCCGAACCTCGACCCAGTCAGCTAGTTCCCTTTTCATCCATTCCAATCAGGGCTCCGAACTCCCGTTCCGTCAGAATCGATACTCCCAGCGTGCGGGCCTGGTCGAGTTTGGATCCAGGCTCCACTCCCGCCACCAGATAGGATGTTTTCTTACTCACGCTTGAGGAGACACGTCCTCCCGCCTTTTCCACAGCCAGTTGCGCAGCGTCTCGCGTGAAGTGCTCCAACCCGCCCGTAAACACGAAAGTCTTTCCTGCGAGCGGGTGGTTCTTCCGATCATCCGTTGCCTTACTCAGCGCAACAAGTACGCCGGATCTCTGGAGCTGTGCAATGACCTCCCGGTTATGGGGCTCAGACCAATACGCGACCAAGCTCTCGGAAATCTCAGGGCCGATTTCGTGAATCTGTTGAAGCCGGCCGCGATCCGCCGACATAATCTCCTCAAGAGACCCGAACTCACGGGCGAGAACTCTGGCGATATGTTGTCCGACTTGACGAATCCCGAGACCTAACAGAAAACGATCCAAGGCGACAGTTCTACTGGCCGCAATCGACTCTAAAAGCACTGTGGCGGAGTGATCGGCAAACCCATCAAGTTTGACGAGGTCGTCTTTAGTCAGCCTATAGAGGTCGGCCAGCGAACGGACAAGGCCGTGATCGGCCAGCTGTGCCACGGTCTTTTTGCCTAAGCCTTCGATGTTCAGCGCGTGTTTAGATGCAAAATGTTCGAGAGCCCCCTTCAATTGAGCGCCACAGACCGATTGCCCGGTACAGTAGAAATAGGCGCCCTCACGACCGACCCTCGATCCACAGACCGGGCACTGATCAGGCATGCGAAAGGGCTCCCCACGTCGCGCGCCGGGCATTGGGACCCGCTCGGCAATCGCAGGGATCACATCCCCGGCCCGTTCAATCTTGACGGTATCGCCGATCCTGATGTCTTTCCTCGCCACTTCTTCAGCGTTGTGCAACGTGGCCCGGCTGATGGTGACTCCGCCAACATCCACAGGCTTCAACAAGGCAACGGGCGTGAGAGTCCCGGTTCTTCCGACTGAGACGACAATATCCTGCACGATAGTGATTTCCTTGCGCGGGGCAAATTTGTAGGCAATGGCCCAGCGCGGACTGCGAGATCTCATGCCCAGGCGATCTTGCCAGGCTCGGAGATTGATCTTTACCACTACTCCATCGATTTCATAGGGCAGCTGGTCTCGTGCGGATTCCATTTCTCGATGAAATTCCGTCACAGCATCAATTGTTGTGCATAGGCGCCGATGCATCGGCACAGGAAGCCCCCACTGGTTCAACTTCTCCAACTCATCCCAATGTGTCGGGGGAATGGACAGAGATACGGCCATGATTTCATAACAAGTCACAACCAGCGGGCGGGTCGCAGTAATCGTGGAATCCAGTTGCCGGAGCGAACCGGAGGCCGCATTGCGAGGATTGGCAAAGGCGTCGCTGCCCCGTTCCGTCATTCGCCGGTTCAAAGCTTGGAAATCGTTGAGGCGCATGTACACTTCGCCTCGCACGACAAGATGACTGGGGAGGTCTGGCTGCGGGGTCAATTGCAGGGGCAATGAGCGGATTGTGCGAAGATTGAGGGTCACATCCTCTCCGGTCATTCCGTCGCCCCTGGTCGCGCCACGGGTAAAAATTCCACGGTCGTACACCAGTTCGACTGATAATCCGTCGAATTTTGGCTCGACACTGTACTCAACTGACGAAGTCTCCAACACGCGTTTGATCCGTTGGTCGAAAGCCTGAACCTCACTCTGTTCTACAATCGAGTCCAGGCTGAGCATCGGATGTTCGTGGGCAACCTTCACCAATCCCTGGAGCGGCGGTGCACCGACACGTTGTGACGGCGAGTCCGGCGTTACCAACTCAGGATAGGCTTGTTCCAGTTCGACCAGTTCGCGAAACAGGCGATCGTACTGAGAATCAGAAATCTCCGGGCGATCCCTGACGTAATACAGAGTATCGTGACGCCTGATCTCATCCCTAAGGGCGATCAGTCTGGCGAGGATATCGGCGTGGGCCATAGGACTGGATGGTGACGATCAGAGGATGTGACGGCCTCGACCGTACCATAGGGCTAGGGAGTGGGTCAAACGACGAAGAAGCCATATTCGCTTTGACTTTCGCCGCGATAGACACTATTGTAAGAATCCTGGTCGGGGCGGTTTTCTATGGATCGACCGTCTGTGTTCAGTCCTTGCTGCGGAAGGGCAACTCCCTCGCGACTGTCAGAGGAGGTCTCAATGAAAGGGGAAAATTGCATGAACAAGCTAAGGCTAAGATTCAGCCATCGAATGGTCATCATCGCCTGTGGCGGGCTGTTGCTGAGTGGATGTGTCATGGCAGAGAAGTATGACGCTGAAAAGGCACGCAGCCTGAACTTCCAACGCCTTCTGGCCCAAGAAGAAAAGCGGACCGGTGAACTCGATAGTGAAGTGAGGCGGACTAAAAATGAATTGATGGAGTATGAAGCCAGGAATCGAGAACTTACAGCGCAGTTACAAAACACTCAGGAACAATTGGCCCGTGTTCAGGAAGAAGCCGAAGCCATGAAAGAATCTGCCTTGTTGGAACGCAAAGCCAAGTCCGATATGAAACGCATGTACACACAGAAACGTAAGCCACTGCCGGCTGAATCCTCGCCGGATACAGTGGATCTGAGCGCATCGGCACTTGGGATCGCTCCGGAGGTTGCTGGTGCACCTGGGCATACGGAATCGTCGTCGGGGGGCATGGGATTGCCAACCGTGCATGTCGTGAAGCCAGGCGAGACACTCTATCGGATCAGCAGGCAGCATGGGGTCACGGTCGACAAAGTCAAAAAGTGGAACAAGCTGCCGGACGACATTATCGAGGTCGGTCAAAGGCTCATTGTGGGTCAAGAATAATAGGATGACCATATGGCTCCTCCGCAGTACTCAATCAGTCTCGACCGATTTCGGCAATATGCCGGAGAAGGTAATCTCATCCCGCTCTATCGGGAGATCCTCGCCGACTACGAGACCCCTGTCTCTGCCTTTGCCAAAATAGATCATGGCCCCTCCGCCTATCTCCTAGAGAGCGTCGAGGGTGGTGAGAAATGGGCACGCTATTCCTTTCTCGGCAGTGGCTCTCCGGTTGTCGTGTGCGAGGATCGTGGTGACCTTCTTGTCGTGCATGGCGCACGCAAGAGGCGAATTCCTAGCCGTGGGAACCCTCTCGAGCGACTGCGGGAAATGATGGAAAGCTATCGTCCGGTCACTATGCCGGACCTTCCTCCGTTTGTAGGCGGTGCGGTCGGCTATCTAAGCTATGATATGGCGCGCACCTTTGAAGATCTGAATGTCCGGCAGAAGGACCCTCTCAACCTTCCGGACTTTGCCTTCCTGCTCACCGATACGATGTTAATTTTCGACAATGTCGCCCAGAAGATTAAAGTCGTGGCGACTGCCCATGTGACGGCAAAGGGAGAACGGGGCATTAAGGCTGCCTACCGGTCGGCTACGGAACGGATCGAGCGCACGATTACGAGGCTCAAACGTCCGCTCCGCCGGACACGTCCGCATCGTCGCCGCCAGTCGGTCACTTTCACGTCGAACATGAGCAAGGCGGACTTTGAGAAGATGGTTATGCGGACAAAGGAATACATCCGGGCCGGCGATATCGTACAGGCGGTACTCTCCCAGAGATGGGAGACCAATATGCAAGCGCCTCCCGTACAGCTCTACCGCGCGCTACGCTTGGTGAATCCATCTCCGTATATGTACTACTTGCGTATCGCGGGGGTTGAACTCGTCGGGTCCTCTCCGGAGACGCTCGTCCGTTGCGAAAACGGTATTATTTCTGTCCGTCCCATTGCCGGCACGCGCCGTCGAGGTATGACCCCTGAAGAGGATCAACAAATGGAACGGCGGCTGTTGGCGGATGAAAAGGAACGGGCTGAACATGTGATGCTCGTCGATCTCGGACGGAACGACGTCGGCCGCGTCTCAAAACCAGGTTCTGTCGCTGTGGATTCGCTCATGCACGTCGAGCGGTATTCGCATGTCATGCATATTGTGTCGAATGTGACAGGGCTGCTGGACGCGTCGAAGACCTCGTACGACGTGTTGCGGGCATGCTTCCCTGCCGGCACAGTCTCCGGGGCGCCGAAGATTCGGGCAATGCAGATCATCGATGAACTTGAGCCGACGAGGCGAGGCCCCTATGCCGGCGCTGTGGGATACTTCAGCTTCTCCGGTAATATGGACATGTGCATTAACATCAGGACGGTTGTTGTGAAAAGGCATCAGGCATTCATTCAAGCCGGAGCCGGTATAGTCGCGGATTCGAATCCTGAACACGAGTATGAAGAGACCTGCAACAAGGCTCGCGCCATGATGAAAGCTGTTGAATTAGCCGAGCAGGGACTGGAATGACTACGTGATTCGTGCAGCGTGAATCGCAAGCAGATTCACTAACGAGAGACGTTTCACGAATGACGAGTAACGAGCTTCATTATGCTACTGATGATCGACAACTATGATTCCTTCACCTACAACCTCGTGCAGTATTTCGGGGAATTGGGTGAAGACGTTCAGGTCTTCCGCAACAATAAGATTTCAATCGACCAGATTGAGCTGCTGCGACCCAGCCGCATCGTGATTTCTCCGGGCCCCTGCACACCGATGGAAGCCGGTGTATCTGTGGAGACCATCAGGCATTTTGGAGGACGCCTTCCGCTTTTAGGTGTCTGCCTCGGCCATCAGTCCTTGGCGGCGGCGTTCGGGGGAGAAGTTGTTCGAGCTGAACGGTTGATGCATGGCAAAACGTCCAAGATCCAGCACGACGGGAAAACGATCTTCCACCAGTTGCCGGACTCTTTTGAAGCGACACGCTACCATTCACTGATCGTGCGGCGCGAAACGCTGCCCGCTTGTCTTGAAATTTCCGCCGAAACAGCCGAGGGAGAAATCATGGGACTGCGCCATCGGTCGTTGGGTATCGAAGGGGTGCAGTTTCACCCGGAATCGATTCTCACATTGGCGGGGAAGGACCTCCTCCGTAACTTCCTTAAACTGTAGCCGACTCGCCCGGTTTCCGATCCATGATCAAAGACGCAATTGCTAAACTCACCGACCGCTCCTCCCTCACCGAACAAGAAGCCGAATTAGTCATGCAGGAGATCATGGACGGTGGAGCGACTCCGGCCCAAATTGCCGCCTATTTGATGGGGCTTCGCTTGAAAGGAGAAACCGTCGAGGAAATTGCAGGTTCCGTTCGAGCGATGCGTGCGAAGTCGGTTCGGATTGCGGTGGGGGATCCGCTGGTTGTCGATACTTGTGGCACAGGTGGGGACGGGGCACACACGTTCAATATTTCCACGACGACGGCGCTTGTCCTTGCAGGCGCAGGGTTGACCGTAGCGAAACACGGCAACCGGTCCGTATCGTCTAAGTCAGGAAGCGCAGACGTTCTCTCGGCTCTTGGTGTCACGATTGATCTGCCAGCTGGACGTGTGGCCGATTGTGTCAATGAGGTCGGGATCGGCTTTCTCTTTGCTCCGCTTTATCATGGTGCCATGAAGCATTGTGCCGGCCCCAGACAGGAGATGGGCATCCGGACCATGCTGAATATCTTGGGTCCACTGACCAATCCGGCAGGGGCAGCCATTCAAGTGCTTGGTGTCTATGAGGGGAGATTGACCTCCCTGCTGGGGAATGTGCTTATGCATCTGGGATCACAGCATTGCTTTGTCGTACATGGGATGGACGGACTCGATGAGATCACGCTGACTGCAAAAACGCAGATTTCAGAGGCTACAGGGGGTATACTTTCGAACTATCTCCTGAGCCCTGCGGAGTTCGGACTGGCGCTGGTCCCCGCCAAACAACTCGCCGGAGGGACACCGGAGGAGAATGCCGCGATCACTCGAGATATCCTCCATGGGCGGAAAGGGCCGAAACGGGACGTCGTGTGTATGAATGCCGCTCCAGCTTTGGTTGCCGGGCGCAAGGCTGCAAGTCTTCGGGATGGATTTCTCTTGGCAGGCCAAGCAATTGATTCCGGCGCGGCGGCCGAAAAACTGGCCCGCCTTATCGCATTTACGAACAAAGGCTGATGTCATCGTGATTCTTTCTCGCATTCTTGAGCATAAGAAGGCCGAACTCCGACACAAACGAAGCCGGGGCTACCTCTCCGAACTCAAAGCCAAAATCCAGGATGTCCCGGGACCGCTGGGGTTTGCCGTGACGCTTGAAACCATGAGGACGGACAGCTGTCCTTCGCTGATCGCCGAAGTGAAAAAAGCCTCACCCAGCCTTGGCCTCCTCCGCCCCGAGTTTTCCGAGCGATTCGATTATCTCGATATCGCCAAGACCTACCATGCCAATGGGGCTTCGGCTGTTTCGGTCTTGACCGATAAGGATTTCTTCCAGGGGAGTCTCGACTATCTCCGCGAAATCAAACAGACAGTGCCCATGCCTGCTTTGAACAAGGAGTTCATGGTGGACGAGATCCAGTTCTACGAAGCGCGAGCCTACGGAGCCGATGCAGTCCTCTTGATCGTTGCGGCGCTCGAACGACAACAATTGATCGACTTCTATGCGCTCGCCAAGGGATTGTGCTTGGACGTACTAATCGAGACCCATCACGAGCGCGAGGTCGACAGGGTATTGGAGCGACTGCCGGATGTGCGAATGATCGGTATCAATAACAGGGATCTTACAACGTTTACGACTGATCTAACCGTCACGCTACGATTGGCGAAACGGATTCCCCCAGGCAAGTTGATCGTCAGCGAGAGCGGCATACGCCAGCGCTCCGATGTGATGCGATTAATCGAGGCCGGCATCCATGCCATGCTCGTCGGAGAATCACTCATCTGTGCCGAAGATACGGCGGCGAAGATTCACGAGTTACGGGGAGCGCCGGCTCCGTCGAACGCCTGAGATGGCCTCTACCACCAAAGTAAAAATTTGCGGGATCACCAATGCCGAGGATGCCGCCGTGGCGGTCGCTGCTGGTGCCGATGCCTTAGGATTTGTGTTCTATCGGAAAAGTCCACGCTATATCGAGCCGACACTGGCCCGCCAGATCATTAAAAGCCTGCCTCCCTTGGTGATGCCCGTCGGGGTTTTCGTTAACGAGGATCAGCAAGTGGTTCGGAATCTGATGGATGACTGTGGACTTGGCCTTGCACAGTTGCATGGAAACGAGTCGGCGGTCTATTGCGAAGAGTTAGGCCGCACGGTTGTTAAAGCGCTTCGCGTGAAAGACCGGAGTGCGTTACTCGCTCTGGGGGAGTTCCGAGGGCGGACAGGTGTTCGCGGGTTCATATTGGACGCGTTTTCCGATCAGGCTTATGGAGGGACCGGACAGGTGCTCGATTGGCAACTCGCTGCAGAGATAGCCAAGGCGGCACACGTACTACTGGCAGGCGGACTCACTCCGGACAATGTCGAACAGGCGATTGAGACAGTGCAACCGTATGGCGTGGATGTGAGCAGTGGTGTCGAACGGGCGTCCGGCAAGAAGGATCATGAAAAGGTGCGAGCATTCATTCGGGCCGTTAAGATTGTCTCTTCAACATGACCCCGTCTATACTGCGGCACTTGCTGGGAAGCTGAAAAAGTCCGCCAGCGCCATAAACATGACGCGTGAAGTGCGAGACGTGCGAGAAAGGCGCGACATGGGCAGATTGGATTCCCACTCGTCTCGCCCGTTTCACCAGTCTCGCTCGACCATACGAACGTGAGGATGGTAATGGGTGCTGTTCCCAACAAACAAGGTCGCTTTGGTGCGTATGGCGGACGCTATGTCCCCGAAACGCTCATGCCTGCCTTGCTTGAATTAGAGCAGGAATATGCCCGTGTAAAAAAAGACCGGGGTTTCCAGTCCGAACTCGCCTATTATTTGAAACACTACGCCGGCCGTCCCACTGCTCTCTATTTTGCGCAGAGACTCACAACGCGATTGGGCGGCGCAAAGATCTATCTCAAGCGCGAAGATCTTTGTCATACCGGAGCCCATAAAATCAATAACGCGATCGGGCAGGGGCTTCTGGCCAGGCGGATGAGGAAGCCCCGGATCATAGCTGAAACCGGGGCTGGACAGCATGGGGTCGCGACGGCAACCGTTGCGGCGATGTTCGGACTGCAATGTGAGATTTATATGGGAACGGAAGATATGCAACGCCAGGCGCTGAACGTCTTCCGCATGAGATTGCTTGGCGCGACCGTGACGGGGGTCGACGCGGGAAGCCGCACACTCAAAGATGCGATCAGCGAGGCCATGCGGGATTGGACGACGAATATCCGCACGACCCACTATGTTCTTGGCTCAGTGCTCGGTGCGCATCCTTATCCGATGATGATCCGGGATTTCCAATCCATCATTGGACGTGAAACTCGAAGACAGATTCTGACGGCGGAAGGCCGGTTGCCGGATTGTCTCATCGCTTGTGTCGGAGGAGGGAGCAATGCCATAGGACTCTTTCATGCATTCATTCGAGACAGAAAAGTAAGAATGATCGGCGTCGAAGCAGGTGGTCTCGGGGTCGCGAGCGGAAAGCACGCCGCTCGTTTTGCCGGAGGGAAGCCGGGCGTCTTGCAAGGCACCATGACCTATCTGCTTCAGGGTGACGACGGACAAGTGAATCTGACCCATTCGGTTTCGGCCGGGCTGGATTATGCCGCGATCGGTCCCGAACATAGCTATTTGCGCGATCAAGGTCGAGCCGAATACACATCGGTGACCGACGACGAAGCTATGTCGGCGTTCGATCTTCTTGCCAGAGAAGAGGGGATCATGCCGGCCCTCGAGAGCGCTCATGCCATTGCCTATGCTATGAAGGTTGCGCCCACAATGAAGAAGAAACACCTTCTGGTCGTTAATCTCTCCGGTCGTGGAGATAAGGATGTCCAACAAATCGCGAGAATGAGAGGGATCACCCTGTGACGTCGAAACTGGACCGCACCTTCGCCCAGCTTCGACAGCGAGGCGAGAAGGCCCTCATTACCTATGTGATGGCGGGCGACCCCTCAGTATCAGAAACTGAAGAGCTTGTCGTAGAGCTGGAACAGGCGGGGGCCGACATCATCGAGTTAGGCGTCCCGTTTTCCGATCCTATTGCCGATGGTCCCGTAATCCAACAAGCGGCAGAACGGGCCTTGCGTAGCGGGACATCCCTTCGAAAAATTCTTTCCATGGTCACACGCCTCCGGGCCAGGACTCAGATTCCACTGGTCTTAATGGCGTACTATAATAGTATTCACGCTTTCGGCCCCGAACCGTTCTGCCTGGAAGCTGCCAAAGCTGGGGTTGACGGGCTGATCATGCCCGACGTGCCGCCGGACGAAGCAGGCCCGATCAAAGGGCCTGCTGCCGCAGCGGGGCTCCCGCTGATTTTTCTCCTTGCCCCTACGAGCACAGAGGATCGACGACTCTTTGTGGCGCAGCAATCACAAGGCTTCGTCTATTATGTTTCGCTAACAGGGATCACTGGCGCGAAGTTGGTCAACGTGGCTGATGTACGTAAGAACGTCGAAAAAATCAGGAAGGTCACCCGCATTCCTGTGGCGGTTGGTTTCGGAGTTGCGACACCGGAGGACGCTGCCAGCGTCGCAGCCATTGCCGATGGAGTGATTGTCGGCAGCGCGATCGTCAAGCAGATTGCCGGCTACCGAGATAAGCCTGATATGGTGAAGCAGGTAGCGGGATTTGTCCGGTCATTGAAAACGGCCATGCGGCCGGTGCGACTCAGACCACGCTAGGGGTTTGGTTCAGCGTCCGTCATTGAAGGCCAAACAGGACGTCGCCCGACCAGCCGCCGGCCCGTTCTTTCCGCTGAGCTGAGAAAAGTTAAGAGGGGCGGGACTATTGTCTGGCTTGTGGAGGCATGGCTTTGATCATCTCAGCGGCCAACTCTTTTGCGACATCTTTTAAATTCGGCCGGTAGAACATGTAGCTGCTCGACCGTTCATGTCGCGCCTTCCATACGGTCGTTCCGGTGGTCGCATCAACCAGGCGAAGGCTCAGGCCTACTCGACCGACATTGTCCCCCTCCTTGCGCATGTACTCCCAGGAATTTACCCGCACGACCAAGAACGAGTCCACGTTCAGCGCCTTGCCCAGTTTCACGGCGGAGTCCTTATCGGATTGCCCAGTCATTTCCAAACGTGAGAAATAGAAGACGAGCGCATCGAATGCTTCTTTTGAGGCCTGGAAAATATCCGTCACATTTTCCGGAGACACCACCCGCTCAATATTGGCGGTTCTGTTCAGGGCACCGGACAAGACCTCTTGAATATCCTCGCGCGCGTTGTCGTATTGACTTGCCATAGGAGGAAGCACGGCAATGGCTTGAGGCCGGAACATTCTTGCGCCTGGTCCTTCCCACACTTCCTGTAAGCCGCCGCAACCGGCGACGATGAGAGGAAGAAGGCAAAGGAGGATCGCATGTCGCAGATGATGAAGCATAAACATGGGTTCAGTATATCATTAGAATGTCAAAGAGACAGAGCCCGATACCAGCGCTCCCTGTTCTCGGAAGTCATATCCGCCGCCTACATCAAGACGGAACGCAAAAATCCGTAGGCCCAATCCTGCAGTAGGGATGAACGGCGTCCCGGAATCCTTCATATTCTTAAAGGCTCCGAGCCGGAACGACATGAACTCAGAGAAGATGGTCTGCTCGGCTCCCAGACTCAATACCTGACTCTTGACACCTGGAACAAGGGTTTTATTCGAAGTCGCATCCACATCTGCCGTCAGTGTCAACGACGAATAGGGATTGACTGCTACGCCGCCTCGAATCTGAGGGTCCAATTTCAATTCTCCTCCCCCGTGAGCATCAAAAGTCGGTCGATTGATGTCTTTCGCCACCATGCCGAAGCGCAGCCATGAAGAGGGACGATAGATGGCACCTACGTCGACACCAAAGGTCGTTGAAATCGTGGCTTTCCCGAAATTGTCAGAAAGAGACACATCCTCTCCTCCAGTGAGTGCCATGCTCCCTCTGAAGGCAGCGCCTTGAATAATTTTCCCCGTCACGCCGATAGAGAATGTTTTGTCGGAGAAGGCATAGCCGTAGGAGAGCGCTACTTGTCGAGCCTCGAACCCAGGCAGAGTCATCGCTCCTGCGAGACTAATGGGAGTACCAACCCCGCCGGGTTGAGTAGCTTGTACAGGAGTCGACACGAAGCCTCCGCCGGTTGCGACATCGGAAACGTTCACTCCGATGGCATGCGCCCCCAGATGTCCCTTGATATAGAGACCGGCGGCCCCATTGACCGAGACCGTCGCGCCGGATCGATTGATCCGATTGGCGATGTCTTGGGCCTTGGCTAGATTGGCCTGCGAACCATCAGCCGTATTGAAGTCTTCGAGGTCGCGAACGGCGTCAGCGATGCCAAAACGATCGATTACCTGTCCGCTGCCTTGAATTCTGATATCGACGGTCTGAGTCATCGCCAGCCCGGCTGGATTCCAATACGTCGCGAAGGCATCGGTTGTGACGGCCACACCGGCTCCGCCCATACCCATTGCACGGGGCCCCACCGTGACGAACTCAAGCGCGAACGCCTGTACGGGAAGCAGTAAGCCTATAACGATCGCCGCAGCCCTAAAAGATCGGTAGCAGGACATAGTAAATCAACTCCGTGCGAGTCGAGAGACTTTGTTGAGTCTATTGGATGATATGGAACTCGTCAAGGTTAGACGGTGTGATCGTATGAACGTAGCCGACGGGTTGGTTCAACTCGCGAACGCTCAGGAGGAAACGGCGGATACCAAGACATGAATATTGTCTATACAATTTGGCCGTCCTGCATATGCAGGATCCGGTCGGCTTGGGCCGACAGTTTGTCGTTGTGAGTGACGATCACGAAGGTCGTCCCGCGGGCTTTGTTCAAGTCGCGCATCATTGCAAAGAGCGCCTCCCCCGTATGCGTATCCAGATTTCCGGTCGGCTCATCAGCCAATACGAGATCGGGTTTTTGCAAGAGAGCCCGTGCGACCGCTACGCGCTGCTGCTCGCCGCCTGACAGTTCCCCGGGTTTGTGATGCAGCCGATCTCCCAGCCCAACCTCCTTCAATAACGCAGTGGCTTCCGGCTCAATATCCACCGAATCCCGTCGCTGAATTAAAGCCGGCATACAGGCGTTCTCGAGCGCGGTGAACTCGGGCAGAAGATGATGAAACTGGAAGACAAAGCCGATACGTCGATTCCTAAAATCCGCCTGCTCAGCTTCCGGCATGTGAAACATATCCTGGCCGTCGAAGTAGACCGTTCCTGTGGTGGGACGATCGAGCGTCCCGATAATATGGAGCAGCGTGCTCTTTCCCGCCCCCGAGGCCCCCACAATCGCAATCAACTCCCCTCGCTGAATCTGGAGATTGACTCCTTTCAGAACCGTCAGGGTTTGCCCTCCCATCGGGAAGGATTTGTACAGGTCCGTGACGGTAATCACGCTGGAACTCCAGGACGAAGAAAAAATGCTGATAGGGCCGGCATGGTCATTCGTAGCGCAGCGCGGCCACCGGTTCGAGCTTAGCGGCCTGCAGCGAGGGGTAGACCGTGGCGGCAAAGCTGATCGCTATCGCGGAACCCGCCACAAGGGCGACATCCAGTGCTTGTACATGGACGGGGATCTGCGAGATGTAATAGACCGAAGGATCGAAGGTCCAAAATGTTTGGATGAGCCAGAGAAAAGTGTACCCGAGCGGGATACCGATGGCGGTTCCGGATAGCCCGATGATCAAACCGTTCAGCATAAAAATGCGACGAATGCTTTTGCGTGTTGCACCCATAGCTTTGAGGATCGCAATTTCCTTTTGCTTTTCCGTGACGATCATCGTGAGCGTGCTCACGATGTTGAAGGACGCCACGATCGTAATCAGCACCAGCAGCAAAAACATCATCGTCTTTTCGAGTTTGAGCGCCGAAAAAAGGTTGCGATTCATCTGCATCCAGTCGCGTGCTCCATAAGCGAAGCCGAGCGACTGTTCCACGGAACGGGCCGTTTCCTCTGCGTGAAAGACGTCCGCGACTTTGATTTCAATGCCCGTCACCGTTTGCCCCATGTTAAAAAACTTCTGCGCTTCCGCGAGATCGATATAGGCCAGCGACGAATCGTACTCGTACATTCCGGATTGAAACAGCGCGACTAATGCGAATGTCCTGATCTTCGGCACCATTCCCATGGCACTGATTGGACCGGCCGGAGGCGAGACCACATTGACGGTATCGCCGACAAATACGCCGAGCCGCAGCGCCAATTCCTTGCCCAGAATAATGCCGGGTTTTTCTATCTCGACCGCGGGGCCGGCCGGATCCTCTGCGGACGGCTGTTTCACTCTAACCGGTCGGCTGAGGTCGGCTAACTCTCCAGTGGAAAGATTCTTGGAGAGTTCGGTTACTGTGCCCTCCCGTTGCGGATCGATGCCGCGGATCACGATACCTTGTACCCCTGTTTGGGTCGTGAGTAAGACCTGCTTAAGCACAAACGGAGTTGCTGCGATGACACCAGGCACAGTCGTGACCTGCTTGGTAATGGGATCGTAATCGCTCATGCTGTCTTTCATCCGATCTTGTACGATGATGTGAGCTGTCGTTCCAAGAATCTTGGCCTGAATGTCCTCTTTGAAGCCGGTCATGATGCCGACTGTTCCGATTAGAGCGGCTACGCCCAGCGTGATTCCGGCAATAGAGACACCGGTGTTCAGCGAAATCGTGCGATTCCGACGCTTTGCGCGGAGGTACCGTAACCCGACGAAGATTTCGTAAGAGAGCGCCACCGTTATTTCTCGGGCCTCAGTTGTGGGAAGAGGACCACGTCGCGGATCGAAGCTTGGTTGGTAAAGAGCATGACCAGCCGGTCGATGCCGATGCCTTCACCCGCGGTGGGCGGCATGCCGTACTCCAGGGCCCGCAGGAAGTCTTCATCGACGAGATGCGCCTCTTCGTCGCCTGCCGCCCGCTGCGCTGCTTGTCCCTCGAACCGTTCCCGTTGATCCAGCGGATCGTTCAGCTCTGAAAAGGCGTTCGCGATTTCCCTGCCGGCAATGTAGAGTTCGAAGCGATCAGTCAATGTCGGATTCGAGTCTTTGCGTCGCGCCAACGGAGAAATGTCCGTCGGGTAATCGGTAATGAATGTTGGTTGCTGCAGGTTGGGCTCCACAGTCTCCTCGAAAATTTCGTTCACGATGTTGAAGAGCGGCCATTTCGGATCGACCGCAATGCCCAGGCGTTTGGCTGCCGCGATCGCGTTCTCTTTCCCTTCAAGGACGGAAGCGTCGAGATTGTTTATCTCCAGAATCGCCTGATGATAGGACCAGCGGCGCCACGGGGGGGTGAGCACGATCTCCTTGCCTTGATACTCAATGACCGTTTTGTCCAAGACCTGCTGTGCCAACGAGGAGATGAGTTCTTCCGTGAGGGCGATCAAATCCTGATAGTCGGCATAGGCAACGTAGAACTCAAGCATCGTGAATTCCGGATTATGGATCGTCGAGATGCCTTCATTCCGGAAGTTGCGGTTGATTTCAAATACGCGAGGAAAGCCGCCAACGATGAGCCGCTTCAAATAGAGTTCCGGCGCGATGCGGAGGTAGAGATCGGCGCTGAGCGCATTATGATGCGTAACAAAGGGTTTTGCGGCCGCGCCTCCCGGAATCGGATGCATCATCGGCGTTTCGACTTCGAGGAATCCGCGTTCGATCAGGAACGATCGAATGCCGGCGATGATTCGACTGCGCGTGCCAAAGATGTCATGTACCTCCGGATTGGCGATCAAGTCCACGTAGCGCTGCCGATAGCGAGTTTCTACGTCCGTCAATCCGTGCCATTTTTCCGGGAGCGGCCTGAGGGCCTTGCTCAAGAAGGTCAGGTGTGTGACATCGACGGTGAATTCATTGGTCTTCGTGCGGAAGAGGGTGCCGGTCACGCCGATCCAGTCGCCCAAGTCGAGCAACTCGGCGACACGATCGTCCTTCTCCGAGAGATGGTCCTTCTTGATATAGACTTGCAGTCGGTCGGATCCGTCCTGCAACACTGCAAAGCCCGCCTTGCCGAATCGACGAAGGGCGACGATTCGGCCCGCAACGGTACAGAGAATCTTCTCTGCCTCCAGCACCTCTTTCGTTTTGTGGGCATGGAGGGTGATCAGTCGGCCCGCGCGATCCTTCGCGTCGAATCGTGTGCCATAGGGCGCCACCCCCGCTTCCCGCAGAGCATCGAGTTTTTTAATACGCTGTTGCCGCTGTTCGTTCAGTTCGTCCATAACTGTTTCGAACCCGAGGTAACGGGCAAGAGACTAGAGGGGCAGGTCATCCGCTACCTCCTGCCTCGTGCCGGTCGCCGCTTTTCCTTTCAGATAGGCCTCGATGAATCCGTCGAGATCGCCGTCCATGACAGCAGCCACCTGGTTCATTTCGTAGCCGGTGCGGTGATCCTTGACCATTTGATAGGGCTGGAACACATACGATCGAATTTGGCTGCCCCAGGCAATATCTTTTTTCTCTCCGACGATCGCGCTGAACTCCGCTTCCTTCTTTTGTTGCTCCAGCTCGTAGAGTCGAGCTTTCAAGACTTTCATCGCGCCGTTGCGATTCTGGAGCTGCGACCGTTCGTTCTGACATTGCACCACGATCCCGGTCGGCAGGTGGGTCATGCGGATGGCCGTCTCGACCTTATTTACATTCTGGCCGCCGGCGCCGCCGGCCCGAAAGGTATCGATCTTGAGGTCTTTGTCCTCGATGACAATGTCGACGTCCTCGTCCACCTCGGGATACACGAAGACCGAGGCAAAGGACGTATGTCGTCGCTTATTCGCATCGAAGGGTGAAATACGTACCAGCCTGTGCACACCTGCCTCGGCCTTGAGATAGCCATAGGCATAGGCCCCGGTTATCAACAGCGTGACGCTCTTCACCCCTGCTTCTTCTCCCGGAAGCAGGTCCAACGTTTCGACTTTGAATTTTTTGCTCTCGGCCCAACGGACGTACATCCGAAGCAGCATCTGAGCCCAGTCCTGCGATTCCGTTCCGCCGGCACCGGGATGGATCGCGATGATCGCATTGTTAGGGTCCAGTTCGCCCGATAGCAGAAGTTCGATCCGTAGGGCAGCGAGCTCCGTTTCGAGCTGATCCAGCTCAACCGTCAACTCCTTCACGAGTCCGGCATCTTCGCTTTCTTCTGCCAACTCCAGTAGCGCGCCTAGATCGGTCATTTTCCTGTCGATATCCCGCCACTGCTGGAGGTCGTGCTCAATCGAGGACTTCTTTCTTCCGACCTTGGCAGCCTTTTGAGTGTCGTTCCATAAGTCCGGCTGCGCCGTCTGCTCCTCCAGATGTGCCAACTCGGCCGTCATGCGAGGGAAGTCAAAGATGCCCCCGGAGTTCTAAGACCAATTGTTCAATGGCCCGTATGCGGTTCTTTACCTCATCTAACATAGAGTGGTCCTTTCTCGTTATATCGGCACTGCGTCGGGTTCCGATTCCTTGGTGCGGAATAGGCCTAACAGGAAAAAAAGCGCGCAGATTATAGCACAGCCATAGGCAAACACATCGCCGTACCGGCTGTAAAACGTGTGCGGCCGCCAAACTTGTACCGTTGCCTTGACAGCCTGCTCCGTATAGATCGGCGTCGCCTCGACGATGCGTCCGAACGGATCAATGAACCCGGAAATGCCGGTGTTGGCCGAGCGAGCGAAAGCCAAATGATTTTCGACAGAACGAAACACCACCATTGAAAAATGCTGCGAGGCTGCCGATGAGGGACCAAACCAGGCATCGTTCGTCACGGCTACCAGGAACTCCGCTCCATTAAGGGCGAATTGGCGGACCAGGTTCGGAAAGATCACTTCGTAACAGATCGTCACTCCGAAATTTATCGGCCGTGGCATTGTCCCCGCCATGCCTTCAGCCGCAGACCTGGGTTTCGACGTTAACGTCAAAACCGTCGGACCGGTCCCCGGTTCAAAATCGCCGATGCCTTCAACCAATTTATCGAGAAAAAACAAGAACGAAGATTTGAACGGAATATATTCCCCGAAGGGCACCAAATGGTGTTTGTCATAGCGTCCCAACAATTGGCCGTCCGGAGAAAGAAGGTATGCGCTGTTCAAGAGGTATGGCCGCCGATCCGGATAGAATCGTAGGGCAGGGCTACCGAACAAGATCGGCGTCTGAGCTCGATTTGCCAGTGCAATCAGTTGCAACTGATAAACCGGCTCGCGCTCAAAGACGAACGGTGTTGCTGCCTCGGGCCAAACCACCAGATCTGTGGAACGTCCGAGCTGCTCCGTCAGCCGGTTAAAACGGGCAAGTGTCTCTTCGCGGTAGGCGGTATCCCATTTCACCGCCTGATCGATATTCGGTTGGACCACACCCACGTTGATGGATGATTGAGGAGTGTCTAAATACGGCACGCCTGATAACGTTCGCAGACCGTGTTCCCATGAGAGTATTACCATCAATGCCGCCATTGCAACGAGTTCCCAAGGGAGTCTTGCAGGAAGGAATCCCCGGAACAGCGGCATCAGCCAGGTCAGAAATTCAGCCAACGCGACGTTCACCAGCACGATGAGAAATGAAACCCCGTATACCCCCATGTGATCCGCAATCTGAATGATCTCGATTTGGCGATATTGCGAATAGCCGAGGAGGCCCCAGGGCAATCCGCTCAGGGCATATGTCCGGATCAGCTCGAGGGTAACCCACAAGCAGGGGAACGCAAACAGGCCATAGCGGGGAATCAGGGTCCTGAACCACACGGCCCCGGCCGAATAGAGGCCGACATACAAGCCCAAATAGGCCGTGAGCAGCAACATGAGGCCGTAGCTGATCACCAAAGGAACCTTCCCATAAGTGTGAATGGAGTTGACGACCCAGGCCATCATGCCTGTGAAGGCAATGGTGCCGCACAACCAGCCGACCCAAAACGCCTGTGCTTTGCTCTTGCCGTCCAACGCCCAATGCAAGGGAACGAGGGCGATCCAAGCCAACAGTCCTAGATCTGATTTCGGGAAACTCAGCGGGAGGAACAGCCCGCTCGCGCCGGCGAGGACGAGTGAACGCGCGAGGGAGTGGGTCATGAACCGCACCTTAGCGAAAGCCGGAGAGGGATGCAACTTCCGGTTTTGGCTAGACCAGCTTGCCGATACGCCGTCATGGCTGAAGGGCGATATTTTGGGTTGACGGACGCTCGATGAGCACCTATAAGTAAGATCGGTATACCGATATTCCAACTCGCTGGCAGTATGTGAGGAGATGGCATAGTCGATGATGCGGGTGCCAGACATGCTTGCCCTGCCAAAGCAATAAAACGCGAGATCACGATATATAGGAGGTTATGTCATGGATCGAAGAGTCATCAGTCTGTGCCTGTGTATGGGCCTCATGCTTTTAATTGCTGGCTGTGCAGGTAAAAACGTTTCCTCCTCCTCCGGAGATGCAGCTTCACAGGCAGGTCAGACCAAGAGCGAGCAGATTCAGCCGGACGCGATCAAAACGGTACCGGAGGAGCGATCCTTTGATCGGCCATCCGGCAGCGCACCGTCCGGCCTCGCACGTGCGCAGGGTTCGGACTCCGACAACAAGGGATTGGGTGACGTGTTCTTCGATTACGACCGGTTTCACATCCGTAAAGATGCCATGCCTGTGTTGGATGCCAACGCCGCATGGTTCCGTGCCAATGCCGGAAAGAACGCGCTGATCGAAGGCCATTGTGACGAACGAGGCACTGCGGCGTACAATCTCGTTTTGGGCGAGAAACGCGCGAACGCCGTCAAGCGGTACCTTCAGGACTTCGGTGTCCCTGCCTCCCAGCTTCAGATCACGAGTTACGGAGAAACGAGGCCCTTCTGTATGCAGCAGAACGAAGATTGCTATCAGCAGAACCGGCGCGCGCACTTCGTGATGAAGTAAATAGTTGTATCCGGCGGAGATCAGTCAAGTGTGGCATGGTATGAAGGAGGACAACGTGAAGCACTATCGCACCCACGTCGCAGGCATCGGGATTCTCTGGGTGATCTTGGCCGCAGGCTGTGCGGGCAAGGGCGAGCGGATTGATCTCACAGTCCCTCTTGTGAGCGGAGGCGATGGAACGGTCGTTGCGATGAGTTCCCCGACGGTTGCGATTCAACCGTTTGAAGACCATCGCACCGACCGCTCTCGCCTCGGTACCAGGTATCATCTATGGGGTGGGGAAAGTCACTTCACCCTCTCAAGCGGCACCCTCAGTGAGGCCACGGCACAGGCCTTTGCCGATTTTCTCAAAGGGAAAGGCTGGAACACGACCGTCGCCGAGGGCAATAGAGGAGCGGGAGCAGACATGACCATCACCGGAGCACTCATCGATGTCGGCGTGGATGCCAAAAGCGGCATTGGGCAGACCACCCTCAACGCTAAAAACCGGATGGTTGTCCATGTCCAGAATCATACTGACGGCAGTCATATCCGTGAAACTCTCACCAGTACAGGAACCAGCCAGGTCTTCTGGTTCGATCCAGAGGATGCCCAGGAATTGCTCAACGAATTGTACAACAAGGATTTCGAAAAGTTTGTGGCCGACACCAGACTGGAGGGCAAGATCCTCAAGCTACGGTAACGAAACTCTGCATCCCTTCGGGAGACCCATGACGCGGGGGGAGTTCCTTCGCCTCGTTTCTGAGTCGTACGCGATGCGAGAATCTTTGCGGGAATATGGAACGTCGACAGTACCGGCGTGTGCCGGCACAGTTGCAGGGATTTCTACTGGGAAACTCACATGAGACCGAAGCGATCACCCTCGACGTCTCACTCGGCGGTGCAAGGTTTGATTGCGACCTCGAAGTCTACCCGGGCAAGGTGATCCGTGTACGACTGGTTCTGCCCGGAGTGGAGGAGCAGGTTTCGATCGAAGAAGGGCGTGTGCAGTGGGTCGGAGAAGAAGCATTCGGGGTCTCGTTTCAGAATGTCCGGCAATCCGATCTCGATGAACTGGAGCATCTTATCGAGGAATTTGAGGAGGCAGAAGACGGCGGCCATGCATAGTGGATCAAACCTTGACTCGTCCGCGTCGGAAGACTATCGTGTCCCTGTGGGAGGAGATTAACGCCCCGAGGGAATATGGTTCATGAGGGGGTCGAGCGTCGGGATGGTGTGCAAGCCCGGCTTGACCGGGAAGCCTAAAGTCCCGCCAAGATCTCCACCGTACCTATGCGATCCTCGGTAGGTGCGCGCTCCTCCCACCCAATTTTCTCCGGCTCATTCCGGTTGGCGGTCTCACCTGTCTCACCATCCCGCCATATGGGCTGCAACGATCCTCTCACCACGGTGATGCAGTCCGTTGCGCTGTCTCATGCTGGAGATGGCAGCGAAGGTTTTCTGATGTGAGACGATCCGGGCATGAGCCCGCCGGCGTCTGACATGATTTGATGAGAGAGGCTGAATGGCCACGCACAAGCCGTCCGCATCTGTGTCTAGGAGAGAAACCTTCCGTGAAGCCTCGGGAGCAACGGCGGTGGAAATGGGCGCACGACAGCGCGAGATTTCCGTCTCTGAGTTCTTCACGAAGAACCGGCATTTACTCGGTTTCGATAACCCACGCAAAGCCCTGCTGACCTGCGTCAAGGAAGCGGTCGACAATGCCTTGGATGCCTGCGAGGAAGCCGGGATACTTCCTGAAGTCACGGTGCGGCTGGATGCCGTGCCGATCAATGGGATGCCGTCATCGACAAGCCAGGCGACCCGGTTCCGCATCACGGTGGCTGACAACGGTCCCGGGATCGTTCGACAGCAGATTCCCAGAATTTTTGCGAAACTTTTGTACGGTTCGAAATTTCATCGCCTGCGCATGAGCCGCGGTCAGCAGGGGATCGGTATCTCCGCTGCCGGCATGTATGGACAGCTCACGACCGGCAAGCCGGTCAAGATCATTTCTCGTATCGGACCGCGCGCGGCCGCGCACTTTTTTGAAGTTCAGATCGATACGAAGAAGAATGAGCCTCTCGTGCATGAGAACAAGCAGATCGAATGGGAGCAAGCGCGGGGTACCCAGGTTACACTGGAGGTGGAGGGGAAATATCAGAAAGGTCGGGCCTCAGTGGATGAATGGCTGGAGCAGACCTCAATTGCCAACCCCCATGTGAAGTTGATCTATCATGGACCGGAAGGCGAAGCCAAGGAGTATCCGCGGACCTATCACGAATTGCCCCCTTCGCCGCGCGAGATCAAGCCCCATCCCTATGGCATCGAGTTTGGGATGTTGCTGAAGATGTTGCAGGATACGAGGAGTCACACGGTATCCGGATTTCTCTCCAGTGATTTCTGTCGAGTTTCTCCGCCACTGGCAGATGAGTTGTGCAAGACGGCAAAAGTGCCCGCCGGTTTGAAACCGCGTGATCTGAAAGGTGCGACCGCTGAAACCCTCTATCAAACAATTCAAAACACAAAAATCATGGCGCCGCCGACGAATTGTCTTTCGCCGATCGGCGAGAAAGCGATTCTCTCCGGCCTCTATAAACAGATCAAAGGCGAATTTTACACGGCGGTCAGCCGGCCGCCGGCGGTGTATCGCGGGAACCCCTTCGTCATCGAAGCGGGGTTGGCCTATGGCTCCAGGCCGGCGGATCAAAGTACGCCCCAGCTGCTGGCGAGGCCCAAGGCGGAGGGTGAGCACGAGGAGGAAGACTCAGAACTCGCACGCGTGATCCGTTACGCCAACCGTGTGCCGTTGCTCTATCAGCAGTCGGCCTGCGCGACGTTCAAAGCTGTGATCGGCACAACCTGGAAGAACTACGGCGTAGCGCAGTCTCGCGGGGCGCTGCCGGGCGGACCGATGGTGATCTTCGTCCATATGGCGTCGGTGTGGGTTCCGTTCACGAGCGAATCCAAGGAAGCCATTGCCGACTACGATGAGATCCAAAAGGAAATTACGCTGGCGCTCCGCGAGTGTGGGCGTCGACTTGGGCTCTTCCTACGCCGGCGCGAGCGGGCAGCGAGCGAGTTTCGCCGTCGAAATATTTTTGAGCTCTATATCGAAGAGGTCGTGGAGGCATGCAATCGACTCAAGGGAGGAAAGCTGCCGAAGGAAAGGCTGAAGATGCAGCTTGAGAGGATCGCAACGTCGCGGACCGGAGGAATGAAGACCGACGAGGCCCTCGGAAAGACCGGTGCAGGGCCGGAGGGCTTGCCCCATTCGATCATCGTGACGGGAGAAGGAGTGGAGGGGGAAATCGAACTGGCCTCCCAGGTCGAGGCGGACGCAGTTGCAACGGTATCAGCAGCTCAAGCAGATATGCTCGGCAAGGAACACCCGATTGGACTGCAATCGAAAAGAAAATCGCAGAAAGCTCATTCTAAAGAACGAGTTGCCAAAGGAAAAACTCCTGGAGGTTCCAAGGGTAAGGCGACGCAGATGGCACTATTTGAGACATCCGAGAAGTCGGAGAGACATAAAAGACGGAACAAATCGGTTGCCGGTTCGAAGTCACGAGAAAAGAAATAGAACCCATGTCGACCAAGCAGAAAAAAGCGACGGCAGTCGAAAAGAAGCTCATCGGCCTCGCCGATGTGGTGATTATGGCGGCAGAGCGATCAAAAGATCCGACATTCGCGATTCCGATTCGTGCCCTTTCGAACGTGTCGTTCAATGAACGGAAGGGTCTGATCGAAATGGGGAAGAAAACACAGGCCCGCTCGTTCTTCAACGTAGGGATGGCGAAGAAATTCATGCAGACGGTGCTGGTTGCCGATGCGCTGTCGGAGTTGCAACGAGCCGATTTAACCACGTCGCTCCGGGAAGTCTATTACCGTACCAAGCACACGATTGGGGACTCGCATGAAAACACGTTCGATACGCAGGACGAGTCTGATCCGGTGATCGAAGACCTGGAAGTGTCGCTGGCGGCTCTGCGGGAGGAGCTGCATGTGCGCGCAGAAAACAGCGGTAGCATCGTCGGGCCGGTCGTCTTCGGTGATGATGGAGACAGGGTGGATTGCTCGCGGTTGGGAAAGGGCGGCTACTCGGTGCCTTCGATCGTGGAGCCGGAATATCTTGAAATTCGCCGTTGTACGGCAGATTTTGTACTATTGGTAGAGAAAGGCACGCAATGGAACCGGCTCTCGGAGGATAAATTCTGGCGGCGTTATAACTGCGTCCTGCTGACAGGAAATGGGCAACCTCCCCGCGGTGTACGCCGATTGGCACGGCGGCTGCACGAAGAGCAGCAGCTCCCGGTCTATGTGCTGGTCGATAACGATCCCTGGGGATACTATATCTATTCCGTGGTCAAGCAGGGGTCGATCAATCTGGCATTCGAAAGCCAACGGATGGCGATTCCCAAAGCCAAGTTCATCGGTCTTTCCAGCGCCGACCCGGAACGGTACGAACTTCCGCGTAACGTCGGAATCAAACTGAACGAGAAGGACATCGCTCGAGCCAAAGAGCTCCTCAACTATCAGTGGTTCAAAAAGCCGGTGTGGCAGGCGGAAATCAAGCGGATGCTCGCGAGCGGACTCAAGTACGAACTGGACGCCCTCGCCAATAAAGACTTCCAGTACCTCACGAAAAAATATCTGCCGGGGAAACTGAAGGAAAAGGACTGGCTGGACTAGGCAGATTCACTCTCTACTGGTGCCTCTTTCCATCAGGATTTGTCCTAGGATCGATAGCTGGCATTGATGCGGACATAGTCAAACGATAAATCGGTCGTCCACATGTGAGCCTGGTGGCGGCCTTGCCCCAGCCCAACCGTGATCGTAAATTCTTTTTGACGAAAGACCTTCGCGATTTGGCGTTCAGCCATCAGTCCGAGTCCAATCCCTCGCTGCACCATCGGGAACCCGCCAAACCATAGGCTCAGCTTAGTCGGAATAATAGAAACCCCGGCTCGTCCGATTGCGGCCATGACACGACCCCAATTGGCATCCTCGCCGAACAGGGCGGTCTTGACCAAGTTCGAAGTTGCAATGGTTTGAGCAATCTGCCGCGCCTGCGCGACGGTCGCTGCACCGGTCACCTCGATCTTCACCACTTTGGTAACACCTTCCCCGTCCCGACAAATCGCCAGTGCAAGTGCTTGGCAGGCTTCCATCAGGAGCAGCAAGAATCGACGAAAGGCAACCGTGCCTTCTTCGATCGTCCGGTTCTCAGCGAAGCCGTTCGCCAAGCACAGGACTGTGTCGTTGGTGCTCGTGTCTCCGTCGACGGAGATGCTATTAAACGATTCGTTGACCGCCAGGGTGAGGGCCCGTTGAAGCGCACTCCTCGTAATCGAAGCGTCTGTGGTGAAGTATGCCAGCATCGTGGCCATGTTGGGATGGATCATTCCGGAGCCTTTGGCCATTCCTCCGACGGTTATCAAGTGCCCGCCGATGCTGTCTTGAAGGGCGATGGATTTCGGCCGCAAGTCGGTCGTCATGATCGCTCTGGCAGCATCCAGGCCTCCGTGATCGCTGAGATGCTCGATCAGTCTTGGTATGCCATTGACGATTCGGTCGACCGGGAACGCGCGGCCGATGACACCGGTGGACCCGATAAAGACGTGATGCGAAGGGCTCCCTATGTGTCGTGCAAGCACCCGTACGGTTTTTTTAGCGGCGGCTAATCCCTTGGCCCCTGTACAGGCGTTCGCATTACCGCTGTTGACCAGAATAGCCCGTCCGGCCCCCTGGCGCAGGTGCAGGCGGTCAAGGACGACCGGCGCTGCGACGACCAGATTTCGCGTGAACACCCCAGCGACGGGGCCAGCCTGTTCCGAGACGACGAGAGCGAGGTCGAGCAGACCGGACTTCTTGATGCCGCAATGAATGCCGGCTGCGAGGAATCCCTGCGGGGCGGTGATCCCACGGCGTAAAAATACGGCTGGTGATGTTCTGGGCATACGTATGAAGGAAACGTCCTGTCGGCTGTGGGTTAGGGATAGGCAGTGGGCGCCGTCAATCCTGTCTCTTCAGGCAGGCCAAGCATGAGATTCATGGCTTGAACGGCTTGTCCTGCAGCGCCTTTTACAAGGTTATCCAGCGCGGCCACTGTAATGACCGATCCAGTACGGGAGTCTAAGTACACTCCGATGTCGCAATAGTTCGAACCCTTGATGTAACGTGGATTAGGCACGATGTCTTCATGAACTCTGATGAATCGCTCCCCCTCGTAAAAGGTTCGATACAGCTTGCGCAGGTCTTGCAGCATCATCGGACTTTTTAGTTTGCAGTACGTCGTGCTCAAGATGCCGCGGTTCATCGGTACAAGGTGAGGGGTGAATGTTACGATCGGTTGTGCAGCAAGTGTTCCCGATTGCTCACAGACGCGTTGGAGCAACCTGCCGAGTTCTTGTTCGATTTCGGGGGTATGGCGATGCTGCCCGATTTTGTAGGGCTCTAAAGATTCATGGGCCTCTGGAAAATGGTAGGGGAGAGCCGGACTTCGTCCCGCTCCTGAAATGCCGGATTTTGCATCGATCACCACGGTGTGCGGCTGCACAAGGTCCTGGTTGAACAGCGGAGCCAACTGGAGAATGGCCGCGGTCGGATAACAACCGGGAGATGCCACTAACTTTGCCTTAGCAATGGCGGTGCGATGCAATTCTGGAAGTCCGTAGACCGCGTCTTTGAGCAGACCTGTATATGTATGCTGCGTCCCGTACCACTGTTCATAGACCGCCGGGTCCTTGAGTCGATAATCGGCGCTGAGGTCCACCACCAGTTTGCCGGTTTGGAGGCAAGCGGCTACCGGTGCCAATGACTTGGTATGGGGAAGGGCCAGGAAGACGGCATCTGCCTGATCCGCCAGGGCTTCAGGGGAGAGCGCTTGAAACGAGAGAGACACCAGGCCGGCCAGACTGGGGAAGACAGATGCCACCGGAGCCCCTGACGATTTTTCTGACGTAACCGCGTGGAGTTCGAACGACGGGTGGAGTGCTACCAGACGAACAAGCTCCGCTCCGGCATATCCGCTGGCTCCTGCGATTGCGACACGGATTTTTCTCATTTCTATCACCCGTTCTACGCAACACAGACACAAAAAAAGGGAAGGCTTGGAGCCTTCCCTTTTCCTGCCTGTGGCTCCGGTGTTTATCGTTTTGAGTACTGGAACCGCTTTCTCGCGCCCTTTTGTCCGTACTTTTTTCGCTCCTTGACCCGAGAGTCCCGCGTCAGCAAGCCCTCCTTCTTCAAAGGGGTGCGAAGCGGCTGATTCAGTACCGCCAATGCCCGTGCGATCGCGTGGCGCAAGGCGCCGGCTTGCCCCGTCGGGCCGCCACCGTGTACCGTGGCCTTGATCGAGTACTGCCCAACGACACCGCCGATTTCGAGGGGGAACTGAATAATCTGCCGCAAGGTCAGCCGTGGGAACACCTTCTCGATCGGCTGGTCATTTATTGTAATGTCGCCTGCTCTCCCGGTAACCCAGGCTCTTGCAATGGCACACTTTCTCCGTCCGGTTGCGTATTGAGTTACTACTGCCATGCTACGATGTCTCCTTCTTCACTGCGGTGATAACTAGAGGGTAATCGGTTCCGGTTGTTGGGCCCGGTGTGGGTGAGAGGGGCCGACATAAACGCGAAGCTTCTTTGCCATATGATTTCCCAAGGGGGTTTTAGGAAGCATGCCTTCGATCGCTTTGGTCAACAGTTCCGTCGGGTCCTTTCTGAACACATGCTCCGCCGTCGCGGTCTTGAGTCCACCCGGAAAACCGGAATGGCGGCGATAAAGTTTTGTGGCCATTTTATTGCCGGTTAATATGATCTTCTCCGCATTCACAATGACGACATGGTCGCCCATGTCCACGTGCGGGGTGAACGTCGGGCGGTGTTTGCCGCGTAACATCCCGGCGACGCGGGTTGCCAACCGTCCCAGTGTTTTCCCTTCCGCATTCACGAGATACCACTTTTCCTGCACATCTAGAGGCTTTTGCATGTAGGTTGACATCGTTCCTTCCGCTCCTTCGCTATAGAGTCGATCACGTTTCTTGTACTTCCGGTGCGCCGATATTTTTGGACTCAAGTTTCGCCAGCCAGGCGTCGAGATTTGTCGAACTTCTCCGCTTCAACACGTCTTGGGTGATGAAGATCGGGCAAGGAGCCCGAAGGGCCAAGGAGATTGCGTCGCTGGGTCTGGCATCGATTGTTCGTTCCACACCTTTGCTGGTGAGCTGAACCAGCGCATAGTACGTGCTGCTCTTAACGTCCGCAATGACAACACGTTGAATCGTGATATCCAAATGTTCGGCGAAACTCTTGACCAGGTCATGGCTCATTGGCCGTGGCGTGATCATGGTATCGAGCGCTAACTTAATGGCATTCCCTTCTGTGGCCCCGACCCATATGGGAAACGTATCGGGAGAACCGTTCTGTCGTACCAGGACCACAATTCTGGTGTCGGTGTTGGCTTCTTCGAGTATCCGGTCCACCCGGTATTCAACGAGATCATCCTCTTTGGGCGGATCGACGGCGCTCATCATTGCCTCTTGCTGTCTCAGGAATCCAGTTTGCCGAAATCTTCCGGTTTAAGATTTTCCAGCCATTGATCGAGTTCTTCGGAGGTCTGTTTGGTAATGACTGAATTGTTCGCGAATACCGGAGCATTGCTCCGAAGCGCAAGCGCAATCGCATCGCTTGGTCTGGCATCGACGGTATACTCTGAATCTTCATACATCAAATGGATTTTTGCAAAATAAGTGTGTTCCGACAAATCCGTAATAACCACACTGATGACTTTCGCGTTGTAGGCATCGAGAAGTGACTTCATGAAGTCGTGCGTCATAGGCCGGGGAGGCGTCACGTTTTCCAAAGACATGCTGATTGCACCAGCCTCCGACTTGCCGACCCAAATGGGAAGCATGTCGGATTGCTCTTCATCCCGTAGCACCACGATGTACGCGTTATTATACGGGTCGAACATCAGACCCTTTACATGCATCTGTGTGATCACGACAAACCGTCCCCCACTCCCTCTATCCCGATCCGTTACCAAAGGACCGGGAGGAGATGCTTACCGCCCTCGACAGATGAATCAAGAGGGGCATAATGTAACACTTCAAAAGTTTTACTGTCAAGCAAGCCAGCGAGATCACTGGAGAAATCAGTGAACGGTGCTACCGATCAGAGATCGATACAGGGGGTGCGAAGTTTTGGCCATGACCTGCTTGTGCTTATGATGGCGGGCGATAGTTCTGGTCCAATTTTCCGGTATCAGCTTGTTCGCCAAGCTTGAGAAAAGCCTTCATCTGCTTCTTCACCAACTCTCTGCCGCTCTCGTCACCCAGGTTGATCTGATACTCGTTTATGACCATGACTCGCATGCCTTCCCATTTTTTCCAGCAGGGCTTGCAGACTTTGGCTTTGATTTCTGATTCCAGTTTCCCCATGAAGAGGGGGTCAGTAATGGTTTCTCCAATTTGTCCACACGTAACGCACTGGACGTCCGCCATGATGTGAGGATCCTCCTGAATACGAGGTGAGTATGAGCACAGATTCTAACACTGCGATAGCGTGAAGATAAAGAGGGGAGTGGATTGACCCACTTATTGCATCGTGTTAAGTAGATTCGCCTTCGTACATCATATGCCCGGATGGCGGAACTGGCAGACGCGCCGGACTCAAAATCCGGTTCTCGCAAGAGAGTGGGAGTTCGACCCTCCCTCTGGGCACCATGGCTCGCAGCATGCCGGTAGGCTGAGGACGGGTTCATGCAAGGGCAACCTAGATGATCGAATTGTGCACGAACCAGAATCCAACCGAATCCCACATGCCCCAGTTGACATGATTAAATGGGTAGCCTATAGTTTTGCCTCAAGAAGTGATGAAAAGCCTTAACAGTTATGAATGTTGGTCCCATCTGGTGTCCACCACGGTAATTCAATACATAATCTAATCTCACCAATGGAGGCAGCACATGCGTAGCGTGTTGGCACTAGGAACGGCAATTCTTTTTGTCGGTTTCGTGGGTGTGTCAGTCGCTCAGGAGCGCTTGCAGTCTAACCAGTCCGGCATGGGTGTGGGCGAAGGAGTTGGGGATGTGTCGGGATCGAGCACTCGCGTGACCACTTTCGACCGGAGCAACTTCCTCGACCGATTGTCACAACCGGAGACCGTCTATGGACGGGTGTTTGCAGTAGATTTGGCCCAGCACAGACTCATGATTGAGACCGGTGGGGCCGGGAAGGTATTTGACGAAGGGCAGGAAGGTAAGTCAGGGTATGGAGCCCGTACCGTCGTGACACTTAACCTGACGGAACGCTCAAATATGCAAGCTATCAAGAATCTCAACATTGGTGACGATGTCACCATTCAAGTGAGGGAAGAAACAACTCCTGAACAGCCGTATGGCACCGGAAGGAAAACGGTAATTGAAGCATTCGTGACTCACGTCGATGCGACGAAGCAGGGTTTCGGCGGGCTTGGACAACGCCCTGATCCCGAAAATGAGCGTGCGATCGGGACGAATCGCGGCGGAATTACAGGAGGCGTCGCCGGCGCTGTCCTTCCGGGAAAGATTGAGTCCGGGATCACCAGCCCTGTCGGCGAGTATACCGGTGCTGCTCCCTGCTGGCAGTGTGAACCGCAGCCGGGGTGGGGCAATGCAGTCGGCAATAAGTCAGACTATGGAACAGACTACACGAAGCCAAACTTGGTTAAGGGCCTGAACTAAGACGCATTCACCGCATTGCGTTCGGGTGCGAAAGGGGCAGCGACAGGCTGCCCTTTTTTTGCGTTCACCATGCCGTTAGATCCAAGTCGGTGCTTGAAGAGGCACCGCCTCCTTGTTAGGATTTGTGTCCATCCGACCGAAAGGGCGCGCTCAGGCCCGTTAAAGAGAGGACAGACTTCGTACGGAATGGAAAGGGAGGCTCGACAGTGACTGGTCAACCGGATGCCGAGTTGGATTTACGAGGAGTGATTTGTCCCTATAACTTCGTCAAAACTAAGCTGAAGCTGGAAGCGATGGAAGAGGGCCAGATACTTTCAGTGCTGTTGGACGAGGGCGATCCGATTAGGAATGTCCCCCGCAGCGTATGCAATGAGGGGCACACCATACTTTCAGAAGTTCGCGTCGAAGGATCCTATCGAGTAATCATCCGCCGCCGTGAAGACGAGTAGTGCGATCCTGCCCTGTAGCCCTCGATAAGAACCGTTACAGCCGAATCATTCGCCACTGGCCCGATTTGATCGACCAACTCGCCCGCCGGGCCGCAGCAGAAAGACTCGTTAAGCCTCGTGAGGTTCATCGCGACAGCAATCTGTCTGGTAGGCAGTACCTGCGCCAGGATTTTCATCAAGCCCGCAAGAGCATCGGGGTCGACATACAAGACGAAGGTTCTTCGTTCTTTTCGGAGCCGGGAAACATATTGTACGAGGCGGCGATTGGGAGAGGGGAGGCACCCATCAAAGATGATCGCATCACCTGAAAATCCAGAAATTGCCAGCGCTGCTGTTATTGTGGAAGGACCGGGGATGGTTTTAACAGGGATTGCTGCCTCATGGGCGGCAGCCACTAAGAGACTGCCTGGATCGTAAACGACAGGAGTGCCATTGTCCGAGACGAGGGCGATATCCTGTCCCTTCATGAGCCGATCCAGAAAGAGCCGTATTTTCTCGTCGCGATTGGGCGGGCCGTAGCTTGTCACTACGGCGAGGATGCCGTGGTGTGTGAGAAGCGCCTGGGTTGCCCGAGGGTCCTCCGACGCAATAACCATCACATTGCGTAACGTGGTAAGGGCTCGAAGCGTGATATCATCGGGATGACCAATCGGCACACCGACGACGTACAGGGTTCCGGTGGGGAGAGGCAGAGTCTTCCAGCCTCCCACCCCATGATCGTTTGGTTGACTACCCTCTCGCTCCATCGATATAATTCCCTGCTTAATGTCGGTCTGTTTGTCCTGAAAAGTTGAGAGGATAGCCCTCTATGGCCGCCATGCTTTCCGTGGTGACGATGGTCCTCTATTTTGCGGCCACCGTTACCTTTCTCGCCTACCTGCTCAAGCCTTCTGAAGTCCTGTCAAACGTCTCGCTGGGCATCACGGCGACCGGGTTTGCCGCGCACACGATCGCGTTGGGTGCAGGAATGATCGGAGCCACGCCGGGATTCTATGAAGCGTTGTCTTTTTTTTCCTGGGTCTTGATTTTGGTCTTTCTTGCCGTAGAGTTTCGCCATCGTCTGCACGTGCTTGGCTCGTTTATCGTGCCTCTGGCACTGGTCTCATTGGTTTTTGCCGCCGCATTGCCTGAAACCGCTCCGGCGCTCACACCGGTGTTTGGAACGTTATGGGTCCATGTCACATTAAGTATGCTCGGTACAGTAGGGTTTGCCGTAGCCTTTGTGGCCGGTATCATGTATCTGATTCAAGACGGACTTCTCAAGTCCAAACGCTTTAACATTCTCTACTCAAAGTTACCTGCCCTGGATTTTCTCGACCATTTGAACCAACAGTCGATCGTGACGGGCTTTCCGCTGCTCACGCTCGGGATCATTACAGGTGCGCTTTCCGCCGAGTTCTCTCGAGGCACATATGTGAGTTGGAATCCCGAGCAAACCTGGGCTCTGGTGACATGGGTGTTCTATTTTGTCGTACTGACAGGACGGCTGACGGTAGGCTGGAGAGCCAAACGTGCGGCATACTTGACGATTATCGGATTCGCCGGGGTTATTTTGACCCTCATCGGCGTGGTACTGAAAGGTCACGGACCGGTGTCTTAAGATGCATATTGTCGCCGTCGGTTTGAGCCACAAGACCGCCCCGATTGAAATCCGCGAGAAGCTTGCGGTTCCTGAGAGCCGGATGGGTGAGGCCTTGACTCGTCTCTGTTCCTATCAGGGAGTGAGGGAGGTGGTACTACTATCGACATGCAATCGTGTTGAGGTTTATGCCGTCGTTGATGAGATCGAATCAGGATATGGACGAATTCAAGATTTTCTGGCCGATGCCCATCTTTCGTTGTCTTCAGAGCAGTTGACTCCCCATATATATTGGCATCAGGGGGATCGGGCGATCAGCCATTTGTTCCGTGTGGCCTCCAGTCTCGATTCCATGATCATCGGAGAGTCTCAGATCCTCGGGCAGGTCAAAGAGGCATTTGAGGTTGCACTCATGCATAAGACGACCGGTGTCGTCTTAAACAAGGTTGTGAAGAAAGCGATTTCCGTGGCGAAGCGCGTACGGACGGAAACGAAAATTTCTGAGATGGCGGTGTCGGTCAGTTATGCCGCGGTCGAATTAGCCAAAAAGATTTTCTCTGATTTGAGTGAGAAGACGGTGTTGCTGGTAGGAGCGGGAGAGATGGCAAAGCTGGCGGCGAGACATTTCATTGCCAGCGGCGTCCGACATGTGCGGGTCACGACCAGGAACCCGCAGCATGGGCTGGAACTTGCGAACCGGTTTGGCGGTACCGCAGTCGCTTTTGAGGAGTTTCGGGACGATATGGCCTCGGCTGACATTGTTTTGGTGTCGGCTGGAGCCGCTCATTATCTCGTGAGCGAGGATGACGTACAGCGTTCGGTCAAGCAGCGGATGAATCGTCCAATGTTCCTGATCGACATCTCAGTTCCGCGTAATATTGATCCAGCAGTGCGGCATGTGGACAACGCGTTCCTCTTCGACATTGATGATTTGAAAACGCGAGTTGAACAGAATCGCGAGGAGCGTTTGAACGAAGCGGAGAAAGCCGAGAGAATAGTCGTGGATGAAGTCGGAATTACACGGCAATGGCTCCAGTCCCTGGAGGTCACACCGACTATCGTGGCGCTCCGCGCGCGGGTTGATGATATCAAGCAAGCCGAGCTCGACAAGACCTTGGGGCGATTGGCAAACTTGTCCGTGCCGGAACGTAAATTGGTGGAGGCGATGGCGTCGTCGATCGTGAACAAGCTCATCCACAATACGATGGTGACACTCAAGACCGAGGTGAACTCCTCTGAGGGCGCCGCCTTTGTCGAGGCCGCAAGACGGTTTTTCAGTCTCGGCGACGCAGTGGTCTCGGATATCAATGAGCACACCACGTCTGGGTCGGAGATCTGCCATTCGTCACAAGAAGATGTCCGGGATGCAGAAGGAGTCATTCCGAGAGCCGGCTCTAAGACGCCGCATCGTTGAGCTTTAGAAGACCGTTATTTGGTCTATTTTGGTGTATCTGGTTTTTGGTTGAACCAAACGAACCACGCGAACCAGACAGACCAGATGTGAGGCGGTGAAAAGAAATTATGTCACAAGTCGGCCATGAGCGATCGACCATCGTGCTTGGAACGCGCGGCAGCAAGCTGGCGGTGAGACAGAGTGAGTGGGTGCAGGCACAGTTGCACACGCTGGCTCCACACGTGACAGTGACGTTGCGGAAAATCCAAACATCAGGAGACAAGATTCTGGACGTTCCGCTGGCCCAGATCGGCGGAAAGGGACTGTTTGTAAAGGAGATCGAAGAAGCGCTGCTGAGCGGCGAGATTGATCTGGCGGTGCATAGCATGAAAGATGTGCCGACGGAGTTGCCCGACGGATTAGCCATTCTTTGTGTGCCTGCGCGCGAGGATCCCCGAGACATCTTGATCAGTCGTGACGGAAGGTTGTTCAAGGATCTTCCTCGCGGCGCGCGGATAGGGACCAGCAGCCTCCGTCGCCAGTCGCAGCTCTTGCATGCCAGACCCGACTTTACAATTGCCATGTTGCGGGGGAACTTAGATACCCGTCTCAGGAAATTGCGGGAAGGACAGTTCGACGCCATCGTACTTGCCGCTGCCGGACTTCGGCGATTGGGGTGGACGCATGAGGTGACTGAGTATCTAGCTCCGCAGATCAGCTTGCCTGCCATTGGTCAGGGGGCGCTGGGCATCGAGGGCAGGCAGGACGATCTCTTTATTGGCTCACTGTTGAACGGGTTGGACCATGCGCCAAGTAAAACGGCCGTTCTTGCCGAGCGCGCGTTGCTCCATCGGCTCCAAGGAGGTTGTCAGGTTCCAATTGCTGCGCATGCCATAGTGGCCGGGACGAGGGTAAGACTGGAAGGATTGGTCTCCAGCGTGGACGGCAAAGATCTCATTCGCGATACCGTTGAAGGGAACGTTGAGGATTCCGAGTCGATCGGCATTCAACTCGGGGAACGCTTGCTCGAACGTGGAGGTGACAAAATACTCCGCGCCATCTACGGAACCACATGACTGAAACCAGAAGGGCAGGGAAGGTCTATTTGATCGGGGCTGGGCCAGGCGATCCTGGACTCATCACACTGAAAGGGAAGGAATGCCTTGAGGCAGCCGATGTCGTTCTGTACGATTATCTCGCTAACCCGGTCTTGCTACAATATGCTCCGGCTACAGCACGGCGTATCTATGTCGGTCGTCGGGGGCGCGGCCAATATCAAGACCAGGCCGATATCAATCGATTGCTCATTGAACAAGCCAAAGCGGGGAATGTCGTGGTGAGGCTCAAGGGGGGAGACCCTTTTGTTTTCGGACGCGGTGGAGAAGAGGCGGAAGCGGTGGCTGCTTCGGGGATTGACTTCGAGCTTGTACCCGGTGTGACGGCGGCCGTTGCCGTGCCTGCTTATGCAGGCATTCCTGTAACCCATCGCACGTTGGCATCGACGGTCACGTTTGTAACCGGTCATGAAGATCCCACCAAACCGGCGGCGTTGTTGGAATGGCCCAAATTGGCCAGCACATCAGGGACACTCGTGTTCATGATGGGGATGAAGAACCTCCACTCGATTGTCGGACACTTACTGTCGGAGGGTCGGCCATCCGACACACCGGTTGCAGCGATTCGTTGGGGGACTAAAGCCGATCAACAGACCATTGTGGGCACATTGGATGATATTGTTGCGAAGACAGACGCCGCGCATCTCGATCCGCCGACGGTAGTCGTCGTGGGGGCGGTCGTGCGATTGCGAGAACAGCTGAATTGGTTTGAAACCAAGCCGCTTTTTGGAAAACGGATCGTGCTGACCCGTGCACAGGAACAGGCAAGAGAATTCTCGCAGTTGCTGGCGGCCTATGGCGCGGAGCCGGTCGGAATCCCGACAATCCAGATCGTGCCTCCTCTCAGCCGGCAGGCGATCGATGATGCGGTGGTACGTCTCAGCACCTATCACTGGCTGATTTTTACAAGTGTAAACGGGGTGAGGCCCTTCATGGACCGGCTCCGTGCGGCAGGGAAAGATGTGCGCGCGTTGGCACACCTTCGCCTCTGCGCGATTGGGCCTAGAACCGCACAGGAATTGGGAGTCTATGGGCTATCGCCGGATATCGTTCCAATCGAGTTTCAGGCGGAGGGCGTGATCGCAGCATTGGCTCAAGCGGGAATCCATGGGAGCCGCGTATTGATTCCACGCGCCGAAGTCGCTCGTGAAGTCCTGCCGGATCAATTGCGTGAGTTAGGGGCGACGGTCGAAGTGATTCCTGTCTACCGCACGATCGCTCCGGCGGTGGACGTCGAAGCCGTGAGGCAACAGTTTCACGATGGGCGGGTGGCGGCGATAACATTCACGAGTTCATCCACCGTCCGCAATTTTGTGGATCTTTTTGGAGGGAGGAGTGCAGTGAGATCTCTTCTTGGCGAGGCAGTGGTGGCCTGCATCGGGCCCATTACGGCGCGTACGGCGGAAGAGTACGGGCTGACAGTCAGAATCATGCCGGCAGAGAACACTGTGCCGGCGCTGGCAGAGGCGATTGTGCGGCATTTCAAGGAAGGAGCGCGAGTCGCCGTTTCCAGGCGCGGCTAAGCCAACATAAACGGCAGGGCGACGGAATCAATTCGTCAAGGGAGGACATTATATGGTTCCAGTCAAATCATTCATGGTTCTGAGAGAGAAGTTTGTTTCGATTGAGCGGGATACGGATGCGCAGACAGCGGCAAGGATTATGCGGGATCGTGGCATCGGCAGCCTGTTTGTCACGAATGGGAAGGATATTATCGGCATCCTCACGGATACCGATATGGTCCGGCGCGTGGTCGCGACGGGAGTTGACACGCATACGACCACGGCTGAACAGATTATGTCGGCCCCGATCATGACGATCGAAGAGGATAAGACCGTATTAGATGCGAACGACCTGATGGCCAAAACGCATATTCGGCATCTCGGTGTGACTCAGGGCGGAAAATTGGTCGGCATGATTTCCGTGCGCGACATCGTGGTGTTCTTGACCAATCTCCCGAGGAAGTGATCCGATGACCTTCCCAATACAGCGGCTAAGAAGGCTGCGACAGCATGAGGCCTTTCGCCGTATGGTACGGGAGACAACCCTGGCCCCGTCCGATTTGATCTATCCGCTGTTCGTTGTGGAAGGGCGAGGTCGGCGGGAGGAGATCGGCTCGATGCCGGGCCAGTTCCGGGTATCGATCGATCTCCTGGTAAAAGAGGCTAGCGAGATTGCATCCTTGGGGATTCCCGCCATCATTCTCTTTGGGATTCCTGACCGGAAAGACGATCGCGGGAGCTCCGGGTTTGACCCGAATGGGATCGTGCAGCGGGCCGTCAAAGCGGTGAAGGATCAAGTACCGGAGTTGATGGTTGTGACTGATGTCTGCATCGATGAATACACCGATCATGGCCATTGCGGTGTGGTCAAAGACGGGCGGATTCTCAACGATGAAACAGTAGAGTGTCTTCGTGCGATGGCCAGGACCCATGCGCAAGCGGGCGCCGACATGGTAGCCCCATCCGATATGATGGATGGGCGGGTAGCGGCAATCAGAATGGAGCTCGATCAGGCCGGTTTTCCAGAGCTGCCGATCATGGCCTATGCCGCTAAATTCGCGTCCTGTTTTTATGCCCCGTTTCGGGATGCGGCTTTTTCGAGCCCCCAGTTCGGAGATCGGCAGTCCTACCAGATGGATCCCGCCAATCGCCGAGAAGCGCTCAGGGAGATTGTGCTCGATGTCGAGGAAGGCGCCGATATCATCATGGTGAAACCGGCATTGCCGTATCTCGATGTCATTGCCGCGGCGAAAAGTCAGACGTTGTTACCGGTAGCGGCCTATCAAGTGAGCGGGGAGTACAGCATGATCAAAGCGGCTGCAAAAGCCGGCTGGCTCGATGAATCGCGGGCCATGATGGAATCATTGCTCTCGATTAAACGGGCCGGTGCGGATCTTATTCTCACCTACTTCGCGAAAGATGCGGCGCAACTTCTCCGCTGACAACCATGCTGAAAGTGACGCATGAGTTGTCCGGCGAGTGTCCACGCGCCTATCCGGTCGCCACGATCGGCAATTTCGACGGCCATCACCGGGGCCATAGAGCGCTGTTGCAAACGGTGGTCGAAACGGCCCGAAAGGCACAAGGCACAGCGCTCGTACTGACTTTCGAGCCGCACCCGGTAAAGATCCTCGCCCCGCACATCGATTTTCGCTTTCTCACCAGTCCGGAAGAAAAGCTTGCGTACCTCGAAGCCTCCGGGATCGACGAAGTAGTCTTCCTGGACTTTACCCCTGTGTTCGCGTCGATGAGTCCGGATCAATTTGCCGAAGACATCCTGCATCGATCTCTCCACCTGTCCGAACTGTTCGTAGGCAACCATTTTGCATTCGGGAAAGGTCGGACCGGACGCATTGAAGATATGGTGCGGCTCGGCGCGCGATACGGGTTTCGCGTGCACCCCGTGACTCCTGTAATGTGTGAGGGAGATGTGGTGAGTTCGAGCAGGATCCGCCGGCTTATTCAGGCAGGGAATATGGAACGGGCTGCGACATTGCTCGGACGCATTTATGGGATTCGTGGAACTGTAGTGCACGGGACGCGACAGGGACAGGCACTAGGCTGGCCTACGGCCAATCTGCACGTTCCGGCTGATCGCGTTGTGCCGCCCGATGGCGTCTATGCTGCACGGGCACTCCACGGCCCTCATACTGATGATGCGATCGCGTACATCGGCACGCGACCGACCTTTGGAGCGGGTGAACGAATGATCGAGGTCAACATTTTTGACCAGGCCGACAATCTCTATGGCCAGGAGGTCACCGTCCAGTTTGTGGCGCGGGTACGCGGCGATCACACTTTCGCATCTGCCGATGAACTGTCGAAGCAGATTGCCCGCGATGTAGAGCAGGCGCGTATCAGCTTGCGCCGGATTCCCCAGGGAGTTCAGTGACCGTGGCTGTTGAAACGACAGTGCTGAGGGTGTCATCCAGGTCCACTGCACGACCGGCACTTTTGACCAAGCTTATTCGGACAGTGCGTCAGCAACAGCTGTTCACTCCCGGTCAGCACTTGCTTGTCGGGGTGTCCGGTGGGCCCGATTCGGTCGCGCTACTGTCCCTTCTCCATCGTCTGGCCCGATCCTGGCGGCTCACATTGACTGTGGCCCATTGTAACTACGGACTTCGCGGAACGGAATCAGCGGATGATGAATCGTTCGTCGATACCTTCTGCCGGGAACGGCAACTGCCGCTTGTCATTCATCGGCCTACGGTGAGCACGCGACGACAGCGGTCATCCTTTCAGGCTGCGGCGCGCGAAGAGCGCTATGGCTTCATGAAGCGACTGGCTCACAAGGTGCAGGCGGACCACATCGCGATCGGTCATACCGCCAATGACCAGGCGGAAACGGTTCTCATGTGGCTGTTACGGGGAGCGGGCATGACCGGGTTAGCAGGAATGCCATACGCTCGTATAGACAGGATTATCCGCCCCCTTCTCGCGGCTACGCGGGATGAGGTGCTGGCATACCTCCATCATGAAGGGCTGACCTATCGTCGTGATTCGAGTAATGAGAAGTTGCTTTATCATCGTAATCGGATCAGGAAAGAACTTCTTCCCGTCATGACGCGGTTGGCACCGGCTGCCGTCAGTGTGCTGCAGCGGCAGGCAGACATCATTCGCGAGGATGAGCAATATATGGAGGAAGTGACAAAGACGCTCGTTCGTACACTAGTCAGACATGCTTCAGGCGGGAGGCAACAAATCGATCGACGGGCCTTCACCAATTTGCCGATCACGTTTCAACGGCGTCTCGTTCGGGCGCTCTTACGTGCCCACGACGATGAGAAACGACCGAGCAGCTTTCACGTGGTGGAGTGGATTCGACGTGTCATTCTCAAGGGAAAGGGAGGAACACAGCTCTCTTTGAAACGGGCCCACATTACCCTGGATAGGAGTTCGGCGCACTTTAGCACAGAGCCAGGAGGTGATCGCGGCCATCGGATTGATTCAGAGCAAGAAAAGAAGGAGATGCTTGCGGTTTCGGTACCCTCAACGGTTGCATGGGCTGGAACGAATCAGCAAATTCATGTACAACTCATGACTCGTCGTGCTGCCGATGAGCTGGGCAGGTTCCCTTCACGAAGAGTGGCATTGTTCGACGCAGACCGGTTTTCGGAGCCCTTGGTCATTCGCGCTTGGCAGGCAGGTGATCGGTTCATTCCGCTGGGAATGAAGGGCAAGAGCAAAAAGCTACAGGACTTCTTTATCGACAGGAAGATCGAACGCCCTACACGCGGGAAGGTTCCACTACTGGTGGCGCCGGAGGGGATTCTCTGGGTAGTGGGAATGCGGCAAGACGAACGCTTTGCCGTTCATCGCGGGACGACACGTTGTTTGGTCGCCTCGGTTCATAGCCGGTCGTCAGAGAAGGAGTAAGGCAGCATGGAACGTATCTTCGGGCGGCCGATTGTGACCCAGGAAGAAATGCGTGCCAGGATTCGTGAACTGGGCAAGCAAATTACGACAGATTATGCAGGGAAGGATCTCGTCTTGGTGGGAGTGTTGAAAGGCGCCTACGCCTTCTATGCCGATTTGGCTCGCGCCATCCGAATTCCCATGAGGGTGGATTTTCTCATGGTGACGAGCGAAGGGGCTCGGGTAAAATCGGCCGGCAATGCGAAAACGGTTAGAATGGTGACAGGACTGACTGAGGACATCAAAGGTAAAGATGTCTTGCTGGTAGAAGACATTGTCGATTCCGGATTGACGGTTCAATACTTGGTCAAGACTCTGGCGAAGAAGAAGCCGCGGTCGATCAAAGTCTGTACCCTGTTGAGCAAGCCGGATCGTCGGACCGTCCATGTCGCCATCGATTATGTAGGGTTCAAGATTCCAAATAAGTATGTGGTCGGATACGGGCTCGATTATCAGCAGAAGTACCGGAACCTTCCCTATCTGGCTGTTCTGGACATCGAGGGAGATCAAGAGTAAGGCTTCGGCCACACGGTTGTCAGCGTGAACGCGCCTGTGGTAACATCAACCACATACATGGGGTTTCTGACCGGTTGAGCGGGCCACCCACAAGGAGAACTGGATGAATTCCAGGACAAAGAACATACTTTTCTGGGTCGTCGTCGGCCTCTTCATGATTTTGCTCTTCAATCTGTTCAGCGTGCCGCACCATGAGCCTGAAGAAGATGTGATTTTCAGTGAGTTCATGACCAAACTTGACAGGGGAGAGATCGAGCGGGTCATCATTAAAGCCAACCACATCAGTGCTGTCCTGAGAGACAAGACCCGTATTCGAACCTATTCGGTGGAATATCCAGAATTGGTGCAGGTCTTGCGCGAGAAGGGTGTACAGATTGAGGCGAAGCCACCGGACGAGAGCCCTTGGTACATTACATTTCTCGTGACTTGGGGACCGTTTGTTCTCTTCCTAGGCTTGTGGTTTTTCCTGATGCGGCAAATGCAAATGGGGGGGAACAAAGCGCTTTCATTTGGGAAAAGCCGCGCGCGTCTGCTGACTGAAGAGCGTAAGAAGGTGTTGTTTTCCGATGTTGCAGGCGTGGATGAAGCGAAGAACGAGGTCCTCGAAATCATCGAGTTCCTCAAGGATCCGCGCAAATTTCAAAAACTCGGAGGACGCATTCCCAAGGGTGTCTTGATCGTCGGTCCTCCCGGTACAGGAAAAACGCTGCTGGCCAAGGCCATTGCTGGCGAAGCCAGTGTTCCATTCTTCAGTATCAGTGGATCGGATTTCGTTGAAATGTTTGTCGGTGTCGGAGCGTCTCGAGTTCGCGATCTCTTCGAGCAGGGGAAAAAACACGCTCCCTGCATCATTTTTATCGACGAAATCGATGCCGTTGGACGGCTTCGGGGCGCGGGGTTGGGCGGAGGTCATGACGAGCGTGAACAGACGCTCAATCAGTTGCTCGTCGAAATGGACGGGTTCGATACGACAGAGGGTGTGATTTTGGTTGCTGCGACCAACCGGCCGGACGTCCTAGATCCTGCCTTACTCAGACCGGGGCGTTTTGATCGGCAGGTCGTGGTGAATCGACCGGACATGCGTGGGCGCATTGAAATTCTCAAGGTGCACACGAAGAAAGTTCCGATCGCGACGAATGTTGAACTCGAGAAAATCGCGCGTGGCACACCTGGATTCTCAGGGGCTGACCTGGAAAACTTGGTTAACGAAGCGGCGCTCTGGGCCGCGAGACTCAACAAGAAGGAAGTGGAAGTCCTTGACTTCGAGATGGCGAAAGACAAAGTGTTGATGGGGGCTGAACGGAAGAGTCTGATGTTGAGCGACGACGAAAAGCGAACGACGGCCTACCATGAAGCCGGGCATGCGTTGATTGCCAAGCTGCTTCCTGGAACAGATCCTGTCCACAAAGTAACCATTATTCCTCGAGGTCGTGCCTTGGGCGTGACAATGCAGCTTCCTACCGATGACCGGCACGGCTATTCGAAAGTATATCTGTACAATCAGCTTGCCATCCTTATGGGAGGGCGCGTGGCGGAAGAGTTAGTCTTGAACGACATGACAACCGGAGCAGGGAACGATCTTGAGCGGGCGACAGACCTCGCGAGGAAGATGGTCTGTGAATGGGGTATGAGCGAAAAGATGGGCCCCCTGACGTTCGGCAAACAAGGCGAGCAGGTTTTTCTTGGGCGTGAAATGGTGAGCCAGCGCGATTTTAGCGATCAAATAGCCATGGAGATCGACCAGGAAGTCAGGCGACTTGTGACAGAAAACTATGAGCGGGCGAAGCGGTTGCTGACGGAAAACATGGCTAGCCTAAAGGGTTTGGCAGAAGCACTGTTAGAGAAAGAAGTACTAGACGGGTCTGATATTGACCAAATCATCATGCAGTCCTCTTCCCAAGCGGTTCCTGCCTAAACTCTGCGTTGCTGATCCCGGGACGCCATTTCAGGGCATTGACGTCCCGGGGCGGTACATCTGAAAGCCGAAAGACGGGAAGGATTTCCTTCTCGCATGTGTTGTGGGCAACGTGTATACCATCCATCCTTGATAGGTGGTATGGTTGGGTCTCGTAGCACATCCTTTGTGTAGAGGCATCGTCAGTCGATGTTAGCGTTGAAACCATCAACAGGCCAGGCGAAAGGTCGCCTGATTGAATACCCGAATCGCCCCTTAATTATGGGTGTCGTCAATGTGACTCCGGATTCATTTTTTGACGGCGGCCGCTATTTGGACCCAGAAGCCGCGGTAGCCCACGCCGTTCGGTTGGTTGAAGAAGGAGCGGATCTGTTGGACATCGGCGCGGAGTCGACACGTCCCGGCGCCGATATCGTGAACGAGGCAGAAGAGCGTCGTCGCGTGACTCCAGTTGTGAATGCAGTGGCAAAAGTCGTTACAGTCCCGATCTCGATCGATACCTCAAAAGCCGCTATTGCGCGTGAAGCCCTCGATGCCGGAGCAGTCCTCGTGAACGATGTCACGGCGTTACGAGGAGACTCTGCCATGGTTGATGTGATTGCCAGAAATGGGGCGGGAGTTGTTCTGATGCACATGTACGGGACACCGCGTACGATGCAGCAGGCGCCTCACTACGACGATGTGGTGGGGGAGATTTCAGAATTTTTCGAGGAACGAATCAATTTCGCTATGACGCATGGCATTGTTCGAAAACAAATCATTCTTGATCCGGGTATCGGATTTGGTAAGTTGCTGGTGCATAATCTTACGTTGCTGGCCCAATTACGCTGTTTCGGGCAGTTGGAGTGCCCATTGATGGTGGGTGTCTCACAAAAGGCGTTTCTAGGACAACTTGTGGACCGTCCGGTTCAGGAACGTCAATGGGCAACAGCGGCAGCAGTAGCGATAGCGGTGGATCGTGGGGCCTGCATCCTTCGCGTCCACGATGTGAAGGTCATGAAGGATGTGGTACAGGTGGCAGCAGCGATTAGTCGACAGACGGTTGTTTCTATGAAAGCGCAACATGCGTAAACTGTTTGGTACTGATGGGGTCAGAGGGGTCGCCAACCTCGATCCGATGACCAGTGAAATTGCGATGCAGTTGGGGCGAGCCGCCGCGCATTTGTTCATGCGCCGAGCAGGACGCCATCAGATCGTAATCGGCAAGGACACCCGAATTTCCGGCTATATGTTGGAGTCGGCGTTGACCTCAGGGATTTGTTCGATGGGTGTTGATGTGTTGCTGGTCGGCCCACTACCGACGCCGGCTATTGCATTTTTGGCGAGGAGTCTTCGCGCGGATGCAGGGGTGATGATCTCGGCCTCGCACAATCCCTATCAGGATAACGGCATCAAGTTTTTTTCTAACGATGGGTTCAAGCTGCCTGATGAAATGGAGGCCCGTATTGAGAGTCTCATCGTCTCGAACGAGATTGCCCATCTGAGACCGACAGCCGATGCCATCGGGAAGGCCTTTCGAATCGACGATGCCGAAGGGCGGTACATCGAGTTTGTCAAACGGTCTCTTCCTAGGGATCTGGACTTTCAGGGGATCAATATGGTGGTCGATTGCGCCAACGGCGCAGCGTATAGGGTCGCGCCAACGGTGTTCCGCGAACTCGGAGCGAAAGTCGAAGTCATCGGTAACAAGCCGGACGGGATGAATATCAATGCCGGCTGTGGCGCGGTCCATCCCGAACTGCTACAGAAAGCTGTACTTGAGCAGGGGGCTCACATTGGAGTGGCGTTGGACGGTGATGCAGATCGCGCCATATTCGTCTGCGAACAGGGGTGCCTCGTGGATGGCGATCATATTATGGCGATGTTGGCTCTTGATCTTCATCGTCAGGGGCTGCTGGCGAAGCAGACGGTAGTGGGGACTGTAATGAGCAACTTCGGGTTGGAGCGCGCTATGACGAAAGCCGGTATCGCCCTCGCGAGGACTGCCGTCGGCGACAGATATTTGCTCGAGAGAATGTCTTCCGAGGGCTATAACTTCGGAGGAGAACAGTCGGGCCATTTCATTTTCCTCGATCATAATACGACGGGGGACGGCTTGATTTCAGCCTTGCAAGTCTTGTCGCTGATGAAACGCCTCGGAAAGCCCTTGTCCGAGTTGGCTACAGCCATGACGGCGATGCCGCAAATATTGGTCAACGTGAACGTGACGAAGAAGCCGGATCTTGACTCAGTCCCCGAGCTTCAACGGGCAATCCGCGAAAGCGAGCAACGTTTCAATGGCAGTGGACGCGTATTGGTGCGGTACTCCGGGACCGAGCCTCTCTTGCGGATCATGGTCGAGGGTGAACGAGACGACCAGATTCGTGAAGTGGCCGGTCGACTTGCCGACGTCGTCAAGACCCATCTGGGATAGGATTGTTGCCCTCCGTTGAGGGAGGCTCATGCTGCCGCCCCTCACTGCCTCTTTCATCGCCGGGCTCTTCATCGGATCACTGATTCCGTATTTTCCCCTCTCCGCTTCTTTCATCCTCCTGCTCATTGCGTTAGGCAGCTTCGCCCTCGAACGGCTCGAACGGCTCACCGCTCGTCAAACGACGTGGCTCTACGGCGCTCTCTTGGTGGGAGTCGCCTATTGGAGTGCGACAGTCAACTTTGCCGGCCATGACCGGCTTGCCGAGCATTCGGCAGATGCTGTCATGGAGGTGAGCGGTCGTATTGTGGCACCCGTGCAGCAGACGCCGGATCGCCTGGTGATGACCATCAGGTCTGGAGGCCGAATCGATGCACCTGGAGCGATCAGACATGTTCGACTGACCTGGCGCACACCCGACCGACAATTGTTTCAAGGCGATCGGGTCCGCTTCCGGGCGTTGCTACGACGACCGAGCGGATCACTGAATCCAGGCGGATTCAACTACGCGGTTTATCTTGAGCGGCAAGGGATCGATGCGATCGCCACGGTGACCGGGTCTGAAGCTGTACAGTTTCTTGAATCCGGGGGGGCGCATGTCTGGTGGAGGATTTGGAATCAATTCGATCGATGGAGGGGTAGTATCCGTCTTGCCGCACTGCACACCATTCCTCAGCCTGCACTGGGACTCTTTATGGGCATCACCATCGGTGATCGAGGGTATTTGGAGCCAGATCTGCGCGATCAGTTCATGGTCACCGGAACAGTGCACCTCCTCTCAATTTCAGGAAGTCACCTGGGCCTGGTTGCGTTGCTCGTCTTTGCGGCCCTCAGATGGACAATCGTTCTGTTGCCAGCCTATTGGCTTCTCGCGTTGTCTCGAAAAATTACGCCGACCCGTATTGCCGCTGCCTGTACGTTCATACCGGTTGCGGGCTATGCCTGCCTGGCAGGGGCGGAACTGGCTACCATACGGTCGTTGCTGATGGTGGCTGTGGGGTTGAGTGCGATCTGGCTCGGCCAGGAACGGCGTCTGTTTCATGCTCTTTCTGCGGCAGCGCTGGGAATCTTGCTGCACGATCCTCAGGCACTTTTCGATATCTCTTTTCAGCTTTCCTTTTCGTCCGTTATCGCAATTGCAGGGTGGCTCTCCCGGCCGACCACGGCAGAATCGGAGAAACTGCCTGACGAGCCGTCGCTTCTGAGAACCTGCGTTCGCTGGGTTCGAGACTCTGTGGCGATGAGCGGAGTTGTCACTGTAGCGACTGTTCCTCTTGTTGCATACTACTTCAATCAATTGCCCTGGCTGGGCCTCTTCACCAATGTGATTGCGGTTCCTGTGATGGGCGTCCTGCTGGTCCCGATCGGACTCGTTTCCGGAATCTGGCAGATTGTCGTTGGAGGGACTGTGCTGCCTTTGGCATCGCTGAATCATTGGCTCCTCGGACGCTTCGTGGAGGCGGTTGGTCTGGTGTCGATGCTGCCGGGAGGGGAATGGTATGTTGCGGCTCCGTCAGTCGTTACCATGGCGCTGTTTTATTGCTGCCTTGGATTGCTGTGGAAGCGAGCAGGCAGTTCAGCACTGCGGTTGGCATCAGGCTTCAGCGTGCTATTGGTTCTACTATGGTGGGCCTGGTCTCCACAGATGTATCTCGATCAGGATCGCCTACGCGTCACATTTCTGGATGTCGGGCAAGGTGATAGCGCGGTCGTTGAACTGCCTGGCGGGCAGGTGGTGTTGATCGATGGAGGAGCGACCTATGAACGATTCGACATGGGTCGTGGAGTGGTAGCACCGTTTCTCTGGAACCGGAGGATACGGACCATCGACCAAGTAATCGGCACACACCCTCAACGTGATCATGTTGGGGGCCTGGCCTGGGTGATCCGCCATTTCATGGTGAAAAATTACTGGGGGTCTGGAGAGAGCAGAGAGGAGCTGTTCTATCGACGGTTGCAGGAGGCATTGATCGAGCGAGGACTCCACGAGCATGTGGCCAGAGAAGGACAGGAAATCGTGTCGTCCGGCCCTTGTCGGCTGGTGGTTCTCAACCCATCAGCGGATGAATCTCTCGAACTGTCGTCGCATGAAGGCCGTGCAAGCGGACATGCCCTGAATAACCGTTCAGTGGTGACACGTCTGACATGTGGAAGCCACACAATGCTGTTCGCTGCGGATGTCGAGCGAGACGGCCTATCACGAATGATCGGCGCAATGTCTCAAGGTCCTGTTGAAGTCCTCAAGGTGCCCCATCATGGGGCGATGAGTTCGTTGAATCGTGACTGGCTGGCCTCCGTGCGTCCCCGGTATGCCGTATTCTCCGCAGGGCGCCATAACCCGTACAGACATCCAGATGTTGCTGTTCTCAATGCGTATAAATCGGAAGGTAGTACGATATTGCGAACCGATCGTGACGGCGGGGTATGGTTTACCGGAGCCGTTTCCGACGCGTCGTTGCACATGCACCGAGCGAGAGAATTGGTTTGGCAACCGACGAATAGAACCACATGTCTCTGGGCCTGTGAGCGGGCGAATTTGGCGCGCATGTGGATGCACTGGCGTGATCTTCCTTGACCGCCGTGACCCGCATGCTGTCGGTTTACCTCACTGGGCCGTATGGGGCGGAACCCTCGGTTGGCCGACGACGTAGAAGAGTGCACATTTCGCGTCTTCCCCAGGCGAATTTCGACCATTCCTGCATTACTAGTGAAACTTTCACGGCATAAATCCCCAATTTTATTCATCTCTCATCACTTGCTAGCAAGGCATAGCATGTGCATTCAGTCGTGCTTCCGTAACAGCCTTCGCACCTAATCCTTCAGGGAGATCGGGTATGCCAAATCTCGTACGGATCGTGATTCAGTTACCCGTCAACCTCAAAGCCCAACTCGATAACTTGAAACAGCAAGGGTACACGACTAGCGGGTTCATCAGGGCCGTGTTGGAGAGGGAATTTGCCAGAATGGAAGAGAAGCCGGAGACGCCCTTTCCGGTCAGGAAGCGAGTCAATAGCCGGTGACCGCTGGCTATCGTGCAGATCATGATAGAGTGGCGTTAGTCCTGATCCTCCGGCATCGTAACCCTCAAAGATCCACCGACCGGTGATTCAGACGGCTCGGCAGTGTGATGCTGGAACATATCTCGCCGTCGATGTAAACCGCTTGACCACCGTTATAACCACGAACTGACGTAGGGTGGCCGCCTGCAACGCTAACCCCTTGCACTGCATCTCAGTTCCCGTTACAAGATTCTTCCATGGTTCCTACCGTTGAATGGAAGGACGGCGCAGTTCGGTTGCTCGATCAGAGCCGCTTGCCCGAGCACATCGAGTTTCTGGACTGCCGCGACTATCAGACCGTTGCCGAGGCCATACGCAGTCTTAAAGTAAGAGGGGCTCCCGCGATTGGTGTGACTGCGGCGATGGGGGTTGCGCTCGGCGCTCAGGCCGTCACGGCATCGGACTACGAGGCCTTCGCCAAAGAAGTGCTCGTGATCTGCGAACACCTTGCGGCGACCAGGCCGACCGCGGTCAACCTGTTTTGGGCTATCGAACGGATGAAACGCCTGCTTGCCTCGCTACGTTCACAGCCGATCGCCTCCATCAAGTCCACATTGCTGAAGGAGTCGCAGGGTATTCTCGATGAAGACATCGACCTTTGTAAGGCGATGGGCCGGCACGGGGCCGAACTCATCGCAAGCGGTCAAACAGTCCTGACCCACTGTAATGCCGGTGCACTGGCAACTGCGGGCTATGGCACCGCACTCGGTGTCATTCGTGCGGCATGGGAACAGGGGAAAAAGATTCAGGTCATCGCGGATGAGACAAGACCGGTTCTGCAAGGCGCGCGGCTCACGGCCTGGGAATTGATGCAGGATCAGATTCCTGTGACGCTCATTACGGACAGCATGGCAGGCGCGCTCATGCGGCAGGGGAAAATTCACCTCTGCGTCGTGGGAGCGGATAGGATCGCCGCCAATGGGGATGTGGCAAACAAGATCGGCACATACTCGGTTGCCGTGCTGGCGAAAGCCCATGGGATTCCCTTCTATGTAGCCGCGCCCTATTCTACGATCGATTTGAAGACTCCAACAGGAGCACACATTCCGATTGAGCAACGGAGCCCCGTGGAAGTAACCGCGATTCACGGTAGCAGGTCTGTGGCCCCCGAAGGGGTTGCAGTTTACAATCCTGCGTTCGATGTAACGCCGGCTGAGCTGATTACAGGGATTATTACTGAGCGGGGTGTATTTCGCCCTCAGGATCTGGCGTCGCAATTTTCCTGATTGAGCCGGCGTTCCCTTGCATGGTACAGAACCGATCTTTATAATGAACAGATAAGTTTCATATTTTCAATACAAACGGAAGGGAAACTTAAACCAATGAGTGAACGAACGTTGGCCATCATTAAACCTGATGCAGTGAAGAAACACATGATTGGTGACATTATTGCCCGCTATGACAAAGCCGGTCTCAAGCCAGTCGCCATACGTATGATACAGCTCTCGAAATCGACAGCCGAAGGGTTTTACGCGGTGCATAAGGCGCGTCCTTTTTTCGAAAGCCTCTGTACGTTCATGTCGTCAGGTCCCGTCGTGGTGTTGGTCCTGGAAGGCGACAATGCGATCAAAAAAAATCGGGAACTCATGGGTGCGACCGATCCGGCCAAGGCGGATGCCGGCACAATTCGCAAGGCCTATGGGACGAACATTGAGTTCAATGCGGTGCATGGATCCGACTCGCCGGAAACTGCCAGGTTCGAAATTGCATACTTCTTTCCCGAAATGGAACTCATTGGATAAGGACGCCTGTCCGCAGGTGTGAACGGCTGTGCTTTCTCCCGTGCACCGTTGGCCGGACGCTGTGAGATGGATTTTCTGTGCGTCGCTCTCGCTCCTTCCGGGGTGCGTCAATCTGGAGCCCCGGTTCCCTCCTTCCACGCCGCCTGCTGTGCGGGGTGCTGACCCAGCGCTGGAAGCTCAGACGCGTCTTCTTGAGTCAGCGTATGGCGCCTATGCGCAGGAGAAGTATCGACTTGCGAGCGCACTCCTCCGACGATTTGTTGATTCAAATCCCGATTCTCCAAAGCTGAGCGAAGCTCGCTGGTGGCTGGCTCGTTCGTATGAGCAGGACGGGGATCTCCCGGCCGCACTGTCTGCGTATCGCGTCGCGGTTGGGGAGGCGCCAGGATCTACCCTGAATGCCGGTAGTTATGAGTTTCACGCGCTCAATCGACTGGACGCAGTTCGTCGGAGGCTCGGCTCATCCTCTTTGTTGGAGCGGAGGCAGGTCGCGCTTTGGCTGACGAACGGGCACTGGCATACGATTTCTGATCTCCGGTCATGGATATCGCAACTCGCTGACGTAGGAGTGACGGCGTTGATTGTCGAGACGGGCTCTTCACTTCATGACGCACTGCGGGCAGGTTCTCCAGGAGTGTACTTTAAGACGTCAAAGGTCCCGGTCATCGAAGACCTTTTTACAATGATCGTGCCTGCAGCCCATGCCAAGGGCATAGCGGTGCTGGCGTCACTCAATCTGCATGAGCCTGGATGGATGCCGGCAAATTCTGAGTGGAACATCGCCGTGCCTAACCAAAGAGATCAGATGCCGCAGTCTGTTGGCCAAGTGGATGTGCTCCATCCTGATTATCAGCGCTTCGTCGAGGCGGTAGCACAGGATTTGTTGCGGACTGACATCGACGGGCTGGTGCTTGAAAAGAGGAAGGTCAAGGGATTTTACGGGGAATGGAGCCCCACATCTCGTCGGATGTTCGAGGAACTCTTTGGCCGGCCATCCGATAGCCGAGATCAGCCGGTGTTTACAGAAAATGGATGGCGCGGCGCCGGGTGGAAAACGAGGGCGTATCTGGAGTACATGACGCGCTTAACTCGAGAGTTACGACAGACGCGGCCGGGGCTTGTGGTTGCCGTGGCCGTTCATGAGCAGGCGATCAGCTCGCCGGCGGACGCTATGCTGGAGTATGGTGAAGATGCGATTGAGACAAAACAACGTCGCCTCCACCTGGTTGTTCAACCTGAGCCGGACATGTCCGAACGATCTGATGAACAGTGGGCGAGGCTGGATGTGGCGAGACAACGGTTCGCGCCGGCGGCTGGAGATGAGCGCCAGCTCTGGCTGGGTATCTTTCTTGGTGCAATGGAGACCTCGTCCATCACGGCGGGCGTGAAAGCCGTACTCACGGAGAAGGTTGGGAAGGCCGGATCACATCTATTGCTCATGACCCGTCCGGGGATTCCTTGACAAAGCGCCGCCGGACCACTACGATCCCGCGATGAAAATTTGCAGGTTGCGGCTGACGTTGGGTTACTATCGGCGATCATGTGTTTAATCTTAACTTTCTCTAACCAGTTGCGAGTAATATTGTGACAAGTGAAAGCCTCACTGGCCCACACGGTTGGAGCAATAGGAAAACATCACGCAGGCTGCTCAAGAAGGCCGTCCAGCAAGGCCGCAGGCGAGCCGAAACCGGAAGCGTACCCTCGGGGGGTACGTTGAGGATTTCGGTGAGCCGAGAACGAAGTTGGCGGACTTTTTCAGCAGCCTGCTAAAAGGGAGTGCGCATGATTCCGAACGATCTCCGTTATCACCAAGAGCATGAATGGGTGCGAGTGAGCGGGACGCAGGCTACTGTCGGCATCAGCCATTTTGCTCAAGATGCGTTGGGCGATATTGTGTTCATCGATATGCCGAAGCCTGGCTCCGTCGTCAAGGCCGGACAACAGATCGGTGAGGTCGAATCGACCAAGACGACTTCCACGATCTACACGCCCGTGAGCGGCACCATTGTCACGATCAATGCCGATTTGAAGGACCATCCGGAAACAGTGAATTCCGACCCCTATGGTAAAGGTTGGATGGTGACCATTGAACTGTCGAGCGTGAACGAAGTCGACAAGTTGATGACTGCAGCACAGTATGAAGCTTTTCTTGCCAGCCAGAAAAAAGGTTAGGGTTAAACCTCAACCTTGATATGCCGGTTCAAACGCACATTGCGGTTCTCGGTGCTGGGCCCGGCGGCTATGTCGCAGCGATTCGGGCAGCCCAGCTCGGCGCCCGCGTCACCGTTATTGAATCCCACGCGCTCGGCGGGGTGTGTTTGAATTGGGGCTGCATTCCCAGTAAGGCCCTCCTGTCGGTCGTCGAACTCGGCGACAAGGTCAAAAAAGCCGAAGACAGGGGGCTGCTTGTCCAAGGACCAGTCACCTACGATCTCGCTCGGATGGTCGCTCGGAAGAATACGGTCGTGGCAACTCTCGTGAAAGGCATTGCAACGCTGTTCAAGGCGTGGAACATCGAGCATATACAAGGAACCGGTTCGCTGCGGGATCGGCGGACGATCACAGTAACAACAGCCGATGGCACAGCACGAGATGTTCAGTCCGACGCAATTGTGATCGCCACCGGATCATCCTGGCCGAACCTGCCGCAGTTTCCGATCGACGGACAACAACTGCTCACAAGCCGGCATCTCCTGGACCTTGTTCGAATTCCCGCCAGTCTGGTGATCGTCGGAGCAGGAGTCGAAGGATGCGAGTTCGCAGCGCTGTACAGCGGTCTCGGGACGGCGGTCACTGTCGTTGAACTGATGTCGCGAGTACTTCCCCTGGAGGACGACGACGTTTCATCGACCATGGAGCGAGAGCTGAAAAAACGCGGCGTGATGGTTCTGACCGGAACGACGATTGAGAGAATGGAGCGGTCATCGACGGCCATCACGGCGCATCTTAAAAATGGCGAGCAGGTTGTGGCTGAGAAGCTTCTGGTGTCCGTGGGACGAGGATTGAATAGCGGGGGCATTGGACTGGAGCAGATTGGAGTGCGGACAGGTCGGCGCGGAGAGATTCTCGTCAACGAGCAGATGGAAACCAGTGTGCCGGGGATCTATGCGATCGGCGATGTAGTTGGTACAGTCATGTTGGCCCACGTGGCCTCGGCGCAAGGAAAAGTCGCGGTAGAAAATATCATGGGGCATCCGGCGACAGTCCGCTATGATGTCATCCCTGCCGGAATTTTTACCCTGCCGGAGATCGGCCGCGTAGGCATAACTGAGCAGCAAGCGCGCGAACGAGTCAGAGCTGCCGGAGGGAACCCCGATCAGGTGATCACAGTGGGACGTTTTCGATATGCCACCGTGGGGAAGGCGCAAGCGACAGGAGACACAACGGGTCTCTTCAAAGTCATCACCGAGTCGACGAGCGGAAAAATTCTCGGCGTCCATATCGTCGGGGCCCACGCAGCAGACCTGGTGCATGAAGCAACCTTGGCCATGCAAGTCGGTGCGACGGTGACGCAGATGGCGGAAATGATCCATGCCCATCCGACGCTATCCGAAGGGATGATGGAAGCGGCTGAGGATGTCGGAGGGAAGGCGATTCATCAAGCACGGAAAAGGGTGTCGTGAGTCGTAAAGTTATAGAGTCTCAGGGCTTTCGACTTGAAGACTCTCAGACTTGAAGGATTCGGAAGGTCATGTATCAGTCTCTCCTGATCAAACTCGGGATGTTCGCGATGACCCTGGGAGTCGTCTTCTGGATCGGGTGGACTCTGCCGACATCGCTCGACCGTGATCACGAACTTTCAGCCGAATCGCTGGAAGGGTCAAAGGCTGAAGTGCCTTCCTCCGAGGGAGAGAAAATTGCCGTGAGTCCATCCCAGGTCACCTCGTTGGAGGGTCAGAGGTCCACTACTTCTATACCGAAGAAATCCCGCCCAGGCCTCCTCGATCTGAACCGGGCTACGGAGAAGGATTTTGGCGCGTTACCGGGGATCGGCCCGCGGTTGGCTGAACGGATCATGAAATATCGGCAGTCGGTGGGCGCCTTTCAATCCACTGACGAATTACGAGCGGTCAAAGGGGTGGGGAGAAAGAAGTTTGAGCAAATTCGCCCAATGGTGACGGTGACACCGGATGCTAAATCTGACAACAATGGGAAGAAGGCGACATGAGCGAACTCTCCCGTCAGCTCGACTTGATCCTCCGTGGAGCGGTGGAGGTCATTCAGCGAGCCGAGCTTGAATCGAAGTTGACACGTTCCTTGAAAAAAAACCGGCCGTTGCGTGTGAAAGCCGGTTTCGATCCGACCGCGCCAGATCTCCACCTGGGCCATACGGTTTTAATTCACAAGCTCAAGCATTTTCAGGAGCTCGGGCATCAGGTTATTTTCTTGATCGGCGACTTCACCGGCATGATCGGCGATCCGACTGGCCAATCGGAGACGCGCGTCGCGCTCTCGAAAGAAAAAGTATTAGAGAATGCGAAGACCTACGAGCGGCAGATCTTCAAAATTCTCGATTCTGCGAAGACCCTGGTAGATTTCAATAGCCGATGGATGAGTACGATGACGGCGGAAGACCTTATTCAACTGAGTGCGCAGTACAGCGTTGCGCGTATGCTCGAACGGGATGATTTCCATAAGCGGTATCGCGAGCAGAAGCCGATCAGTATCCATGAATTCATGTATCCTCTTGTGCAGGGCTATGATTCCGTCGAGCTCAAGGCCGATATCGAACTGGGCGGCGCCGATCAGAAGTTCAACCTCCTGGTCGGACGCGATTTGCAACGCCACTACGGCCAGGAACCACAGGTCGTGATCACGATGCCGTTGCTCGAAGGGACGGACGGTGTGCGCAAGATGAGCAAGAGTTTCGGTAACTACGTCGCGCTGGAGGACACACCGGACGACATGTTCGGGAAGTTGATGTCGATCAGTGACACGTTGATGTTCAGGTATTACGAGTTGCTCACGACGGAGGATTTGTCCGGGGTGAAGGCCATGCATCCCATGGAGGCGAAGCAAGCGCTTGCGGCGATGATTGTGGCTCGATACCACGGGGCGGAAGCCGGCCGGCATGCGAGAGAGGTTTTTCAACGGATATTCCAGGAACGGGAATTTCCGAGCGAGCCGGATATGCGTTTGACCCTGACCCTGCGTGATCTGAGCGAGGGGCAGACAATCAGTCTTGTCGATCTGGTGACCAAGACGGGTCTTGTGCCGAGTAAAAGCGAGGCCCGTCGACTGGTCATTCAGGGGGGTGTAGAGGTCGATGAACAGAAGCAAAACGATGCGAAAGCGGTGTTATCGATTGTAACCGGACGAACCTATCGCTTGAAAGTCGGTCGTAGAAAATTTGCGCTGGTTGAATTGCAGGTATAGTTGCCGGCAGTTTCTTGACTTGGCTGAGAAGGCCGGCGTAGGATTCGATGCAATGAGCGGGCGTAGCTCAGTGGTAGAGTCCTAGCTTCCCAAGCTAGTTGTCGTGGGTTCAAATCCCATCGCCCGCTCCAAACGTCGCAGCGCTCCAGAGGTTCGAACCCACGACAGGGGATTCCGAAAGGGGTAAGCCCCTTTCGTGGGGAGTATGCGAGGGGCCAGGCCTCCTCAGCAGGAGCCGGGAGGCAGGTATCAGAGCCAATCCGGCGACGGAGTGCGGTTCAAATCCCATCGCCCGCTCCATACCATGCTTGACCCGACCGCGAGCCCATTTTTCGTTGTATCGTGCTAGTGGCGAGCGGATAAGTTCCGCAAGTGTTCGATTAGGATTTGCAATCCACGACAGGGAATTGCGAGGTGAGAATTCCTCTACGGGGACTTTCTCTGCTCATCCCCCTTGCGCCGCCTCAGTCCTGCCCCCATACGTTCGCGCCCGCGCTCATACCCCACGGCGGCGTAATACAGCGCGCGATCGAAGAACTGATCAAGCAGGTGCAGTAGCTCCAACTCTCCATGCAGTTCCATGGCGCTATCGGACAGACCTTCGCGTTGAATGAAGGTGCACATATGTTCCTTGGTGGCGGTGACGGCCCAGACGAAGTGGCTGTAGGCCACGCCCTGCTGGGCGCGCATCTCGCCAAGCTCAGTGTAACGCCGCTCCACATCGGCCTCAGTCTTGCCCATCAGCCAGTCACTCAGGTTGCGGTAGATCTCGCGGGTGCGGGCTTCGAGCTCCGTTGCCGGAACTTTGCGGAGATCGCTGCACCGTGGAGAGTTCCAGACCTTCTCGCTTAACTCGCGGGAAAGTTGTTCGGAGTGAGTCTCGATGAGTCGCACTAATCGGATGGCCAGCATAGTGTATCTCCAGATAGAGCAAGCGTCTGCACGGGGGAATAGTCGGACCCTTAATTCCGGGGGGAGACCTTACTAGATCGATGGTACCAACGTCAATCATGAGTGAGTGTTTTTTCACTCTTCCCCAACCTTTTTTGCCGATCGGGATGATATTATGAACGGTGTTCCACAGTTCGAATGTCTTGTCCATCTTCTTAAAAAGGAGTAGATGCCCATGAATCTTTCTCGCAGCTTCATCTGCATCTCATTGGGGATCCTGCTGTTTTCAGGTGCCGGTCTCGCGGCTGAACCGGCGGAAGTGGAAAAATTCGTGAGAGCCCGCATCGATATCGGCGAGATGATGATGAGCTATTTTCAGGGTGGAGAACGGTTTTCGGGAGGACAGCGTCCGTCTTCTGAGCAGATGAAGGAAATGGGCGCGGACATCAACGCGAAACTCAGCAAGTTGTTGGCGAAGTACGATCTGACGGTTGAGGAGTATCGAAAACGCAGCCCGGACATCTTCGCAGATGAGGCGGCGGTCAAGGGCTATCTCAACGAGCATCCGGACTTAAAGGCACGATACGAAGCTCTCCCTTTGGATCGGATGGGGCGAGGCGGCAGCACCGGACGAGGGTATTAGTTCCGATCGCTCCTAGGGATTGGCGAGACTGTTCTTCACTGGCGCATCAAGCGTCCGTCATCTAATGATCTTTCCAAGCCCGCGCATTCTCTCTTCAGGGATGGAGGCTGATTGATCTTCCACTGCGCGCGTCCAACGAGGGCCGTCCGAGGCCGCACGTTGCGCGAGCACAGAAGATCATCAGTCTTCATCCCCACCTTTCATTGACTCCTCCCCACCCCCTCCATATAATGCCGCTCGATAGCAGGTTTTGACCGTCCTTCCAGATACTTATGGCTTCTTTTTCCAAGGGATCAGCGACAGGAAAGTGGGATAAGTTCCGCGCGGAACTCTCCCATGCCTTCTCGGTAAAATCAGGTGCCGAGGTGTTCACGGTCGAAGACCTTGCCTTACTCGAACGGGTGGCTGAGGCGGTGGTGAGGCGGGGTATGACGGCTCCTGCCACCGTATTTCTTGAATCGTTAGGCCCCATGAACTATCTCGGCAGTCAGGCGCTGTATTTCTTGACCCCGATCGTTGAATGGGCCTTCAACGCCAGCGAAGTTGAGCGAGTGGCCAGATTACTCGAGCGGCGCGATACGGTCTCTCGTCTCATCGCCATCATTGATACGAAGTCCGCCCCCCCGGCTCCTCAGGGAGCCTCTGCTCGATGACGAACTCCCGTGAAACACCTCTCGAAAAGACCGTATCTCGTGAAGCGTATCTCGCAGACAACGATAATCCCGACTCCGAACGACGTTTGACCATTTACGCATGTCAGCTCAAGAGTCTCTAGGATGACCATTCAAGAATCTGGCAAGAGTGGCCATCCGCTGAATGTCATCGTCGCCACGGATTGTGGCAGCACCACCACCAAAGCCATTTTGATCGAGAGGGTCGACGGCGAATACCGGCAGACCTATCGCGGTGAAGCACCGACGACGGTGGAAGCACCATTCGAAGACGTGACACGCGGGGTGCTGAACGCGATCGCGGAAATCGAAGAACTCTCCGGTCGGAAAATCCTCGAGAGCGACAGGATCATCACGCCTTGCCGCGATGCGAAAACGGGCGTGGACATCTACATTTCCACCAGCAGCGCGGGCGGGGGTCTGCAAATGATGGTAACTGGAGTCGTACAAAACATGACGGGGGAAAGCGCGCAACGGGCAGCGCTGGGAGCAGGCGCCATTGTCATCGATGTATTGGCATCGAATGACGGTCGTCTGCCGCATGAGAAGATCGAGCGCATCAGAACGATGCGACCGGACATGATCCTGATGTCTGGCGGAACGGACGGCGGGGCGGTCACCCATGTGGTCGAGATGGCGGAATACATTTCGGCAGCGGAGCCTCGGCCGCGGTTCGGTGCCACATACAAGCTCCCGTTGATTTATGCGGGCAACAAAGAGGCGCAGTCTCAAGTGAAGAAAATCCTGGGCGAGAAGGCCGCGCTGGTGCTGACTGATAACATCCGTCCCGTGTTGGAACAGGAGAATCTTTCACCTGCGCGGAACAAGATCCACGACCTGTTTCTCGAACATGTCATGCAGCAGGCGCCGGGCTACAAGAAATTGATCGAAATGGCCGGCGCGCCGATCATGCCCACGCCGGCGGCTGTTGGCGTGATCATGGAGACGATTGCCAAACGGGAACATTTGAACTTGATCGGCGTGGATATCGGAGGCGCGACGACGGACGTATTCTCGGTCTTTGAGGGGCTCTTCAATCGGACCGTCAGCGCGAACCTCGGGATGTCCTATAGTATTTCCAATGTGTTGGCGGAAGCCGGGCTTGCCAATATCATGCGATGGGTGCCGTTTACGATCGATGAACAGACGCTCCGCAATCGAATCAAGAATAAGATGGTCCGGCCGACGACGATCCCGCAGACACTGGATGAGCTGCAAATCGAACATGCGATTGCCCGTGAGGCCCTCCGTCTCGCCTTGATCCATCATAAGTCCCTTGCAACAGCTCTCAAGGGAGTGCAGCAGGAGCGCACGATTTCGGATGTGTTCGAACAGCAGCAGTCCGGCAAGACGTTGATCGATATGCTCAAACTAGATTTGATCGTCGGGAGCGGAGGGATTCTCTCCCATGCACCGCGCCGCGTGCAGTCGATGTTGATGATGGTGGATGCCTATGAACCGCTCGGGGTGACGAGGCTATCGGTGGACAGCATCTTCATGATGCCGCATCTGGGCGTGCTCTCGACGATCGATGAGAAGGCGGCGGCCGATGTCTTCGTGCGTGATTGCATGGTCTACCTGGGGACCTGTATCGCACCAATCGGGCAGGGAAAGGACGGGGAACGGTGTGCGGACTATGCCATCACCTTCCAGGACGGCCGAGTGGACAAAGGGATCCTCTCGTTCGGCGACCTGCGGTTGGTTTCGTTGGCTGCTGATCAGAAGGCCTCGATCACAATTCAGCCGGCAAAACAAGTGAACCTTGGGGCTGGGGCTGGCGTGTCTGTCACGCGAGAGGTGCAAGGCGGCGTGGTGGGACTCATGCTCGATGGACGAGGGCGACCGTTGCAACTACCGACAGATCACGCAGCCAGAACAGCGGCGCTCACTCGCTGGTATCAGGCGATAGATCTTTATCCAGTGCTAAGTGCTGAGACATGAGTGCTGAGAATGGCCTCAGATTCTTTCTCGGTTCTCATGTCTCAGCACCCAGCACGCAGCACTGTTATTGACTATGGCGCATTCCTATACTCCAGGGTTAACCGTTACAGAGCACACCACGGTCAGGCGTCGGCGGATGCTGTCGTTGCCGGGGAAGGTGCTGGTATCGACCGGGGAGACGGTGCGGGCCAGCCAGGCCGTCGCTCGCGCAGAACTTCCCGGGAAAGTGTACCCCCTGAATCTTGCCAATCAGCTGAGCGTGGCTCCGGATGAGATCCATGAGTACTTGATCAAGAAGGCCGGCGATCCAGTCCAGAAGAACGAGGTCCTGGCCGAAAACAAACCTCTGATCAAGTGGCTCAAGACGGAAGTCCTCTCGCCGATCACCGGCATTGTGGAAACTGTTTCATCCGTCACGGGGCAGGTCATCCTGCGAGAGCCGCCGCGCGTGCTGGAATTGCTGGGCTATATAGACGGGCACGTCGTCGAGGTGATTCCGCAGCAAGGCGTCGCGGTCGAAACGGATTGCAGTCTGGTGCAGGGCATCTTCGGCATCGGTGGCGAAACCAGAGGCGAGATCGTGGTCGCAGTAGCGTCGCCGGACGAAGCACTGACACCTCGCCACCTCAGTGCTGAAATGAAAGGCAAGGTCGTCGTGGGCGGTTCCTTCATCTCTTCTGATGCGCTGGCTCACGCGAAAGAGGTCGGAGTTGCGGGTGTAGTCGTCGGCGGTATTCACGATAAGGACTTGCGTGCGCTTCTGGGCTATGACCTTGGCGTGGCAATCACGGGCACGGAACAGGTCGGGCTTACCCTGATTCTCACCGAAGGATTCGGCTCTATTTCCATGGCCGGCAAGACATTCGCGCTTCTCTCCGCCCATGCAGGGCAACCGGCTTCGATCTCAGGCGCAACGCAAATTCGCGCCGGCGTCATTCGCCCGGAAATCATCATTCCCAAAGCCGCAGGCGCCTCAGCCGATCACGGCACGGCAACCGTTCTGCAGCGTGAAGGGATCAGGGTCGGCGATCAAGTTCGCATCATCCGCGATCCGTTGTTCGGCATGATCGGCGAAGTCGCGAATCTACCGTCCGACCTCCAGAAGATTCCGACCGAGAGCGATGTGCGGGTGATGGAAGTCCGCTTTGCCGATGGCAGCACGGCCATGATCCCGCGCGCGAATATCGAATTGATCGAAGGGGCCTAGCGAGCGTGAAACGTGAAACGCTGAACGTGAAACGAGGCAAGGGGGACAAATCGTGCCTGGCGGCCTTGCTCATAGCGGCGCTTCTCTCATTGTTCGACTCGCCAGTATCTGCGGAAACCGCACTGCTCCCCCTGCAAGATGTTCGGGCGTTCGATACTCCAAGTGATGGAGGCGGCAGCCTCACCATCCTCTGGTCGTCCGCTCCCTACGATAGCGCCATAATGAAATACCAGATCTTGCTGGGCGAGGAAACCGCCTTGTCCGATCCCGCTGCGATGAAAGTCGTGGCGGAGTTTCCCGCGGACCAGCACTACGTTCATGACTCCAAGTGGCCCTGGTGGACCAGGCCGACAACTCGAGATCAACATCAGTTCACTCTGAGAAATGGAAAGGGGATCGCTCTCAAGGACTGGACTGCTTATACCATCGCCGTGGCGGCCGTGTTGAACGATGATCGTGTCATCGCGAGACCGGTGCAGGCGACGCCACAACCGAACTGGGTGAACTGGAATCAGATGAATAATTTCCTGCTAATGCTCCTGTTCGGCGGCATCGTGTTCTACGCCATCGGTACAGCCAGAAAACGGGAGATCTTTCTACGGCGCATCCCCGGCCTCGATGCTGTGGATGAGGCCATCGGCCGCGCGACCGAGTTGGGCAAGCCGATCCTGTACCTTACCGGCGCGCACGACATGACCGATCCTTCAACCATTGCTGCGGCGGTGATCCTCGGGCGCGTGGCTAAACGCGCTGCAGGCTATGAGACCGATTTGCTTGTCCCGCACCGCGACCCGATTACCATGGCTGTTTGTCATGAAATTACCAAACAGGCGTATCTGGAGGCAGGCAAGCCCGATCTCTTCAAGGATGATGCGAATTTCTTCATTACGTCGGATCAATTCAGCTATACCGCAGCAGTGGATGGCATCATGCTGCGCAAGAAACCAGCAACGAACTTCTTCATGGGCTATTACTTTGCCGAGGCGTTGCTGTTGACGGAAACGGGCGCAAGCACAGGCGCGATCCAAATCGCCGGAACAGACGCGGATCATCAGCTGCCGTTCTTCGTCACGACCTGCGACTATACCTTGATTGGAGAGGAGCTGTTTGCCGCCAGCGCGTATCTCTCCAGAGAACCGGTTCAGGTGGGCACGCTGCGCGGGCAGGACATCGGAAAGGCATTCATCCTCGGTGTCCTCGGTGTCGGAACGATTCTGGCCACACTCGGAGTCATCCTCGACGCGCAGTGGCCGCATTTCTTCCTGGATATCTTCAAGGACACGAAATGATTTTTCTCCGGCGACAGCTCCCGCTGCTGATCACGCTCATCGCCGGCCTGGTGTTTGCGGCGCAATACTATGTGCCGCATCCGGCCTCGGAGCAGATGTTGACCTCCGTCACCAAGTGGCTCCAAATCATCAGCGGGTTCGCATTGGTGCTGGGCGTCAGCAGCCTGTTCCACGTTCATGCCGCCAAGATCCGTCGTAAAGAAGCGGGGTGGGGCTATAGTTTCATTCTCTATGTCGGCATGCTGGGCACCATTGCGGTCGGGCTTTGGTCGAACGGCAAGGAGGCCGTGGACGGCGCCAGTACAGCCTTCGGATGGGTCTACAATTATATGATGGTTCCTCTGCAAGGGACCATGTTCGCCATCCTCGCCTTCTTTATCGCTTCGGCAGCCTATCGCTCGTTCCGCGCGCGGAGCCGCGAGGCGGCGGTGCTGCTCATTGCGGCGGTCATCGTCATGATGGGCCGCGTTCCGCTCGGAGAACATCTGATTCCCATCAGCGGCGATCTGTCGCAGTGGATTTTGAACGTGCTGAATGCCTCGGTACGGCGCGCGATTCTTATCGGCGTCAGCCTCGGTACGGTCGCGCTCTCCATCAAAATCATCTTCGGCATTGAACGATCGTATCTCGGAGGCGGTAAGGAATGACGTTATACGTTCAACGTTATTCGTTAAACGAAGAAGAAAATCGATTAACGGTTAACGATTCACGAGTAACGGTCTCACGATGACTTTCACTGAGCGCATGCTGAAGATCGATAGACGGATCATCTTTCTGGTGATCGGGTTGTGCACGCTTCTGCCGTTGCTGTACCCGGTCGGGTTTCCGATCAGGATTTCACCGGAAGTCCGCGGCGTTTATGACCACATCGAGTTGTTGCCTGAAGGTTCCGTGTTTCTTCTGTCGCTCGACTTCGATCCGGCGTCGAAGCCTGAACTGCAACCCCAATCGATTGCGCTGCTGCATCACGCGTTCAGGAAGAACCTCCGTGTGGTCGCGATGACCTTATGGGTCAGCGGCACCGGATTGGCGGATCAGATCGTCACGCAGGTTGCCCGAGAAATGGGCAAGGAGAACGGGAGGGATTATGTATTCCTCGGGTGGAGCCCTGGTGGAACTGCCGTCATCATCAACATGGGGCAGAATCTGTATGGCGCGTTCCCGACAGACTACAACGGCAAACCCACGAGGGAGTTGCCTGTCTTGCACGGCGTCAACAACCTGCGCGACGTCAACTATGCTGTCAGTTTGGGCGCCGGCAATCCCGGAGTGGAGGCATGGTACGTTTTCGGCAAAGACAAATACAAGTTCGAGCTCGGCGGTGGCTGTACGGGAGTCATGGCGCCGGGACTCTATCCGCTGTTGAGGAGCGGACAGATTAATGGCTTGATCGGAGGCCTGCGGGGTGCGGCGGAATATGAAGAACTCATCGGCCAGAAAGGCCATGCCATCGCAGGCATGGATGCCCAGTCAGCCACACATATGGCGATCATCGTGCTCGTAATCATGTGTAACCTGTTTTATCTGTCGCTGCGCACCGCTGCCAGGCAGGGCCAGTCAGGAGCATAACAATCGATGCCGATTGAATCGATTATTGGAGGGTGGGTAGCGACAGGATTGACTCTCTTCATTTTCTCGTTTCTCTACAAGGACAATCCGCTCTTTAAGGTGGCGGAAAATCTCTACGTTGGAGTATCGGTCGGTTACACGATCGTCAAGACCTTCGACACGGTCATCGTGCACCTCATCTGGAAGCCCATCGTCGAGACCGGAGAGTGGTCGCTGCTGATTCCGGTCGCTATCGGGACGCTGATGCTCACACGTTATGTGCCGAAAGCCGCCTGGATCTCGCGGTATGCGTTTGCCTTCATCGTGGGTGTGGGATCGGGGCTGGCCATTCCACGAACGATTTCCTCCTTCATCTTGAAACAGATCGAGGACACGGTTCGCCCAATACTGTTGTTGGTGCCCGGGGAAGGCGTCACCTTTACCTGGAGTCTGCTGGATCCGACCAGCAGCCTTAACACCATTATCATCTTAATCGGCGTCAGCGCCGTGCTGTTTTACTTCTTTTTCTCTGTCGAGCATTCGGGACCCGGCAAGGTTGTGGCCCGGACCGGAATTCTCTTTCTGATGATCGCCTTCGGTGCTGCCTTCGGTTACACCGTGATGGCCCGTATGTCGCTCCTGATCGGGCGATTGACCGATCTCATCGAGTTCAGCGATCCTTCCTACGGCATGCCAACCCTCTGGCTCCTGGGTTTGACCATTCTCACATTAGTGGTGATGAGCCGACGATCCAGCGGCAAGCAGACAAAAGAGGAGGAGTAGGTCTGGTTGGTCTATCTGGTCTATTCGGTCTGTCTTGTGTGTTTGTCTGAATAAAACTTATCAGATAGACGAGATAGACCGGATGAACCAGATAGACCAGATGTTGCAGCGAACGCAATCCCCTCGTTAGAATGGGTGCTCCATTGAGGAGCCTCATGACCACTACGACCAGTACGGGCAGAGACCCGAAACAGTACCCCGCTCTCCGCAATCTTCAATTCTCGCCGATCAAACAAGCTGACGAACAATACATGGTTCTGTGGGACCCTACCGGACTGAGTAAGGACAAGCTCGTTCTGCCGCTCAACTATTTCTTCATCATTCAACATTTCGACGGTGAGCATTCACTGGCTGAAATCGGATCGCTCTATCTCAAACGATTCGGTGAATTTCTTACTCCCGGAAGGATGGATCAGCTTGTCTCAGATCTGCATGAGAAGCTGTTCTTGGAAGGTCAACGTGCCGAGGAGGCTCGATTGCAGGCCCGGGATGCCTATCGGCAGGGCTCCCTACGCCGCGCTGCTTTTGCCGGACGGGGTTACGAAGCAGACGGCGCGAAACTAAAAAAACAGATCGATGGATTCTTTTCGTCGAAGGAAGGGCCGGACTTCAAACCATCCGAGCATGCGGGAAAGAAGATCAAGGGCCTCGTCGCACCGACCTACGACTTGAAACAAGCGGGGCCGATCTATGCCTGGGCCTATAAAGAATTGCAAGATGCCGAGCAGCCGGACCTGTTCGTCATCATCGGCACAGCCTCTGCCGGATTGGATCACGTGTTTGCCGTGACGGATAAGGATTTTGAGACGCCACTCGGGGTCGTCACTGCCGACCAACCGATCCTGAGTCAGCTCAAGGCCGGGCTTCCGACGTTCTTTGACGACGATCTCTGCCATCAAGCGGAGCAGGCTGTGGAGTTTCAACTCCCGTTCCTCCAAGACATTGTGGGGACCAGGAAACCCTTCACCATCGTACCGGTCTTAAGCTCCTTCTCTGCTGCAAGCCTAACTGACCCGGCTGTTCGTCAATCGGTCGACCAGTTTTTGACCGGGCTTCGGGAAATCCTCACGCAATCGGGTAGAGCCTACTGTGTGATTGCAGCGGGAGAGCTGGCGCATTTGGGGATGCGCTACGGAGACAAGGCTCCTCCGACGGACTTTTCCTTTCATCGCTGCATGCAGTTCGACCTGGAAATGTTGAAGCCGGTGGAGGAGCGACAGCCGGAAGCATTTGCCAATTACATTCGGAAAGAGCAGGACCAGCGCCGGATCTCTGGCTTCTCACCGATCTATTCTTTGCTGCGATTGATCGAAGCGGAAAGTGGGCAAGTTTTACGCTACGACCGCGGAATCACGGATCAGTACAACTCCACCGTGACGTACGCATCGATGGCGTTCTACTAACCTCGGCTGCTGAAACAGGGAGCGGGGTAGCTGGGACGATCCCCTTGCTCGCGGAACCCCCACGATGAAGCGGTGGTCGTTCGACGCGCGCAGTCGGGATCATCCCAGCCACCCCTTAGTAAGCGCTAGTTAGCTACGATCGTGCCGGTAATCGAGATACTAAATGAGATCAATCTGAATAAACAGCAATATGGCTATCTGGCGGTATGTCGATTTTTCAGTTAAAGAGGCTCAGTGGCTTGCCGACTTGGCAAGTATTCAGTCGGATCTAGAGACAGTGGAAAGTATCTGTGATTTATTCATCAAGGAAAGGCAGGGCCCAGATCGATTCGGGGAATCTAAACAGCTTGTCTTATTCGAAGCACTTTGCACCGCAGCGATAGTGCGGTATGGACGTTCATTTGTTTCCGGCGTTCGCGAAAAAGTTCCAGAGGACCTAATTGAACAACTATCCCAAGAACATCAAGCGTCCCATGATGTCTTTATGGATCTTCGACATAAGTGGATAGCTCATTCGGTTAATAGGTTCGAATCCACGCAAGTCGTTGCATATCTCACCCCTCCGGAGAGGGGACCCAAGAGCGTATCGAGCATTTCTGCTCTTCCTAATCGCATCGCGTCTCTGAGCAGTCAGAGCATGTTGCGGCTAAAGGATCTCGCAGTAGCCGTATGCGAAATAATTAGCAAACAGATTGAAGAAGAGAAACAGAAGGTTTTGTCCTTTGCGCGATCATTACCGCCAGATGATTTCTACGTCCAAAGTGATCCGCCTGTGAAGTTGGCGGGAGATACGGATGCAGGAAAGCAAAGAAAGAAGTGGTGATTCCTGACTCCTCGCTTCAGACCAAGGGCGACTGAGTAGGGTTCCTGCCGCGCGTCGAACGAGCACATTCTTATCGTGCGCGTTCCGCGAGCAGGAGGACGACCAGGCTGCCCCTCCCTATTCCTTCACCGTCATCTTCATGGTGATCGGTTCCATGGGATTGTCGCGCTCGTCGCGAGGCGAGGCGACGATCTTGTCCACCACCTCCATGCCTCGAAAGACTTCGCCGAAGACTGTATAGGTTCGATCCAGTCCACTGCTGTCCGCGACACAGATATAGAACTGCGAACCGCTATCGTTGGGATCCCGTGTGCTGTTGCTTTCACGTGGTACTTTCGCCATCCCGATGGCACCCCGCTTATGCGGACGATCATTGGTTTCAGGATTTAGCCAGTAGCCAGGTCCACCCGAGCCGTGCAGGGAGCGGTCGGGATTCCTGCTGAGCGGATCGCCGCCCTGAATGATGAATCCCGGGACAACACGATGGAACGTGGTCCCATCGTAAAATCCCATCTTGGCGAGCTTGAGGAAATTCTCAACATGGCGCGGTGCCTCGTCCGGGTAGAACCGTATCTTGATCTCACCGAAGCTCGTCGCGATCGTGACGCGCGGGTCGATTTTTTGAAATTGCATGGCCATTCAATCAACCTAGCAAGGCAACGCGGAAGAGGCAAGGGGCGTGTGCGTGAAACGTCAGACATGAAACGTATGAATCAAAGAAATTGGACCGAGCCCGTGAGTCCTCTTGAAGCGTTTCACGTTTCACGCTTGAGCCCGTCTCCAGGCTTAATGCAAAGCCACAAGAGTCCCCCCATGATGGCCACGGTTGCAGCTACGCCTAACGAGACCGGCCAGCCCCATTGATTGGCTAGCCATGGGGTCAGGGTCGGTGAGATGGCTCCTCCGATATTAGCGCCGGTATTCATGATCCCAGACAAGGTTCCGGCATGGGCTTTCGACAGATCCGTCGTTGAGGCCCAGTAGGAACCGACCGCAAAGTAGAGCCAGCCGGCGCCGAACGACAGACTGGTGATGGCCAGAAAGGGAGAATCAACGACGCCACCCAGCGCAATTGCCAATCCGGCTAGAACCATGCCGGTCAGGCCGGCCGCAGCGCGCCCGGTGGTGAGACCGTATCGGGTCGCGAGTCGATCGGTCACCCAGCCGCCCAGGGGGCAAAAAACCAGCATCGCTAGAAAGGGTGCTGCCGCATAGATTCCGCCACGGAGCAGATCGAATTCTCGAACATTCACGAGATACAAGTAAAACCAGGACAGGTAGACATAGGCAGCATAGCCGAGGCAAGTGTAACTGATCACCAACCACCAGACGGTGGGGGTCCTGCTGAATGTTCGCCATGGCACGGCTATCGTGGCGGTGGTTGGCTCACGTTTGAGGAGAGCCTGTTCGTCGGCATTTACCCAGGGATGTTCGTGCGGATGGTTGCGCGACAGAACCCACCACAGAATTCCTATCCCGATTCCCAGCAGGCTCGCGATATAGAACACGGTCTGCCATCTCCAGTTCACCATCACCCATGCGGCAATGGGTGGAGTCATAGCTGAACCCAGCCCGATGCCTGCAATCGCGATTCCGATGCCGAAACCCCGCGCGTCAGCCGGGAACCAGTTGGTGACGGCGCGATTGAAGGCAGGCAGCGCCACCGCTTCTCCCATTCCCAGGAAGAACCGCACGGTCATCAGCGCGCCGACAATCCCGACGAGACTCGCAAACGCGGATGCGGCGACCATGGCCGTCAGGGCTGTACAGATAGACCACCAAAAAAGGGCGACAGTGAGGACACTTCGAACTCCCCAGCGATCGGCCAGCCATCCACCGGGAATCTGAAACAGGGCGTAACCGACAACGAAGGTCGAAAAGACCCAGCCCATTTCCTGATCGGTCATCCCGAAGGCGGGCATCATCTGGCGCGCTGTCACAGAGATATTGACGCGGTCGATATAGGTCACGACGCTGATGAGAAACAGCAAGGCGAGGATGAGCCAGCGTATGCGTGAGGGGCGGGTCGTCAGTGTGTTCACAAGGTTGAGAGGTGCGGCCTGACCATCGGAATAACAGTGCCGGATTATACAGACTCAGCGGAAGTATGGCACTAGCAGGATGAGGGGAGGGAGGCCTGATTAGTCTCCCGTGCTCGCGCAACGCGCGGTCGCGGACTCCCCTCGTTGGACGCGCGCAGTGGGAGACTAATTCAGGTCTCCCTCCTGGAGAAATGACGAAGATGGGGAGAGGGCTAGCATGGTCTCTGTGCTCGCAGAACGCGCGCGATGAGAAGGAGTGGAAGAACACCCACATTGGTCCTGTGCTCCCGGAACGCGCGCCCTGAGAAGGGCCTCGTTCGACGGCCGCACTTAGATCAACGTGGGTGTTCTTCCAAGATAGGAACAGCAAGCAAGCTTGGAAGGGCTATTCATAAGGCTTCGATGCGCACAGTCGAGGGCAGCCTCGGCCACTCCCTCAAAGAGGGGTAGAGAGAATTGGACGACTCATATTGGACGCGTGTAGTAAGAAGGCACCCAGACAACCACATTACAGAATAGGGCAGTTGGCAAAAGGCAGCCTGCTCGTGTTTCTCGCTCAGCATTCCCTTCGAGCCGTCGTCGCATCTCTATATTGCCCGCATTCTTGACGCGATAGTCTTTCAAAGATAGGGTCAGGACATGAAGTGTCCACTTCAGCGAAGAGCCTTACCGTGTGGCTTGATCCTCTTCTTTCTCTTGGTTGGCAATTTGCTGGCAGCGGAGCGACTCACTGTTGGTCAGCTCCAAAAGTACCATGCGTCGTATCAGCTGCATTCTGTTACCCTGATAGGAAGGGTGCAGGGCATGCACGTCTTTCCTCCTGTACAAACGTTTAAGTCAAAACGGTGTAGTCCTCTTTATAGGGTCGCGCAGTTTGAATTGGTGGACGATACCGGTACGATTCAGGCCGAAATTCTGGAGAGTTGTTTTGCAGTGGCAACGAAGTTGCCCGAAGATGGCGATGTCATCGAATTAACCGCGACGATTCAGGTGTTTTCCCCTGATGGTCGAACTGAACGAGTCATCAAGGCCATTACACAGGACATCATTGTCTTGAAATCAGCCGCACAGGACCCTCAGAGCCCATAACTTTCCCAGTAGGGAAGCTGCCACGCATTGCGTTCCAAACCTGGTTCTCTCCAATTCTATCTCGCCAAACGCCCAGAACGTCTCACCTCTCACTGGTTCAGGCTCCCCCTCCAAAGGTGGGGTACCGCCCACAGCGCCACCGTCGGTACAATCCGGCCTCACGGAGGCTGTGATGGCGCCACCTCATTACTCTCGAGCCTATCATCGGTTCCCGCTTTTCTATCCGGTCATCTTCGGCGGGGCTCCATTTGTCGGCGAAGGCATCCTCACGAACCTATCGTTGTGGGGGTGCTCCATCTTGAGCGATCGGGAGGTTCTCCTCGGTAGTCACGTCCGTGTGAGTGTACTGGTCCCTAATCAGACGCAGGCGCTTTCCATCGACCTCGGCACGATCAAATGGGTTCGGGGCCATGAATTTGGAGTGGAGTTTATGCGCCTTCCGCTTGAAGCGCGGCAAAGTCTCGATCGTATGCTACGGATTGAACTTATTGAATGGTTGAAGATCCGTTCGGGGAGAAGTGAATCGCCCGGAGCACGCAATCGGCGAAGCAGGAGTCTGTCCGAATAAAGCCTTCTAGCTCTTCGTCGCAGCCAGCTCATTGACTAAGTTACGGAATGTGTCGTTTTTCATGAAGCGCTGAAAAGACGAGTTCTGGCGTGGATCGGGCATCTCGTCTTCTCCGGGATTCTGATTCTTGCGATGACGAAACGCTGTTTTGAGCGATTGCATTGCCCGATCGAGGTTGTTCATTTCTGCAAACGTGCAGGCCAAATTGTAGTGGAACATGGGGTAGGTAGGGTCGGCTTGAACGCCCTCTTCGAAGGTGGCTTTCGCCTCAGCGAAACGACCCGTCATCCCGTAGGCCATACCTAAGTTGTCGATCAAGATGCGCCAGCGGGTTCTGTCGAGTTGAGGGTTGGCTCGTTCAAGGTCAAACGCCTTCTGATAAGACGGAATCGCTTTGGCATATTCGCTCTGTCGGTAGAGAGCGCTTCCTATATTGAGTAGCTCCATGCTGGTCGGAGGCCTCGGCGCCGGGAGGCGCACCATTTCTTTGGGTGGTGCCGGAGCCGGGGGAGCGACTATCTCTGCTGAGGGACGTGGTTGTAAGCGAACGCTCCTAAGAATAGATTGAAAGAGCGGAGCATCGGCTGAGGTGTATTGTGCCTTTGAGAGTTGGACGTCGGCATAGACGTTGTCTTGCGCGATGCATGCATACACATTCTTTTGATCGAGCTGGACTCCCTGGATTTTGCGAAGGGTATATTCAAGGGTCGGCACCGCGCTCTTGACGTTGAGATGGACATCCTGCCCACGCGTGGCAGACGGGCCCTTTTGAATCAATTGGAGCTGTTGTATGCAACCTTGTGCCGAAGCCTTGGTCGGGACCTTTTCAAGCGTGACCGATACGTTGAGTCCCGTCTTGGGGTGCGAGGCTGCAAGATGGCGACGGCCATCCGGTTTGATATCGTCGATATCTTTCTTAAAACCTGAGAGGTCGATCGAAAGCCCTAGGCCTTTCTCAGGCCATGCCACAAATGTCGGAGCTTCGTCCTCTCCGGCAATGGCCTGTGTGGCTCCAGGGATCTCTGCCGGTACGAAAGTCCAGAGACTCAAGACGCAAACCACGATCATTTGTGTAGAATCGGCTTGCCTTCCCGGGCGCGGCATAGGCGTTCCCCTGATGACCCGATGGTTCATGCAGGGTCAGTGTAGGACATGACCCTCTTCCTCGAAAGGGAATTGCTGTTTATAGTTATGGAGGAAAGGGAAGACTGAGCTGACTTGAGCCACTGCTTTCGGGGCGATAGGTCCCGCGGTGCTCTGGTAAAAGTGGAGGTGTTGAATGGCGTCCGCATTTTCCCATGTCATCGTCGCGCTGGCGATGGGGAAGGCCGTTCAGAATAAGGAACTGAGTTGGCGCGAGTTGTCTGTAGGAGCGTTGTGCTCGGTCGTGCCGGACCTGGATGTCATCGGGTTTGGTTTCGGCATTCAATATGGCGATGTGTGGGGCCATCGCGGAATGACGCACTCGGTTGTGTTTGCGGCGATGTTCGGAGCGAGTCTTGTGGCTTTGTGGTATCGAACCAGGTCAACGGCATCGAAGATGAAGCTGTTTCTGTATTTCTTCCTCTGCACCGCTTCCCATGGCGTGCTCGATGCGGTGACAAATGGGGGGTTGGGAGTGGCATTTTTCTCCCCGTTTGACACGACGAGATATTTCTTTCCCCTACGACCGGTTCTTGTATCTCCAATCGGGGTCAGCGAATTTTTTAGCACGTACGGTGCTCGCATCCTGCTCAGTGAAGCGGTGTGGATCTGGCTGCCGGCCTGTGCGGTGTCCGTGGCGGTTCGCGCGATCCAGCGGATGTGGTCAGGCAAGTCTGTGGCTTCACCATCCTCACCATTGTGAGGAGCCGCTCTTTCTATCGTTCTTTCTGTACAACCCCTGCCTCCGGATTGTTATCCTGTTTGTATACACGTCGCATAGTTCATGGTGATGGTTGTTACCGTCGTATCCCTGCCAGAGGGAGATTGCTGGTGTGAGTTGGTAGCCGACGGCTGGTCTCAGCAGAAGTTGGTCGATTTGAGAGACATCGTCGGAGAATCGCGGATTGACCTCCATGTATCCTAGTACCGGTCCCGTGATAGGAAAGTTCAGATACACGGGTGCCCACAGTCGAAAGTCCTGCTTGAGGTCGGAAGCTTCGACGCAGGGGGTGGCCGCTCCCCACACCATCCATCCGGCAACGATGACGGTCACGAGCAGTTTCTTCGATTGCACACACATGCCTTGCTCATGATGCTTCAGCAATCAGAGTTCATGGTGAGTCAGATACGTGTAGGCCGGTGAGAGTGAAGGCCAGGCATGGAGTCTGTCGTGTCATTCATACATGTCGGAACCGCTGTCATACAGGTGCCTTGTGCGTTGCAAATGACTTCTGGAACCACCCCTGCTGCTGTCGATCTTCAAGATAGTCAGACTTTCGATCAGCGAAGTCAACACCAGGGAATGGACATGGGTCAGGACTAATTGCTGTCATAGCTGATGCTTTCGTCCAGACCCTGTCAGTACTACCAGCGGCGTATCGCATCCGTTACGATGACTTGGCTGGTGAAATGATTTGAAACCGAACTTCATCGACGAGGGTATCGGCAGACGCCCGCTCCCCCGCGAACAACCCGCAGTGGTAGAGACCGGCGGTCCAGCCGGTTTTAGGAGGGGTCAGCATAAAATAGCCGGACTGGTCATTCATTGAGGTCAGAACATGATCCTGAGTGACGGGGCGCTGGTCTCCGGCGACCTCCGATGCTTCCAGAAAACAGCGTGCCGTGAGGGGCACCGCGTCGAATGAGGCCGACACCAATCCAAAGACCAGGTAGATCTCCGGCTGTGTGGTGGGAAAGCTGTCTCCCTGGTTCAGGGGGATAAACTCATGCGCTCCCGTCGGATAATCATCCCGTACGACCTTGCCTGCGGGGATTACAAACCGGAACCAACTGAAGTCGGCATCTCTGCCCATGAGCGATACCCGCTGGTCCAGCGGTTTCTGCGGTTTGAATAGGTCGGCGGCTCTTGTGTACACCTCTTCTTCCGGAGAGATTTCGATAGGAGAAGGATCTTCGGGTGTGAAGCGGCCTGCAGCTTCACGATCCGCAGCCTTTGCCAACTCCGGAACATGGGGCCGCACCTTTTCGAGCCACCGCGAAATTTTGTTCTTGTCCAGCACACGGGTATCTGGCGGGAGCTGCACATTCTTGTTGATCCGTTCAAACTCGACGGCTGCGTCGTAGAGGGTTTGAAAATGAACGAACGCGTCTTCCCACTGTTCCAGCTCGACAAGACATTGGCCCATCCGGAACACCGTGTCCACATAATCTTCTTCGCTTGGATCGAGCTGGGAGACCTTCCCGAACACGGTCAACGCTTCTTTACAGCGGCCAAGCTGCATGAGGGTCAGTCCTAACTGATGATTGGCCACAGGGTCGTTGGGATTAAGGACCAGCAATCGTCGATAGATCGGCTCGGCCTCTTGATATCGGCCCGTCGAAAAGAGCCTCCACGCCTCTGCGCGAATGGAAGCCCATTCCTTACGCTGGTCGCTTGTCATCCCTTTTGTCAGAACGGGATCGAAGCGCCGGCCACGATCGATGGAGTTTCCATTTACTTGTGCGAGCAGATTCCTGGCAGGAAGTTCCAACGGAGAGCCAGGGGGTATGTTTTGCAACACATACCCCACGTCTTTGTCTGCTCCATGATAATCCAAAATGTCGAACCGGGCCCTGGCCATTGCCAATCGCCAGCCGAGCAAATCCGGAGCGAGCTCGACGGCTTTCTTATACGATTCAAGCGATTCCTCAAGGCGATCGAGTTTTCTGAGTTCTTGCGCCAGGCGCAGGTGAACTAAAGGATTTCGCACATCGATCCAGCTGATTCGCCTCAGCTCGGCGATGGATTCCTCTCCCTGTCCTGACCGGATCAACACACTCCATTTTGCCCATCGGACGTCCAACGCAGCCGGTGCCATGGCAAGGACCGCCTCATAGGCTTCAATCGCCTCCCGGGGGCCCCGGGAGGCGGCAAGAATGTCGCCGCGTAATTTCTGGAGTGTGAGCGCAGGCGGATAGTCTTGAATTCCCTGTTCGAGGAGATCGATGGCAGAGCTGATCGCACCGCTTTCCCATACTGCCTTCGCATATTCGGCGACCCGCTCTTCTGAGCGTAACGATGAGTCCTCCGCGAGCGCGAAAGGCCCCATCGTCAACATCGCAACGAACAGAACGCCAACGAGCAAGGCAATAGACCGATATCTTTTCCAAGCGAAATGGGCTTGTATGTGAGCCGGCATGAATCTACTCAGGAAGAACAGGGTGCGCTTTCAGTGAGAGTCACTATATCAAGAAGCCATGTGGCGGTAAAATCAGCTTCCTCTTTCTCCAGGTCTTCCCGTCCATTAATCTGCATTCTGAAAATCCACGTGGCCATGGTACACTGCCTGCCTCATGTTCGACGTGATTCTCTACCAACCGGAAATCCCCCCGAACACCGGCAACATCATCAGGCTCTGTGCCAACACAGGCGCAAGGCTGCATCTCGTGAAACCTCTGGGATTCTCACTTGAGGATAAGCAACTGCTGCGTGCCGGGTTGGACTATCACGAATTCGCCGCCATAACTGTCCATGATAGTTGGGGCGAATGCACGGAGCGCTTTAAGGGTCGCCGGGTATTCGCCGTTTCCACGAAGGGTATGCGACGATACGACTTGAACAAGTATGAGGCGGGCGATGTGTTCCTCTTTGGTCCGGAAAGCCGTGGGTTACCAAGAGAGATTCTGAGCGCAGCCGCTGAAGAGCGTCGAATCCGCCTGCCAATGGCTCCGGGGAGCCGGAGCCTCAATCTTTCAAACACTGTGGCGGTGGTGGTCTATGAAGCCTGGCGGCAGGTCGGGTTTGAAACCGGTCGTTGAGCTGTCAGGATGCGAGCGTTCGCGCATCGGTCAACTCGAACTTGCCTCGCGCCACGACAGGATAGACCGAAAAAATCGGTGTATTGGCAGGAACGATAGACGTGGCAACGTCCGGAAGCAACTGGAGATGCAGGTTGACGAAATTAAAGCTCAGTCCCTGTTGCCAGGGTTGACTGCCGGCGACGGCATAGGCCGAGGTCTTTTCTGACGCGTAGGTTCTGGTGAGGAGCCCGGACCCGCCTTGAAGGCCGTACTCGTGGAGATCAGGCGCCCCCTGAACGAGTACACTCACAGCAGCCGCATCGAACCACACTTTGATATTGCAACTTATTTGAACATAAGGCCCCAAGGTGTTCGTGCCTTCAAGGAAGGCACGAGGAAGGCCGATATCAAAAGGCACGTCCGGCGACACCGCGCGATCGACCTTTCCCATCTGTTGCTCTTTCAACGGCGACACCGAAACAAATAATAGGTGGGGATCGGTCATTTCGAGGTCGAACACCTGATCGTCGTAATAGCTGCAGAGCCGTCCCATCTCATAGCGTAGCGGGAACGAATAACCGATCTTTGCGTACCAGATGCGCAAGCCGGCGTCCAAGGGCTCGTCCGGCGTACGGCTGATCTTTAGATCGAACGGAAGCATCACGTGCCAGGCCCCGGTGCGTGAGGAGACAAACGGTGCACAGGCGCCGGGAAATTCCTTGTGCACGGCCGTTGCGTCCGGCTCGAAGCGGCGAGCGGAGCTTGAGAAGTGCTGTGCCACCTTGGCCTCTTTGGTCAGTCGATATTTGTCCTGGTAATAGCTTGATGCCCGCTGTTGCGCGATAGAGAGAAAGTAATCCGGCATATCGGTTTCGATAATGATCTGCTGAGTCGCATCGATCGGAACAGCGACACGACCGCTACGTTCCGGCTTCATCGCTGCCGCATAGATGTCCAGTTCGGCTTTGAGCCGCTGGATATCCTGGTGGATGTGCCGGGAGAGGCCGGAATCGAAAAAACCGGTCTTCGGCAGGATGTCAAAAGCTTTTTGAAGGCAATCGAGCTTGTGGCTGTATCGTTTCGGTTCGTCAGAGAACGTTTCGGCGACGGCCACGAAGAGATTGAACTGTTCTTCCGGTGTCAGGCCAAGAGTCGGAAGGCTGTGCTCCTTGATGAAGGCGAAAGCCAAGGGGCCGAAGGACTCGGCCTTCCGGATGCAGAGGGTCAGGAGGTAGTTGTAGTGTGCCCGTGCTTCTTCCGGTGTCATCGTTTGGCATCAGAGGTCAGGTGCCGCGCCATTCTAATGACTCTTCGAGCGGAGGAGCAAGGAGGCAATGGGGAGTCGAGCTGTCGTTTGGTAACTGATCCGCACTGATCGTAAGTAATCGTTTTACTCCTTTGACCCATCCACTCACGCAGCTTCGAAGGCGCTGCAGTTCGTTTTTACGGAGTGACAAAGCCTTAGGATATGGGTTGACGGATCTCGCGAAGCAGCTGTTGAAGCTGTGATTCATCGGTTGAGTGCAGGGAGGTAAACTTGAGCCCATAGGCACCCGCCTGTGTCCATCGCACGACAGCTGTTTCAACCTTGATGGGGATGCTTTTCTTGGTGATTTGCAGGATCAGGTTGTACTGTCCGCCGACTTCAAGAAGAAAGTCGCTGAGGAGACGGCATCCTCCGAGGGAGAGATCCACGAGTGCCCCTTCACCTTCTGTGTGTTCGTCGGATTGCGCCGGTATTATGAGGCGCTTAAAAGAAAACAGGGCACCCGGAGGAGTGAGAATCCGGTGGTGCTGGCGGCGTTCAATGATCCGCCGAGTTTGTGATGGAGGGCGACTCATCCTACGAGGCAAATCTCTGTTGATGGGAGCATAGTGAGTGAACGAAAGACTGTCAAGGGATGCGATGTTTTCGGGTGCTCCACCGCGTCGGCATATTACCTCTCGACGGCCGATGGAACAGAATCTGAATACAAGCGAACGGACTCCAGCTATTCATCTCAAATGCTGCCACTGAAGATCATCGAAGTAGGTGACGGCGTCCGATTTGGTCCATAGCCCGATCTTCCCATCGTGAAACGTCTTGTCACAGAGATTGAAGACCTGCTTGTCGTCATAAAAGATATTCACACGGCAGCCTTGATGGGTAACCCTCAGTGTGTGCCATCGATTGACATCAATCGTCTGATTGAAGTTTTCGAGCAGGTGTCGAACGCCTTTCACGACCCGATACATCCGAATGTTTTGCTCCAGCGGGTTGGCCCTTGTCAGATAGTAATTTCGATCATCTAATGCACGCCAGATCAAGCCGCCTCCCATATCCGCTTTACCTGAGACGGGGAGGAAGGAGGCACGAAAATCCAGGTCGGCGGCTGTCGTGCCTTGAATAAGCATAACCTTGTAGGCGTGTTCGGCGCCTTTCCCCATGAGCTGGCCAAGCGCGCGCTTTCCGCTATTAGCCGACTCAATCTGGATAATCCTCCATTCCCCGGCAACCCGCCCATCAAACAGGGTTCCCACCTGGAATTCAGGAGGAAGACTTCCGGGGGGATCATCGTCAAAGGTCCACAATCGAGTCGTGCTATCGAGCGAGGCACCAACCACCGGGATCGCGATTACCACGGCAATGAGGAGAGGAATATACAGATGAACCGGTTTCCACATTTCTATTAATTCACGAGGGCTCTTCTCTCTAGTGCCAGGTGATTTCTTCCCAACAGAGATGGACAAAGGTTTCAAAGGGTGGAAAATTGTTTGAGTTTTGCTCTTTAGACCGAACCCAGAGATCGATCTCCATGCCTGCAGGATCCGTTTCGCCTCCGGGCAGCGCCCGCTTCACAGGGTAGTGAACCTCGTGGGTTTTGGGATCGCGTGACCGTTCCATCACCATGAAATGGGCATCATAGTCCTTGTAGAGTATTTCACTGTTTTTCCACATTGTCGCCGTTCCCCATCCGGCAAGATAGAGCCATGTTTTGGGATACAGGGGATCGCCATTTCCGGAGTCGCCATGTTCATAAACTCTAGTCGCGATGCCTCCATCTTGAAACGGAGCCTTCGCAGCAAACCGATCAAAGACAATCCGATACAGGTCGGAGCCTTCGACAAACTCGGCTACAACCTGGCCGCTGTTAGTGACTTCGTTCACTTGAATGTCGATACTACCCAGCACTGAAATCAGATGTTTGCCGGCATAGTCGAGGTGATCCCATGGGGTGCGATCGTTCACGCTTCCGATCAAGGTCGTTTTCCGTCCCGAAAGGTGGAATTGCCCACTATAGTACGGATGTTCAGCGGGCTGAAAAATCCTGATCCCCTCGTCTTCTTTTGGCGTGCCGAACTGCCCTCCGACAGCAACCGGCACAGAGATGAAAGCCAGGAAGAGTGATAATAATCCTAGCATCCATGCATTCGTCATGCTGTATGGAGTATGCATCGAGCCTCCTAAGCGGGATTCGCCACGGGTGAAAATGTCATCACTGCCCGTGCCCCATCGGTACGCGATTATACCGGAGGAGGGCCTGGCATTCTAAATACCTGTAGCTGCTTCGGACGCACAAAGACCACATCGCCTTGTCGAAGCTTCAACTCACGATAGCGTTCTCTGGTGAGTTCGACCGAAATAATCTGAGGTGAGTCCTTCGTTGCCAAGTGGTGATGAGCCTTGTCTAACTGTTCGATGAGGTGAGGCCACGGAGCGCCCATCTTGTTGTTCACCGGTTCATTTGCAAAATGGAATAATTATGACTATTACGATCGAAATTAAAATATAATTTTATAAAAAAGTTAATAAAATTTGTCAACAAATTTAATTAACGCGATTGATACACGCTATACTCAACTTTTTGATTGTTTGAAGAGAACAGATTGTGATGATTATTAAGCCATAGTACTTGACATAATGACAGTATAATTGCTACATGGGTGGCATGAAACTCACCGGAAGGCCTACTCAAAACAGCTCGAAATTTTCCAATCACCTCAAATCGCTTCGTGTCCAAAAAGGATTATCGCAAGGCGAACTTGCGGCGCGAGCAGGTATCACGCGGCAGGCGGTGTCGTCGATCGAGTCGAATCTGTATTTGCCCACCACAGCAGTTGCTCTTCAGTTGGCTTCGGTGTTGGCCTGTCGTGTCGAAGATCTATTCAGACTCGCGGTAACCGAGGACATTGTTGAAGGCAAATTCATCGGACATCTCCCGCAAAGTGACACAGATGGTTCTCTCATCCGCGTCAAAGTGTCGTCGATTGGCTCGAAGACAATCGTCCGACCCGTAGCAAGCTTAGGTGAGGTCCTTTCTTTTACAGTTCCTGCTGATGGCTATCTCGTCGAAACGCGTCATCAGACTTCGGGAGCCACGGTGAGGGTGAAACTTTCGCGGGATCGTCAGGCGATCGAACAATCAATCTCTGTGGCGGGCTGTGATCCGGCAATCTTTCTTGCCGGTGAGCACATGCGGAGGCATAAGGATCAGACCTCCGTTGTGGGGTGGACCATGGGAAGTATGGCGGCGCTTCGGGCTTTGCAGCAGGGAGAGGTGCATGTCGCAGGGGTGCATCTTTTCGATCCGACGACCGGAGAGTCAAATCTTCCATTCCTTCGGCGCACGCTCAAAGGATCGAACTATGAAATCGTAACCTTCGCCACCTGGGAGGAGGGGTTACTCGTTCGAACCGGTAATCCCAAGTCTATCCGTTCGGTCAGTGACGTCGCTGAGTCCTCCGTGACACTCGTGAATCGGGAAGAGGGAGCCGGTGCCAGGCTGCTGCTGGATCAGCGGTTGCGCGCGGCGGGAATCAATTCGGAACAGGTAAAGGGGTATGGCACGATCGTCGCCTCGCATTTCGAAGTTGCCCGCACGATTGCAAATCGTCAGGCGGATGTCGGTATCGGGATTCGGTCCGCTGCGCAACTGTTCGACCTCGACTTCGTACCGCTTCAAGCGGCGCGCTATGACCTTGTCGTACCCAAAGCGTATCTGAAGACCCATCCGACATTAGGCCATCTGTTCGAAACCCTCGTCTGTCGCCCGTTTCGAAACGAGATCGAAGCGCTCGGTGGGTATGACACCAGCAAAACAGGAACACAGCATTCGCTACGTGTCGGCTGACACACTTCCGGAGGATTCACGAATTGCGGTTGCAAATAGTAAGGAGAATCTATGGTCAAAAGTAGTTGGTTATGTGCCTTCCTGAGCGGTCTTCTCTGTGTTGTGGGTGCGGGTTCGGTCAGGGCCGTTGAGTATGGTGAGCTGGTGCAGAGGAACGGAGAGTGGGTATTTCGATCGACCGAAGACCCTGTGTTCAAACTCATGCGCGACAAGGGGCTGATCACGAACGAGCGATACGTCGAAGTGTCAGCACAAAAGGGAAAGAACTGGATCGAACCCGCCGATGCGGTCTTCAATCAACGGAGAGAGATCGAATGGAGCCGATATGTGAAAACCGCGACGCACTTACCCGATTGGATTGACCTGGGCCTCGAAAATCGGACCAGATTTGAATCGTACGATCATCCCTGGCGAGCTAATCAAGCCATTGGAGGCGGGGCAACCGATGCACAGGTTGGCCTTAGAACCAGAGCGCGCGTAGGATTGGGGGGCAACGGACCCTTCCGGTTTCTCTTTGAAGGGCAGGACTCACGAGCCTATTCGAACGATGCCCCGGGGGATTTCGTGAATAACACGACGGTCAACGAATTTGACATCCTGCAGTTATTCGGGACATTGACCATAAACAATGTTGGGGGGAGCGGATTACGAACAGACGTGCATTTCGGCCGTATGACCATGGATTTCGGAATGCGTCGGTACATCGCCCGAAACGATTTCCGAAATACTACGAATGCCTTCGACGGGGTTCATTGGCAGATCGGCAAAGACCAAACCTGGCGATTCAGAGCATTTTTGGTGGAGCCGGTCGTTCGGGATCAAGTGAAAGCAGACGAGGCGGCCTCAAGGAGTTTGTTCTGGGGGACCTATGCGGAGAGCCAACACTTTCCCTGGTTCAACGTGAATGCCTTTTATTTCGGATTAAATGATCAACAACCTCAAAATACAAATCTTCACCGTACGTATAGTACGTTCGGCCTTCGCCTGTTCAAGTCTCCCGCAGTCAATGAACTCGATTATGAATTCGAGGGGGCCATTCAAACGGGACGTTTAGGAAATGTCGATCATTTTGCTTATAACCCAAACGCTGAAGTTGGGTATACGTTCAGTTTGCCTTGGGCGCCTCGATTCTTAGCACAGTACACCTATGCGAGCGGCACCAATACCCCAGGAGGAAGCCAAAGCGGAAATTTCGATCCCCTGTTCGGCGCCCGCCGATTTGATTTGAATCCCACGGGAATTTGGGGGCCATTTTTCCGTTCCAACATTAATTCTCCCGGTTGGAGGTTGATCCTCAAGCCTGACGAAAATTTGATACTAACAGTCAAGCAACGGTTCTGGTATCTGGCGGAAGCGACAGCAGCGTTTTCGGGCAGCGGATTACAAGACCCCTCAGGAGGGTCGGGGAACTATTTAGGGCACGATTTGGAACTTCGTGCGCAATGGGCTCCGGAATGGGCTCTTAGACAAAACTTGGATTTTGATTTCGGGTATGTTCATTGGTTCAAGGGATCCTATTTTGACAGCCCTGCCGTCCTTGCCCAATTACCCGCCGGTGGGAACAAAGATTCGGATTATGTTTATGCTTCGGTGAGAGTCAGATTGTAAGAATCTTACGAAATCCGCCGTTCAGCGGAAATTCAGGAGGTCTAAGATGAAAAGGCTCTTGCTGTCTTTTGTGCTATTTTCCCTTTTGGCGGTGACACCTGCCCTCGCTGAGCAAGTGGTGGTGGCAGTGGCTGCCAATTTTGTTCCGCCGTTCCGAGAGGTGGCAACGGAATTTGAACAAGCGACAGGTCACCACGTGCAGGTTGCCGCTGGCTCGAGCGGTGCCTTCTTTGCTCAAATTAAGAACGGAGCGCCGTTCGACGTGTTCTTTTCTGCCGATGATGAACGACCGAAATTGTTGGAGGATGAAGGATTGGGAGTCAAGGGCAGCCGGTTCACCTATGCCATTGGACGTCTCGTGCTCTGGAGTCCTGATCCCAATCTGGTAAAAGGCGAAGACACACTGAGATCTGAACGCTTCAAACATCTTGCCATCGCAAACCCCAAGACCGCTCCTTATGGAGTGGCGGCGATGCACGCCATGCAGAAATTGGAGGTATGGGAAAAACTGCAACCTCGGATTGTCATGGGGGAGAATTTGGGCCAGACCATGGGGTTCATCGAGTCTGGTAATGCCGAGCTGGGCTTTCTGGCCTTGTCCCAAGTCATGGATCCGAAGATGAAGGGCAAGGGAAGTCGTTGGGATGTGTCGAACAATTTGCATGAACCGATCAGGCAAGACGTAGTCTTACTGACGAAGGGAAAAGATAATCCGGCAGCGAAAGCGTTGATGGAGTTCATAGGCAGTCCGCAGGTAAAGGCGATCATCGAGCGTTATGGGTATGAGCTGAAATAGCTCCCCGGCGCATGGGAGTTGTACTATGGCTATCACAGAGATGGACCTTAGCGCACTCTGGGTTACCTTACGGTTGGCGACGATCACTGCGGTCGTACTGGTCATCGTTGGTACACCTCTCGCCTGGTGGTTGGCTTCCACCCGATCCCGGTTCAGGCCGATTGTAGAGGCAGTGGTCGCGCTGCCGATTGTACTTCCTCCCACCGTTCTGGGATTCTATATCCTCGTTGCGCTGGGCCCTCATGGACCGCTAAGTTGGCTGACGAACGTCACCTTGGCATTCACCTTCACGGGGCTTGTCATCGCTTCAGTCTTTTACTCCATGCCGTTTGTGATACAACCGCTCCAAGGCGCTTTTGAGGCTGCCGGCAAAGCGCCGTTGGAGGCGGCCTGGTCGCTTCGCGCTTCCAAGCTGGATGCCTTTCTGACGGTGATGTCTCCGATTGCTCTGCGAGGATATATTAGCGCAGTGGTGCTCGGCTTTGCCCATACGATGGGAGAGTTCGGGGTGGTGCTCATGGTCGGAGGGTCAATTCCAGGCCAAACGCGAGTTCTGTCCACGACAATCTTTGAACATGTGGAAGTGATGGAATACGCTCAGGCACATGCGCTCTCTGCATTTTTGCTGATGTTCTCGTTTCTTGTGCTGCTAGGGGTGTACGTTGTGAATCGCCGATTTCCAATCCACGTGTCATGAATCGCCTGGTCGCACGCTTCAATGTGAACTATCCAAACTTTCATCTGAGTGTAGGGTTGGATTTGCCGACAGCAGGTATCACTGCGCTGTTCGGACCGTCAGGATCTGGAAAGACGACATTATTGAGATGCTTAGCTGGGCTCGAGCGCGCCTCCGATGGGTTCATGCAGTTTGGCGAAGATGTCTGGCAGGATGAAGCAAAAGACCTGTGCCTACCGCTCCACACCCGACCGATCGGGTATGTATTCCAGGAGCCTCGTTTGTTCCCCCATTATAGTGTGCGTTCCAATCTCCTTTACGGGTACAACCGCACACCGACAAACGAACGCCGTATTTCAATTGAGCAGGTGGTTGACATTCTGGGAATCGGAAATCTTCTGGAACGCCGCACCCATAACCTATCCGGTGGCGAGCAGCAGCGAGCGGCGATCGGCCGGGCACTGCTTACAAGTCCCAAGTTGCTGTTGCTGGATGAGCCGCTCGCCTCGCTCGATATTCAGCGTAAGCAGGAACTCATCCCATTCATACACCGACTTCATGAGGAGCTACACATCCCGGTAATTTACGTCAGCCATGCATTCAGCGAAATCCTCCAGCTTGCTGACCGTGTCTTACTCTTAAAACAGGGCAAACTCCTGGGCGCCGGCGCTCTCAATGAAGTGCTTACCTCTCTGGAGTTTCGGAAGAGTTTTGCCTCGCTCAGAGTCGGCGCGGTTTTGGATGCCCGTGTGACAAGCCACGAACCGCAGTACGGTCTCACCCAGCTGGAATTCAAGAGTCAACTCCTGTTTGTTCCGCTTCAACCCATCCCCATTGGGCGATCCATACGTGTGCATATCTTTTCCAGCGATGTCAGCCTAGTCGTAGGCCGGACTAGTTCTCCGACCAGCGTGTTGAACATTCTTGAGGCGACCATTGTTGAGATCCGTGAAATGGACGAGTCTTCGGTGGACGTGCTCTTGGATATCGGGGCGCCGCTCGTAGCCAGTATCACCAGAAAATCGCTTGCGAACCTCGGGCTGAAATCCGGCCAGCAGGTGTATGCGCATATCAAAACCGTGGCACTCAACGAAGAGTTGGAGGCGTAGAGAGGATCGCATGAGGCCGGTGCTTTCTAGTTTGTATTTGCTCCTTGTTCCCATGATCACGTACGCACAAATGGATCATACCCATTCTCCTGCCATCGCAGAAGATTGCACGAAGCTGTCTCATCAGTTGCAGGCGGTCGTAGCTGCAATGGATCGAACGGGGTCGCGGGTTGAGGCATTGCCGAAGCGAGAGAACATTCAGGAGGTTCAACCAGGTGTCCACAAACTGGAGGTGGCTCTTCTGCCGCTGTCGGACGTTGAACTCATGGGAAAAAAGAACCAGCCCCGTCAGGTGGATGGGGAAATGATGCCAAGTGAGAATGCAGAGAATCTTTTTGGTGGCTTTATTCGACTCATCGTTCAAAGGGACGGCATGTACCGGATTTCTGCAGACTCAACTCTCTGGATTGAAGTGAGGGAAGGTGAAAAACCGCTCGAACGGATCAAGATCGCACCTCGTCTGCATTGCGGCCTGATTCACAAAAGTCTCGTGTTTCCATTAAAACGGGAAGGGTCATATTGGCTGGAATTGTCGAGCAGCAAACGTCCGGAGGCAGCGCTGCTGATTACGGAAGAGGCAGAGCATTGAAGAGGAGAACGGCTACAGCTAACACGTACGGTTTTCCGCAGTCTAGAACATCCCCGAGATCCCGGTCGTAATTTTGTCTTGGATAATCGGCGTTGCTTCAGGAATGTCCAAATCCTTTTGCCGCACGTGCCCAACCATCCGCATCTGTTGCACCTTTGGGCCGGTTGCTGTCTGACCCCCCACTGGTTGGCCTAAGGGCTTACCCATTTTCCGATCGGTGATCTGCACGTCGGTGACGCAGAGGTAGGTGACACCTTCTTCCTTCGGCAGCGGCTGCATGCCGGGGAAGCCGGAAAATCCAGCTCGATCGCCGCTCACGGCCATGGCCTGCCTCATCATCGCGCTCATGTCCGGCATGCCTCCGCCCATCGGCATCCCGGCCATTCCCATGCCTTCCATCCCCGTACTAGGGACTGAGGCCATTGCCGTGCCTCCGCTACTGACGCCAGCGCCGAACCCGGCTCTCGCCACGCTTTCAGGCGTCACTCCGTCGGCAGCTTTGTGGCAATACACAACCTTGGCTTGGATCCAATAGTTCGCCTGCTGGGGATCAGCGGCGACTTGATAGCCTTTCGTCGTGAGTTTGGTCTGAATGTCGCTCAGGGTGATGGCCTGGTTTTCCGAGATGTTCCTGAGCTGGAGATAGGCCGTTCGGTTCATGCTTGGATCGAGAAACACCGTGTTGCTGTTCATCAAACCGGAACGGATGACATTTGAGCAGGCGGTGGGCAGGCTGCACAAAAACAACACAAAGAGGAGCCTCATGAAACGTGAAACGTGAAACGTGAAACGATCAGACAGCGAGTTCATCTCAAAAGTTGCCTGCGACCGACGCGCTCAGTTTCTGTTGGAGTAAGGGCGTCGCTTCGGCTTCGTCGAGTTTCTTCTGGTGCACATCGGCGGCTAAGCGAGTTTGGTAGACGCCAGGCTGCGTCCCGCCGCCTGGTTTCGCTGTGGACGTCGCTGTCAAGGTTGCATCCTGCTCGGTGATCTGGACATCCGCAACGCAGGCGTAGTTCACATCATCGGGCATTTTGGGAGTCGAAGGACCACTGAATAGGCTCCCGACCGCGCTGCCGATGCCTTCAATTGCGCTGAGTCCCATTGAAGCAGCAGAGCCAGCGAGCGCGCCTTGTGGTCCCATCATGCTGGCCAAGCCGGCGAGATTATTAAGCCCGCCCATGATCGATGAGCCTATTCCCGATCCGTATCCACTGGCGACGATGTCCTCGACCGGCATTTCCGGCTTCGTCACATTGCAGTAGACGATGTTCGCCAACACAACATAGTGTGCTGCGCTGGGATCTTGGATGATCTGATAGCCCTTGGCCGTCAAGCGGGCACCGAGATCGCTCAGCGTCACGCCTTGGTTGTCGGAGGAGTTTCGCGCTTGAATGAAGATGGTTTTAGCCGTCGACGGCGGGAGAAAGAATGTGTTGCTCGTGATGAGATCCGTGTCCTTGATATTGCCGGCATACGACAGGAGAGGGAAACAAAGGACTACGGGCAATGCAAAGTACCGCATGGGTCGTGCTCCGAATGAGATGCGCGGATTGTACGCCAACTTCCCCGAACGCGGCAACTACCTGGGGTTACGGTTGAAGTACGGAAAAGCATCGGCTAGCATGGCGGCCATTCCAACCTTGCGGAATGGGCCCTCACAGGGAGACCGCGCGGATGACACCACGTTTGTTCCTATTCCTCTACGTTGGGGCATTGATGGCTAGTTGCAGTGGCGTGGACAAGCACCTGCCGTCCTCAAATCCGCCCGAGTACGATCCTAAGAAGGTTTACACAACACCGACTTCGCTACCCAACGCACCGACCACAGTTGCACAACCGACCGCGTTGGAATTGCTCCGGTCCAAGCTCGACTCGCTTGAAATGGGCCAGAAACCGAAAGGTGAGGGCAGGAAGGTACCGTTCGATCCGAACTCGCTCCAACTGTTGAAGGGAGTCACCAACCCCTGCGAGGCCCTGTCCAGGTTAGCGCCTGGTCTGGGCAGTGCTCAGCTCTTTGCGGGCGAGGAGGGTGCGGCGTTGAAGAAAGCCTTAGGCCCGGATGCCGACGCCATCGCTCGACGAATAGAGGAGCACGTGGCGGAGAGTCTGAAACAGTCGCTCGGCCCTGGTGCGGCGGATTGTCTGATATCGGTACGGCCACAGAAGAAGAGTGGTCTCTCTCAGCCTCCTCGCCTCGTGCGGACTCACGCGCCCTCTGCCCAACCATTCCTCTTTGCGCAGAACACCATACCTGACACATCTCAGGATGACTACCATGTGGACGACCTTCCACTACGTCGAGAAAATGCGCCTCCTGAGTGGGTGGGCTACAAGACGACGGAGACCATGACGCGCATCGGCAAAGAGGACCGGCCCACGAAAGGCATTCGAGAAGATTATGAGATGATCATTGCACCCAAGGCGAAGCAGTGTCCTCATCTAGAGGGAGATGAACTGAAAGGGATGGTAGACGGGACATTTGAGTGGTCCTTCATGATGTTTCGGGCGACGCCGGGACCCCAGTCGGTGCTCTATCGCCGAAAAGTCCTGGCCACGCTCAAGGGGGAGGTCGGCGATGATGCACAGTTGAAAAAGGAAGTGAAATTCGAGGCCACTGTTACGATTCAACATATCGGCACCGAGCTGCCGCACTTTTCCCACTCACCCACGATCACAGGGCAATTCTCGATCGATCAGCGAACGGGGATTCCCCAAGAGTTAAAGATCATCACGGTCTCGGGCTTTTCAGAAGGGGAGGCTCAGGCGAGAGACGCGCAACTTTCCGGAACGCTTACGGCCCTTATGGCGTGGTTTTCAGTTCCAGACTATGTGAACGCTCAAACCATATGGAACAACCCCAACATCTGCGTTGAGATGACCTTCACGCCGCCAACCAAGGCAAAAAAGTTTGTTCCAAACGAATCGACTTCGGTGAAGACTGAACTACGGACCAAAAAAGAGCAAACGCTCGTGCCGGCGAAGTTCAAGGAGGCGAAGGAGCGGCCGAGGGAACGAAATGGCACCGTCTCGCCAAGGGAGGCCCAGTCACAGCCTGGCGCGCCGGCGACGTTCACCTATCAGGCCCCGACCGCACGCGTGAGGCACAGTGGATTCTGGGTGGGAGCGGTTTCGCGCGCGGGAGTCGCGGAGGCCAAGGAAGGGGAATGGGAATTAGCTCCCGCGGCTTATGTTCTCGAATTCAAGTCTCATATCGTTCAGGAGCCGTTGAATCTTGTGAATCCGCAATTCGGCATGTTTATGAGTTCGAATGGGTTCGATGCCCATGTTCAGGCGACAATACCGCTCCAGCACACGGACGATCGCGGATGGGTGGGGGACGGGGTGATGCAGTACGCAACTCGCACAACGACTCAACCGGCTCAGTGCGAAATACGTACTCAGGGCACCGGCACGACAACCTTCCATGTGAACGGAGGCTCAATCAAACTGGATCCTGAACCATTTGCCGTGAATTTGACTATTCTTCCAGGGCAATCAAGGGAGCTGGCAGAAACCCATTGTACTAGCGGCAATACGCCCGAAAAGCTAAAGGAGTTGTTTGCGACGCAAGGCGTACAAGGCGGTGAAGCACATTTCGCTTCAAAAGGTGGAGGATGGAGCGGCGCCTTCAACTTCACTCGCTTCAGGACATTCAATTGGAATAAGAACGGCTACGAGATCGGAGGCTGGACTCAGGTGCTCAATTCCGATGTCGTTGCAAAAAAGACAATGACAGTCAACTGCAGCATGAGACTGAGCGCATGCCGGGAAGAAACGATGCTGACGTTGCGACTGGCGGATGAGCCGGGTGCCGGCGCTTCCCTGCCAAGGTGAATTGCATCATTCTGAAAGGGCACGCTATGCAGACGAGCATGCTTTGTGTTTTGGTTATTCTTCTCCTCCTGAATCAAAGCTGCGGCGGTGTTGACAGACATCTCCCGTCCTCGAACCCGCCGGAATACGATCCGAAGAAGGTCTACTCCACGGCAGCCGAGCCCACACCCTCACTCGCTCAATCGGCCATGTCGCCTGACAAGCCAGCTTCGGTCAGCAAGGCGGCGCCTGATTCATGCGAGAAGAAACCCAAGAAACCACCAAAACCAGGCGAACCCCCGACCGGGTGCAGCGAGGTATCTGGACGCGAGGACAAGCCGATCGCCGGAGAAGGGGGTACTGGTGGTGGATCTGGAGGTGGGAGTAGTGGTGGTGGCGGAGGGGGCGAGAGACCAGCGCGTCCAACAGGAGAGCACCCGTCGTATGTTTTGGAATTTCGCTCGATGATTGTGTCCTCGGATCCAGACGGTGACCCAGGGCAATCGCAAGCGTCCGCAGTCATTCCGCTTGTGGCCAGTGGAGAAGTGAGCCCACGCGGTGAGATGAAATACGTCGGGCAAGGGATGATCACCTATCAAACCGGTCCGTTGCCGAATTGGGAGCCCTGTACGGCGCTCGTTCGAGGGCAAGGCAGGCTTCCCATGCGTGTGTTCCAGGCCTTCATCCACGTGGAGAGGCCGCCGAGTAGGTCGAATGTATCCCATGGAGGTTCCGCAATGATCGAATTGCTCTACGGCATCGTCGGGGGCTCGCAAGAAACCACCACGGGCGGCATACCGGCTTACATCAACTACCAATGCGTTCCCAATAAGCCCAAACCCTATTCCTTTTGGTCTTCTCACTACATTAGCGGCCGCGCAGAGGTGAGCGGCGATCCAATGGAAATGTTTCTGGTGAAGAATTGGACGTATGTGGGGCAGAACGGCGTGGTGGCAACCAAAACGCTTCGAAGCACCTGTGGTGGGATGTGTGACCAGGAAGTGGCGACGTTTACGCTGCGAGAGGGGGACGACTCAGGAGCATCCACGCCGAGATGAATCGCATCGAATGTTTCGAGGAAGGGTCCTGAGCGCTGGCGGAGACCGGCGTTAGCGGAAGCGGGCGCTTACGGCTTCTTCGGCGGCATCTGCTGCTCAATATACGGCTTCTCATCAGTCGGCCCTAATTCCATTCCGCCAGGCGGTACCGATCCCTTTGGGATGACGACCGGTGGCGGCGTACCTGGCGCCGGAGAATTCGGGGCCGACGGCTTGGTCGGCTGATCGGACGGATCGCCCTCGCCGGTGACCACCTTGATCTCGATCATCGTTTTCGCCGGTGGGACCGGAAATTCGTATTTCCGCTTCTCCCCGTCCTTCGCCGCCATGACCAGATTGTCCAACGGCGAGCGCATGGAATCGCTGCGGGTGCCCGCACTGGTCGCCCACTGATGCTTCATCTCGCCGTTGGGCGTCATACAGTCAGTCTTGATGTTCTTCGGGCCGGCATCGAAGCGCAGCTTGAACATCAACTGCTGCGTGACCTCATCCAACTTGCCCTTGGCCTCCCAGAGTTCCGTCCAGGTGCTGCGCTGCTGGCAGTTCATGGGCAAGCCGGAGATCACGGCTGAGGTGTTCTGGCTTTCTTCGCGCGGGACGACGGCCTGGCCGGAGAGGCGGCCATCCGGTTCGATGGCGAGATCGAGAAAGAATCGGACATCGCTGAGCACGCCACCGGCTACCCCCGGGGCACGAGCGAACAGAAGCTCGAATCGTTGATGAATCGCCAGGCGGATCACCGTTGCCAGCCGCCATTCAACATCTTCGGGCGGGGACTGCCCGCGCTTGATCACACCGGCGCGTGACGTGGCTTTCACAATATCGAAGCCGGGCGGGTCGTTCAGCGGCCAGGGTTTCGGTGGCGCAGTATAGGTCACCTGCACCGGCGTGTCCGGCGTAAACGTCGCGCTGGTCGGCGACACTTTCCCATCGCCCTTCACTGCTTCCAATTGCTCGATCTTGCCCCACGTCGGTTGGTTGCCCTTTTTCGTCAGGAACTCGATCTTCACATCCACCGTCTCGCTCGGCTTCTTGCGCGCCGTCTTCGTCTTCGGCGTGAACTTCGCCGTGAGACAGTGACTGTCATCAGGCTGGCCGTTTGAAGGGTTCTTGTATTCAAAGTTCCATCTGTTCTCGGCCCCGAGGTAGGCTCTTCGCAATTGCCCGATGTTCACTGACCCCCTGCATAAAGCGGTTGGGTACCTGCCTTTCTCTGTGTAGCATCGCAAGATCTTGATAGGAATGTCCTCTGGAAAAGAATGCGGATCAAAGGTAGCCTCTCCGATGGTTCTGAGAATTTCGATCTCGGAAACGACCTTTCCGTGCACGTCTCTTGTGCTTCGTCTTTCCTCCTCATGTGTGACAACCTTCATGCGCACTTCCCGAATGACGGCGTCATCACCCACTTGCGCTTCCGAGCTGATCGTGGTGCGGATCAACTTCAATCCGCTTGCTCCTGCCGCCGTTGTCTCAACGCCAGCCTGCTCGCGTTTTCTGCCCTCATGACTTCCGGTAACAATCCCGTCTCGGGTCGGACATCGTTCCACCCTAGCAAGATCCTTTTGTTCTGCGCCTATATGAAAGGACGAGTCCGACTCCGCGATTTCTACGTCCGTCTCTACGCCCAAACCTTCTACGATCTCACTGCCATCGGTTTGTCCGATTTCAGCGGATACGTCCATCTTTACTCCATTGTGTGTATCCGAAGCGGATCCTCGAAGGATTGCCGCAAGGAATAGTCTGGCTCCATGTTCTTTCCGTCCCCCTTCCGCCGAGGTAAACGATTTTTCCGGATGCCATGTTAAGGGGAATAGAAGCCCGGGAGGCCGGTCGACGAGGTCGCTAGCTCTCAAAGCTGGTCTTTGCACGGAATCATGTGAGCTTTTTCGCAATGGCTGTTGAGTGCCACCGATGGACTCTTGCTCCATCTGCTTACGCACTCTCTCGATTTCTTCGGTCAGAGATTTGTGGATAGCTTGTTGGCGAGGTAGAAAGGTAGTGCGAAGTCGAGTTCTCAAGGGTTCAGCCATGTCCTCAGCCTCTGCTGCATGATCGAGGAGTTCATGGACGGCCTTCTCAGGATCTTTGGACACAGAACTATTTGCAAAGGCTCTGAGCCGGTCGAGTTTCGGTTGGAGTTGCTTGATTTCCTCAGGAGAGAGATCCCTTGTCGGTTCCGCAATGACAGTCTCGGTCGGCGACTTGAATGACGGGATTTTCACCGGGGGACTCTTCGGCTGTTGCGAGATAGCTAGGTCGCCGGCCCCGCTTGCGAACAGCAGCGCGGCGGTGAGAAAAGGAATGAGCGAGCGTAGTGAACGGTATGTCTTGATGCAGCGCATCAACCTAGCCACGTCTGACTACTTCGCTGGCGTCGTTGATTGTTGCTGCTGTTGGAGCTTCTCAATCTTCTTGAGGAACTCTTGTTCTTCTTGCGGTGTCATCTCGCCGGGCTGGCGCGGCGCGGAACCGGATGGAGCCATACCTGGCATCGCGCCTGGCTGCATCACGGGCATCTGACCCTGCGGCATCATTCCCGGTGGCGCCATGCCGCTTCCGCCTTGCATCATCTGCTGCATGAACATCTGTTGTTGCTGCGGAGTCATGCCGGTTTCGGCCTGAGTCTTGCGCTGCATGTCCTGGTAACACTGCATCGGGTCGCCGCCTTCTTTACAGGAGGCTGGCTCGTCCGTATTGCTTGTCACGCTTCCACCCACACCACCAGCACAGCCGGCGAGGAGCAGTCCAACGATCGAGAGCGCAGAAAAATTGCGCATGATACCCTCCGTCTCGAGATCTGGCGCGAGATCATACGCCCAACATCGAGGCCCAGCAAGAAGGGTTGGTTCAGGCTTGAAGGGTTTTTTCAAGAATTGGCGTAAGCAGAGTCGTGCCGGTTGTCATCTCCCCAGCTTCTGTGGATAACCTT
>Ga0187892_10000325_pt1 | contig 126672 bp, 119 predicted proteins | sample MA1701073metaG_FD_139345 | JGI IMG/M metagenome (GOLD analysis project Ga0187892, IMG submission 139345) | Bio-ooze microbial communities from a basaltic lava cave in the Kipuka Kanohina Cave System on the Island of Hawaii, USA - MA170107-3 metaG ... | reverse complement strand
TGGCCGGCCTCGGCAACTTGCCAGACACGATCTTGTCGCGCTCGATCAAAGTTGATATGCAACGGCGTTCACCCTCTGAGGGGATTGAGCCGTACAGGCGGCGTGAGCATGCGCCCAAGGGCAACGTGCTGCGCGATCAGCTTGCGGCTTGGGCAGCTTCGGTGAGGACAAAGCTCGCCGACACGCGCCCCACAATGCCAGATGGTGTCTGCGACCGCGATGCCGATATTTGGGAGCCGCTCGTCGCGGTGGCTGATGTGGCTGGTGGCGACTGGCCTGCTCGAGCTCGCCATAGTGCAGTAACACTTGTAACGCTTGCTAAGGCAGCCACACCGAGTTTAGGGATCCGGCTACTGGCCTCGCTTCGCCTGATCTTCGGGGAACGCGAAGCGATAGCTACTAACGACATCTTGGAGAAGTTGAAGGCGCTGGAGGACGAGCCCTGGGGTGATTTGAAAGGTAGAGCTATCGACGGGCGGCGTTTGGGTAACTTCCTACGCCGCTATCACGTCACCAGCAAAACCGTCCGCATCGGTACTCGGGTGGCCCGAGGCTACACGCGCGAGGACCTATACGACCCCTGGTTACGCTATCTACCGAATCCCATTGGCGAGGGAAGCAATCAAAGTAGTTCAAAGGGATCGAGTGACCCTGCCGTAGCAGGTGTTACAACGGTTACATCCGTTACGGACGCGGCACGGTGCCCCCGTTGCGCAGGCGAGGGTTGCAGGTGGTGCGATCCAAGATTGCGCTGAGTGAGTCCCGATACGCCACTAATCTGAGCCGTTACATCCGTTACAAGCGTTACAGGGAAGGTGATGGTGATCCGGATTTCTGACGAGGGGCCAGTTCGAGATAGCGTGCGGCGTCGCCTTGAGCCCTTGGCCGTCCAGCACGGGGTCAGCGTCGACCGTATTATTGAGGTCGTGCGCGCGCGGCGAAAATACAGACGCGCGGCCTTCTATCGTAGGAGAGCGAGGAGACGAGCCTTGTCGAGGAACCCATGCGCCAGAAAATTTCGATTTAACAGGGAGCAGCTTCTAGCAGGCGAGGGGGAGTTGCACGGCTTGCTCAAGGCGTGCGGCTTGAGCGTAGCCGAGTTTTGCGAGCTGGCCGGCATCCAGCGCAGCACCTTCTACCGCTGGTATGGGGAGCCCTTATATCGGTGGCCCGTAGTGCTGCTCTTTAACGTTGCTTGGGCAAGAAACATGGCGAAGCATCTCGCAATGAAGGGCTTTGATCCGGCGTGCTTCCATCCTCAAATGCCACCATCAACAAAGGCAGGTCACCGCTTTGGCCCTGCGGATCTGGTAATACAGGGCTTGACCGAGGAGGAGCGCAATCGCATCCGCCATAACCAGGCGGTAGCGCGCGGGCGCGCGCGCTGGAAGGACCACAAAGAGCCCGAGTCTGATCCGGACTACACGCCGTGGAAGTTGTAACGAACGAGGCCCAGTCTTGCGTAGTTACGGGGGTTTGACGCCTTTCCCCCCGGTCAAACCGAGAACAGTGCGCTTGAAGAATCCACCGTCATGAACCACGCACTCGTATCATCGGCACGCGACATGCAGGAACTGGTTGTAGCCGCTACTCGAAAAGCGACGCAAAAGAATCCACCGCCTAGAACCCCGCACTGCGCTTACGGTCGGCTGAATCCGGTACTCGATCGAAGGCCGGGCAGGTGAGGCGGCCAGGTTGACTGGCGGCACCCCTGGGGGATGGCAACGCGAAAGCTAAGCTAACCCCTACTTGATCTTGGAATCGCTGCTCGCTGATTTTCCATCAACGTCCTTGGGCAGCTGCGCCTCGGCCGCCCTGCCCGATCGCGGCAAGCTGTGCTCGGGGTTCTCCGGGTTCTTCAGCCACCTCGCCATCAGTTCCGCACTCTTCACCGCCGTAGCGAGTAGGTCGGGGTTTTTTCCGGGATTGTCCGCCAAGTAATCTGCTATCTGGGCAACCCTCTTGTCGAAGGTTTCTTTGTCGAGAGGGGTATCGGAGGAAGGATTAGGCAGACGCGGGATGCGCCGCCCGCCGGAATAGTTCCACGCCGTCACCTCACCGGTATCTCGGTTGACCGAAACCGGGACACCGTCGAAGTCCCAATACTCGATCGTCATCTGATTAGTCTATCGCATGGCACACTTTGGGCATGCATTTCGAGCAATAACCGGTAGCCAACTAGGCCGCCACCCCCTCCCGGGTGGGTGGTGACTTACCCCGCCCCCCACCCAGGGGCTACGCTGCTGGTTTCCTGAAGCGGCCAAGAATCACCTTGCTGCTGGCCGCGAGCTCGTCTAGGTAGTCAGCCCAGAACTGGAGCATTTCCCGGCGCTTGTCTGCATACTCGGCGCGGTTGTAGACGCCGCGGACGCCCTTGATGGTGTGGTTCAACGCCTTCTCGATGACGTCGGATTCAAACCCGGCCTCGTGTAGCAGGGTGGAGGCAGTTCGCCGTAGATCATGGATCACGAAGTCTCGAAGCCCGAAGCTCTTGTGCCGATAGAGCATCACGTTCAGGGTGTGTGCGGAGATGGGCAGCTTTGGGTTCCGCCCAGGCAGGAGCCACTCGGAGTCACCGGACAGTCCAATAAGCTCCCTGAAAAGCTTCGCCGCCTGCTTCGAGAGATAGACAATGTGCGGCTGCTTCGACTTCGAGTGTTCGGTCGGGATCCGCCACTCCAGCGCATCGAGGTCTATGAGTTCCGTTTTCGCTCGCGTGAGTTCTCCCTTTCTCGTGAGCGTCAGGAGAATCAGGCGAAGGGCGATCTTGAGCGCCTTGGTATCCTCCACTTCATTCAGGCGGGTCAGGAACTGCTTGAGTTCCGCAGGAGAGAGGTTGCGTTCCCTGGCCTGGGGCTCGCCAGCCGCCTTGGGCGCGACCTCGGACACCGGGTTGAACGCGACCATCCTTCGGGTGATGGCGTAGTCATAGAGGCGCTTCAGGATCCCGCGGGCGGTGCGCGCTGCCTGCTCGCTCCCACGCTTGCGGATGCGCTCGATGACAGTCATGACGTCGTCAGGGCGGACCTCCGCGAGCAGGTAGTGGCCTAGGACGGGGTAAATGTCCCGCTTGAGGTAACGCTTGGTATCTACTGGCCGGCGATATTTCTTCTCGATGACCTCGGTGCTGAACAGATCCCCCATGTCCCGGACTGTCTTGGCCTTGAGCCCCTCGAGCTTCTGGCGTTGCTTGGCGCGAGCCGGACTGTCTCCCTTGGCGATGAGCTTGGCGCAGTCCTGGCGCCGTTCTCGCGCCTCCGAGAGGGATACATCAGGGTAGGGGCCGATCGTCACCTTCTCGCGCCGACCGTTCAGCCGGTAGCGATAGCGCCAGGATTTCTCACCGCTCGGATGAACCTCGAGGAAGAGGCCATGCTGATCGGCTTTTTCGTAACGAATCGGCTTGGGCTTCAGCGCCCGGATCGCAGTATCTGAGAGCGGCATGGTGGCCCCACGGAGCTTCTGGTGGGGCCAATTGTGGGGCCAAGCGGGGCCGGATGCAAGGAGAACCTATAATGTCCTAATGGACTTCGTAGAGGGAAACTCAGAGGGAAATTGCCAAATCGGCGGAAGGCGGCGCCATCAATGAAGCTATCAGGTCGCGAGCTTCATCCCGCGAGCGCAGCCGCCCGCCCCCGGGCTACTGTCTGGCGGCCTGTTCGCTGCGCGGGAAGCCCGCGGCGTCGAGTACCAGGTTGTAGTCGGGCGCGGAGAAGCCGCGCGTGATCACCTGCCCCACGATGAGCACCGGCACCTTCGTGTCGCCGGACACTTTCTGCAGCTCGTCGATTTCGGCCTGCTCCTGGGCGGTGACGTCCTCGTACTTGACGCCCCGGCCGGCGAGAAGGCTGCGCGCCTCGTTGCACGGCAGACCGCATTGGGGGTGGGTGTAGAGCCTGACCGGCGGCATGGCCTTTGCCGCAGCCACCGGTTTCGCCGCCGGCTTGTAGCCCGGCGGCGGGGTCCTGGGATACCCGGCGATATCGAGCGCGGAGTCCCACTCGCCCTCGAGGTAGCCCTTGATGCGGTTGGCACCGACGTAGAGCACCGGCACATCGAGGCCGCCGGTCAATTTCTTGAACGCGTCGATATCGGTCTGCGGGTCTTTCTCGGTGTGGGGAACGCCGCGGCGCGCGAGGTGCGCTCGCGCCTGGTCGCAAGGCGCGCCGCAATCGGCAATCCACAGGGTCACCGGGAAATTCAGGACCGCCTGCTGCACGCTGAAGGGCAGCGCGGAAGCCTCCTCGGTCGGGCCGCGGCCGACGCTGCGGGTCTCCACCTTCTTTGCGGAGGCGGGCGGCGGCGTGTCCCGGTATTCGACGTTACCCTTCTCGTCCACCCAGCGGTAGAGCTGGGCGGAGAGCACGGCGCTGCTTGCCGCCAACAGCACCATGCCCAGAACGATCCGCCTCATAACGCCACCTCTGCCAGAGGTCGATGCGTCACAATTTAGCACTACGCAACGACCCCGGCAAAGGCTTTGGTCACGAGGACTGGGTCATACCGCTGTGCCTGAGCAGCGCGTCGATACTGGGTTCGCGGCCGCGGAAGGCGACGAACGATTCGAGGGCCGGCCGGCTGCCGCCCACCGCCAGGATCTCGCTCCAGAAACGCTCCCCGGTCCGGGAATCCAGGACGCCGTTCTCCTCGAACAGGCTGTAGGCGTCGGCAGAGAGCACCTCGGCCCACTTGTAGCTGTAGTAGCCCGCGGCGTAGCCGCCGGCGAAGATGTGCGAGAAATTGTGCGGGAACCGGTTGTAGGCGGGCGGGATGATCACTGCAACCCGTGCCCGCACCTCGTCCAGCAGCTCGAGCACGGTTTTCGATCCGGCGGGATCGAAGTTGGAGTGCAGGTACAGGTCGAACAGCGCGAACTCGAGCTGGCGCACGGTCTGCATTCCGCTCTGGAAATTCTTCGCCGCGAGCATCCTGTCGAAAAGCGCCCGCGGCAGCGGCTCTCCGGTGTCCGCGTGAGCGGTCATCGGCACCAGCACTTCGAACTCCCAGCAGAAGTTCTCCATGAACTGGGACGGCAGCTCGACCGCGTCCCACTCCACGCCGTTGATGCCGGATACGCCGAGGTCGTCCACGCGCGTGAGGAGGTGGTGCAGCCCGTGGCCGAATTCGTGAAACAGCGTGGTGACCTCTTCGTGCGTGAAGTGGGCGGGCTTCCCCCCGACCGGCGCGGAGAAGTTGCAGTTGAGATAGGCGACCGGCGCCTGCACGGTCCCGTTCTTCTGCTTGCGCGTGATGGCATCGTCCATCCAGGCGCCGCCGCGCTTGGAGGGGCGCGCGTAGAGGTCCACGTAGAACTGCCCGATCGGCGCTCCGCTCGCGCTCCTGATCGAGTAGAAGCGCACGTCGGGATGCCATGCTGGCGCCGGCGCGGGCTCGATCCTCAATCCGTAGAGCATCTCGACCAGCCGGAACATCCCGGGCAGCACCTTCGTTTCTGGGAAGTACTGCTTGACCTCCACGTCGGAGAAGGCGAAGCGCTTTGCGCGCAGCTTTTCCGACGCGAACGCCAGGTCCCACGCTTCGAGCCGCTCGAGGCGCAGCTCGGCGCGCGCGAACTCCGCGAGCTCGCGCAGGTCACGCTCGGCATAGGGCTTCGCCCGCGCCGCGAGTTCGCCGAGGAAGTCGAGCACCTGCCGCGGCGACTCCGCCATCTTGGGCTCGAGCGAGTATTCGGCGAAATTGGCGAAATCGAGCAGCCGCGCCTGCTCCCGGCGCAGCGTCACGATCTCGGCGATGAGGGCGGAATTGTCCCACTCCGGTCTTCCGAGCTCGGAGGCGCGGGTCACGTAGGCCCGGTACATCAGCTCGCGGAAGGCACGGTTCTCGGCGTGCTGCATCACCGGCAGGTAGGACGGCGCGTGCAGCGTGAACTTCCAGCCCGGTGTTCCCTCGGCCTGCGCCGCCTCGCGCGCCGCGGCCAGCACGTCTTCGGGCAGTCCCGCCGTCAGCTCGGGATCCGTGATGTGATGCGAAAACGCATTGGTGGCGTCGAGCAGGTTGTCGGAAAAGCGCGAGGACAACCGGGACAGCTGCTCGCTGATCTCCCTGAAGCGCGCCTTTTTGTCCGGTGGCAGCTCCGCGCCGCCCAACCGGAAATCGCGCAGCTCGTTCTCGACGATCTTCTTCTGCGCGCGCGTGAGGCCCTCGAACCCGGGACTGCTCCTGAGCGCCTTGAACCGGGCGTACAGCCCCGGGTGCTGGCCGAGCTCGGTGTAGTACTGCGTGATCTTGGGCAGGTTGGCGTTGTAGGCCTCGCGCAGCTCGGGGTTGTTCATCACGGCGTTCAAGTGCCCGACGACGCCCCACGCGCGATGCAAGCGTTCGTTGGCTTCCTCGAGCGGCTGCACGAAGTCACGCCACGTGGCCGGCACGCCCGGGGCCGCTATGCGCTCGATCAGCGCGCGGTTCTCCGCGAGCAATCCGTCCACGGCCGGCGTGACGAGAGCCGGCGTGAAATCGGCGAAGCGGGGCAGTCCGGAGAAATCGAGGAGGGGGTTCATGCGAGCAGCGGCAGTTTCAAGTTTCAGGTTTCAAGTTTCAAGTTGCATGCGAAGAACTTCAAACCTGAAACCTGAGACTTGAAACCGGTCATTTCGTTTCGTAGACGACCTGGCCATCGACCAGGGTGTAGCGAACCCTGCCCTTGACCTCGAGCCCGTTGTAGGGCGTGTTCTTGCCCTGGCTCTTCAGCGAATCCGGCGCGACCCTCCAGTGGCGCTCGGGGTCGAACAGGCAGATATCGGCGGCGTGCCCCGGCGTCAGGTGCCCGGCGTCGATGCCGAGCACCCGCGCCGGCTGCGAGGTGATCCGGGCGAGCGCCGCGGAGAGCGCCGTCCCCGACTCCTCCGCCCATTTGAGCGTGAGCGGCAGCAGGAGCTCGAGCCCGGTCGCGCCGGCCTCGGCCTCCGCGAACGGCAGCTGCTTCACGTCGTCGTCCACCGGCGTATGGTCCGAGCAGGCGGCATCGACCGTGCCGTCGGCGAGCGCGGCGCGCAGTGCGTCGCGGTCGCGCTGGCTCCGCAGCGGCGGATCGAGGCGGCAGTTGGAATCGAAGTAGCCGATGTCCATCTCGGTGAGATGCGCGTGATGGATGGCGATGTCGCAGGTGACGGGCAATCCATCGCGCTTCGCGCTTCGAACCATCTCCACGCCCTCGGCGCTGGAGAGCCGCGCGAAGTGCACGCGCGCGCCGGTCTGGCGCGCGAGGATCAGCATGGTCGAGAGTGCCACCGTCTCCGCGCACACCGGGATGCCCGGCAGCCCGCAGCGCGTTGCGACCGGCCCGTCGTGGGCGACGCCGTGGCGCGCGAGCGCGGAATCCTGGGGACGCAGCCAGACCGGGAAACCGAAGGTCGCGGCGTACTGCAGCGCGTGATAGAAAATCTGGTTGTCGGCAAACGGCGCGTCGGCCTGGGAGAACGCGACGCAGCCGGCGTCCACCAGCTCGGCCATCTCGGTCAGCCGCTCCCCCTTCAAGCCCTGGGTCAGCGCGCCCACGGGGTAGACCCGCGCCTGGTTCAGGCTCTGCGCGCGGTACTTGAGCATCTCCACCAGCCCCGGCTCGTCGAGCGGCGGATCGGTGTCGGGGGGGCAGGCGAGGCTCGTCACGCCCCCGGCAATGGCCGCCTCCATCTCGGATTCCAGCGTCGCCAGGTACTCGAAGCCGGGCTCGCGCAGGCGCGCCGCGAGGTCCACCAGGCCGGGACAGACGACGAGGCCGGCGGCATCGATCACGCGGTTGGCGGTGTAGCCGTTGGGAGGATTTCCAATCGCGACGATCCTGCCGGCGGCGATGTAGACGTCCTTCCTCGCGTCCACGCCGCTCTTCGGGTCGATCAGCCGGCCGCCCTTGATGTGTATTTTCATCTGTTGCCGGCCATGATGCTCATCACCGCCATGCGGATGGCGATGCCGAAGGTGACCTGGGGCAGGATCACCGACTGCTTGCCGTCGGCGACGCTCGAATCGATCTCCACGCCGCGGTTCATCGGGCCCGGATGGAGCACGATGGCGTCGGGCTTGGCAGCCGCCAGCTTGTCCTGGGTGAGTCCGTAATACTTGTAGAACTCCTGCGCCGAGGGCAGCAGCGCTCCCTGCATGCGCTCGTTCTGCAGCCGCAGCATCGTCACCACGTCCACGTCCTTCAGCCCCTGGCGCATGTCGTGATAGACCTGCACGCCCAGCTGCTCGACGTGGGCGGGCAGCAGCGTCTTGGGGCCGATGACGCGGATCTCGGGGCAGCCGAGCGTCGAGAAAGCATGGATCTGCGAGCGCGCCACGCGCGAATGCAGGACGTCGCCGACGATGGCCACCCGCAGGCTCGTGAAGTCCTTCTTGTAGTGGCGGATGGTGTACATGTCGAGCAGGCCCTGCGTGGGATGCGAATGCCGCCCGTCGCCGGCGTTGATGACGTGGATGTCGGGCGCGACGTGGCGCGCGATGAAGTGCGGCGCGCCGCTTTCGCCGTGGCGCACCACGAACATGTCCGCGTGCATCGCCGAGAGGTTGTCGACCGTGTCGAGCAGGCTCTCGCCCTTGGACTGGGAGGACACCGACACGTTGAGGTTGATGACGTCGGCGGAGAGCCGCTTGGCGGCGATCTCGAAGGTGGTGCGGGTGCGCGTGGAAGGCTCGAAGAACACGTTGAACACCGACATCCCGCGCAGCAGCGGCACCTTCTTCACCTTGGTGCCGACGAACGTCTTCGCCGTGTCGAGGATCTGCCACAGGATCTCGGCCGGCAGCCCCTCGAGCGTCAACAGATGGTGCAGCCGCCCCTTCTTGTCGAGCTGCGGGTTGGAGGGGTTCAACCACATCAGCGCTTGTCCTCGCGCAGCTCGAGGCTCAGCCTGCCGCTTGCGTCGCGCTTGAGCGCGACGCTCTGACCCGGCTTCAGGGTGAGTGTCGCGCCGACGAACTGCGGGGCGATCGGCAGCTGGCGGCCGCCGCGGTCGACCAGCGCGGCGAGCTTCACGTTGGCGGGACGGCCGTAGTCGAAGATCTCGTTCAGCGCGGCCCGTATCGTGCGGCCGGTGTAGAGCACGTCGTCGACCAGGACGAGGTCACGCTCCTCGACCTCGAACGGAATCTCGGAGCGCTTCACGTCGCGCCGCAGTCCGCGCGCCGCGTAATCGTCGCGGTAGAAGGAGACGTCGAGGGCGGCGGCGGGCGTCTTCAACTTGAGCGCCTGGTGCACGCGCTCCGCGACCCAGACGCCGCCGGTGTGGATGCCTATCAAACCCGTATCCGGCCCTACTGCGGGCCGCATCTGCTCGATCAGCGCTGTCAGCAGCTGCTCGGCATCAGGTAACGGGTTGCCGGGCATGTTTTGTGGTTTTCGCGGGGCGCTACTGTATCACAAGTGGCCGCCCGCAGGTGAACGATGAACCCGTCAGTGCGCGCCCGCAAAAAAAGATTCGAGGATGCGCTGCGCGGCGACGGAATCGAGCCCGGCCCTGAGGCGCGCCCCACGCGCTCCCGCCGCGCGCAGGAGCGCCTCGGCTTCGCGTGAGGTGAGCCGCTCGTCCACCAGCTCCGCGCGCAGGCCGAAGCGGCCGTGGAGGCGCTGCGCGAAGCGGCGGGCGAGCCTGCCGATCGGGTGCTCGGTGCCGTCGGCGTGCACGGGAATCCCGACCACCAGCCGCACCGGCCGCCACTCGGCGATCAGCTGGGCGATCGCGGCAAACCGCGCGCGGTTCTCGACGGCGGCGATGGCGGCGAGAGGATGCGCGAGACGGGTTTCGAAGTCGCCGACCGCGACGCCGATGCGTCTGGTGCCGAAATCGAACGCGAGGACCGTGCCGGTTCTCGCCGAGTTTCGAGTTTCGAGTTTCGAGTTTCGAGTTTTCGTATCGCTGGTCAGCAAGCTTTTAACTGGAAACTCGCAACTGGAAACTGGTAACTGGTAACTGGGGGTCAAGCGTGGCCGGCCTGCTCGGATAGGCTGGCGAAATCGATGCCCAGCAGTCCCATGGCGGCCGGGAGCCGCTCCTCCGCCTTCAGGTCGAAGATCACCTCGGCCTTGGCCCGGACGGTGAGCCACGCGTTCTGGGAGAGCTCGTGCTCGAGCTGTCCCGGGGCCCAGCCGGCGTAGCCCAGCGTCACCAGGAGCTTGCCGGGACCCTCTCCGCGCGCCACGGCCTGCAGGATGTCCTTGGAGGTGGTCAACCCGATCTCCGAGCTTACGGCGAGCGTGGATTGCCACTGGCCGAGGGGCGCGTGCAGCACGAACCCGCGGTCCACCTGCACCGGGCCGCCGAAATGCACCGGCACCGACTTGAAGCTGTCGCCCTCGGGGGGGATGCTGACCTGCTCGAGCAGCGTCTGCAGGTTCATCTCGATCGGCCGGTTGATGACGATGCCGAGCGCGCCCCGGTCGTTGTGTTCGCAGATGAAGGTGAGCGAACGCGCGAAGTGGGGATCGGCCATGGCGGGCATTGCGATCAGGAAATGTTGCGTCAGATTCATGCTCTGCATCCCGGTGCGCATCGGTATTGTAGATACCGCAGCCACCCTCCACAATCACCGGTTGCCCGGCGCTTGCGGTTTGACATCGGGATTCGCAATTGGCTCCCGCACCGGGCCCGGGACGTGGCGGGGGTCTTTTGCCGCGAGGAGGTTTTCCCGCCCGCCCCGGGGCTCACTTGTGCCAGAACGCGGGCGTGAGGATGACGAGCACGGTCAGGAGCTCCAAGCGCCCGAGCAGCATGGTCGCGGTGCACACCCAGGTCTGGAATTCGGTGAGCACCGAATAGTTGGCCGCGGGCCCGACGAGGTGCAGGCCGGGCCCGATGTTATTGAGCGAGGCGACGATCGCGGAGAACGCGGTGATGGCATCGAGCCCGGTCAGGGTGAGCAGCAGCGTCATGCTGACCAGCGTCGCGAGCCAGGCGAAGAAGAAAGCGAGCACCGAGAACACCACGTGATCGGGCACGACCCGATCGCTGATCTTCAGGGGCGAAACGGCGCTCGGGTGGGCGAGCTTGGTGAACTCCCGGTGGACCTGGCGGTAGAGGATCATCGCCCGGATCATCTTGATGCCGCCGCCCGCCGAGCCCGAGGAGGCGACGAAGGTGCCGAGGAATATCAGCCACAGCGGCGCGAACACCGGCCACTGGGCGTAGTCGGTCGTCGAGTAGCCGGTATTGGTGGCGACGGAGATCGTGTTGAACGCCGCGTAGCGCACGGTCGTCGCGAAATCGGGATAGACGCCGTTCGCCCACAGGAAGAGCGTCACGCCGGCGACGCTCGCCGCCAGCACGCCGAGGTAGTAGGGCAGCTCGGAGTCATGGCGGTAGGCGAGGACGCTTTTCTCCTGCCACGTCCGGAAGTGGCTCGCGAAATTGATCCCGGCGAGTACCATGAAGACGATTGCGACGAGCTCGATGCCGATCGAATCGAAGTGGGCGAGGCTCGCGTCATGCGAGGAGAACCCGCCGAGCGAGATCGTGGTGAAGCTGTGTATCAGGGCATCGAGCCAGGACATGCCCGCGGCGCGGTAGGCCGCGAAGCAGGCGAGCGTCAGCGCGAAATAGATGATCCACAGCCCCTTGGCGGTCTGCGTGATGCGCGGGGTAAGCTGCTCGTCCTTCATCGGTCCCGGGATCTCCGCCTTCGAGATCTGGCGGCCGCCGACGCCGACCATGGGCAATACGGCGACCACCAGCACGATGACCCCCATGCCGCCGATCCACTGCAGCTGCGCCCGCCAGACATTGAGTGACGGCGCCAGATAATCGAGCCCGTCGAGGAGCGTGGCGCCGGTTGCGGTGAGCGCCGACATCGACTCGAAATAGGCGTCGGTGAAGGTCAGGCCCAATCCCGCCATCAGCGGAATGCTCGCGAACAGCGCCCCGCCGATCCAGACCAGCGTGATCAGCAGTATTCCCTCGCGGATCTGAAGCTCGCGGCGGTTGCGGCGGGTCATAAGCCACAGGGAAAACCCCAGGGCGAAATTGAGCGCCATCGAGACCGCGAACAGCTCGCTCATGCCGTCCCAGGCGATGAGCGAAATCGCGATGGGCAGCAGGTGCGACAGGCTCATCGCCATCGCGATGATCCCGAGCACCGGGCATACTGCGAGCAGCCAGGTCATCGAGGGCCGGACCCGCTCTACAGGTAGCTCACGTCCACCTGGAACAGCTTCTCGACCCCGGGCACCAGGTCCTTGCTCACGACGAATACGATGACGTGATCTCCGGCCTCGATCACCGTATCGTGATGGCCGATGAGGACCTCGTCCTCGTCGTCCCGGCGGCGCACGATGGCGCCGATGGTCACGCCCCTGGGCAGGCCGAGCTGCTCGATCGGGCGGCCGATGACGCGTGAGGACTTGAGATCGCCGTGCGCGATCAGCTCCAGCGCCTCCGCCGCCCCGCGGCGCAGCGAGTGCACCGCGACGCAGTCGCCCCGGCGCACGTGGGCGAGCAACGTGCCGATGGTGGTCTGCGCCGGCGAGATGGCGATGTCGATCTGGCCCGCCTGCAGGAGGTTCACGTAGGAGCCGCGATTGATCAGCGCGATCACCTTGCGCGCGCCGCGGCGCTTGGCGAGCAGCGCCGACATGATATTGGTCTCGTCGTCGTTGGTGAGCGCGCAGTAGACGTCCATTTCGCCCACGTTCTCCGTCTCGAGCAGCTGCTCGTCGGTGACGTCGCCCGCGAGCACCAGCGTCCGGCCGAGCTCTGCCGCGAGGCGCTCGGCGCCGGGCTTGCTGTACTCGATGATCTTGACCTCGTAGCGGTCCTCGATGGCGCGCGCAAGGCGCCGCCCGATGTTGCCCCCGCCGCCGATCATCACGCGCCTGACCGGCTGATCCATGCGCCGCAGCTCGCGCAGCACTCCGCGGATGTTCGCGGTCGCGGCGATGATGAACACCTCGTCATCGGCCTCGACCACCGTCCTGGCTTCGGGCGCGATCGGACTGTCCTGCCGGAAGATCGCGGCGACCCGCATGTCCACGTCGGGCATGTGCTGGCGCACGTACTGGATCTCGCGCCCGACCAGCGGCCCGCCGGGGAACGCGCGCACGGCGACCAGGCTCACTCTGCCGCCGGCAAACTCGAGCACCTGCAGCGCTTCCGGAAACTCGAGCAGCTTCACGATGTAATCGCACAGGATCTGCTCCGGGCAGATCGAGTGATCGACGGCGAAGCTTCCATCCGCGAAGATTTCGGGGTGCGACAGGTAATCGGCCGCGCGGATGCGGGCGACCCGGGTCGGAATGTTGAACAGAGTGGCGGCGAGCTTGCAGGCCACCAGGTTGGTCTCGTCGCTCTGGGTGACCGCCACCAGCAGGTCGGCGTCGCGGGCGCCCGCCACTTCGAGCACGGCGGGATGCGCGGCGTTGCCCGTGACCGTTCGCAGATCGAGCCGGTCCTGGAGCTTCGCGAGGCGCGTCGGCTCGACGTCGACCACCGTAATATCGTTCGCCTCGGAAACGAGGCTTTCGGCGACCGACGAGCCGACCTGGCCGGCTCCCAGGATCACGATCTTCAATCGCGCCTCTCCGAAAGAACGCGATTCTAGTCCGGATTGCGGCGCGGCGGGCGGGCGCGCCCGGCGTGGCATACTGGGTTCCGATGACCGGGGGCAAGCCCATGACGCGTATGTATTTTCCCGGTGAGCTCGCGCCGGGGCGCTGGTGCACGCTGCCGCCGCCACAGGCGCACCATGCGCTGCGGGTGCTGCGGTTGCGGAAGGGCGACCCGGTCATTCTCTTCAACGGCGATGGCGCCGAGTACGCGGCGGTGGTCCGCGAATCGAGCCGCACTCGCTGCGCGCTCGACGTGACCGGGCGGGAAGCCGTGGACCGCGAATCGCCGTTCGCCGTGACGCTCGCTCAAGCGGTATCCGGCGGCGAGCGCATGGATTACACAATCCAGAAAGCGGTCGAGCTCGGGGTTGCCGCGATCCAGCCGCTCGAAGCACGCCGCAGCGTCGTGCGCTTATCCGGGGAGCGGGCGCCGAAACGCCTGGCGCACTGGCAGTCGGTAGCGATCGCGGCGTGCGAGCAATGCGGGCGCAATCGCGTGCCGCGGGTGCTGCCGCTCGCGCGGCTCGATGCATTCCTCTTCGCCCTTGCCGCCCCTTCACCGAGCGAGCAGCGAGTGCTGCTATCGCCGCGCTCGGGGTGCGGGCTGCGCGACCTCGGCCGGCCGGCGGGCGCAATCGTGCTGCTTGCCGGCCCCGAAGGCGGCCTTACCCCCGGGGAAGAACGCACCGCAGGTACGGCGGGCTTCCTGCCGGTGCGTCTGGGCCCGCGCGTGCTGCGTACCGAAACTGCCGCCGTCGCGGCGCTTGCGGCGATGCAGGCACTGTGGGGCGATTTTTGATGGCAAACGGCGGCACCGCCGTGATGAGCGGCGCGCCCATTCCTTTCCTAACGCTTCAATATCGCGTACTATGTGCTTGAAAAAGCGGTAGAATGCGTTTCCGCAGGCAGCCATTGGGGGACAGCGCCAGCGGGTCGCCGGGAGGCCGCCGATTTCCAAGACGACTGACAAGGCCGTGACGGCAGTCATCGGCCCGAGTGAAACGCCGCCACTGCAGGTGCCGCGGCGCCAGCGGCTGTCGAGCCAGGACCGTTTCATCGACTGGTTCCAATCGGTCGCGCCCTACATCCACGCGTTCCGCGGCAAGACCTTCGTCATCGCGTTCGGGGGCGAGGTCGTGGCCGACGGCCGCTTCTTCGACCTCGCTCAGGACCTGAATCTCCTTGCTGCCCTCGGGGTGCGGCTGGTGCTGGTGCACGGCGCGCGCCTGCAGATTGAAGCAAGGCTCAAGGAGCGCCGGCACCGCGCCCGGTTTCACGAAGGCCTGCGCGTCACCGACGAGGTGGCGCTCGCCTGCGCCAAGGAGGCGAGCGGCCGCCTGCGCGTGGAGATCGAGGCGGCGCTGTCGATGGGGCTGCCCAACTCGCCGATGGCTGGGGCGGACATCCGGGTGGCGAGCGGCAACTTCATCACCGCCAAGCCGGTCGGGGTCGTGGACGGGGTGGATCTCATGCACACCGGCGAAGTGCGGAGGGTAGACGCCGCCGCGATCCACAAGCGGCTCGAGGACAACGAGCTGGTGCTGCTCTCGCCGCTCGGCTACTCGCGCAGCGGCGAGGTATTCAATCTGGCGCTGGAGGACGTCGCCGCCGCCACCGCAATCGCGCTCAAGGCGGAAAAGCTGATCTTCCTCATGGAGGCGGTCGGAATCACGGGGCGCCGCGGCGAGCTGCTGCGGGACCTGACCGTGCGCGAGGCGCAGGCGCTGCTTGCAAATGCAGAGGAATCCGACAACGAATTGCGGCTCTATCTTCCGCACGCAGTGCGTGCCTGCGAGAACGGCGTGAAGCGCGCGCACCTCATCTCCGGCCACGTCGACGACGGGCTCCTGCTCGAGCTCTTCACGCACAAGGGCGTCGGCACCATGCTGACGCCCGATCCGATCGAGACGCTGCGGCCGGCCCGGATCGAGGACATCGGAGGCATCCTGAAGTTGATCGAGCCGCTCGAGGCCGAAGGGATACTCGTGAAGCGCGGGCGCGACCGGCTCGAACGCGAGATCGGGCGCTTCGTGGTGCTCGAGCACGACAAGCTCACGGTCGGCTGCGCCGCGCTCTATCCGTTTCCCGACGAGCGGGCGGGGGAGATCGCCTGTCTTGTCGTGCATCCCGAGTTTCGCAACGCGGGAGCCGGCGAGCGGCTCCTGACCGAGATCGAGGCGCGCGCGCGCCGGGGAAAGCTGAAGCGCCTGTTCGTGCTCACCACGCGGGCGGAGCACTGGTTCGTGGAGCGGGGCTTCGACGAAGTGGGCGTCGAGGAGCTGCCGGCCCCGAAGCGCTCGCTCTACAACTACCAGCGGCGCTCGGTCGTGCTGGTCAAGCGGATCTAGCCTGATGAAACTGAGCACCACGCTCTCGCTGCGCACGCGCTTGCTCCTCGCGGGGGTGCTGGTGAACGCCATGATGCTGGCGCTCCTCATCGCCGACGGCATCAGCGTCATGGACAAGAAGCTCCAGGAGCGCGCGCGCATCCATCTCGAAGAGCGGAAGCACCTGCTCAACGCGGCGCTGTCGGTTCCGCTCGCCAGCCGCCAGTACCGGGCGATCATCCACATACTCGAGCGCGTGCGCAGCGACAGCGGCATCACCTACCTGATACTCTTCGACCACAACGACAACGTCGTGGCGAGCGCGGGCTGGGAGGAGGGCAGTCCGCTGCCCGCAGCCGCGGATTCGTCCGCTGCTCCGGTTTCCCCGGCGGGCGAGCACATACACACCGCGGTGAACATCGAGTCCGGGGGAATACGGATCGGGAGCCTGCATTTCGGCGTCTCGACGGCGTTCATGCGCACCGCGCGCGCCGAGCTGATCCGTGAAAACCTCGCGATCGGCGGCTTCGCGCTGCTCCTGTCCGTTCTGTCGATGGTCGCGTTGTCGTTCTGGCTCACCCGCAACCTCGCGCAACTCACCAAGGCGAGCGAAAGCCTGGCGGCGGGGGATCTCAACGTACGGCTGCCGGTGGAGGCCCGCGACGAGGTGGGCAAGCTCACGCACGCCTTCAATGCGATGGCGTCCACGCTCCAGGGCCGGATCAAGGCGCTCGCCGATAACGAGGCCAAGTTCAGCGCCATCGCCGACTACAGCTACGACTGCGAGCTGTGGATCAGCCCGGAGGGGAAGCTCATCTGGATCAACCCGCGGGTGCTCGACATGTTCGGCTACACGCCGGAAGAGTGCCTGGCGACCGAGAACTTTCCCGCGCCCTTCATCGACGAGCAGGATGCGACGCGCACGGTCCGGCAGATCCGGCGCGCGCTGCGCGGCAACACCGGGCAGGACTACGAGTTCCGCGCGAAGCGCAAGGACGGCTCGGGGTTCTGGGCCGCCGCCGACTGGCGCCCGATCTACGACAACCGCGGCGGCTATCTCGGCATCCGCATCAGCATCCGCGACATCACCCAGAGGAAGGAGGCCGAGCAGCGCCTGGAGGCGACGGTGGTCGAGCTGCGCGATTCGCACGTCGTGCAGAAGGAGTACCTCACGCGCGCGCAGGACGAGCACGCGCGGCTCTCGGCGCTGCTGGGGGTGATGGAGACCGGGATCCTCTTCGTGTCGACCGACAACAAGGTGGTCTACACCAACCCCGCCTTCACCCGCATCTGGATGATCGCGCCGGGCACGCGGTTGATCGGCAGGAATTCCAAGGAAGTTCTGGCCACCTCGGCATGCGCGCTGGCGCGTCCCGAGGAGCACGGCAAGCGCGTGCTGTTGCTGCCGCGCGAAGGCGAGATCGAGGGCGCGCTGGAGATCCCGATGGCGGACGGACGCTTGCTCACGCAGCAGGTGCATTCCGTGGAGGACGTCTACGGCCGGCCGGTCGGGCACCTGTGGCTGTTCCAGGACGTCACCCGCGAGCGCCAGACCGCGGACCAGCTGATCTACCTCGCCGAGCGCGACGCGCTGACCGGCCTCTACAACCGGCATCGCTTCAACGAGGAACTCGCGCGCATGATCGCCGACGCCCAGCGCCACGGCTCGCGCGTCGCGCTGCTGTTCTTCGATCTCGACGACTTCAAGTTCATCAACGACACCTTCGGCCACCGCGCCGGCGACGCCATGCTGATCCGCGTGGCGGGGGAGGTGGCGGGGCAGGTGCGGCGCAACGAGATGTTCGCGCGCCTGGGCGGGGACGAGTTCGCGATCCTGGTGCCGGAGATCTCGGAGGAGATGCTGCGCGTGCTCGCCGAGCGCATCACGCGCTCGATCGCGATGGTGCGCTTCCAGTTCGAGGGCCAGAACCTGCGCCTGACGAGCTCGCTCGGCATCGCCGTCTACCCGCAGCATGCCGACAACGTGGAGGATCTCATCGCGCGGGCGGACACCGCGATGTACCAGGCGAAGGAGGCCGGCAAGAACGCCTGGCGCGTCTACCGCAGCGACCTCGATACCACGTCGCAGATGGTGAAGCGCATGTCCTGGAACGACCGCATCCTGCACGCGCTCGAGAACGACCTGATGGAGCTGCAGTTCCAGGGGGTGTACGCGGCGGGCAACCGCGCGCTCTCGCATTTCGAGGTCCTGGTGCGCATGCGGGACAAGGACGACCCGACGGTGCTGCTGATGCCGGGCCAGTTCATCCCGGTGGCGGAGAAATCGGGCAAGATTCTCGATATCGACCGCTGGGTGCTGCGCCAGGCGATCCAGCTCCTCGCGAACGTCGACTCGATTCCGGCGCTTGCGGTCAACATCTCGGGGCGCTCGTTCAACGAGCCGCTGCTGCCCCAGTTCATCGCCGGGGAGCTGAAGCGCTGTGGGGTCGCGCCGCGGCGGTTGATCGTGGAGCTGACCGAAACCTCCGCGGTGTCGGACCTGCACGATGCCCAGCGCTTCATCGAGGCGCTGCACCAGGCCGGCTGCGGCGTGTCGCTCGACGACTTCGGCACCGGCTTCTCCTCCTTCGCCTATCTCAAGCACCTGCAGGTGGACTCGGTGAAGATCGACGGCCTCTTCATCCGCAACCTTCCCAAGGAGCACGACAACCAGCTGTTTGTGAAAGCGATGGTGACGGTCGCCCGGGGGCTGCACCGCACCACCATCGCCGAGTGCGTGGAGGACGAGGAGACGATCATCATGCTGCGCGGGTTCGGAGTGGACTGCGTGCAGGGCTACTACCTGGAGCGGCCGTGCACCGATCATCCCCTGCTCGCCAAGGTCGCGAAGCGGCCGAATGCGGAACTGGCTGGTGTGGTTTACTTGAGCCCGCGCCGGTCTTAATATCTCCGCAGGATTCCTGTTGCAGCCCGGCGCGAGCCTCAATCTGCCATGCCAAGAATGGTGAACTGCGTCAAGCTCGGGCGCGAGGCGGAAGGCCTCGATTTCCCGCCCTATCCCGGGGAGCTCGGCAAGCGGATCTTCGAGCGCGTGTCGAAGGAAGCCTGGAAGCGGTGGCTCGAGCACCAGAAGACGCTGGTCAACGAAAACCGTCTCAACCTCGCGGACAAGAAGGCGCGCGACTACCTGGCGCAGCAGATGGAGAAGCATTTCTTCGGCGGCGGCGCCGACGTCGCCTCGGGCTACGTCCCGCCCCCCACGAAGTAATCCCCACATGGAATTGATCCTGTGGCGTCATGCCGATGCCGAGGACGGCGTGCGGGACGAGGAGCGCAGGCTCACGGCCAAGGGCAGGGAGCAGGCGGGGCGAATGGCGTCGTGGCTCAAGCAGGAGCTGCCCCGCGACGCCCTCATACTGGTGAGCCGCGCGAGGCGCGCGCAGCAGACGGCGCAAGCGCTCGGGAGGAAATTCAAGATCAGCGAAGCCGTGGGCACGGAGGCGACGCCGCAATCCGTGCTGGAGGCCGCGCACTGGCCGCGCGGGACGGGCACCGTCCTCGTCGTGGGACACCAGCCGACGCTCGGGCAGGCGGCAGCGCTGGCGCTCACTGGCGCGCCGGCCGACTGGAGCGTCCAGAAAGGCGCGATCTGGTGGCTTGCCGCGCGGGACGACGGCGAGACCCGGGTGCGCGTGGTCCTCGCGCCCGACCAGGTCCGGGAAATTGCGAGGCGCTCTAGCGGGTAATGGTCTGCACGCCCCCGGCGCCTCCGAGCAACAGCAGGTCTGCGCCGCGCCGCGCGAACAGGCCGCACGTGACCACGCCCGCGATCTGGTTCAACGCGCTCTCGAGCTCGGGAGGATTCAGGATGGAGAGCCCGTGCACATCGAGGATGACGTTGCCGTTGTCGGTGACGACGTCGCGGCGCCATTCAGGGTGCCCGCCCAGCTTCACGACCTCGCGCGCGACGTAGGAGCGGGCCATCGGGATCACCTCCACCGGCAGGGGAAACTTCCCGAGCACGTCCACGAGCTTCGTCGCGTCGGCGATGCACACGAATTTCTGCGCGACCGCCGCGACAATCTTCTCGCGTGTCAATGCCCCGCCGCCGCCCTTGATCATCGCGAGGTGACGGGTCACTTCGTCGGCGCCGTCCACGTAGACCGGCAGCTCGTTCACCGCGTTCAGGTCCATGACGCGGATGCCGAGGTCTTTCAGCCGCCTCGCCGTAGCCTCCGAGGCTGCGACCGCGCCTTCGATGCGGCGCTTGATCCCGGCAAGTTCCGCGATGAAGAAGTTCGCGGTCGATCCGCTGCCCACCCCGAGCACGCATTCGTGGGGAACGTGCGCGATCGCGGCCTTTGCCGCCGCCTGCTTCATTTCATCCTGGGTCATTTGGCGCGAAAGCGTGATGAGTGAGGGGTGACGAGCGATGGGCCGACACTGCGCCGAATATACACCAACTTCCGCGCGCGATTCGGCGCCCGCAAATGGCTGAAAGCCCCCGTTCCTGCTACGCTAAGCACCCCTTGCGCATCCCACCATGAAGAAGAATCAATTCCTGGAACGGATACTCGGCGCCCGCGTCTACGACGTGGCGGTGGAGACGCCGCTCGAATTCGCGCCGGGGCTCTCCGCGCGTACCGCCAACCGCGTGCTGCTCAAGCGCGAGGACATGCAGGCGGTGTTTTCCTTCAAGCTGCGCGGGGCGTACAACAAGATGGCGCAGCTTCCGCCCGCAGTGCTCCGGCGCGGCGTCATCACGGCTTCCGCGGGCAACCATGCGCAGGGCGTCGCGCTCGCGGCGCAGCGACTCGGCTGCCACGCAACGATCGTGATGCCGGTCACGACTCCGCAGATCAAGATCGCGGCGGTAAAGGCGCGCGCCGCGCACGTGGTGCTGCACGGTGATTCCTATGACGAAGCCTACCTGCACGCCCGCGCGCTCGGGCGGCGGCGCGGGCTTGCGTTCGTGCACCCGTACGACGACCCCGACGTGATCGCCGGGCAGGGCACCATCGGCATGGAGATCCTGCGCCGGCATCCGGGAGCGATCCACGCGATCTTCGTTCCGGTCGGCGGCGGAGGGCTCATATCCGGCATTGCGGCCTACGTGAAGCGCCTGCGCCCGGGGATCAAGGTGATCGGGGTCGAGCCGGATGACGCGGATGCGATGGCCCGCTCGCTCAAGGCCGGCCGGCGCGTCAAGCTCGCGCAGGTAGGGCTGTTCGCCGACGGCGTGGCGGTCAAGCAGGTCGGGCGCGAAACCTTCCGGCTGTGCCGCGAGCTGGTGGACGACGTCATACGGGTCGACACCGACGCCATCTGCGCCGCGATCAAGGACGTGTTCGAGGACACGCGCGCGGTGCTGGAGCCGGCCGGAGCGCTCGCGGTCGCCGGGATCAAGGCCTACGCCGAGCGCACCGGCATGCGGGGGAGGACGCTCGTCGCGATCGCGAGCGGCGCCAACATGAACTTCGACCGCCTGCGCTTCGTCGCGGAGGAGGCCGAGCTGGGCGAGAAGCGCGAGGCGGTGCTCGCGGTCACCATTCCGGAGCGGCCGGGCAGCTTCCGGGCATTTTGCGAGCTGATCGGCGCGCGCAACATCACGGAGTTCAACTACCGCTACGCCGACCCCCGGCGGGCCCACGTGTTCGTGGGTTTGCAGGTGCGCGACCGCGCGGAGACGCGAAAGCTCGTGCAGCGGCTGCGCCACCATCACCTGAAGACCCTCGATCTGAGCGACAACGAGCTGGCGAAGCTCCACGTGCGCTACACCGTGGGCGGCCACGCGCCGACGGTGGATAACGAGATCCTCTACCGCTTCGAGTTTCCCGAGCGCCCGGGCGCGCTCATGAAGTTCCTCTCCGCCATGAGCCGCGGCTGGAACATCAGCCTCTTCCACTACCGCAACCACGGCGCCGACTACGGGCGCGTGCTCGTCGGCATGCAGGTGCCGCCGCAGGACAAGGGCCGCTTCCGCGCCTTCCTCGCCCGCGTCGGCTACCCCTGGCAGGAAGAGACCCGCAATCCCGCCTACAGGCTCTTCCTGGCCTGAAATTTGCATCGTGAAAGCGGCACCCGCCGCGTCAACGCGGGTGCCCGCGGTGCGTTTCCGGTAATAGGGCCAGAAAAACCGGCTAGAATGAAGCCGCTAGACAGGGGATTTCGTGCTGCACATAAGAATGCTTGGGCTGGCTGGACTATTGTTCGCCACGGCGACGGCGCAGGGCGCCGCCCTGGATGAGGATTTTCTTGCCGCGCGCGAGGCCTACCAGTCGAACAACCCGGCCCGGTTCGAAGCGCATGCCCAGCGCCTCCAGGGCCACCTGCTCGAGCCCTATATTACCTACTGGCGCCTGAGCCTGCAGCTCGAGGAGGCATTTCCGGACGAAGTGCGCGGCTTTCTCGCCGCCAACCGCGACGGGCCGCTCTCGGAGCGGCTGCGCAGCGAGTGGCTCAAGGTGCTGGGTGAACGGGGCGAGTGGGCGCTGTTCAACTCCGAGCTGCCCCTGCTTGCCAGCCGCAACGTCGAGATCACCTGCTACTCGCTCCAGTATCGGATGCAGGCGAGGCCGGAGGATGCCCTGCCCGAGGCGCGATCGCTCTGGTTCGTGACACGCGAGCTTCCCGACGCCTGCACGCCGCTGCTCAACGCGCTCATCTCGGCCGGTGTGCTCACCATCGACGATCTGTGGTCGCGGATTCGCGTGGCGCTGGAAGCCGGGCGGGTGAGCCAGGCGCGTTCTGTCGCGGAAAGGCTGCCCGTGGGCGAGGCGCCGGTGCCGCAGTCGCTTGAGCGGGCGGCCTCCAACCCCGCGGACTACCTCGAGCGGTGGAGCAACGACCTCAAGACCCGCGCTGCTCGCGAGACCGTCATGTTCGCCGTCCACCGGCTCGCGCGCATTGCGCCCCAACAGGCTGCCCGCCACTGGGAGAAGCTCGAGGAACGCTTTTCGCGGGAAGAGCGCGCCTACGTCTGGGGCATGATCGGATACATGGGTGCACTGCGCCACGATCCGGACGCGCTCGCATGGTATGGACGTGCGGGAGATCTTTCGGACCTGCAGCTCGCCTGGAAGGTGCGAGCGGCGCTGCGCGTCGCCAACTGGCGGGATGTCATCGCGGCAGTGGATGCCATGTCCGAGCGCGAGAAGGCGGTATCCGCGTGGCGCTACTGGAAGGCCAGGGCCCTGAAAGCCACGGGACGGACGACCGAGGCGACCGAGATCCTCCAGCCGCTCGCGCTGGAATTCGGCTTCTACGGACAACTCGCGCTGGAGGAGCTGGGCGGCAAGATCGCGGCGCCGTCGACGGCCTACAAGCCGGGTGCGGAAGAGGTGCGCGCGATGGGCCGGAACATCGGGCTGCGGCGCGCCCTCGAGCTCTACCGCCTGAACCTGCGCGCCGAGGCCAACGCCGAGTGGGCGTGGGCCATCCGCGGCTTCGACGACCGCAAGCTCCTCGCTGCGGCGGAGGTCGCGCGCCGCTACGAGGTGTACGACCGCGCGATCAACACCGCGGAGCGCACCGTCGGGCTGCACGACTTCGAGCTGCGCTATCTCGCGCCCTACCGCGATGTGCTCAAGTCCCATACCGCCGGGCTCGCGCTCGACGAGGCCTGGGTCTACGGCCTGATCCGGCAGGAGAGCCGCTTCGTCACGGATGCGCGCTCCTCGGCGGGCGCGACCGGCCTCATGCAGCTCATGCCGCAAACCGCGCGCTGGGCGGCGAAGCGCGTCGGGCTCAAGAACTGGCGCTGGTCGCAGGTCACGGAGGTCGGCACCAACGTCGGGCTCGGCACCTACTACCTGCGGCACGTGTTCGATACGTTCGACGGCCAGCCGGTGCTCGCGTCCGCCGCCTACAACGCCGGGCCGAACCGGGCGCGCGCCTGGCGTCCCGACACCGCGATGGAAGGCGCCGTCTTCGCCGAGACCATCCCGTTCACCGAGACCCGCCTCTACGTGAAGAACGTGATGGCGAACGCGACCTGGTACGCTCACAACTTCAGCCAGCAGCTGCAATCGCTCAGGCAGCGGCTCGGCACGGTCGGACCCCAACCGACGGTCGAAGGTGCGCCGGGAGCCGACACGCTCGATCTGGTGATGAGCGACCGGTTGACGGCGGACGGGGAGCGCTAGCAGCGGGAATGGAGATCACGACCGCCTGCGTTCTCGGCGGGAGCGGCTTCATAGGCCGGCACGTCTGTCACGCGCTTGCAGCCGCCGGCTACCGCGTCCGCGTGGCGACCCGCGACCGCGAGCGCGCCAAGGAGCAGCTGATCCTGCTGCCGACGGTCGACGTCTCCACTGTCGATGTCCACGACCCCGGGCAGCTCGCCGAGTTCGTGAACGGAGCCGACGCGGTGATCAACGTCGTGGGCGTGTTGCATGACGGCCGCGGCAGCCGCAGCTTCCAGGCCGCTCATGTCGAGCTTGCGCGGAAGGTCGTGGCGGCGTGCCGCAGCCGCGGCATCGGGCGGCTGCTGCACATGAGCTCGCTCGCCTCCGCCCGCGACGGGCCCAGCCGCTACCTCCGCTCCAAGGGCGAGGGCGAGGCGATCGTGCGCGAATCCGGGCTCGCGTGGACGATCTTCCGCCCCTCGGTCGTGTTCGGGCCCGGGGACAGCTTTCTCAACCTGTTCGCGAAGGTGCTGAGGTTCTCGCCCGTGGTGGCGCTCGCCTGTCCCGGTGCGCGGTTCCAGCCGGTGTATGTGGAAGACGTGGCCGCGGCGTTCGTGAAGGGCCTCGCGGACCCCGGCAGCTTCGGCCGGAGCTACGACCTGTGCGGGCCCCGCGTCTACACCCTGCGCGAGCTGGTCGACTACGTCGGGGCGGTGACCGGGCGGCGGCGGCCGGTGCTGGGGCTGAACGACACGCTTTCGTATCTCCAGGCCCTCGCCATGGAATTTCTCCCGGTCAAGCTCATGACCCGCGACAACTATTACTCGATGCAGGTGCCCAACGTGTGCAGCTGCGACTTTCCGTTCGGTATCGCACCCACGGCGCTGGAAGCAGTGGCGCCCGCCTATCTCGGGAGCCGCACGCCGCGGGCGCGCTATCAGCGGCTGCGCCGGAAAGCGCGCCGGGATGAGACGCAGTGAGCGGTGAGTCGGAACCGCACCTGACGCTGGTCATCGGCAACAAGAACTACTCGTCGTGGTCGCTGCGCCCGTGGCTCGCGATGAAGCAGGCGGGCATACCGTTCGTGGAGCAGCGCATTGCCTTGTACCAGCCCGATTCGAGGCGGCGCGTCCTCGAGCACTCGCCGTCCGGCAAGGTGCCGGTGCTCAAGGACGGCGCGACCACGGTGTGGGACTCGCTCGCGATACTCGAGTACCTAGCCGAGAAGTTTCCCGATCGCGGGCTGTGGCCGCGGAGCGCGGCGGCGCGCGCCGCTGCGCGTTCGATGAGCGCCGAGATGCACTCCGGCTTCGCGGCGTTGCGCGCCCGCATGCCGATGAACCTGCGCAATTCGTATCCCGGCCGGGGCCTGACGCCGGAAGTCGCGGCCGACGTCGCGCGCATCGTGAGCCTGTGGACGGAGTGCCGCGCGAGCGCCTCCGGGCCGTTCCTGCTCGGCGACTTCTGCATCGCCGACGCGATGTTCGCGCCGGTCGCCACCCGTTTCGTCACGTACGGCGTCACGCTGCCGCCGGCCTGCCAGCGCTACGTGGAGACGCTGATCGCCCTTCCGGCAATGCAGCTGTGGTATGCGGACGCGCGCGCCGAGCGCGAGGCCCTCGAGGAGTACGACCGGATGTACTCGTAGCGGGGCCGCGGGGCCGGCGCGGGAATGCGCTAAGATTTGCCCCATGAAGATCTACTGCGTCGGCGGCGCAGTGCGCGATGAGCTGCTGGGCCTGCCCGTCAAGGACCGCGACTACGTCGTCGTCGGCGCGACGCCGGATGAGATGGTGAGGCAGGGCTTCAAGCCGGTCGGGAAGGAGTTCCCGGTGTTCCTGCACCCCGCAACCCACGAGGAGTACGCGCTGGCGCGCACCGAGCGCAAGACCGCGCGCGGCTACCACGGCTTCGAGTTTCGCGCCGCGCCCGACGTGACGCTCGAGCAGGACCTGGCGCGGCGCGACCTCACCATCAACGCGATGGCCCGGGATGCGGACGGCCGCATCATCGATCCGTTCAACGGCGCCGCCGATCTCAAGGCCGGCGTGCTGCGCCACGTGAGCCCCGCGTTCGCCGAGGACCCGGTACGCATCCTGCGCGTGGCGCGCTTCGCCGCGCGCTTCGGTTTCCGCATCGCGCCCGAGACGATGAAGCTGATGCGCGAGATGGCCGGCAACGGCGAGGCGGACGCGCTGGTGGCGGAGCGGGTGTGGCAGGAAGTCGCGCGCGGGCTGATGGAAGCGAGGCCCTCCCGCATGTTCGAGGTGCTGCGCGAGTGCGGCGCGCTCGCGCGCGTGATGCCGGAAGTAAACGCGCTGTGGGACGATGCCGACGCCGCCCGGGAGGCGATGCGCGTGCTGGACGCGGCCGCGGCGGCGGGCGCGACCTTGCCGGCGCGCTTTGCGGCGCTTGCCCGCGCGCTCGACCCCCTCGCGGTGGAGTCGGTCGCCGGCCGGCTCAAGACCCCCGCCGACTGCCGGGAGCTCGCGCTGCTCGCGGCGCGCCACGGCAATACCGTGCTCGACGCCAGCGAGCTCGACGCGCAGTCCGTGCTGGATCTTTTCAACACCGTCGACGCCTGGCGCCGGCCGGAGCGCTTCGCGGAGCTTGCGACAGCGGCGCTTGCCGGCGAGCCCGACGCCGGCGCGGCGCAGGCGCGGCTCGAGCGGGCGCGGAGCGCCGCGGCCGCGGTCAACGCCGGCGAGATTGCGAGGGCATCGAAAGGCACTGCGGCCATCCGTATCAATATCGATGAGGCGCGGCTGGAGGCGATCCGCAAGGCACTTGGGGATTCCTAATCCCAGACTGGGGAGAAAAATGATTGATCTATACACCTGGACCACCCCCAACGGCCGCAAGGTCTCGATCATGCTGGAAGAGGTCGCGCTGCCTTATCGCGTGCATCCCATCAACATCGGCAAGGGCGAGCAGTTTGCGCCCGATTACGTGAAGATCAACCCCAACAGCAAGATCCCCTCCATCGTCGATCCGGAGGGGCCCGGCGGCAAGCCGATTGCGATGATGGAATCGGGCGCGATCCTCATCTATCTCGCGCGCAAGACCGGCAAGCTCTTCCCGCAGGCGGACCGCGCCCAGTACGAGGTGCTGCAGTGGCTGATGTTCCAGATGGGGGGCGTCGGGCCGATATTCGGCCAGGTGCACCACTTCCTGCGCGCGGCGAAGGAGCCGGTGCCGTACGCCATCGAGCGCTACACGAAGGAAACCCGGCGCCTCTACGGAGTGCTCAACGAGCGCCTCAAGGACAACGAGTATCTGGCCGACGGTTACTCGATCGCGGACATTGCGACCTATCCCTGGGTCGCGCGCTTCGAATGGCACAAGACGGACTTGAACGATTTCCCGCACGTCAAGCGCTGGTTCGACGCGATCTCGGCCCGGCCGGCGGTGCAGAAGGGGATGAAGGTTCCGTCCTAGGGATGCTTGCAGATGTCAAACTCGTCATTCCCGCGAAGGCGGGAATCCAGACCATTCATGATTTCGCGTAGAAATTTTCTCGCTGCAGGCGCTGCGCTATTCGCGGCTCCGCCAGCCCTCGCGCAGCAGTGTCGGGTCACGCCGCGCGATTCGCTCGGTCCGTTTTACAAGGCGGGCGCGCCGGCGCAGGCGGAACTCTGCGCGAGCGGGTCGGGCGGGGGCCAGATGCTGGCGGTTGCAGGGCGCGTGCGCGGCGGGCCGGATTGCACGCCGCTCGCCGGCGCGCTGGTCGAAATCTGGCAGGCGGACTCCCGCGGCGACTACACTCAGGTCGGAGCGAAGCAGGACGATGCCGGTTGCCTGCTGCGCGCGAGCCTCACGAGCGGTGCCGATGGACGCTACGCGTTTCGTACCGTGCTTCCGGGCGAGTACCCGGGTCGCCCGCGCCACATCCACTACCGCGTGAGCGCGAAGAACCATGCGACGCTGGTGACGCAGCTCTATTTCGCGCGCGAGCGCGGCGTTCCCCAGGAGCTCGTCGCCACCGCCGTGAAGAAGGACGGCATCCTCGCCGCGAGCTTCGACATCACGCTCGCCAGGACCTAGGAATCCTTCATCGCTGCTCCGGGAGCGGGCCGCCGGCCGCGCCGTCGCCGCGCCCTCTCCGGCGCGCTAGGGCACGAGCACGGCGGCGCCGGTGATGCGGCCCTCCCGCAGCCGTGACAGCGCTTCGTTCGCCTGATCGAGCCGCAGGATCTCCACGCTCGTCCTGACCGGCACTTTCGGCGCCAGGGCGAGGAATTCCTCGCCGTCGCGCCGGGTGAGGTTTGCGACCGAGCGCACGGTGCGCTCGCCCCAGAGGATTTCGTAGGGAAACGCCGGGATGTCGCTCATATGGATGCCGGCGCAGACCACGGTGCCGCCCTTCGCGGTGGCGCGGAGCGCGGCGACGACGAGTGGTCCCACCGGCGCGAAGATGATCGCCGCGTCGAGTTCTTCGGGGGGGCGCGCGCTGGAATCCCCCGTCCACTCCGCGCCCAGGTCGCGGGCGAAGCGCTGCGCTTCGGTATCGCCAGGCCGCGAGAACGCAAACAGGCGCCGTCCCTGGTGGCGCGCGACCTGCGCCACGATGTGCGCCGCCGCGCCAAAGCCGTAAATGCCGAGGCGCTTCGCGTCGCCCGCCGTGACCAGCGAGCGGTAGCCGATCAGCCCCGCGCAGAGGAGCGGCGCAGCCGCCGAGTCGTCGTACTCCTTCGGGATCGCGAAGCAGTAGCGATGGTCGGCGACGGTGTAGTCCGCATAGCCGCCATCGAGGTGGTAGCCGGTGAAGCGGGCCTCATCGCACAGGTTTTCGCGCCCGGAGACGCAGTATCGGCATTTGCCGCACGTCGAGCCGAGCCAGGGAACACCGACGCGCTCGCCAAGCGTGAAGCGCTCGACGCCCGCGCCCTTCTCCGCGACCGTGCCGACGATCTCGTGGCCGGGAACGATCGGGAGCTTGCCCCGGGCGAGCTCGCCGTCCACGACGTGCAGGTCGGTGCGGCAGACACCGCAGGCGCGGACCTTGATCAGCAGCTGCCCGCGCACCGGCCGTGGAACGGGAAGATCGACGAGCTTCAGCGCCGCGCGCGACGCGGCGAGCTGCATCGCCTTCATTTATTCTCGGGTTCGGCGCGGGCGTGGCGCTGCAGAAAACGCACGATTTCCTGCGTCTCGAGCACCGGCACGGTCTTGAGGCTGTCCACGCCCACCACGGTATTCGCCCACGCCATGTGCCGCTTCATGCGCTCGACCACGATCGGCCATTCCCGCAGCGTGTGCTGGCGGGGGTCGGGAAGCGCGTGGCATTGGGTGCAGGCGATGATGTACATCTTTCCCGCCTCGCTCTCGAGGGCGGGATCGTGCAGATCCATCTCCTTTTGCCCGTGCTTGCGCAGATACTGCGTGAGCACGGCGGTTTCCTGCTCCGTCGGCGCCGCGACGTTGTCCATCATCTCCTTCATGAGCACGCCCAGGTTGCCTTTGCCCTGCATGCGCCAGACCATGCGCAGGACGACGATGATCCAATTGTCCGCCGTGTGCATCCGCGGATTGGGCAGATAGTGGCACTGCACGCAATAGCGAGTGGTGAGACGCGCGCCCTCCGACGCCGGCTCCGGCAGCTCGCGTGGCTCGATCGAGGGCGGGAGAAGGCGCTCGAGGAGCCTCCCGTGCGGGCTCTGCGACCAGAGATACTTGGCGCGCGCGACCTCGGGCGCATCCGCCGCGCCGGAGTCGGCCGCCGCGGCCGGCCCGGTCCAGCCGAGGACGAGTGCGCCCAGGAGGGGCAGCGAAAGCATCCAGCACGGCACAAGCCGGATTCTACGGTCGCGAATCACGAATCACCAGTCACGAGTCGCTTCCTCACAGGGTGTGCGACCGGTCGCCTTGCGTGAAGCCCAGCAACGGCGCAGTCACGCCTTTTCCAAGGGCGATCACCTTGAACAGCTCGCCCATTTCCGCGGGCGAGAGCAGCTGGTGCGCCTGCGCAGCAAGCGGCGCATAGGTTGCGGCGTCGTCAGCCGGCGTCTCCGCGAGGATGCCGCTGATGCCGCAGTTGACCAGGAACTGTGCCTGGCTGGTGTAGCCGAGAAGGTCGAGCCCGCCCTCCCGTCCCGCCTGCGCGATGGCCGAGAAATCGAGGTGCGAGGTCATGTCCTGCAGGCCGGGCAGGAAGAACGGGTCGGCGTGCGCGCGGTGCCGGTAATGGCACATCAATGTCCCGCGATCGCGCTGCGGATGATAGTACTCATGGCGCGGGAAGCCGTAATCGACGAAGAGCGCCACGCCGCGCGCGAGGGCCTCGCCCGCGCTCCTGACGAACGCGCGCGCGATGTACTGGATCTCGCTGCGGTAACCGTCCGCCGGAAAACACGCGGGGTCCGGTTGGGCCGGAGCCGCCCCCGGGTCCCGCGGCGACCATTGGAAGCGCCCGCCGCTGAACGTCACTCCCAGCTCGACGAGGCGCGCGCCTTGCCGCTCGAACACGTGCACCGGCATGGCATCGAGCACCTCGTTTCCGATGACGACGCCTGCGAACGACGGCGGCAGCCGGCTCAGCCATGCCACCCGCTCGAGGAGCCGCGGCGCGCGCGCGGCGAGCGTATCCCTGCTGCGGTCGCGCAGGTCGGGGGAAAGCTCCAGGATCAGGTAGCGCTCCGGGGGGCAGCCGAGCCGCTCGAGTTCGGAGAGGAGATCGGCGGCGAGCGCTCCGCTTCCGGCCCCGATCTCGAGGATCTCGCCGAAACCGAGCCCCGCGAGCTGCGCGACCTGCCGCGCCAGGGTGCGGCCGTAGAGCCGGGAAATCTCGGGCGCGGTGACGAAATCTCCGTCGCGCCCGAGCTTGCGGGCGCCGGCCATGTAGTAGCCCAGCCCGGGCGCGTAGAGCGCGAGCTCCATGTAGCGCGCGAACGGGATCCAGCCGCCGGCGCGCCGGATCTCGCCGGAGATGAGCCGCGCGAGCTTCGCGCTCGCGGCGGCCGCATCCGGGGATGGCGCCGGGAACTGCTCGGGATGCGGGGCCGTGGCCAACCGGGAAATCACAGGGAATGGACTACAATTCTACACGCTGAAATCGGGACGCGAGCCACGCATGGAGCAGACACTTCAGGGCAAGGTGGCGCTGGTCACCGGCGGGGCGAAGCGCGTCGGCGCCGCGATCTGCCGGCGCCTGCATGCCGCAGGCGCCGGAGTTCTGGTGCATTACCGTTCCGCGGCGCTGGAGGCGCGCGCGCTGCAGGTGGAGCTCAACGCGCGGCGCCCTGACTCGGTGGCGGTGGCGCAGGCCGATCTCCTCAAGGCCGCAGCCGGGGCGCAGCTCGTCAAGGCGGCGCTCAGGCATTTCGGCCGGCTCGACGCGCTCGTCAACAATGCCTCGAGCTTCTTCGCCACCGCGATCGGCGAGATCACCGAGCAGGCGTGGGACGATCTCATCGGGACCAATCTCAAGGCCCCGCTGTTTCTCGCGCAGGCCGCGGCGCCCGAGCTGCGAAAGAACCACGGCTGCATCGTGAACCTGATCGACATTCACGCGGAGCTGCCGATGAGGAACCACGTCGTCTATACCGCTGCGAAGGGGGGGCTTGCGGCGCTCACGCGCGCGCTTGCGCGCGACCTCGGCCCCGAGGTGCGGGTGAACGGGATTGCTCCCGGCACCATCCTGTGGCCGGAAGACGAGACGTGGCGGGACGAAGTGTCGCGCCAGCGCATCATCAGCCAGACCGCATTGAAGCGCATCGGCGAGCCCGACGACATCGCACGCGCAGTACAATTTCTCGTGGCGGACGCGCCGTACATCACCGGCCAGATCATCGCGGTGGACGGCGGGCGGAGCGTGAGCCTTTGACAACGCGCATCATCGGATGGAACAAATGGATACCACTGCAATACGCGTAATACCCCGCAGCACTCATGAGCGCAAGGAATCGTACGAAGCGAACAAGCTGACGAAGCGCCTGCGCCGGCTCGCCGGCGAGGCGATCGCCGACTACGGCATGATCGCCGACGGCGACAAGGTGATGGTGTGCCTCTCGGGCGGCAAGGACAGCTACGCACTGCTCGATGTCCTCCTGTATCTGCGGAGCCACGCGCCGATCCGCTTCGAAATCGTCGCGGTGAACCTCGACCAGAAGCAGCCCGGCTTCCCGGCGGAAGTGCTCCCGGACTACCTCACGCGCCTGGGGGTGCCGTTTCGCATCGAGGCGCAGGACACCTACAGCACGGTGAAGCGGCTGATCCCGGAAGGGAAGACGATGTGCTCGCTGTGCTCGCGGCTGCGCCGCGGGGTGCTCTACCGCGTCGCCGGCGAGCTCGGCGCGACCAGGATCGCGCTCGGCCACCACCGCGACGACGCCCTCGAGACCTTTCTTCTCAATCTCTTCTACGGCGGGCAGTTGAAGGCGATGCCGCCGAAGCTGCGTTCCGACGACGGCCGGCACGTCGTGATCCGGCCCCTGATCTATTGCGAGGAGAAGGATCTCGCCGCCTATGCGGAGCTGAAGCGGTTCCCGATCATCCCCTGCAACCTGTGCGGCTCGCAGGAGAGCCTGAAACGGAACGCGATGAAGCAGCTCCTGCGCGAGTGGGAGAAGCGCCATCCCGGGCGGGTCGAGACCATGCTGAACAGCCTGAAGCACGTTCGCGCGTCCCACCTGCTCGACCGCGAAGCGTTCGATTTCGATCGCCTGCCGCCCAGTCGGGGCGCTGCCCGCCCGCCATCGTAAGCACCTGAAATAGCACGGGATCTCCGCGGGTTCTTCCGGTAAGGCATTGATTCTAAATGCCTATGCTCGTATAGAACGTTTTGTCAAAATTCTCTTGACATGATAGTCTTGCGCTCGCCATGAACTGCGCGGAACGACTTGTCGCTCTCTTCGGCAGCCAGGCGGAAGTCGCGCGCCAGCTGCGCCTCGACCGCGCGGTGGTCAGCAACTGGGTGAAGTCCGGCTACGTGCCCGCGCGCTGGGCGATGGAAGTCGAAACGCTTACCTCGGGCGGAATCAGCGCGGTCGAGGTCCTGAACGAAGCCAACACGCGCAAGCCGTTGAAGCTCAAATCGCGGCCGGACGGGGACAGCCTGTTCGGCTCGCCTCTCACGGGGAAAGACCTCATGAACGATTACGCGCCAGCCAAACGCATCACCTCGTTCCATCCGCCCCAGCGCACGCTGATGGGGCCGGGGCCCACCGAAATCCACCCGCGCGTGCTCACCACCATGAGCCAGCCGGCGATCGGCTATCTCGATCCCATCTTCGTCGAGATGATGGAGGAGCTGAAGACGCTGCTGCGCTACGTCTATCAGACCAAGAACCCGCTCACATTCCCGATCTCGGGACCGGGCTCGGTCGGCATGGAATATTGCTTCGTCAACCTGGTCGCGCCCGGCGACAAAGTGATCGTGTGCCGCAACGGAGTATTCGGCGGCCGCATGATCGAGAACGTCGAGCGCATGGGCGGCATCCCGGTGGTGGTGGAGGACAAATGGGGCGAGCCGGCGGATCCCGACAAGCTCGAGGACGCGCTCAAGAAGAATCGCGACGCACGCATCGTCGCCTTCGTGCACGCGGAGACTTCCACCGGCGTGCAGTCGGATGCGCAGGCGCTCATCGCGGTTGCCCACAAGTACGACGCGCTCACCATCGTGGACGCGGTGACCTCGCTCGCCGGCTCGCCGGTGCTGGTCGACGAATGGAAGGTGGACGCGATCTACTCGGCAAGCCAGAAGTGCCTCTCCTGCACGCCGGGGCTCTCGCCGGTTTCGTTCTCCGAGCGGGTAGTCGACTACGTGAAGTCCCGCAAGGACAAGATCCATTCCTGGTTCATGGACATGAACCTGCTGCTCGGCTACTGGGGGGCGACGAACCGCACCTATCACCATACTGCCCCGACCAATGGCCTCTTCGCGCTGCACGAGGCGCTGCTGCTGGTCCACGAGGAAGGGCTGGAGAATTCGTGGGCACGGCACCGGCGCCATCACACGGCGTTGAAGGCCGGTCTCGAGGCCATGGGGCTCAAGTTCCTGGTGAAGCCCGAGCACCAGCTGCCGCAAATGAACGCCGTGCTCTGTCCGGAGAGGCTGGACGAGCTGAAGGTGAGGCGCACCCTCCTCACCGAGTTCAACCTCGAGATCGGCGCCGGGCTGGGACCGCTCGCGGGCAAGATCTGGCGCTTCGGTCTGCTCGGCTATTCGTGCCGGCCCGACAACGTGATGCTGTGTCTCTCGGCACTGGGCTCGGTGCTGGACGACCTCGGCTACCCCGTGCACGTGGGCGATGCCGAGGCCGCGGCGCACGCGGCATACGCCGCCATGCATGCCAAGGCGGCACAGGCCAAGGCCAAGCCGCGGGCGCAAGCAGCGGCCTGAGCGGCAGACCCCCTCTCTCATAGGGGAACGGGGCGTAAGTTAGTGGTCACTTCCGGCGGGTGGAGCGCGCCGGCTTGGGGGTGCGCGAGCGCAATGCCGCCGACAGCGCACCGCGGGCCCAAGGCAGCATCAGGGGCGACGCGTCCATGGCATCGTCGGGCGCGCGATAGAAGTTGAGCCGCGCGCCCTTGCCCTTGCGCGAATAGCTGAAGATCTCGCAGCCTGCGCGCTCGAACTCGCCGCGGTTGCGGTCGTCGGCTTTCAGATAGAGCGTGTTCTCGAGCACGATGCCGAAGAAGACCCCGTCGCAATAGAGCCCGTAGCCGCCGAACATGCGCCGGGCAGCCACCCGCCCGAGCGGCGCGAGCAGCTCGAGCGCGTGCGCGAGGAACTCGTCCCTGGCCGCCACGCGGCGATCACCTGATGAAAAGCGCGGCAAGCCCGAGGAGCATCCCCATGCTGACCACGTCGGTCGCGGTGGTGAGGAAGATGCTCGAAGCGGTGGCGGGATCGAAACCGAAGCGCTTCAGTGTGATCGGGATGAGCGCGCCGCACACACCGCTCGTCACGCAGGCGCCGACGAGCGCCGCCCATACCACCAGGGCGAGCTCGAGGGCGTGGGGATTGCTCTGCAGAATCGCCATGACCAGCATGCCGAGACCCGCGACGAGACCGGTGACGGCGCCGTTATAGAGCCCGAGCCGCGCCTCCTTCGCCACCAGCTCGCGCTCCTTGCCCTCCTTGAGCTCACCGAGGGTGATCCCGCGCAGGGTCACCGCGAGCGCCTGGCAGCCGGTATTGCCCGATTGTCCCGCCAGCACGGGCAGGAACACGGCCAGGATCACCAGACGATCCACTGTGCCCTGGAAGATGGCGACCACCGCCCCGGCGACAAATGCCGTCAGGAGATTCAACTGGAGCCATGGATGGCGAAACCTGAAACTCTGGGTGAGCGGCGTGGCGAGCCGCTCCTCCTTCTCGACGCCCACCAGGGAGCCGACCTGGGCGGTGATCTCGATCGCCTGCTCCTCGAACATCGCCTGCCCGCGCACCAGCCCGATCAGCACGCCGTTCGCATCGCAGACGGGATACACGGGATAGTGGCGTTCCAGCACGGACTTCATGGCTTCGTTGAGCGGCGTTTCGGGCTTGAGGGCGAATACCTCTCGCAGCATCAGCGTCTCAAGCTGGGCATCATCGGGCGCAAACAGCAGATCGCGCATGGTGACGAGGCCGCACAGCCTGCCGGTCTCATCGGTGATGTAGCCGTAAGTAATGAACGCGACCTTGATCAGCGCCCGCAGCCGCCCCACGGTCTGGGCAACCGTCATCGATGGGTGGAAGACGGCGTAGGCTGGTTCCATGAGGCGGCCGATGCTGCCTTGCGCGTAGCTTTGGTTGCGCCTGAACTGCAGTGCGATCTCGGGCGCGACTGCGTGCAGCACGCCGTCCTGAAGCCCGCCCGGCAACTCGGCGAGGATGTCCTGCGACAGCCCCGGGTTGAGCTCGAGCAGCACCGAGGTGATCGTCGCCACGGGATACTCCGCGAGCAACTCCGCTGCTTCCTGGGCCGAGCGCGCCTTGACCTCGGGTATGAGCGCCTTGTAGGGCGGCTGCTGCCAGTTCGGTTGCGTGGTGGAAATTTCGGACTGCACTGTTGCCCCCTTGTCTTGCCGCATTCCGCCATTAGCGCCGGTTGAACGGCATGAAGATGTCCGTTCGAACCGGCGCAGCTAAAGCGGCAGCAGTGCTGTCCGCTTTAGCGGCAATTGTGCAGCAGAAGGCGGCGCACGACGAGCGAGCGATGAGGGAAGAGGGCGGTGTGAAGCGGGAATAGCGGTCTTCCGTCACACATTTCTGACCCCCTGGCGTTGCCAGAGGATGGTCCGCGCCCAGCCTGATTCAAGGAATAAGGGTGCGGCCCCGGTGGGGGAGGCGCGATTCGAGCACTCCTGAAAGCGCTTGGAACAAATCGACCGAAGCGTCGATCTCGTCCTTGTTGATCGAAACCGATTCGACATTGATGCCGAGAGGCACGCGCCCGACGTAGTCCTGCTCCAATATCTGAGTGAGATTCGCGCGGCAGATCTCGATTGACTTGGCGAGCGGCGAGGCGGCGCGCTGTATGGCGCGTTCCGTATCCGCGCCGATCGAGATCCCCAACCATTTCATGAAGGCCAGCGTCTTCTCGCGGCCGACCGGCGCGAAAGTGAGCACTACGCGCCGCGGGGTGACGCCGGCCTGCGCGCAGTCGCGCGCATAATCGGCGAGCATGCGCACCGTGGCCTCGGCGCGGTACACGGTCTGCGAGACGAAAAAACTCGCGCCCCGTGACGCCTTCTCGATCATGCGCGCGCTCTCGCTCGACTGCGGTCCGTGACGCTCGGCGATCGTAACGCCCCCGACAGTGAAGCGGTGCTCGTGCCCGGCCGCGAGTCGGATCGCCCGGGTGAGGGACAGCGGATAGCCCTTGCTCCTGGAAGTTGGCCGGCCGACCACCGAAAGGTATTCGATCGAATAGTCGCGCGCGGTCTCGTCGAGCCACGCCCGCCAATCGGCCTCCGACATTTCGCCGATACACTTGTACGCGATCGCCGGCACCCAGGTCTGGGAGAACAGGCGCTTCGCGTATGCGCGCGGGTCCACGGTGCGCGTGAACAGGAACGGGCGCGGTGCCGTGGTGCGTCTCGACTCGTCCTGAATATCGTACACCACGAAACCGTCGAGCGGCAGGCGCTTCACCCGTTCGATGAGCCGTGTCGCCGCGGTTTCCACGACCTCCGGCGGCGAGCCCTCGCGCGGCGGGGTTGTCCCGTAGAAACGGACCACAGCCTGCACGTCGGCAAGCTTCGCGAGCAGGCTCATGGCGGGGGCGTTCTCAGTAGCGGTAGTAGTCCGGCTTGTACGGCCCGTCGATGTCGACGCCGATGTAGCGGCATTGCTCTTCGGTCATGACTGTCAATTCCGCGCCGAGCTTCTTCAAATGCAGCCGCGCGACGCGCTCGTCGAGCTGCTTGGGCAGCACGTAGACTTTTTTCTGGTACTTCGCGGCGTTCCCGAAAAGCTCGATCTGGGCCAGCACCTGGTTGGTGAACGAGTTCGACATGACGAAGCTCGGATGCCCGGTTGCGCACCCCAGATTCACCAGCCGCCCCTCGGCGAGCACGATCAACCGCTTGCCGTCAGGGAAGATGACGTGGTCCACCTGGGGCTTGATGTTCTCCCACTGGTACTGCTTCAGCCCGGCAATGTCGATTTCGGAATCGAAGTGCCCGATGTTGGCGACGATCGCATTGTGCTTCATGCGCTTCATGTGATCGACGGTGATGACGCGCAGATTGCCGGTCGCGGTCACGAAGATGTCCGCCTTGTCCGCGGCATACTCCATCGTCACCACGCGGTAGCCCTCCATTGCCGCCTGCAGCGCGCAGATGGGGTCGATCTCGGTTACCCACACGACCGCGCCCAGCCCGCGCAGGGACTGTGCGCAGCCCTTGCCGACGTCGCCGTAGCCCGCGATCAGCGCGACCTTGCCCGCGATCATCACGTCGGTCGCGCGCTTGATGCCGTCCACCAGCGATTCGCGGCAGCCGTAGAGGTTGTCGAACTTCGACTTGGTCACCGAGTTGTTGACGTTGATCGCCGGGAACGGCAGCCGCCCCTCCTTTTCCATCTGGTAGAGCCGGTGCACGCCGGTGGTGGTCTCCTCGGTCACGCCCCTGATTCCAGCCTGAATGCGCGAATAGGAGCCCGGCTTTTCCTTGAGCCGCTTGCGGATGGCCTCATAGAGGACCGTTTCCTCTTCGTTGGTGGGGCGGGAGACGAGCTCAGGTTCCTTCTCCGCGCGGGCGCCCAACGTCACAAGCAGCGTCGCGTCCCCGCCGTCGTCGAGAATCATGTTCGGCGTGCCGCCCTCATTTTCCTTGCCCCCCCACTCGAAGATGCGGTGGGTGAATTCCCAGTACTCGGGAAGGCTCTCGCCCTTGTAGGCGAATACCGGCACGCCGGCGGCTGCGATCGCGGCGGCGGCGTGATCCTGGGTCGAGAAGATGTTGCACGAGGGCCAGCGCACCGCCGCCCCGAGCTTGACCAGCGTCTCGATCAGGACCGCAGTCTGGATCGTCATGTGGAGCGAGCCGGCGATGCGGGCGCCCTTCAGGGGCTGCTTGCCGCGGTACTCCTCGCGCACCGCCATCAGACCGGGCATCTCGGTCTCGGCGATCGCGATTTCCTTGCGTCCGAAATCCGCCTGCTTGATGTCGGCGACGTGGTAGTCGTGTGTCTTCGCGTTCATCGTCCGTCCAGTTCCAATACAGGTCCGGATCCCATCCATTCCGGCCCCAAAAAAGCAAAACGCCCGCATCGTTTCCGATGCGAGCGCCGTTGATGGGTGCTGAGCCTGGCCGGTGTTCCGGTCGCAGCGCTCCTCAGCGAGGTGAAATTATACCGCAGCCGGCCGCGGAGTTGCCACCCTTGCCTTCCCGCCTACGCAGCGGCGTCGGACTTGAGCGCCGCCGCCTTGTCGGTCGCTTCCCAGGAAAATTCCGGCTCGTCGCGCCCGAAGTGGCCGTAGGCCGCGGTCTTGAGGTAGATCGGGCGCAGGAGATCGAGGGCCTTGATGATGCCCTTGGGGCGCAGGTCGAAATGCTTCTCGACCAGCTTCGCGATGCGATCATCGGGAATGGCGCCGGTGCCGAACGATTCGACGAAGACGCTCACCGGGCGCGCGACGCCGATTGCGTAGGCGACCTGGATCTCGCACTTTTTCGCGAGTCCCGCCGCGACGATGTTCTTCGCCACGTGGCGCGCGGCGTAGGCCCCCGAGCGGTCCACCTTTGAGGGGTCCTTGCCCGAAAACGCGCCGCCGCCGTGGCGCGAGTAGCCGCCGTAGGTGTCCACGATGATCTTGCGGCCGGTGAGTCCGGTGTCGCCGAGCGGCCCGCCGATCACGAAGCGGCCGGTCGGGTTGATGAGAAAGCGGGTTTGCTTGCTGATCATGCTCTTCGGCAGCACCGGCTTCACGATCTCCTCGATTACGCCCTCGGTAAGCGGCTCGTGCGAGATGTCTTCCGCGTGCTGGGTCGAGATGACGATGGTGTCGATGTGGTGGGGTTTTCCGTTTACGTAGCGCACCGAGACCTGCGACTTTGCGTCCGGCCGCAGCCACGGCAGCCGGCCGTCCCTGCGCACCTCGGCGTGGCGCTCCATCAGGCGGTGCGCGTAGAAGATCGGCATCGGCATCAGCTGCGGCGTCTCGTCGCATGCAAAGCCGTACATCAGGCCCTGGTCGCCCGCGCCCTGCTCGAGATCGAGGCCCTTGCCCTCGTCCACGCCCAGCGCGATGTCGGCTGACTGGCGGTCGTAGGCGGTCAGCACCGCGCACGAGCGGTAATCGAAGCCGGTCGAGGAGTCGTCGTAGCCGATGCGCTTGATGACGTCGCGCGCGAGCTCGGCATAGTTGACGTTGGCCCTCGTGGTGATCTGTCCCGCCATCACGACGAGACCGGTGGCGCAGAGCGTTTCCGCCGCGACGCGGCCGTACTTGTCCTGGGCGAGCACGGCATCGAGCACGGCATCGGAAATCTGGTCGGCGACCTTGTCGGGATGGCCTTCGGAAACGGATTCGGAGGTAAACAGGAAATCGCTCATCTTGTTGTTTCGTGAAACCGAAAAAGGCGCATAGAATATCAGATAAGCCTCGATTTATAAACAAGATTCATGCATCTCGCTGTTCTTCGGCTGATTGCGCGGCTGCCGCTCTCATGGCTTCACGGCGCCGGCGTCGTGCTGGGCTGGATCGTGTACGGGTGTTCGCGCCGGTACGCCGAACGGATGCGGTCGAACCTCTACGGGAGCGGAGTGTGCCGCGACGACGCGCAATGCAAGGCGCTGTTGCGCAGCGCGGTTGCGGAGGCCGGCAAGGGGATGCTCGAGCTGATCGCCGTCTGGTTCGGCAGCGATGAAAGGGTGGCGCGCCTCGCGGTGGCCTGTGACGGATGGGAAGCCGTGGAGCGCGCGCGCGCGGAGGGCAGGGGCATCATCATCGTGACCCCGCACCTGGGCTGCTTCGAGATGGTCTCGTTCTATATTGTGCAACGGCGGCCGATGACCGTGATGTACCGCACGCCGAGGCAGGCGTGGCTCGAGCCGATCATGATCGCGGGGCGCAGGCGCTGGCAGGCCACGGTTGTGCCCGCGAATCTCCGCGGCGTCCGCGCGTTTTATCGAACGCTGCGGGACAAGGGGATGGTGGGGCTGCTGCCTGATCAAGTGCCCGGCGCGGGCGAAGGCGTGTGGGCGGACTTCTTCGGGCGCCCCGCCTATACCATGACGCTGGTCGGGCGCCTGCAACGGGCGACCGGCGCGGCGGTCATCATGGTTGTTGCTGAGCGGCTGCCCCGCGGGCAGGGCTACCACATGCACTTCGAAGAATTGCCCACGGTGCAGCTGGATGAAGCGGCGCTCAACCGCGCGATCGAAGCTCAGGTGCGACGCTTGCCCGCCCAGTATCTGTGGAGCTACTACCGCTACAAGGGGCCGGGGGGGCTGTCGTGCTGATGCGCCTCGGCCTGGGCGTGCTCTGGCTGCTGCAGTGGCTGCCTTTGCCGGTTCTTGCGGCGCTCGGCAACGTGTTGGGCCTCCTCGCCTACGCGCTGGCGCACAAGCGCCGCAGGATTGCGCTCGTGAACCTCGGGCTGTGCTTCCCGCAATGGAGCGAGGCGGAACGGCGCCGCATCGCCCGCCGCCATTTCCAGGCGCTGTCCAGGAGCGTGCTCGAGCACGGCGTTCTCTGGTGGGGCTCGAAAGAGCGCATCCAGCGGCTGGTGCGCGTGGAGGGTGTCGAGAACCTGGACGCGGCGCGCGACCGGCCGGTAATTGCCCTCGCGCCGCATTTCGTCGGGCTCGACATGGGTGGCGTGCGGCTGACCACCGAGTGGTCCGGATGCACGATATATCGCCGGCAGTCAAACTCGCTGACGGACAGCATGCTGCTGCGGGGGCGGTCGCGATTCATGCCTCAGCGCCTGATCTTGCGCAGTGACGGCGTCCGCCCGGTAGTGCGCGCGATGCGGGAAGGCCTGCCCCTCCACTATTCGCCTGACCAGGACTTCGGTCCGCGCGATTCGATTTTCGTGCCGTTCTTCGGCGTCCCGGCGGCGACGGTGACCGGCGCCTCCCGCATCGCGCGGCTGGCCGGCGCGGTCATCGTTCCGGTCGTGACCCGCCAGTTGCCGGGGTCGGGTGGTTACGTGGTCACGTTCTACCCGGCGTGGCGCGATTTCCCGAGCGGGGACGAGGCGCGCGACACGCGGCGCGTGAACGAGTTCATCGAGGAGCGTGCCCTCGAGATGCCGGAACAGTATCTGTGGGTGCACAGGCGATTCAAGACGCGCCCGCCCGGCGCGGCGAGCTTCTACTGATTCCAAGAGGGGGACGAATCGTAGGAAAATGGCGGAAATGAGAAAGCTGCGCGCGGCCGTGATCGGCGTCGGCTACCTGGGCCGCTATCACGCCGAGAAATATGCGGCCTGCCGGGGCGTGGAACTGGTGGGTGTTGCCGACACAAACGAGGCGCGCGCCCGCGAGATTGCCGCGCGCCACGGTTGCCGGGCGGTGACGGACTTCCGCGAACTGTTGCTCGGCACGGATCTGGCTTCAGTAGTGGTGCCGACGGATGCGCATTATCCGGTGGCGAGCGCGTGCCTCGAGGCGGGCCTGCACGTGCTGGTCGAGAAGCCGATCGCGCGCACGCTCGAGGAAGCCGATGCCCTCGTGTCGCTCGCCCGCAACCGCGGCTCGTGCCTTGCGGTCGGGCACCTCGAGCGCTTCAATCCGGCGTTTGCCGCGCTACGCGCGGTGCTGCCGCAGCCCCTTTTTATAGAAGCGGAGCGCCTGTCCGGGTTCAAGGAGCGGGGCGCGGAGGTCGACGTCGTGGCCGACCTCATGATCCACGACATCGACCTGGTCCTCGCCATGGCCCGCGCGGAAATCTCCTGGGTATCCGCCTGCGGCTACCGGGCGTTGACGGATTCCGTAGACATCGCCAGCGTGCGCATCGAGTTCGCCGACGGGTCGGTGGCCAACCTGTCGGCGAGCCGGGTGAGCCAGGCGCCCGTGAGAAAGCTCCGTGCGTTCGGCTCCGATCGCTATGTTTCCGCGGACCTGCAGAACGCCAGGCTCCGCGTGGTGCGCCGGGCGGACGACGGCAGGATCGTGCAGGAAGACGAGCGCGCGTTTCCGGCCGCAGATCCGCTGCGCGACGTGGTCGAGTCCTTTGTCGCGGCGGCGCGCGAGAACCGGGATCCGGCGGTGAGCGGTACGGACGGCCGCCGCGCGCTCGCCCTGGCGATCGAGGTACGCCGGCTGATCGACGAACGGCTGGCGCGCATGTCATTGGGTGCGAAGGTGCAAAGCGCATGAAAGTCCCGATGCTCGATCTGGCCGCCGAGTACCGCGATCTGGAAACGGAGCTCGCCGCAGCGGTGGAGAGGGTCATCACCTCCGGCCGCTTCATTCTCGGCCCTGAAGGCGAAGCGCTGGAGCACGAGGTGGCGGCCTACCTCGGTGTCAAGCATGCGATCGCGGTCGCCTCGGGGACCGATGCGTTGCATCTCGCACTGCGCGCGGCAGGCATCGGTCCCGGCGACGAGGTGATCACGCCGTCGTTCACTTTCATCGCCGCCGCCGAGGCGGTCTATTACGTAGGGGCGCGCGTGGTGTTCGCGGACATCGATCCGGCAACCTATAACCTCGATCCCGCGGCCTGTGAAGCGGCGATCGGTCCGGCCACCCGGGCGGTCATCGCGGTTCACCTGTTCGGCCAGACTGCCGACCTCTCCGCCATCGACGCGATTTGCAGGCGGCGCCGCATCACCCTGATCGAGGACTGCGCGCAGGCGATCGGCGCCGACTTCGATGGGCGCCGCGCCGGCGCCTGGGGCGCGCTGGGCTGCTTTTCCTTCTATCCCACCAAGAACCTGGGTGCCTACGGGGACGCCGGCATGGTGGTGACGAACGATCCGAAGCTCGCGGAGGTCGTGCGCATGCTGCGCCATCATGGCAGCCGCACCGCGTACCGCCACGAAATGATCGGCTACAACAGCCGGCTCGACGAGCTGCAGGCGGCGATTCTCCGCCTCAAGCTGAAGCACCTCGAGCACTGGAATGCCCGGAGACGCGAACGCGCGGGCCTCTACCGGCGCCTGCTTGCCGGCAGTCCGATCGGCCTGCCGGTCGAACACGGGCGCGGCGCCCATGTCTATCACCAGTTCACCGTCCGCGCCCCGTCGCGCGATGCGTTGCGCGACGCGCTTTCCGCGCGGGGCGTGGCGAGCGCGATCTACTATCCCGTTCCCGTGCACCAGCAGCCCGTCTACGTGGCGGAATACGGCGGTGTCTCGCTGCCGGTATCCGAGCGGGCGGCACGGGAAGTGCTGTCGCTGCCCATTTATCCCCAGCTCACGGAAAGCGCGGTGAATGGCGTGTGCGCTGCGCTGCGCGAGGCAGCCGCATCGGAAAAACCCTTGCGCGGGAAGACCTGATTGGGAACGGCGCCGGAGGACCGCGTCCAGATCGAGCCGCTTGCGGCGCAGGACGTGGCGCAACTCGCGGCGCTCGCGCGCGAGATCTGGTTTGCGCACTATCCCGCCATCATCAGCGTCGCGCAGATAGAATACATGCTCGCGGAGCGCTACGACGCCGGCGTGGTGCTCGCCGAGCTGCAGCGCGACGGGATGTGGTGGGACAAGCTGATGGTCGCAGGAGAGATGACGGGGTTCGCGTCCTACTTCCTCACCGGCGTTCCGGAAGAGATGAAGCTCGACAAGCTCTACGTCCATCCGCGGCTCCAGCGCCGCGGCTACGGTGGCATGATGATCACGCGTGCCTGCGCGGTCGCCCGCTCCCGCGGCTGCAGCCGCCTCGTGCTGGCGGTGAACAAGAACAATCGCGACGCGATCGCCTCCTACCTGAAGCACGGTTTTCGGGTTGCCGATGCGGTGGTGAAGGACATTGGAGGCGGCTTCGTGATGGACGACTACATCATGGTCAAACCCGTGATGGGTGACGAGTGATGGGTGAGGCGATCCGGGGGTTCGAGAACCCGGGCATCGAGGAGCGGTGCGCCCTCCTGAAGCGGGTGAAGACGATCGCCGTGGTCGGGCTCTCCCCCAACCCCTCCCGGCCGAGCTACGGCGTATCGCAGGCAATGCAGGGGTTCGGCTACACCATCATCCCGGTTCATCCCTCGGCCCGGGAGGTTCTCGGTGCCAGGGCCTACCCGCGGCTCGACGAAGTCCCCGGTCCGATTGATCTGGTGAACGTATTCCGCCGCCGCGAATTCATCGACGGCGTGGTGGATGACTGCTTGCGGCTCGGTCTAAAATACCTTTGGATTCAAGAGGGTATAGTGAACGGGCCGGCTGCCTTGCGAGCGGTGGGGGCGGGCATCAGGGTGATCATGGATTGCTGTATCTACAGGGATTATCGTAGATATTGCAGCTAAATGCGCCTAAAATTCACCAAAATGCACGGCTTGGGCAACGATTTCATCGTTCTGGACGCCCTTGCCCGTCCCCTGGAGCTCACCTCCGAGCAGCTAAGGCGCATCGCGCACCGCCGCTTCGGCATCGGTTGCGACCAGGTCCTCCAGGTAGAGCCGCCGCGGCAGCCCGACACCGATTTCTATTACCGGATCTTCAACGCCGACGGCGGCGAGGTGGAGCAGTGCGGCAACGGGGCGCGCTGCTTCGTGCGCTACGTGCGCGACCGCGGGCTGACGGCGAAGCGCGAGCTGCGCGTTGGCACCCGCGCGGGCGTCATCGTGCCGCGGCTCGAGGACGACGGCCGCGTGACGGTCGATATGGGCGTCCCGGAGTTCGAGCCTTCCCGGATCCCGTTCGAGGCCCCGGCGCGGGCCACGAGCTACGCGCTCGAAGTGGACGGGCGGCGGCTCGAGATCAGCGCGCTGTCCATGGGCAACCCCCACGCGGTGCAGATCGTCCCGGACATCGAGCGCGCGCCGGTTGCCACCGAAGGCCCGCTGATCGAGCGCCACCCGCGTTTTCCGCAGCGGGTGAACGCCGGCTACGTGCAGATCGTCAGCCGCCGCCGCATCCTGCTCCGCGTGCACGAGCGCGGAGCGGGGGAAACGCTCGCGTGCGGCACCGGCGCGTGCGCCGCGGTGGCCGCCGGCGTCCTGCGCGGGTTGCTCGATCGCGAAGTCACCGTGACCGCGCGCGGCGGCGACCTCGGTATATCATGGGCAGGGGAGGGCAAGCCGGTGATGATGACGGGCCCCGCGGAGTCGGTATTCGAAGGCGAGATCGAGTTGTGAAGGGAGAGCGATGAAACCAGAAGAGGTCGCCGGGTATCTGAAGGACCACCCGGATTTTTTCGAGGAATACGCCGAGCTGCTCGCCGAAATCTACATCCCCCACCCTCATGGCGGGCGCGCGATCCCGATCAGCGAGCGCCAGATCCTGACCCTGCGCGAGAAGAACAAGCAGATCGAGGGCAAGCTGCGCGAGGTGATCCAGTATGGCGAGGAGAACGACGCGATCAGCGAAAAGGTGCATCGCATTACGCTCGCGCTGCTTGCCGCGACCGAGTTGCGCAGCATGCTGAATGCCGTTTATCTCAACCTGCGCGAGGACTTCGCCGTGCCGCACGTGGCGCTGCGGTTGTGGCGCGGCGCGAACCGCGGCGACATGCCCGAGTTCGGGCCGGTGAGCGCGGCGTCACGCGAGTTCGCGGCGAGCCTCGCGAACCCCTATTGCACCGGCCGCGCCACGGCCGACACCGCGGGCTGGTTCGGCGACGCGAGCTCCCACCTACGTTCGTTTTCATATCTCCCGCTGCAGGACGGCGAGACCTTCGGCCTGCTGGCGCTCGCCAGCGAGGACCCGCAGCGCTTCTACCCCGAGATGGGCACCCTCTACCTGAAGCGGCTGGGCGATCTGATCGCCGCAGCGGTTGCGCGGCATCTCAAGCAATGAAGGGTGATGGGGGATGAGCGAGCCGATGCAGACCGGTTCCCATCCGCCCCGCGGAATCAACCAGTTACGTCATGTAAGTGGGCGCTAACTCAGAGGCCGCAAAACCCGCAGCAGCGGCTGCGCATCCCCTCGTGCGCAGCTATCTGGAGTATCTGACCAATGAGCGCCGCCTTAGCCGGCACACCGTCGCAAACTACTTCCGCGACATCGCTTCCCTGCTCGCGCTTGCGGGCGGCGCGCCGCTCAAGCGCATGGATGCGCAGCAGATCCGCCGCCATGTGGGGCAGCTCCACGCGCGGGGGCTCGATGGGCGGACCCTGGCGCGCATGCTCTCGGCGTGGCGCGGCTTCTTCAACTACCTCGCGCGCGATCACGGCTACACGCACAATCCGTGCGCGGGGATCCGGGCGCCGCGGACCGGGAAGCGGCTGCCGCACGCGCTATCGCCGGACGAAGCGGGGCGGCTGATGGATATCGCCGCGGCGGACCCGCTGGCGCTGCGCGACAAGGCGATCGTTGAGCTTCTCTATTCCTCCGGCCTGCGGCTATCCGAGCTGATCGGCCTCGAGCCGGACGACGTCAACGTCCGCGACGCCACGGTGCGCGTGACCGGCAAGGGCGCGAAGACCCGGCTGGTGCCGGTCGGCAGCTTCGCGCTTGCCGCGCTCCGCGCGTGGATCCCCGTGCGCGGAGAGCTCGCGCGCCCCGGCGAGAAGGCGCTGTTCGTGGGGCGCGACGGCAGGGCGCTGGGCGCGCGCGCGGTGCAGGCGCGCCTGAAGCACTGGGCGCGCAAGCTCGGACTGGCGGACAAGGTGCACCCGCACGCGCTGCGGCATTCCTTTGCCTCGCACCTGCTGCAGTCGAGCGGCGACCTGCGCGCGGTGCAGGAGATGCTCGGGCACGCGAGCATCTCCACGACACAGGTCTATACGCACCTCGACTTCCAGCACCTGGCGAAGGTCTACGACGCCGCGCACCCGCGCGCAAAGAAGAAGTCTTGAACAAGCTGATCCTCAAGACCGGGCGGGAGAAGTCATTGAAGCGCCGCCACCCCTGGGTGTTCTCGGGAGCGGTGGCGAAGGTGCAGGGAAAGCCCGCCGCGGGCGACACGGTCGAGGTGCGCTCCGCAGCCGGCGCTTTCCTCGCGGTCGCTGCGTTCAGCCCCGAGTCCCAGATCGTGGCGCGGGTGTGGGACTGGCGCGAGCGCGAGATCGATGCGGCGTTCTTCCACGCACGCGTCGCCACGGCGGCGGTCCAGCGCCGGGCGATTCTCGACCGAGCGGCCACGGACGCCTTCCGGCTTCTCAACAGCGAGTCCGACGGGCTCCCCGGCGTGGTGGCCGACCGCTACGGGGATACGCTGGTCGTGCAACTGACGAGCGCCGGAGCGGAGCGCTGGCGGGATGCGATCGCCGACGCGCTGCTCGAGGCGACCAAGGCGTCGCGCGTCTGGGAGCGCTCGGATGCGGAGGTGAGGGCGCTGGAGGGGCTCGCCCCCGCGATCGGCCCGGTCCGCGGCGCGCGCGAGCCCACACGCGTCGAGGTGAGCGAGCGGGGAATCCGCTTCGAGGTCGATCTCGAGCGCGGGCACAAGACGGGCTTCTATCTCGACCAGCGCGAGAACCGGCTGCGGCTGCGCGAGTTGTCCCGGGGGCGCGACGTGCTCGACGGCTTCTGCTACACGGGGGGCTTTGCGCTCAACGCCGCGACGGGCGGAGCGCGATCGGTATTTGCCCTCGACAGCTCGGCCGAGGCGCTCTCCCTGGCGAAGGCCAATGCTCAACTGAACGCCCTCTCCGGGATCGACTGGGTCGGGGGCGACGTATTCGAGAAGCTGCGGCACCTGCGCGATCAGCGCCGCACCTTCGACCTCGTCGTGCTCGACCCACCGAAGTTCGCCCCCACCGCGGCGCACGCGGCGCGGGCATCGCGCGCCTACAAGGACATCAACCTGCTCGCCTTCAAGCTGCTGCGCCCCGGGGGGCTGCTGATGACGTTTTCCTGCTCGGGAAGGGTGCCGGCCGATCTCTTCCAGAAGATCATCGCGGGCGCGGCGCTCGACGCCGGCGTGGACGCGCAGATCATCGATCGCCTCGGCGCGGGCCCCGACCATCCGGTCGCCCTCAATTTCCCGGAAGGCGACTACCTGAAGGGGCTGCTCTGCCGCGTCGCCGGCTGACGCTTGAAGGCGAAAGTCGAAGGTCGGAAGTCGAAAGTTGCGAGGCGATATTCCCGCGGCGAAGAGAGCCTGGCTAGCGGGGTTTACTTTCGCCTTTCGAATTTCGACTTTCGGCTTTGGGAGGGACGGGGTCCGTGCCTCCCGGATGCCACGGGCCGCAGCGCACGATGCGCCGGACCGCGAGCCACGATCCCTTGAGCGAGCCGTACACCTCGATCGCTTCGCGCGCGTAGGCCGAGCAGGTTGGATAGAACCGGCACCGGCCCCCGAAAAACGGCGAGAGCAGCAGCCGGTAGCCGTCGATCAGCGCGAGCAGCACGGCTTTCATCATCGGGAGTATATAGGGCGCCGGCCTTAATGCAACACGGTTGCGAAGTCGCGCGAGCCATGCTTAAATGCCGTGCATGGCGCAATCGTATCACGATCGGGCCGAAACGCTGATGGAGCGCACCGGGGGGCGAGTGACGCGTCAGCGGGTCGAGGTGCTCGCCGTGTTGCTCGCCGCGCGGCGCGCGCTCACGCACCACGAGATCGAGGCTCGCGTCAATCGCGGACTCGGAATGGACCGCGTCACGATCTACCGCGTCCTGGAGTGGCTGACGGCTCGCGAGCTGGCGCACCGGATTGCCGGTGACGACCGCGTGTGGCGGTTCAGTGCAGCCGACGAGGAGCATGCGCAGCGGCACGCGCACTTCAAGTGCAACGATTGCGGCGAAGTGATCTGCCTCGACAGGTCGGTGACGGCGCGCAGCATCCCGCTGCCGTCCGGCTATCGCTCGCAGGAGATCGAGCTGACCGTCAAGGGTATTTGCGCCGGCTGCGTGCCGGCGACGCCGGGCAAACGCGGGCTGCAAAGCCACGCACAACACCGGCATTGACCTTCGATAGGAACCGGCAATCCCGGAAAGCGATCTCGTAATGCAACTGATTTGCATCGGATAAGCCGTCGTGCACCCGACCCTGCTGTGGATCATCATCGCCGCGCTCGCTGGCGGTGCGGTGAGCCTGCTGCTGGCCGCGGCGGTCACCTTCTCGCTGCTGGCGGCATGGGTGCCGCGCATGGTGAGCTATTCGGTCGGCATCTTGCTCGGGGTGGCGTTCCTCAGCCTGCTGCCAGAGGCTTTCGAGAAATCCGCGGATGCGGAAACACTGTTTGCCATAGTGCTGGCTGGTCTGCTCGCGTTCTTCCTTCTGGAGAAGGCGGCGTTATGGCGCCACGGGCACCAGCACGGGGATCACGGAGTCCGCCAGCCCTCCGGAGTGTTGATCCTGGTGGGCGACGCGTTTCATAACTTCGTGGACGGGGTGCTGATCGCCGCGGCGTTCCTTACCGAACCCGGGCTGGGCGTCGCGACGACGCTCGCGGTGATGGCCCACGAAGTTCCCCAGGAGGTCGGCGATTTCATGGTACTGCTCAAGGCGGGCTACACCAGGAGGCGGGCCCTGGCCCTCAATCTCGCAGCCAGCCTGACGTCAGTGGCGGGGGGCGTTATCGGATATTTCACGCTTGAGGGCGCACAGGCGTTGGTACAGTATGCGTTGCTGCTGGCCGCGTCATGCTTCATTTATATCGCCGTTGCCGACCTCATTCCCGACATCCATCGGCAGAACACCCCGCGCGAAATCGGGTGGCAGCTTGGCCTGATGGCGGTCGGCGTTGCCACCATAGCGGCGGCGGAATTGATGTTGCACTAGAGGCATACCAGGACGGAAACGCGTGCCGTCCGCGAACGTCGGCGCCAAGCCGGTAGAATTCGCTGCGCAGTCGGCAGCTGTCGTGACGGGAGATGACCATGTTTGCGATGCGTGACCTGAAGCACGCCTACGACAGCACCGAGGTGCTGAGAGTCGACGCGTGGCGGGTCGAGCAGGGGTCGCAATGGCTGGTCCTGGGCCCGTCCGGCAGTGGCAAGACCACCCTGTTGCATATTCTCGCAGCGATCCTGCGCCCGACCGCCGGCAGCGTGAGCATCGCCGGCCAGGATTTCGCGGCGCTCAAGCCCGCCGACCTCGATCGGTTTCGCGGGCAGCGCATCGGCATCGTGCTGCAGCGCCTGCACCTGGTGGCGAGCCTCTCGGTCGTGAAGAACCTGCTGCTGGCCCAGTATCTCGCCGGCGTGTCGCAGGACGGGGCGCGCGTGCGCGAGGTGCTGGGCAGCCTCGACGTCGCCGGCAAGGCTGGCGCGTATCCGCACGAGCTGTCCTTCGGACAGGCGCAGCGCGTCGCCGTGGCGCGGGCGGTCGTGAACCGGCCGAAGCTGCTGCTCGCCGACGAGCCGACCTCCAACCTGGACGATGCGCGCTGCGCGCACGCTTTCGGCCTGCTGGAGTCGCAGGCGCGCGCGTGCGGCGCGACGCTCGTCATCGCCACGCACGACCAGCGCATCAAGGCGCGCATGCGCAACCACTACGTGCTGGGGGCGCAGGCATGAATCTCGCCACGGTGAGCGCGGCCTACCTGCGCGCGCGGGCGCTCAACACCACGCTCAACGTGCTGCTGCTTGCGCTCGGCATTGCGACGATCACCCTGCTGCTGCTCACCACGTCCCAGCTGGAGGAGCGCATGCAGCGTGACGCGCGCGGCATCGACCTCGTCGTCGGCGCGAAGGGCAGCCCGATGCAGATCATTCTCTCCAGCATCTACCAGCTCGATGTCCCCACCGGCAACGTGTCGTGGAAGCAGGCGCAGGAGCTCGCGCGCCATCGCGCCGTCAGGAAAATGATCCCGCTTGCCCTTGCCGACAACTACAAGGGCTATCGCGTCGTCGGCACGAACCACGACTATGTAGCCCATTACGGCGCGCGCCTCGCACAGGGGCGGCTGTGGCAGGCGCCGCTGGAGGCGGTGCTCGGCGCCGATCTCGCCGCCCAATCGAATCTCGCGGTTGGCTCGACCTTCATCGGCGCGCACGGCATGGGCACCCGGGAGGGCGAGCACATGCATGACGCCTACTCCTACCAGGTCGTGGGCGTGCTGGCGCCCACCGGCACCGTGGTGGACCGCATCGTGCTGACCGACGTGGCGAGCGTATGGGCGGTTCACGCGGACCAGCACGATATCAAGGACGTGATGCGCGTCGCCGAACTCCTTCCCGATGATGAAAAGGAGCTGACTGCGCTGTTGATCCAGTACGCTTCGCCGCTCGCCGCCGCGGTGCTCCCGCGGTATATCAACCAGAACAGCGAAATGCAGGCGGCCTCGCCGGCCTATGAAACGGCGCGGCTTTTCACGATCATCGGCGTGGGCGTTGACGTGCTGCGCGGGTTTGCCCTGGTGCTCATCATCGCCGCGGGGCTTTCAGTCTTCATCGCGCTCTACAACGCGCTGCTCGAGCGCCGCTACGACCTCGCCGTGATGCGCGCGCTCGGAGCGAGCCCCGCCCGGCTTGTGGCGCTGATGCTGCTCGAGGGGCTACTGCTGGCGGGCATCGGCGCGGTGCTGGGGATCGCGCTCGGTCACTTCCTGACGGAGGTGCTGGGCGTCGCGCTGACGGCGGCGAAGCAGGTCGCCGTGACCGGCTGGACATGGGTGCCGGAGGAGCTGTGGTTGATCGGGCTCGCGCTCGCGGTGGGAATCGTCGCCGCGTTGCTGCCGGCATGGCGGGCGTACCGCACCGACATCGCCGGCACGCTCGCTCGCGGCTAGGCGCGTCGATCAACGAAGGAGGAGGCCGCATGAAGACGATCCGGAGGGCGATCGCATCGAGCATGGTCTTTGCGCTGGCGCTCGCAGGTCCCGCGACCGCGCAGGAACCCAGGAAGAAGGAGAAGCCGCACAGCGCTGCCGAGGTCAAGGAGGACATTGCCAACCACCGCGCCATGGCCGATGCGCACCTGGCGGCGGCGAAATGCCTCGAGGCGGGCCGGCCGGTGACGGAATGCCACGGCCAGCTCGCGAAGGACTGCAAGGGGCTCGGGATCGGCAAGTATTGCGGGATGAAGCACCGGCATTGAGCGGGGGGTCGCCCCCGGTTGAAGTAGGGGCGTAGTAGAATCGGCCCCCTGACAAGGGCACTCCCGGACCGGGGGCAGGTAACGGCTGGAGGGCATATGCGATTCATCTTCGGTCTCGCGGCAATGCTCCTCGCGGCCCAGGCCGCGGTCTGGGCGCAGGGCAAGGGCGTCCCCGGAAAGGACATGGGGCCGATGGATACGCCATTGCCGCCTTCTCCCTACCTCGACAAGCCGTTGCCCGAGTTGAAGGGGGTGGTGTCCTGGAGGACGCTGGGCCAGGTGACCCCGGTCCGGCAGCAGGACCGCTTCGTTCCGCAGTTCTCGAAGGACGTCGCCGCGCTCGACAAGAAGGACGTGAAGCTGCAGGGCTTCATGATGCCGCTCGACATGGGCGAGAAACAGAAGCGCTTCCTGCTGGTCGCGATGCCGCCCACGTGCGCGTTCTGCCTGCCGGGTGGCCCCGACCAGCTGGTCGAGGTGGTGGCCAAGACCCCCGTCAAGTACGGCTTCGAGCCCATCGTCGTCTCCGGCAAATTCGTCGTGCTCAAGGACGATCCGATGGGGCTTTACTACCGCCTGACCGACGCTGTCGCGGTTTCCCACTGAAGAATGCCTGATCGGCGCCGGACGGAGCCGCCGAGCCGGCCCCGGCGGATATTCCTCGGGTTCCTCCTGGTGAGCGCCCTGGCGCATGCCACGGTGCTTGCCACGCTGTCACCCCTGAGACCCGCGCCCGGCCCGACCCGGCCAGCGGTGCTCGAGGTCATGATCCTGGCGCCGGAGCCGTTGTCTCCCGAGGCTCGCGACATCGTCGTTACGCCGCGCGCTTCGAGCGGCTCCCGAGCCTTGCCGGTTCGAACGACGGCAGACAACGGCCCGCGGATTGAGGCCACAGGGCCGGTCATCGCCCTCCGCGAGACCCCTCCGGACGAGCGGCGTGCTGCCCCTGCAGGGAGCGAGTTCCCGAAGCCCTTTGTCGCGGAGTTAGCGGAGCGCGAGTCGCGGCATGCGACTGCCGCTCAGACCCCGCTCACCTTCAATGCGGCATACCTGAGCAATCCGGCCCCGCGTTACCCGGATGCCGCGCGGCGCTCCGGCGAGCAGGGCACGGTGACGCTGCGCGTGCGGGTGACGCGCGACGGCGTTGCATCGGAAGTGGCGGTGGCAAAGTCGAGCGGCTCGCCGCACCTCGACGCTACCGCTCTGGAAGCCGTCAAGGCCTGGCGCTTCACGCCCGCCCGCCGCGGCGGCGAGGCGATCGAGTCCTGGATGCTGGTGCCGATCGTCTTCCGCCTGGAAGGGTGAGCCGGGGTTTCCATCCCCTCATCCCTTCCCCTTCTCCCAAGTGGAGAAGGGAATCTCGAGCCTCCCCTCTCCGCTCGGGAGAGGGGCGGGGGTGAGGGATAGAACGTGCCTGCGCACGTTCGAGCCAGCGAACGCCCGCCGCGATGCAGCGCGGCGGGACGGGACCATATATCCCGACCGTGTACATCTCCAATCACCGCGTTAGGACAAAGGGCCTGACCCCCAGCAGCTGGCTGACACGATCGGCGTCCCTCCGCGCCTCGGATTCCCTCGGATACGGCCCCGCGCGCACGCGGTAGAGCCCGTCGCGGCTGAAGACGTGCAGCGCGCCCGCCAGCCAGTCGATCTGGATCTTCATCCGCGCCAGGAAATTCTCCGCGTTCTCCCGCGAGCCGAAGGCGCCGAGCTGCAGGTAGACGCCTCCCGCGTCCGGGCTGACCGGCGTCGGCGGGGCGCTCGCCGCGACCTGCGGCGGCGGCGGAGGAGCCGCATCGGGAAGCGCTCTGGCAGGCGGCTTGGGCTCCAGCGCGGCGGCGAGCGGCGCGCTCTCCGGCTTCGGCGCAGGCGCCGGGGGCTGCGGCGGTGCCGTGGCGACCATCGTCCCGGCGCCGCCGGGAAGGACGGACTCGACCTCGACCAGCGCGTTTCCGCCGGCGAGCACGCCGATGCGGTGGGCGGCGGTGTATGAGAGGTCGATGATGCGGCCGTCCACGAACGGACCGCGGTCGTTGACGCGCACCACCACCGATCTGCCGTTCTTGAGGTTCGTCACCCGCGCGTAGCTCGGGATCGGCAGCGTCGTGTGCGCCGCCGTCATCGCGTACATGTCGTAGGGTTCGCCCGAAGAAGTGGGTTTGCCGTGGTAGCGGCGGCCGTACCAGGTGGCGATGCCGCGCGCCTTGTACTGCGTGAGCGACGTCATCGGCGTGTAGCTCCGTCCCATGACGACGTAGGGCCGCGCGGTGCCGCGGTTGATCGGCTCAACGCGCGGCACGGCATCGGGAATGCTGTCCAGGTTTGCCGGTGGATTCGCTCCCGGGCCGTCGTCGAGGTAATAGCCTCCCGGCCGCGCCGGCTCGCGCTTGGCAGGCGCGCCGCAGCCGCCCAGCACCGCGGCCGCGAGCATCGCGGCCGCGGCAAGGAGGAAGGAGGAAGGAGGAAGGAGGAAGGACGATCTTCCCAGTGCGCGAGCCCGGTCATCCTTCTGCATTCTGCCTTCTGCCTTCATCGTCATGTCTGCACGAGCTTCTTGTGGGCGTTGACGCTCATCAGGATGCCGAAGCCGAGGCAGATCGAGGCGAGCGCGGTGCCGCCGTAGCTGATGAAGGGCAGGGGCACGCCCACCACCGGCAGGATGCCGCTCACCATGCCCATGTTGACGAAGGCGTAGGTGAAGAAGGTAAGCGTGATCGCGCCGCAGAGCAGCCGCGCGAACATCGTCGGCGCGTTGGCGGTGATCAGCATGCCGCGCGAGATCGCGGCCAGGTAGAGGCCCAGCAGCAACAGGCAGCCGAGCAGCCCGAACTCCTCGGCAAAGACCGCAAGGACGAAATCGGTGGTGCGCTCGGGAATGAAGTCGAGGTGGGTCTGCGAGCCGTTCAGCCAGCCCTTGCCGAACCAGCCGCCCGAGCCGACCGCGATCATGGACTGGATGGTGTGGTAGCCGCTGCCGAGTGGATCCTGGGAAGGGTCGAGGAGCGTCAGGATGCGCTGCCGCTGGTAGTCGCGCAGCGCCGACCACACGAGCGGCAGGGCGGCGGCCGCGGCGATCGCCAGTCCGGCAATGACGCGCCCGGGCAAGCCCGCGAGGAACAGCACGAAGAACCCCGCGGCGGTGATGAGCACCGCGGTGCCGAGATCCGGCTGCCGCGCAATCAAACTGACCGGGATAAGAAGCAGCACCAGGGCCACTGCGTAGTTCGCGAGCCGCAGCGTCTTCTCGTGGCGGTCGAAGTACCACGCCATCGCAAGCGGCACCGCGATCTTCATGAACTCGGAGGGCTGAATGCGGGTGACGCCGAGATCGAGCCAGCGCCGCGCGCCGTGCACCGCGTCGCCGAACAGCGCCACCGCGACGAGGAGGAGCACGCCGAGGACGTAGAGCGGCAGCGCGAGCCGCATCAGGTAATGCGGCGGAATGTTGGCGAACAGCCACAGCACGGCGAGCGCGATCAGGATGCTCCCGGCCTGCCCGGTGACGCGCGCCGCATTCAGATTGGACGCGCTGATGAGGACCACCAGGCCGAGCGCCACGAGCGCCAGCACGAGACCCAGCAGCGTGCCGTCGATCTGGCGCGTGAGGGAATGGGCGATCCGTCTAACTGCTGGATGCATCTTTGTCCCTGCCGCGCTGTTCCGGGCGCGGCCGCTTGCCGAGGAGGTAGTAGTCGAGCACCTTGCGCGCGAGCGGCGCGGCGGTGCGCGCGCCGAAGCCGGCGTTCTCCACGATCACCGCGAGCGCGATGCGGGGCGCATCCGCCGGCGCGTAGGCGATGAACAGCGAATGGTCGCGGAGCTCCTCCTGCACCCGGCTCTCCTCGTACTTCTCGCCCTGCTTGATGCCGATGACCTGCGCGGTGCCGGTCTTCCCCGCGCTCACGTACGCCGCGTTCGCGAACGAGCGCGCCCCGGTGCCTTCCTTGTTGACGCCGATGAGCGCTTGCCTGACGACCGCCAGATGATCGTCCTTCAGCCCCACCGCGCGCAGCCGGCGCGGCTCGATCGGGGCGCGCTCGCGCGTGCGGAAATCCTCGACGGCGCTCACGATCCGCGGCTGGTACACGACGCCGCCGTTGGCGAGCATGGCGACCGCCTGCGCGAGCTGCAGCGGGGTGTAGGCGTTGTAGCCCTGCCCGATGCCGATGCTGATGGTCTCCCCCGCGAACCACTTCTGGTTGAACCGGCGCATTTTCCACTCCTGCGAGGGCAGCACCCCCGCGGCCTCGCCGGCGATGTCGATGCCGGTGCGGGACCCGAAGCCGAACTGCGCCATGAAGCGCGCGATCGCGTCGATGCCCAGGTCGTTCGCGAGCATGTAGTAGTAGGTGTCGCTCGACTTCACGATCGACTTGTACATGTCGACGATACCGTGCCCGCCGGGTTGGCTGTCGCGGAACTGGTGGCCGCCGAACATGAAGTAGCCGGGATCGTGGATCGTCTGCTGCGGCGTGCGCTTGCCGTAGGCGAGCCCGGCGAGCGCCATGTACGGCTTGAAGGTGGAGCCGGGGGGGTAGGTGCCGGAAAGCGCGCGGTTGACGAGCGGCTTGTCGGGCGAGTTGTTGAGATCGTTCCAGTTCAGGGCGTCAATCCCGTCGACGAAGAGATTGGGGTCGAACCCCGGCTTGCTCACGAACGCGAGCACCCCGCCCGACGCCGGATCGATGGCGACCAGCGCGCCGCGGTGGTCGCCGAACGCATCGTATGCGACCTCCTGCAGGCGCGCGTCGAGGTTGAGCACGATGTTGTTGCCGGATACGGGCGGTGTCCGCGACAGCGTCCGCACCGGCCGCCCGCCGGAATCGACCTCGACCTCCTCCACCCCGGTGGTCCCGTGCAGGGTGCGCTCGTAGCTCTGCTCGAGCCCGGTCTTGCCGATATAGTCGGTCCCGCGATAATTCGCGGTGTGCCCTTCCGCCTGCAGCTGCTCGACCTCGCTCCTGTTGATGCGGCCGATGTGGCCCACCACGTGCGAGAACACCTCGCCCTGCGGGTACTGGCGGAACAGCCGCGCGTTGATCTCGACGCCGGGGAACCGGTAGCGGACCGCCGCGAAGCGCGCGATTTCCTCGTCGGAGAGGCGCGTGCGGATCGGAAGGCTGCCCATGCTCTTGCTCTCCTCGAGCAGCCGCCGGAAGCGCCCCCGGTCACGCGGCGTGATCTCGACCACGGTGGCGAGCTCGTTGATCAGGTTCTCCAGGTTCGCGATCCGGTCCGGCTCGACCTCCAGCGTGTACGCCGAATAGTTGTGGGCGAGCACGACGCCGTTGCGGTCCACGATGACGCCGCGGTTCGGCGACACCGGCACGATGGAGATGCGGTTCGCTTCGGCCAGCGTATAGAGCTCACCGTGCTTGATGACCTGCAGGTAGAAGAACCGGCCGGCGAGCAGCAGAAAGGCGAGGAGAACGAAGCCGGCCGCAATCGCCAGGCGCACCTGGAAGTGATGCAGCTCGAGCTGCGCGTTGCGCAACTCGATGCCGGGGTTGATCGACAGCTCGCTACTCACGCCGGCAAACCCGATGCGTTGCCCTTGCCCGCGCCGGGCGGATTTCGTGCGATTTCCATTTGAAAGTATGAGCCTATCTCAATAATAGGCTCAAATCCCATCGGGATCGGCCCGCGGGCGCAGCAGGAGCCTGAGCAGCGCGCCCAGCGGCAGCCAGAGCGCCGCTGCGACGAAGCTGCCGATGAAGTACTGCAGCCCCGGAAAATCCGCGCCCGCCGCGAGGCGGATGGCGAGCACGATCACGTTGTTCAGAAGCAGCAGCAGCAGGACGTGCACCACCTGCGGCGTCCCCGAAAACATGCGCACGCGGCGGTGCAGCACGATGCCGGCGTAGGCGAGGATCGAATAGGCGAGCGCGTGCTGGCCGAGCAGCGTGCCGTCCGCGACGTCCATGAACAGCCCCATCATCCAGGCCGAGACAAACCCGACCTTCCGCGGTTGCTCGATGCACCAGTAGAGCACGACCAGCGCCACGAAATCGGGCTTGAGCCACAGCCACGCGCCGGACCACGGAAGGAGGTTCAGCATCAGCGCCGCGATCAGCGTCAGGGCGATGAAGCCCGCCCGGACGGGCAGCAGGATCTCCTGGGGCGCGATGCGCGTGTCGGCCATCAGCCCTTCCTCGGTTTCTTGGTCCGCGCCTGCTTCTTCACGTCCACCGGCCGCGGCGGGAGCTCGCGGCTGCCGCTGACGACCAGCAGGTGCGTGTGGTTCGCCACGCCGGCGAGCGGCGTGCAGGTGATGCGGGCGAAAATCTGGTCGGCGCTGCGCTCGACTTCCGCCACCCGCGCGACCGGCAGCCCGGGCGGGTAGACCCCGTCGATGCCCGAGGTGACGAGCTCGTCGCCGTTCCGGAAATCGGCATTGAGGGGGATGAAGCGCAGCTCGAGCGCGCCGTCGCTGCCGGTCCCGGACAGCACCGCGCGCAGGCCGTTGCGCACGTTCTGCACCGGCACGAACTGCCCCTTGTCGGTGACCAGCGTGACTTCCGAGAGCCACGGGTAGACGCGCGTCACCTGGCCCACCAGGCCGCGGTCGTCCACCACCGGCTGCCCGGGCCGCACGTCCTGCTGCGAGCCGCGGTCGATGACCACCTTGCGTGAGAACGGGTCGCGCGCGGCGTACAGCACCTCGGCGGCGGCAAGCTCGATGTCGAGGCGCCTGCGCGCGCCGAGCAGCTCGCGCAGCTGCCGGTTCTCGGCCTGCAGCGCCTTCAGCTGCAGCGCCAGCGCGGCGTTCTCGAAGTTTTCCCGCCGCAGGCGGGCGTTGTCCCCGCGCAGCGAGCCGTGCGTGGTGAAGAAGTCGCCGATGCGACGCGCGATGCTCGCGGGCGCCGCGGCGATCCGCTGCAGCGGATACACCGCTACCGCGGCGACCTGGCGCAACGCGTCGAGGTAGTTGAAGCGGACGTCGGCGACGAGGAACGCGAGGGACAGCACTGCGAAGATCAGCAGTCTGGCGAACGGTGTGGGGCCGGTCTTGAAGAACGGCGGCGGCGAGTATTCCATCTAGGTTTCAAGTCTCAGGTTTCAAGTTTCAAGTTGGGTGCAGCCCCCAAGGACACCGACTTTAACCTGAAACTTGCAACTTGAGACCTGAAACTGGCGTATCAGTCGTTGGTGAAGATGCTCGCCAGCCGCTCGACCCTTTCGAGCGCCTTGCCGGACCCGCGTACGACGCAGGTGAGCGGGTCTTCCGCGACGATCACCGGCAGCCCGGTCTCCTCCATCAACAGGCGGTCGATGTCGCGCAGTAACGCACCTCCGCCGGTGATCACCATGCCCTTCTCGGCGATATCGGCAGCGAGCTCGGGCGGCGTCTGCTCGAGCGCGGACTTGACGGCGGAAACAATCGCGTTGAGAGGCTCGGTCAGCGCCTCCAGGATTTCATTCGAGGAGATCGTGAAGCTCCTCGGGATGCCCTCGGCGAGATTGCGCCCCTTCACCTCCTTCTCGCGCACTTCCGAGCCGGGGAAAGCGGAGCCGATTTCCTTCTTGATATGCTCGGCGGTGGTCTCCCCGATCAACATGCCGTAGTTGCGGCGGATATAGTTGATGATCGCCTCGTCCATCTTGTCGCCGCCGACGCGCACCGAGCCCTTGTAGACCAGGCCGCCGAGCGAGATTACCCCCACTTCCGTGGTGCCGCCGCCGATGTCCACCACCATCGAACCGGTCGGTTCGCCCACCGGCAGGTCGGCGCCGATCGCCGCCGCCATCGGCTCCTCGATCAGATAGACGCTGGAGGCGCCGGCTCCGATCGCGGACTCGCGGATCGCGCGCCGCTCGACCTGGGTAGAGCCGCACGGCACGCAGATGATCATGCGCGGGCTCGGCTTGAAAAACCGCGTGTTGTGCACCTTCCTGATGAAGTGCTTCAACATCTGCTCGGTGACGGTGAAGTCGGCGATGACGCCGTCCTTCATCGGGCGGATGGCGGAAATGTTGCCGGGCGTGCGACCGAGCATCTGTTTCGCCGCAAGCCCGACCTCCTGGATCACCTTCTTGCCGTTGGGCCCGCCTTCCTGGCGGATCGCGACCACCGAAGGCTCATCGAGTACGACGCCTTTGCCGCGCACGTATATCAGCGTGTTGGCGGTGCCGAGATCGATCGCCAGGTCGTCGTTAAAGTAGCTGCTTAAGAAACCCAACATAACGCTTTCCACCCAAAGGGATTTGGCCTAACGGCTCGGACGGTTATGATACCCTATGCAGCCTCGATTTTTAAGGCTTTTGTCTACGGGGTGACATGGCTTTGACTCTGGAGGACGTGAAGCGCGTCGCCGACCTCGCACGGATCGCGATCGACGAGGCGGAAGCGCGCGCGGTGCTGTCGCAATTGAACGACGTTTTCAAGCTCATCGCCGAGATGCAGGCGGTGGACACGCGGGGCGTTGCGCCGATGTCGCACGCGCTCGACGTGGTGCAGCGGCTGCGCGAGGACTCCGTCACGGAATCCGACCGGCACGTCCTCTTCCAGTCGGTCGCCCCCCAGGTGGAAAGCGGTCTCTACCTCGTGCCCAAGGTGCTTGAGTAACGCGGGGCGCGAGCGGGGCGTAATGCACAACGCAACTCTCAAGAGCCTCTCCGTCAGCCTCGCCGCCCGCGCTTTCTCCAGCGTCGAGCTGACGCGGCATTTCGTAAACCGGATCAACCGGTTAAATCCGAAGTACAACTGCTTCATCACGCTCGATGCCGAACGCAGCCTCGAGCAGGCCGAGGCGGCGGACCGGATGCGTTCGGCGGGGAGGGCGCAGCCGCTCACCGGCATCCCCATCGCCCAGAAGGACATCTTTTGCGCCCAGGGGTGGCTGACCACCTGCGGCTCGAAGATACTGTCCAACTTCACCTCCCCCTATGACGCCCATGTCGTGGAGCGGCTCAACGCGGCGGGCGCGGTCACCCTCGGCAAGACCAATATGGACGAGTTCGCCATGGGCTCGTCGAGCGAGACCTCGTATTACGGGCCGGTACGCAACCCCTGGGACGTGGACAAAGTGCCGGGAGGCAGCTCCGGCGGCTCGGCTGCGGCGGTGGCCGCGCGGCTCGCCCCGGGCGCGATCGGCACCGATACCGGCGGCTCGATCCGCCAGCCGGCGGCGCTCTCGGGCATCTGCGGGTTGAAGCCGACCTACGGCGTGGTGTCGCGCTACGGCATGATCGCCTTCGCCTCGAGCCTCGACCAGGGCGGGCCGATGGCGCGCAGCGCCGAGGACCTCGCGTTGCTGCTCAACGTCATGGCGGGCTTCGACCCGCGCGACTCCACCTCGCTCGAGCGGGAGCACGAGGACTACACGCGCGAGCTGGGCAAGCCGCTGAAGGGGCTGAAGATCGGCCTGCCGCAGGAATTCTTCGCCGCAGGCGCCGCGCCCGGCGTGGTCAAGGCGGTGGAGGCGGCGGTGGCGGAGTTCAGGAAGATCGGTGCCGAAACGGTCGAGGTGAGCCTCCCGAACATGAAGCTCTCGGTGCCGGTGTACTACGTGCTGGCGCCGGCGGAAGCCTCAAGCAATCTCGCGCGCTACGACGGGGTGCGCTACGGCTACCGCGCGCCGGAGTATTCCGATCTCATGGACATGTACCGCAAGACCCGCTCGCACGGATTCGGGCCGGAAGTGAAAAGACGCATCCTCATCGGCACCTACGTGCTCTCGCACGGCTACTACGACGCCTATTACATCCAGGCGCAGCGGGTGCGAAGCCTGATCGCGCGGGACTTTGCGGAGGTGTTCAAGCGCTGCGACGTGATCATGGGGCCGACCAGCCCCACCACGGCGTTCCGCATCGGCGAGAAGATGGGCGACCCGGTACAGATGTATCTCAACGACATTTATACCATTCCGGCGAATCTCGCCGGGCTGCCGGGCCTCTCCATCCCCTGCGGCAGCGACGCAACGGGGCTGCCGGTGGGGCTGCAGATCGTCGGCAACTACTTTGCGGAAGCGAAGATGCTCGGCATCGCCCATCAATACCAGCTTGCGACCGACTGGCACCTTCGCATCCCACCGGGATGCGAAGCATGAAGCGAAAGGAGATAGAAGAGAGGGGAGAGGCGTCACATCTGTAGTGCGAGGATAAGGTTATTGCACCTCTCTCCTCTCGCCTCTCTCCTCTCCGACGCAGATAATGAAGTGGGAAATCGTCATCGGGCTGGAGACCCATGCGCAGCTCAACACGCGCTCGAAGATGTTCTCCGGCGCGTCGACGGCATTCGGCGCCGCGCCCAACACCCAGGCGTGCGCGGTCGACATCGCGCTGCCGGGCGTGCTGCCGGTGGCCAACCGCGAGGCCGTGGCGAAGGCGGTGCGCTTCGGGCTGGCGGTAAACGGCAATAGTCCGGCGAACATCAACCGGCGCTCCATTTTCGCCCGCAAGAATTATTTTTACCCCGACCTTCCCAAGGGCTACCAGATCAGCCAGTACGAGACGCCGATCGTGAAGGGCGGCTCGATCCCGATCGTCGTGGAGGGGAGGGAGAAGAAGGTGCGGCTTACCCGGGCGCACCTCGAGGAAGACGCCGGCAAGTCGCTGCATGAGGGCTTCCACGATCTCACCGGAATTGACCTCAACCGCGCCGGGACACCGCTCCTCGAGATCGTCTCCGAGCCGGACATGCGCTCGGCACAGGAGGCGGTCGCTTACGCAAAGGCGCTGCACAAGCTGGTGGTGGAGGAAATCGAGATCTGCGACGGCAACATGCAGGAAGGGTCGTTCCGCTGCGACGCCAACGTCTCGGTGCGGCCGGCGGGGTCGGAGAAGCTCGGCACGCGCTGCGAGATCAAGAACCTCAACTCGTTCCGCTTCCTCGAGCGCGCGATCGAGTTCGAGGCGAAGCGGCAGATCGGGATCCTGGAGGACGGCGGAAAGATCGAGCAGGAGACGCGCCTCTACGACGCGGACCGCGACGAGACGCGCTCGATGCGCACCAAGGAGGAGGCGCACGACTACCGCTATTTCCCCGACCCGGACCTCTTGCCGCTGGAGGTGCCTGACGAGTGGATAGCGGAAATCGGAAAATCGATGCAGAAATCTCTTGCGGACCAGCGTGCCGAGCTTGTCAAGTTTGGCGTTTCGCCGCAACACGCAGACCAATTGACAGGCGACCGTGCAACTTCGACGTTTGCACTGGAATCCTTGAGTGGCACCTTGCCGGCGCAAGCCCCGGTAATCGCAAATCTCATATTGGGCCCGCTTAGAGCGAAGCTCAATGAGGAACAACTGGATTTCGGAAAGAGTAAGGTGACTTCCGATCAGCTCAAGCGGCTATCCGGACGCGTAGTTGACGGAACAGTTTCTATCACTGCGGCAAGTTCCGTAGTGCTCCCCGCGATGTGGGCTGGCGAAGGCGACGCGGACGCCATCATCGAGAAGCGCGGGCTGAGGCAGATCTCGGACAGCGGCGAGCTGGAGAGAATCTGCGATCAGGTGATCGCGGAAAACGCGCGGCAGGTTGCGGATTACCGGAACGGGAAAGAAAAGGCCTTCAACTCGCTGGTGGGGCAGGTGATGAAGCTCACCCGGGGCAAGGCCAACCCCCAGCAGGTGACCGAGATTCTGAAACGGAAGCTAGCGGGAAGCTAGGAAGAACTCGTCACTCCCGCGGAGGCGGGAGTCCAGAGACACTGCCGGTAATCGCGGCGGCTGTTTGCTAGATTCCCGCGTTCGCGGGAATGACGGATCATTTTTTCGCGGGCGCCGCCTGTGCGGTTGCGCCTCCGACCTCCAGGTAGCGCCGCTTGGTCTCCGCGTAGCGCGCGGTGATGTCTTCTTTCTCCTTGTTCTTGGTGTTGATGCTCTTCTCGAGCTTGGCCATTTCGGCTTCCGCGCGCGCGACCTCGTCCCGAACCGCATCGGAGGGTTTCCTCGCCTTTTCGGCCGACTCGAGGCGCTTCCGGGCATCGTCGCGGCGGCTCGCCGCGCCCTTGTGCAATCCCTCGAACTGCCCGATCAGACGGTCCACCTCCCGCAGCTCGCGATCGCGCCGCTGGTCGATCTCCCGGTCGTTGGCGTAGGTGTTGAGGAGCACCATGTCCTTGCGCCGCTGCTCGGCCAGACGCTTCTTCTCCTCTTCCATCTGCTGCGCCTTCGCCGCTTCCTGTGCCTTGCGCCGGGCCTCCTCTTCGGCCGTTTCCGTCGTCTTGCGCGTCACGCCGCGGCGGTCGAGCTCTTTCGTTGCGCTGTCCTGGTACTCCGGCGGCACTTTGTCCCCGCAGCCGATGACCTTGCCCGCGCTGTCCTTCCAGCAGACGATGCGGCCCTTGGACTGCGCCATGGCCGCTTGACCGAAGACGGCCGCGAGCGCGAGGGCAAGCGCCGCGGCGAGAACTGCTCGGGTGCTATCGGGCATTGGCCGTGACTCCATACTGGTCGCGATAACGGCCGACCGCCGCGAGCTGCTGCGCATGCTGCGGCTCGGCCCTGAGGTACGCCATCAAATCGTCAAGCGTGGCGATGCTGATCACCGGAATATTATAGTTCGCGCGCACTTCCTGCACCGCGGACAAATTCCCGCTTCCGCGCTCCATGCGGTCGAGGGCGATCACCACCCCGCAGGGAATGGCGTTCGACGCCCGTATCAGGTCGACGGACTGGCGCACCGAGGTGCCGGCCGATATCACGTCGTCCACGATCAGCACCCGGCCGGCGAGCGGTGCCCCGATCACGGAGCCGCCCTCTCCGTGATCTTTTTCCTCCTTGCGGTTGAAGCTGTAGCGCACGTTGCGCCCCGCGTCCGCCAGCGCGATGGCGACCGCCGCCACCAGCGGAATGCCCTTGTAGGCGGGGCCGAACAGCATGTCGAAGGCGATGCCCGCCGCGCCGATGGCTTTCGCGTAGAATTGCGCGAGGCTCTTCAGCGCCGCGCCGTCATAGAACAGCCCGGCATCGAAGAAATACGGTGTGAGGCGCCCCGCCTTGGTCCTGAACTCGCCGAAGCGCAGCACCTTCTGCACGACGGTGAAGCGGATGAACTCCTGCCGGAAATCCATGAGTCGTGTCGAGAATCATAACACTTAATCTCAACGGCATCCGCTCCGCCGCGCGCCGGGACTTCTTCAAGTGGATGGCGCGCCAGCGGGCCGACGTGGTGTGCGTGCAGGAGCTGAAGGCGCAGGCCGCCGACCTGACGGACGAGATGCGCGCGCCGGGCGGTCTCCGCGGCCATTTCCACCACGCGGAGAAGAAGGGCTACAGCGGCGTGGGCCTCTACTGCCGGAACGCGCCCGACCGCGTGATCGGGGGCATCGGCAACCGCGAGGTGGACAGCGAGGGCCGCTACCTGCGCGCGGATTTCGGGCCGGTGAGCGTCGTTTCCGTCTATCTTCCCTCGGGCTCCAGCGGCGCGCACCGCCAGCAGGCGAAGTTCCGTTTCATGGACATTTTCCTTCCGCACCTGAAAACGCTCGCGGCGGAAGGCCGGGAGATTCTCCTCTGCGGCGACTGGAACATCGCGCACAAGGAGATCGACCTCAAGAACTGGCGCTCGAACCAGAAGAATTCCGGCTTCCTGCCCGAGGAGCGCGCATGGTTGACGCGCGTGTTCGACGAGCTGGGATGGGTGGACGTCTATCGCAGGCTGTATCCGAACGCGACCGGGGCGGCCTACACGTGGTGGAGCAACCGCGGGCAGGCCTGGGCGAAGAACGTGGGCTGGCGCATCGATTACCATATCGCCACGCCGCGGCTCGCCGCGACGGCGAAGCGCGCGGCGATCTACAAGGCGAAGCGCTTCTCGGACCACGCGCCGCTCACGATCGACTATGACCGCCCACTGGCTTAGCGGAATCAGCAGCCGGCTGCCGGAGGGAGTCAGACCGTATTGCGAGCCCGCGCCGCTCGCGGCGCTCGTCCTCGGCATCTCCTCCGGCTTCACCTTCGCGATGATCGGCGCCACCCTTACCACGCGCCTCGCCCAGCACGGCATCAGCAAGTCCGCGGTGACCGCCTTTGCTCTCACCATACTCGCCTACAACCTCAAGTTCCTCTGGGCGCCGGTCGTCGACAACGTCCGGCTGCCGGTGATCGGCCGCTACGGGCAGCGGCGCAGCTGGCTGTGGCTCGTCGGCGTGCTGGTGATGGTCGCCGTCGCCTTTCTCGGCATCTCCGATCCCGGAGAGTCGATTTATATCGTCGCGATCGCCGCGATCGCCATGGGTGTCGCCGGCGCCACCTTCGACATCATCATCGACGCCTACCGCATCGAGCTGCTCGAGCCGCGCCAGCTCGGCGCCGGCTCCGGCATGTCGCAATACGGATGGCGCATCGGCGCGGCGGCGGCCGGTGCCCTGGCCCTGATCCTCGCCGCTCGGGTGGGCTGGACCGCCGCCTATTTCGCCTGCGCCGCCTTTGCGTTGCCGGCCATGCTGGTCGGCGTGCTCATGGGCGAGCCGGCCCGGCACCGCGAGCCGGAGAAGCCGCGCGGGGTTCTCGGGGCCGTCGTCGCCTATTTCAGCCCGCTCACCGAGTTCATCCGGCGCCAGGGGGCGCTCGCCGTGCTGCTCTTCGTGCTCGTGCACAAGATCGGCGACACCCTCGCCAACCTCACGCTGCGCCTGCTGTTCCAGGACCTCGGCTTCACCAACGACGAGGTGGCTTTCTACGACGTCGGGGTCGGCTTCGTCGCGCTGCTGATCGGGATCTTCGTCGGCGGCATCATCTACGCGCGGATGGGCATGAAGCGCTCGGTCCTGGTGAGCCTTGTCCTGATGGCGGTGTCGAATCTCAGCTTCGCCGCGCTCGCAGCGGCCGGCCACACCAATCTCGGCATGGCCGCGGCGGTCGGCTTCGAAAATTTCGCCAGCGGGATCGGCGGCGTGACGGTCGTCGCCTACCTCTCCGCGCTGTGCAACCTGCGCTTCACCGCCACCCAGTACGCGCTGCTCTCCGCCCTGGCGAGCATCGCTGGCCGGTTCCTGACCGGAACGACCGCGGGAGCGATGATCGAGGCCATGGGCTACGTCAACTACTACCTGCTGACCACGGTGGTCGCGCTGCCCGGCGTGATCCTCTTCTGGTACATGATCCGCTCGGGGCTCGCCGACCTGTCGATCGGCACGGCGGGCATCGAAAAGGCGTCAGGAACCTTTTCGCGGCAGGGCGGAAAAGGTTCCTGACACCTTTTCAGCAGTCCGTCACGCTCTCTGAAAGCGGTACACCGCGAGCGCCCCGCGCAGGTTCGAAAGCCACCCGATCCTGCGCCCGTTGGTGATCACGGTGCGCTCGAGGATGCGCACGCCGTGGGTGCGGCAGAAGTCCTCGAAATCGATGATCGTGCACAGGTGGACGTTCGGCGTTTCGTACCACTGGAACGGGAGGTTGTCGGAGACCGGCATGTGACCGCCGAAGACCTGAAGGCGGTTCCTCCAGTAGCCGAAATTGGGGAAGGTGACGATGCCCTCGCGCCCGACCCGCAGCATGTCGCGGACGATGCGCTCGCTGTTCTTCACCGCTTGCAGCGTCTGCGACAGGATCACGTAGTCAAACGACTGGCTCTCGAAATCGGACAGCCCGCGCTCGAGGTCGCTCTGGATCACGTTGACCCCGTTCTTCACGCACGCCGCGACGCCGTCGTCGTCGATCTCCACCCCGTAGCCGGTGACGCGGCGGCTCTCCCGCAGGTAGCGGAGCAGCCCCCCGTCGCCGCAGCCGAGGTCGAGCGCGGAGGACTCCATGCGGACCCAGCCGGCGATCGCGGCGAAGTCCGGGCGCTGCGCGATGGTCCCGTTGCCGTTCGTCACGCCCCGACCTCCTTTCCCACGCGGTCGAAATAGGCCGCGACCAGGCGGTGGTAGCGCGGGTCCTCGAGCAGGAACGCATCGTGCCCGTGCGGCGCGTCGATCTCCGCGTAGGTGACGTCGCGACGGTTGTGGAGCAGCGCCTTCACGATCTCGCGCGAGCGCTCGGGCGAGAAGCGCCAGTCCGTGGTGAACGAGATGACGAGGAACTTCGCGACGGCCGGAGCGAGCGCCTTCGCCAGATTCCCGCCGTGCTCCAGCGCGGGATCGAAGTAGTCGAGCACCTTGGTGATGCGCAGATACGTGTTGGCGTCGAAATACTCCGAGAACTTGTGGCCCTGGTGGCGGAGGTAGGACTCGATCTCGAACTCGGTGTCGAACGTATAGTTGAGCCTGCCGTTCTTCAGCTGCCGGCCGAATTTGGCCGCCATCTCGTCGTCCGAGAGGTAGGTGATGTGCCCGATCATCCGCGCGACCCGCAGGCCGCGCGAAGGCTGTGCGTTGTGCTCGTAGTAGTGCCCATCGTGGAAATCCGGATCGGTAATGATCGCCTGGCGCGCGACCTCGTTGAAGGCGATGTTCTGCGCCGAGAGATTGGGCGCGCACGCGATCACGATCGAGTGGCGCACGCGCTCCGGGAAGCTCAGCGTCCACTGCAGGGCCTGCATCGCGCCGAGGCTGCCGCCGATCACGGCGGCAAAGCGCGGGATGCCGAGATGGTCCGCGAGCCGCGCCTGGGTCGCGACCCAGTCCTCCACCGTCACCACCGGGAAGTCCGCGCCCCACGGCTTGCCGGTCCGGGGGTTCAGGCTCTTCGGCCCGGTCGAGCCGTGACAGCCGCCGAGATTGTTCACGCCGATGACGAAGAAGCGGCTGGTATCGAGCGGTTTGCCGGGGCCGATCATGTTGTCCCACCAGCCGACGTTGTGCGGATCGTCCGCGTAGTGGCCGGCGACATGGTGGGCGGCGTTAAGGGCGTGGCACACCAGCACCGCGTTGGACCGCTCGGGGTTGAGGGTCCCGTAGGTCTCGTAGACGAGCTCGTACTCGTCCACCACCGCCCCGCTCTTGAGCCTGACCGGCTCGCTGAATCTGGCGGTCTGCGGGGTAACGATGCCTACCGATTTCGATTCGATGCCCGTGTCCATGAAAACAAAAAACCCGGCGGGCTTGCGCGGGCCGGGTCGGAAAAAACTGGAACGTTTTCTCTTTAGCCGGATTTATAACGCGCCCGCAAGCTGAATATCAAATCGGCGCGGCTGAAAGCGGAGGGAACGTTACCCGCCCCGGCGGGTAATGTCAAATCGCCGCCGACTCGCCGGGGTGCTAGCTGTTGAGCTTGTCGAGCAGGGCGTGGAGCTTCCCGGGATCGCTGGCGCGCAGCATTTTCTGCGCGAGCGGCTTGAGCCGCGAGTAGCTCGACTTGAGGATGATCTGCTTCACGTCGAGAAGATGCGCGGTGTGCATCGAGTACTGGCGCAGACCGAAAGCGAGGAGAAGGCGCGTCATCGCGACATCGCCGGCCATCTCGCCGCACAGCGCGACCGGCACCTTGGCGCGGTCGGCAGTCCGGATGATGCCGGCGAGGAGGTTCAGCACCGCGGGGTGCAGGGGATCGTAGAGGTGCGCCACCGTATCGTCGGTGCGGTCGATCGCGAGCGTGTACTGGATGAGGTCGTTGGTGCCGATCGAAAGGAAGTCGAGCTTGCGGATGAACATGCCGATCGCAAGCGCGGCCGCCGGCACCTCGATCATGCCGCCCACCTTGACCTCGGGATCGTAGGGAATGCCCTGTTCGTCGAGGCTCGTCTGCGCGCGCTGGATCAACTCGAGCGTCTGGTCGATTTCCGCCGCGGTCGCGAGCATGGGGATCAGGATGTTGACCTTGCCGTAGTGGGAGGCGCGCAGCATGGCGCGCAGCTGCGTCACGAAGCGTTGCGGCTCGGTCAGGCACAGCCGGATTGCGCGCAGCCCGAGCGCCGGGTTGGTGATGACGCGCTGCGCCTCCTGGTCCTTGTCGGCGCCGAGGTCGTAGGTGCGGATGGTGACCGGCATGCCCTCCATCTCCTGCGCGACCTTGCGGTAGGCCTCGAACTGCTCGTCCTCGTCCGGGAGATCGGGACGATTGAGAAAGAGGAATTCGCTGCGGAAGAGGCCGATGCCGGTGGCCCCGTTGGCCTGCGCTTCCAAGACGTCCGCCGGGAGCTCGATGTTGGCCTGCAGCTCCACCGCGACGCCATCGAGCGTGACCGCGCGCCGACCCTTCAGGCGCCGCAGCTTCTGGCGCTCGAGGTCGAACTGCTGCTGCAGCCGCTGGTACTCGGCGAGCACCGGCTCGTCGGGGGCGACGATCACCACGCCCTGGGTGCCGTCCACGATGAGGAGCTCGTGCTCGCGGATCATCTGCCAAGCGTGGTGCAGGGCGACGATCGAGGGGATCGCGAGGCTGCGCGCGACGACGGCGGTATGCGAGGTCGTGCCGCCGAGGTCGGTGATGAAGCTCGCGAAGCGGTGCTGCTTGAACTGCACCACGTCGGCGGGGGAGAGATCGTGCGCGACCAGGATCAGGTTGCGCTCGGAATCCGCCTGCAGCGGCGGCGGCACGTAGCCGGGCTGCCCGGAGAGCGCCTTCATCACGCGCTCGGCGACCTGGACGACGTCGGCCTTGCGCTCGCGCAGGTAGCCGTCGACGATCTCGTCGAAGCGGGCGACCAGGGCGTCGGTCTGCAGCTTCAACGCCCACTCGGCGTTGCAATTCTCGGTCTCGATGATCCGGCGCGGCGCCACCGACAGGGTGGAGTCGGCGAGGATCATCTGGTGCAGGCTGATGAACGCGCTGATTTCCGGCGGGGCGGTGGCCGGGACGCTCGCGCGCAGCTCCTCGAACTCCGCGCGCACCTGCCTCACCGCCGCGTCGAAGCGGGTGGACTCCTCCGCGGCCTGGTGCGGGGGCACTTCGTAGCGCGGCACCTCCAGCCCGGCGTGCGACAGCAGGTGCGCGTGCCCGATCGCGATCCCGCCGGAGACGCCGATGCCGTGAATCGTGAAGCTCACCTACTCGCCTTCCTCAAACCGGCCTGCGATCAACCGGGTCACCGCGGCCAGGGCCTCCTTTTCGTCGGGTCCGTCGGTTTCCACCAGGAGCGTGGCGCCCCTGGCCGCCGCCAGCATCATGACCCCCATGATGCTCTTGGCGTTGACGCGGCGGCCGTTGCGGCTTATCCAGACATGCGACTTGAAGCGGCCGGCAACCTGCGTCAGCTTGGCCGATGCCCGGGCGTGCAGGCCGAGCTTGTTGATGATCTCAACTTCTTGTTGCAGCATTATTGACGACCAGCGCCGGGGCGGGGATGCGCACCACGCCCTCGCAGCCGCCGCTCACGGCCTTGGTGACGGCGGTGGCGAGCGGCTTGTCGCGGTAGTTCAGGACCCGGATCAGCATCGGCAGGTTCACCCCCGCCACGCCCTCGACCTTGCCGGGAACGAGGAGCTTGGCGGCAATATTCGCGGGCGAGCCGCCGTACATGTCCGAGAGGATCAGCACGCCGTCGCCCTCATCGAGCTCCTTCACGAGCTTGCGCGCGAGCGGCAGCATCTGCATGGGGTCGTCCTGCGCGGTGATGGAGAGCTGCCGCAGCCGTGTGGGCCGCCGGTTGAGCACGTGGCTCGCGCAGTGGATCAGGCTCTCGCCGAGCGTGCCGTGGGAGATGATCAGGATTCCGATCATATAGGGGGGTTAGGGGCCGGTAACGAAACCGCAATATTCTACTCTCCCGCGCCGCACAACGCAGTTGCGCCGGCTCGCGGGGCAACCGGAGTTCCCCTCCTGCCGGAGGGTGAGCCGGGAATTCGAGGACCATGTGTCCGAGCCGGCGAACGACCGCCGCGATGCAGCGCGGCGGGACGGGCGGGGTGCGCCCGAAGGGTGCGGGGTGGTGGGTGGAGCAGCTACCGCAAGGAAGTCACGTTGAACATGGCTACCGGCCGGTGGAATCCCCTCAGCACGGCTTCCCCCGCCGGCTCCGCGGCAACGGCGTTCTCGATCTTCCCGTACACCCGCTGCGTTACCAGGACCTGGCCGGTCTTCGCTTCCGAGCACAGGCGGGCCGACAGGTTGCAGACGGGGCCGATCGCGCCGTAATCGCGCCGGCCCTCGAAGCCGATCGCGCCCATCGTCGCGTAGCCGTTCGCGACGCCGACGCCGAATCCCAGCTCGTGGCCGCGCTTCTTCCATGTGAGGGAGAGCTTGCCGACGGCGTCGCGCATGTCGAGCGCCATGCGCACCGCCGCGAGCTCGGGCTCGGCGACCGGCACCGGGTCGTTGAACAGGATCATCACGCCGTCGCCGGCGAAGTGCTCGATGGTGCCCTCGTGCTTGGTGACGATCGCGCCCAGCGTCGCATGATAATCGCGCAGCACGCCCATGACCTCTTCCGGCTCGGCGGAATCCCCGAACGCGGTGAAGCCGCGCAAATCGGTGAAAACCACGGTGATCTCGCGGCGGTGGGTCTGGAGGGGATCGTCCACCTCACCTGAAAGGATCAGCTCGCCAATCTTGGGCGAGACGAAGCGCTTGAGCCGTGACAGCCGCTCCAGTTGCGACACCTGGTCGCGCACGCGCTCCTCGAGCTTCGCGTTCCACGAGCGCAACTCGTCCGCCTGGCGCTTGACCTCGTCCTGCAGCGCTTTTACGCGCAGCAGCGACTTTACCCGTGCGAACAGCTCCGCCTGGTTGACCGGCTTGTTGAGGAAGTCGTCGGCGCCCGCCTCGATGCCCTTGACGCGCTCCTGCTGCGGATCGAGCGACGTGCAGAGCACGATCGGCAGCAAGGCGGTGCGCGGGTCCTCGCGGACCTTGCGGCAGACGTCGTAGCCCGACACCCCCGGCATCATGACATCCAGCAGCACCAGGTCAGGCTTCTCCGCGGCAACCTTGGCGAGCGCCTCCTCGCCGTTCACCGCGGTCACGACGGCGTAACCCTTCACCGTCAGCAGATCGGTGAGCAGCTTCACGTTCTGCGGCGTGTCGTCCACCACCAGGATCTTCGCCGCCGCGCTCATGCCTTCTCCGTCCGCAGCGCCCGCTGCACGGTGTCGAAGAGGGCGCGCAGGTTGACCGGCTTCTCGATGAAGCCGTCGAAGCCGGCGCTCATGATCTGCTGCCGGTCATGCTGCATGACCGAAGCGGTGATGGCGATCACGGGAATCTTCGCCGTCGCCGGCGCGGCGCGCAGCGCCTTCAGCGCTTCGATGCCGTTCATCCCGGGAAGCTGGATGTCCATGAGAATGAGATCAGGCTTGCGCTCGCGGGCAATCTTCAGCCCGTCCTCGGCGGTTCCGGCCTCGAGCGTTTGATAGCCCTTCACCTGGAGCACGTCGCGCACCAGCTTCAGGTTCTTCTCGTTGTCTTCGACGATCAGTATGAGGCTCATCGGTCAATTCCTATTCAATGGGATGGTGAAGGCAAAAGTCGATCCTTTCCCCAATTCGCTCTTCAGCCAGATCTTGCCGCCGTGCAGCTCCACTAACCGGCGCGTGAGGGCGAGCCCAAGGCCCGTTCCCTCCTGCTTCCCGGCGGCTTTGCGGCCGACCTGGCGGAATTCCTCGAACAGAGTTGCCTGATCCTCCGGCGCGATGCCGGTGCCCGTGTCTTTCACCGAGATCTCGGCCAATGCATCGTTGCGGTGGGCATCCACTTCGACGCGCCCGCCGTCCGGCGTGAACTTGACCGCGTTGGAGAGCAGGTTCAGCACGATCTGCTTCACCTTGCGCTCGTCGGCGCGGATAGGTCCCAGCTTCTCGTCCACTCGGAGCTCGAGCACGATGCCGTGGTTCTGCGCGCGTTCCCGCACCAGGGTCATCGCGTTCCGCAGCGCCGCGGGCAGATCGAACTCGGAGAGTTCCAGCTCCATGCGCCCGGCCTCGACCTTGGCGAGGTCCAGGATGTCGTTGATGAGCGAGAGCAGGTGCTGGCCGGAGGAGTGGATGTCGCGCAGGTATTCATCCTGCTTGGCGTTGACTTCGCCGAACATCCGCGCGGTCAGCGCCTCGGAGAAGCCGATGATGGCGTTCAACGGCGTCCTCAGCTCGTGCGACATGTGCGCCAGGAAATCCGACTTGTGCCTGCTGGCCACCTCGAGCTGGCGGCTCTTTTCCTGGATCTCCTTGAACAGCCGCACGTTCTCGATCGCGATCGTGGCTTGGTGCGCAAATATCTTGACCAGCTCGATCTGCTTCGGGGTAAATGGTCGGACTTCCGTCCGGCGCATGAGAATGGCGCCGAACGCCTTCCCTTCCCGCACCAGCGGCACCGCGAGCATGGTCCGATTCCCGAATTCGCGTTGTGGCTCTCGTGCATCGGGAAACTCATCGAATGCAACGACGATGTCTTCGATGTGTATTACTGCTTGGTCGATGATCGCGCGGCCCACGACGAAGCCCCTTCGCAACGGCCTGCGCGGGATGGCCCCTTTCGACGCGCCGAAGCCGGTCACGTACTTCACGGCGTCTCCATCCACGAGGAAGAGGCGAGCGTCCGGCGCGTCGCACAGTTGCGCGGCGCGATGCGTTACGGATTCCAGAACCGGCATTACGTCGGTCGGACTGTCACTGATCACGCGCAGGATCTCCGCAGTCGCCGTCTGCTGCTCCAGCGCTTCCGTGATCTCGGCATTGCGCGCCTCGAGCTCCTTGAACAGCCGCACGTTTTCGATCGCGATGACGGCTTGGCTGGCGAACGTCTTCAGCAGCGCGACCTGCTTCTCGGTGAACAGCCCCGGCGCTGCGCGAGTTACGGCTATTGCCCCGATCGCATTTCCTTCCCGCAGCATTGGCGCAACCATGATCGCGCGATAGCCTCTTTGTGCGGCCCGTTGCTTGGTGTCTTCACTGACCCAGTCCTCGGCGGGTACGTCCGGCACCTGCACCACTTCCCGCCGGAGAATGGACCGGCTCGTGATGTATCGATCGCTGTTGAGTGGATTGGAAATGGCTGCGGGCAGGCTCAGCGTGCTCGCCACCAGCTCGACTCGATCGCCTTTCACGAGACGGAGCGTTACGTCCAGTCCGCCAAACAGGTGAACGCCGCTTTTCACGATCGCGTCGAACACGGGCTGCACGTCAGTCGGCGAGCTGCTGATGACCTTCAGAATGTCCGCGGTCGCCGTCTGCTGCTCGAGCGCTTCCTTCGTTTCATTGAACAGGCGCACGTTTTCGATTGCGATGACAGCCTGCGCGGCGAAGGTTTCCAGGAGCCTGATCTGTTTGTCGGAGAACGGGTTCATTTCCCGGCGGCGCATCACGATGGCGCCGACGGCCGTTTCCTCGCGCAGCAAGGGCGCGGCAAGTATGGTGCGGTGTGGACCACCCCCCCGTTGCGTAGATGGGGAGTCCGGGTACTCATCGCGTATACGAGGTTCGCGAGTATCCTCGATGTGGATCGTCCGGCGCTCGCGGATGGCGCGGCCGGTGAAGGTTCCCGCCGTTATGGGGACGGTTTCGCGACCCGGTAGTATGGGCAACGGACCAAAATGTGCCACCACACGCTGCACGTTGCCTTCCACGCGCCGGATGACCACATCATTGGCGCCGCAAAGGCGTGCAGCGCTTTCTGCAAGCGCATTGAGCACCGGCAGCATGTCGCCCGGCATTCGGCTCATGGCGCGGAGGATCTCGGCGGTTGCCACCTGCTGGTCGAGGGTCTCGCGCAACTCGCGCTTGCATTCTTCGAGCTCCCGGCGCAGGCGGGCCAGCTCCGGCGCGGCACTACGCGAGGAGACGCCAGCGGCGTTCTTCCGTTTACGGATCCCGGAGTTTCGGGCGGTTGTGTTTCGCTTGCGCGACACGATTTTCTTGCCTAGCTGCTCAGCGGCAGCGTGAAGGTGAAGGTCGAGCCCTTGCCCGGCGCGCTCTTCACCCAGATCTTCCCGCCGTGCAGCTCGACGAAACGGCGGGCGAGGGCGAGGCCGAGGCCCGTTCCCTCCTGCTTGACGGTGTAATCGCGCCCCACCTGGCGGAACTCCTCGAACACGGCATCCTGGTCCTGCTTCGCGATACCCACGCCGTTGTCCTTGACCGAGACCTCGACCGATTTGCCGTTCCGGCGGGCATCCACCTCCACGCGGCCGCCGTCGGGCGTGAACTTCACCGCGTTCGAGAGCAGGTTGAGCAGGATCTGCTTGAACTTGCGTTCGTCGGCGCGAATATCCTTGAGCTTCCTGTCCACGTGGAGCTTGAGCGTGATGCCGTGGTTCTGCGCGCGCTCGCGCACCAGCGTCATCGCGTTCTGCACCGCTGAGGACACGTCAAACTCCGACAATTCCAGCTCCATGCGCCCGGCCTCGACCTTGGAAAGATCGAGGATGTCGTTGATGAGCGAAAGCAGGTGCCGGCCCGAGGAGTGGATGTCCTTGAGATAGTCCTCCTGCTTCACGTTCATCTCGCCGAACATCTTCTCGAGCAGCGCCTCGGAGAAGCCGATGATCGCGTTCAACGGCGTTCTCAGCTCGTGCGACATGTTGGCGAGGAATTCCGACTTGTGCTTGTTCGCGGCCTCGAGCTGCCGGCTCTTGTCCTGGATCTCGTTGAAGAGGCGCACGTTCTCGATCGCGATCACCGCCTGGTCGGCGAAGCTGGTTACCAGCTCGACCTGCTTCTCGGTGAATGGCTTCACATCCTTTTCGCGCGTCAGAACGAAAACCCCGATCGGCTCGCCTTCGCGCAGCATCGGCACCGCAAGAACGGTCCGGAAGTCGCGGACTTTAGTGAGGTCGAGCCTGCTGTACTCCGGGTCGGCCAGAACATCCGGAATGTGTACCGGCCGGCGCTCGAGCACCGCGCGACCCAACGCGGACCCCCGGTCGGGACGTATGGGATGACGCTGCGCGTAAGCGAGATACTCCGGATTGGGTTCGAGGGCGCGCTCGATTACAGGCGCGTAGTTCCCATCCGTGTCCGCACGGGAGATCGTGGCGCGGTCGGCGTCGCACAGCCTGCGGGCGTTCTCGACCAGGCTCTCGAGCACGGGCTTGAGATCGAATGTGGAGCGGCTGATGACCTTCAGCACTTCGCTCGTTGCCGTTTGCCGCTCGAGTGCCTCGCTGATCTCCCGGAACAGCCGCACGTTCTCGATCGCGATCACCGCCTGGGCGGCAAAGGTCTCGAGGAGCTTGATCTGCTTGTCGGTGAACGGTGCGGGTGTCTCGCGCAATACGTTGATTGCGCCGATCGCGTTGTTTTCCCGCAACATCGGCGCTGCCAGAACTGCGCGGAAGCCCCTCAGGGCGGCCCTTTGCGCGAGCCGTGTGCCTTGATATTCCGGCGCGAGGACATCCGGGACCTGCACAACCTCCCGGCGCCGGATGGCACGGGAGCCGGGAACGCTTTCGTCGTCGAGCGGAATCGGAATGTCATCGAGGCTCTTCAATGTGCCCGCCACGTGCACGCTGTGGTCCCCCTTGACCAGCCGCAGTGTCACGTTCATGCCGCCAAACAGGTGAACGCCGCTTTTCACAATCGCATCGAACACGGGTTGCGTGTCGGTCGGGGAGCTGCTGATCACGCGCAGAATCTCGCTGATCACGGTCTGCTGCTCGAGAGCTTCCTTGGTCTCGTTGAAGAGGCGGACATTCTCGATCGCGATCACCGCTTGGTCCGCGAAGGTCTCCATGAGTTTGATCTGGTGATCGCTGAACTGTCCCGGCTCAGTGCGGGTAACGCCGATGGTCCCGATCGTGACGCCTTCGCGCAGCATCGGAACAGAAAGCTGGCTACGAATACCTCGCGCCACCACCACTGCCTTGAGTTCGGGCGACACCTCGGGGTCGTTCTCAAAATCGAAGATGTACGCCGGCTTCCTGGAAAGCGCTGCCTTGGTATGGGTGCCAGGAGACGAGAGCGGCCTGGGAAAACTGCTCTTCAGCGCCTCATTTCCCGCTTCACTGGTCGCGGTAAATGCCACAAGATGAAGCATGTCGCCGGCCAGCTGGGTGACGGACGACGCATGACCATCGAACAGGCGGATCGCACTTGCAGCAATCGCATCAAAAACCGGCTGCACATCCGAAGGCGAGCTGGCGATAACTTTGAGGATCTCCGCGGTCGCCGTCTGCCGCTCGAGCGCCTCCTTGGTCTCGTTGAAGAGCCGAGCATTTTCAATCGCGATCACGGCCTGCGCGGCGAAGGTTTCGAGGAGCTGGATCTGCTTTTCGGAGAACGGATCAACCTCCATACGGCGAATCGAAATGATGCCAATCGCGGTATCCCTGCGCACCAATGGCACGACGAGCATCGTCCGGTACCGTTCCGGGCCTTGATGCAGCAAGAACGGGGCTTCAGGGTACTCCTCACCCACGTGACGCTCGAGCACGTCGTGGATATGGATGGTCCGGCGCTCGAGAATGGCACGGCCGCCAACTGATCTCGGGGAAATTGTCATGTTTGCTGTCAGGACCGGGACCGGGCCGAGGTGGGCTGCAAGCCGCCCCACATTGCCTTCCACGCGGCGAATGAGGACGTCGTTCGCGGCGCATAGGCGCGCCGCGCTGGTTGCGATGGCGTCGAACACCGGCTGCACGTCGGTCGGCGAGCTGCTGATGACACGCAGGATTTCGGACATCGCGGTCTGCTGCTCGAGCGCCTCTTTCAGTTCGGCCGTGCGCTCCTCCACCTTGCGCTCGAGTCCGGCATAGAACGACTTCAGGTCGCCCGCCATCTTGTTGAACTGCTCGGAGAGCGCCTCTAGCTCGTCGCCGGTATGCACTTCGATGCGCTGGTCGAGCTGCCCTGCGCCGATCTGCGCCGCACCCCGCTGCAATGCCCGGATCGGACTGACCATGACCCGCGCGAGATACACGCTCGCCAGTATCGAGAGCACGAGGCCCGCAAGCAGCAGCAGGCCGATACGCAGGATGGACGCGTAGAGCGGCGCGAATGCTTCCGCGAGCGGCAGCTCGACGAACACCGTCCAGCTGAGCGTCGGAATCCCCGCGTGCGCCGTCAGCACGTCCTCGCCCTTGACGTTGCGGGCGATCGGCATGCTCGTGCCCTCGCCGCGGGTCAAGGCCGCGACCTGGGGCAGCTTCGAAAGATCCGTCTTCTGCAGCACGAGGCTGATGTCGGGGTGCGCGATCAGCGTGCCCTCCGAGTTCACGACGTACGCCAGCCCGGCCTTCCCGATCTGGATGCGCGAGACGACCTCCCACACAAACTTGAGGTTGACTTCGGCGACGGTGATGCCGCCCGCCGCCCCCCCGGCGGGCCGTGAGATCGTCATGTACGGCTCGGTTTCCTTGCGGAAATAGACCGGGCTGTACCAGGTCTTGCCGCCCTTGACGCCGGCAAACTTCGGATCCCTGGTGAAATCGGTGCCGGAGCCAACGACGTCCATCGCAAGCCGCGACACGCGCAATTGCTCGCGGCCGGACCGGTCGAGCCACGCCACCTCGGTGATCGCGGGCGTCTGGCGCAGCAGCTTCAGGTACTCGTAGCGGCGCTGCTCGATGACGTTGCCGCCGGCGGTGACCTGGGGCAGGGCGGTCCAGCCGAGCTGGTGCTCGATGTCGTTGATGTACTGCTCGATGCGCGTCGCGGCAGCGAGCGCCTTCTCGCGCTGCAGCGTGATCAGGTGATCCTGGTTCTCGCGGTAGGAGAAATAGAGGCTCGTGCCCCCGCTCGCGAGGAGGGCCGCGCTCACCAGGATGATGATGAACGCCGCGTACTTCGTGAACAGGCGCCAGCGCGGGGTCATTCGATCACCTCGTCGGCTCGCACAAGAACGGACTGCGGGATCGTAATCCCAAGAGTTCGAGCCACCCTTGCGTTGACCGATAGCTTCAGCCTTGTGGGGCGTTCGACCGGGAGATCCGCGGCGCGCTGCCCTTTTGCAATCCGATCAACGAGCCGTGCAGCCTCCCGTGCAACGTCAACATCGCTCGAGCCATAACTCAGCAGGGCATCCTGGGTCGCGACAGTTCGGCTGCTTACGACTGAGACAGCGCGCTCGCGGTGAACGTGCTCGATTACTTGCGCACTTACCAAGGAAACGGCGCCGCCCGGAACGACTAGAAGCCCGTCGAACTTGCCATGCGCACCGACGGCTTTCGAATCGAATTGCACATCCTCAACAAGCAATTCGAGGAGTGTTACTCGGAGCCGAGCTGCGGCTTCCCTTGCCCCCGCGAACCCTTGTCGCGGCGATGCGTCGCGGCGGTCGTATAACACGCCAATCCGGCGTGCCAGAGGCGCCACCTCCCGCATCAATTCAAGCCGCTTACCCATCAACTCCGGGTACTCAAACGTCATGCCTGTAATATTTCCGCCCGGACGGGCGAGACTGGCAACCAACCCGATGCGGACCGGATCGCCAGGAGTTATGAATACCACGGGTAACTCGGGAACAGCCTCGCGAACGATTCTGCTCAATTCCGTACCGACCACGAACGCAACACGCACTTCGTCGCGCTGGAGAGTCTTGGCGCTGGCCGCAGCACGCGTCTTGTCACCCCTCGTCACGCGCTGTTGGTGGACTATTAATTCGCTGTCGCGATGTCCAAGGTCGCGCAGACCCTGCCGCAAGCCGGCGAGCAGTTGGCTGTACCGTGGCTCCTCGTCCGGCGCTAGGAATCCAATGCGAACGACGTCCGCAGCTCGCATTTCGAACACAAGCAAGGTTGCGCTCACCAGCGCGATGATGAACGCCGCGTACTTCGCGAACAGGCGCCAGCGCGGGGTCATACGGTCAATCTGGCCTCGGGGACCTTGAACATGGCGTCACCAGCGTGCAGCGGCGACCGTGCGCAGACCACCAAGCAGCGTACGGGTGTCGGTGATGCCGAGCGCTGTCACGCAGCGCCGACGCCAATCCGCGCGCTCGAGCATTTTCGTCGCCGCGCGCTTCGCGTCGCGCGTTACGGCCTTGCCGTACACTGCCGTGGCAGTGGCAAGTCCCGCGCGCACCGGCTCCGTTCCCCAACGCGCCGCCATGAAGGCGAGATCGATCACGTCCCGCCCCAGCACCGATTCGTCGCCCCAGCGGTCGGCATTGGCGAGGAACTTCTCCGCGCAGCAGGAAGCTTCGTCGAGCGCCGCGACGGGAAGACCATTGACGATTCCACCGGCAAGCCCGATGCGGCCTTCCAGGATGATCTCGAGCTTGAGTTTCTCCCCTTCCACGTCCAGGAACGTGCGGATGCCGTAGCGGTCGGCTATCACTTCGCGCGCCAGCCTGAGCGGCGTCTTTGCGATGCTGCCGAGTGACGCGTCGCTCACGGTGGAGCGCAGCGCCCGGTAGCCTTCCCGGCTCGCGCACAAAAAGTCCACATCGGCCGATTCCCGGTATTCCCCGAGCCCGAGCACGATGCGCGTGCCGCCGCCGAAGTAGCATTCCGCGCGCGCAAGGAAATCGGCATCCAGCCCGCGGAGTGCGGCGAGCACTGTCCGGTGCCGGGCGCGTGCGGGCTCAGACATTGAGCACTCCGTTGCCGTAGCGCGCGGCGAGCCGCTCGACGAGCGCACGCTCCGCCGCCATCATGCGGCGCTGGTCCACCAGCCGCCAGTTGCGCTCGTACAGGCGGAACGCCTCCTCGGCGCCGAGATACCGGTCGCGGCGGTTCCAGCAGAGCGCCTTGAGGTTCTCGTACGCGGCAATCTCGATCAACGCATCGTCGAGCAGCCCGCGCAAGCGATGCGCGAATTCAGGTCGCGCCATGGCGGCGCGCACGCGCTCCGCGTCGCGCGCCGCGAGCTTGAGCGGGACGATCACCGTTCCGGCGTTCCGCTCGCGCGCGCGCTGCGCGCGCTTGGCGCGCCGCAACTGCTCGCTCCGCGAGTAGGGGCTCGTCTTCGGCCGCCCCGGCTGCCCGGTCCGGTTCGTCTTCATCGTCACAGTCTGGCCTAATTATGATGACATGTCAACATAACAAAATCACTCGATCACCCGGTCCGCGCGCACCAGAACCGACTGCGGGATGGTGATCCCGAGCGCCTTCGCGGTCTTCATGTTGATCACCAGCTCGAACTTGGTCGGTTGCTGGACCGGCAGGTCGCCTGGCTTAGCTCCTTTGCGGATCTTGTCTAGGTACCCAGCTGCCTGTCTGCCCAGATCAACGAAGCTCGGTCCATACGAGGCCAAGCCACCGCGTTCAACCCACGTCACCTCGTGGAACATGACGGGCACGAGCTTCTCGCGAGATTTCTCGATAATGCTTTTACCGGAATTCACGACCACGCTATCGGGAACGACGAGGATGGCATCTGTTGTCTTGCCGTCGATCTTCTGGAGAGCTTGCAACACCTCGTTATTGTTCTTGATGTGATGCTCGCGCAGGCGCATCTTCAGCTGTTTCGCGGCTTCTCTGGCGACCGCCACCGCTCCCTCCGAAGTCGGGTTCCCTGGGTCGAAGATGACAAGCACCGTACGGCAGGCCGGGACGAGTTCCTTAAGAAGCTCGAGGCGTTTCCCTGTGATCTGCGGGAGGAGGTGAGAGAATCCCGTGAGATTGCCCCCAGGTTGTCGCATGCTCTTTACAAACCCCGCTGATATCGGCTCTCCCACCTGAGTAAATACGACAGGCACGTCGGCGGCCGCCTCCTTGACAGCTTTGGTTGCGACTGTCCCCGCGCTGACAAAGATATCAACGCGCGCCTTGAGCAGCTCGCGTGTCCCTGCGAGCGCGGCCGAGTACTGGCCCCGCCCGGCGCGGATCTCAAGAACAACGTCGCGTCCTTCAATGTATCCCAGGTCCTGCAATCCCTGTCGAAGACCAATCACGACCGGAGCGTCCACCTGATGAGCGAGGTGTACTACGCCGATTTTCCAAGGAGCATCGGATTTGGGCGTCGTTGCTGCCACGGCATGTGCCGCGCCCGCCAACGTCAGGGGCAATATGATGTACATGCTTGCGCGCTGTTGCGGGAAGCTCACTCGATCACCCGGTCGGTGGGAGTATCCTGCAGCTGCCGGGTATGAGATAATCCGGATTCCCGGAATCCGGAGGCAACCATGGGGATAGTCAAATTGGGCAAGAAGGGCCAGCTCTCGCTGCCCGCGTCGGTCCTGCGCAAGCTGGGCCTGCAAGGCGAGGCGACGCTCCTCGTCGAGGCGACCGACGACGGCGCGGTCATTCTGCGGCCCGCCGCCGTGTATCCGATCGAGTTGTACACCGACGCCCGCATCAAGGAGTTCGAAGAAGCGAACCGGATTGCCAAGACCGAGCAGACCCGCGTGCGCAAGGCGCTGGCGCGCCGCAAGCGGTGAAGCTGTTTCTCGACGCCAACGTCATTTTCTCCGCGGCTCACCGCGAGGAAGGCCGGGCGCAGCAACTCGTCGCATTGGCGCGCGGCGGCCACTGCGAGCTGGTGACCTCGACCCATGCATTGGAGGAAGCGCGGCGCAATCTTCAACTCAAGTCCAGCGGATTCGAACACCGTCTCATGGAGGCGCTCGAGCAAGTGAAGGCGATTGCCGAGGCGCCCGCTGCACTGGTCGAATGGGCACAGGAGCAGGGCCTGCCGCTCAAGGACGCGCCGATCCTTGCCGCCGCGGTCCATGCCAAGGCCGATCTGCTGGTAACGGGGGACACACGGGACTTTGGCCATCTGCTCGGTCGCGAGCTTCGCGGAGTGCTGGTAGTCAATCCCGCTCGCGCGCTGGAGCTTGTCCTCAAAGACGCCGGCGCATAGCACTCGTCGCGTTGAGCGGCGCGGCGCGTCCGCTCCAACGCGACGACGCAAGCCGGCATGAAGATGTCCGGATTTGCGGTTCATTCGATCACCCGGTCCGCGCGCGCCAGGATCGACTGCGATAAGCGCTTGCGGGCGCAGCCGCGTTGTTGTAATATCCGTATTACATCGCCCTGGTCATCCGTGCGACACGGCGATGTCATGTCATGACCTTGACCGTCCGCCTCGATCCGGATCTTGAGCGCAAGCTCGAAGCGGCATGCAAGCGCCGCCGTGTTACCAAGTCCACTGTGGTAACCGGGCTGATCCAGGAGTTCGTCGCGCGCGAGCCGGAAGCGAGCTCCTATCAAGTCGCCGCGCGGCTCGGCGTGATTGGCAGCGATACCACTGCCTCCACCGACACGGCCGCAAACGCGAAGAAGCTCGTGGGCCACGCGCTGCGTGCGAAACATCGTCGTTGATACTGGCCCGATCGTCGCGCTCTTCAAGCAGCGCGACCGGCACCACTCACGGGTCGTCAAGTTCCTGCGCGAGAATCCGTGCCTGCTGGTGACGACCTGCCACGTCGTCACGGAAGCCTGGCATCTGCTGTCCGGTCCGGCTCGGCTCGGGATGATGCGCTGGATCGACTCGGGCGGGGCGGCCGTGTTCGAAATCGATGCCGACGGCGCAAAGCGCATGCTGCGGCTGCTCGAGAAATACCGCGACCGCCCCATGGACATCGCGGATGCTTCGCTCGTGGTACTCGCGGAACGCATCGGAGTCAACGAGATACTGACCATTGACCGCACGGATTTCGACGTGTATCGATTGCCGAGCGGTCGCGGGTTCGTGCAGGTGCTGTGAACGCGAGGGCGCAATGCGGCATCGTCAATTCCGGTAACTGGCTTCACTCGATCACCCGGTCCGCGCGCATGAGAAACGGCTGCGAAAGCGTCAACCCGAGCGCTCTTGCCGTCTTGAGGTTCACCACCAGCTCGAACTTCGTCGGCTGCTCGATCGGAAGATCGCCGGGCCTGGCACCCTTGAGGATCTTGTCGACGAAAGTGGCGGCGCGTCGCAGCAAGTCGGTGATGATTGCACCGTTGGCCATGAGCCCTCCGGCATCCACATTTTCAAACACCGGGGGCGAGGCGAGCGGGGTCGGGCTCAACGCAAGAAAGAATTCCCGACGGTTCATCCGTCCCCCTATGCCGCCGAGGGGTGGTCGGCGACAACCCCATCATAGTCCCGGAGATTGGAGCGCTGTGCGGACTGTTGGGGGGTCCGGCCTACGGAATATTCACATTCGCCGGGCAGCGGGTTTGCTGCGATGCATCAAGCAATGGGGTGCAGCGAGCCGGCGCCGTCTGGATCGATCCGTTCAGTCGCATCCTTACGTTCCGGTTTGACCGTCACACCGAATCCGGGAGGCATGATGGCGCAAGGCGTGGCGCAAGCGCGACGCGGCTTGCGATATGCGCGCGTTTGCGCGTGCGCCGAGATCGCGCGCAGCTCATCGTCGCTCAGCGGGCGCGCTTGCGCTCGCGGACACCGACTTCCGCCGCGAGCGCGTCCAGGAACATGCCGGCCACGTTGAAACCGGTCTGCTCGGTGATTTCCTGAAAGCAGGTGGGGCTGGTGACGTTGACCTCGGTAAGCCAGTCGCCGATCACGTCGAGGCCGACCAGCAGCAAACCCTCCTGATCGAGAGTCGGTCCCATCGCCTCGGCAATCTCGCGGTCGCGCGCGGTGAGCTCGCGCGCGACGCCCTTCGCGCCCACGGCCAGGTTGCCGCGCGTCTCCCCGGGCTTCGGGATGCGCGCCAGGCTGTGAGGCACCACCTGGCCTCCGATCAGCAGCACGCGCTTGTCGCCGTCCCGGATCTCCGGAATGTAGCGCTGGGCCATGATGGTGCGCCGCCCGTATTGCGTGACGGTCTCGATGATGACGTTGATGTTCGGATCGTCGTTGCGCACGCGGAACACCGAAACTCCGCCCATGCCGTCGAGGGGTTTCAGGATCACGTCACGGTGCTCGGCGAGGAATTCGCGCACCAGGTCGTCGCGCCGCGTGACGAGCGTGGGCGGGGTGAATTTCGCGAACCGGGTGATCCCCATCTTCTCGTTCCAGTCGCGGATCGCGCGCGGGCGGTTGAAGACGCGCGCGCCCTGCGCTTCGGCCAGCTCGAGAATATAGGTGCTGTAGACGTACTCCATGTCGAACGGCGGGTCCTTGCGCATCAGCACGGCGTCGAAGTCCCGCAGCGCTACCGCCGCGGGCTCCTCGGCGCGGTACCAGCCCGGTTTCTCGCCCGTGAGATGGATGCGACGCGCTTCGCCGCGCACGGTACCGTCGCGCCACGCGAGGTCCTCCTGCTGCAAGGCGTAGAGATCGTGCCCGCGCGCGGCCGCCTCGCGCATGATCGCGAAGGTGGTGTCCTTGTAGATCCTGAACGAGTCGAGGGGATCGACGACGAACGCCAACTTCATCGAGCGAGCTTATCTCGCGGCCGCGCGCGGCTCGGCGGCGGTTTCGGGCACCGCGGTCCCGGTCTGCTCGAGCTCGATCGCGGCGGCGAGGAGCGCGAGCCGGGCGATGATGCCGTAGGCGTAGAACCGGTTCGGCGGGCAGCCCGGGTCGTCGGGGTTGGGCGAGGAGCACGGCGCGGCGAAGGCGAGGGGAGCGAACTGCATGCCGGGCGCGTTGAGATTCTGGTCCTTGCCGCGCTCGGTGTGCACGCGATAGAAGCCGCCCACCACGAAGTGGTCGATCATGTAGACGACGGGCTCAGCCACCGCGTCGTCCACGCTCTCGAAGGTGTAGACGCCTTCCTGCACCATGACCTCGTGCACCTGCAGGCCTTCCTTCACGACCGCCATCTTGGTGCGCTGCCGGCGGTTGAGCCCCTTCACCTCGGAGGGGTCCTTTACCGTCATGATGCCCATGCCGTAGGTGCCGGCGTCCGCCTTGACGATGACGAACGGGTCGTCCCGGATGCCGTATTCCTTGTACTTCGCGCGAATGCCGTCGAGGATCTCGGCGACGTAGCCCTCCAGGCACTCCTCGCCCTTGCGCTCCTGGAAATTGATCCGGCCGCACTTCTCGAAATAGGGATTGATGAGCCACGGGTCGATGCCGAGCATCCCGGCGAACTCCTCCGCCACCTTGCGGTAGGCCGCGAAATGGTTCGACTTGCGGCGCACCGTCCAGCCCGCGTGAAGCGGCGGCAGCACCGGCTGCTCGAGGTTCATGAGCATCTCGGGGGGGCCCGAGGAGAGATCGTTGTTGAGGAGCACGACGCAGGGGTCGAAACCGTCCACCATCAGCCGGTTGCCGCGGCGCGAGAGCGGCTCGAGCGTCAGTTTCGAGCCGTCGTCCAGCGCGAGCTCGGTCGGCCCGGTGACCTCGGTGAGGAGGCTGCCGATGCGCACGTCGAAACCGGCGTGCCGCAGGACGGTCTGCAGCACCACGACGTTCCGCAGGTAGAACTGGTTGCGCGTGTGGCTCTCGGGAATCAACACCGCGCCGCGCGCCTCCGGACAGATCTTTTCGATCGCGCTCATGGCCGCCTGCACGCACAGCGGGTGGAATTCCGGGTTAAGGTTGTTGAAGCCCCCGGGAAAGAGATTGGTATCCACCGGCGCGAGCTTGAAGCCGCTGTTCCGCAGGTCCACCGAGCAGTAGAAAGGCGCCGCGTGCTCCTGCCACTTGCCGCGCAGCCAGCGCTCGGCGTCCGGCTGGGAAGCGAGCAGGCGCCGCTCGAGGTCGGCGAGCGGTCCGGCGAGCGCGGTCGTCAGTCGCGGAACGGCCATATCGGCGCTTCTTCTCCTCGGAGGGGCTCTATTTTACCGGTTCTGGCCCAAAAAAACGGGCGCCCGAAGGCGCCCGCTGCACTGCAATCCCTGAGAAGCGGTCTACGCGTGGTAGGCGGTCTCGCCGTGTGAATTCACGTCGAGACCCTCGCGCTCTTCCTCCTCGGTCACGCGCAGGCCCACGATGACGTCGGCGATCTTGAACGCGATGAGCGCCACGATGGCCGTCCAGACGATGGTCACGCCGACCGCCTGCGCCTGCGTCCACACCTGGCCGGAGATCGAGTACTCGGCAGCCGTGATCATCTTGCCGGTGACCCAGTCGGCGGTGAAGCCCGGCCCGCCGAGCCCGGGGGCGTTGAACACCCCGGTCAACAGGGCGCCCAGCACGCCGCCGACCGCGTGCACGCCGAACACGTCGAGCGAATCGTCCGCGCCCAGCCAGCGCTTGAGCTGGTTCACTGCCCACAGGCACACTAAGCCCGCGGCCGTTCCGATCACGAAGGCGCCCGGAATGCCGACGTTGCCCGCGGCGGGCGTGATCGCGACCAGTCCCGCGACGATGCCCGAGGCCGCGCCCAGCATGGAGGGCTTGCCCTTGAACAGCCACTCGCCGAACGTCCACGCGAGCACCGCGCAGGCGGTGGCGAGGAAGGTGTTGACGAAGGCCAGGGTCGCCGAGTTGCCCGATTCGAGGGCGGAGCCGGCGTTGAACCCGAACCAGCCCACCCACAGGAGCGAGGCCCCGATCATGGTCATCGGGAGGTTGTGCGGCGTGAGCGCTTCCCGGCCGTAGCCGATGCGCTTGCCGACGAGGTAGGCGCCCACCAGGCCGGCGATCCCGGCGTTGATGTGGACCACCGTGCCGCCCGCGAAGTCGAGCGCGCCCCACTGCCAGAGCAGGCCGGCCTTGGCGTTCAGCTCGTCGACCAGCTTGGGATCCGAGTAGGCGTCCGGGCCCATCCAGAACCACACCATGTGCGCGATCGGCGCATAGGCGAGGGTGAGCCAGATTGTCACGAAGATCAGCACTGCCGAGAACTTGATACGCTCCGCGAACGCCCCGAGTATCAGGCAGCATGTGATCGCGGCGAACGTCGCCTGGAAGGCCACGAACAGCAGCTCGGGAATGACGACCCCCTTGCTGAAGGTGGCGCCCATCGCGAACTCGCCCTTCGCGGAATCGAAGGTGCCGGACAGGAACAGGCGGTCGAACCCGCCGAAGTAGGCATTGCCCTCGGTGAACGCGAGGCTGTAGCCGTATATGCACCACAGCACGGTGACGAGCGAGAAGGTCACCAGCACCTGCATCAGCACCGAGAGCATGTTCTTCGCGCGCACCATGCCGCCGTAGAAGAGCGCCAGGGCGGGGACGCTCATCATGAGCACCAGCGCGGTGGAGGTGAGCATCCACGCCACGTCGCCCTTGTTGGGGGTCGGCGCGGGCTTGGCCTCTTCCTTCGCGGGCATGGGCTTGGCGTCCGCCTTCATGTCGGCCGCCGGCTTGTCCTGCGCGAACGCGACGAGCGGCACCGTGTTGAGCCCCACCACGCCGAGCATCGCCAGCACGGCGATGAGTTTCCTGAAAAAGTTCTTCATTGGCTTCTCCCTGTTTCTATAGCGCGTCGGCACCGGTTTCGCCGGTGCGGATGCGGATGGCCTGCTCCAGATCGACAACGAACACCTTGCCGTCGCCGATCTTGCCGGTATTGGCCGCCTTCTCGATCGCCTCGATGACCTGGTCGAGGATCTCGCTCTTGATCGCGGCCTCGATCTTGACCTTGGGCAGGAAGTCCACCACGTATTCGGCGCCGCGGTAGAGCTCGGTGTGCCCCTTCTGCCGCCCGAAGCCCTTGACCTCGGTGACGGTGATGCCGGTCACGCCGACGGCGGACAGGGCCTCCCGCACTTCGTCAAGCTTGAACGGCTTGATGATTGCTGTGACGAGTTTCATGACGTTCCCCCGTGAAAATGGGACCGGCCCCGCGGCCGGCCCCGTTCAGCGTCGTTAGAAAGCTTTCTGGACGAATACCGTGATAGTTGAGTCGCCGAGTTTCTTGCTGCCGGCTGCCGCCCGCGTCGTGTAGAACGCCTCCTGTGTGGAGTTCATGCTGGTATCCGTGTAGAAGACGCCGACCGTGAAGTCCTTGGGCAGCGAGTAGTTCAGCCCGATCTTCCAGTCCTTGTAGGATGCACAGTCGTCGTTACTGCCGCTGGAGCAGGCCGAGCTGTTTCCGTCGAATTCCTGGATGCCGTAGTGACCGATCAGGGTCAGCTTCGTATTGGGGATAGGATAGGTAGCGGTAAAGTCGAGATAGTAGGTGCCATCCGCGCTCGGCACGCCGAATACGTCGTTGGAGAGCGCGTAGGAAAGCTTCGCGCTCAGCCATTTCCAGGTGAGCGCACCGTACACCTCGAGCGTGTCGGCTTCCTTGAATCCGGGTGCGGCATCGCCCGGATACCAGTAATAGAGCAGGCCCACGTCGTAGCCGAAATCGCTCTTGCCGATCGTGCCCTTGAAGCCGCCGTAGATGTCGAGCTCCAGGCTTCCGCCCGAGCTGTAGGCACTGGTGGTGCTGGAACCGGTGTCGCGCAGCCAACTGACGTTCGATCCCCACGTGCCGGCGTAAAAGCCGCTCGCATGGCTGTAGTCCATGCCGCCCTGCAACGCCGGCTCCTCGTTGGTCTGCGTCAGGCCGCGGAAGATGTACTGGCTGAAGAGCCCGATGTTGCCGGTGAGGGTGTGCGGTGACGCCGGCGGCTGCTGCGCGTGAGCGACTCCCGTTCCCAGCGCGGCGGCGGTGAGACCGGCGATGACGGATTTCCTGAGCATGGCTGTCCCTTTCATTGTTGATGGAGCAAAATAATGCGAACGTCGGATCAGCACGGATCGTGCCAGCCCAAAACCTCCTTCAAAACAAGACGCTATGAAACCAGCGGGAGTGCTAGGAAGAATTTGCGCACCGCGATGGTGCGCGCACAGCATCGCTTCGCACTAAGACGGAGCGCTCGACCGGATCGGAAATCCCATGGCCGACACGAAGCTGTTCGAGGACATCGACCGCAGGATGCGGGAAATCCTCGCGCGCAGTCCGGCGGCGGACCTCGAGAAGAATCTGCGCGCGTTGATCGCGTCGGCGTTCAGCCGCCTCGACCTGGTGACGCGCGAGGAGTTCGACGTGCAGCGCGAAGTGCTCGCGCGCACGCGCGCGAAGCTCCAGGAGCTGGAGGAGAAGCTGGCCGAGCTGGAAGGCAAGGCAGAAGGCGGAAGGCAGAAGGGTGACCCGTATGATTCCCCTCCTGCCCGAGGGTGAGCCGGGGTTTCGAGGAGCATGTCTCCGAGCCGGCGAACGACCGACGCGATGCAGCGCGGCGGGAGGGACGGGGTGTCACGCCAGTGACGGGGTGGTGGGAGCGACGATCCCTCATCTCGCGTCGTCGGATTCTCCGTTTCGTCCGTTAAGCCCCCAAAGACTTGACGAGGGGGTGGAGACGATGTCGCTCGCCGTCGTATACAGCCGCGCGCTGGCAGGGATGGACGCGCCGCCGGTGACCGTGGAGGTGCACCTCGCCAACGGCCTGCCGAACTTCACCATAGTCGGCCTCCCCGAGGCGGAAGTACGGGAGGCTAGGGACCGTGTGCGCGCGGCATTGCAGAACGCGCGCTTCGAGTTTCCGGCGCGGCGCGTCACCGTCAACCTCGCGCCCGCCGACCTGCCCAAGGAATCGGGCCGCTTCGATCTCCCGATCGCGCTCGGCATCCTGGTCGCGTCCGGGCTGCTGCCGGCCGCGCCGCTCGCGGGCTGCGAGTTCGCGGGGGAGCTCGCGCTGACGGGGGAGCTGCGTCCGGTCCGCGGTGCGCTGGCGATGGCGCTTTCGGCCGCGCGTGACCGCCGCGCCTTCGTGCTGCCGGAACCCAACGCACTCGAGGCGGCGCTCGCCGGGGAAGCGGTGGTCTATCCGGCGCGCTCCCTGCTCGAAGTGTGCGCCCACCTGACGGGGCGCGCGCCACTGGCGCGCTGCTCGCAACAGCCCCGGCTGAACGGCAGGCGCTACCCGGACCTGCGCGAGGTGAAAGGGCAGCTGCATGCCAAGCGCGCGCTCGAGATCGCAGCGGCCGGCAGGCACAGCCTGATCATGGTCGGGCCGCCGGGAACCGGCAAGTCCATGCTGGCCGAGCGGCTGCCGGGAATCCTGCCACCGATGACGCGCGAGGAAGCGCTCGCCAGCGCGGCGATGCAGTCGCTCGGCAGCACGGGCTTCGACAATGCGAACTGGGGCGTGCGGCCGTTCCGCGCTCCCCACCATACGGCCTCCGCGGTGGCGCTGGTCGGCGGCGGGAGCCAGCCGCGGCCGGGGGAGATCTCGATGGCGCAGCACGGCGTCCTGTTTCTCGACGAGCTGCCGGAATTCGATCGCAACGTGCTGGAAGTTCTGCGCGAGCCGCTCGAGTCGGGCCGCGTCAGCGTCGCGCGCGCGGCGCGGCAGGCAGAGTTCCCCGCGGAGTTCCAGCTGGTGGCGGCGATGAATCCGTGCCCGTGCGGCTACCTCGGCCAGCCGAGCGGGCGCTGCCATTGCACGCCGGACCGGGTGGCACGCTACCGGCGCAGGATCTCGGGCCCGCTGCTCGACCGCATCGACCTCCAGATCGAGGTTCCCGATGTGCCGCAGGAGGATCTTGCGGGCGGCGGGCGGGGCGAGTCCTCTGAGTCGATCCGCCAGCGCGTCGTCAAGGCGCGCAACCGCCAGCTGAAGCGGCAGGGCCGGCCCAACGCGGTGCTCTCCACGATCGAGGTGGAGCGATACTGCACGCCGGACGCGGCGGGCGCGCGCATGCTCGAGCAGGCGGTCAGCCGGCTGGGTTTATCCGCGCGCGCCTATCACCGCGTGCTCAAAGTCGCGCGCACGATCGCCGATCTCGCCGGCGTGCGCAATCTCGCCGCCGCCCAAGTCGCGGAAGCCATCCAGTACCGCCGGTTCGATCGAGCCTGCGACTAGTGCCGCTCAGCCCGCTTATGCGCCCGAGGCGCGCACAATGCTGCTCCAGGTTTCGATCTGCGCCCGCACGAAGGCGTCGCACCGCGCGTCTCGCAAATTGGTTCCGTGTGATAATTCTTGAGGACGAGGAGGACGCGAACATGTCGGTGCTCGCCCTGGGATATATCGGCGTCGATGCTCAGGATTTCGGTTCGTGGCGCGCTTTCGGAACCGACGTCCTGGCGATGCAGGTCATCGAGCGCGGTGCGGACGCGCTCGCGCTGCGCATGGACGAGCGCTGCCAGCGCGTGCTGGTGCAGCGCGCCGAACGCGACGGCCCGGCATTCTTCGGGTTCGAGACCGCCGGCGCGCACGCGCTGAAGGAGGCCGTCGCCAGGATCGAGGCGGCCGGCTTCAAGGCGACGCGCGCCACCGAGCGGGAGCTGCTGCTGCGGCGCGTCGAGGACATGGCCTGGTGCCGGGACCCGGCGGGCAACCGCATCGAGCTCTTTCACGGTCAGGCGGCGGGGGACGGGCCGCTTTCGCTGCCGCGCCCGCACGGGGGCTTTCGCACCGGGCGCATGGGCATGGGGCACATGGTCCTGCACGCCCGGGACATCGACGCCATGAGCGCCTTCTACCGCGAGGGGATGGGCCTGCGGCTGTCCGACTACATGGTCAAGCCCTATCGCCTGATTTTCCTGCGCGCCAATCCCCGCCACCACAGCGTGGGTCTGCTGCAGTCCAGGGAGAACGGGGTGCATCACGTCATGTTCGAGGTGCTCGCGCTCGACGACGTGGGGCGCGCGTACGACTTTGCGCTGGAGAAATGGCGCATCGGGCAGACGCTCGGGCGCCACTCCAACGACTGGGTGCTGTCGTTCTACGCGTTCTGCCCGGCCGGGTTCATGATGGAATACGGCTGGGGCGGGCGCACGATCGACGAGGCGACCTGGAAGCCGCGCGAGGTTACCCACGGCGGCAGCATGTGGGGCCATGATCGGATCTGGCTCGACGAGGAGCGCCGCCGCGCGGCGAACGAGGTCCGGCGCGCGACCATCCTCTCGGGCCTCGGTGCGCCCGTGCAGGTGACGCGCGGCCAGTACAACGAAGTGGAGTGAGCAGACGCGCGGGCCGATTTCCGGCGAGTCAGCACTGCTCCCACGGCAGCCCGTCGTGGCGCCAGCCGGACCTGGTGCCGCGGTGATGCTGCTCGTCGAGCTCGCCCTCGAAGCCGTGGAGCACGTTCCAAACCTGCGTGAAGCCCGCGGTCTCGAGCGCGCGGCCGGCGTCGAGCGAGCGGTTGCCGCTGCGGCAGATGAGCACGATGGGGCGATCCACGCTCGCGGCCTTCTTCACGTGCGCGACGAAATCCGGATTCACCTCCCAGTTCGGTCCGTCGTTCCACGGCACGAGGATCGCGCCCGTCGGATGCCCCACGAACAGGTATTCCATCTCGCTGCGGCAATCGATGAAGATCGCGTTCGGATTCTGCTTCAGGAACTCGTAGGCCTCTCTCGGCTCGAAGTGCTTCATTTCCGGATTCCGCGCGTCATCGGGGGACGGGAATTATAGCCGCAAGCGGCTCTCGGCGGCCACTTGGCGTAGAATTACCGCCTTTTGTATCAGGGCCTTACGCCGGCCACGCCCGTTTTCATGCCCGACCGTATTGCACAGCTCGAAGCGCTGCTCCGCAGCCGCATCCTCATCCTCGACGGCGCGCTCGGCACGATGATCCAGAGCTACCGGCTCTCGGAGGCGGACTACCGCGGCGAGCGCTTCGCCGATCATTCGCGCGATCTCAAGGGCAACAACGACCTCCTGGTGCTGACGCAGCCTGCCGTCATCCGGACGATCCACTCGGAGTACCTCGCGGCGGGCGCCGACGTGATCGAGACCAACACCTTCAACTCGACCGCCGTCGCGCAGTCGGATTACGGCCTGCAGCACGTGGTCCACGAGCTGAATCTCGAGGCGGCGAAGCTCGCGCGCGCGGCGGCGGACGAGGTCGCCGCAAAGGACCCGTCGCGGCCGCGCTTCGTCGCCGGCGCGCTCGGACCCACCAACCGCACCGCCTCGATCTCGCCCGACGTCAACGACCCCGGCTTCCGCAACATCACCTTCGACGAGCTCAAGACCGCATACGCCGAGGCGGTGCGCGGCCTGATGGAAGGCGGAGTGGACATCCTGCTCCTCGAGACGATCTTCGACACATTGAACGCCAAGGCCGCGATCTTCGCGATCGAGGAGGTCTTCGAGCAGATGGGATTGCGCCTACCGGTGATCGTCTCCGGCACCATCACCGACGCCTCCGGCCGCACGCTCTCGGGGCAGACGCCGGAAGCATTCTGGAACTCGGTGCGGCACGCGCGCCCGCTGGCGGTGGGGCTCAATTGCGCGCTCGGGGCGAAGCTGATGCGCCCTTACATCGAGGAGATCTCGAAGATCGCCGACACCTACGTCAGCGCCTATCCCAACGCGGGGCTGCCCAATCCCCTCGCGCCGACCGGCTACGACGAGACGCCGGAGCAGACCGCCGCCTACCTGCTCGACTTCGCGAGGAGCGGCTTCGTCAACATCGCCGGCGGCTGTTGCGGCACGACGCCCGCGCACATCCGCGCGATCGCGGAAGCGCTCGCCGGGGTGCCCGCGCGCAAGCTGCCGGTGATCGAGCGCAAGACGCGGCTCTCGGGCCTGGAGCCGCTCAACATCGGGGACGACGCGCTCTTCGTCAACATCGGCGAGCGCACCAACGTCACCGGCTCGCGCGCGTTCGCGCGCCTGGTGCTCGCCGGCAACTACCCGGAGGCGCTGTCGATCGCGCGCCAGCAGGTCGAAAATGGCGCGCAGATGATCGATGTCAACATGGATGAGGCGATGCTCGACTCGAAGCAGGCGATGGCGACCTTCCTGAGCCTCATCGCCTCCGAGCCGGACATCTCGCGCGTGCCGGTGATGATCGACTCCTCCAAGTGGGACGTGATCGAGGCGGGGTTGAAGTGCGTGCAGGGCAAGTGCGTGGTGAATTCGATCAGCCTCAAGGAAGGCCGGGACGAGTTCGTGAAGCACGCGAAGCTCGCGCGGCGCTACGGCGCGGCGGTGGTGGTGATGGCGTTCGACGAGAAGGGGCAGGCGGACACGCTCGAGCGCCGCATCGCGATCGCCAAGCGCACCTACCACATTCTGGTGGACGAGCTCGGCTTATCGCCCGAGGACGTGATCATCGACCCCAACATCTTCGCCATCGCGACCGGGATCGAGGAGCACGCGAACTACGGAAAGGACTACATCGAGGCGACCCGGGTCATCCGGCAGACGCTGCCCTACGCGAAGATCTCCGGGGGGCTCTCCAACATCTCGTTCTCGTTCCGCGGCAACGACCCGGTGCGCGAGGCGATCCACACGGCGTTCCTCTACCACGCGATCCGCGCCGGCATGACCATGGGCATCGTCAACGCCGGCCAGCTCGGCGTCTACGAGGAAATTCCGAAGCCGCTCCTGGAGCACGTCGAAGACATCATCTTCAACCGGCGGCCGGACGCGGCCGAGCGCATGGTGGCGTTCGCCGACAGCGTGAAGGGCAGCCTGCGCCGCGACACCGAGGACCTCGCCTGGCGCAATGGGCCGGTGGAGGAGCGCCTGAAGCACGCGCTGGTGCAGGGCATCAACAACTGGATCGTCGAGGACACCGAGGAAGCGCGCGTGCAGTACGGGCGCCCGATCCGCGTGATCGAGGGCCCGCTGATGGACGGCATGAACGTGGTGGGCGACCTCTTCGGCGCCGGCAAGATGTTCCTGCCGCAGGTGGTGAAGAGCGCGCGCGTGATGAAGCAGGCGGTGGCCCACCTGGAGCCCTTCCTGCAGCAGGAGAAGGCCCAGCTCGGCGACGCGCGCCCGAAGGGCAAGATGGTCGTCGCGACGGTGAAGGGCGATGTGCACGACATCGGCAAGAACATCGTCGCGGTGGTGCTCCAGTGCAACAACTACGAGGTGATCAACCTCGGGGTCATGGTGCCGGCGCAGAAGATCCTCAAGGTCGCGCGCGAGGAGAAATGCGACATCGTGGGGCTGTCCGGCCTCATCACACCGTCGCTGGAGGAGATGGCGCACGTCGCGCACGAGATGGAGCGCGAGGGGTTCGAGGTGCCGCTGCTGATCGGGGGCGCAACGACCTCGCGCACCCACACCGCGGTCAAGATCGCGCCCAACTATCACGGGCCGGTGATCTGGGTGGCGGACGCCTCGCGCAGCGTCGGTGTCTGCAGCAACCTCCTCTCGGACGAGGCGCGCGCGGGCTATGTCGCGGAGGTGAGAAGCGAGTACGAGCGCGTGCGGCGGCAGCACGAGGGAAAGACCGGCCTCGAGCTCGCGACGCTCGTCCAGGCGCGCGCCAACGCCTTCAAGACCGACTGGACGGAATACGTGCCGCCGCGGCCCGAGGTGATCGGCACGCGCATGCTCAAGAACTACGACCTCGCCGAGGTCGCGGAGCACATCGACTGGGGCCCGTTCTTCCAGGCGTGGGAGCTTTCGGGGCCGTATCCCGCGATCCTCGATGACCCCGTCGTGGGCAGGGCCGCGCGCGCGGTCTACGATGAAGGCCGCGCCATGCTGAAGAGAATCATCGCGGGGCGGTGGCTTACCGCGAGCGCCGTGTTCGGCCTCTTTCCCGCGGCGACGGTCAACAGCGAGGACATCGAGGTCTATGCGGACGAGAAGCGCTCCCGCGCGCTCATGACCTGGTACAACCTGCGCCAGCAGAACGTGAAGCCGACCGGCCGCGCGAACCTCTGCCTCGCGGATTTCGTCGCGCCCAAGGGCTCGGGCGTGGCCGACTACATAGGGGCGTTCGCCGTCACCGCCGGCATCGGCATCGAGAAAAAGCTCGCGGAGTTCGAGAAGAAGCGCGACGACTACAGCGCCATCATGCTGAAGGCGCTGGCCGACCGCCTGGCGGAAGCGTTCACCGAATTGCTGCACAAGCGCGTGCGCCGCGAATTCTGGGGCTACGCCGGCGACGAGCACCTCGACAATGCCGCACTCATCGCGGAGAAATACCGCGGCATCCGTCCTGCGCCGGGGTATCCCGCGTGCCCCGATCACACCGAGAAGGGGCCGTTGTTCGAGCTGCTCAAGGCCGAGCGCATCGGCATGCGGCTGACCGAGTCCTACGCCATGCACCCCGCGGCGGCGGTCAGCGGTTTCTATCTTTCGCACCCCGAATCGCAGTACTTCGCGGTGGGCAAGGTGGGGCGTGACCAGGTCGAGGACTACGCGCGACGCAAGGGCATGCCAATCGGGGAAGCCGAGCGCTGGCTCGCTCCCAATCTCGGCTACGAGCCGGGCGGAAAGTGACGCCCCGCCTTGCCCTCGCGCTGATCGTCGTCGCCGAGTTTCTCGGCACCTCGCTCTGGTTCAGCGCCAACGCCGCGGCAGACGATCTGCAGCGCGCGTGGGGGCTCGACACCGCGGACGTCGGCACCCTGACGAACGCGGTGCAGCTCGGCTTCATCTCCGGCACGCTCTTCTTCGCGCTCTCGGGACTGGCCGACCGGTTTCCCGCGAGCCGCATCTTCGCCGCGTGCGCCGTTGCCGGCGCGGCTTCCAACGCCGGCTTCGCGCTGGCAGCCACGGGTCTCGCCGACGCGTGGGCCTGGCGATTTGCGACCGGCGTCACGATCGCCGGGATCTACCCCGTGGGCATGAAGCTCGTCGTGAGCTGGGCGCCCGGCGCGGCGGGCGAGGCGCTCGGATGGCTCGTCGGCATGCTGACGCTCGGGACGGCGCTGCCCCATGCCGTGCGCGCCGCGGGCGGCGGCTGGTCGTGGAACGCGGTGGTGCTCGTCTCCTCGGTGCTTGCTCTCGTTGCGGCGGCGATGGTGCTGCGCCTGGGCGACGGTCCCCATCTCAAGCCCTCCGGTGACGCGAGCCGCCCGCGCTGGGGCGGAGTGATGGCGGCGTTCCGGATTCCCGCCTTTCGCGCCTCCGCGTTCGGCTACTTCGGCCACATGTGGGAGCTCTACGCGTTCTGGACGCTCGCTCCGTTCCTGCTCGCGATGGTGCTGGCGCGGGGCGAGCAGGCGGCGCCCGCAGCGGTATCGGCATGGTCCTTCGCAGTGATCGGCGCCGGCGCTCTCGGCTGCGTGCTCGGAGGACGTCTCAGCCGCGGCCTCGGCGGCGCTCGGGTTGCCGCAGGCGCCCTCGCGGGTTCGGGCGCGATGTGCCTCCTGTTTCCGTGGATGCAGGACGCGCCCGCCGGCCTGCTGCTCGCGGCGATGCTCGTCTGGGGCGTGATGGTCGTTGCCGACTCGCCACAGTTCTCCGCGCTCTCGGCGCGCGCCTGCCCGCCCGAGCTCGTCGGCAGCGCGCTCGCGATCCAGAACAGCATCGGCTTCTTCATCACCGTCGTGGCGATTTCCGTCGCAACCATGGCGTGGACGACGCTGGGAACGAGCGTCGCCTGGCTGCTGCTGCCCGGCCCCGTGCTGGGGCTGATGGGCCTCGCGCCGCTCCTGCGACAGCGCGAGAGCGCGCCCGCCTTTCGCCGATGATCGCGCCGAGAGCCGAGCGCTACCTCGATCTCGCACGGCAGGGCCGCAACGCCTGGTGGCGCTACGCGCTCGGCGTTCTCACGATTGCCTTCTTCTGGCTCGTGCTCGGATACTTGCCCTATCTGCTCCTCATCGACGCCGGGATGAGCGGGCGGCTGTTCGAGTATCTGGCGGTCAATTTCTCGATCTTCATGATGCTCGGGGGACTCGTGCTGACGGTGAAGGTGATACACCGCCGGCCGCTGCTGAGCCTGATTACTCCGGAAGCGCATGTCGACTGGCCGCGCGTTGCGCGCGGCGCGCTCGCGTGGATGGTCATCGCGGCGGTGGTCGTGGCGGTCGAGCACGTCCTGTTTCCCGGGCGTTACTTTTTGAGCTTCGATGCGGAGCGGTTCTTCCTGTTTCTCGTCCTGGTGCTGGTGCTGACGCCGATCCAGGCCGGGACGGAAGAGCTCGTGTTCCGCGCCTACGCCATGCAGGGGCTCGCGCTCCTCACGCGCCGGCCGGCGCTGGTGGCGATTGCGAGCAGCCTGATATTCACCGCGCCGCACCTGCTCAATCGCGAGGTGCACGAGCACGGCGTGCTCGTCATGGCCGCCAACTACTTCGCGATCGGCATGCTGCTCGCGACGATCACTCTGCGCGACGGCCGGCTCGAGCTCGCCATCGGGCTGCACGCCATGAATAACGTGTTTCTCGCGCTCGTGGCCAATTACGAGGGCTCGGCGCTGACCACCGAGTCCGTCTTCACCGCGCGCGAGCTCGACCCGATGTATTCGCTGATCACGCTGATCATCGGCGCGCTCGTCTTCCACTGGTGGATCTTCCGGCGGGAATAGGGCGTCCGGGGCGCTGTTTACCTCTCATCCGCCGGTGCAGTTCTGGCGTATAGTCGTTGCCTCGCGCGCCATGACGCGCGTCGATTTTCAGTCGGAGGAGGACCGCATGACCCGTCGCAAAGCGTTAAGTCTTGCAGTATCAGCAGCTTGTATTGCCGGTGGTGCGTTGATTGCGGCCACCAGCGTGGCCGGCCCGGAGAAGATCACCTACCCGGCAGGGTGGGAGAAGTGGGAGCGGTATGGCACCGTCAACCGATTCGACACCAAGCAGTACCGCGAGCTCTACGCGAAATCAGAAGTCGTGAAGGCGGTGCGCGAGGGCAAGCCCGTTCCGGACGGCGCCGTGCTCGTGATGGCGATCTTTGCCGCCCAGGTGGACGAAAAGAAAGACCCGGTGAAGGACGCCATCGGCCGGTTCATGAAGGGCAAGCCGATCGGCGTCACCGTCATGGAGAAGCGCAAGGGATGGGGAGTCGAATACCCGGCCGAGATGCGCAACGGAGAATGGGAGTACGCTTCGTTCATGCCCGACGGCACGCCCAACGCGAAGGCCAACGCCAACATCAAGAACTGCTTCATGTGCCACAAGCCGCACGAGAAGCAGGACTACGTGATATCGCTCGCGAGCCTGTCTGGCACGGCGCCGGGCGCGGCGAAGAGACCTTCGGGTCCGGGCACCGTCGCCATCGCCGAGTTCCTGTTTGGCCCCGAGAAGATAACGGTGAAGCAGGGCCAGACGATCACCTGGACCAACGTGGATGACTCGCCGCACCAGGTGACGGTGCAGGGCGAGACGACGCTGCGCACCCCGGTCGTGCTCAATGGCCAGAGCACGGCGCTGCGCTTCGACCACGTGGGGACCTACGGCTACATCTGCGGCCTGCACCCGGGCATGAAGGGGCAGATCGAAGTCACGAAGTGACGCGACACTGGAGTCGCGTCATCCCGGTGGAGGCCGGGATCCAGCAGCAAAAGCGCGGGCCGAGGGCCCGCGCTTCTTTTCCTAGCTGCCGATCTCTCCCCCGTCGGCCCTGGTGATCGCCACCACCGACGGGCGCGGCGGCACGCCGTCCTTGAAGTCCGGCCCGCAGATTTCCGCGCCGCGCGGGACCGGTAGCGACAATCCGATAGAATCGATGTCCAACCCTCACCCCCGCCCCTCTCCCGAGCGGAGAGGGGAGGCACAAGCTTCCCTTCTCCTTGGGGAGAAGGGGAAGGGATGAGGGATGAACGGCGCTTGACGTTTTCCCGTGCACCTTCACATCCTCGGCATCTGCGGCACTTTCATGGGCGGCCTGGCGATCCTCGCGCGCGCCGCGGGCCATCGCGTGACCGGGTGCGACGCCGACGTCTATCCGCCGATGAGCACGCAACTGGCTGCGCAGGGCATCGAGCTGACGCAAGGCTGGAACGCCGATCAGGCGGCCCTCAAGCCTGATGTCTTCGTCATCGGCAATATCGTCACTCGCGGCAACCCCCTGATGGAGGAGATTCTTGACCAGGGGCTGCCCTACGTTTCCGGCCCGCAATGGCTGAGGGAGAACGTCCTCGCCGGAAAGTGGGTGGTTGCGGTGGCCGGGACGCACGGCAAGACCACGGCGGCGTCGATGCTGGCGTGGATATTGGAACAGGCCGGGCTCAATCCCGGATTTCTTATCGGGGGAATACCTACGAATTTCGGCGCTTCTGCCCGCCCTTGTATCCCCCCGTCCCGACTTTCCCCCGGTTTTTTCGTCGTCGAAGCCGACGAGTACGACACGGCGTTCTTCGACAAACGCTCCAAGTTCGTGCACTACCCTGCGCGCACCGCGGTATTGAACAACCTCGAGTTCGACCACGCTGATATCTTCCCCGACTTGGCTTCGATCGAAACCCAGTTTCACCATTTCGTGCGCACGCTGCCGGCAAGCAGCCTCATCATCGCGAACGGCGCCGATGCCGCGCTCACGCGCGTGCTCGCGCGCGGCTGCTACACGCCGGTGGAGCGCTTTGGCGTGACCGACGGCTGGGCCGCGGCCGCGATCGGGCCCGACGCGTTCGAGGTGCTGTGGCGCGGACAAAGACAGGGCCGCGTGCAGTGGGCGCTGCAGGGAGCGCACAACCACGGGAACGCGCTCGCCGCAATCGGCGCCGCGCGGCACTGCGGCGTCGCGCCGGCGCAGGCGATCAGCGCGCTTTGCTCCTTCGAGGGCGTCAAGCGGCGCATGGAGGTGCGCGGCGTGGCGGGCGGCGTCACCGTCTACGACGACTTTGCGCATCATCCGACGGCGATCGCGGCGACGCTGGACGGACTGCGCGCGAAAGTGAACAGCTCCCGGATCCTGGCGGTGCTCGAGCCCCGCTCCAATACCATGAAGGCGGGCGTCATGAAGGACCGGCTCGCGGCGAGCTTCGCCCGCGCCGACCGCGTCTACTGGTTCATTGCAGGCCTCTCATGGGACGCCGCCGCCGTGCTGGCGCCGCTCGGCGCGAAGGCCGAAGCCCACGCGGACTTCGAGCGCCTGCTCGCGGCCGTCGCGGGGGCGGCGAAACCCGGAGATCATGTCGTCATCATGAGCAACGGCGGCTTCAACGGCATCCACGAAAGGCTCCTCGCCCGCCTCGCGAGAAAATGAACGAAATCGTCGCGAACGAAAAGCTCGGCGCCTTCTGCCGCCACACCCACGCCGAGATGAAGGGCGCGCCGGGCGGGCCGCTCGCGGGCCTCACCTTCGGCGTGAAGGACATCTACGACATCGCGGGCCACAAGAACGGCTTCGGCAACCCCGACTGGCTGCGCACGCACGACGCGGCCAAGCGCACCGCGCCGGTCGTGCGGCGCCTGCTCGATGCCGGCGCCGATATGGTGGGGAAGACCCACACCGACGAGATCACGTGGAGCCTGAATGGAGAGAATGCCCATTACGGCACGCCGGTCAACGTGAAGGCGCCGGGCCGCATACCCGGCGGCTCCTCGAGCGGCTCGGCGGCGGCGGTGGCGGGCGGCCTGTGCGATTTCGCCTTGGGCAGCGATACCGGGGGATCGGTGCGCGCGCCGGCGAGCTTCTGCGGGATCTTCGGCATACGGCCGACGCACGGGAGGGTGTCGCTCGAAGGCGCGTGTCCGCTCGCGCCGAGCTTCGACACCTGCGGCTGGTTCGCGCGCAGCGCCGAGCTGCTCGAGCGCATCGGCCGTGTGCTGCTCGGCGTCGAGAAACCGGATGCGCCGCGCCGACTGTTGCTGGCACAGGATGCATTCGCACTGGCGGGGGATGCGATCGCGCGGGCGCTCGCGCCGGCTGTCGAACGCGTGAGCGCGCTGCTCGGCCAGCCCGAGCGCGTGACCGTCGCCGCAGAAGGATTGTCCCAATGGCTCCAGATTTTCCGCGTGCTTCAGGGCGCGGAGGCGTGGGCTCAGCACGGGGAATGGGTGACGCGCGTCAAGCCCGATCTCGGGCCCGGGATCCGGCAGCGCGTCCAGTGGGCCGCGGACCTCGACCCTGCACTCGTCGGTCCGGCGAGGACGCAGCGTGAGGAAATTACGGCTCGCATGGAGCGCCTGCTCGCCGGCGGCGCGGTGCTCGCGCTGCCGACCGTGCCGGGCATCGCGCCGCTGCGGAATGCGGCTCCCGCCGACACCGAGGACTTTCGCGCCCGCGCGCTTGCCCTGTTGTGCCCGGCCGGGCTCGCACGGCTGCCGCAGGTGTCGCTGCCGCTGGCGACGCTCGACGGCTGCCCGCTCGGGTTGTCGATCGTGGCTGCGCGCGGCAACGACGCGATGCTGCTCGCGCTCGCGACGAAGATATGATGTCATTCCCGCGAAGGCGGGAATCCAGTTAGCCGTTGATGCTCATCTACATCCACGGCTTCAACAGCTCCCCCGCTTCCGCCAAGGCGCAATTGTTGAAGGCCAGGCTCGGGGCGCTCGGACGCGGCGCGGAATTCGCCGCGCCGGCGTTGCCGCCGAGCCCGGCACAGGCAGCCGCCTTGCTCGATGCGCTCGCCCTGCGGCACCGCGGTGCCGCCCTCGTGGGCAGTTCCCTGGGCGGCTACTATGCGACCTGGCTCGCGGAGAAGCACGGCATGCGCGCGGCCCTGCTCAATCCCGTGGTGCGTCCCTACGAGCTGCTGGCACCCCTGGTCGGGCTTCAGAAGCGTTTTCACACGGGCGAGGAATACGCTTTCACCGCCGGGCACGTCGCCGAGCTGCAGGCGCTCGAGGTCGAGCGCATCACTCCCTCGCGTTATTTCCTCATCGTGACGACCGGCGACGAAGTGCTGGACTACCGGCGCGCGGTGGAGCGCTATCGCGGGTGCCGGCAGATCGTGATCGAAGGCGGCGACCACGGGCTGGGCGACTTCGCGAATCATCTGGACGCCGTGCTCGAATTCTGTGGCGTCGTGCCAGCACCCCGGTAATGCAGCGTTCCATGGCGCGAGAGCGCCCCGTTGCCTGCCGCGCGGAAATCAGCGTAGTATCAATGCGCGAGTTTCGCGTCAAGCCGTGTCCGGGGTCACCCGTGCACACGGGCATCCAAAAACAGGAGGGAGTCCAATGACCGTCGTGATGAAGTCGTTGCGCCTGGGTATCGCCGCCCTGCTGGCGACGTCGTTCCTGGTTTCGCTCGCGCATGCCCAGAAGTGGATAAAGCTCGCGCCATTTCCGGAGGCATCCGAGGAGGTATACGGGGTCGCTGCAGGCGGCAAGCTTTATGTGTTCGGCGGGCTCGCGCCCGGCTGGAAGCCCAAGGGGTTGGTTTACGAGTACGACCCGGCGGGCGACCGCTGGACGAAGAAAAATCCGATGCCGCTTCCAGCGCACCATACCGCGCTAGCGGAAGCGAACGGAAAAATCTACGTAATGGGCGGGTTCGTTCTGCCTCAATCCGGCCCGCCCATGTGGGTACCGATCGACAACGCATGGGAGTATGACCCCGCAAACGATACTTGGAAGGCGTTGCCGCCCATGCCAACCAAGCGCGGGTCCCCAGTGGCCGCAGCGGTTGCTGGCAAAATCTACGTAATCGGCGGTGCGAGCATACATCCCGGCTCGAAGGAAACTGGGCTGCACCCACGGCGACCGCATCGCTCGGTGGACACCAACGAGGTCTACGATCCGGCGACAAACACTTGGGCAGCGCGGCGCACCATGCCTACCGCGCGCAACCACGCGGCGATCGGGGTAGTGAACAACAAGATATACGTGATCGGCGGGCGGATCGGCGCGGCTTTCATGACGACGCCTGCAACTTCCATCGATCTCGTAGAGGAATACGACCCGGCAATTGATCAATGGGGTCCCCTCAAGCGGTCCATGCCGACGGCACGCAGCGCGATGTCCGCCGGCACGTACAAGGGGAAGATCTACGTAGCTGGCGGCGAGATGCGCGACGAGAAGATATGGGGTGCATTTACAGTCGTGGAGGCGCTTGACCCGCTGGCTAACCGCTGGAGTGTCATGCCGTCGTTGGCTGTTCCGCGGCACGGGCATGCTGTCGCCGTTGTTGGCAATCGCCTCCACGTGGTCAGTGGCGACGTGCAGTCGCTCGGCGGGGCCAAGCCGGATGACGTCCAAATAGAAACCAACTTGCACGACGCCCTGGAATTGCCTGACAAGTAGGGGTCTTGTTTGTGGCGTGGGACGACGGTCCTGCGCCTTCGCATATAATTGTTGCCGCGTTGGAGCGGACATGCCGTCAGGCCCGCCGCTCGACGGGGTCGTTTTTTTCTGCCGCAGCCCTCCCACGCGTCACCACGTTATCCTCTGATCCATGAGCAAGTCCGTCTTTTACGAGGAGGAAGGCGAATTCAAAGTCGGAGCCGTGCGCGCCGACAATGAAACCTCGCTGCAGGTGGAGGCGCCGCACGGCAAGCGCTCCAAAGTAAAGGCTTCCTCCGTGCTGTTCCGCTTCGACGGCGCCGCCCTCGCGAAATTCATGGAGGAGGCGCACAAGCTGGCCGACGCAATGGACGCGGATTTTCTCTGGCAGTGCTGCGGGCAGGACGAATTCGGGTTCGAGACGCTGGCGAAGGAATACTTCGGCCGTGCTCCGACGCCGCTGGAGTCCGCGGGGCTGCTCGTGAAGCTCCATGGCGCGCCGGTGTATTTCTACAGGAAGGGCCGGGGCCGCTACAAGGCGGCGCCGCCGGAAGCGCTCAAGGCGGCGCTCGCCTCGGTCGAGCGCAAGCAGCGCGAGGCGGAGCGGCGGACCCAGTACGTGGCGCAGCTCGCGGAGGGCAGGCTGCCGGCGGAGTTCGTCGCGCTCGCAGCGAAGCTCCTCTACGGACCGGACAAGCAGAGCGTCGAATGGAAGGCGCTGGAGGACGCGTGCGAGAAGCTGAAGGCGACGCCCGCGAAGCTCTTCGAGCGCTGCGGTGCGCTGCCGTCGTCGCATGACTACCACCTGAACCGCTTTCTGTTCGAGCATTTCCCGCGCGGTACGGCATTTCCCGAGTTGGAGGCGCCCGCCGTGCCGCAGGACCTGCCGCTCGCGGAGGTCGAGGCATTCAGCATCGACGACGTCACGACCACCGAAGTCGACGACGCGCTCTCCGTCGCCGCGCTGCCCGGCGGGAACCTGCGCATCGGCATCCATATCGCCGTGCCCGCTCTCGGCGTGGCACCGGGCAGCGCCCTGGATGCGGCGGCACGCGAGCGGCTCGCCACGGTGTACTTTCCGGGGAGCAAGATCACCATGCTGCCGGAGGCGGCAATCGCGGCCTTCTCGCTCGCAGAGGGCCGGGATTGTCCGGCGCTCTCGCGTTACGTCGAAGTCGCGCCCGACTATTCGATCGTGGCGCAGGCGACGCGGATCGAGCGCGTGCCGGTCATGAATAATTTGCGGCACTCCGCGCTGGAGCAGTCGTTCAACGAGGAGGCGCTCGCAGCGGGCCGCGTCGATCACTCCCACGCGGACGCGTTGACGAACCTGTGGCGCTTCGCGCGTGCGCTGGAGGCGGCGCGCCGCGGCGGCGAGGCCGAGCTCGAGGCGCGACCCGAGTACAGTTTCTATGTCGAGAACAACCGCGTGCGCATCGCGCGCCGGCTGCGCGGCACGCCGGTGGACAGGATCGTCTCGGAGCTCATGATTCACGTTAACGGCGCGTGGGGGCGCGAGCTCGCGGCGGGCGGCGCGGCGGCGATCTACCGCGTGCAGGAGGGCGGCAAGGTCAGAATGAGCACGGTGCCGGCGGCGCACGAGGGCCTGGGCGTGGCGGGCTACGCCTGGACGAGCTCGCCGCTGCGGCGCTACGTCGACCTCTTGAACCAGCGCCAGCTGATCGCGCTCGCGCGCGGCGAGGCGCCGCTCTACCGGGCAAACGACGAGCGGCTCCTCGCGGCCATGCGGGACTTCGAGTCGGCGCACGAGGCCTACGGCGAGTTCCAGCGGCAGATGGAGCGCTACTGGTGCCTGCGATGGCTGATCCAGGAAAACGCGGCGGCGGTGACCGCGACCGTGATCCGCGAAAGCCTGGCGCGCTTCGACGAGCTGCCGCTCGTCGCGCGCGTGCCGTCCCTGCCGCCGCTCGATGCCGGGAGCCGGGTCGAGCTTGCCGTCATCGGCATCGACCTGCTGGAGCTCGCGCTTCAATGCGAGTTTCGCCGCCGGCTCGCTCCCGAGGATGCCGCGGGGGCGGCAAGCTAGCGACCCCCGGGCCGCCGATTCAATCGCGATTTAACTTTAATTAACATCGGCAACCCCGCGTTATTAAAAGCGTTTCCATGCATGAAATGCAGGACTAGGTTACAATGAGCCGCATGGGGATGCTGCCGGACAGGAAAGTCGTGCCGCTGCGCCGGCGGGCGAAGCACGCGCGGCACGCGCCGTGGCAGGCGGCCATGGAGCGCCTGGAGGCACGCGTCGCAGAGCTCGAGCGCGGCATGAACGCGCTCGACCGGCGCATGGCCGCGCTCGGCAAGCACGGCCGCATGCAGGTCGCCGTGGCGATGTCGGTGTTCATCCACGCCATCATCATTTTCGGGGTCAGCTTCAAGCTGCCGGACCTCTCCAAGCTCGGCGCGCAGGCTCCGCTTGAAGTGACCCTCGTCAACGCCAAGACCCCGACGCGGCCGGAAAAGGCGGACGCCCTCGCTCAGGCCAACCTCGATGGCGGAGGCAACACCGACGCCAAGCGCCGGGCGCGCAGCCCGTTGCCGGTGCCGGCGGAGGACAGGCGGGGAGCGAAGCTCTCGCTCGCGCAGAAACGCATCGAGCAGCTCGAGCGCGAGGCCAAGCAGCTCATGACCACCCCGGCCGAGTCGAAAACCGCGATTGCGCCCCCCGTCGAGGCGCAGCGGCCGCGGGACGAGCCGCAGGTTGCGCCGAGCGCCGCCGATATCGTCCAGCGCGGGATGGAAATCGCGCGGCTCGAGGCGCAGATCGCGCGCGAGTGGGAGAACTACCAGCAGCGGCCGCGCCGGCGCTTCATCGGCGCGCGCGCCCAGGAATTTCGATTCGCGCAGTACATCGAGAACTGGCGCGCCAAGGTCGAGCGGGTGGGCGAGCTCAATTATCCCCAGGCCGCGCGCGATCAGAAAATCTACGGCACCCTGGTGGTGACGGTGTCGATCAGGTCCGACGGCTCGCTCGAGGCAGCGGAGATCAACCGTCCGTCCGGGCAGCGGATACTCGACGCGGCGGCGCTGCGCATCGTGCGGCTTGCCGCGCCGTTCGCGCCGTTCCCGGCCGATATCGCCCGCGACACGGACATCCTCAGCATCACGCGCACCTGGATCTTCACCCGCTCCGACCAGCTCGTCACCGAATAGGAGCGGGTTTCAAGTCTAAGGTCCAAGGTTTAAAGTTGTGCCGCATGTCACGGCACGACGTCGTCAAATCGAGTTCCTAACTTTAGACCTTAGAGACGTTAGACCTTAGACGCGTATGCCGGACCAATACGCAGTCATCGGCAACCCGATCGAGCACAGCCTCTCGCCCCAGATCCACGCCCGGTTCGCCCGCGCGACCGGCCAGGACCTGGCCTACGGCAGGATACTCGCGCCGCTCGAGGGCTTTCGCGACGCGGTGCACGCGTTTCGCGCCGCGGGCGGCAAGGGGCTCAACGTGACCCTTCCGTTCAAGCACGAGGCCTGGCGCGTCGCCGGCGTGCGCAGCGGCTTCGCCCTTGCCGCTGGCGCGGTCAACACGCTGTCCTTCGAGGGCGGGAGCGTCGTCGGCCACAACACGGACGGCATCGGGCTCGTGCGCGACTTGACGCGGAATCTGCGCGCCGAGATCCGGGGCAGGCGCGTGCTGCTGATGGGCGCGGGCGGCGCGAGCTATGGCGTCATGGAACCGCTGCTGCGCGAGCAACCGGAGACGGTGGTGGTTGCGAATCGTACGCCGGAGAAGGCGGTCGAGCTGGTCGGGTACTTCGAGAAACTTCAATCGTGCGCGCCGCAGGGTTTCTCGGCGCGCGCCTACGGCGCGCTCGCCGGCATGGAGTTCGACGTCCTGATCAACGCCACGTCGGCGGGGCTCGCGGGCGCGATGCCCCCGCTTCCCGAAGGGATTCTTGCTCCCGGCGCCCTCGCCTACGACATGGTGTATGCGCGGCGCACGCCGTTTCTCGATTTTGGGCTGGCGCGGGGAGCGCGCATCGCCGACGGCCTCGGCATGCTCGTCGAGCAGGCGGCAGAGTCGTTCTTCCTCTGGCGCGGCGTGCGGCCCGAGACCGCGCCCGTCATTCGGGCGCTGAGGGAGAAGGCAGGAGGATGAAGGTGGAAGGCGCAGCGCGTTGTTTCATCGTCCCTGCCTCATCCCGCATCCCTTGAGGCGGCGCCATGCGACGCCTGCTGCGGTGGACGTGGCACGCTTTTCTGCTCGCGTTGTGCGTGCTCACCGTCGTCCAGTTCTGGTTTCTCGTGAACATCTGGTACTGGGCGGATCACGACCCGGAGAGCACGGCTTTCATGCGCTCGCGCCTCTCGATCATCCGCGCGGACGAGCCGGGCGCGCGGCTCGCGCAGCGCTGGGTCCCCTACGCCCGCATCTCGCCGCACCTCAAGCAGGCGGTGATCGCCGCCGAAGACGCCAACTTCATGAGTCATTGGGGCTTCGACTGGGAGGCGATGCGCAGGGCCCGTGAGCGGAACGTGAGGGAGGGAGAGATCATGGCGGGCGCCTCGACCATCAGCCAGCAGCTCGCAAAGAATCTTTTCCTGCCGTCCACCCGCGCGTGGTGGCGCAAGGCGCAGGAGGCCGTGATCACGGTGATGCTCGAGGCTCTCCTCACCAAGCGCCGCATCCTCGAGATCTATCTCAACGTCGTGGAGTGGGGCGATGGCGTCTACGGCGCCGAGGCGGCCGCGCGTTACCACTACGGCGTGCCGGCAGCGGCGCTGTCGGCGGAGCAGGCCGCGCGCCTTGCCGCCATGCTGCCAAGCCCGCGCAGCTATAACCCGCGCAGCGACACGCTCTACCTGCGGGAACGCACCGCAGACCTCCTTTCGCACATGCACTTCGCGCGCATACCTTGATTACCCGTCGCTTGGCGCGCGGCATCGGGTAGAATGGCCCGCTTTCAATCACGACGGGAGAACATCGTCATGCAGAGAAGAACGTTCCTCGCGGCCCTGGGCGCCCTGACCCTGTCCGGCCTGGTCGGGGCGCAGGAGCAAGGCGCCGCGTTGCGCGGGCCCGACGTGATCTTCGTGCCGACGCCGAACGAAGTCGTTGCCACGATGCTCAGGATGGCGGCGGTCACCAAGAGGGACACGGTCTACGATCTCGGGTGCGGCGACGGCCGCATCGTCATCACCGCCGCGCAGCGCTACGGCGCGCGCGGAGTCGGCATCGACATCGACCCCGAGCGGGTGGCCGAGGCGACGGAGAACGTCGCAAAAGCGGGGGTCGCGGACCGCGTGAAAATCATGCGCGGCGACCTGTTCGAGGCCGACATCAGCGCCGCGACGGTGGTGACGCTCTACCTCCTCACCGACCTCAACCTGAAGCTCCGTCCGAAGCTGCTGCGCGACCTGAAGCCCGGCACCCGCGTCGTCTCGCACGCCTTCTCCATGGGCGACTGGACGCCCGAGCGCACGGAGGAGGTCTCGGGCACGACGGTCTATCTGTGGCGCATCCCGCCGCGCAAGTAGTTCATCTGATGGACGTTCTCGCACGCTTGCGGGCCGCTTGACCGGCCGCGGGGCCGGGAATAATCTTCGGCGTAGCAGCGTTTTGACAAGAGCCGCGGCGTTCCCGCCGCAGGCGATAATCTCTCGAGGAGGAAGGAACACAAGCGCGCGGCACGCGGACATGCGTGCTGCGCGCGCGAGCGCCGATCAACGAGCGGGAAGGAAAGCCATGCAACTCAACGTCAACGCACGATCCTACGAAGTGGACATCGAGCCCGAAACACCCTTGTTGTGGGTGTTGCGCGAGATCATCGGGCTCACCGGAACGAAATACGGCTGCGGGATCGCGCAATGCGGCGCCTGTACCGTGCACCTCGACGGGGAACCGGTACGCTCCTGCTCCGTGCCAGTCGCGAAGGTGGCGGGCAGGCGCATCACGACCATCGAAGGCCTGTCGCGCGACAGCTCGCACCCGGTGCAAAGGGCCTGGGTCGAGCTCGACGTGCCCCAGTGCGGCTATTGCCAGTCCGGGCAGATCATGGCCGCCGCCGCGCTGCTGGCGAAGAACCCGCAGCCGACCGACCAGGAGATCGACGCCGCGATGACCAATATCTGCCGCTGCGGAACCTACCAGCGCGTCCGCGCGGCGATACACTTGGCGGCAGGCACGGGCAAGGGCGGCGGCTCCGTCATTCACTTGGGTACCGGCGCGGGAGCAGCAAAGGCTGCGGCCGACGACGGCGCGAAACCAGGACCTGCGGAAGTTCACTGAGAAGGCACACCATGGACAATACTTTCTCCGGCAACGCGCCGAATTTCTCCCGCCGCAGGTTCATCGTCGGTTCTGCCGCCGCGGGCGGCGGGCTCGCGCTCGGGCTGCCGTTTGCGCCGGGCGGCGGGGACGCCGCGGCGCAGGGGGCCGCCGGCGCTGGCACCGAGGTCAACGTGTGGGTCGTGGTCCGGCCGGACGACACCTGTGTCATCCGCATCGCGCGCTCGGAAATGGGCCAGGGCACGCACACCGGCCTCGCGCAGCTCGTCGCCGAGGAGCTCGAGTGCGACTGGCGCAAAGTGGCCATCGAGCCGATCACCGCCGGCCAGAACCTGGCTCGCAAGCGCGTCTGGCGCGACATGGCGACCGGCGGCAGTCGCGGCATCCGCGGCTCGCACGACTATGTCCGCCAGGGCGGCGCCGCCGCGCGCATGATGCTGCTGCAGGCCGCAGCCAACGAGTGGAAGGTTCCAGCCGGCGAGCTCACCGTCGCCGACGGCGTCATCACACATGCGGCTTCCGGGCGCTCGACGAGCTACGGGAAGGTCGCCGCCGCCGCGGCAAAGCTGACCCCGCCCGATCCCAAGAGCATCAAGCTCAAGCATCCGAAGGACTGGAAGATCGCCGGCAAGCCGGTGAAGCGGCTCGACACGGCGAACAAGGTCAACGGCTCGAAGATCTACTCGATCGACCTCGAGTTGCCGGGCATGGTGTATGCCGCGGTCAAGGCGTGCCCAGTGAACGGCGGCAAGCTCGTAAGCTGGGACGAATCCAAGGTGTCGCGCATGCCCGGCTTCAGCGGCGTGATCCGGGTGAACGACTCGACCGTCGCGGTCGTCGCGAACACGTGGTGGCGTGCCAGGACGGCGCTCGAGGCGCTGCCGATCGTGTGGGACGAAGGCCCCGACGCCAAGCAGTCGAGCGCGACCATCGCGGCGCACCTCAAAGACGGTCTGACGGCGGGCGATGGGTTCGCGGACACCGAGGTGGGCGACGCGAGGGGCGCGATTGCAGGCGCGACGAGGAAGATCGAAGCGGTCTACAGCGCTCCGTTCCTGTCCCACGCGTGCATGGAGCCGATGAACTGCACGGTCAGGATCACGGCGGACAAGGCCGAAGTGTGGATGCCGAGCCAGAACGCCGAGGCCTCGCTCGCGGCGCTGTCGGCGGCGTCCGGCGTGCCGCTCGCACAGTGCCAGGCCTACAACCACGATCAGGGCGGCGGGTTCGGCCGGCGCGGCGGCACCCAGGACTACGTGCGCCAGGCGGCGGCCATTGCCCGGCGCTATCCGGGCATCCCGGTCAAGATGATCTGGAGCCGCGAGGAGGACCAGGCGCACGATTTCTATCGCCCGATCTCCCAGTGCAGGCTCGCCGCCGGCCTTGACGCGAGCGGCAACCTCGTCGGCATGCACATTCGCGTCTCCGGGCAGTCGATCAACGCGTACCTCGCTCCGCACAACATCAAGGACGGCAAGGACCGCAGGCAGCTGCAGGGCCTGTGGGCGGGGGGCGACGATGCGCAGTTCGGCTACACGGTGCCCAACCTGCTGATCGAGTACGCAATGCGCAATACGCACTTGCCGGTCGGTCCGTGGCGCGGCGTCAACATCAATCAGAACGGCGTGTACCTCGAATGCTTCATGGACGAGTTAGCGCGGGCGGCCGGCAGGGATCCGCTCGAATTCCGCCGCGCCTTGATGAAGAACCATCCCAAGCACCTCGGCGTGCTGAACGCGGCCGCGGAGAAGGCGGGGTGGGGCAAGCCGCTGCCGGCCGGCGTCCATCGCGGCATCGCGCAGTTCATGGGCTACGGCAGCTACACGGCGGCCGTCGCCGAGGTTTCGGTGAGCGGCGGGAGCGAGGTCAAGGTTCACCGCATGGTGCTGGCGACGAATTGCGGCCACGCCGTCAACCCGGCCACCATCGCCGCCCAGGTCGAGGGATCCGTATGCTACGGATTCGACTCCCTGCAAAGCGAAATCTCGGTGCGGGACGGGCGGGCGGTGGAATTGAACTTCGACACGTATCCGATCGCGCGGCTCGCCCAGGCTCCGAAGGTCGAGACGGTCATCGTGCCGACCTACGACTTCTGGGGCGGCGTAGGCGAGCCGACGATCTGCGTGGTCGCGCCCTCGATCCTGAACGCGATCTTTGCGGCAACCGGCAAGCCGGTGCGCACCCTGCCGCTCAAGAACCACGGCTTGAGGATCGTCTAGACCACGGGGCCAGTGCGAGAAGGTGCGGTTGCTCGGCGGAATCGCGATGTTCGCCACGGTGGCGGGTTGCGCCACTTCGGCGCCCGACGCGCTCCTGCCCTACCGCGTGGACGGCGACGCGATCCGCGAGCGCCTGGCGCCGGCGCCGGGAAATGCGGCGCGCGGCAAGGCAATCGTCCTCAGCCGCGACTCGAACTGCCTCCTGTGCCACGCGGTGCCCGACTCCGGGGTCCGCTTCATGGGTAACATCGGGCGGCCGCTCGGAGGAGTCGGGGCGAAGCTGACCGAGGGCCAGCTGCGGCTGCGCATCGTCGATCCGATGCGATTGAACCGGGAGACGATAATGCCGTCCTACTACCGTACGGACGGACTCAACCGCGTGGCCGAGGCATGGCGCGGAAAGCCGGTGCTGACCGCGCAGCAGGTCGAGGACATTGTGGCCTATCTCCTTACACTACGCTGACCAGAATGAGCGCGCGCCGCCGCTTCATTACCGCGATGGCCGGACTCGCCGCGGCGCCGATGCTGCCGGCGCGCCCGGCGCGCGGCCAGGAGGCGGATCCATTTGCGCCTCTCGTGAGGAGCATCACCGGCGGGGCCGCGGTCAGACCCGGGCGCGTGACGGTGGCCACGCCCCGGCTCGCCGACAACGGTCACTCGGTGCCGCTCACGGTGAGCGTGGAGAGCCCGATGACCGCAGCCGCCCACGTGCGCAGCATCACGCTGCTTTCCGCCCGGAACCCGCGCCCCCTCATGGCGACATTTCACCTGGGTCCGGAGTCGGGTCGGGCGCAGGTCGCGACGCGCGTGCGGCTCGCCGGCACGCAGCGCGTGCTTGCGCTCGCGCAGCTCTCCGACGGCTCCTGGTGGTCGGGAGACGCGGAGGTGGAAGTCACCGAATCGGCCTGCCTGGACGCGACCTGACATGCTGGCAAGAATTCAACTGCCGCCGACCGCGAAGCCCGGAGAGGTGATCGAGGTCCGCATCGCGATCCAGCATCCGATGGAGACCGGCTTCCGCTACGAGCTCGGCGGCAGGGCGGTTCCGAAAAACGTCATCAACTCCCTGGTGGCGCGCTACAACGGCGCTGAGATCTTCCGCGCCGAGATGGGATCGGGCATAGCGGCCAACCCCTACCTGCAGTTCCACACCGTGGCGAGGCGGAGCGGCGAGATCGAGATCTCGTGGGTCGACGACGCCGGAAATCGCGGCGCCGAGCGCGCGACCATCACCGTCGTTTAGGGCAGGACCTACAGACTTAAGGAACCTCTGCGCAAGTCATCCTCGCGGAGGCGGGGATCCAGGAGCAAATTGTCTCGCCTAGATTCCCGCCTTCGCGGGAATGACGGAACACAAGTCATGCAGAGGTTCCTCAACAGGATCTGGTCCGGTTCATTCTCGTGAATCTTGTCGATCCCGCCTGTTCGCTTTTGTGCCTGATACTCGCGGTTTCTGCGGTATCTGCGGCGGAGCCTCAGCGCCCGAGGCCATTGAAGTCCGGCACCGAGTTTGTCAGCGACGATCTGCGAAAGCTGCAGGCCGACGACTTCGCCAACCCCGGCATGCTGTGGGTCGCGCGCGGCGAGAAGCTGTGGAGCGAGCCCGCGGGGATAAGCGGGAAATCGTGCGCGAGCTGCCACGCGGACGCGCGCGCGAGCATGAAAGGGGTGGCCGCGCGCTACCCGCGCGTCGACCCGGGCGCAGCGCGGCTCGTCAACCTCGAAGGCCGCATCAATCTCTGCCGCGCGCGCAATCAGCAGGCGGAAGCGCTTCGTTACGAGTCAGGGGAGCTGCTTGCGTTGGTGACGTACGTCGCGCACCACTCGCGTGGCATGGCGGTCTCCGTTACGCCCGATTGGCAGAACCGCACGAACTTCGAGCGCGGACGCGAGCTCTATCACCGCCGCATCGGGCAGCTGAACCTTGCGTGCACGCATTGCCACGACCGCAGCTGGGGCAAGAAACTCGCGGCCGAAACGGTAAGCCAGGGACACGGCAATGCGTTCCCCGCGTATCGCCTTGAATGGCAATCCGTGGGATCACTGCAACGCCGGATCAGGGCCTGCTTCTACGGGCTGCGCGCCGAGATGCCGCCCTACGGCGCGCAGGAGCTGCTCGACCTGGAGTTCTACCTTGCCTGGCGCGGCGGCGGCCTGCCGGTGGAGGCGCCGGGCGTGCGGCGCTAGCACCGAAATGAGCGGACGGCAAGTACTGGATTCCCGCCTCCGCGGGAATGACATCAGGACTGCGTGGCGCCCTTCATCCACGTCACCCGCACGCGGTCGTAGTCCTCGCCGCGCTCGACGAGCTCCTCGAGCCGCGCGTGCGGCGTCTGCTCGCCCATCAGGACCTCGTACTGGATGCCGGGATTGAAGGCATCGCGCTTGAGCAGGATCTCGGGATCGCTGCCGGGCGCCGAGTTCTCGTTTAGAATCAGCGCGTTGACGTAGGTGAACCGGAACGAGCCGGAGGAGGTCTGCCAGTTATCGGCGCGCTCGGCGCCCTCGCCGATGCCGCGCAGGTACACCGACAGCGGCTTCTTGGACAGGATCTCGATGCCGGCATGCACGTGCTCGTGCGCGTCGCGCTGCATGCGCCGGATCGCGCCCAGCCACCACGCCTTCTGCCCCGCCGCGTGGAACGTGAGTAGCGAGCCGATCCGCGCCCAGGCTTCGTCCTGCCGCGGGATGTCGACGGCCACGCCCCAGGTGCTGCCGTCGCGCTCCATCCATTCGGTGACCGCGGCGGTCGACTGCTCGGCCTGGAGCGCGATGCCGGTCTGTTCCTTCACCTTCACGCGCTGATCCGCACTCATCTCCGCCATGCCGCTGAACTCGATGCGGGTGACGAGCTCGGAAGCCGAGGTGAAGCCGTGCGCGACCTTGATCTTCGCCTCGATTTTCACGCGCGGCCAACGCCGCTTGGGCGGCGAATCGCCCCAGAACAGGGCGAGATGCCGCAACGCGACCAGCTTCTCCTGGATCGAGTAATCGTTCCCGAAGCGCTTTTCGGGCTCCGCCGGATTGGCGGTAAAGCGCTCGAGCATTTCCTGGATGACGACGCGCGCCTGGGCCGCCCCGAAATAGCGTGTCGTCGCGCTCGGCGGCGCGCCCGTCGCGTGCCGCACCGGTCCGGCCGGCTGCGCGAGGTCGAGATGGAAATTGCACTCCGGGTCGGGCTGAGCGCGCAAAGCGAATCCCCCGGCGAGCCGCGCGATGATGCGGGCCGAGAGCTCCATCTCGAGCAGCCGCTGCGTCCCGGGGTTCGCCGCGACCGTCATCGGCAGCCGCAGGAACTCCTGGCGGGCGTTGGTATGGAGGGGATCGCCCTCATAGGCCTTGACGAGCTCCGCAACGACGTGCTCTTTTTCGGCCTGGCTGAAGAACTGCGCCAGGTCCTGCCAGATGCGCGGCCGCACCGGCAGGTAGCGGAGCAACAGGGTATTGCCTTCGTGCGTGAGGGCGCGCAGCGCGCGCGCGAGGAGGAGCGTGCGCTCCGGATGCGCGGCCTCGTCCGGCTTTGACGCCTGGGCAATCTCCTGGAGGCACACGCGGTAGGCCGCGGAGACGTGCTCCCAGAAGTCGAGCATCACCTGCCACAGCTGGCGCCGCTGGAATTCGGTGAGCTTGTCATTGCGCAGGAGCTCGGCGAGCGCGGCGGCCTCCCGCTTCTGCCCGGTCTCGTCGAGCAGCTTCAGGACGCCGATGCGGTCGGAAAGGGGAAACGCGGGGGTTGCGGCGACCGTTTCGAGGGAAGAGGTGATTTCCTCGAGGGCCTTGCCATGCTCGCGCGGCAGGTCGGCAAGAAGCTTTCCCGCCGCCTCGACGTTGTACATCGGGTGGTCGGCCTTCTTGCCGATGTCGCCCAACCACTTGAGCATGGCAGGCCTTTCTCGCGATGCGTTGCGAACGGCAACTCGCCGCGGCGCACGTCACATGATACAGCTAGTGCCTGATTATGATGGGCATGCCGGGCGGGCATGAGGAATTTCCGCACCCCGCCATGGCGCCCTTGCGCGCGGGTCGCGTGACTGAATCCACGGCGAGTCACTTCCTTGGCATGTAGAGATCGGTGATCGACCCCTCCGCGATCTCCGCTGCGAAGAAGACGGTTTCGGAGAGCGTCGGATGCGGATGGATGGTGAGCCCGATGTCGGCGGCATCCGCGCCCATCTCGAGCGCGAGCACGGCTTCGGCGACGAGCTCCCCGGCGTTGACGCCGACCATCGCCGCCCCGAGGAGCCGGCGGGTGCTCCTGTCGAACAGGAGCTTGGTCATGCCCTCGTCGCGGTCCATGGAGAGCGCGCGGCCGCTCGCCGCCCACGGGAACGACGCCTTCTCGTAGGCGGCGCCGCGCGCCTCGAGCTGCGCTTCGGTCTCGCCCATCCATGCAACCTCGGGATCGGTATAGGCGACCGAGGGTATGGTGCGCGCGTCGAAGGACGCCTTGTGGCCGGCAATCACCTCCGCGGCGGTCTTGCCTTCGTGCGTCGCCTTGTGCGCGAGCATGGGCTCGCCGCAGATGTCGCCGATGGCGTGGATGTGCGGCACGTTGGTGCGCAGCTGCCGGTCGACCGGGATGTAGCCCCCCTCATTGACGTTGACGCCCGCCGCCGGCGCGTTGATCTCCCGTCCGTTCGGACGGCGCCCGACTGACATCAGGATGTAATCGAACACTTCCGGCCGCGGTGCGTTCGCACCCTCGTAGGTGACCTTCAGCCCGTCCTTCTGCGGCTCGATCTTCGCGACCTTGGTCTTGAGCAGAATCTTCTCGTAGCGCTTCTCGATTCTCTTCGCGAGCGGGCGCACGACGTCCCTGTCCGCCCCGGGAATGAGCGAGTCCATCATCTCGACGACGCTGATCTTTGCGCCCAGGGCGGCGTAGACCGTCGCCATCTCGAGCCCGATGATGCCGCCGCCGATGACGAGCAGGCGCTTGGGTACCTGCGGGAGCTCGAGCGCGCTGGTGGAATCGATCATGCGCGGATCGTCGTAGGGGAATCCCGGAATGCGGGCGATCGAGGAGCCGGCCGCGATGATGCAGTGATCGAACGAGACCGACTTCGCGCCTTCTGCCGTCTCGACGCGCAGCGCGTGCGGCGAGGCGAACAACCCCTTGCCGTGCACCACCTGCACCTTGCGCTGCTTCGCGAGCCCGGTGAGCCCCTTGGTGAGCCTGCCGACGACGCCCGCCTTCCAGGCGCGGAGCCCCGCGAGATCGATCTTCGGCCTGCCGAACTCGATGCCGGCGTGCGCGACCTCCTCGGCTTCGGTCAGCACCCGGGCGACGTGCAGCAGCGCCTTCGAGGGAATGCAGCCGACGTTCAGGCAGACGCCCCCGAGCGTCGGGTAGCGCTCGACCAGCACCACCTTTTTCCCGAGGTCCGCGGCGCGGAACGCAGCCGTGTATCCGCCCGGGCCGGCGCCGAGGACCAGCACCTCGGCATGGATGTCGCCTTTGGGGCCGGCGTAGGGCGTGACCGGCGCTGCGGCAGCTCCTCCTTCCGTCGCCCCCCTGGCAAGAGCAGGAGATGGGGGAGTGGGCCCCTTGGCGGCGGGTGCCGGCGCCTTTGCGGCAGGCGCAGGCGCGGCGGCCGCGTCGCGCGCCTCGAGCGTCAGGATCAGCGATCCCTCGGACACCTTGTCGCCGGTCTTGACCCGGATTTCCTTCACCACGCCTGCCTGCGGCGCGGGCACATCCATCGTCGCCTTGTCCGATTCCAGCGTGATGAGCGAATCTTCCTTCTTGACGGCGTCGCCCGGCTTCACCAGCACCTCGATCACCGGGACGTTCTTGAAATCCCCGATGTCGGGGACCTTGATTTCGACGGGGTTGCTCACTTCCGGACCTGGCCCGAGCCGAGGACGACCCACTTGAGGGAGGTCAGTCCCTCCAGGCCCACCGGGCCGCGCGCATGGAGCTTGTCGGTGGAGATGCCCACTTCCGCGCCGAGCCCGTATTCGTAGCCGTCGGCAAAGCGGGTGGAGGCGTTGACCATGACCGAGCTCGAGTCCACCTCGCGCAGGAAGCGCCGCGCGCGCCCCCGGTCCCGGGTGACGATGGCGTCGGTGTGCTGCGAGCCGTAATTCGCGATGTGCTCGATCGCTTCGTCGAGGTCCTTCACCACCCGCACCGACAGGATCGCGTCGAGGTATTCCGTGTACCAGTCGTCCTCGGTCGCGGGCTTCATCCCGGGCACGATTGCCCGCGCCTCAGCGTCGCCGCGCAGCTCGATACCCTTCTTCGCGTAGGTCCTGCAGAGCGGCGGCAGCACCTTGCGCGCGATGCCGCTCGCGACGAGCAGCGTTTCCATGGTGTTGCAGGTGCCGAGCCGCTGCGTCTTCGCGTTATCGGCAATGCGGATCGCCATCCCGGGAGCCGCCCGGTCGTCGATGTAGGTGTGGCAGACCCCGTGGAGGTGCTTGATCATGGGGATGCGCGATTCGCGCATCAGGCGCTCGATCAGGCTCTTGCCCCCGCGCGGCACGATCACGTCCACGGTTTCGCGCATCGTGACGAGCTCGCCCACCGCGGCGCGGTCGGTGATCTCGATCACCTGCACGACGTCTTCCGGCAGCCCGGCGCTCTTCAGTCCGGCGTGCACGCAGGCGGCGATTGCCTGGTTGGAGTGAAGGGCTTCCGAGCCGCCGCGCAGGATCGCGGCGTTGCCGGACTTGACGCACAGGCCCGCCGCGTCCGCCGTCACGTTGGGGCGGGACTCGTAGATGATCGCGACCACGCCGAGCGGCACCCGCATTCTCCCGACCCGGATGCCGGAAGGACGCTTCCTGAGCACGGTCATGCGGCCGATCGGATCGGGCAGGGCGGCGATCTGCCGCAGGCCGTCGGCCATCGCCGCGATTCCCTTCGCCGTCAGCGTCAGGCGGTCGATCATTGCGGAGTCGAGCTTGTTGCGCTTCGCCTCCTCGAGGTCGCGCGCGTTGGCCTCGAGCAGGCGTCTCGCGTCGCGCTCGATCGCCGCGGCCATCTCTTTCAGCGCGCGGTTCTTGGTCGCGGTGTCCGCCCTGGCGATCGAGCGCGCCGCCGCGCGCGCGCGCCGGCCGACGCCGTGTATGTAGGTCTGGACATCCATTGAGTTCTCCGCCGACCGGCGGAGCGGGTCAGAACAACGCGGCCTGATTCCGTTCCGCCGCGCTCGCGGCAGCGGCCATTTTACCGCGTTTCGGCAAGAACTTGGCCGGGGCGCCGGCCGCGAACCGCAGGGCGAGCTGCAGCAGCTCGTCCCAGACGTCACCGCGGATCAGGCCCTTCACCATGCGGTCAGTTCGCGCGGCGTGCGCCGCCGCCGCCTCGACCTGATCCTTCGTGAAGCGGCGGCAATTCTGCTGCATGAGGCTCTGGTGGGAGCCGCCCCACACCCTGGCGTCGCGCCACAGCTGCGGCGGTGTCCGGCCGGATGCCATGCCGTCGAGCACGCGCCCGATGACGCGGACTTCCTCGGCGATCGCCCACAGCACCAGGGGCGGCGCGATGCCTTCGCCCCGCAACCCGTCCACCATGCGCGCGAGGTGCAGCACGTCGCCTTCGAGCATCGCCTCGCCGAGGCCGAATACGTCGTAGCGCGTGACGTCGAGCACGGCATCGCGCGCCTGTTCGTAGCTGATCCTGCCCGCCGGGTAGAGCAGCGCGAGCTTCTGGACTTCCTGGTGCGCCGCGAGGAGGTTGCCCTCGACGCGGTCGGCGATGAATTCCAGGGTTTCCGGGTCGGCTTCCTGGTCCTGCGCGCGCAGCCGCCCGGCGAGCCATTCCGGCAGCGCCTTGCGCGCGACCGGTTTCGCCTCGATGACGATGCCGGCGCGCTCGAGCGCGTCGAACCAGCCTGCCTTCTGCGCGCGCCAATCGATTCCGGGCAGGACCACGAGCGTAACGGTGTCCGGCGGCAGGCGCTCGCAATGGCGCTGCAGCGCGTCCGACCCCTCCGTCCCCGGCTTGCCGGTGGGAACGCGGAGCTCGAGGATGCGCCGCGCCGCGAACAGCGACTGCGAGTTGCCAGCAAATGCGAGCTCGTTCCACCTGAAGCCCGCATCGGCGGTGAGCACCTGACGCTCGGAGTGGCCCTCGGCGCGGGCCCGGCCGCGGATGCGGTCGGAGGCCTCGAGGACAAGCAGTGTTTCGTCGCCGAAGACGGTGTAGAGCGCCTTCAGCTCGCGGGTGAGGTGCTGCTGCAGCTGCTCGGTCGTTATGCGCATGGATATCCGGTCCTTCAGGACCGCAATTTTGCCGCCTGCAGGCGCCGCACCACCTGGCTCACTGCGTCATTGCGCATGTCCCGGTAGAGCAGCGCCTCCTCCGATTCCGAGGCGAGGACCTGACTGTCGTTGTAGGTATAGTCGCGCCGCAGGACGATTTCGCTCGCCGGGATGTGTTCGCGGTTCTTGCTGTCGGTCAGCCGGAACGACACGCGGTAGCGCAGCTGGAATTCGCTCACGCGGCCGCCGCCGGAGAGCGAGAGGATCTGCTTCTCCTGCGCCTCGCTCAGGACCTGCAGGATGACCTCGGCCTCGTCCGGCCGCTCGGTGATCCGGGCGCCGCTGCCGGAGACCACCGCGCGCTTCAACTGGACCGCGAATACGGAGGTCGACGCTGCCTGCACGTACATCGTATTGAAGGGCAGAGCCGCGGTGCCGCGGAGCTGGAAGCCGCACGCGGCGACGAGCAGCGTCGCCGCGAGAGGGAAGAGGAATGAGGGATGAGGGATGCGAAGGCGCACGTGCGTTTTTATACCACGACGTTAACCAGACGACCGGGGACGACGACGACCTTCTTGATCGCCTGGCCGCTGACGTGCTTTTGCACCGCGGGATCCGCGAGAACGATGGTCTCGATCGCCTTCGAGTCGGCGTCGCGCGGCACGCGCACGTCGCCGCGCTTCCTGCCGTTCACCTGGACTACCAGCTCGATCTCGTCCTCGATCAGCGCGGCGGGATCATGCTCGGGCCAGGGCGCGACGAGAACATCCTCGCCGAATTTCAGCTCGCGCCACAGGTAATGCGAGATGTGCGGCGTGATGGGAGCGAGCAGTCGCAGAAGGATCGAGAGCCCTTCGTTTGCGACTTCATCGCTTACCGCGACGATGCGGTCCAAGGCGTTCAGTATCTTCATGGCCGCAGAAGCCACGGTGTTGAATTGGTGTTTGCCGATATCGTAGTTCGCCTGCTTGAGCACCGAGTGAATCTCGAAGCGAGTAGCCTTTCTCAGTTGGTCGGCGATCGCCGGACCCCCGCCGCGCTCAAACCTCACCGCGTAGTTCCACAGCCGGCGCAGGAAGCGCGACGCGCCCTCGACGCCCGCGTCGCTCCAGACCAGCGTGTCCTCGGGAGGCGAGGTGAACATCATGAAGAAGCGCGCGATGTCCGCGCCGTAGCGGTCGATCAGCTCCTGGGGATCGACGCCGTTGTTCTTTGATTTCGACATGGTGCCGATGCCGCCGGCCTCGACCGGCCGGCCGTCGGCCTTGAGGATGGCGCCGCCCTCCGCCCGGGTCTCGACCTCGGCAGGATTGTAATAGGTGACGCGGCCGGTGTCGGTCTTGCGGAAGTAGATGTCGTTCAGCACCATGCCCTGGGTGAGGAGATTGCTGAACGGCTCGTCGAGCTTCACCAGTCCGAGGTCGCGCATCACCTTGGTCCAGAAGCGCGAGTAGAGCAGATGCAGGATGGCGTGCTCGATGCCGCCGACGTACTGGTCCACCGGCAGCCAGTATGCGACGCGCTCGTCCGCCATGACCCGCGCGCTGTCGGGGCAGGCGAAGCGGATGTAGTACCAGGACGAGTCCACGAAGGTGTCCATGGTGTCGGTTTCGCGTTTCGCCGGCTTGCCGCATTTCGGGCAGGTGGTGTTGACGAAGTCGGCACGCTTCACCAAGGGATTGCCGGTGCCGTCCGGCACGCAGTCCTCCGGCAGCACCACCGGCAGGTCCGCCTCCGGCACCGGCACGTCGCCGCAGCCAGCGCAGTGGATGATCGGGATCGGGCATCCCCAGTAGCGCTGGCGCGAGATGCCCCAGTCGCGCAGCCGCCACAGCACCTGCTTGTCACCCAGGCCCTTCGCCTTGAGGTCGGCGGCGATCGCGTCAACCGCCTCGTTGTATCGGAGACCGTCGTACCTTCCGGAGTGGATGCAGGCGCCGTCCTTGCTCTCGTACCAGGGCTGCCAACGATCGGTCGTGAACGCGTCGTCGCCCGCTCCCCGCGCGTCGATCACCTGGGGGATCGGCAGCCCGTACTGCCTCGCAAAGTGGAAATCCCGCTCGTCATGGGCGGGAACGCCCATCACGGCGCCCTCGCCGTAGGCCATCAGGACGTAGTTGCCGACCCACACCGGCACCGGCTGCCCGGTAAGGGGGTGAGTGACCGAGAGGCCGGTCGGCATGCCCTTCTTCTCGATCGTGGCCAGGTCCGCTTCCATCACGCTGCCGCGCTTGCATTCCTCGATGAAGGCGGCGAGCCTGGCGTTGCCGCGGGCGGTGCGCGCAGCGAGCGGGTGCTCGGCGGCGAGCACCGCGAAGGTCACGCCCATGATGGTGTCGGCGCGCGTCGTGAACACCCAGAGTTTTCCCTGCCGGCCATCGAGCTCGTAGGGGAACGCGAAGCGCACGCCGTAACTCTTCCCGATCCAGTTGCCCTGCATGGTCTTGACCCGCTCGGGCCAGCCGGGGAGCGTGTCGAGCGCGGCGAGCAGCTCCTCGGCGTAGCGCGTGATCGCCATGTAGTACATCGGGATCTCGCGCTTCTCGATCACGGCGCCGGTGCGCCAGCCGCGCCCGTCGATCACCTGCTCGTTGGCGAGCACGGTGCGGTCGACCGGGTCCCAGTTCACGACCCCGGTCTTCTTGTAGACGAGGCCCTTCTCGAGCATCTTCAGGAACAGCCACTGGTTCCAGCGGTAGTAGGAGGGCTGGCAGGTTGCGAGCTCGCGCGACCAGTCGATGGCGAAGCCGAGCGACTTCAGCTGGCTCTTCATGGTGGCGATGTTCTCGTAGGTCCATCGCGCCGGCGGCACGCCGTTCGCGATCGCCGCGTTCTCGGCGGGAAGACCGAACGCATCCCAGCCCATCGGCTGCAGGACGTTCCTGCCCTTCATCCGGTGGTAGCGGGTGAGGACGTCGCCGATGGTGTAGTTGCGCACGTGCCCCATGTGGAGCTTGCCGGACGGGTAGGGGAACATCGAGAGGCAGTAGTACTTCGGTCTTCCCGGCGCTTCGCGCGCGCTGAACGCGCCGCTCGCGTCCCAGTGCTGCTGGGCCTCGCGCTCGATGGGGTGCGGATCGTATTTCTGCTGCATGGCCGGGCGTGATAGAACCTATCTCAATAGTAGGCGCGTGATGCGTTGCGGTCAGGACGGGATGGATGCGAGGCGCACGGCGCAGGCCATATGTCGATATGGCCAAGCCGGGCAACAAAGCAGACACCCGTCCTGACCGCAACCCGAAGGGACGGGGCGCTGAGCAACGGCCTTGTGCCGTTGCGCGCCCATTGGGGCAAGGAGACGCCCGCGGTCGCGAAGCGACCGCTCAGGGGCGCATCTTGTTGTCGGTAGCCCTTGCAATATCGACATATTGCTGCGGGCTACCCTCCTAAATCTGCATCCCACCTCGCCTCCGTCGCACACGTGCCTACTATTGAGATAGGTTCTGAGCCGCAATTATAGCTGCAGGCCGCGCGCAAAACCGCAGCCTCGCTTCCGGTTCAACTCATCTATAATCGGCGCGGTCGTCCGACGATTTTCGCCAGACCGGTTTCCGCCGCGCCGCTCATGTCCCCTGATTTTCTCGCCGGCCTCAATGAACAGCAGCTCGAAGCGGTCACGCTGCCGCACCAGTCGGCGCTGATCCTCGCCGGCGCCGGCAGCGGCAAGACGCGCGTGCTCACCACGCGCGTGGCGTGGCTGATTTCGACCGGGCAGGTGAGCCCGAGCGGCCTCATCGCGGTGACCTTCACCAACAAGGCGGCGAAGGAAATGCTGACGCGCATCTCGGCGATGCTGCCGATCAACACCCGCGGCATGTGGGTCGGCACCTTCCATGGCCTCGCCAACCGGCTGCTGCGCGTGCATCACCGCGAGGCAGGCCTGCCGCAGCTCTTCCAGATCCTCGACACCCAGGATCAGCTCTCGCTCATCAAGCGGCTGCTCAAGGGTCTCGGCGTCGATGAGGAGCGCTACCCGCCGCGGCAGGTGCAATGGTTCGTCGCGGCCAACAAGGAGGAAGGCCTGCGCGCGCGCGAGGTCGAGGCGCACGACGAGTTCGCGCGGCGCATGAAGGAGCTTTACGCCGCCTACGACGAGCAGTGCGCCCGGGAAGGCGTGGTGGACTTCGCGGAGCTGCTGCTGCGCTCTCACGAGCTGCTGGCGGGCAATGCGGCCCTGCGCGACCATTACCGCGCGCGCTTCCGCCACATCCTGGTGGACGAGTTCCAGGACACCAACCGGCTGCAGTACCGGTGGCTGAAGCTGCTCGCCGGCCCTCCCACCACCCCGTCACCTTCGGTGCCACCCCTCCTCGGGCAGGAGGGGAAGGTCCCGGCTCACCCTCAGGCAGGAGGGGAGAGGGGGAATGCGATCTTCGCCGTGGG
>Ga0187892_10000324_pt1 | contig 126912 bp, 111 predicted proteins | sample MA1701073metaG_FD_139345 | JGI IMG/M metagenome (GOLD analysis project Ga0187892, IMG submission 139345) | Bio-ooze microbial communities from a basaltic lava cave in the Kipuka Kanohina Cave System on the Island of Hawaii, USA - MA170107-3 metaG ... | reverse complement strand
TCCCGAAAAGCGGGCCGGACTATCAGCCGGTTGTGACACTCAACGGCTGGACACTGCCGTGGCGGCAGAATGGCGACTGGAAGGAATTCCACCTCGTCGCCGAGCCCGTGGTGCGCGAGTTCGCGCCCGGAATGAAAGCGCATCTTTGGGGCTACAACGGTCAGTCGCCCGGCCCCACGATCGAATGCGTGGAAGGCGACAAGGTCCGCATCTTCGTCACCAACAAGCTGCCCGAGCACACCACCATCCATTGGCACGGCATCCTGCTGCCGTCGGGCATGGATGGCGTCGGCGGATTGACGCAGCCGCACATCAAACCGGGCAAGACCTTCGTCTACGAGTTTCAGATGAAGAAAAGCGGGACCTTCATGTACCACCCGCATGCGGACGAAATGGTGCAAATGGCGATGGGCATGATGGGCTTTCTCGTCGTGCACCCGCGCGATCCCAAGCTGCACCGCGTCGACCGAGATTTCGTGTTCCTCATGAGCTCGTACGACATCGCGACCGGCAGCTACGTGCCGAAGGTCAACACGATGACCGATTTCAACATGTGGACGTGGAATTCGCGCGTGTTTCCGGGCATCGATCACCTCGTTGCGGCGAAGGGCGACAATGTGCGGGTGAGGATTGGCAATCTCACGATGACCAATCACCCCATCCACATGCATGGCTACGACTTCGCCGTGACCTGCACCGATGGTGGCTGGGTACCCGAAGCCGCACGCTGGCCCGAAGTGACCATCGACATTCCCGTGGGCGCCATGCGCGCCTTCGAGTTCAAAGCGGACGAGCCCGGCGACTGGGCCATCCACTGCCACAAGTCGCACCACACGATGAATGCCATGGGCCACGAGGTGAAGACGTTCATCGGCGTGCAAAAGCGCGACATCGCCAAGGCGATCAAGCGCATGGTGCCCGACTACATGCCGATGGGTTCGGCGGGCATGGCCGAGATGGGCGAGATGGAAATGCCAATGCCCGACAATACCTTGCCCATGATGACGGGCTTCGGCCAGTTCGGTCCGATCGAAATGGGCGGGATGTTCTCGGTCGTGAAGGTCCGCGAGGGGCTCGCCGCCAACGATTACAAGGATCCCGGCTGGTTCAAACACCCTGCTGGTACGGTCTCATTCGAGTTCAAGGGCGCCGTAGACGCGCCCGCGCGTAAGGCGGAAACGCCTAAGGCGAACGGGAGGGAAATGGAAGTCAAGGTGGTCAAGCCCGGCACAAGGCGCGGCCACACTCAACACTAACCCAATGGAGTGAATCGATGCTTCGACTTGGTGTCATCGTGCCTATAACCGCAGCGGCCCTGCTTTCCGCGAGCCCCGCGCTTGCGGACAAAGCTGGGCCGCCACACAGCCACGGCCCCGGCCATCATTCGGCCGGCGAGCCGGGCGATCCCAAAAAGCCCGCGCGCATCGTGCAAGTCGTGATGCGCGAGGCCGATGGCAAGATGATGTTCGTCCCCAGCAAAATAGAAGTTCGCAAGGGCGAGCAGATCAAGTTCGTTCTGCGAAATGCGGGCGAACTCGAGCACGAGTTCGTGCTGGCCACCAAGGAGGAAAACAAGAAACACGCGGAGCAAATGCAGAAAAATCCGGACATGGAACACGAGGACCCGAACATGGCGAAGCTCGCCGCGAAAAAATCGGGCGAGCTGGTCTGGAGGTTCACCAAGGCCGGCACGTTCGAGTTCGGGTGTCTCATCCCTGGCCACTACGAAGCCGGGATGGTGGGCACCGTCATCGTGAAATAAGCAACGCCACTGCAATCAACGGAGATGCATTCATGCGTAGCAAGATCATTGCCGCCGCGCTCACGTTGTCGTTCCTTCCGAGCGTCGCCATGGCGCAAACGGCCGCGAGCGACGGACAAGTTCAGAAGATCGACGAGGCGCAGGGAAAGGTCACCCTGAGACACGGCCCCATCAAGAACCTGGATATGGATGCCATGACCATGGTCTTCCGCGTCCAGAATCCGGAAATGCTAAAGGGCCTCAAATCTGGGGACCGCGTGAAGTTCGCGGCCGACCGGGTCAACGGTCAGATCACGATAATCCAAATGGAGAAGGCGAAGTAGCCGCGCCCGCAAACTGCTTTTTCCGGCCCGGCGGAATCTCCTCCGGGCCGGAGAGCTTTTACGGCGGATCGCGAGGAGACAGATGGCCGGGACGCTTGTATGCGTGCCTTAATGATTTCACCTGGCTGTCGCAGCGCATGCAAGCGGACAACTTGGAGAGCCCGAAAGGGGATGCCGCGGAGATAGGATCAGGAAGGTCCACCGGCCGCGGGGAGGACAGTCCAACTTCCGACCCGCAGCCGATGCCATGACACGGGTCGCTTCACGAGCCTCCTGCGCCATGTTTCACGAGGAGGCGCTCTCTCCTTAACGGCCAATTGTAACGCAAAACATCGGCCTTTGTGTTTCTCGATTGTCCTCGGCCGGAGGAGCTACTGCGGGCACCCGCGTTGGACTAAGACTTCGGCGCGTTCGGATTCTTGCCCTTTCCCGCTTTATCCGACCCACCGAGCTTCGTGCACTCGGCGGTGTCCTTCACCGCCTTCCAATCGGCAAGGTCGTAGTCCGTTTTAGACTGTCCGGCGCAGTCGTGGGTCTTTGCCGCATTCGCGCAGTCGTTCTGACCGGCCTTGGCGACTCCCCAACACTTGAATCCGGATGCACCTTTGGTCTGTGAGGTTGCGGCGCCCGCGAAAGCGAGTGCACCCGCGACGGCGGAGGCAATGGTGATCGTCGAGATTTTCATCATTTCGTTTTCCTCCCTTTCCACTGAGGGTGAGGGTCTCGATGCGAGACCCGCAACAGCGGTTGGTGCGGCGAAAGTACTGCCGCAGCAAATCTTCTGGTGATCGAATCTTGATCCGAATCGCTCACGTTCGATTGACTTCGCCGCGAGCGACCTATGCAGGCACGGCGCAGCGCGCAGATTACGCCTAACACTCAGGTACAGGTTGTGGATATGGCCAACACAGGCAGGCTTGTAAGCAAATTCCTTCGCTTGGATCTGCCGCCCGACACTAGCTACGCGGATAAATTCTTTCTTGAGGCGGGGCGCGTGATGATCTTCTGGGGTCGCTTTGAAAACCAACTCGATTGGGGTCTTCGCATGCTTATGGGTCACCCGAAAGCGCTCCGATTCGCCCGAAGATCAAAACTGGCGAAGCTATTCACCGGGCTTTCTCAAAGCGAATCGAGCTTTGGGGCGAGGCCTTCAAGAAATGCCGAGTGTCGCGCCGATGCGCGAGCGCGCCGTCAAAATTCGTGATCGAGCGAGGCGTTTGGTGAAAGGCCGCGATGCTATCGCGCACGCCCAGTGGAGCGAATTTGTCGAGAACGGAGAGCCGCGCCTAATAGGCTATCAGTTCGAGCACCAAGGCTCGAAACTGTTATGCAAGGAGCACAAAGTGTCGCTCTCCGGCTTCACGAGCCTCGCCTCTGCGATCAACCGGCTTCGGGACGCGATGAAGCCTCTGTTGCGCGAGCTCGCGAAAATTCCGGAGATTGCGAGAGGACACAAAGTCGGACAATGAAGAATCTCGTGCGAGAGGTTTGGCGCTTGGCTTGCGACCCCAAATGGACCCCAATCCGGCGATTTCGGCTGTAAGTGATTGAAACAGTTGGTGGAGCTGAGGGGGATCGAACCCCTGACCTCCGCATTGCGAACGCGGCGCTCTCCCAGCTGAGCTACAGCCCCGCACCAAGGCGAGAAATCCGGCCGAAACAAGGGCATATGAAGCCCGCCCGGCCGTTGGGAGGCCGGAATATCGGCATGGTATCCCACCCTGTCAAGGCGCCGCGCCTTCCGCGGCCCCGGCTGCGGCGCCCTGCTCGGGCCGGCGGCGGGGCCTCAGCACGCGGGCGCCGGGCTTGGTGCCGGCAAAGCGCGCGCCGCCGAGGGCCCCCTTCTCCACGAGGGTCACGAACGCCGCGTAGAACGCGCAATATTCGGCGTGGCTGTCGATCCCGGTGCGGATGCAGGTCTCCTCGCGCAGGCGCCGGTACATCGCGAGGCGCTCGCGCAGGATCGGGAGCCAGAACGCCGAGAGGTTGACCACGCGCACCTCGGCGAAGCCGGCCGCGAGCAGCAGCGCGAGATACTGCTTGATCGTCTGGATCGACTGGGCGGCCACGCCCTTCCACATCAGCTCGCGGTCGGCCGCGGAGAGGCCCGCGCCGGCGATCCAGTCGGTGAAGGCGAGGCGCCCGCCCGGCTTCAAGACGCGAAACGCCTCGCCGAGCGCCTTGCCCTTGTCGGCGAGGTGCAGCAGCGCCTCCTGCGAAAGCACCGCGTCGAAGGTTTCGGGCGGAAACGGCAGCGCCTGCGCATCGCCGCGCAGGAAGCGCACGCGGCGCGCGAGGTTGACGCGCCGCGTGAGATCGACGGCGCCTCTGACGCGGTTCTCGTTGTAGTCGAGGCCGATCACGCGGCAGCGCCGGCTCAAGGCCTGATAGCGCGCGGGCCCGCCGAGCCCGCAGCAGAGATCGAGCACGAGATCGTCGGTGCGGATGGCGGCGGCGCCGGCGAGCTCGTCGTTGGCCGCGAGCCCGCCATAGTGGTCCTGGTCGTGCGGGAAGACGTCCTCGGGCTTCAGGCGCTCGAGCGAGCCGCGCTGCTCCTTGATGCGCGTCAGCACGTCCGCGGCCGAGATCGGATGGCGGTCGTAGAACGCCAGGACGTGGTCCGGTCCCGGATCGCCGCTCATCGCAGCACCTTGAAGAAATCGCGCATCAGCGCCGCCGCTTCGCTTTCGCCGATGCCGCTGTATACCTCGGGCGCGTGGTGGCAGGTGGGCTGCCGGAAGAAGCGGGGCCCGTGCTCGACCGCGCCCATCTTGGGGTCGCCGGCGCCGAAATAGAGCCGGCGGATGCGCGCGAAACTGATCGCGGCCGCGCACATCGCGCAGGGCTCGACCGTGACGTAGAGATCGCAGTCGGGCAGGCGCGGCGCGCCCCGCGCCGCCGCGGCCGCGCGCAGCGCCAGGATCTCGGCGTGGGCGCTCGGGTCGCTCGCTTCCTCGGCGCGATTGCCGGCGCGCGCGAGAACAGCACCCGTGCGCGCGTCGACCACGGCGGCGCCGACCGGCACTTCGCCGCGCGCGGCGGCGGCGCGAGCCTCCTCCAGCGCCACCGCCATCGGCGAAGCGTCGGGCATCGGGGCCGGTTTCGGGTCCATTAATCCTTGCGTCGCATTGTGTTGGCGGCGCGCGAAACCTATCCTTTGCGCGCAAATTTCGCCAGCAATCCCAAGGCCCATGCCTCGCCCCCTCATCGGCATCACGCTCGATTCGGAGCCGCCCGGCGGCTATTCGAAATTCCCGTGGTATGCGCTGCGCACAAACTATTTCGGCGCGGTGGCGGCGGCGGGCGGTTTGCCGATAGCGCTTCCGCACGAGCCCGAGATGGCCGAAGCCTATCTCGACGAGATCGATGGCCTCGTCTGTACCGGCGGCGCGTTCGATGTCGACCCGGCGCTCTATGGCGGCGGCGACAAGCACCCGACGGTCAGGACCAAGGACCGCCGCACCGCGTTCGAATTCGCGGCCACCAAGGGCGCGCTCGCGCGCGACATGCCGGTGCTCGGAATTTGCGGCGGGCAGCAATTGCTGCACGTGGTGCTCGGCGGCAGGCTCATCCAGCACATCCCCGCGGCGGTGCCCGGCGCGCTCGCGCACGAACAGCCCAATCCGCGCGATCAGGCCGGCCACGAGGTGAAGGTGGTGAAGGGCACGCTGCTGCATCGCATCGTCGCAACCGAGACGCTCGCGGTGAACAGCGCGCATCACCAGGCGGCGAAGGATGTGCCCGAGGGCGTCGTCGTCGATGCGCTGGCGCCCGACGGCGTCATCGAGGGAATCGAGGCGCAGCGCTACCGCTTCTGCCTCGGCGTGCAGTGGCATCCCGAATTCCACATCAGCGAGGGCGACCGCCGGATTTTCACCGCGTTCGTCGCCGCCGCTGCCCGGACATGAATCGGCTCCGCTTTTCCATCGTCATCCCGACCGAAGCGAGCCGCTCTTGCGGCTCGCGAAGTGGAGGGATCGCGGCCCGGCGCGAGGCCGATCCCTCCACGCCGCTCGGGCTTCGCCCGAGCTTACGCCGAATTGCGCCATTTGGCGCAATTCGGCCGAAGGCCCGTATTCTCGGGCCACCGCGTCCGCGCCAGGAGGCGCGGCCGCTCCGGTCGGGATGACGTGAATGGAGGAGGGCGAACGGATCGCCAAGCGCCTCGCCCGCGCGGGCTTGTGTTCGCGGCGCGAGGCCGAGCGCTGGATCGAGCAGGGCCGCGTCGCCGTCGACGGCAAGGTCCTGACCACGCCGGCGGTCGTCGTCACCGCCGCGAGCCGCATCGCCGTCGACGGCAAGCCGGTGGCCGAGCCCGAGCGGACGCGGCTCTGGCGCTACCACAAGCCGCGCGGCCTCGTCACGACGGAGCGCGATCCGCAGGGCCGGCCCACGATCTTCCAAGCGCTGCCGCCCACATTGCCGCGCGTGGTCAAGGTGGGCCGGCTCGATCTCAACTCGGAAGGCCTGATGCTGCTCACCAACGACGGCGCGCTCGCGCGACACCTCGAATTGCCGGCGACCGGCTGGGTGCGCCGCTATCGCGTGCGCGTGCACGGCGCCGTCGATCCGAAGCGGTTGGCGTCGCTCGAGAAGGGCATCACCGTCGCGGGCATCGAATACGGGCCGGTCGAGGCGGCACTCGAGCGGGCGCAGGACAGCAGCAATGCCTGGGTCACCTTCGCGCTGCGCGAAGGCAAGAACCGCGAGGTGCGGCGCATCTGCGAATTTTTCGATTGGCAGGTGACGCGGCTCATCCGCCTCAGCTACGGGCCGTTCCAGTTGGGCGCGCTGGCGCGCGGCGCGGTCGAGGAAGTGCCGGGCAAGGTGCTGCGCGAGCAGGTGGGCGCGGCGGTCCTCGGCGATGCGCATCGTCGGCGGCCGGCATAGGGGGAGGCGCATCGCGGCGCCGCCGGGCGAGGCGGTCCGCCCGACCAGCGACCGCGCGCGCGAGGCCGTCTTCAACATGCTCGCGCATGGCGGCTTCGGCGCGGGCGGCGCCTCGCTCGTCGCGGGCGCCGTGGTCCTCGACGCTTTCTGCGGCACAGGCGCCATGGGCCTCGAAGCGCTCTCGCGCGGCGCCGCCCGCGCCGTCTTCATCGACAACGAGCCGGCGGCGCTGGTGGCCGTCCGCGCCAACATCGCCGCGCTGCGCGAGCACGCGACCACGCGCGTGATGGCCGCCGACGCCACGCGCCCGCCGCCGCGGCCCAAGGATCTCCCGCCAGCGACGCTCGCCTTCTTCGACCCGCCCTATGCCGAGAACATTGCCGACGCCGCACTCGCGGTCTTCGCCGAAGGCGGCTGGCTCGCGCCCGGTGCGCTCTGCGTCGTCGAACAAGCCGCGCGTGCCCCGATGCTCGCTGCCCCAGCCGGCTTCGAAGCGCTCCGATCCCGCCGTTACGGCGCCGCCCGCATGGCGGTGCTTCGCTATTTTGGCGAGTCATAGAGCTTGTGATACCGGCGCGCTTATGTTTTCACCGTCATCCCGACCGAAGCGGGCGCGCTCTTGGGCGCGACCGCGAAGTGGAGGGATCGCATCGCGCTGGCGCACGATACCTCCACTCCGCGAGCCGAAGTCGGCTCGCTCCGGTCGGTATGACGGTCCTTATTAAGGCGCGGCGATATGCCTGGCTGCAGCTTGATAGATCGTCCAAAGCTTGGTCGCCAAGCAGGATTGTCTAGCTTGCTGCGACACCGGAGGGTCGCAAAATGCTTCTCTGAAGGGAGGAGGATGCACATGTCACCTGCTCTGGTTAGGTTCTTGGGCATTCCGATACTGGCGGTGTCGGCCGCAACAGCTGCGCTTCTTGCGTTTAGTGGTGATAGGTCGTCAGCCCAATTCAAATCGCCGCATCCGACTCTCAATGCTCTCATTTCGCAAGGATACGAAGTGAAGGCGGCCGTTGCGGGCCGTGGTGTGCTTGTCTTTGCTCAAAAGGGATCATCTGCATACTTCTGCGGTCCCGCTAGCTCCGAGGAATTGGTATCTACGGACTGCTTCTTACTTGGTCGAAAAGATCAAGTGGCGCGATATCTTCGCCGCTACCGCCTTCCGAACAGGCGCTCGATGTCGGCGAGCTTCAGCTCCACATAGGTGGGGCGGCCGTGGTTGCACTGGCCCGAATGGGGCGTCGCCTCCATCTGGCGCAGCAGCGCGTTCATCTCCTCGGGCAACAGGCGGCGGCCGGCGCGGATCGAGCCGTGGCAGGCGATCGTGCTGCACACGTCGGCGAGCCGCTCCTTCAACGCCGGCGCGTCACCGAGCTCGGCGAGCTCGTCGGCGAGATCGCGCACGAGGCCGGCCGCGTCGGTGTCCCCGAGCAGCGCGGGCACCGCGCGCACGACGACGGCGCCCTGGCCGAAGCGCTCGAGCTCGAGGCCGAGCTCGGCCAGCTCGCCGGCGCGCGCCGCGAGACGCTCGACCGCGGATGCGTCGAGCTCGACGACCTCCGGCAGCAGCAACCCTTGGCGCGCGACGCCGCCGTCCGCGAGCATCGCCTTGATGCGCTCATAGACGAGGCGCTCGTGCGCCGCGTGCTGATCGACGATGACGATGCCGTCCTTGGTCTGCGCCACGATGTAGGTTTCGTGCAGCTGCGCGCGCGCCACGCCGAGCGGGAAATCGGGCGCCGCCGCTTGCTCCGCCGGCGCGGCCCGCGCGGACGGCGCGTCGAGGCCGGGTAGGGCGGGTGCCTCTCCGGCGCGCGGCGCCGCGAAATAGATCGCCGCCGCCTCGGCGAGGCCGCGCGGCAGGAACGATGCGGGCGCGCTTCCCGGGCGGAACGCGCCGAGCGCCGCGTCGGCGACGGTCGTCGATGCGCGGTGGCCGCCCTCGGCGAGCGCATGCTTCAGCGCGCCGACGATGAGGCCGCGCACGAGACCCGCGTCGCGGAAGCGCACCTCGGCCTTGGCCGGATGCACGTTCACGTCGACCTCGCTCGGCGCGAGATCGAGGAAAAGCGCCACGACCGGATGGCGGTCGCGCGCCAGGAAATCCTGATAGGCGCCGCGCACCGCGCCGTAGAGCAGCTTGTCGCGCACCGGGCGGCCGTTGACGAACAGATATTGGTGCTGCGCGCTCGCACGGTGGAACGTCGGCACCCCAGCGTAGCCCGAAAGGCGCACGCCCTCGCGCTCTGCCGCAACCTGCAGCGAGTTCGCGCCGAACTCGCGGCCCAAGATGGCCGCGAGCCGAGCGAGGCGCGCCGCGAAAAGATCGCCGGATGCGGCGGGCAGATCGACGAGGCGCCGCTCGCCGACCCCGGACTCGGGGGCCGCCAAAACGCGGAACGCGATGCCGGGATGCGCCATCCCCAGGCGCTCGACGGCGTCGATGCAGGCCATCTGCTCGGCGCGCTCGCCCTTCAAGAACTTCAGCCGCGCGGGCGTCGCGTAGAAGAGATCGCGCACTTCGACGCGCGTTCCGGCGGGATGCGCGGCCGGCGCCGGCGCCGTCTTGGCGCCGCCTTCGACCTGGATCTGCCACGCGCTGTCGGCGCCCGCGCTTGCGGGATCGCGCCGGCGGCTCGTGATCGCGAGCCGGCTCACCGCGCCGATCGAGGGCAGCGCCTCGCCGCGAAAGCCGAGCCAGCGCAGATCGAGCAGATCGTCGCCCGGCAGCTTCGAGGTGGCGTGGCGCTCGACCGCGAGCGTCAGTTCCTCGCGCGTCATGCCGGCGCCGTCGTCGAGGACGGCGATCAGCGCGCGGCCGCCTTCCCTCAGCTGCACCTCGATGCGCGCGGCGCCGGCGTCGATCGCGTTCTCGACCAGCTCCTTGACCGCCGCCGCGGGCCGCTCCACCACCTCGCCCGCCGCGATGCGGTTCACCAAGTTGGGCGGGAGCAATCGAATAGTCATTGGCTTACGGCTTGTTGCTCGGCAAGAGAAGGTTCACCACGAAGGCACGAAGTCCACGAAGATTCTTTCGAAACCGCGAAGCGGTTCTGGCCCAAAGCCCAGGGTTGCGGCGAAGCCGCTACCCTGGGTATCGCGGTGCGATTCGATTCAACCCCGGAGGGGCTGTGCCCACGCGCGCTCGGCCCCAACGCCTTCGGGGTTGATTTGTGTGGCGCACCTTTCCCGGGGTAGGCGCTTCGCGCCAACCCCGGGCTTTGGGCCGGAACCGCTTCGCGGTTCATTCTCGCAAATCTCTTGGTGGCCGTCTCAGCCGTATTTCGGAACGATCCTAGTTTCGTGGCCTTCGTGTCTTCCGCTGAAAAGGCGCCGTGCGCAGACTCGGCGACGACTATTGTACGCCGCCCTTGCCGAGCTCGGATAGGTATTTGCGCGCCAGGACTTTGCCGTCTTCCACGGCCGGCTGATCGAACGGATCGATGCCGAGCGCGTAGCCGGCGATGATCGTCTCGAGCATGAAATGCATGAAGAGCGCGCCGAGCGTGCGCTCGTCGAGCCGCTGCAGGCGGAAGGTGCGCACGGGGCAGCGCTTGTTCATGAGCGTGGCCGCGGTGGCCCGCTGCTCGGCCTCGAGCAGATCGCCCATGGTGCGGCCCGCGAGATAGGCGAGCCGCTCGTCCTTGTCGGCGCCGGCGAGCAGCGGTCCGGCGCCGGCGCGCTCGATCTGCACCAGGGTGAAGAACTTGTCGCGCGGACCGTCGAGCCAGAGCTGCAGCTGGCTGTGCTGGTCGACCGGGCCGAGCGCCGCCACCGGCGTCGTGCCGTGCCCGCCCTTGCCGAGGCTTTCGGCCCAGAGCTGGCCGTGCCAGAGCGCGAACGGGCGCAGCGCGTCGGCGTAGGGGAGCATCACATGGATGCGCCGGCCGCGCTTGGCGAACGCGAGGTTGAGCGCGGCGCCGACGATGGCCGGGCAATCGACCGGACTCTGCGCGTTCAAGAAACCGCTCACGACCTCCTGCGCGCCCAGGCGCAGCGCCGCGGCGTCGAGCCCGGCGATCATCGCCGGCAGCGCGCCGGTGGAGAGCACGGAGTAGCGGCCGCCGAGCTTCGGATCGTGCTCGACGAGGCGCATGCCGTTGCCGCGGGCGAAGCGCGCCAGCGGATTGTCGCCGGGCTCGGTCATGATCGTGAAGTGATCGGCCGCAATCTCGGGACCGAGCGCCGCGCGCATGCGCTCCCACGCGGCCAGCATCTGCGCCACGGTCTCGGCGGTCGAGCCGGATTTCGAAATGACGATGAAGCCCGCCCCCTGCCGCTCGGCAAGATCGAGCCAGGGGCCGAACGTGTCGGGATCGATGTTCTCGAGGAAGACGACGCCCGTGCCGTCGCTCCCCGGGCGCAACGGCCCGCCCTTGACGAGCGCGCAGACCGCCTGGCCGCCCAGCGACGAGCCGCCGATGCCGAGCACGAGCGCCGTCTCGAGCCGGCGATAGCGCTGCACGATGCGCTGGAGCACCGCGAGATCGTCGCGCCGTTCGGGCAGCGACAGCTGCGGCAGCAGGCCGGCGCGGTGCTCGACCACGATGCGGCGGACCGCGTGCTGCAGTCCCTCCACCGTTTCGGCGAGCTCTGCTTCGGAGAGTCCCGCGTCGGCGGTGCGCCAGCCGAGGCAGCCGGTGATGTCCTGGCGATAGGGAAGGCCGTTCATCGCGGCAGGGGTTCGTTCGTGCGGCCGGGCCCGTCCCGGCCGCGCAAAGATGTTAACGAACGAGCCGCCGGGTCAACAGCGAATCATACTGCCGCGCCACAATACTCACGCGTCATCCCGACCGGAGCGAGCCCCTTCGGCTCGCGGAGTGGAGGGATCGCCGTGCAGCGGCCGCGGCCCGCGATCCCTCCACTTCGCGGCCGCGCTAAGGGGCGCGCCCGCTTCGGTCGGGATGACGGTCAAAAACAAGGGCTCGTTGGCATCAGAGCCCCACGGGGTTGCCCACGACGAAGAAGGTGAGCTTGTCGGCCTGGAGCAGGCGCGCGGCGACGCGCTTCACGTCGGCGAGCGTCACCGCCGAGATGTAGGAGTTGCGCTTGTCGAAGTAGTCGGGGCCGTTGCCGTCCACCTGCGTGTTGACCAGCATGCGCGAGATGTCGCTCGCCGAGGCGAAGCGCAGCGCGTAGGAGCCGGTGATGTAGGTCTTCGCGCTGTCCACCTCGTCCGCGTTCACCTCGCCGCCGGCCATGCGCCGCCATTCGGCGCGGATGATGTCGATCGACTCCTTGACGCGGCCGTTCTCGGTCGAGACCTGGCCCATATAGAGCGGGCCCTTCTCGAACGGGTTGAGGTACGAGTAGACCGAATAGGCTAGGCCGCGCTTCTCGCGCACTTCCGTGTAGAGCCGCGAGGAGAAGGTGCCGCCGCCGAGGATGTGGTTCATCACCATGGCGGCGTAGAAATCCTTGTCGTCGCGCTTCAAGGCGCCGTGGCCGAACATGACCACGCTTTGCGGAATCGTCATGCGCTGCACCGAGACCGCGCCGGTCGCCTGCGGCGTCACCTCGCCGATCTCCATCGCCGACGATGTCTCCGGCAGCGCGCCAAACGCGTCGTCGAGCAGCGGCGCCAGCTCCTCCGGGCCGATGTTGCCGACGACGCCGACGATGAGGTTGTCGCGCCCCAAGGCGGCGCGGTGCTGGGCGTGGAGATCTTCCCGGGTGAGCTTGGCGATCGTCTCCGGCGTTCCGTCGATCGTGCGCCCGTAGGGGTGCTCGGGATACATCCCCTTCAGCCAAGTGCGATAGGCGATCGTGTTGGGGTCGGTCATCTCGCGGCGCAGATAGGCCTGCAGCTGCGCGCGCGCCCGCTCGATGGGCTCGGCGTCGAAACGCGGCTTGCTGAGCGCGAGGCCGACGAGCCTGAACACTTCGGTCCGGTGGCGGCTCAGCGTGCGCACGCTGGCATGGATCGTGTCGCGCCCGGCATTCATCGACCAGGTGAGCGCCAGCTCCTCCATGCGGCGCTGGAAGGCCAGAGAATCGAGATCGCCCGCGCCCTCGTCGAGCAGCGTCGTCATGAGGTTGGTCAAGCCTTCCTTGCCGACCGGGTCGCGCAGCGCGCCCGGGCGGAACGCAAAGGCCACGTGCAGCACCGGCGCGGTGCGGTCGGCGACGAGCCAGGCGGTGACGCCCTTGGGGCTCTTCACGACCTTGACGTCGATGGCGGCGGCGGGCCGAACGAAGCCGGCGGCGAACAAGAGCGCCGCGGCGAAGGCGAGAATCCTGCGCATGATGATCCCGATCCCGTCCTAGTTCGGCTCTTTGGCGCCGGGCGCTTCGCCCGGACCCTCGGGCGCATCGAGCGCTTCGGGCGGCTCGGCGCCGGGGGCCGCGGCGGCCTTCCTCACCGTGCCCTTCTTCCCGGTGCCGAGCAGGATTGCGGTCACCGAACCCGTCTCCTTCAGCACGTGGCGGGCGGCGGAGTTCACGTCGTCGGCCGTCACCCTGCCGATCCGTTCCGGCCAGGCTTCGACATCGGCCACGCTGCGGCCGGTCGCGAGCGCCACGCCGAACGACATGGCCCCGGTGCGCAGATTGTCGTGGGCGAACGCCGAGCGGTCGATCAGCACCTGCTTGGCGCGCGCCACTTCCTCGGCGGTGACGCCGTTCTCGAGCAACTCGGCGACGGCGGTTTCGACCGCGCCCTCGACCCGCTCGACCTCGATGCCGGTGCGCGGCGAGGCGTAGACGTAGAAATTGCTGTAGTCGAAGCTCGAGCCGGAATAGCCGGAACCGGCGGAGGCCGCGAGCTTCTGCTTCACCACGATCTCCTGGTAGAGCCGGCTGGTGGAGCCGCCGCCGAGGATCTCGGCGAGCACCTGCAGCGCGTAGACGTGCTGCTTCTCGCCGCGGTTGTAGCTCGGCGCGATGAAGAAGCGCGACCAGTTGGGCTGATCGACGCGCGCGTCGCGATAGATGACGCGGCGCGCGTGGCGGTGCGGCGGCTCGAGCGGGCGCGTGCGCTCGGGAACCGCGCGGCGCGGGATCGCGCCGTAATACTTCTCGGCCAGCGGCCGCACGTCGGCGGCGGCCACGTCGCCGGCGACGACGAGGACCGCGTTGTTGGGCGCGTACCAGCGCCGGTAGAACTCGAGCGCATCGGCCTTGGAGAGGCCCTTCATCTCGTGCTCCCAGCCGATCGTCGGGTTGCGGTAGGGATGGTTGAGATAGAGCGCGGCGTTGGCCTGCTCCCAGAGGATCGAGCGCGGGCTGTTCTCGGTGCGCTGGCGGCGTTCCTCGAGGATCACCTTGCGCTCGGCCTCGACCTCCTTCTCGGGAAGATCGAGGTTGATCATGCGGTCGGCCTCGATCTTCATCACGGTCTCGAGCCGGTCGCGCGCGACGCTCTGATAGTAGGCGGTGTAGTCGGACGACGTGAGCGCGTTCTCCTGCCCGCCGTTGTTGGCGACGATCTTGGAGAACATGCCCGGCGCCAGCGTCGTCGTGCCCTTGAACATCAGGTGCTCGAGGAAATGCGCGATGCCCGATTTGCCCGGCGGCTCGTCGGCGGCGCCCACCTTGTACCACATCATGTGGAGGACGACCGGCGCGCGCCGGTTGGTGACGACGACGACCTCGAGGCCGTTGGCGAGCGTGAAGGTTTCGGGCTGGAACACGCCCTTGCCGGCCTCCGCGGCGGCGGGGCGCGCCGCGACGACGGACATCGCGGCAAAGGCCAGGAGCGCCAGGGCGCTCAGGGCGCGGCTTCTTCCGAATGGCGGCACGTCGAACCTCCGAGGTAGTCCGTTATCGCTGGGCGACGACCTTTGCCCCCGGCGGTCGTCTTCCGAAAGCCTTCCCCTCTCGTTCGGCGCCGTCGGTGGGCCGCGCCGGCGGCCGGCGTTTTACAGCTCGCCGGGGCGCTTGATCACCGGCTTGTCGCCGCTGGCGTCGCGGGCATCCTTCTCGTCGGCCTTCGCGGGACGGGCCTTGGGATCGTATTTGAGCACACGATCGGTAAAATCCTTCTGTCCGGTGCTGCTGCGCTGCTGCTCGATATCGACGGTGCGCTTAACCACGTCCGAGGTGGTGCGGGTGACCCCCGAGCGGGTCAAGAGCTCGCGCTCGCCCGCGGAGGGGCCGGCTTCGCGGGCCGGGGTCTGGCCGCGTGTCGTCGTTGCGGCGGCCGCCGGCTCGTCGGTGCGCAGGATCACCTGCGCGCGCCGCGCCGTGCCCTCGCCGCTGCTCGCGCCGGCCGAGGGCGGCCGCAGCGTGGCCTCGGGCGGCACCGTCAACGGCGCGCCGGTCGTGATCTCGTCGCGGTCGCCGTTCTTGCTGAACTCCTGAGAGACCGAGCGAATGTCCTGGAACAGGCCGCAGCCCCCCAGAGCGCCGGCCATTCCGGCCAGCGCCAATGCCGCCATGGTGCGATGCATCGTGTGCCCCTTCCGCGTTGAACACCAATTATTTACGAGATTCCTGCGCGCCGAACAAGGAATCCCAGAGCAGCGCCAGGACCCCCAAGGTTATGGCACTATCGGCAAGGTTGAACGCCGGCCAGTGCCAGCGCCCGGCATGCAGCAGCACGAAATCCACCACCGCTCCATAGAGCACGCGGTCGACGAGATTGCCGACGGCGCCCCCGAGGACGAGGCCGAGCCCCAGGATCACCAGCGGCCGCCGCGCCCGCGCCAGCCACCACACCAGCCCGACGGCGACGGCAAGCGCGATGGCGCCCAGAATCCACGGCACCAGCGGGTCGCCGGTGTTGAACATCCCGAAGCTCATGCCGCGGTTCCACACCAGGACGATGGCGAGAAAGCCGGTGACGGTAATCCCGGCGGCAGGCGGCGTCACCCATTCCAAGATCGCAAGCTTCGTCACCTGGTCGAGAGACAGCACCAGTACGGCAAGAAAAAGGCCGGCGCGTAGACCCATCGGCCTAGAACCATTCGCGCTTGTGCGTGCACCTTTTCCTCCACCGCCCCCCTTGAGGGGGCGGTCGGAGGCATGCACTTGCATGCCTCCGGGTGGGGGCTGCGCCGCCTCCATTTGCCGCGAAGCTGGCCCCCTCGGTCCGGCGCGCGCAGAGGCGCGCCGGACGGCTCCCCCTCAAGGGGGGAGCGGAAGATGCGCCCAGCCTCACGCGAAACCGCATCACGCCGCCGCGCGCAGGTGCCGCACCGCATCGGTGCAACGGTTGCAGAGTTCCCGATGCTCGGCGTCGCGGCCGACCTCGCGCAGGACCTGCCAGCAGCGCGCGCATTTTTCGCCCTTGGCGCGCGCCGGCGCCACGGCCATGCCCGGGACGTCGGGCAGCGTGAAGGCGGCGCCCGGCGGCGGATCGAACGTCAGCGCGATGTCCGACGTGATGCAGAGATCGGCGAACTCGTGCCGCTCTTCCTCGGAGCCGGCAACGAGAGTCTGAACCAGGTCGCGCCCGATGGGGTCGTCGACCGCCTCGAGATCGAAATGCAGCGTGGGTGCCGCTTCGAGGCTTGACCCGATGCGCTTCTCCGCCCGTTCGAGCTCGAGCGCGCCGGTGACGACCCGGCGGATCGCGCGCAGGCGCTCCCACTTTTCGGCCAGCGCATCGTCGCGCCAGACCGGCGGCGCGTCCGGGAAGGTGCGAAGGTGCACGCTTTCGGTGACGCCCAGCCAAGAGGCCGGGCGACGCTCGCCGGAGCGAGCGTCTTCGCCGTAGCGCGCGAGCCAGGCTTCCTCGGCAGTGAAGCACAGCACCGGCGCCAGCCACGCGGTCAGGCAGGAGAACAGCGTGTCCATCAGCGTGCGCGCGGCGCGCCGGCGGACGCTGTCCGGCCGGTCGCAATAAAGCGAGTCCTTGCGGATGTCGAAGTAGAAGGCCGAAAGCTCGACGGCGCAGAAATTGTGAAGCGCCGCGTAGAAGCCGTGGAACTCGAAATCGGCGCAGGCGCGCTTCAAGTGCGCGTCGAGCTGCCAGAGCCGGTGCAGGATGTAGCGCTCGAGCTCGGGCATCTCCGCCTGGGGCAGTCCTTCGCGCTCACTGAAACCCGCGAGCGCGCCCAGCAGATAGCGCAGCGTGTTGCGCAAGCGCCGATAGGTATCGGCCTGCTGCTTCAGGATCTCTCCGCCGATCCCGATGTCTTCGCTGTAGTCGGACGTGACCACCCAGAGGCGGAGGATGTCGGCGCCGTACTGGTCGATGATGGTCTGCGGCGCGATCACGTTGCCGACCGACTTCGACATCTTGTAGCCGCCCTGGTCGACGACGAAACCGTGCGTAAGCACCGCGTCGTAGGGCGCGCGGCCGCGCGTGCCGCAGCTTTCGAGCAGCGAGGTGTGGAACCAGCCGCGGTGCTGGTCCGAGCCCTCGAGATAGAGCGAGGCCGGCCATCCGAGCTCCGGCCGCGTCTCGAGCACGAAGGCGTGCGTCGAGCCCGAATCGAACCAGACCTCGGCGATGTCCTTCACCTGCTCGTAGTCCTCGGCGCGGTGCTCGGGGGCCAGGAACCGCTCGGGCTTGCTGGTGTGCCAGGCATCGCCGCCCTCTTTCTCGTAGGCGGCGACGATGCGATCGAGCACCGTTTTGTCGCGCAGCGGTTCGCCGGTCTTCTTGCTGACGAAGATCGGCAGCGGCACGCCCCAGGCGCGCTGGCGCGAGATGTTCCAATCGGGACGCTGCTCGATCATGCCGCGCAGGCGGTTCTTGCCCTTGGCGGGCACGAAGCGCGTCTCGTCGATGGCCTTGAGCGATGTCTCGCGCAAACCCCGGCTCTCCATCGAGATGAACCATTGCGGCGCGTTGCGGAAGATGACCGGCGCCTTGGAGCGCCACGAGCACGGATAGGAGTGGACGAGCTTGCCGCGCGCGAGCAGTGCCTCCGCCTCGACGAGCTTCGCGAGCACGGCCTCGTTCGCCGTGCCTTCCTTGCCCTCGGACGTATAGACCGAGGTGCCGGCGAACAGCGGCACATGCGCGTAGAAAAGCCCGTCCTCGCCCACGGTCTGCGGGACGGGCAGGCCGTGCTTCTGGCCGAGGTTGAAGTCGTCTTCGCCGTGGCCGGGCGCGATGTGGACAAAGCCGGTGCCGTCCTCGGCGGTGACGAAGCCGCCCGGATAGAGCGGCACGTCGAAATCGTAGCCGGCACCGGCCGTGCCGCGCAGTGGATGGCTAGCGACGGCGCCGGCCAGCGCTTCGCCCTTGAAGGTGGCGAGCGTCTTCACCGCTGCGATGCGCGCGGCCTTCTGCACCGCTTCCACGAGCTTGGCCGCCACGACGAATTTCTCGCCGCGCCTGGCCCATTTCGCCTCGCCCGCATCCGTGGCTTCGATGAGGGCATAGTCGACCTCCTCGCCATAGGCGACGGCGCGGTTGCCCGGAATCGTCCACGGCGTCGTGGTCCAGATGATGACCGCGGCGCCGGCGAGATCGGGGCGCGGGGGCTTCGCCAGCGGGAAGCGCACCCATGCCGTCTTCGACGTGTGGTCGTGATACTCGATCTCGGCCTCGGCCAGAGCCGTCTTCTCGACCACCGACCACATCACCGGCCGCGAGCCGCGGAAGAGGCTGCCGTCGAGCAGGAACTTGCCGAGCTCGCGTGCGATTGCGGCTTCGGCGGCGAACGACATGGTCGTGTAGTGATTGTCCCAGTCGCCGCAAACGCCGAGGCGCTTGAACTCGCTCATGTGCACGCCGATCCAGTAGGCGGCGAATTCGCGGCACTCGCGGCGGAATTCCGTGATCGGCACCTCGTCCTTGTTCTTGCCGGCGGCGCGGTACTTCTTCTCGACCTCCCACTCGATCGGCAGGCCGTGGCAGTCCCAGCCGGGGACGTAGTTGGCGTCCTTGCCCAGCATCTGCTGCGAGCGGTTGACGATGTCCTTCAGCACCTTGTTGAGCGCCGTGCCCATGTGGATGTTGGCGTTGGCGTAGGGCGGGCCGTCGTGGAGGATGAACTTCTCGCGGCCTTTGCTGAGCGCGCGCAGGCGCTTGAAGATGCCGAGCTTCTCCCAGCGCGCCATCAAGAGGGGCTCGCGCTGCGGCAGACCGGCCTTCATCGGGAAATCGGTCTTGGGCAGGAAAACGGTGTTCTTGTAGTCGCTTGTCATGGCGTCGGGGTCATGCGCTGGCTTTCAAGCCTTCGGCAGGTTCCACGGTGAGCGCCACGCGCTCGACCTCGGCTATGTTGGCGAGGCAGCGGGCGATGTGCCGCGCAGCGGCCTCGTCGAGCCCGGCGACCTCCACCTCGATCGCGAGGGTCTCGGCGCCGGCGCGCAGCAGGAAGCGCTCGGGCACGAGGTCGCGCTTGGCGAAATATTCGATCACGCGCGGACCGACGCCGGCGCCGCGGAGCGCCGACAGCCGGTAGCAGAAGGTGGGGGGATGAACGGCGTCAGAATCGGACATGGCCAGGGAGCCTTGTGGATGCGAAGGGCGCGAACGGACGGACGTCCCGGTCTTCGACGAAGACCGGGCCCGTAATTCGCGCGATCCGCGCCACGCTGAGGCGCCTCTGGGCCATGCGCCGGAGAATATGGGTGCGGCGCAAAAAGCTCAAGGGTTGCCAGGGGGCGGCGGCAAACGGAATGGCTTAACGATTTCGGGGCTTTGACCCGATTCCCGGTTGAGCCAATATTGCGGCCATGAGCCGCGACGAGATTATCAACATTCTGCGCCGGCACGAGGCGGAGCTGCGTCAACTGGGCGTGGTGCGGCTAAGCCTGTTCGGATTGGTCGCGCGCGGCGAGGCCGGGCCCGAATCAGACATCGATGTCGCCGCCTCCTTCGATCCGGCCGCGCGCTTGCGGCTTCGATATCGCCGGCGTTGAAGCCCGGCTATCCGAGATTCTCGGTCGCGAAGTCGATCTTCTGGAAGAGTCTGCGCGACGCCCATCGTTAAGGCGCGCGCTCGAACGAGATCGCATCGATGCCTTTTAGACGGCCGGAAGCCTGCCCGGGTGCAGCCGCGTCTCATAGCGGCGCGCGTTTGTCCCGTCGTCATCCCGACCGAAGCGGCCGCGCCACTTGCGCGGCCGCGAAGCGGAGGGATCGCATCGCGCTGGCGCACGGTGCCTCCGCTTCGCGAGCCGAAGCCGGCTCGCTCCGGTCGGCATGACGGCTCAGCATTAGGCGCGCTGGTAACAAGTTTCGTCGCAGGCACGCGTCGATCAGTCTGGGTGCGCGGCGAGGATGCCGCGGGCACGGGCGCTGTCTTGCGCGATCTGGGCTTTCAACGCGTCGAGGGTCTCGAATTTCCGCTCTGGGCGGATGAAGGCGAGGAGCTCGACCGCGAGCGTGCGGCCGTAGAGATCGCCGGAAAAGTCGAAGAGGTGCGCTTCGAGTTGCGTCTTGGTGCCGCCGACCGTCGGGCGGACGCCGAGATTGGCGACGCCGCTCCAGCGCGCGCCGTCGCCGCCCAGCGGCATGGCGCGCACCGCGTAGACGCCGAAGGCCGGGCGGAGATAGTCGTCGAGATCGAGATTGGCGGTGGGAAAGCCCAAGACCCGGCCGCGCTTGTCGCCGGAGAGCACCTCGCCTTCGATGGCCCAGCTGCGGCCGAGCAGCGCCGCCGCGCGTTCGGGCTCGCCGCGCAAGAGGCAGTCGCGCACCCGCGTCGAGGAGGAGAGGACGCCGTCCGAAGCCGCGATCGGCGCCACCACGGTGACGCCGGCGCCGCCCTTGTGTCCGGCCACGTGCTCCAGCACGCTGACCGTGCCGGTGCGGCCCTTGCCGAATGCGAAGCCCGCGCCGACGACGATGTGGCGCACGCCGAGTCCCTCCAACAGCACGCGCTCGATAAAGGCTTCGGCGGTGAGCGCCGCCATCGCGGCATCGAACGGAAGCTCGTAGTAGAGGGTCGCGCCCGCCTCCGCGATGAGGCGGCGCTTGGCGGCGGCAGGCGTTAGGCGGAACGGTGCGATGCTCGGCTGAAAGAAACGGCGCGGATGCGGCTCGAAGGTGACGACGCCGAGCGGCGCGCCGAGCGTGTCGGCGACCTCGGCGGCGCGGGTCAGCACCGCGCGGTGGCCGGGATGCACGCCGTCGAAATTGCCGATCGCGACGACGGCGCCCTTGGCGTCGGCCGGCAGATCGGAATGGCTCGCCGCGATGCGCATGGCGCGGAGAAGCTATCCGCCGAAGCGCCGCACGCAAGAGGCGAATGAGACCTCTACAACGCAGACGTCATCCCGACCGGAGCGGGCGTGCCTCTCGGGCGCGGCCGCGGAGTGGAGGGATCGCGTCCCGGCGTCGCACGATCCCTCCACTTCGCGAGCCGCAAAGGGGCGGCTCGCTTCGGTCGGGATGACGGTGCGGGAAAGGAAGAGGCGCTACTTCGCGCCGTTGCCGTTGCGCGTCGGCACCTTGATGAGCGCCTCGCCTTCGATCACCACTTCGTCGCCCACCATGCACTGCGTGTGCAGTGTGATGCGCGCCTTCTCGTGATTGATGTCGGTGACGGTGGCGCGGGTGTTGACGGTCTGGCCGGGCCGCACGGGCGCCAGGAATTTGAGGCTCTGGCTCATATAGATGGCGCCGGGGCCGGGGAGGCGCGTGCCGATCAGGGTCGAGATGAAGCTCGCCGAGAGCATGCCGTGCGCGATGCGGCCCTCGAACATCGTGTCCTTGGCGAAATCGTTCGAGAGGTGCAGCGGGTTGGTGTCGCCCGAGACGCCGGCGAACATGACGATGTCGGCATCGGTCACGGTCCTGGAATAGACCGCGCTCATGCCGGGCTTGATGTCTTCGAGATAGAGCCCGTGCACCTCGGCCCCGAAATCCGGCACCAGGGCCACGGGCTTGTCCCGTCTCTTTTCGGCTTTCTTGTCAGGCGCGGCCTTAGCCGCGGCGTCGAGCGGCGCCATAGCTTTGTGTCCTCTGAACCGTCTAACCCCGAAGTCTTATGTTGCGGCGCGCTTGCTGCGCTGCCCGCGTTATGGTGCATTGCAATATATACGTTTCAACGCATGGTGCAAGTACCTCAGCTGCGTCAATAAATCTTGAATTTTGGGGGAGGGAACTCGTGGCCTAGCCGGCCTGCCGGGCGCACTCCAGGAAGCGCTGCAGCGCGGTCGAGACGAACGCATCGCGGCGGCGCGCGAACATGGTGGTCACCCGCGCGTCGCGCGGCGGCAGCGCGTGCGCGGCGATGCGGCCCTGGCGCACGAGCGGCGCCACGATCGCGCGCGGCATCATCGTGACGCCGATGCCGGCGCCGACGCAGCCCACGATCCCGTCCACGGTGCCGAATTCGAGGCGGCGCAGGCCCGTGAGGCCCCGCGCCGCCAGAAACTGCTCGAGCCGCTGGCGATAGGAGCAACCGGCGCGCAGCACGAGGAGCTTCATCTCGGCCTCGCCGCGCGCCGCGCGCCGCAGATAAGTGGCAAGCTTCGGCGCGCTCGGCGCGGTCAGGAACACGAGCTCCTCCTCGACGATCGGTTCCGCGGCGAGATCCGCGTGATCGACGGGCCCGGCCACGAACGCCCCTTCGAGCCGCCGCTCCACGATCTTCGCCACGAGCTCGGCCGTAGTGCCGGTCTCCAGCACGATGTCGACGTCGGGATAGGCCGCCGTGTAAGCGGAGAGCACGGGCGGGAGGCGCCGCGCCGCGGTGGTCTCGAGCGAGCCGATCGTGAGGCGCCCGGAGGGCTCCGGCCCGTTGGTGGCCGCGCGCCGGGCCTCGCCGATCAGGTGGCCAATCCGTTGCGCGTAGGGCAGCAGCTGCGCGCCGGCCGGCGTCAGCGTCACGCCGCGACTGTGGCGGTGGAACAGCGGCACGCCGAGTTCGCGCTCGAGCAGGCGGATGCGCTGCGTGACGTTCGACTGCACCGTGTTGAGCGACTGCGCCGCGCGGTTGATGCCGCCCGCGCGCGCCACGGCCGCGAAAACCGAAAGATCGCCGGCGTCCATGCGTTCTCACCTCCAACGTCGTCGCCGCCCCCTTGAGGGGGCGGTCGGAGCCAAGCCCGCGCTTGCGCGGGCTGCTCCGGTGGGGTTCGGCGTTTCCGCAGGCGAGGCGCCGGCCCCCTCAGTCCGATGCAAGAGCGCATCGGACCGCTCCCCCTCAAGGGGGGAGCGGTCGAGCCCCTTCGCCCTTCTATCATAATTCCAGATAGCTTCATTCAAAACAAATCATTTTTCACGCATGGAAGTGCCGCCTATCCTGGCGCATGAACACGAACATCCGCGCCTTCTGCGCGCGCCTCGGCATCGCGCATCCGATCATCCAGGCGCCGATGGGCGGGGGCGGCAGCACGCCCGAACTCGCGGCCGCGGTCTCGAACGCCGGCGGCCTCGGTTTCCTCGCCTGCGCCTACATGACGCCGCCCGAGATCGCCGAAGCGATTGCAGAGGTGCGCAAGCGTACCGGCAAGCCGTTCGGCGTGAATCTCTTCTGCGGCGGCTACGAGAAGGCGGGCGAGACGGGGCCGGTGCACCCCACGATGATCGCGCTGATGGCGCGCCAGCATGCAGCGCTCGGCTTGCCGCCGCCCGCAGCGCCGGGCCCGCAGCGCGACCCGGCGCCGGCGCAGCTCGAGGCGGTGCTGGCCGCGCGCGTGCCCATCTTCAGCTTCACGTTCGGCATCCCGGCGGCCGCGATCCTCGCTCGTTTCAAGGCCGACGCCACCTATGTGATGGGCACCGCCACGACCGTCGAGGAAGCCCGCCTCCTCGCGGCGGCAGGCGTGGATGCCGTCGTGGCGCAGGGTGCCGAGGCCGGCGCGCATCGCGGCACCTTCGCCGCGCCGTTCGAGCGCGCGATGGTCGGAATCGTGGCCCTCATACCCGCGATCGCCGATGCGGTGCCCGAGCTGCCGGTGATCGCCTCGGGCGGCATCATGGACGGGCGCGGCATCGTCGCCGCCGAAGCGCTCGGCGCTGTCGCGGTCGCGATGGGTACGGCGTTTCTCGTCTGCGACGAGGCCGGCGTGCCCGAGGCCTACAAAGCCGCGATCACGCGCGCGCACGAGGACCGCACGACGCTGACGCGCGCCTATTCCGGCCGCCCCGCGCGCGGCATCGTCAACGCGTTCTTGGAGGAGGCGGAGGCGAGCGGCGCCATCGCGCCGTTTCCACAGCAGAACGCGCTCACGCGCCCGATGCGCAACGCGGCGGCCAAGGCCGGCGACATCGAGCGCTTGTCGCTCTGGGCCGGGCAGGGCGTGCGCTTGGCGCGGCGGATGAAGGCGGCGGAGCTGGTGCGCGTGCTGGTGAAGGAGATCGAGGAAACCCGCCGCATTTTGTCTTCGTGATCAAGCGCCGTTCCCTCACTTCCCATTCGCTGCGAAAGGCGCAGCGAATGGGCCCCTTCTCTCCCAGAGGGAGAGAGAAGAAGAAGGTGCGCCGTTCTCTTTTTTCTCTCCCTCCGGGAGAGAAGGGGCCCATGCAACGCCGCTTGGCGTTGCATGGGAAGTGAGGGCACTCCGCTACCGGCGCTTCAATAAAGCTTGATCCGCGCCTGCACCGAGACGGTGCGGCCGTCGGCGTCGACGACGCTCACGCGCACGAAGCCTTCGCCGTCGACGCGCCAGAAGACCTGGCGCGCGTCCGCGGGCGCCTCCACCGGCTGGCCGTTGACGATCCAGCGCAGCGGCTTGGCGCCGCCCTCGGCGACGAGGAAGAGATGCGGCTTCTCCGCGCCCTTCTGCTCGAGCCCGACCGTGGCGCCCGCGGGCGGGAAGCTGATCGCAAGCGCAGAGCTCGGCGCCGGCCGTTCGGCCCCAGCAGCGCGCAGGTGGCGCGGCTCGAAGCGGCGCAGCGTCTTCGGCAGGCGCTCGTTGGCGGAGACCTGCGCCTCGGGCGGCAGGTCGGGCATCGCGCGCCCGGCGCTGCCGTTGCGGCTCTCGGGCACGAGGTCGAACGCCTTGAACAGGATCGGCAGCGCGGTCGCGCGGCCGTAGCGGTCGGGGCTCGGCGTGCCGTCGGGCCGGCCGACCCAGACGCCGATCACGTGCTTGCCGTCATAGCCGAGCGCCCAGGCGTCGCGGAAACCGTAGGAGGTGCCGGTCTTGTAGGCGATATCGAAGGGCCGGTTCAGGAACGCGCGCGGCACGGCATCGGCCGGCGGCGGCGCCGATTCGAGGATGCGCGCCAAGTGCCACGCCGCGCCCGCCGAGAGGATGCGCTTGCCCTCCGGCGCGGCGCCATTCTCGAGCCGCAGCGGGCGCGCGACGCCGCGACTGCCGAGCGCCGCGTAGAGGGTCACGAGATCGGCAAGGCTGGTGCCGACGCCGCCCAGCGCCACCGGCAGGCCGGGCCGCTCGGCCGCGCTCTCGAAGCGCAGCGTGATGCCGGCCGCGCGCAGCAGTCCGGTGAAGCGCTCGGGGCCAACAGCGTCGAGCACAGAGACCGCGGGCACGTTCAGCGATTGCTGGAGGGCCACGCGCACGCTGACTTCGCCCATGTAGTGACGCTGGAAATTCTCGGGGCGATAGTCGCCGAAGCGCGTCGGCCCGTCGGTGACGATCGTCTCGGGATGAACGAGCCCGAGATCGAAGCCAAGCCCATAGATGAGGGGCTTCAGGGTCGAGCCCGGCGAGCGGATCGCTCGCGCCATGTCGACCTGGCCCTGCCGGCGCCCATCGAAGAAATCGGCCGAGCCGACATAAGCGCGAACCGCGCCGGTCGCATGGTCGGCGACGAGGATCGCGATATTGGCCTCGGGCGCGAGGGCGGCGAGCTCGGAGCGCGCCAGCGCCTCCATCGTCTCCTGCAGCTTTGCATCGAGCGTGCTGGCGATGCGCAGCAGGGATTTGGGCGCGCGCTCGCGCAGCTCGGCGATGGCGTGCGGCGCCAGGAACGGCAGCCGGCGGCGCAGGGGCGGGATCGGCTCGGCGCGAGCCTCGGCCGCCATCGTCGGCGAGATCACGCCGCGCTGCTCGAGGACGGTCAGGATCTTGTCGCGCCCCTTCTTCGCGGCTTCCGGCCGGCGGTCGGGCCGCGTCACGGCCGGCGATTGCGGGAGTGCTATCAGTAGCGCGGCTTCGCCGGCGGCGAGATGCCTCGGCTCCTTGCCGAGCCAGGCCAGCGAGGCGGCGCGCACACCTTCAAGATTGCCGCCATAGGGCGCGCGCGCGAGGTAGAGCGCGAGGATTTCATCTTTCGAGAGGGTGAGCTCGAGCTGCAGCGCGCGGAAAGCCTGCTTGGCCTTGGCCTTCAAGCTGCGCGGCCCCGGCTCGAGCAGCCGCGCCACTTGCATGCTGAGCGTCGAGCCACCCGAGACGATGCGGCCGTTGAACGCCCATTGCCAAGCCGCGCGCGCCACCGCCATCGGATCGACGCCCGGATGGTGGCGGAAGCGGCGATCCTCATAAGCGAGCAACATCTCGAGATAGAGCGGCGAGACCTCGTCCGGACGCGCCGCGAGCCGCCAGGCGCCGCTCGGAGTCGTGAACGCGCGCAGCATGCGCCCATCGCGATCGGCGACGACGACCGAAGCCTCGCCGGCGCGCGAGAGATCGAGCGGGTAGACGCGGTCGAGGAAGAAAAACGCGCCAACGAGTAGGCCGGCCCCAACCGCCGCACCGAGTGCGAGGCGGCGAAGCCGGCGCATCAAACGTGAAGCGCGCCTGGTCACGGCGCCACTCCGCTCCTTCCCCCGCTTGCGGGGGAAGGTCGGGATGGGGGCGAGGACGCCGGAACCCGGATGGCGTCGTGGCACGCCGTTGCCGCCTCCATGCGAATCTGCGAGACACCGTGCATCGGAATCACCCCCATCCAACCTTCCCCCGCAAGCGGGGGAGGGCTTTCCGGGATCGAGGCGCCCCAGGACTCGATGGCGAACTGCCCACGCGCGCACTCCGCGTCGCCACGCTTACTGCCGCGGCAGGATCGTGAGCTTGCCCATGGCGTCGCGGCCGAACATCGCCGGGGCGTACATGTCCTCGACGAAGGCGGCGGGCAGGCGGAACGTGCCCGGCGTCACCGCGCGCACGACATAGGCGAGGTAGTGGTCGCGCTTGTTGCTCCAGATGTCGAGCGCGGCCACGAAGCGGTCGTCGCGCGGCTCGACGGCGCGCGGCCGCGCCAGTTCGGGCAGCCACTTCATCTGCTCGGGATCGCGGCGGTCGAGGCGCGGGTTCTCGATCTCGAAGCCGGCCGGCAAGAGATCGACGATCAGCGCCTGATGCGGGCGCGCGCCCGCAGCGCTCACCTTGATCACCGCCACCAGCACGTCGCTCTGGCGCACCTTCGCGAGATCCACGCGCTCGCCCTTCAGCGTGTAGAACACGCGCGTGATCTCGAAGCCGTTCTTCGCGGCCGGCTGATCCTTCGCCGGAATGCCGGTGAGCGTGGCGCCGACCCAGATCTTGTCCTCGCCGTCGTTCACGACGTCGAAGCGCTGGCCGAGCGCCTGGCTGCCGAAGCGGCCGGCGAAGGGCTTGCCCGTGGCGGCGAGGCTTTGGCCGCCGACGCGCGCCTTCCACTCGGCGCCGGGCGAGGCGAGGCCGTGCGCGGCGAGCAAGAGCCATGCCTGCTCCTGCGTGCTGAGGTGGGCGTTCTGGCGGCGGCCCAGGCGCACCGAGGAGAGCACCTGGTCGAGCGTGGCGCCGCGCGGCTGGGCGGTGCTGGCGAGCGCGAGCACGCCGGCCTGGTCGCGCAGGAGCGAGCCGTAGTCCTGCACCTGCGGTCGCCAGTAGCGGTCCTCGGGCGCCGGGCGGGCATTGTGCTCGCGCGCCGCGTCGAACGCGGTCTTGGCGCGCGCGCCGTCGCCCATCAGCGCGAGCGCGGCGGCAAGCTGGGCCTTGGCCAGCGCCGTCGGCAGCATCTTCAGCTGCGTGTCGTGCATGTAGCGCAGCGAGGCGACGTCGCCCTTGCGATTGGCCGCGAGCACGTAGTGGGCGTAGCTCAGCACCGGCAGCGCGGGCGCGTCGTAGGAGAGATCGCGCGTCACCGCGTCGAGCTTCTTGATACCCTGCTCGAACGCGATGTCGGGCACGACATAGCCCTTGGCGCGCGCCTGGGTGAGGAAGTCCATGATGAAGGCGGTGAGCCAGCCGCCGCCCTCGTCGAACGAGCTCCACATGCCGAAGCCGCCATCGCGCGACTGCATCGCGAGGATGCGATAGATCGCGTCCTGGACGCGGGCGCGCAGCGTCGGCTCGTCCTTGGCGATGCCGATCGCCTGCGCCACCTCGGCGAGATAGAGCAGCGGCAGCGCGCGGCTCGTCGCCTGCTCGGCGCAGCCATAGGGATAGCGGTCGAGCGAGGCGAGCAGGTCGGCGACGCCGAGGTCGGGCGTGGTGCCGACGGTGAGATAGAGAGAGGCGGTGCCGGGCAGGAATTCGCCGAGCTCCTTCTGCCCGAGCGTGAATGCCTCGCGCTTGTCGAGCTGGCTCAGGAGGAATTTCGCGACATTGGCCTGCGCCGGCCTCACCGCGATGTCCCAGCTGCGCGATAGCGAGAAGTTGGTTGGCCCCTCGATCTGCAGGCGCACGGAAGCGGTGTCGGGCCTGAGGCCGGCGAGTGTGAACGCGAAGCGCTGGCGCTGATCCTGCGCGAGCTGCGCCGTTTGCTCGGCCTGTCCCGCCACCGTGGCGGCGCCTTCGCCGCCGGTGCTCAAGCGCACGCGGTAGGCGCCGACCGGCCCGTCGACATTGTGGATCACGACCGTGATGCGGCCGCGGTCGTCCGGCGCCAGGAAACGCGGCAACGTCACCGTGCTCACGACCGGGTCGCGCACCGTGACGTTCTGCTCGGCCTTGCCGACCTTGCTCGCGGTCCAGGCGGCGGCCATCACGCGCAGGCGGCCGTTGAAATCGGGCACGTCGAGCGAAACCGTGGCCTCGCCCTTCTCGTCGGCGCGGACGATGCCGGAGAAGAGCGAGACGACCTGGATCGTGCTCACGTCGAGCCCGCCCAGATGGCGCGCTTCGCCGTCGCCGCCTTGGCGGATTTCGCCCAATCGGCCGGCATAGGCGTCGATCAAGCGGCCGTAGTCGTCGCGCAGCTCGAGCGCCAGCTTGCGCTTGGCGTAGAAATGGGCGTCGGGCGCCGGCGCCTTGTAGCCGGTGAGCGAGAGGATGCCGTCGTCGACGGCCGCGAGCGTCAGATACACGGGCTCGCCGCGCGCGCCGTCGACCGCCACCTTCACCTCGAGCTTCCGGCGCGGCGTCATCTGCTCCGGCGCCGCGAGCTTCACCGCCAGCACGCGCTCGGACGTGTCGCGGCCGAGATAGGCGACGCCGATCGCGCGCGAGGGGCCGAGGCGCTCGGCCTTGCCGTTCGGGCGATAGGCCGTGGCGAGCACGTAGACGCCGGTGCCCCAGCTCTCGTCGACGGCGATGTCGATCATCTTGCCGCCCTCGGGCACCGCTTCGTGGCGGCTCGTCAGCACGCGGTCGGAGGCGACGACGATGTGCACCACACCGGCGAAGGGCGCGCGGATGCTGAGCTTGGCGCTCTCGCCGGCCTTGTAGCTCGGCTTGTCGAGCCGCACCTGCAGCTTGTCCGGCACTTCTTCGGAGTCGCCGCCATGGACCCAGCCGACCGCGAAACGGTAGCTGGCCGCGGCGCCGGTCGCGGCGTCGGTGATCTCGACGCGGTAGCGGCCGTTGGGCCGGGTGAACGACAGCTCCGCGGGCTTGTCCGTGGCGATCTCGATCTCGCTTTTCTCGACCGGCTCGTCGCGGCGCACCGCGCGATAGTTCCAGCGACCGTCCTGGCTATACCACTGGTACTCGAACACTTCGCGCACGAGCTCGAATTTGAGCTTGCCCGCGGCCTTGCGGCCGCCCTCGCGGTCGACGGCGATGGCCAGGAACTTGGCCGGCCGGCCCTCGGCGACGGTGTCATCCTCGCTGTCGAGCCTGAGGCCGAGGTACAGCGGACGGTGCGCAACAGGCACCGAGAGGCGCCGCTCGATCGCGCGGCCGCCCTCTTCGTTGAGCGTCACGCGGATGTCGGCCAGGAGCGGGCGCGTCGACTCGAGCTTCTCGTCGAGCTTGATCTCGAGCGCGGCTTCGCCTTTGGCGTTGGTGCTGACGGACGCGATCTCCTTGCGCTTGGCGTCGAAGCGCTCCTGCACGAGGCCGAAGAGATAGCCCGAAAAGGCCGGGAACGGCGCGGGATCGAGCTTGATCGTCGCCTCGCCGTCGACGGCGAGATCGGCCGCGGGCGCGCCGTAAAGGAAGCGGCCGGCCACGCCGATCTTGACCGGTTTGTCGGGCGCCAGCTGCTTCGGCTCGGCCGCGAGCGTCATCTCGAGGCGCTCGGGGACGAAGTCCTCGACCTTGAAGCCGGTGCCGCCGACCGCCGGTCCCTTGGGATCGACATGGGCGGCGACGCGCCAGCTTCCGGTCGGCGCCGATTTCGCCAGCGGGATCGATACGCTGTAGCCGCCGGCGCCCTGGGCGCTGAGCGTGAAGCGCTGGGCCTCGACGCCGTCGGGGCGGAGAAGGCGGAGCACGAGCGGCGTGTCGCCGAGAGCGCGCGCGTTCAAGTCGCGCAGGAGCGCCGCGACATGCACGGTCTCGCCCGGGCGGTAGACACCGCGCTCGGCATAGACGAAGGCGTCGGCGCCGGCGGGCGCGTCGCGGCCGCCCACGCCGCGATCGGTCAGGTCGAACGCCGCGCGGATGAGGTCGATGAACGCGAACTCGCCGTCGGCCGTGGTCATCAGCAGCGCGGCGGCGCGGTTGCCGCCCTGGCCGCGCAGGAGGCCGGACGCGAAATTCGCGCGGCCGCTGGCGTCGGTCGTGGCGGTGCCGAGCAGCTCGTTGTTGCGCGCCATGAGGCGCACCTCGACGCCGGCCCGCGGCTGCGCGTTCTCATAGGAGCGCAGGAAGACGACGAGGCCGCCCTCGCCGGTGTAGGTGCTGACGCCGAGGTCGGTGACGACGACCCACTGCGTCGCCCATTCCGAGTATTCGTCGCCGTCTTCGTCGGCGGTCTTCTTGCCCACCGAGCGTGCGAGCACGACGTAGATGCCGGGCTTCGGCTGCTTCACCACCTCGCCGAACGGCAGCGCGGTCACCGCCTCCTTGTTGCGCTCGCCGTCGATGCGCATGCGGCCGGTCCACACCAGCTCGCCCTGATTCTCCTCGATCTTCCGGGCGCTGTGCTCGTAGAGCAGCTCGCGGACGCGCTCGCCCGTGATCTCGCCGATGAGATTGCGGTCGTTGATGCGCAGCACGCGGATCTCGGCGCGCTCGACGTTGACGGTCGAGAGCGGAATGCCCTGGCGGCTGGCCTTGGGCAGGATGTAGGCGCGGCTCCTGAACGCGAGCGTCACCGGCCGGTCAGGCACCGCGATGACGACGCTTTCGGTGCGCGGCACGACGAGCGGTCCGGTCGAGGGCAGGCCCTGGCGCACGGTGACCTTGTAGCTCTGGCTGAACGAGACGCCGGAGACGCAGAGCGTGCGCTCCTTGGCGTCGAACGCGACCTTGATCGCCGGCTCGACCGCGACGAAGCGCGCGAACAGGCCGGGATCCTGCTCGGGCAGCGGCTTCGAGAAGGTGAGGCAGAGGCGCGGCTGCTCGCTGTCGACGTCGGCGCGGCTGCTCACCACCTGATGGCGATACTGCATCACCATCGCGGTCAGGCGGTTGCGCACGGTCGGGTTGTTGTCGAGCTTCAGCGAATCTTCGTAGGCCGCGATGCCCTCCTCGGGCTCGCGCATCGTCTCGTGCCAATAGCCGATGTAGTAGAGGGCCAGCGCGCTTTCCTTGCTGTCGGCCGCCTTCTTCCAGGCGATATGGGCGGCTTCGAGCGCGCGCCGGTGCTGGGCGGCGCGCTGCGTGCCGAGCGCGTTGGAGTAAGCGATCCACACCGCGAACGTGCCGCCGCCGTGGGCGATCGTGCGCTCCAACAGCGGCACCGCCTCCAAGAATTTCCGCTCGCGCACAAGGCCCATGGCCACGACCATGGCCTGCTGCGCCAGTTGCGGTTGCGGCCGCTCGTTGGGCCTCAGGTGCCGGCCGCGGATGTCGGCCTCGAGCCGGCCCGCGGCAGCCGCCGTCGTCGGCGTGTCGTAGGGCTGGCTGGCGGCGGGAGGACCGGACGAAAAGGCAAGCAGGAGGGCGGGCAGGAAAACGCGCGCGAGCAGCGTCATCGTCGGATTCCTCAGGTATCGGTTCGGCACCCCAGTCGCCGAACCCCTTAACCTTTCTTGGACGCGGCGGCGAGCGCCGCACCGAGAGATATACGCTAGTTTCCCGCTGCGCGGGCCTATCGCGCAGCACTATGTCGTTTGTACGGCGGATTCGGAGGCAAAGCCGTGAAATCGTCGGTAGAGTCGGCGGAGGCGGCGGCGATCATCGAAGCGCTCGGCCTCGCGCCCCACCCCAAGGAGGGCGGCTACTTTCGCGAGACCTACCGCGCCGGCGAGATTCTCCCCGAGCGCGCGCTCGGCGGGCGCTACCCGGGGCCGCGCGCGATCTCGACCGCCATTTACTATCTTTTGACGCCAACGGCCTTTTCGGCGCTGCACCGGCTCGCCAGCGACGAGGTTTTCCACTTCTACGCGGGCGATCCCGTGGAGCAGCTAAGGCTTTTTGCGGACGGGCGCGGGGAGGTTGTAACGATCGGAAACAATCTGGCCGCGGGCATGCGCCCGCAAACGGTGGTGCCGCGCGGCGCCTGGCAGGGCGCGCGGCTCGTGCCGGGCGGGCGTTTTGCGCTGCTCGGCTGCACCGTCGCCCCCGGCTTCGACTACGGCGACTACGAGAGCGGCGGGCGGGCCGCGCTCGCCGCCGCCTATCCACAGTTCGCGCAGCGAATTGCAACCCTTACGGCGGAAAACGGGTAGGAACCGGCACAATCGGTTGGAACCCTGGGGAGGGTCATTTCGTCTTATGCGCATCCAGCACCGGAGCCGTGGGGTTCCGGCGCGGCCCGCAGCCGCCGTTCCCCCGCGGCGGCTTCGCCCTTGGACCTCTGCTTGGGAGTCAAAGATGAAGAAATACGCCCTCTTACTGCTGTTACCGTTGGCCGGGGTCGCGGCGTGCCAGCCGAGCCCGCCGCCCCCGCCACCGGGTCCGCAGACGACCGAGGTGATCGGCGTCGTGCAGGACATCGCCGGCAACTGCCACGTCATCGTGGCCGAGAACGGCACGGCCTATGCCGTCCGTCCCGGCGTGCTGCCGCCCAACGCGCTTCCGGGCGCGCGCGTGCGCGTCGTCGGCGTGATCGACCCGGCGCAAGCTTGCCCGGGCCGCACGCTGATCCGCGCCGATGGCGGCGTCACGGTTCTGGCTCAGGCCGGGCCTCCGCCGCGCGTGCGGCGTGGCGCCACCGTGCCCAAGTAAAGACGAGACCATAGCGCGAAACGCGCCGCGCGGGCGACCCCCGCGCGGCGCGTTGCTGCGTTCGGAGCGATTGCTAGCCGGGGAACGAGCGGGTAATGTCGCCGGCGCCTTTCTGCTCCGATTGGCGGAACCGAAAGATCATCAATGAGAGGGGACTACCTGATGAAGAAACTTGCCTTCGCGGCGCTGGTCGCCGCGCTCGGGCTCGGCGCCTGCCAGCCCACCCCGCCGCCGCCGCCGCCCCCGCCGCCGCCGATCGACATCATCGGCGTCGTCGTCGACATGGCCGGCGCCTGCCACACCGTCCGCGGCGACAACGGCACCATGTACGCGCTGCGCCCCGGCGTGCTGGCTCCGCCCGTCCGTCCCGGCGTGCGCGTGCGCGTGGTCGGCGTCGTCGATCCGGCGCAGAACTGTCCGGGCCGCACGCTGATCCGCGCCGACGGCGGCGTGACCCTCGTCGGACCGCCGCCGCGCGTTCGCCGCGGCGCCCCGGTCCCGAAGTAGAACGAAGCCGCGCCGCGCAGCCTTCGCAAGAGGATTGCGCGGCGCGGCGGCGCTTCGGCGCCGCAGCGCTTTTCTGCGCGGTTCGCGCGTTCGGCAAGCGTGCCGGCCGGATCGCTAGCGCCGAGGGGGAGGGCGCTGACAATCTCGTGGTTCGGCAGCGCGACCAAAGCAGGAGAAATCGAGTATGAGCAAGCTTGCCCTGATCGGATTGGTGGCCGCCGTGGGCGTCGGTGCCTGCACCTACGACAGGCCGCCGCCGCCGCCGCCACCACCGACAGCCGCCCCGACGCCGCCGGCGCCGCCGCCCGCGCCGCCGCCGGGCGGGATCACCCTCACCGGCACCATCGTCGATGTGCGCGGGCGCTGCCACGCCGTCGCCGGCGACAACGGTGTGCGCTACGCGGTGCATCGCGGCGGCCTGCGCGGAATTCCGCGCGGCACGCGCGTGCGCATCGTGGGCGTCGTTCATCCCAACCAGGATTGCCCGGGCTCGACCGTCATCCGCGTCGACGGCATCACCCGGCTCGGCCCCGGGCCGCGCGCCGAACTGCAGAACTGAGCGCGCCCGGGCATCCGTAGGGGCGGGTCTCCGGATCCGCCCATGGTGCCGACGCAGCACGGTGGCGCATTTCGTACGGGCGTCGGCGCGGGCGGGCCCTTCGACAGGCTCAGGGCGGACCCGCCCCTATGCAGGAGACGATTGTACGTCGTCGGGATCGACTCGAGAGCCGCATCGGACGGCGCCGCTTGACGAGAGCGGCGCCGATCGTCTTTCGAGGGAGGCAAGCGCGATGAGCTCGAGCAAACCGAAGGGCGTCGTCATCACCGGCGCCGCCGGAGACATGGGCGCGGGCGCCGCCGCGAGTTTCCGCGCCGACGGCTTCCGCATCTACGCCGCCGATTTGAAGGCGCCGGCGCCGGCGGAAAACACCGTGCCCGTGGCGCTCGACGTGCGCGACCGCGCCGCGGTGATGGCACTCGCCGAGCGCGCCGCCGCCGAAAGCGATCTCCGCGTCTGGATCAATTGCGCCGGCGTCGTCAGCAACGCGCCGGTCGACCAGGCGAGCGCCGCGGAGTGGGACCGCATCATCGCCATCAACCTCACCGGCACCTTCCACGGCTGCGCCGCCGCGTTCGAAGTCATGCGCAAGAATTCGCCGCCCGGCGGGCGCATCGTCAATGCCGGCTCGATCTCGGGCCAATTGGGCGGCGTCGGCCCCCATCCCGCCTATGGCGCTTCGAAAGCCGGCGTACACGCGCTCACCAAGAGCTACGCCATCGCCGGCGCGCGCTACGGCATCTATTGCAACGCGGTGGCACCCTCGGTCATCGCGGGCAGCATGTCGAAGGAATTCAGCGGCGCGCAGCTCGAGAAGTATCTCGCCGGCATCCCGATGCGCCGCCTCGCCACGATGGACGAGATCGTGCACGCGATCCGCTATCTCGCCGATCCGCGCGCCGGCTACACCAACGGCGTCGTGCTGGCGCTGAACGGCGCGTCGCTGAATATCGGGTAGCGGTGCGGCGCCGGCCCGCCTCGGATTGCATAGGTAGGCGATCTTGATGACCTTGTGCACGAGCATGCGATATACTCCAGGCGCACCTTGAGACGCAGGGGATCTCGCGTCCGCGAGGTCGTCGCATGATGGGGCCTGTTCACTACCAACGGCGCCGGCTCCTCGCCATGCTAGGCGGGGGTGCCGCCTTCGTGTCGATGCCGGAGCGGGCGCGGCCGCAGACCCGGCGCGCGGCACTGGGCTGGCTCACCGTCGCGAGCCATCCGTTCTTGGAAGCCTTTCGCAGCGGCATGGCGGAGCTTGGCTGGCGCGAGGGTGATACTTTCGCTTTCAATTTCGCCTATGGCGATGGCAATCCTGGGCGGCTGCCGCGCCTCGCGGCCGCCTTGGTGCAGGCGCCGGTCGATGTGATCGTCGCTTCGGGCGCAGATGCCGTCCAAGCCGCCCGGAGCAGCACCACGTCGCTTCCGATCATCGCCGTTACCTCGGGTGACTTGGTGGGCACCGATTTCGCGCGGCCGGTCGGCAATGTCACCGGCATCCGACTCCGCTTCGACGAAGTGGCGGTCAAGTGGATCGAGCTCATCGTCGAGGCGGCGCCGGGCGCCGATGCTGTTGGCGTCGTCTACGACAGTGGCCCGAGCAATCAGGTCCAGTTCGCCACGGTGCAGGCAACGGCGAAGGGAATGGGGAAGTCCATTCTGCCGTTGAAGATCACGGTTGCGACCGACATTGCACCGGCCCTGCAGCGCGCGCAGCGCGATGGCGCGGCCGCGCTCATCTTCGCATCGTCGCCTCTGTTCACGGCGAACGCCGCGCTCGTCGCCGATCTCGTTCAGCGCACGCGCTTGCCGGCCGTATTCGAGAGCCGCGTCTTGGTCCGCCGCGGCGGTCTCATGTCGTTTGGTGCGGATCTCAGTGCCGTGTTCCGGCGGCTGGCCTATTTCGCCGATCGCATCTTGAAGGGTGCGCGGCCGTCCGATCTCCCGATCGAACAGCCGACCAAATTCGAGCTTGCCATCAATCTGAAGACCGCGAAGTCGCTCGGGCTCGAGATCCCGAGGGCGCTGCTCGTGCGCGCGGATGAAGTCATCGAATGAGGCGAGCGACAATCCCGCGCGAGGCCCACGCCTAGACTAGCGCGGCCGCCCCGAACTCGTGGCGCCGCGGCCGATATGCTCGGCGATGATGCGGCGGACGATCGGCATGGCCTCGGTGCGGTGCATGCCGGGGCGCAGGCGCGCGTCGTAGAGGATGCGCACCATCAGCGCGTCCCAGGGTGCGATGCGCTGGCGCGCGCTCGCGTCGTTGAAGATCGAATCGCGGACGATGCGCGAGTCGTCGGCGAGCCCCAGCGCCTGGGTCAGCTCCTCGGCGATGCAATGGCGGCGCACTTCGTCGGGATAGGGCGTGATGTAGATCTGCACGCGGCGGATGACGTGGTTCGTTTCCCAGATCAGCGTGCGGCAGGGCGCCTCGGGATCGAAGCTCGTGCCGCCGCGCGAGTTCGAGAACTCGACCGTCATCTGCGCCGCCGCGCCCTCGCCGCCGCCGTCGGCGATCTCGATCGCGAGGCCGGAGAGCTGGCGCAGCTCGGCGAGGTGGCGCTCGACCTCGAGGCGGAAGCGGTCGGGATAGTGGCCGGCGAGGCGGACGCGGAGCGGCCCCTGCCAGCGGATCAGGCGGCCGGCGCGGTATTCGCCGCCGAACTCGCTCGAAAAAGCGATGCGCTCGAACTGGCGCGCGAGAATCTCGGGCGACGGCCACGCGCTCCGGCCCTGGGTCTCGGCTTCGCCGGCGAGGACGAGCAGCGGAGCCGTGAGGAGGGCGAGCCGGCGCATCTCAGGCCGATTTCTTCATGTGCTCTTGGAGGCGCGGCATCAGCTCGACGAGGTTGCAGGGCCGCTGCCGGTTGTCGAGCTGCCAGACGATGATGTCGTCCCACGCGTCCTTGACGGCGCCGGGCGAGCCCGGCAGCGCGAAGAGGTAGGTGCCGCCGGCGACGCCGGCCGTGGCGCGGGATTGGATCGTCGAGGTCTTGATCTTCTGGTAGGAGAGCCAGCGGAAGACCTCGCCGAAGCCCACGATCTCCTTCTCGTAGACGGCGTGGAACGCCTCGGGCGTCACGTCGCGGCCGGTGACGCCGGTGCCGCCGGTCGCGATCACCACGTCCACCTTGGGGTCGGCGATCCACGCCCTGAGCTGCGCCGTGATGGCCGCCTGCTCGTCCTTGATGATCCTGCGGTCGACGACGATGTGGCCCGCGTTGCGGATGCGCTCGGCCAGCGCGTCGCCCGAGCGGTCCTCGGCCAGGCTGCGCGTGTCCGACACGGTCAGCAGCGCGATGTTGACCGGGAGGAACGGCCGGCTCTCGTCGATCTTGCTCATGCGCCCAATCTAACGGCGGGCGCGTCCCACGTCACCAGGGGTTCCGCGCGACCCCTTGCGAGATCTGCTGATCCTGCGGGCGGTAGGTTGGCCAGCGGTTCTGGGCGAGATCGTCGAGCTCGGTCGGCGTCTGGCCGAGGCGAAGGCGATAGGCGGCGACGTTGTAGAGCACGCGCTCCACGTATTCGCGCGTCTCGGTGTAGGGGATCGTCGCCATGAACATCAGCGCGTCGTCGCGCAAGGTCCATTTCGCCAAGGCGCCCTCGCCGGCGTTGTAGGCCGCGGCCGCGAACGCGACGTTGCCGCCGGCGTCGTTGTTCAGCAGATGGCGCAGATAGCGCTGCCCCAGCTCCATGTTGAATTCGGGATCGAACAGGCGTCCCAGCTGATAGCGCAGCCGGCTGTCGTTGGCCATGAGGCTGGCGGTCGGCGGGATGAGCTGCATCAGGCCCCGCGCGTTGGCGCGGCTGATCACCTTCGGCTGGAACGCCGATTCCTGGCGCATGACGGCGAAGATCACCGCGCGGTCGAGCTGGAATCCGCCCTGCGGCTTCCAATCCGGCACCGGATAGAGGCCCGGGTCGTACATGCGCCCGGTCTTGGTGTAGAGCTGCGCGCTCACATAGTAGGCGAGGTCGGGCAGCGAGCCGCGGTCGGCGATGGCGAGATAGGTCTCGGACATGATCTCGCCCTGCGCCTTGTATTGGCGCAGCAGCTCCTCGCCGGCGTGGTGGACCATGCCGATCTGGACGAGGCCGAAGGCGCGCTTGCCTTCGGGCGAGTCGCCGATGCGCGCGAGATGCGCGGGGTCGGCCTGCATGGCGACGCCGAAATCGAAATCGTGGCGCAGGCCGAGACGGTGGCGCGCCATCATGCCGTAGAGCGTGCGCGAGAAGCCGGCCGCGCGCTCGAGCCAGCGCCGCGCGCTGGCCTGGTCGCCCGCCGCTTCGTGCGCGCGGGCCGCCCAATAGGCGGCGCGCGCCTGCGGCCAGTCGTTGTCGCGGCGCGTGCCGGCGACCCATTCGAAATGCTGCGCGGCTTCGCCCTGCTTGCCGGCCCTGAAGCCGGCGAGGCCGGCGACCCAGGGCGCGTTGGGCACGGAGTCGCGCGAGCGCGTCGCGGCCGAGGCGAGCGCGTAGGCGCGGTCGAAGCGGCCGGACTGGAGAAGGTAGATCGCGAGCTCGGTCTTGAGCGTATCGATGCGCGTGGCGCCCAGCGCGCGCTCGGCGTTGGCGCTGCCGAGAATCGCCTCCGCGCCCTCGTAGTTGCCGCGGCGCAGCTGGAGCTGATAGGCGCCCTGCACGGTGCCGACGCCGCGCGCGGTGTAGGCGCGATGGCGATACTCGGGCCGCGGCTTGGGCTTGCGCGAGGTGGTCGTGATCGCGCCGTCGTCGTCCGCGCCCTCGGTGCTCGCCGTCGCGCGCTTCTTGCCGCGCGCCGGAACGCCGCGCGAGAGGCCGCCCAGTCGCGCGATGCGGCTGGCGTCGGGATGGTCGGAATACTTGGCCAGCCAGGCGCGGATGTCGGTCGCCTTCGCGGGATAGCCGTTGAGATAGCGGGCGGCGAGCACGTGGCCGAGCAGCGAGCGGTCCTGCAGCTGGCCGATGAGCCGGTCGGCGGACGCCCATTCCTCGCGCTGCTGATGCGCGTGGACGCGCCGGTAGAGATCGGCGTCGTTCTCGGCGATCGCGCGCGGAACCTCGGGCAGCGCCGGGCGCCAGGTGCCGTAGCCTTGCGCCGGGTCGCGCCGTCCGACCGCGGCGCTATCCAGCGAGCGGTCTGAGCAGCCCGGTTGAAGGGCGGCGGCGGCCAGCAGCGGCAGCGCCGCGAGCGCGCGCGGCAGTCGCAAGAAGCGGGGCAGGGCGAGCGTCACGTCGTCCTCCGTGTCCATTCCTTTGGCGTTCGTCGAATTCGAGGGCCCCCACCCGCGGTTGCGCGTCCTCCTTGCGCTTGGCGGGTTTCGAGAGGCCTCAACTGTCTAGCTCGGCGCGCCGGCCTCGGCCAGGCGCGCCTTGATCGCAACAAGATCGCGCCAAGCCTCGCGCTTGGCGCCGGGCGTGCGCAGCAGATAGGCGGGATGAAACATCGCCATCGCCGCAATCGGAGGCTCGCCGCGCTCGAACATTCCCTGCGTCCTGAACTCGTGCCACTTGCCGCGCAGGCGCGTGATCCCTTCGGCGCGGCCGAGCAGGGTCTTGGCCGAGGGCCCGCCCAGGAAGACGAGCACGTTCGGCCGCACCAGCTCGATGTGCCGCATCACGAACGGCAGGCAGAGGGCGATCTCCTCGCTCGAAGGCTCGCGATTGCCCGGTGGGCGCCAGAACAGGATGTTGGTGATATAAGCGTTTACGGATCGTGAAAGCCCGATCGCGCCGAGCATGCGGTCGAGCAGCTGGCCGCTGACCCCCACGAAGGGCCGGCCGATGCGATCCTCGTCGGCGCCCGGCGCCTCGCCGATGAACATCGCCGAAGCGCGCTCGACGCCATCCGCGAACACCGTGTGCGTCGCCGTCTCCTTGAGCGCGCAGCCCTCGAAGGCTTCGACCGCGGCGCGCAGATCCGCGAGCGTGGGCGCCGCGGCTGCCGCCGCACGCGCCGCGCCGAGCGCCGTATCCGCCGCCACCAAGGCCGCGGGCGCCGCCGGGCGGCTCAGAGGCGGCGCCGGCGGCGCCGCGGCGCGCGCCGGCGCGGCGCGCGACGGCGCGGGACGCGAGGGCGCGGGCCGCGCCGGCATCGGCCGGGCGGCGAAGCGATCGATCGGCGCGTCGGCAATCGCCTCGTCGGCGCCGGCTTCGATCTGCAGCAGCAATGCGGTTCGCAGCATGTCCCCCGCAGGCATGGCGCAAGCTTAGCACTTGGGCTATTCCTCTCCCAAGGCACTCCCCGGTGTGGTTAATCCCGGGCCGGAGGCCTCACCCCTTTATACGCACTCACATCCCCGGCTTTCACCCCTCCCAATTGGCTCAGCCACAAGACCTAGGTACATGAGCGGAGAGCGCACCGACCGGGAGGCAATGGAATTCGATGTCGTCATCGTCGGCGCCGGCCCCGCGGGCTTGGCCGCGGCGATACGGCTGAAGCAGCTCGCCGCGGCGGCGGGGCGCGAGACCTCGGTCTGCCTGCTCGAAAAGGGCTCCGAGGTGGGCGCGCACATCCTCTCCGGCGCGGTGCTGGAGCCGCGCGCGCTCGAGGAGCTCGTTCCCGACTGGAAGGAGAAAGGTGCTCCGCTCAACACGCCGGTCAGCGAGGACCGCTTCCTGTTCCTGACCGAGCGCCGCTCGATCGCGGTCCCGGCGCTGTTCCATCTGCCGGCGTTGAAGAACCACGGCAACTACATCATCAGCCTCGGCAACTTCACGCGCTGGCTCGCGAAGCAGGCGGAGGAGCTGGGCGTCGAGATCTATCCCGGCTTCGCGGCGGCCGAGGTGCTCTACGACGAAAAGGGCGCGGTGCGCGGCGTCGCCACCGGCGACATGGGCATCGGCAAGGACGGGCGGAAGACGGACGCGTTTCAGCCCGGCATGGAGCTGCACGCCAAATACACGTTTTTCGCCGAGGGCTGCCGCGGCTCGCTCGGCCGCATGCTGTTCCGGCGCTTCAAGCTCGACGCCGGCAATCAGCCCCAGACCTACGGCATCGGCTTGAAGGAACTCTGGGAGATCGATCCCGCCAAGCACAAGCCCGGGCTCGTCGTGCACACGGCGGGCTGGCCGCTCGACCGCAAGACCTACGGCGGCTCGTTCCTCTATCACTTCGAGAACAACCAGGTTTCGGTCGGCTTCGTGATCGGCCTCGACTACGAGAACCCGTGGTTGAGCCCCTACGACGAGTTCCAGCGCTTCAAGACCCATCCGGCGATCCGCCCCTTCTTCGAGGGCGGGCGGCGCGTCTCCTACGGCGCGCGCGCGATCAACGAAGGCGGGCTGCAGAGCCTGCCGACGCTGTCTTTCGCCGGCGGCGTGCTGATCGGCTGCGAAGCCGGCACGCTCAACATGGTGAAGATCAAGGGCACGCACACGGCGATGAAATCGGGCATGCTCGCGGCCGAGGCGGCGTTCGCGGCGCTCGGCGCCGGCCGCGCACACGATGAGTTGAAGGAGTACGCAGAGGCGCTGCGCCTAAGCTGGGTCGTGCGCGACGACCTCCACCGCGCGCGCAACGTGCGGCCCGGTTTCAAATGGGGGCTCTGGGGCGGGACGCTCAACGCCGGCCTCGACCAGATCCTGTTCCGCGGCCGGGCGCCGTGGACGTTGAAGCACGCGCACCGCGACAACGAGACGCTGAGGCCCGCCGCGCAATGCAAGAAGATCGAGTATCCGAAGCCGGACGGGAAGATCACCTTCGACAAGCTCTCCTCGGTGTTCGTCTCCAACACCAACCACGAGGAGAACCAGCCCGCGCATCTCCGCCTCGAGGACGCCGCGATTCCGGTCGAGCACAATCTGGCACTCTACGAGGCGCCCGAGCAGCGCTACTGCCCGGCCGGCGTCTACGAAATCGTGCGCGACGCCGCGGGGGCCAGGCTCCAGATCAATGCGCAGAATTGCGTCCACTGCAAAACCTGCGACATCAAGGATCCCAAGCAGAATATCGTCTGGGTCGTGCCCGAGGGGGGCGGCGGACCCAATTACCCGAACATGTGACGAGGACGAGCCCGTGACATCGCCGCTCCAGATCGCCCGCCGCGCTGTTCCCGTTCTGTGGATCGCGGCGGCGCTGCCCGACGCCGCCGCGGCCCAGGACCCGCTGTCCTCGCGCTTGGGCGCCTACCTCGCGGGGCGCATCGCCGCCGCCGACCGCGACATGGCGGCGGCTTCGCGCTACTACGCGCACGCGCTCGAGGCCGATCCCGCCGACGACGCGCTGCGCCGCCACGCGTTCCAGGCGCATCTCGCGGCGGGCCGCATGCCCGAGGCGCTGCGCCTGGCCGAGACGCTCGCGCGCGACGCCGAGTCGGCGAACATCGCGCGCATCGCGCTCGCGGCCGCCGCGGCCAAGAAGGGCGATTTCGCCGCCGCCAGGCGCCAGGTGGAAGGGCTGCCCGAGACCGGCGCCAACCGCCTGTTGCGGCCGGGCTTCCTCGCCTGGATCGAGTTCGGCCAGGGCGATCAGGCGAAGGCGGTGGAGGCGCTGCGGGCGCTCTCGGGCATCGAGGGGCTGCGCGTGTTCCTGGAACTGCATATGGCGCTGCTGCACGACGCCGGCGGCCGCGCGGCCGAGGCGGACCGCTTCTATCGCTCCGCGGCCGGCAGCCTCGACTCGGGGCCGCTGCGCGTCACGCAGGCCTATGCGAGCTTCTTGGCGCGCAGCGGACGGCGCCAGGAGGCGGTGGCGCTCTGGGACAAGTATCTGGCGGCGAGCCCCGACAGCAGCATCGCCGAGATCGCGCGCCAACGGCTGGCCGAAGGCAAGCCGCCGCGCCGCCTCGCCGGCAAGCCGGCCGAGGGCATGGCCGAGCTGCTGATCAATCTCGCGGGCGCGCTGCAGCAGGAGACCGCCACGCTGCCGGCGCTCATCTATGGGCGCCTCGCGGATTATCTGCGCCCCGACGATCCCGACACGCTCAACCTCATCGCCGGGCTGCTCGAAAACGACGATCAGTACGAGGGCGCGGTCGAGCTCTACCGCCGCATTCCGCGCGAGTCCGACCTCTCCTGGTCGGCGCGCCGCGCCGCCGCGGCCAATCTCGCGCAGCTGAAGAAGGTGGACGAGGCCGCGAAGCTGCTCGAGGAGATGGCCGGCGAGCGCCGCGAGCGCTGGGACGCGCTGTTGCTGCTCGGCAATCTCTGGCGCTCGGAGAAGCAGTTCCCGAAGGCGGTCGACGCCTACGACCGCGCGGTGGCGCGCGTCGCGAAGCTCGAGGAGCGCCACTGGAACCTGCTCTATGTGCGCGGCATCGCCAACGAGCGCGCGAAGAACTGGCCGCGCGCCGAGGCCGATTTCAAGAAGTCGCTGGAGCTGAAGCCCAACGAGCCCTACGTGCTCAACTATCTCGCCTACACCTGGGTCGACCGCGGCGAGCATCTCGAGGACGCCAAGCGCATGCTCGACGAGGCGGTGCGCCAGAAGCCCGACGACGGCGCCATCGTCGATTCGGTGGGCTGGGCCTATTACCGCCTCGGCAACATGGAGAAGGCGCTCGAGTTTCTCGAGAAGGCGATCGAGCTGGCGCCCGAGGACGCGGCCATCAACGACCATCTTGGCGACGTCTATTGGCGCGTCGGCCGCCGCGCCGAGGCGCGCTTCCAGTGGAATCGCGCGCTCTCGCTCAACCCCGAGCCCGAGGACGTGCCGAAGATCAAGGAGAAGCTGGACAAGGGCCTCCCCGCCACGGCGCCCGGCGCCAAGCCTTGATGGCGGCATCGGCCCTCACTTCCCATTCGATGCCAAGCGGCATCGAATGGGCCCCTTCTCTCCCGCAAGCGGGAGAGACAAGCGGGGCATGGGCCGCGCCGCGTTCTTTCTTTTCTCTCCGTTTGGGAGAGAAGGGGCCCCGTTCTTTCTTTTCTCTCCCTTTGGGAGAGAAGGGGCCCGTTGCCGCGCTCTTGCGCGGCAATGGGAAGTGAGGGCATGGCCGCGCCGGAGACGGTGCACCGCGCGGCGCCGGCCAAGCTCAATCTCTATCTCCACATCGTCGGCCGCCGCGCCGACGGCTTTCATCTGATCGACAGCCTCGTCGCGTTCGCCGGCGTGCACGACACGGTGAGCGCCGCGAAGTCCGATGCGCTGACCCTGACGCTCGAGGGGCCGTTCGCCGCCGCGCTGAGCGGCGAGGCCGACAACCTCGTCTTGCGCGCCGCGCGCGCGCTGGCCGATGTCGCCGGCGTGCGGCCTTGGGCGGCGCTGAGACTCGTGAAGCGCCTGCCCGTCGCCTCGGGCATCGGCGGCGGCTCCGCGGATGCCGCCGCGACGCTGGCGGCGGCGAGTGCCCTCTGGCGCATCACGCCGAAGCCCGGCGCACTCGCCAAACTCGCGTTGACGCTCGGCGCCGACGTGCCCGTCTGCCTCGCCGGCAAGGCCGCGCAGGTGAGCGGCATCGGCGAGAAGCTGGCACCCGCGCCGGCGCTGCCGCGCGCGCCGCTGGTGCTCGTCAATCCCTTGAAGGCGCTGCCGACGCCCGCCGTCTTCAAAGCGCTGAGCGGCCCTTTCTCAAAGCCGGCGCCGCTCGAAGCCGGCGCGGGCGCGCCGCGCGATGCGCGCGACCTCGCCGAAGCGCTCGAAGCGCGCCGCAACGATCTCACCGACGCCGCGATCGGCCTTGTGCCCGAGATCAAGACCATCCTCGCAGCACTCGCAACGCAGCCCGGCTGCCTCTTGGCGCGCATGTCCGGCAGCGGCGCCGCCTGCTTCGCCCTGTTCGCGAGGGACGAGGAAGCGCAAGCGGCCGCGGCCGCGCTGGTCGCGGCCAAACCGGGATGGTGGGTGAAGGCAAGCGAGCTTGTCAGCGATTGCGCCATGCTCACCGCGTCGCTCTATGAGGGCGGGCGGTGATGCGGGCCATCAAGCTCACGCATGTTCGAGCAATCGCACGCGGCGGCGCGCCCCTTCGGCGATCGATTCGCGCAGTCCCTCGGGGAAGTCCGCCGGCAAGTCGGAGCCAACGCTGTCCAGCGCCGTCTGAAACCGGCCGGCGAGCTCATTCAGAATTTCATCGATGAGTGCCGCCGCGATACCGCAACGTCTCGCCGTCTGAACGAAGTGCCGTGGCGCGATTGAGTCGATCGTGTAGTGACGATTGCTGCCCACAGCCATTGCCAGCTTCATTTTCTTCTTGGGGATTTCACCCGCATCGATGTTCGGCTGTGCCGACATCACGTCGTAGAGCGGCGTCATCTGGAACCTTCCACCCGGCAACAGGTGGATGCTGAAGTTCTTGGCGTGCCCGTCGGTCGCTCCCAGCAGCCAGAAGACGATCTGCGCCTTCAGAAATGTCTTTAGATCAGCATCCGGCGTATCGCCGGCCTTCAGCAGTTCGACAATCTGCCGAATTCCCGGCCCGCCATCGGGCTCGTACTTGCGCGTCGGCGGGACGGAGAGCGCCTGACAGCAATCCTCCTGCGGCACACGCAGCAGGCGCTTGTCGCGCGTCCGGCGCCGGTCGAAGCGTTCGACGACGAGAACGCGCCTGCCGTCAAACTCCTGAATTTCGGTATGCGCGCAGGGTAGGCCCAGGGCAGCCACGAGCTTCATGCAGAAATGCTCGTTCTCGACGCTCCGCGAGAGATCGATGCCGTTGGTCAGCTTCCCGATCTGAGGCTTGAGGATGTGGGTGGTGGCCGTCGTGCCGTGCGGCACATGCCACCGCTTGTTCCAGTAGAGAAGGGCCGTCTTTTCCTGCACTCCCGCCAGCGAGATGCGGAACTCCTGATCTTCACCCAGGCCGAGCGGCGCGCGCTTGAGGTCCGCGAGCATCCGGGCGATCTCGCGGGCTTCGATCGGGCGGCCGGACACCAGACCGGCCGCGCCCGGATCGGCTCCGTCGGGCAAGAATTGCAGGGCGCCCACGCAATCGCGTCCGATCGCCGCCAGCAGGCTATGGGCGTCGTAGCCGTCCGCGCCGACTCTCTCCGCGAGACGCCGCCGGATTTCGGCGTTGTCGGGGAGCAGGTTGTCGAAAACCGCAATGACGGGTTCGCCGAGGAATCTGTCCTCGCGCAGCGGCAGCGAAAGCGAGACGGGGAGGGCGTGCTCCCACGCAAGCCACGATGCGTCGTATTGGAAGTCGATGGCTCCGCTTGCTTCGCGTCTTGACCGTCCGACGAGCTTTCCGTTGAGATGGACGTTGAGCGGAATGCGTGTCCGCGGGCGCGCCATCAGAAGATGTCCTCGATGTCTTTGGTCGAGGCCTTGGTGCGCGGCCTGATGACGATCTCGAGGTCCAACGCGGCCAGCACGTCGAGCAGCGTCCGGAGCTGCGTCGCCGGTCGGCCCGCTTCGAGTTTGGACACCGTGGCTTGGCGCAGCCCCGCTTTGGATCCCAGCGCGCCCTGCGTTGTCCGCCGTCGGCGACGGTGACGCCGGACAATCTCGCCGATCTGTTTCGCGGTTCGCGCAATCTGGTCCATGGTCGGGGCCATTTTTCCGAATATACGCAGAGCCGTATTTACCGTCAATATTCGCTTTAACGTATAAACGCGACGCATACTCTTTCGCGTATAATGCTCGCGCGCTCGGGATGAGCGGGCAGCGTTGAGTTGAAATTCGAGCTCTCCGGGGAGAGCGCTCCTCGACACGCTATGGTAGCGGGACCGCTGGCGGCCCGCTTCGAGAATTTACTTGACAATGTTCATGTAATGTTCCAGAGTCCCGCATGGCCCGGATAGGGCCGGCGCCGGGCGCTTCGCGGCGTGCCGGCGGCGCTGTTTGGAAATGTGAATCACGATCGCGGCGCGCCCGCAGGCTCGGGGCGGAGGTCTTTGCCCGCGGGGCCCGCCGCGCGGTTGCGCCCCACACGACCCGCCGGAAAAAAGCCAAGGAAAGCCAATCGCGAAAGCCAACAAAAGCCAACCTCGGACGCGCGAAAAGCCAAGGTGGCGGGCGCGAAAAGCCAACCAAAGCCAACGAAAGCCAATCGAAGCCAAGGTTTCATTCGAATGTTGGCTTTTGCGCCGGGCGGACGGCCGGTGCTTCATCGCCGCGCCGGATGTCTACCTTTGTCCACCTTTGCCTACCCGAAACGGGGGGGGGTGGGCGAGACGGGTTCGGCGCATTCTGGGGCGCCGCGGACCGATGCAGGTGAAAGTAGGCGAATGTAGGTGAATGTAGGTGTTTTCGGGGGGGGCCCTACACCGCCCGCCTCCGACTCGTGGCGGCGCCCTCAGCTCCGGCGGCGGAAGCGGCGGTAGTGCTCGGAGACGAGCTCGGTCGCGCGCTCTTGCATGTCGCGCGGCAGCGAGGTGGAGAGCTCCTCCACCTTCTGCGTCGCCTGCGGATGCGCCTGCTCGGCGGCGAGGATGAACCACTTCATCGCCACCACCGCGTCCTTCTTGGCGCCGAGGCCGCGCTCGTAGATGCGGCCCAGCGTGTATTGCGCGTTGGGCTCGTCGCCCTCGGCGGCGCGCTCGAGCATCTTGCGCGCGGCCTCCTCGTCCTTCTGGATGCCCTTCCCTTCGAGCAGCGAGAGGCCGACCCAGGTGATCGCCGGCATGAACGACTGGTCGGCGGCCCTCTGCCACCACAGCACCGCCTCGACGTCGCTCTTCTGCACGCCGAGCCCGCGCTGATAGAGCAGACCGAGCGCGTATTGCGCGCGCGCGAGGTTGCCCTTGTCGGCGGCGCGGCGGAACAGCTGCGCCGCCGCGGGGAAGCTCTTCGGCACGCCCTCGCCCTTCAAGTAAAGCTCGGCGAGCGCGTATTGCGCCTCGGCGTTGTCGGCCTCGGCGGCTTTCTTGTACCAGTCGACATGGGCCGCGGCCGGCTTCGGCATGTCCTTGGCCGGCACGCGGGAAATATCGCTCTCGCCCGCGTCGGGCAGCGGCGATTTTTCGGCGGGCTTGGTCTCCGTGGGCCTGGGCTCGGCGGGCTTGCCCGGCACGGCGCCGGGCGCGCTGGGCGTGGCGTCAGCCTTTTCCACGGGCTTGGCCGGCGGCGCCGCAGCCGGTGCTTCGGGGGCCTTGACGGTCTCGGGCGGCTTCGGCGCCGCCGGTTTGGCAGGCTCGGGCGGCTTGGCCGGCGCGGCCTCGGGCAGCGCCGCGGCCTCGGTCTTTGTGGGCTCCGGCGCGGGGGCGGCGCTCTCGGCGCCCGGGCGGAACTTCGCAAGGTGGGGCAGCGCCCAGATGCCGGCGGCCACGACGACGAGAACGATCAACGCGGCCCAGAGCGCGCCGGTGCCGCGCCGCCGCTTCGGCACCGCGGCGACGGCCGCGGGCCTCTTCGAATCGCGCGCGCGCGCGAGCACGTCGCGGACCGTGCTGGCTTCGGGCAAGGGCGGCTCGGGCTCCGCCGCCGGCGCCGCTTCCGTGTGCGCGCGCAAGCGCGGCGGTTCGGCCGCGCCTGCAGGCGCCGCCGCCTGGTCGCCGCCGAGCACGGCCGCGAGGTCGGGCGGCTCCACGGGGAGCGCTGCCGGCGCGCCGCGGCGCGCAAGCCCGCTCTCGCCGGTGCCGGCATTGCTGAGGATCGCGCGGCTCAGCCATTCGGCGAGCGACAGACCTTGCGTATCGGCGGCGGCCTTGGCGCGCTCGAGGTGGCGCGCGATCGCCTGCACGGCTTCCTCGGCGCTGGCCTGGCCGGCCTGGCCGGCGCCCGCCTCGCGCGCAGGGTTCTCGGGCACGATGCCCGAACGGCGCGCGTTCTCGAGAATCGTGCGCGAGAGCCATTCCTGCAGCGAAATGCCGGCCGCCTCGGCGGCGCGGCGCGCCGCGGCCATGGCCTCGGAATCCAGCGATTTATAGCTGACGCGCCGCCCTTCGGGGGGCAGGGATTCGTTCATGGCCTATCCGCGCATCCGTCCTGACGTGGGAGGGCCCTACATCCTGTCATTGTAGGGAAGAAGCGAAGAAACACAAGCCTTTGTGGTGCAACCAGCAATATTCTTACTGAAGCATTGATATTTCATGACCAACGGCGTCTTGGGCTGCGCGCGAGCTAGCCGCTCGTCCCCCCGACACTGATACGGGCCAAAATACGGCCCAATTCCTCACGAGTCGTATAGTGCAGGGTTATCACGCCGACGCCGTTGCGCTCGCTGATGGCGCAGCGCACGCCGAGCGCATTGGCGATGTTGCGCTCCAAGAGCTCGGTCGAGATCACGTCCGTTTCGCGCAGAACGCGCGGCTCGCTCGGCCGGCGCGCGGAGGGCGCGGGCGGGCGCGCCTCGTCGGGCCGCACCGCTTCGGCCTGCACGTCGGCCGGCTGGCGGCGCGCGGCGGCGGCCGGGCGCGGCTCGCGCGCGAACGGCCCCGTTCCCATTTCCTCGATCGAATCGTCGGTGGGCGCGTCCAGCAGCACGCTGGGATCGACCATCTCGGCGCCGCGGCCGGCGACGCGGACCAGCTGCTCGGTCTGGTAGATGTCGAGCCGCTTTTCGACGATGTCGCGCGCGATCGCCTCCGGGTTGGGCGCATCGAGCAGCGCGCGCGCGTGCATCACGGTGATCTCGCCCTTCTCGAGCATCGCGCGCACCGACTTCGGCAGGTTGAGGACGCGCACCATCGTCGTGACATGCGAGCTTGGTTTGCCGGCGATGCGGGCCGCGCGTTCGGTGTCGAGCCCGGCGTCGTTGAGCAGCCGGAGATAGATGTTGGCCTCGGCCAGCGGCGAAACCGGCGCGCGCCGGAGCTGGTCGACGAGGCCCTGCTCGAGCGCCTCCTGGTCGCTGGCCTCGCGCACCAGCACGGGGATCTGGCGCACATAGGCGCGCCGCGCCGCGTGCCAGCGGTCGATGCCGCTGATGATCTCGAACCCCTGCGCGCCGGCCTTTGGCCGGACGAGGAGCGGCTCGAGCATTCCGCTCGCGCGCCACTTGTCGAGCGCGGCCTGGATGTCGTCCTCCTTCGGGCTGGCGAGAGCGGCGAAGCGCGAGGGCTGGAGCGTGTCGGTCGGCACCATGCGCGGCGCTTCCGGCGCCGGCGCCGGCGGATCGCGCATTGGCTCGCGCGCCCGCTCGGCCCCCGTATCGGAGCGGGCCGGCTCCGGCCAGGCAGGCTTGGCGGCCTCCGGCACGGGCGCCATCTCGGGCAGCGGCGCAGCACGCGCGCGCGGCGCGGCGACGCGAACCTCCGGCGGCGGCGCCAGCTGTTCGGCCGTGGCCGGGCGGAGCGAAAGGCCGGCCGCCGGGCCCGCCGGCCGCTGCGGCATCAGCACGGTCGGCCGCGGCGCGGGCTTGGGCAGCGAGAAGGGCGGCGGCGGGCGCCCGGCGGCCGCCGCGCGCTCGCCGGTAACCAGCGTCTCGGCGCCGTTGCGCGCCGAAGGAGCGAAGCCCGGGACGGCCGGCCTCGGCGCGGCCGGCGCAATCGAGAGATTGGGCGGAACCGCCGGCAGCGCGGGCAGCGGCGGCGTCGTCAGCGGCCGCGCCGGCGCCGCCGGCGCCGCCTTGGCCGGAGCTGCTTGGGCCTTGGTCGCCTTCAGCTCCATGGCGCTCGTGTATTTGATGAGCTGCGCCAGCCACGCATCGAGGTCCATGCCGGCGGCGGAGGCCGCACGCTCTGCCGCCTCGCGCGCCTCGGGCGAGATCTCGACGAAGCTCCACGACGATTTGATTTCGTTCATTCCGGCCCCTGGCGGAACGGGACGATGATGCTGTCGGCACCTATATATCGAATTCAGGGTAAACGCGGGAATAACTAGTTACCCACCGGCCCTCGCCGGAGGCCACCCGGACGGCCAGGCGCCGGCCCGTTGCCCCGGCCCGGCGAAGGCATTAGAGCATCCCCGCGCAAGGGCCGCTTCGCGCCACGGCGGGGCCGTTTCACGCGACGGCGGCCCGTCGTCGCGCGAAGAGCGCCTGATCGGGCATGCTGGGGCGTCGCCAAGTGGTAAGGCACCGGATTTTGGTTCCGGCATTCGTAGGTTCGAATCCTACCGCCCCAACCAGCCTTCGCCGCTGCGCGGCTTCGGCTGGCAAGCCAGCCATGGGACTCGGCCTGTCCGCCACGTGGGTTCGCGCAGCGGCGAAGGCTGCCCGCCGTAGCTTTAGCGAAGGCGGGCCATGACGTACGTCTGTCTCAGCCGCTGCGCGGCTTCGGCTGGCAAGCCAGCCCGGCCGCGTTGATCTCGGCCTCCCGCGGCCCCCGTGCAACCGCTGCGCATCGGCATCGTCGGCTGCGGCCTGATCGGCGGGAAGCGCGCGGAAGCGGCGCGCCGGCTCGGCCACATCGTCGCGATGGTCTGCGATGCCGACGGCGCGCGCGCCGCGGCGCTGGCGAAGGCCCACGGCGCCGCGTTCTCCGCCGATGCCGCCGCCGTCGCCGCCGGGCCGCTCGATCTCGTCGTAATCGCGACGCCGCACGACGCGCTCGCCGCGCTCGCTGCGCGGATGATCGAGCACGGCAAGCATGTGCTGATCGAGAAGCCGGGCGCCCGCTATCCGCGCGAGCTCGCGCCGCTCGAGGCGGCGGCGCGCGCCAAGGGCGTGCTTGTGCGCGTGGGCTTCAATCACCGTTTCCATCCGGCGCTGCGGAAAGCCCGCGCGCTGGCCGCGGCGGGCGCCGTCGGCGACCTCCTCTACGTGCGCGGCCGCTATGGCCATGGCGGCCGCCTCGGCTACGAGAAAGAGTGGCGCTTCCAGCCGGAGATTTCGGGCGGCGGCGAAGCGATCGACCAGGGCACGCACCTCGTCGACCTCGCCCGCTGGTTTCTCGGCGATTTCGCCAAGGCCGAAGGCCATGCGGCGTCGTTCTTCTGGCCGGGCAAGGTCGAGGACAACGTGTTCCTGCTGCTGCGCACCGCGAGCGGACGGGTGGCGCATCTCCACGCGAGCTGGACCGAGTGGAAGAACCTCTTCTCGTTCGAGATCTTCGGTCGCGCCGGCAAGCTCGCCGTGGAGGGCCTCGGCGGCAGCTACGGCACCGAGCGGTTGACCTTCTGGAAGATGCGCGCCGAAATGGGGCCGCCCGACGTCGAGAGCTGGGACTATCCCGGCCCCGACCGCTCCTGGGACGCCGAGCTCGCGGCCTTCGCCGAGGATATCCGCCTCGGCCGGGCGCCCGAGCCCGGAATCGCCGACGCCGCCGCCGCCCTCGCCATCGCCCAAGCCGTCCGCGCGCAGAGTTCCTATGATCATAGCCTGTAGCCCTTTGCGCATCTCGATCGGCGGCGGCGGCACCGATCTCCCATCCTACTACCGCCGCCACGGCGGCGAGTTGATCGCCGTCGCGATCGACAAATACATCTACGTCACCGTCACCGAGCCGTTCTTTCCGGGCATCTACTTGAAGTACTCGGCGCTCGAGAAAGTCGAGCGCGTCGACGACGTGCAGCACAACATCATGCGCGAGGCGCTGCGCGATTTTTTGCCCGAGGCGGAGACGCCGGCCATCGAGATCACGACGCTGGCCGACGTGCCGGCCGGCACCGGTCTCGGCTCTTCCTCGAGCTTCACCTGCGCGCTGCTGCAGGCGCTCGCCGCGCATTGGCACCGCTTCCTCGACCGCCCGCGATTGGCGGAGCTGGCCTGCGCGATCGAGATCGACCGCCTGGGCGCCCCCATCGGCAAGCAGGACCAATACGCCGCCACGTTCGGCGGGCTCCGGCGCTATGTGTTCCACCCCGACGACACGGTCGCGATCAAGGAGCTCAAGATCGCGCGCGAGAAGCTCGCCGAGCTCGAGGATTCGCTGCTGCTGTTCTTCACCGGCAAGACGCGCGCGGCCGGCGAGATCCTGTCCGAGCAAAAGAAGCGAACCGACGGCGCCGACGAGGCGATGCTCAACAACTTGCACGACGTGAAGACGATCGGGCGCGAGATCGGCGCCGCGCTCGAGGCGGGCGATTTCGCCGCCTACGGCGAGCTCATGCATCGCCACTGGGTCAAGAAGCAGGAGCGCTCGAAATCGATGGCCAACCCGCGCGTCGGCGAGATCTACGAGTTCGCGCGCGCCAACGGCGCCGCGGGCGGCAAGCTCGTGGGCGCGGGCGGCGGCGGCTTTCTGCTGTTCTATTCGCCCGAGCCCAACCGCCTGCGCCGCGCGATGGAGGGCAAGGGCCTGCGCGAGCTCCGCTTCGGCTTCGACCAATCGGGCACGCGCATCCTCGAGACATGATCGAGACGGCGCTGATCCTTTGCGGCGGCAGGGCCACGCGCCTGGGCGCGCTCGCCGCCGGCCGGCCGAAATCGCTGGTCGAGGTCGAAGGTGTTCCGTTCATCCGCATGCAATTGGAATTGCTGAAGCGGAATGGCGTGCGGCGCGCGGTGCTCGCCGTCGGGCATCTCGGCGAAGCGATCGAAGCCGAGATCGGCGACGGCGCGCGCCTCGGCGTCGCTGTCCGCTACAGCCGTGACGGGCCTCAGCGGCTCGGCACCGGCGGCGCCGCGTTCAAGGCGCTGCCGCTCGTGGCGAGCCCCTTCTTCGTGCTCTACGGCGATTCCTACCTCACCTGCGACTATCAAGAGGTGGCGCGCCACTTCGAGCGCCGGCCCGGCGCCGAGGGGCTCATGACCGTCTTCCGCAACGAGGGGCGCTGGGGAACCAGTAACATCGCCTGCGCCGAGGGCCGCATCGCGAAATACGACAAGGCCGGCCGCGACCCGGCGATGCGCCATATCGATTATGGCCTGAATATCCTGACGCGCGCCGCGTTCGCCGGCTTTCCCGAGGGCGAGGAATTCGATCTCGCCGCCGTCTTCCAGCACCTTCTCGCCGCGGGGCGCCTCGCCGCGTTCGAGGTGCCCGAGCGCTTTTACGAGATCGGCTCGCCCGAAGGCCTCGCCGATCTCTCGGCGTATTTGCGTGCAACGGATTCGCCGCCCGGGCCGTCCTAGAGGCAGGAGATTGAACGGGCGGAACGTCGCCGGTACGTTCGTCGGCGGCCATCGGGAAGGGATGCGATGCAGGACGTCCTGACGCTCGGCAGCGTGTTGACCGCGCACGCCCGCCTCAGGCCCGACAAGCTCGGCGTGCGCGATCTCGAGCGGGCCATGACCTTCCGTACCTGGAACCGGCGCGCGTGCCGGCTGGCCAACGCCCTGCTGGGGCTGGGTCTCGAGAAGGGCCAGCGCATCGCCGTTCTGGCCTACAACTGCATCGAGTGGGCCGAAATCTATGCGGCGACGGCCAAGGCGGGGCTGATCGCCGTGCCGATCAATTTTCGCCTGATCGGCCCCGAGGTGGCCCACATCGTGGAAAACGCCGAGGCCTCCGCCTTGATCGTTCAGGACGAGCTCTGCGGCGTCGTCGAAGACATTCGCTCCACGCTGCCCGCCGCGGCGCGGCACCTCATCCATTTCGGCGCGAAGACCTGTCCGGCGGGATACCTCGACTACGAAACGCTGCTCGCGCGGGCGAGCGACCGCGAGCCGGCCATAACGGTCGAAACCAGGGATCCCTGGGTTCTGATGTACACCTCGGGCACCACGGGCCGGCCCAAGGGAGCCATCCGCAGCCACAGAGCGAATACGCTCCTCGCGCTCGTTACCAAGATCGAACTCGGCATCCGCCGCGACGAAAGCGCGTTGCTCGTGATGCCGATGTGCCACGCCAATTCGCTCTACTTCTTCGGGTCGTTCAACCACTGCGGTGGCGCCGCCACGATCTACTCGCGCAAGAGCTTCGATCCGGAGCACTGCCTCAAGACGCTGGCGGAATCCCGGTCGACGTTCACCTCGCTGGTGCCGACCCACTACATCATGATGCTGGGTCTGCCGCCCGCGATACGCGAGCGGTACGATCGAGACGCGGTCACGAAGCTGATGATCTCGTCGGCCCCGGCGCGCCCCGACACCAAGCGCGCGGTCATGGAGATGTTCCGCAACTCCGGCCTGTTCGAGCTCTACGGCTCGACCGAAGCCGGCTGGGTGACGATGCTGCACCCGCACGAGCAGTTCGCGAAGCTCGGCTCGGTCGGCCGCGAGTGCGTCGGCTCGGCGGCCATCAGGATGCTGGACGATGCGGGCAACGAGGTGCCCGACGGCCAGCCCGGCGAGCTGTTCTCGTGCAACCCCTATACGTTCGACGGCTATTGGAAGATGCCCGACAAGACCGCCGAGGCGTTCCGGGGAAACTACTGCTCGGTGGGCGACATGGCCCGGCGCGACGAGGACGGCTACATCTGGCTGGTCGACCGCAAGAAGAACATGATCATCTCCGGCGGCGAGAACGTCTATCCCTCCGAGGTTGAAGCCGTGGTCGGCGCCTGTCCGAAGGTGAAGGACGTCGCCGTGATCGGCCTTCCCGACGCGAAGTGGGGCGAGCGCGTGCACGCGGTGGTCATCCTGCACGACGGCGCGGCCGCCGGCGAGACCGAGCTGGCCGAGTGGTGCAAGGACCGTATCGCGGGCTACAAGCGGCCGCGCTCGTTCTCGTTCGTCGCGGAGTCGGACATGCCCCGCACGGCGACGGGAAAAATTCTGCACCGCGTCCTGCGGCAGCGCCTCGGCGGCAACGGAGAGCCAAGGGGCTAGCGCCGCGCGAGCTGCGGCCGACGGAGGGAACCATGGCTCGGACGGTCGACCTCAACAGCGCGCCCGACAGTTGCGCGGAGTGGATCGCGCGGTTCCTCGAGGCACGCAACGTCGACCGGATCTTCGGCCTGCAAGGCGGACACATCCAGCCGATATGGGATCACGTCGCGCGGCGCGGCATCCGCATCGTCGATGTCCGCGACGAAGGCGCCGCGGTCCATATGGCGCACGCCCATGCCGAGCTCACCGGCGAGCTCGGTGTCGCGATGGCAACGGCCGGGCCCGGCGTGACGAACACGGTGACGGGCATGGCCAACGCTTCCCTGGCCCGTATCCCGGTGCTGCTGATCGGCGGCTGCACATCGCGTCCGCAGGCGAACATGGGGCCGCTGCAGGACATTCCGCACGTCGATATCCTGCGTCCGGTCTGCCGGCAGTCGCGCACGCTGCGCGTCGCGGACCAAGTCGTCCGGGAGCTGGACGAGGCGGTTTCGCGCGCGTTCGGCGATCTCGGCGAGCCGGGACCGGTCTATGTCGAGATCCCGACGGACGTGCTCAGGACCCCGGTGCCGGCCGGACTCGTGCTGGACGACTGGATGCGCGCGAAGCCGGCGCGCACCATCCGGCCGGATCCGGCAGCGGTCACGGCGGCCGTCGACGTGCTCTGGACGGCCAAACGGCCGCTGGTGATAACGGGCAGGGGCGCGCGCGGGACGGGCAAGCAGCTTGCCCGCCTGCTGGATGCGTGCGGGGGCGTCTATCTCGACACGCAAGAGAGCCGCGGACTCTTGCCGGCGACGCATGCCTCTTTTGTCGGAGCGATGCGGGCGGCGGCGATGACGGAGGCGGATGCGGTGCTGGTGATCGGCCGCAAGCTGGACTACCAGCTGGGCTACGGCTCGCCGGCGGTGTTTCCGAACGCGCGGTTCGTGCGATTGGCCGACTCGCCCGGCGAACTGGTCGACAACCGGCGCGGCGATCCGGAGCTCCTGGCGACCCCGAGCCTCGCGCTTGACGCCATCGCGGAAGCCGCCGGCAACCGCCAGCCTCGCTCCGACAAGCGATGGGCCGAAGAACTAAGGCGCCGGCATCTCGAGCGCACGTCCGGCGAGAGCAGACCGCCCGTCGGCGGCGACGGCAAGCTTCATCCCGGGGCGATCTTCGACGCGATCAAGGAGGTGGCCGAGAAGGATTTCATCGCCATCGCCGACGGCGGCGATCTGCTGAGCTTCGCGCGGGTGGGCCTCGAAGCGCAGACCTACATGGATGCGGGCGCGTTCGGCTGCCTGGGCGTCGGCGTGCCGTTCGCGGTCGCGGCGGCGCTGGCGTATCCGGGGCGCCAGGTCATCTCGATCAACGGCGACGGAGCCTTCGGCATCAACGCGATGGAGATCGATACCGCCGTGCGGCACGGGGCCAAGGCGGTCTTCGTCGTTTCCAACAACGCCGCCTGGAACATCGAGCGGTTCGACCAGGAAACGAACTACGGGGGCCGCGTCGTCGGGACATTGCTGCGGCATTCCGACTACGCTGCGTTGGCGCGCGCGCTGGGCGCCTACGGCGAACGGGTGGAACGGGCCGAGGATCTGGCGGGTGCGCTCGAGCGGGCGCTCGCCAACGCACCGGCGCTGGTCGACGTCATCACCTCGCAATCCGCCGTCTCGTCCGATGCCACCAAGGGGCTCGGTTTCGTGCCCGACTACCAGGCGCTGACGGCGTGGGACGACGCCGAACGCAAACGCCGAAATTTGCCTTAGAGCGCCTCCCGATTGGGTGCCACGTAGGGGCGCGCTGCGCGCGCCCTCTCGCCGCGGGCAAAAAGCCAGGCAGAGGGCGCACCGCGCCGGCGCAGCTGCTTTCTCTTGTACGGCGTCGGCAGGGCGCGCGCAGCGCGCCCCTACGCTGCACGGCAGCCGAGTCCAGGTGCTACGAAGCCCGGCCGCTTTCGGCACCGCGTATGAAGAACGCGTGCGTCCGGTTGAGTGCGAGCACGGCTTCGTATTGGTGCGCCGGCAGCGGCGGGAGATCGCCCACTGCCGCATTGCGCTCGGCTTCTTCCGGCGTGAGGATGCCCGGGATCACGCTCGCCACGCCCGGAACGCTCAGGCAAAAGCGCAGCGCGGTGTCGGCGCGATCCTTGGCGGCGGCGGGCGCCGCCTTTGTGAACATCAGCTCGGCGCCTTCGCGCCAGCGCGCGATCTGGCGCTCCGGCCAGGCGGCGCGGTGGTCGCCGGGCGCGAAGCGGGCCGCGGCGCCGCCGCTCAGGAAGCCGAAGCAGAGCGGCGTGCGCGCGATGAGCCCGGCCTTGGCGGTGAGGGCGGCCTCGACGAGGCCGCTTGTGAGCGCGCGCACGTCCAGCATGCTGAGATTGGCCTGCACGACGCTCGCGCCGTTCTTGCGGATCGCGGCGACGCCATCATCGGGACTCTTGGCCGAGAGGCCCCAGGCGCGGATTTTCCCGGCCTTGCGCAAGTCCTCGAGCGCCGCGACGATCTCAGGCCGGTCGCGCAGCAATTCGGCCGGCGCGTTGTGGAGCTGCAGGAGATCGACGTAGTCGGTGGCGAGCCGCGCGAGGCTGCCCTCGACGCTGGCGCGGATCGCAGCGGGCGAATAGTCGGGCGTCGCCGCCCAGCTCCGATAGCCGGCCTTGGTGGCGATCACGATGCGCTCGCGCCGGCCGCGGAAGACGTCGCCGATCAGGCGCTCGCTGCGCCCGTCGCCATAGGCGGGCGAGGTATCGAAGAAGGTGATGCCGCGCTTGAACGCCGAGGCCAGCGCGCGGCGCGAGACGGCGTCGTCGGTCTTGCCGTAGGAGGTGGCGCCCTCGGTGCGGCCGCCGATGCCCCAGCCGCCGAAGCCGATCGCCGAGACGGTCAGGCCGGTCGAACCGAGCGCGCGGTATTTCATACCGGCGCGCTTAATAATGACTCGTCATGCCGACCGGAGCGAGCCGGCTTCGGCTCGCGAAGTGGAGGCATCGTGCGCCAGCGCAATGCGATCCCTCCACTTCGCGGCCGCGCCCAAGAGCGCGTCCGCTTCGGTCGGGATGACGGTGAAAACATAGGCGCGCCGGTATCATAAGGGATCGTCAGCGCGGCAAGGCGCTCTTGATCAAAAATGCCCGGCGAGCTGCTTTTCGTGCGAGCGCTCTGTGTAGAGGTAGGCGCCCTTCTTGTTGCCCCACCACACCACCTCGCGGCACCAGGCCTCGAAATCGTCGTGACGTTCGCCCGCGCGGTCGACGCGGATGCGCGTCTTGATCCGCTTCAGCTCCGGATGCTCGTTGTTGCGCACGGCATCGAAGAACGTGGCGAGATCGTAGTCGAGAGACACCATGACGTCGTCGCGCACGAACGGCTGCTTGACGAGCGCGTGGTTGAGTTTCACCGCATCGTCGATGATGCCGAGCTCGCGGCGCGGATGGGTGGCGCCGAGCGCGTCCTTCAGCAGCGCCGCGGCCTCGGCGTAGAAGGCGTCGAACGTGCGCTCGGCGGTGAGCTTGATGAAGACGTATTCGTCGGCCGGCCAATAGATGCCGAGCCACTCGCGCGAATAGACGTATTCGGGGCCGCCGGCCTGGATGCTCGCGGCCTCGCGCTCGAAGAAGTCGCGCGTTTCGCCGACGAGCGGATAGCGCGCGCGGTCGGCGCCGATGAACGCCTCGATCATCGCGCGATAGGAAAGGCCCGAGACCTCGTGCGCGACGATCAGCGGCAGCTGGAAGATCTTGTCGAAATGCAGCAACGCCGTCATCCAGCAGAAGCCGCGCACGCGCCGCCAATCCTCGTGCGGCATCGAGCGCGTCGCGATGACGAGGTCCTGGATCTCGGGCACGTCGTCCTCGAGCTCGACGCGCTCGCCGTGGATGTTGATGATCTTCGACGGCACGGTCACCATGCCGTAGCGGCGCTGGTATTCGGGGTCGCCCATCTCGGCGTTGGGCAGGATCGAGAGATTGTTGAACTGGATGCGGTTGTGCTGGCCGTTCTGGATCAGGAGGTCGACGCCCTCGACGAACGAATCGTAGGTCTCGCCGGGCAGGCCGAGGATGAGATCGCTGTAGGTCTCGACCTTGTCGCGCGCGAAGCGGCGCTGCAGCTCGAAATAGGTCTCGAGCGCGATGTTCTCGCGCTTGATCGCGGTGAGCGTCGTCGCGTCGACGCTCTGCATCGAGAGCGCGACACCCTTGTTGAGCCCGGCATCGGAGAGCGTCTTCTGCGTCTGATAGGCGCGCTCGGTGGCGTTCTTGGTGTTCTGCACCGAGAGCGCCTTGGGGTAGCCGGTCGCACGCTTCACCTTGGCCACGTATTCGGCGATCTCGACGTCGCGCTTCTGGATGCCGAAATTGGCGTCGCAGCAGAAGATGTATTCGATCTTCCTCCGCGCGAACCAGTCGACCTCGCCGTAGAGGCGCGCGAGGCCGAACTTGATCACTTTGGCCGCCGTCGCCGAGCCCCAGTCGCAGAAGGTGCAGCGGAACGGGCAGCCGCGGTTCGTCTCCCAGAGCCCGATCCAGCGCTCCTCGGGATTGGCCGCGATGAGCGGATCGAAGGCACCCGCGAGGAAGGGCGAGGGCACGTCGTCGAGATCGCCGAAGCGCGGCCCCTGCGCATTGCGCACGAGCGTGCCGTCGGCCCTCAAGAAGCTCGCGCTCGGAACGTCGTCCCAGCGCCGCCCCGGATAGCGCTCGAGGATGTCGAGAAAGCGCGCCTCGCCTTCGTTGTGGACGACGAGGTCGACGAAGGGGTTCGCGCGCAGGAACGCCTCGGGCTGGTCGGGCACCTGCGGGCCGCCGAAGACGACGAGCAGCTCGGGCCGGCGCTGCTTCAAGCGGCGCGCGATCTCGAGCGAGACGCGGCCGTTCCAAACATAGGTGCTGAAGCCGACGATGTCGGCCTCGAGCAGGCTCTCGACCGCGTCGGAAATGCGGACGCGCCGATAGAGCGGCAGCAGGAAGCGGTAGCGCCCGAGGTCCTTGGCCTTGGCTTCGACATAGGCCTGCAGCAGGCCCGCGGAATAGGGCAGGTAATTCTGACCCGAGAAGCTGTTGTTGATCTGCACCAGGCCGATCGTGATCGAACCGCCGGCAGAGCTCATCCTAATCCTCTCATCCGGAAATCCTGCGCCCGCTGAGCCCAGGGAGCCAACGCGTACGCGATTCGCGCGAGACTATAAGGGGATGCGCCGCAAACCGTCAAAGCGCCGCTGCTTTCCCGATTTGGCGCCCGCAGCCCATCGGCTATAGCTGGAGAATGGGCGGACGTGGAAGAAAAGGGGAGCTGCCGCCGCCGATCCGGCAGGCCGTCATCATCGCCGGTGGGCGCGGATCGCGGCTCGGTGCGCTTACGGCCGAAACGCCGAAGCCGCTGCTCGAGGTCGGCGGGCGCTCGTTCGTCGAGCATCTGCTGTTCGAACTGGGCTGGATCGGCATCGAAGAGGTCGTGCTGCTGGTGGGGCCCTATCGCGACGCGTTCCGCCGCGCGCTGCGCGCCCAGCAGCGCGGCGATCCGAAGCTGGTGCTGGTCTCCGAGCCCAAGCCGGCCGGCACTGCAGGCGCGCTCTGGTATGCGCGGCGCGGCTTGGCCAAACGCTTCTTCCTGTTGAACGGCGATTCGATCCTCGAGGGCAATCTGCTGCGCCTCGCGAAGGCGCTTGCTTCGGCGCCGCCGCCGCTCGTCGGCGCCGTCGCCGCGATCGAGGTGCGCGATACGGGCCGCTACGGCCGCATCGAATGCGCGGGCGGTCGCATCGTGGCCTTCCGCGAAAAAGGCCAGCCTGGGCCCGGCCTGATCAATGCCGGCGTCTATGTTTTCGAGCGCGATCCGCTGCTGGCGCGGATCGCCAAGCCGCCGCGTTCGCTGGAGCAGGAGATTCTGCCCGCCCTCGCCGCCGAGCGCGCACTGCGGGTGGTGATCTACCGAGGCCGGTTCATCGACATCGGCACTCCCGCCTCGCTTGCCGCCGCCCGAGAGCTCGTTCCCACGTGGCGTGTCCAGCGCCGCCGACGAGGCTGATGCGGGATCTCCCGGCGGGCGGCGGCGACATTCCTCTTGACCGCGGCGGCCGCGCCCCGCCAATTGGCGGCCGCAGCACCGCCCAGGCTCGAACGAACCGCCCGCGAATGACCTACGATGCGCACAAGATCGAGCGGCTCTACCGCCAGCTCTACCGGATTCGCCGGGTCGAGGAAGAGATCATCCGCATCTATCCCTCGGACAAGATCAAGAGCCCGGTGCATCTCTCGATCGGCCAGGAAGCGGTGGCGGTCGGCGTTTGCGACAATCTCCGGCCGGGCGACATCCTCTACGGCACCTATCGCGGCCACGCCATCTACCTCGCCAAGGGCGGCAGCCTCGATCGCATGATGGCGGAGCTCTATGGCAAGGCCGACGGACTTGCGGCGGGCAAGGCCGGCTCGATGCACTTGGGCGATGTCGGCGCCGGCATGATCGGGACCTCGGCCGTCGTCGGCACGACCTTGCCGCTGGCGCTCGGCCACGCCTTCGCGCTGCGCCAGCGGCGCAGCGAAGCCGCGGCGGGGCCGATCGTGTGCGCCTTCTTCGGCGAGGGCGCCATGGACGAAGGCGTTTTCCACGAGACCGCCAATTTCGCCTCGCTCAGGAAGCTGCCGATCATCTTCGTCTGCGAGAACAACCACTACGCCATCTATTCGCACGTCGAAAGCCGCATGCCCGAGGTCAACATCGTCGAGCGCGCCGAAGCCTATCGCATTCCGGCGCGCCACATACCGGCGGGCGACATCTTCGCGATCCACGACGCCGCGCGCGAGGCGGTCGATGCGGTGCGCGCCGGCGGCGGTCCGCGCTTTCTCGAATGCGAGACCTTCCGCTGGCGCGATCACGTCGGCCCCGGCGAAGACGTCCATCTCGGCTACCGCACCGCCGACAGCTTGAAGCCGTGGATGGACAACGACCAGAATGCGCGCCTGGCCGGCATGCTCGGCGATGCGGCGCGCGCCGCGATCCAGGCCGAGGTCGACGCCGAGATCGCGCGCGCGATCGCCTTCGCCGAGCAGAGCCCGTTTCCCGCGGCCGAGACGATGTACGCCAATGTCTACCGGTAAGCGAAGCGCGCGCACGATCAGCTACGCGCAGGCGGTGGGCGAGGCGATCCGCCAGGAGATGGAGCGCGACCCGGGCGTGTTCGTCTACGGCCTCGGCGTCGACGACCCCAAGGGCATGTACGGAACCACGCTGGACCTGCACCGCGATTTCGGCGCCGACCGCTGCTTCGACACGCCGCTGGCCGAAGACGCGATGACGGGCTTCGGCATCGGCGCGGCCATCGCCGGCATGCGGCCGATCCACGTGCATCAGCGCATGGATTTCCTGATGCTGTGCATGAACCAGCTCGTCAACATGGCGGCGAAGCAGAGCTACATGAGCAACGGCGCCGTCAGAGTGCCGCTGGTCGTGCGCGGCATCATCGGGCGGAGCTGGGGGCAGGGCGCCCAGCACAGCCAGGCCTTCCACTCGTTCTTCATGCACGTGCCGGGCCTGAAGGTGGTGGCGCCGTCGACGCCGCACGACGCCAAGGGCTGCATGATCGCCGCGATCCGCGACGACAATCCCGTGATTGTGATGGAGCACCGCATGCTCTACGGCAACACCGGCATCGTGCCCGAGCAGAGCTATGCGGTGCCGTTCGGCAGGGCGCGCGTGCTCGCCGACGGCGACGACGTCACCATCGTCGCGATCAGCCACATGGTCGTGGAAGCGCTGCGCGCCCGGCATCTGCTCGAGGAGATCGGCGTCGCGGCCGAAATCATCGACCCGGTGAGCCTGGCGCCGCTCGACGCGGCGGCCATCGCCGAATCGGTCGCCAAGACCGGGCGCCTCGTCGTCGTCGACACGAGCTGGATCGCCTGCGGCGCCGGCGCCGAGATCGTGGCGGGAACGCAGGAGCGGCTGCAGGGCCGGCGCGCATTCAGCGCGCTGCGCCTGGGCTACCAGCCGACGCCGTGCCCGACGACGCGGCCGCTCGAGGACGTGTTCTATCCGAACGCGAAGAGCATCGCATCGAAGGTCGCCAAGCTTCTGGGCCGCGCGCCCGGCGAGTGGCGCGGGCGCGAGGCCCATGCGCGCGAGATCGCGGAATTCCGGGGGCCGTTCTGAGCCCTCGTCGACCGAATCGGGGGCGTCGTTGTCGAGCCGGCACGAGGAGCTGATGCGCGCCGTGCGCGCGAGCGTCGAGGCCTACTGCGCCAAGGCGCACAACCACGCGTTCGATCCGGCGAAGCCCGTCGTCCGCCTGCACGAGCCCACGTTCGGCGCCGAGGAGATCAATGCCGCGCTCGAATGCCTGCTGACCACCTACGTCACGATGGGGCCGAAGGTGCGCGCGTTCGAGCGCGAGTTCGCGGAGAAGCACGGCTGGCGCCACGCCGTGATGGTGAATTCAGGCTCCTCGGCCAATCTCCTGGCCGTCGCCGCGCTCGCGAACATGCACACCAAGGATGGCTTCAAGCCCGGCGACGAGGTGATCGTGCCGGCACTCTCGTGGTCGACGACGGTGTGGCCGCTGATCCAGCTGGGGCTCGTGCCGGTCATCGCCGATCTCGATCCCGGCACGCTCAACATCGACCCCAACGAGATCGAGCGCGCGATCGGCCCCAAGACGCGCGGCGTCGTGATCGTGCCGGTCTACGGCAACCCGTGCGCGATGGACGCGATCGTCGACATCTGCCGGAGGCGGAACCTCATCCTGATCGAGGATTGCTGCGAGGCGCTCGGCGCCAGCTACGGCGGCAAGCCGGTCGGCGGGTTCGGCCGCGTCGCCACTTTCAGCTTCTATTATTCGCACCACATCACGACGCTCGAAGGCGGCATCTGCGTCACCGACGACGACGATCTGGCCGAAACGATGCGCATCCTGCGCGCGCATGGCTGGGTGCGCGAGGTGGAGGACAAGCGCCGCTGGCTCGCCGCGCATCCCGACATCGACCCCAAGTTCCTGTTCGTCAATGTCGGCTACAATCTCCGCGCCACCGAGCCGCAGGGCGCCATGGGCTCGGTGCAGTTGAGGAAGCTCGACCGCTTCGTCGAGATGCGGCGCGCTTCCGCCGCAGCCTACCGCGCGGCGCTCACGCGCTTCGACAACCTGTTCGCGTACCAGGAGGAGACGCCGAACGGCCGCCATTCCTGGTTCGGCTTCAGCCTCACGGTGCGCGAGTCTTCGCCGTTCGCCGCGCGCGATTTGAGGGCGGCGCTGGGACGGGCCAACATCGAGACGCGGCCCATCATCGCCGGCAACATTGCGCGCCAGCCGGCGCTCCAGCACTATGCGCACCGCACGGTCGGCGACCTGCGCCACGCCACCGCGGTGATGCAGCGCGGATTCTCGTTCGGCAATCACCAGGCGATCGACGACGCGGCGCGCGCCTACGTCGCCGCGCACATCGCCAAGTTCGTGGAAGGTCGCGGCTGAGCCGCGGCGTTTCTGGGGGTGTCGGAGCGGCCAATGGCGGCGAAAAGGGCCTTCATCACCGGCATCACCGGCATGGTCGGCTCGCACCTCGCCGACTACCTCGTCGCGCGCACCGATTGGGACATCGTCGGCCTCTGCCGCTGGCGCAGCCCGCTCGACAATTTGAATGGCTTGGTTGCGCGAATCAACCGGCGCGACCGCGTGCGCCTCGTCTATGGCGACCTGCGCGACGAGTTCTCGATCCACGAGGCCGTGCGCCAGGCGGCGCCCGACTACGTCTTCCATCTCGCGGCGCAGAGCTTTCCGCGCACGAGCTTCGACGCGCCGCTCGACACGCTCGAGACCAACGTGCAGGGCACCGCGCGCGTGCTCGAGGCGGTCAGGCGCTGGGCGCCCAACGCAGTCGTGCATGTGTGCTCGTCGTCGGAGGTGTTCGGCCGCGTGCCGAAGGAGAAGACCCCGATCGGCGAGGAATGCACGTTCCATCCGGCCTCGCCCTATGCGATCTCGAAGGTCGGGACCGACCTCCTGGGGCGCTTTTATGCCGAGGCCCATGGCATGATGGTGCTGACGACGCGGATGTTCACGCACACGGGGCCGCGCCGCGGCGACGTCTTTGCCGAATCGACCTTCGCCAAACAGATCGCGATGGTCGAGAAAAACCTGATACCGCCGGTGGTCAAGGTCGGGAATTTGCAGTCGCTGCGCACCGTCGCCGACGTGCGCGACGCCGTGCGCGCCTATTATATGCTGGTCACCGTGAAGCCCGTCGCCGGCGCCTATTACAATATCGGCGGCACGCACACCTGCACGGTCGGCGACATCCTCGATGCGCTGCTGGCGCTTTCGCCGGTGAGGAAGGACATCCGCATCGAGGTCGACCCCGAGCGCCTGCGCCCCATCGACGCCGATCTCCAGGTGCCGGACACGTCGAAATTCACCGCCCATACGGGCTGGCGCCCCGAGATCGGCTTCGCGGAGACGATGCGCGACCTGCTCGGCTACTGGCGGGAACAGGTGGCGCACAAAGGCGACGCCTTCCTCACACGCTAGCGCCCCGATCCCATGATCATCACCGCGACCCCGTTTCGCATCTCGTTCTTCGGCGGCGGCACCGACTACCCGGCCTGGTTCCAGCGCAACGGCGGGTCGGTGCTCTCGGCCACGATCAACAAATACTGCTACCTGCAGTGCCGCAACCTGCCGCCGTTCTTCGAGTACAAGAACCGCGTGGTCTGGTCGCGCATCGAGACGACGAGCGACGCCGAGAGCATCGAGCATCCTTGCGTGCGCGAGGCCCTGCGCTATCTCGGCGTCACGCAGGGCCTCGAGGTGCATCATTTCGGCGATCTGCCGGCGCGCACCGGGCTCGGCTCGAGCTCCTCGTTCGCGGTGGGCCTGCTGCACGCGCTCTACAGCCTGCGCGGCGAGATCGTGAGCAAGCGGCGCCTCGCCGACGAGGCGATCTATCTCGAGCAGACGCTGCTCAAGGAGAACGTCGGCGTCCAGGACCAGATCGCCGCCGCGTTCGGCGGGATGAACCGCATCGACATCGGCCACAACGGCTATTTCGAGGTGCAGCCGGTGCTCATGACCGACGCGCGCCGCCGCGACTTCGAGGAGCACATGATTCTCATCTTCACCGGCATCGCGCGGCACGCGTCGGAGGTCGCCAAGAAGCAGATCGACGCGCTGTCGGAGAAAGAGGAGGTCGTGCGGCGCATGCAGGCGCTCGTCGCGGAGGGGATGCGCGTGCTCGCCCACGGCGGCGACATGCGCGCGTTCGGCGAGCTGCTCGACGAAACCTGGCGCCTGAAGCGCTCGATCTCCGACGCGATCTCGACCGCGACCGTCGACGAGATCCACGAGCGCGCGAAACGGGCCGGGGCCATCGGCGGCAAGCTCCTCGGCGCGGGCGGCGGCGGCTTCATGCTGCTGTTCGTCGAGCCCGCGCTCCGCGCGAAAGTGTCCGCGGCGCTCGCGGACTATCTGCAGATCCCGTTCCGCTTCGAGCGCTCGGGCTCGCGCATCGTGCTGTTCGAGCCCGACGCGTGACCGCGGCGAAGCGGAAGCGCATCGTCGTCTGCGGCGCCACCGGCTTGATCGGCCGCAACCTCGTCGCGGCGCTCGCCGGCAAAGGCGGCGTCGATCTCGTCGCCATTCGCCATCGTCGCCCTTGCTACGCGCTGCCGGGCGTCCGCTGGGTCGCGGCCGATCTCACCCGCGACGAGGGGGCGCGCGCGGCGGTCGCCGGCGCCGACGTGGTGATCCAGGCGGCGGCGACGACGTCGGGGGCGAAGGACATCGTCGAGCGGCCCTACATCCACACCGCCGACAACGCGGTGATGAACTCGCTGCTGCTGCGCGCCTGTCACGAGGCGGGCGTCGGGCACTTCGTGTTCTTCTCCTGCAGCATCATGTACCAGCCGAGCGAGCGGCCGGTGCGCGAAAGCGATCTCGATCTCCGCCGGCCGCTGCATCCGCGCTACTTCGCGGCCGGCTGGACCAAGCTCTATGTCGAGCGCATGTGCGAGGTCTATGCCGGCTTCGGGCGCACGCGCATGGCGGTGCTGCGCCACTCCAACGTCTACGGCCCCTTCGACAAGTTCGATCTCGACAAGAGCCACATGCTGGGCGCCACGGTCACCAAGGCGATGACCGCGCCCGAGGGCGGCACGCTCACCGTCTGGGGCAGCGGCGAAGAGGCGCGCGACCTCCTCTACGTCGGCGATCTCGTGCGCTGCGTGGAACTGGTGATCGAGCGGCAGCGCGATGCGTTCGCGCTCTACAATGTCGGCGCCGGCCGCGCCGTCAAGGTGCGCGAGGTGGTCGAGCGCGTCATCGCCGCTTCCGGCCGCCGCCTCGCGATCGAGCACGATCTTTCCCAACCCACGATTCCGGTGAGCCTCGCGCTCGACTGCTCGCGCATCGCGGCCGAGATCGGCTGGCGCCCCGAAACCGATCTCGACCGCGGCCTCGCCGAAACCATCGCCTGGTGGCGCGCCCATCCACCGGCGAAAGCCGCTCCGCGCTGAGCCATCTAGAGCAAATCCCAATTAGGTGGGATCGTCTCATACCGGCGCGCCCAAACACTGACCGTCATGCCGACCGGAGCGAGCCGTCCCTGAGCTTGTCGAAGGGCGGCTCGCGGAGCGGAGGCATCGCGCGCCAGCGCGTCGCGAGGCACTTGGCCTCGCTTACGGCCAATTCGCGCCTTGGCGCGAATTGGCAGGAGGCCCGCCCTTGCGGGCCGTCGCGATCCCTCCACTTCGCGGCCGCGCCCAAGAGCGCGTCCGCTTCGGTCGGGATGACGGTGAAAACATAAGGGCGGTGGTATCATATGATAAGCGGCTCCATATGGCCTGGACCTTGGCGGGCAACGCGAGGACCAAATGGCGGTTCCTGATTTCCAATCGCTGATGAAACCGATTCTTGAGCTGGTGCCCGAAAATGAGGTTCGCGCCCGAGATCTCGTGGGCCTCGTCGCGGACAAACTGAGTCTCTCCGATGCCGATCGCGCCGAACTGCTTCCCAGTGGGCACCAGAAACGCCTCGAAAATCGGGTCTATTGGTCCGTTATCTATTTGGCGCGAGCTGGATTGCTCGAGCGAACTCGGCGTGGTTACTTCAAAATCAGCGATCGCGGGAAAAGAGCACTCGACGAGAATCCGGCCCGCATCGATATTCGCTATCTGTCCAAGTATCCCGAGTTCGCGGAGTTTCGCGCCAGGCAACCGGAGATCGCGGAGGCCGGGCAGGCGGAACCAAGTCTGGCGAATACCCCCGACGAAGCGATAAGGACGGCACACAAGAGCATCGATGCCGCTTTGTCGGCTGAATTGGTCGCTCGCGTGCAGACTGCACCGCCGGGTTTTTTCGAGCGTGTCATCGTCGAACTCCTGCTTGCGATGGGCTACGGGGGTTCGACCGATGATGCCGGACGGACCCTCGGCGGCAGCGGCCTCACGCTTTACCGATGACGCTCGTCGCACAGCGGAGCGATTGAGCAAGCGCATTGTCCTGATCGACGGAGATCACTTGGCCGATTTGATGATTCGGCACGGCATTGGATGCCGAACCGAGGAAACACTTCACATAAAGAAGATCGACGAAGATTTCTTTGAATAGTGCCGTCGCCTCATCCCTTCGCCCTGGGATACGCTTCGTCGTAGACCTCGAGCAGCTTCTTCGCGTCGACGGCCGTGTAGCGCTGCGTCGTCGAGAGCGAGGCGTGGCCGAGCAGCTCCTGGATCGTGCGGAGATCGCCGCCGCCGGCGAGCAGGTGCGTGGCGAAGGAGTGGCGCAGCGCGTGCGGCGTCGCCGTTTCGGGCAGGCCGAGCAGCGGGCGGAGCTTCTGGATGAGGCCCTGCACGATGCGCGGATGGAGCGGGCCGCCGCGCACGCCGACGAAGAGCGCCGCGTCGGCCGCGAGCGCGTGCGGGCAGGCCGCGATGTAGGCGGCCACCGCCTCGCGCACCGCTGCCAGCACCGGCACCATGCGTTGCTTCCGCCCCTTTCCGGTGATGGTCATGGTGTCGCCGGCGGGCGCTTGCGCGCGCTTGAGCGAGAGCGCCTCGGCGATACGCAGGCCGCAGCCATAGAGCAGCATCAGCACGGCCAGGTTGCGCCGGGCGATCCAAGGCTCGCGCGCGTCGAGCTCGGCGTTGTCGATAAGATCGAAGGTCTCGCTCTCGGTGAGCGGCTTCGGCACGGACCGCGGCAGCTTCGGCGATTTCACCGCGCCAAGCGCCGCGTTGCGGACGAGGCCGTTGCGGTCGAGATGACGAAAGAGGCTGCGCAACGCGGAAAGAGCGCGCGCGGTGGAGCTGCGCTCGTATTTTCCCGAGTTCGCGCGCGATGCGAGCCACGCGCGGAAGTCGGCGGGGCGCAGCGCTTTCAGCGCGGGAAGATCGGGTTCGCCGCCGATGTGGTCCGCCAAGAACGAGACGAACGCGCCGGCATCCCGCGCATAGGCGGCGACGGTGTGGGGCGAGGCGCGCCTTTCGCTTTTGAGACGCTGGAGCCAGGATTGGGCGGCCGCCGCGAGGTCGGGCGCGGCGCGCGCGAAGCTCATTCCCCGAGATCCAGCCATGCGCGTGCGGTGCTCTCGATGGTCTTGGCGAGGAAGACGAGCAGCTCGGTGCCCTGGCCGGCGCGGAAATGGCCGGGCTCGCGCGAGCCCAACGCGATGACGCCAGTGGGCGCCGCCGCGCCGATCGCAAGCCGGAGCAGCGCGTCGGATTTCACCAGCGCGGCCGCCGGCCCATAGAGCGCGCGTTCGGCGGCGATGGCGGGCCTGAGCAGGATCTCCCTGCCCGGCCCCAGCAGCGCGTCGACCGAACCCATCGCGAGGAAGCGCACCCCGCTCTTGGTGCGCGGCTGGTTGGGCCGCGAGCTTTCGACGCACAGCGAGACGACGTCGATGTCGAGCTTCAGCGCCAGATCGGTCGTGATCGATTCGACGAAATGCTCGAACGAGGGCGCGTTCATCAGCTCGATGACGACGTCGTGGATGCGCTGCTGGCTCTGCAGATTGCCGCGCGCCGCCGTGATCGTGCTGTCGTGGAGCTGGCGCACCTCGGCGAGGTCGCGCCGCAAGCGGTCGATGAGATAGTGCTGGAGATCGACGACCGCGCGCCCGTTGCGATGCTCGGGCGGCAGGAGCTCGGCGATAAGCTCGGGATGCCGGTCGAGAAAATCCCGATGCCGGCGCAGATAGTCGGCCACCTGTTCTTCGCTGAGGCGGAGCGCGGGAGCGCTGGCGAGGGGGCTAGGCTTGCTCACGTCGCGCCGCTTTCGGGGCTTCGAGGATGCTCTGGCCCGTCTTCGCCCAATCGTCGAGGAAAGCCTTCAAGCCCTTCTCGGTGAGCGGGTGCTGGAACATCTGCTTCAGCACCGCGGGCGGCAATGTCGCCACATGCGCGCCTATCTTGGCGGCCGTGACCACGTGGCCGGGATTGCGCACCGAAGCGACGAGCACTTCGGTCTCGAGGCCAGGATAGTTCTCGTACATGGCGACGATGTCGGCGATCAGCGACATGCCGTCATGACCGATGTCGTCGAGGCGCCCGACGAACGGCGAGATATAGGTGGCCCCGGCCTTGGCGGCCAGGAGCGCCTGCGCGGCCGAGAAGCAGAGCGTCACGTTCACCTTGATGCCGTCGTGGCGGAAGGCCTTGCAGGCTTTCAAGCCCTCCATGGTGAGCGGCACCTTGATCACCACGTTCTTGGCGATCTTGGCGAGGCGCTGGCCTTCGCGCATCATGGACTGGTATTCGGTGGCGGTCACCTCGGCGCTGACGTCGCCGGGAACGATGTCGCAGATCTCCTTGATCACCTCGAGGATGTTGCGCCCGGATTTCGCGATCAGCGACGGATTGGTGGTGACGCCGTCGAGCAGCCCGGTCATCGCGAGCTCGCGGATTTCGTCGAGATTGGCCGTGTCGATGAAGAATTTCATGCGTTCCTCGGCTGGCATCTTTCCATCGTCCGGCAGTCCCACGCCGGAAACGATCGAGAGCGCTGCGGCCTCCGCCCGCGCGCCGCGAATCTCTGGCTCCGCATTGCACGTCCGGCGCTTCTTATATAAGGCAATCCGGTGAGTGGCGCCAGTTTCGCGCAAGAAAATCCCGCCCGAGTCGATGAAGCGCCGGCGCGCGTGGGCGTGCTGCTGCCGTTGGCGCTTGCCGGCGCATACGACTACACGATTCCGAAAGATTTCGCGCTGACGGCGGGCGACTACGTCGTCGTTCCGCTGCGCGACCGCGAGGAGGTCGGCGTCGTCTGGGGCGCGCCGCGCGGCGGCGTCGCCTCGGCCCGCGTCAAGCCGGTCGCGGCGCGGCTCGATCTCCCGCCGATGCCCGAGGTGCATCGGCGCTTCATCGAGTGGGTCGCGAGCTACACGGTCTCCTCGGTGGGCGCCGTCCTCGACATGGCGCTGCCGCGCAGCGACGTGCTGCTGCCGCCGGCTCCGGTTTCGCTGTTGAGCGCCAGACGCGGCTTTGCCGCGGAAAAGCCGCTGACCGAGACGCGCCGGCGCGCGCTCGAAGCCCTTGCGGCCGGCGGGCCTATGAGCGCCTCCGAATTGAAGCGCGCCGCCGCGGTCGGCGACGGCGTCGTCAAGGCGCTGCTCGCGCTCGGCGCGGCCGAGCGGATCGAGCGGAGACCCGAGGAAGAGCCGCCCGGCGTGAATCCCGATCCCGCGTGGGCGCCCGTCGCCCTTTCGCCCCAGCAAGAGGCGGCGGCCGCTGTCTTGCGGCAGGCGGTGCGCGAGGGCGTGGACGCCGGGAAATACTGCGCCACGCTGCTCGAGGGCGTCACCGGCTCGGGCAAGACGGAGGTCTATTTCGAGGCCATCGCCGAAGCGATCGGGGCCGACGCGCAGGTGCTCGTTCTCGTGCCCGAGATCGCGCTCACGGTGCAGTGGATCGACCGGTTCAAGCGCCGCTTCGGCGAGGAGCCCGCCTATTGGCGCAACAAGATGAGCGTCGGCGAGCGGCGCCTCGCCTGGCGCGGCGTCGCCGAGGGGCGGGTGAAAGTGGTGCTCGGCGTGCGCTCCGCCCTCTTCCTGCCGTTCCCCGATCTCGGCCTCATCGTCGTCGACGAAGAGCACGACAGCACCTACAAGCGCGCGGACGGCGTGCCCTTCCACGCCCGCGACATGGCCGTGGCGCGCGCGCATCAGGGCGGCATTCCCGTCGTGCTCGCCTCGGCCACGCCGGCCCTCGAAACGCTGGCCAATGTCGAGCGCGGGCGCTACCGGCGCCTCGTGTTGCCCGAGCGGCACGGCGGCGCCGTGCTGCCGGACGTTCGCCTCGTCGATCTTCGCCGCCATCCGCCGCCGCCGCGGCATTGGTTGTCGGACTTGCTCGTGGCCGAGCTCGGCAAGACTTTGGCGGCCGGCGAACAGGCGATGCTCTTCCTCAATCGCCGCGGCTACGCGCCGGTCACGGTCTGCCGCCGCTGCGGGCACCGCATGAAGTGCGACGAGGTCGACCTGTTGGGCCCGCGCGCCGAGCGCTGCAGCGCGTGGCTGGTCGAGCACCGGCTCTCGGGCCAGCTCGTTTGCCACCAATGCGGCCGCAAGACGGCGATCCCGAAGCGCTGCCCCGCCTGTGGCGCCGAAAGAAGCCTGGTCGGCTGCGGGCCGGGCGTCGAACGGCTTGTCGAGGAGGTCGACGAGATCCTGGGGACGCTCGGCAGGAAGGCGAGGATCGCCATCATGTCGAGCGACGAAATCCACGATGCCGGCGATGCGCAGGCCCTCGTCGACCTGATGCGCCAGCGTCAGATCGACGTGCTGATCGGAACGCAGCTGGTCGCCAAGGGGCACGATTTTCCGCTGCTCACGCTGGTCGGCGTGGTCGACGCCGATTTGAGTCTCGGCGGCGCCGATCTCCGGGCCAGCGAGCGCACCTGGCAACTCTTGACCCAGGTGGCCGGCCGCGCCGGCCGCGCCGAGCGGCCGGGCCGTGTGCTCATGCAGACCTATATGCCCGAACATCCGGTGCTGGCGGCCATCGCCGCCGGCGACCGCGCCGGCTTCATCGCCGCCGAGATGGAGGCGCGCCGTGCCGCCGGCTATCCGCCCTATGGCCGCCTCGCCGCCATCGTCGTCTCGGCGAAGGAGCGGGATCGTGCCGAGCGCGCCGCCCGCGATCTTGCGCGCGCCGCCCCGAGGGCGTCGGGCGTCGAGGTCTTCGGGCCGGCGCCGGCGCCCATCGCGGTCGTGCGCGGCCTCCACCGCTTCCGGCTGTTGGTGAAAGCGAGGAAGGACGTGGCGCTGCAGCCGCTCATCCGCGGCTGGCTCGCGAGCCTCCGGCAGCCGAGCGGCGTCCGCCTCAAGGTCGATATCGATCCTTACAGCTTCCTCTAGCAGGGCCAGCAGGTCGGGCCAGCACTCTATTCCTGGCAATCTCGGCCGACGCCTTTCATGGCCGCGGAGAGGCGCGCGCCGGCGGTCGATCCGCGCTTCTCGCCGGCCTGCTGCAGCACCGATTCCATGCGCTCGGAGTCCGCTTCGACGAACGCGCCGACGAGGCTCTCGAAATCGCCGTAGTCCTCCGGCTGGAGATGGGGCCCGGCGGCGGCGAGGAAGCAGCGGCAGCGGCGCTCATCGATGCCCCAAGCGGTCGTGCACGCCTCGAGGAAGCGCTGCTGGCCTTCGCCGACGGCGCTGCGCGGCTCGGGCCGCGGGCCCGCGCCGTTGGGATTGCCGAAGGCCAGCACGACCGCGATGACGCCGGCGGCCAGCGCGAAGAAGGCGCCGACGGCGAGAAGGCCCAGCACCATCGCGCGCTTCTTTCCGCCCGTGGGAGGGCGCGGCCTCGCCGCGGCGCGCGGCGCGGGCGGTCGCTCCACGCTCCGCGCCAGCGGTGCCGTCGCCGCCGGAGCAGGGGGCGGAGCGCTCGGCGAGTCGGCCCGAGGCGGCGGCGCGGGCGCCGGCGGCGGCGCGGGCGCCGGTGGCGGCGCGGCTGCGATGGGCGGCGGTGCGGCCGCGGGTGGCGGCGCGGCTACGCTTGGCGGCGATGCCGGCTCCGGCGGTGCCGGCTCGGGCGTCTGCGGCGGCTCCGGCGGCGCGGGCGTGCGCGGCGCGGGCGGTTGCGGCGCGGGCGGTTGCGGTGATGCCAGCCCCAATGCGATGCGCTCGGCCTCGCTCAGGACGTCCGCGAGCGTGGTGCGGAACTCGCCGAAACGGATCACCGTGTCGACGCGGATTTCGGTTTCCTTGGCCGCGATCCAGTTCTGGTCTTGCCAGACATGCGTGCCGAACGTGCTGCCGAGATCGCTGAGCACGAAGCGGCCGCCGCCAAGCTCGACAGCCTCGGCGTGCTGGCGCGAAACCGAGGCGTCGGGGATGACGATGTCGTTCGTTTCCGATCGTCCGATGCGATAGCGGCGCATGGTTTGCGAAGCGCGATGCGGCACGGCCCTCCTACCATGTGCAATTGCAACAGGCGAGACCCAGCTGTGCGCAGACGGACGAACACGGACTTCCACGGACGGCCACGGATGGAGCCGGCGGCAGCCCGCGCTGCGTCCGTGTCGGTGCCGTGTAAGTCAGTGTTCGTCCGTGCGGGTCGGTGCCGGCCCTCAGCGTCCGGCCAGCTGGCGGTCGCGGTCGAGGAAGATGAGGCCGGCGCCGCGCTGCGCGGCGCTTTCCAGCGCCGCGGTGCCGACGAGGACAAGGCGGCCATTGCCGAGCTCGGCAAGCGCCGCGGCGCGGTCGCCCTTGGCGGCGGGCAGACGGCTTTCGCGCACGACGCGGCCCTGCGCGTCGTACTGCGCGAGCCAGAGCTCGGGCGACCCCTCGCCCGCATCGCCGGCGAGGAGAATTCCGCCCTTGACCAGCAGCAGCCCCGCCACGCGCCGCGCCGCGCCCGCGTAGCGGCGATCCCAGACGAGATCGCCGTCCTCGGAGATCCGCGTCAGGCGTAGCGCGGACGCCGCGGGCGTGTCGCCGGCGGCAGCCTTGGGCCCGGCCATCGTCGCGGCAAGGATGAATTCGCGCCCCCGCGCCACGTCGACGCGCACGCTCTCGGGCACGCCCGGGCCGGCAAAGCGCTGTTCCCAAAGCGTATGCCCGCCGCGGTCGAGCCGCGCGGCCCACAATGCGAGGCGCGGATCGTCGCGCTCGCGCGCGACTCCGGCCACGACGAAGCCGCCGTCGCGCGTCTCGCGCAGACCGGCCGCGCGGCTCTCGCCCCTGCCCGCATACTTGCTCCACCTGATCTCGCCGCTCTGAGAGAGGCGCAAAACGAAGGCGCGATCCGCGCGGTTGGAACCGGCTTTGGCGTAGGCCGCCACCGCAAACCCGCCGTCGCGCGTGCGCACGATGGCGACCGCGCGGCCGGTGTGGCCGGTCGGCACCGCGCGGCTCCAAGACAGCGCGCCCTTCGCATCAAGCTTGAAGATCCAAAGCCGCGCCTCGTCGCTGTCATAGCCGGCGGCGACGCAGCCGCCATCTCCCGATGCGGCCACCGCGAGCGCGCCGTCGCGCTTCGGCCCGCCGGGGCGGCGCTGCCAGCGCGCGCTGCCCTCGGCGTCGGTGCGCACCACCCAGGCCTCATAGCCGCCGCCCAGCAACGTGACCCCCGCGACGCAGAGCCCGTCGCCGCTCGGCGCCGCCGCGGCCACGGCGCTTTCGGGCGTTCCTTCGATGCTGCGCTGCCAAGGCCGGGCGCGCGTCGCCGCTGGCTCGGCCGGTCTGGGCTTCGCTGCCTCGGGCTTGCGTTCCTCGCTCGGCCGCGCGACCGGCTTGGCGGCGGGCACTTCGCCAGGCGCGCGTGCGGCCCTGCCGCGGTCCTCGCGCGCGGGCTGCTCGATCCGCGCCGCTGCGACGCTGGTTTCCGCTTCGGGCGCATAACGGAGATAGGCGGCGACCGCGCCGCCCGACATCAGCAGCAGGGCCGAGCCCACCACCGCCCACTTGGCGAACTCCGGGGAGCTCGCCCGCGTCAGCCATGGCGGGAGGAGGTGCCGGCGCGCGCGTGGCGCGGGCGGCGATGGGCTCGAAGCGATGCCGGTTCCGGCGAAGAGCAAGGGCGCGCGGCGCGGTGGAACGGCGACGGCGCCCGCTTGCGCTGCGGGAACGACGCCGGTACCCGCGGCTAGATCGGGTTCGCGCTGCGGCGAAGCGGCGGCCTCCGCCGGCGCGGGGGCGAGGCTCGGCGCGGCCGCGAGCCTCTGCTCATGCGATGCGCGCAGCGACGGCGCCGCGCGCAGCAGCCGCGCGGGATCGCCTTCGGCGTCCGGGCCGGCGATTTGCGCCACGCTGACGAAAGCGGGAAGGCAAATGCTGGGTTCGTCGCGCTCTGACGTGCGGGCGGACCCGCGGCGATGGAGCCGCGCCCATTCGCTGTTGAGCATCCGCCGCACCAGGCCCGAGGTTTCGGGTTTCGCGGGCACTGTCGGCTTCGGAATCCTGCGCGGTATCTGCACGGGCGCCGGCGCGGCGGCCCTCGGGCGTTCGGCGGCCGGCCGGTCGGCCGCCTTGGGCGCGCGCATCAGCAGCGCCGCCACCGTCGTCACGATCTCGCCCAGCAGGATGCGCTCGTCGCGCTCGACGTTTGCCCTGTCGATGTGCTCCCACGCGCCGTTCTGGCGCACGGCCGTGCCGTTCATGCTGTTGAGGTCGACGATGAGCACGGCGCCGTCGTCCTGCAGGCGCAGTTCGCAATGGTGCCGCGACACCGACCCGTGCTCGATGACGATGTCGTTGGTCTGGTCGCGGCCGACCCGGTAGACGCGCCCGGAGTCCATCCCTTGCCGTCCCCCATGCTCCCGCCGGAGCGCGACTTTCCGGCTCGTCCCGAGGCCCGAGCGGGCGCCCCTTGCTGACCGATTCTTACGCGCCCCGGCGCGGCGGCGTGCCCCTTTCCAAGCGGTTGAATCGGCGCGCAATCCCATATTCCGCGCCAAAGTGGCGCGGCGTGGGGGCCAGGTTGCGCGCCCAGGGGGGCCGTGTTACCAAACGGCGCCGGCCGGCCGGGGTGACTTGGCCGGCGGGTTTTTGTTTCGACACCGATCGTTCCAGACATCAGGGTGTCCCGGGGATGCGGGCCTTGCCTCGAGGCATGCAGGCCGCTCGGGCGCTCTTTTCGACCGTGGGGATCGTCGTCCTTGGCCAGCGAATTCTCCGGTTTGACGAGCGGCGTCGCCGAGCGTTACGCGACCGCGCTCTACGACCTTGCGGATGAAACCAAGGCGCTCGATGCGGTGGCCGAAGACCTCCGCCGCTTGCGGAACCTCATCGGCGGCTCGCCCGATCTGCGCCGCTTCCTGCGCTCGCCGCTGATCGACCGCCAGGCCCAGACCAGGGCCATGCAGGCCGTGCTCGAGGCGGCCAAGACCGGCGATCTCGTCCGCCGCTTCGTCGGCGTGGTCGGCGGCAACCGGCGCCTGTTCGCGCTGCCGGGCATGATCGACGCGTTCCTGCGCCAGCTCGCCAAGCGGCGCGGCGAGGTGACGGTCCACGTCGCCTCCGCGCGCCCGCTCTCGGCCGGGCAGAGCGCCGAACTCGCCGAGGCGCTCAGGAGGGCCGTCGGCCAGAAGATCAACATCGAATCGAAGGTGGAGCCCGAGATCATCGGCGGGCTGGTCGTGCGCGTCGGCTCGCGCATGGTCGACACCTCGATCCGCACCCAGTTGCAGAAACTCCGGCGCGCGCTGCGCGCCGCCTAAGGGAGCTCGGTAATGGACATCCAGGCCGCCGAAATCTCCGCGATCTTGAAGAAGCAGATCGCCGATTTCGACAAGCAGACCGACGTGGCCGAGGTCGGCCAGGTGATCTCGGTCGGCGACGGCATCGCCCGCGTCTACGGCCTCGACAACGTCCAGGCCGGCGAGATGGTCGAGTTCCCGGGCGGCATCAAGGGAATGGCGCTCAACCTCGAGAGCGACAACGTCGGCATCGTCATCTTCGGCGACGACCGCGACATCAAGGAAGGCCACATCGTCAAGCGCACCGGCGCCATCGTCGAGGTGCCGGTCGGCAAGGAATTGCTGGGCCGCGTCGTCGACGGGCTCGGCAATCCCATCGACGGCAAGGGCCCGATCGCGGCCAAGGCCCGCAGCCGGGTAGAGGTGAAGGCGCCCGGCATCATCCCGCGGCGGGGCGTGCACGAGCCGGTGCAGACGGGCCTGAAGGCGCTCGACGCGCTGGTGCCGGTCGGCCGCGGCCAGCGCGAACTCATCATCGGCGACCGCCAGACCGGAAAGACGGCGATAGCGCTCGACACCTTCATCAACCAGAAGCCGGTCAACGCCGCCAACGACCCGAAAACGAAGCTCCACTGCATCTACGTCGCCATCGGCCAGAAGCGCTCGACCGTCGCCAAGATCGTGAAGACGCTCGAGGACTACGGCGCGATGGAATATTCCATCGTCGTCGCCGCCACCGCGTCCGATCCCGCCCCGCTGCAGTTCCTGGCGCCCTACACCGGCTGCACGATGGGCGAATTCTTCCGCGACAACGGCATGCACGCGGTCATCGTCTACGACGATCTCTCGAAGCAGGCCGTCGCCTACCGCCAGATGTCGCTGCTGCTGCGCCGCCCGCCGGGCCGCGAGGCGTATCCGGGCGACGTGTTCTATCTCCACTCGCGGCTACTCGAGCGCGCGGCGAAGCTCAACGACAAAAACGGCTCGGGCTCGCTCACGGCCCTCCCGGTCATCGAGACCCAGGCCAACGACGTCTCGGCCTACATCCCGACCAACGTCATCTCGATCACCGACGGCCAGATCTTCCTCGAGACGACCCTCTTCTACAAAGGCATCCGTCCCGCGATCAACGTCGGGCTCTCGGTCAGCCGTGTGGGCTCGGCGGCGCAGATCAAGGCGATGAAGCAGGTCGCCGGCACGATCAAGCTCGAGCTCGCCCAGTACCGCGAGATGGAAGCCTTTTCCCAGTTCGCGTCCGATCTCGACGCGGCGACGCAGAAGCTGCTCGCGCGCGGCGCGCGCCTCACCGAACTCCTGAAGCAGGACCAGTACAAGCCGCTGCCGGTCGAAGAGCAGGTCGTCTCGATCTTCGCCGGCGTCAAAGGTTTCCTCGATCCGCTGCCGGTCAATCAGGTGACGCGCTTCGAGCAGCAATTCCTCTCGGCCATCCGCGACAAGGGCGCCGGCATCCTCTCCGCCATCCGCGCCGACCGCGAGGTGAAGCCGGAAACCGACAAGCAGCTCACCGAGTTCTTGAAGAATTTCGCCAAGAGCTTCGCCTAGGACGGCCGCGCCAGGGATCAGCGATGCCCAGCCTCAAAGACCTGCGCAACCGGCGCGACAGCGTCCGCAACACGCGCAAGATCACGGCGGCCATGAAGATGGTGGCCGGCGCCAAGCTGCGCCGCGCACAGGAGGCGGCCGAGGCGGCACGGCCCTATGCCGATCGCATGGGCCGAATGCTTGGCTCGCTCGCCAAGAACATGAAGGGCCAGGCCGGGGCGCCGGCCTTGCTTGCCGGCAGCGGCAAGGACCAGACCCACCTCATCGTCGCCATCACCTCGGACCGCGGCCTCTGCGGCGCCTTCAACTCGGCGATCGCGCGGCGCGCGCGCCAGCTTGCCCGGCGCCTCCGCGACGAGGGGAAGACGGTGAAATTCCTCTGCGTTGGCAAGAAGGCGCGCGACAATCTCCGCCGCGACTTCGGCGGCGCCATCGTCGAGACGTTCACCGATATCGGCCGCAAGCAGCTCCGCTTCGGCGAGGCGGATCAGATCGCTGCGCGGATCGCCGCGATCTTCGCCAAGAACGAAGCCGACGTCGTCACCGTCGTCTACAACAAGTTCAAGTCGGCGATGAGCCAGATTCCGACGGATCTCCGGCTCATTCCGTTCGCGAACGGCGAGGGGCCCAAGGAAGAAGCGGCGGGCGAAGGCGCCCGCTCCTCCTACGAATACGAGCCGGACGAGAAGGAGATTCTGGCGGAGCTGCTGCCGCGCAATCTCTCGATCCAGATTTTCGCGGCGCTGCTCGAGAGCAACGCCTCCGAGCACGGCGCGCGCATGACGGCGATGGACAACGCCACGCGCAACGCGGGCGACATGATCAGGAAGCTGACGCTCACCTACAACCGCACGCGCCAGGCCATGATCACCAAGGAACTCATCGAGATCATCTCGGGCGCCGAGGCGCTCTGAGGCACAAGGAGCGGACGGAGCGGACGATGGCAAAGAACAGCGTCGGTCGGATCACACAGGTGCTGGGCGCCGTAGTCGACGTTCAGTTCGAAGGCGAGCTGCCCGAGATCCTGAACGCGCTGCACGCCGAGAACCAGGGCCGCACCCTCGTCCTCGAAGTGGCGCAGCATCTCGGCGAATCGACGCTGCGTTGCGTCGCCATGGACACGACCGACGGCCTCGTGCGCGGCCAGAAGGTGAAGGACACCGGCGCGCCGATCCAGACGCCCGTCGGCCCCGAGACGCTGGGGCGCATCGTCAACGTCGTTGGCGATCCCGTCGACGAGCGCGGGCCGGTCAAGGCGAAGAAGACCTCGGCGATCCACAAGCAGGCGCCTGTCCTGACCGACCAGTCGACGGCCGACGAAATGCTTGTCACCGGGATCAAGGTCATCGATCTTCTCGCGCCCTACGCCAAGGGCGGCAAGATCGGCCTCTTCGGCGGCGCCGGCGTCGGCAAGACCGTCATCATCATGGAGCTGATCAACAACATCGCGAAGACGCACGGCGGCTACTCGGTCTTTGCCGGCGTCGGCGAGCGCACGCGCGAGGGCAACGACCTCTATCACGAGATGATCGAGTCGGGCGTCATCAAGCTCAACCCCGACGGCAGCACCACGGGCTCGAAGGTGGCGCTCTGCTACGGCCAGATGAACGAGCCGCCGGGCGCCCGCGCCCGCGTCGGCCTCACCGGCTTGACGCTCGCCGAATATTTCCGCGACGAGGAAGGCCAGGACGTGCTGTTCTTCGTCGACAACATCTTCCGCTTCACGCAGGCGGGCTCGGAAGTGTCGGCGCTCCTGGGGCGCATCCCCTCCGCCGTCGGCTACCAGCCGACGCTCGGCACCGACATGGGCGCCCTCCAGGAGCGCATCACCTCGACCAAGAAGGGCTCGATCACCTCGGTGCAGGCGATCTACGTTCCCGCCGACGACCTGACCGACCCGGCGCCGGCCACCTCGTTTGCGCATCTTGACGCGACGACCGTGCTCTCGCGCCAGATCGCCGAGCTCGGAATCTATCCCGCGGTCGATCCGCTCGATTCCACCTCGCGCATGCTCGACCCGCGCATCATCGGCGAGGAGCATTACAAGGTGGCGCGCGAGGTGCAGCGCGTGCTGCAGACCTATAAATCGCTGCAGGACATCATCGCGATCCTCGGCATGGACGAGCTCTCTGAAGAGGACAAGCTCGTCGTGGCGCGCGCGCGCAAGATCCAGCGCTTCCTCTCGCAGCCCTTCGACGTGGCGCAGGTGTTCACCGGCCGCCCCGGCGTTCAGATCAGGATCGACGACACGATCAAGGGCTTCAAGGGCATCGTCGAGGGTCAATACGATCACCTGCCCGAGCAGGCCTTCTACATGGTCGGCAACATCGAATCGGCGGTCGAGAAGGCCAAGCAGATCGCGGCCGAGGCGTAAGGCAGAGGACAGAGGACCGATGTCAGAGGACAGAAGCAACCGGTTCGAATTTCGGAATCCGATGTCTGTTCTCTGTCATCTGATCTCTGACATCTGACATCTGGCACCTGTGAAAATGGCCTCCGACAAAGTCGAATTCGAACTCGTGTCACCCGAGCGCCTGCTGCTGTCGGATCAAGTGGACATGGTCGTGGTTCCGGGCGCCGAGGGCGATTTCGGCGTGTTGCCGCGCCACGCGCCGCTGATCTCGACGCTGCGTCCCGGCGTCATCCGCATCTTCGAGGCGCGCGAGGTGAAGGAGCGCATTTTCGTCGCCGGCGGGTTCGCCGAGGTGACGCCCGAGCGCTGCACGGTGCTGGCGGAGGAGGCCGTGCGGGTCGGCGACATCGACGCGGCGGCGCTGGAGCAGGAGCTCAAGGATCTCGGCGAAGACCTGGCCGACGCCAAGACCGACGAGGAGAAGGCGGCCATCGCCAAACGCATCGCCGTGCGCCGGGCCATGCGCGACGCCGCCACCCCCGGCGCGTAATCCACAGGGTGATTTTTGCACCGCATCAAGGGCTTCGCGCCTCTGGACAGGGGCACGCGAACCCCTCATTTTGGTAACGCTCGCGTGAAGATGGCCTCGCCGGCTTAAGCAGAGACAGGGCGGGCGGTGAAACGTTCGACCCGGTGCCGTGGGGGGACAGTCATGGGATACTGGACACTCGACGACATCCATTGGGATCGCTTCGACTCCGGAAAAGTCGATCCCGAGCTTCTCAAAGTCATCAAGGCGGCCAGCCTGGTCGAGCGCAATGCCCGCGACTACGCCGCCTATCTCTGCAGCGTTTTCAGCGACGACCCCGAGGTGCTCCGCACCGCCCATCAATGGGCGGCCGAGGAGGTTCAGCACGGCATGGCGCTCGGCCGCTGGGCGCAGATGGCCGATCCCACGTTCGATTTCGAAGGCGCCTTCCGGCACTTCATCGCCGAGATCAAGCTGCCGCTCGACGCCACCGAATCCGTGCGCGGCTCGCGCACCGGCGAGTGGGTCGCGCGCTGCGTGGTCGAAACCGGGACTTCATCGATGTACACGGCCCTGGCGGAGGCCGCCCGGGAGCCGGTGCTGAAACAGATCTGCCAGAGCATCGCGGCCGACGAGTTCCGTCACTACAAGCTCTTCTACTCGCACCTGAAGCGCTACCTCGCGCGCGAGAGGGTCGGGTTCTGGACGCGCCTGCGCGTCGCGTTCGGCCGCGCCGCCGAGACCGAGGACGACGAGCTCGCCTACGCTTACTATGCGGCCAATCACCGGCACGACGGCCCCTATCACCGCCGCATTTATGTCGAGCGATACGCCCGGCGCACGTTCAAACACTATCGCTACAGCCACGTCGAGCGCGCGTTCGCCATGATCTTCAAAGCGGTGGGCCTGAAGCCGCACGGCTGGCTCAACCGCGTGACCGCGACGGTTGTGCACCGCATAGTGCGCTGGCGCATCCGCCGCTTCGAACTGCGCGAGGCCAGGGCCGCTGCCGCGTAGTGGCGCCCCATTCGACTTCGCCCAGGGGCGCGCGCCCTCTCTCCCCAGTTACGGCGTCGAACATCGGGAGAGCGCGTGACCGTGTCCCTGCAGCGCGCTCTGCCTGTAGCGGCAGGGCGCGCAGCGCGCCCCTACTTGGCGACTGCAGCCTTCACCTTGGGCCCGAGCTCCGCCACGATTGCCTGATAGAGATCGCGCTTGAAGCCGATGATGAGGGTGGGCAGCGAGTCGAGCGGCACCCATTTCCACGCGGAAAACTCCGGATCCGCGTGCTTCCCGATGTCGATTTCGGAATCCGCCCCGAGGAAGCGCGCGACGAACCACTTCTGCGCCTGGCCGCGATAGCGCCCGCCCCAGACCTTGCCGATCAGCTCGTCGGGAAGATCGTACATCAGCCAGTTTCGGGCCTCGGCCACGATCTCGGCGTTGGCCGTGCCGATTTCCTCATCGAGTTCGCGGAGCGCGGCCTCGCGGGGTTCCTCGTCCGGATCGATGCCGCCTTGCGGCATCTGCCAGGCCTCGCCGGGCGTGTCGCGTCGTTTGGCGACGAAGATCAGGCCCTCGCGGTTGAACAGCATCACGCCCACCCCGCGCCGGTAGCCCACCGGCGGCGTAACGCGGCGCGTCCGAATCACAAGCCCCCTTTGACGACGGCGCTGACCGGGGCCGCGACGAGCGACTTGCCGTCGAACGTCTTCATCCAGGCCGCAATGCGCGCCAGCGTGAGCGGATAGGGCCGCGCCAGCGCGACGACGCTGCCGCCGCTCCGGGCCTGCGCCTCCGCGGCGGCGATCTCGCGATCGACGGCGTCGCCCGAAAGATCGCGGTCGAGCCACACGGTCACCGCCGCGGCCGGCACATCGCTGCGCAGCGAGCCGGGCTCCGGCATCTCGAGCCGGTTCTCGATATAGAGCAGGCCCTTGGCCGCGATCTCGTCGAAGACCGGCCTCATCGCGACGGCATCGCGCGCGAAGCGGTCGCCGAGATCGCCGATGATGCCGACGTGGCTGGGCACCCGCCCGAGCATCCAATTGAGGCGCCGGCGCGTGGCCGACTCGGAGTGGTTCACGGTGAGCGCTGCGGGTCCGGCGTCGCGGCGCCGGACGTCGGCGGGCTCCATCGGCGCCGCGAGCAAAATCTCGTGCCCGCGCTCGCGCGCGCGATCGACGAGCGGCGCCAGATTGTCGGCATAGGGCGAGAAGGCCAGCGTGACCTCGGGCGCCGTCTCCTCGATCGCGCGGAAGGTGGTATCGCGCGCCAAGCCGAGGCCGGTGACGATCACGGCGACGCGCGGCCGCGCATCGCTCTTGTCGAAGGCGCGTGCGAACCGCTCGCGCGCCGGCCGCTCGGGAGACTGGGTGACCGGCTGCGATGGATCCGGCCGCACCGGTCCGGCCGCGGGCGAATGCGCGCCCGGCGCCGTTTCGTCCCGCCCGGCGACGGCGAAGACGGTGTCCCGCTCGTGCTCGGCGGCGAGCCAGATGCCGGCCGCGGCGAGCACCGCGATCAGGGGCAGGAACAGGCGTCCGAACAATCCCATGGCGTGCTCGCGCCGGATGCGTCGGCGCGGCATCGTTCCCGGGCGATGCCGCGCCGCTGCCGCGTCAGCGCTGCGCCTTCCGCGTCTCGTAGAGCGTGATCGCCTTCAGCATGTCGATCGCGCGCTCCATCTGGTAGTCCTTGTCGGCGGCCTTCTCGTCCTTCTTCTCGCCGGGCTTTTCGTCGGGCTTGGCTTCGGGCTTTGCCTCGGGCTTGGCTTCGGGCTTGGCGTCCGGCTTGGCCTCGTCGGGCTTCTTCTCGCCCTCCTTCGGCGCGTCGAGCGCACCCTTCAGGTCGCGCTCGCGGCGCGAGGGCTCGGTGGCGTTGGCGGCTTCGAACTTGCCCTGTTCGACGGTGATGTCGGGCGACACGCCGACGGCCTGGATCGAGCGGCCGGAGGGCGTGTAGTAGCGCGCGGTGGTGAGCCGCATGGCGCCCTGGTTGCCGAGCGGCACGATCGTCTGCACCGAGCCTTTGCCGAAGCTCTGCGTGCCCATGACGATGCCGCGGCGGTGATCCTGGAGGGCGCCCGCCACGATTTCCGAAGCGGAGGCGGAGCCGCCGTTCACCAGCACGATGATCGGCCTGCCCTCGGCACCGTCGCCCTTCTTGGCGTTGAAGCGGCTCGTCACCTTGCCGTCGCGGCCGCGCGTCGAGACGATCTCGCCGGTGTCGAGGAACTCGTCCGAAACCGCGATTGCCTGGTCGAGCAGGCCGCCCGGGTTGTTGCGGAGATCGAGCACGATGCCCATCCACTTGTCGCCGAGCTTCTGCTTGAAGCCCGCCAGCGCCTCGCGCACGCCCATGTCGGTCTGTTCGGTGAAGCTGGTGATGCGGAGGATGCCGATGTTGCCCTCGATGCGGCTCCGCACCGACTTCACAGTGATGACCGCGCGGGTCAGCGTCACGTCGAAGGGGTCCTTCTCGCCGCGCCTGACCTTGATCGTCACCTTGGTGTCGATCGGGCCGCGCAGCCTGTCGACCGCCTCCTTGAGCGTCCAGCCGGCCACCGACTTCCCGTCGATGTGGGTGATGTAGTCGCCGGCCTGGATGCCGGCCTTGGCGGCCGGCGTGTCGTCGATCGGCGCCACGACTTTGACGACGCCCTTGTCGAGCGTCACTTCCATGCCGAGACCGCCGAACTCGCCCTTGGTCTGGACCTGCATTTCCTTGAACGACTCGGCGTCCATGTAGGAGGAGTGCGGATCGAGCGACTGCAGCATGCCGTTGATCGCCGACTCGATCAGCTTCTTGTCGGTGACCTTGTCGACATAGCTCGAGCGCACGCGCTCGAAGACGGCGCCGAAGAGATCGAGCTGCTTGTAGGTGTCGCTCGACTTCTCGGTCACCGCCGGTCCGGAGAGGAGCAGGGCGGTGGCGGCGACGGAGGCAAAGATTGCGAAGCGCTTCATGCGAGTACCCTAGGATTGACGGGGGAGAAACCAGTTCGCCGGATCGATCGGCCGGCCGTTCAGGCGGATTTCGACGTAAAGCTGCGCGCCCTGGGAGTCGTGCTCGCCAACGATGCCGACCGGCTCCCCGGCCAACACCCATTGCTTGGCGCTCGCATCGATGCGGGCGAGCCCGACGATGAGGCTATGATACCCATCGCGGTGTTCGATGATCAATATACGCCCATAACCCCGGAACGGTCCGGCAAACACGACCTGGCCGTCATAGGGGGCCACGGCCTGGGCTCCGGGGCGGGCCGCGATGACCAAGCCCTTGCTGAACTCGCCCAATTGCTCCTCCGCGCCGAAGCGCGCCGAAACGGTGCCGGCGGCGGGCAGCGTGAGCTTGCCGCGCGCGGCGGCGAACGAGCGGATCTTGCCCTTCTCCGGCTCGGTGAGCGCCGCGGTGCGCGGGGCCGGCTCGGGCCTGGCCTTGTCCTGGCGGAGCTTGGCGAGAAGGTCGCGCAGATTCTGCGCCTCCTCGGTGAGCGCTTCGAGGCGCACCTTGTTCGCCGCCTGCTCCTCCTCGGTTTCGCGCAGCAGCGCCTGCTTCTGCTCGAGCAGCGACAAGAGCGCCCGGCGCTCGCGCCCCAGCGCGCTGTCGGCATCGGCGACGCTGCCGCGGCGGGCGCGGATCGCATCCTTGAGGCGGGTGTAGGCGGCGATCTCCAGCTTCAAGCGCTCGGCGCGGCGTTCAAGCTCGGGCACGAGCCCGCGCAGGACCAGCGCGGTGCGCACCGCGTCGTTGGCGTCGGCGGATCGGCTCGCGAGCGTCACCGGCGGGCGCAGCGAGAGGCGCTGGAGCGCCGCCAGGATCTCGGCCAGCTGCTGCTGGCGCGTCTGGAAATCGGCGGCCGCCGCCTTCTCGCGCAGTTCGAGCGCGCGCAGCTCGGATTCCTGCCGCGTCAGCGTCGATTCGCGGGTCTGCGTGGCGGCGGCGGTCTTCACCAGCCGCTCGCGCAGCGCCTGGGTTTCCTCGCGGATGGCGGAGGTGCGTTTCGCAAGCTCGGCCGCGGCCTCGCGCTCGCGCTTGATGCGCGCCTCCACCTCCTTGAGCTTCCTGGGATCGGCCTTTTCGCCGGATTGGCCTTGCGCGAAGGCGGGCGCCGCGCCCGCCGCGAGGACGAGCGCAGCAACGAGCGCGAGGCTGCGCCTACGCGGCAACCGAGCGCTCCTTGGCCGCGCGCGTCTTCGAGCGCGGCTCGATCAGCGAGCTGCCGGTCATCTCCTTGGGCTGCGCGAGGCCCATGAGCTCGAGCAGCGTCGGGGCCACGTCGGCGAGCCTGCCGTTGCGCAAGCCAACGCCGCGCCAGGCCCGCTCGCCGCCGCACAACACGACCGGCACGAGGTTCATCGTGTGCGCCGTGTGCGTCTCGCCCGAGAGCTGGTCGCGCATGGTTTCGGCGTTGCCGTGGTCGGCGGTGATGAGCATGGCGCCGCCTTGCGCGCGCACCGCGTGCTCGACGCGGCCGAGCGCCTCGTCGACCGCGCGCACGGCCTTCACGGCGGCGGCAAGGTCGCCGGTGTGCCCGACCATGTCGGCGTTCGCGTAGTTGACGACGATAAAGTCGAATTTTCCGCTCTCGATCGCGGCCACCAGCCGGTCGGTCACCTCGGGCGCCGACATCTCGGGCCTCAAGTCATAGGTCGCGACCTTGGGCGAGGGCACCAGGATGCGCTCCTCGCCCGGGAATTGCCGTTCCTCCCCGCCGTTGAAGAAAAACGTGACGTGCGCGTACTTCTCGGTCTCGGCGATGCGCAGCTGCTTCCAGCCGCGCTTGGCGACGAGTTCGCCCAGCGTGTTGGCGAGCGCCTGGGCCGGGAACAGCGCCGCCATTCGTTTGTTGAGCGCCTCGGAATATTCGGTCATGCCGAGCGCCGCCGTGAATTTCACAACACGCTTGCGCTGGAATCCTTGGAACGCGGGATCGAGCAGCGCGGTCAGGATCTGCCGCGCCCGGTCGGCGCGGAAATTGACCATGACGATGCCGTCACCGTCTTTCATGCCGGGATAGTCGCCGACGACCGTGGGCTTCACGAATTCGTCGTTCTCGCCGCGCGCGTATCCCTGCTCGATCGCGGCATCCGCGCTTGGCGCGCGTTCGCCCTTGCCGTCGACCAGCGCCCCATAAGCGGCGCCAATACGCTCCCAGCGCTTGTCGCGGTCCATGCCGTAGTAGCGCCCGCCGATGGTGGCAACGCGGATTCCGGGCTTACCGGAGATATCGCGCTCGAACTGCGCGAGATACTCGCGCGCGCTCTTGGGCCGCGTGTCGCGCCCGTCGAGGAAGCCGTGGACCGCGACCGCGAGGCCGGCGCCGGCGAGATCGCGCGCAACGGCGGCGAAGTGCGCCTGGTGCGAATGCACGCCGCCCGGCGAGAGCAGGCCCATCACGTGGACAATGCCGCCGCCCGCCTTGGCCTTGGCGGCAAGATCCGTGAACGGCTTCAGCTTGGCGATGGCGCCCTCGCGCACGGCGTTGTCGATGCGCGGAAGCTCCTGCATCACGACGCGGCCGGCGCCGATATTCATGTGGCCGACTTCGGAATTTCCCATCTGGCCCTGGGGGAGACCCACGTGCAGCTCGGAGGCGTCGAGGAGCGCGTGCGGGCAGGTCGCGAGCAGGCGTTCCCAATGGCGCGGCTTGGCCTGGCAGATCGCGTTGTCTTCGCACTCGGCGCGGTGGCCCCAGCCATCGAGGACGCACAGCACGACGGGGCGGATCGTGGCGACGCGGCGCGCGTTCTTCTCCTGGCTCATTGCTTGATGTCGAGGCCCGAAAAATCCGTGAGACCGCCGCTATATAGGCCAAGGACCGGGCGCGATACAGCTACCCCGCGCCGCACCGCTGCAAATTTTGTCAGCAACTGTGGCGGATGTTTGTTGCCGGCCCCTCCTGCTAGGGACGGTGGTAGGGATGGCCGGTCAAGATCGTGTGAGCGCGATAGAGCTGCTCCAGCAGCATGACGCGCACGAGCAGATGCGGCCACGTCATGGTGCCAAAGGCGAGGCGCGCGGCCGCTATTTCGAGCGCTGCCGGCGCGAGGCCGTCGGCGCCGCCGATGAGGAAAGCAAGATTGTCGCCGCTCTGCGTGCGCCAGGCCGCGAACTGGCGCGCGAAGCCGGCGCTGTCATGGACCTTGCCGCGCTCGTCGAGCGCCACGGCGAGGGCGCCCTTCGGCAGGGCCTTCACGATGAGCTCGGCTTCCCGCCGCTTCCTCTCGCAGCCTGCGATGGGCCGGCGCTCCTCGACCTCGACGATCTCCAGCGGCCACGGAACGCGCCGACGATATTCGTCGCACAGTTCTTTCAGGGGGTCGGATTTAAGCCTTCCGACCGCGATGATCGTGATCGCCATGACGCGCACGCTAACCCGCGGGAACCGATTGGCAAGGGAAAGCACGGAGACCCATGCGGATCGCGCTCGCCCCTGGGGCGTTCTTCGATGGCAAACGGCGGCCAACTCCGATGCACGGTCACGCGTCCCCCGGCGGTGCATTCCCCAATTCGTTGTGGGATGCGACCGCCATTCCGCAGGTGCCGGGCGTACCGCTTGCAGGAAGCGTGCGCGCCGACGTCGTAGTGATTGGCGCCGGCTTCACGGGGCTTTCGGCGGCCCTGCACCTGGCCGAGCGCGGAACCTCGGTGCGCGTACTCGATGCCGGCGACGCCGGCTCCGGTACGTCGGGGCGGGCGGGCGGCCAGGTGATCGCGGGTTATCACCGCGATCCCGACGTGCTGCGCGCCGTCCATGGCGACGACATCGGCGAGCGCATGACTCGCTTCGGCGGCGGCGCGCCGGACTTGGTGTTCGCGCTCATCAAGCGACATTCCATCGATTGCCGCCCGCTGCGGGCGGGCTGGATTCAGGCCGCCTTCGGGGAGAGCGAGCTCCCCACGCTTCATCGCCGCGCCGAAATGTGGGCGCGGCTGGGCGCCCCGGTCGAATGCCTGGACCGTGCGGCAATCGCCGCGTTGCTCGGGACCGGGGAATACGCGGGGGGTTGGCTCGACAAGCGCGGCGGCACCGTCCAGCCCCTGTCCTACGCCCGCGGATTGGCGCATGCCGCCGCCGCGGCCGGCGCAGCGCTGCATTACCGCACCAAAGCGCTCCGGCTGCGGCGCAAGCGGCGGCAATGGAAGGTTGAAACCGCCGGCGCTGCGGTGGTCGCCGATGCGGTGCTGATCTGCACCAATGCCCACACCGGCGGGCTCTGGCCCCGCCTCCGCGGAACGATCATGCCCGCGCACAGCGTCCAGATCGCAACGGCGCCCCTCTCCGCCGCCGCGCGACGCACCGTTCTTCCGGGCGGCCATTGCTGCGCGGATACGCGCGTGCTGCTGCGCTATTTCCGGCTCGACGAAGCGGGGCGGCTGGTCATCGGCGGGCCAGGCCCACTCTGGCGCCCGCGCGGCATTCGCGCGTGGAGCTTCTCGGCGCTGGCGCGATCGATCCGGCGCCTGTTCCCGCAAATCGAATCGCCGCGCTTCGAGTTCCATTGGTACGGGCGCGGCGCGCTGACCTGGGACATGCCGCCCCATCTCTACGAGCCCGCGCCCGGCCTGCTGGCCGCGCTCGGATACAACGGCCGCGGCATCGCCATGGGAACGGCGCTTGGCGCACTGCTCGCCCGGCGGCTTCATGGCGAGCCGCCGGCATCGTTGCCCTTTCCGGTGTCGCGCCTAAGCGCGCTCCCGCTCGGGCCCCTGCGCGGTGTCTACGCCGGTGTCCTCACGCTGCTGTCCCATCTTCGTGCCGGCTGAGGCCGGCGCCGAGGGCACTGGCCGGCGGAACGAGGCCCGATTTCACCCGTTGCTTCCATAAGTTTGCGAGGAAGCAATGCTCAATTCGACCTCCGGCATCCGCAGCCGAGCCACCATAGCCGGCCATCCCATCCATCCGATGTTGGTCCCGTTCCCGATCGCGTTCCTTGTCGGGGTGCTAGCCTGTGACCTCGTGTTCTGGGGCAACCGTGACCCGTTCTGGGCGCGCGCCGCGTTCTGGCTCGTGAGTGCCGGCTTGGCGACGGCCGCACTGGCGGCGATTTTCGGCCTCGTCGATTTCCTGCTCATCCGCGCCGTCCGCGCGATCGGCGCAGCGTGGATTCATCTGGCGCTCAACGTGTCGCTGGTCCTGCTGACAGCGTGGAACCTTCTGCATCGCATCGGCGACCCTGTCGCCGCGGTGCTACCGCTGGGATTGATCCTTTCCGCCGCCGTTACGCTGCTCCTGCTGGCCAGCGGATGGTACGGCGGCGAACTCGCTTACCGGTTCAAGGTCGGATCGATCGACGGTGCGTCAGGCGACGACCCCCGTCATGCGATGCCGCACGCGGGATGAAGAGCGCCGGCCGAACGCCGAGACTACGCGATGCGCTCGGCGGCCCGCGCGTGCGCCGGCTCGTCGGACCAGAGCTTCTCGAGATTGTAGAAGCTCCTGATCTCGGGCCGGAACAGGTGCACGACGACGTCGCCCGAGTCGAGCAGCACCCAGTCGCGCTGCTGCATGCCCTCGGCCGGCACCCGGTGTATCCCTTCCGCTTTGAGCTTTTGGACGAGGTGCTCGGCCATCGCACCCACTTGCCGGTCCGAACGACCGCTGGCGATGACCATGTAATCGGCAAAGCTGGCTTTGCCCTCGAGATCGACGACGATCACATCCTCGGCCTTGTCGTCGTCGAGCGACGCCGTGATCAGCCGCAATTGCTCCTGGGCCGACGGCGTGCCGCTTTTCGGTTTAGGTATGGCGCTACTCTCCTCTCGGGACGCCCCGCTGCGGCGGCGGCAGCCCCTTCCGGTGGGCCTTTTGTCCCAGACACGAGCCTCAAGAGGCTCGTTTCAGGGCGCGGATCGCGCTGGCCGATGCTGCGACCAGCCGGGAATGGATGAAAATCCATGCCGGCGGCCGGTGCCGGGCCAGGCTCCGCGCTGCCCGCTCGGGCAGCCGGCCGTCCCGGAACCGCGCGGAAGCAGCACCTGACAGCGCCCTTTCAAGATAGTGGGGGCGCGCAAAGACGGCAACGGGAACGGTGTGAAAAATCGATGACCAATCCTTCCAGGCCGGGATCTGCGCGAGGTTGTCGGCGCCCATCAGCCAGACGAACCGCAAGCGCGGATACCGGGCGCGGAGCCGCTTGATCGCCTCGGCGGTATAGCGCGTGCCGAGCGCCGCCTCGATATCGGTCACGCGCATTGCGCCGGCGGCACGCGCCGCGGCGGACGCGAAACGCTCGGGCAGCGGCGCCATCCGGTCGTTGCGCTTCAAAGGATTACCCGGCGAGACCAGCCACCACACCTCGTCGAGGCCCAGGCACGCCAGCGCCATGCGCGCGATATGAGCGTGGCCTTCATGGGCGGGATTGAACGAGCCGCCGAGCAGCCCGACCGCGCCGCGGCCGAACAGCGAAGGCGGGCCGGGGTGCCAGCGGGTCGCAGCGGGAGGCGCGGATTTTCGCTTGGGCGCCACTTACCCCTTCAACGGGCGCTCGGCCCGCTTCACGGTCGGACCTGCCCGCTGCCGCGCACGACGTATTTCATCGACGTGAGCTGCTCGGCGCCGACCGGGCCGCGCGCGTGCAGGCGGCCGGTCGAGATGCCGATCTCGGCGCCCATGCCGAATTCGGCGCCGTCGGCGAATTGCGTCGAGGCGTTGACGAGCACGATCGCGCTGTCGACTTCCTTCAAGAAGCGCTCGGCCGCCGCCTTGTCCGCCGTCACGATCGCGTCGGTGTGGTGCGAGCCGTATTTCTCGACATGGGCGATGGCGGCGCCGACGCCGTCCACGACCTTGGCCGCGATGATCGGCTCCAGGAATTCGGTGTAGTAGTCGTCCTCGCGCGCGGGCTTGACTCGCGCATCGGCGGCGCGCGTCGCCTCGTCGCCGCGCACTTCGCAGCCGGCGTCGAGAAGATCCTTCACGATCGGCGTGAGATGCGTGGCGGCCGCGGCGCGGTCGACCAAAAGCGTCTCGGCGGCGCCGCACACCGAAACGCGGCGCATCTTGGCGTTCAGCACCACTTTGCGCGCCATCGCGAGATCGGCCTTGCCGTCGACGTAAACGTGGCAATTGCCGTCGAGATGCGCGATCACCGGGATGCGGCTCTCCTGCTGCACGCGCGCGATCAGCGATTTCCCGCCGCGCGGCACAATGATGTCGATGTGCTCGCTCATGCGCAGCATGTGGCCCACGGCCTCGCGGTCGGTCGTGGGCACGAGCTGGACCGCGTGCTCGGGCAGGTCCGCCTCGCGGAGGCCCTTGGCGAGGCACGCGCCGATTGCGCCCGAGGTCAAGAAGCTCTCCGAGCCGCCGCGCAGGATCGCCGCGTTGCCGGCCTTCAAGCAGAGGCCGCCGGCGTCCGCGGTGACGTTGGGGCGCGCCTCGTAGATCACGCCGATCACGCCGAGCGGCACCCGCACGCGCTGGATCGCGAGCCCGTTGGGGCGCGTCCATTCGGCCATGACCTGGCCTACCGGATCGGGAAACGCCGCCACGTCGTCGAGGCCGCGGGCCGTGCCGGCGATCCGAGCGGGCGTAAGGGCGAGGCGGTCGATGTACGCCTCGGTGGCGCCGCGTGCGCGCACCGCCTCGACATCGCGCGCGTTGGCGGCGAGGATCGCCGTGGTCTCGTCGCGCATCGCCTGCGCGGCGGCGCGAAGCGCAGCGTTCTTGCGTTCGGTTGAGGCGTGCTTCAGCATCTGAGCGGCCGCACGCGCGCGCGCGCCGAGCCCTTTCATGGTCTCGACGAGCTCTTGCGGCGTGCTGGCGCGCAAAGCGGTCATGCGCGCGAGGCTAGCTTAGCCGCGCGCGATTTTCACGGGTAAAAACACGGACGAACACGGACTTACAGGGGACCCACACGGGACGGCGGCATCGCCGTCCGTGCCAGTCCGTGTTCGTCCGTGTTGCTTCAGAAGCGCCGCCAGGCGTGGCTCGGCCGGGGGCCGCCGGTGCCGCCCAAGAGCTGGCGCGCATGGTGTTCGATGCGCGCTACGGCCGGCTCGGGGTCGGCGACGCTCTGCTTCAGGTCGGCCGACCAGCTCTTGATGTGATCGTTGTTGATGCGGCGGACATCGTTCTCCTTGGCCCACTCGTAGCCGATGCGCTGGCCGAGCAGGATGAGCCGCGTGCGCAGTTTGTCCTGCCGTTCGGCCGGAACGTTGGCGAGCAGCCTCTGCATGATCTCGCTCCAATAAGGAGCGCCGGACATACAGACGACGCGCAACTCCTTGCAACTGCCGGTCCAGAAGCGGAGGTACCAGCCGCGATGCCTGGCATCGTCGAAGCTGATGCCGTCTTGAGTGACTCCCTGCGCGGCTACGGAGGCGGCGCCGATCGCGGATGCAAAAACGCCGGTGATTATGGCTCGCAATGCACTCATCCCTATCGTCTCGAGTTGCGATACGGCTTCGCGAATGTTGCGGACTGCAACCCGTGCGCGGCACCAAGCCGGCGCGGGGCGGCCCCTTCGCTTCAAAGCCCACGGGAGGCGCAGGAGGCGCCCCATGCTACGCGGCGGACCGGATGCGACCGGACGCATAATTCCGCCGTGCCGCGGCCCAAATTCGTCGCAGGGCGATCGAGGCCGCGAGCCCCAGAATAACAAACATCGTGGCATGAATGGGGCCGATGCGTAGGCCCTTAGCACTATATTCTTGCGCGGAGATTGCCGCGGTCAGCCCGCGCGCTCGGTGAGCACGAGATCGTCGCGGTGGATGAGCTCGTCGCGACCGCGGTAGCCGAGGATGGCCTCGATCTCGGCGCTCTTGCGGCCTTTGATGAGCATCGCGTCCTCGGCGGAATAGGCCGAGAGGCCGCGCGCGATCTCGCGCCCCGCTTTGTCGCGCACCATGATCGCGTCGCCGCGGCGGAAACGTCCTTCGATCGCGACGACGCCCGCCGGCAGCAGGCTGCGCCCGCCACGCAGCGCCTTGGCTGCACCGTCGTCGACGGTAACGGCTCCGCCCGAGAGAATGGCCGAGGCGATCCAGCGCTTGCGCGCCGTGCGCGGCTCGGCCGGGGGTACGAACCAGGTGCAGCGCGCGCCCTGACGCAGCGCGCGCAGCGGATGGAGGCCGCGGCCGTCGCCGATCGCCATGCGGCAGCCGGCGCCGAACGCGATCTTGGCCGCTTCGAGCTTCGTGATCATGCCGCCGCGGCGGTCGATGCCGATGGGGGCGCCCGCCATCGCCAGAATCGCGGACGTGATCTCGCGGATCTCGGGCAGGTGCTCGGCGGCCGCATCGGTCTTGGGATTGGCGGTGTAGAGACCGTCGATGTCGGAAAAGAGGATAAGCGTGTCGGCGCTCACCATCTGCGCCACGCGCGCGCTGAGGCGGTCGTTGTCGCCGAAGCGGATTTCCTCGGTCGCCACTGTGTCGTTCTCGTTGATCACCGGCACCGCGCCGATCTCGAGCAAGGTCAGCAAGGTCGCGCGCGCGTTCAAATGGCGCCGGCGCTCCTCGGTGTCGCCGAGCGTGACCAGCACCTGCGCGGCGGCGATCTCGTGGCGCGCGAGCGATTCCTGATAGGCATGCGCCAGGCGAACCTGTCCGGCGGCGGCGGCGGCCTGCTGCTCCTCGAGCCGCAGCGCGTTGCCGGCAAGGCCGAGCAGGCGCCGCCCGGCCGCGATCGCGCCCGAGGTGACGACGACGACCTCTTGGCCCGCTTTGCGGCACTCGGCGACATCGTCGGCAAGCGCATCGAGCCAGTCGCGCCGGATGCGCCCGGTCTTGTCGTCGACGAGCAGCGCCGAGCCGATCTTGATGACGAGGCGCTTCGCCTCGGCGATGCGATTCTTGCCGGTCCCGCTCATTGCGGGCACTCCTTCGCGCCAACCGCGAGCCGCCGCGCAACTGGAAACTGCGATTTGCAGGGAGGCGGGGAGGCGGGGAGAAAAATCGTTCGCGCCTGAAGGGTGTAATTTCCTTGCTTCTCGCCGCCTGCCCGCCTCCCTGCAAGTCTTTCTTCGACAACGCTCATGCCGCTGCCTCCGCGTGGCGCTCGGCCTCGCGCGCCGCCTCGATGACCGCGTGGAGCGCCTCAAGGACTTCATCGCGGCCCTGGCCGCTCACGCCCGAGAGGAGATGCACCGGCTTTTTCGCGCTGCGGCGGAGCTTCGCCTGCTTCTCCTTGATCGCGGCGGCGTCGAGCGCGTCGATCTTGTTGAGCGCCAACACCTCGGGCTTCTCGGCGAGGCCGTGACCATAGGCCTTGAGCTCGCGGCGGATGGTCCGGTAGCCCGCCTGCACGTCCGCGGCCGTGCCGTCGACGAGATGCAGCAGCACGCGGCAGCGCTCGACGTGGCCGAGGAACCGGTCGCCGACGCCCTTGCCCTCGTGCGCGCCTGCGATGAGCCCGGGGATGTCGGCGAGCACGAATTCGTCGCTGCCCAGCGAGACGACGCCGAGCTGCGGGTGCAGCGTGGTGAACGGATAGTCCGCGATCTTGGGCTTGGCGTGCGAGACGATCGAGAGGAACGTGGATTTGCCGGCATTCGGCAGGCCGACGATGCCGGCATCGGCGATGAGCTTCAGGCGCAGCCAGAGCCAGCGCTCCTCGCCCGGCCAGCCCGGCTCGGCCTTCCTCGGCGCGCGATTGGTCGAGGACTTGAACGCGGCATTGCCGCGCCCGCCGTCGCCGCCCTTCGCGAGCAGCACGCGCTGGCCCGGCTTGGTGAGATCGGCGGTGAGCGTCTCCTTGTCCTCTTCGAAGATCTGCGTGCCGGCGGGAACCTTGACGACCAGCGTCTCGCCCGAGGCGCCGTGCATGTCCTTGCCCATGCCGCGCCCGCCCCGATCGGCCTTGAAGTGCTGGCGGTAGCGGAAGTCGATCAGCGTGTTGAGCCCTTCGGCGGCTTCGGCGACGACATCGCCGCCGCGCCCGCCGTCGCCGCCATTGGGGCCGCCCCTATCGACGTATTTCTCGCGCCGGAACGCGACGGCGCCGGCGCCGCCATCGCCCGACTTCACGAAAATCTTGGCCTCGTCGAGAAACTTCATGGCGCGGTCAGTTGAGGAGGCGGGAGATTTCGAAGGCTAACCACGAAGACACGAAGACCACGAAGCGAAGTTCTTGCCCCCTTGCGCACCTCAACCTCTTCGTACTCTTCGTGTCTTCGTGGTGAACCTTCTTCTCCGACTTGCGAAAAATGAAAAGGGGGACGGCGCCGGGCCGTCCCCCTCTCGCAGATGTTGCGTGCCTGGCGGACGGCGCTATTCGGCGGGGCCGCCCGGTGCCGGCACGATGGTGACGAACGCGCGGTCCTTGGCCTTGCGGTAGAACTTCACGGTGCCCGGGACCAGCGCGAAAAGCGTGTGGTCCTTGCCGATGCCGACATTGGGGCCCGGATGATACGTCGTGCCGCGCTGGCGGACGACGATCATGCCCGACTCGACTGCCTCGCCGCCGAAGCGCTTCACGCCGAGGCGCTGACCGGCGGAGTCGCGGCCGTTGCGCGACGAGCCGCCTGCTTTCTTGTGTGCCATGACTTGCTCCTGACTCCGACCGCGCTATGCGCGGCCGCTACTTCTTCGCACCCTTCTTGGCGGCGCGTTTGGCCGGCTTGGCCTTGGCTGCGCCGCGCTTGCTCTTGCCCTTGGGCGCCGCTTTCTTCGGCGGCGCCTCGGCTTTGCTCTCGCCCTCGGCGCGCTCGGCCGGGGGCTTCACTTCAGCCTTGGCCTCGATCTTGGCCGGACCGGCGGGCTTGGCGCCGCCGGTAAGAATCTCCTCGATGCGCAGCACGGTCAAATGCTGGCGATGGCCCTTGGTGCGGCGGTAGTTGTGGCGCCGCTTCTTCTTGAAGATGACGACCTTGTCGGCGCGGTCCTGCGCGATCACGCGGGCGGCGACCGAGGCGCCCGACACCAAGGGAGCGCCCACTTCCGCGCTGCCTTCGCCGCTCAGCGCGAGCACTTCGCCGAAGACGATTTGCTCGCCGGCGTCCCCCGTCAGCCGCTCGACTTTGATCACGTCGTTGGCGGCGACGCGGTACTGCTTTCCGCCGGTGCGGATGACGGCCTGGATCATGTGTTTAACCGATTGGCGCCGTTCGCAAAACAAAACGTCCGGCCGAGGCGCCCCCGGCCGGAACGAGGCGGAATATAACCGCCGAGCGAGGGGTGTCAAGCCGGCGCCCCTGGAGCGGAATTGCCGCTTGTTCGGCCGAAAACGCCTCCCTAAAGTCCCGCGCCTTCGCCGAAGCCGATCCGCAGGGAACACAGAATGACAGCGCCGACGATCGCCAAGAAGGAGCCCGCCGGGCTCACCCTCGAGGCGGGCAAGACCTATGCGTGGTGCGCCTGCGGTCTCTCGCAAAAGCAGCCGTTCTGCGACGGCTCGCACAAGCCGACGGCGCACCGGCCCATCGTCTTCAAGCAAGAGACGACCGCCGAAGTCTGGCTCTGCCAATGCAAGCAGAGCAAAGACAAGCCGTTCTGCGACGGCACGCACAACGGCCTCTGAGCGTAAGGTTTCTCCGGAAGCATGGGCCCGCGGGGATTGCGATGAAGCGATTGGGCGTGGCGGCTGCGGGCTTGTTGGGGCTCGGACTGGCGCTGGCCGGATGCGGGGGCATCCCCAAGGAGCGCGGCATCTGTCCGCGCGTGGCGATTCTGGCCGACGCCGGCAAGATCACGAAGTTCCGCCCCGGCGCGCCCGAGACGCCGGAAAACGTGATGTTCACGGGGCAGATGCGCGAAATCCGCATCACCTGCAAATACAACGACCAGCAATTGCTCGAGCTCGAGGCCGACGTGATCGTGTCGATGGTGCTCGAAAAGGGCCCGGCGATGAGCGGCGAAGTCGCCGAACTGCCCTATTTCGTCACCGTCACCGATCGGCGCGGCACGGTCCTGAGCAAGCGCGAGTTTCCGCTGCGCATCAGCTTCTCCGGCAACCGCGCCGTCGAGCACACCGAGAAGAGCTGGCAGTTCTACCGTCTCCGCCGCGGCTATTCCGGCATCGAGTACGAGACCTGGGTCGGCTACCAGCTCGACGAGCGCCAGCTGGAATACAACCGGCGGAGCGCATCGCGGTGAACATAGACCGGCGGGGCGGATTCTTCGCAGTCCGCTGATTTTTCGGCGGCAGCCACCTTGACAACGGCGGGGGCTGCGCTAGCTAATCGCCTCCTCGCACGGCCGAAGACCCCGACGGGAGAGTGCGGCATTGCGCAAGCGCGGAAGCGCTCTTTGCGCGGCGCCGTCGCCGAAGGAGCAACCGCCCCGGAAACTCTCAGGCAAACGGACCGTCGGGCGAGGCGACTCTGGAAAGCGAAGAAGCGGGCGCGGCCTGCGACTTCCACCGAAGGAGAAAGCGGCGCTTCAAGAATGCGAGCGCCGCGAATCTCTCAGGTCCAAGGACAGAGGGGGCGTTCTCTCCGGTGCCCGAGAGTCCCGGGCCCGGAGCGGCGCAACCGCTTACCGGGGCCGTGCCTTGAACCAACCCCAGAGCGAGCCGCTCAAGACGACGCCGCTGCACGCGCTGCACAAGGCGCTCGGCGCGCGCATGGTTCCGTTCGCCGGCTACGACATGCCGGTGCAATACCCCTCCGGCATCTTGAAGGAGCACGGGCACTGCCGCAGCAAGGCGGCGCTGTTCGATGTCTCGCACATGGGTCAGGCGTTCCTGCGCGGACCCCAAGTGGAAGAAGCGCTTGAGACGCTGGTGCCCGCGGATATCAAGGGCCTCGGCCTCGACCGCGTGCGCTACACGCAGTTCACCAACGAGGCGGGCGGCATCCTCGACGATCTGATGGTCACGCGCCGCGCCGACCGGCTCTTCCTTGTCGTCAACGCCGCGCGGAAAGAGCGAGATTTCGCGCATCTCGAAAAGCATCTGGCGCCGCGCCGCTGCACGCTCGAGATTCTCCCGGGGCGCGCGCTTCTCGCGCTGCAAGGCCCCGGCGCCGCGCCGGTGCTGGCGCGAATGGCGCCGGGCGCGGAGAAGCTCGCTTTCATGTCGGGCGCCGATTTCCGCCTCGGCGATGTGTCCGTCTTCATCTGTCGCTCGGGCTATACCGGCGAGGACGGGTTCGAGATTTCCCTTCCCAATGCGAACGCCGAGGCGTTCGCGAAGCGCCTGCTCGATGCGCCGGAGGTCGCGCTCGCTGGCCTGGGTGCCCGCGATTCGCTTCGCCTCGAGGCCGGGCTCTGCCTCTACGGCCACGATATCGACGAGACCACCTCGCCGATCGAAGCCGGCCTCGCCTGGTCGATCGCGCCGCGCCGGCGCGAGCAGGGCGGATTTCCAGGCGCCGCACGCATCCAGCGTGAGCTCAAGGAGGGCGTCGCGCGGAAGCGCGTAGGGTTGAAACCCGAAGGCCGCGTCCCGGCGCGCGAAGGCGGCGAGATCACCGACGCAGCCGGCAGGCCCGTCGGAAAAGTCACGAGCGGCGGCTTCGGCGCTACCGCCGGCGGGCCGGTCGCGATGGGCTACGTCGCCGTCGATGCGGCCAAGCCCGGCACCGCGGTGAAGTTCATCGTGCGCGGCGAGGCGCGCCCGGGCGCGGTGGTGAAAATGCCGTTCGTGCCGCACCGCTACGCGAAGTGAGGATCGAGGGAGAGATCGCGATGGTGAAGAGTTACACGAAGGAGCACGAATGGATCGACGTGGCCGGCGATGTCGGCACGGTCGGCATCACCGAATACGCGCAGGAGCAGCTCGGCGACGTAGTGTTCGTCGAGCTGCCGAGCGTCGGCGCCACGGTGGCGCAGAACGGACAGATCGCGGTGGTGGAATCGGTCAAGGCCGCCAGCGAGATCTACGCGCCCGTCTCGGGGACGATCACGGCCGTCAACGACGCGCTGGCCAAGGAGCCCGCGCTGGTCAACCAGTCGGCCGAGGACAAGGGCTGGTTCTTCAAGCTGAAGCTCGCCAGGCCCGACGAACTCAAGGCGCTGATGGACGCCGCGGCCTACAAGAAATTCACCGAGGGGAAGGCGTGAGGCAATCGGAGTGGAACCCATGAACGTCATTCCCGGCGGGGCGCGTCCTGCGCTCGAGGCGCTCGAGCAGCGCGAAGATTTCGCCCGCCGCCACGTCGGGCCGGGTGCGCCCGAGATCCGCGCCATGCTGAGCGTGCTCGGCGAGAGCTCGCTCGATCGGCTCATGGCGCATGCAATGCCGAAGGCGATCTATGATCCGGCCCCGCTCGATCTGCCGCCGGCGATGACCGAGAACGGCGCGCGCCGCATGCTGCACGAGATGGCGCTCAAGAACCGCGACCTCGTCTCGATGATCGGGTTCGGCTACTACGGCACGATCACGCCGGCGGTGATCCGCAGGAACGTGCTCGAGAACCCGGGCTGGTACACGGCTTACACGCCCTACCAGCCGGAAATCTCGCAGGGGCGTCTCGAACTGCTGCTCGCCTATCAGACGATGGTGAGCGACCTCGCCGGCATGGAGATCGCCAACGCCTCGATGCTCGACGAGGCGACGGCCGCCGCCGAGGCGATGACGTTGGCCAAGCGAACGGCATCGAGGAAGAGCAACGCCTTTTTCGTATCGGCGTCGTGCCATCCGCAGACCATCGCGGTCTTGGAAACGCGCGCCGAGCCGCTCGGCATCAAGATCGTGACCGGCCATCCCGCGCGCGACCTCGATCCGGCCGGGGTGTTCGGCGCGCTGGTGCAATATCCGACCACGACCGGCGCCGTCGAGGATTACGCGCCCCTTGCGAAATCGCTGCACGATGCGGGCGCGCTGTTGGTCGTCGCGACCGATCTGCTTGCGTTGACGTTGCTCGCGCCGCCGGGCGAGTGGGGCGCCGACGTGGCGGTGGGATCGAGCCAGCGCTTCGGCGTGCCGCTCGGCTTCGGCGGCCCGCATGCGGGCTTCCTCGCCACCAAGGATGCCTACAAACGTTCGATGCCGGGACGCCTTGTCGGCGTCTCGATCGACGCGCAGGGGCGCACGGCTTACCGCCTCGCGCTCCAGACGCGCGAGCAGCACATCCGCCGCGAGAAGGCGACCAGCAACATCTGCACGGCGCAGGTTCTGCTCGCGATCATCGCGACGCTCTATGCCGCATGGCACGGCCCCGCCGGCCTCCAAACCATCGCGCGGCGCGCGCACCGCTTCGCCGCGATCCTTGGCGAGGGCCTGAAGCGCCGCGGACACGCGCTCGCGCATGACGGCTTCTTCGACACGATCGCCGTGCGCGCGCCGGGCAAGGCGGACGGCTTTGTCGCCCATGCGCTAGACCATTCGATCAACATCCGCCGCGTCGATGCCGATACGGTCGCGATCGCGTGCGACGAGCTTACGTCGCGAGACCACGTCGCCGCGCTGCTGCACACGTTTTCGAGCGAGGGCGAAACCTTCGAGGCGGGGAGGACATCGCTGTTCGCGGAGATCGAGCTGCTGGAGCGCGAGGCGCCCGAGCGCATTCCCGCGGCCCTTCGCCGGCGCTCCGAATTCCTCACCCATCCGATCTTCAACACGCATCGCTCCGAAACCGAGATGATGCGTTTCCTCGCGCGGCTCGCGGAGAAGGACGTCGCCCTCGACCGCTCGATGATTCCGCTCGGCTCCTGCACGATGAAGCTCAATTCCGCGGCGGAGATGGAGCCGGTGACCTGGCCCAAGTTCGCCGACATCCATCCGTTTGCGCCGGCCGATCAATCCCAAGGCTATGCGGCGATGATTCGCGATTTGGAATCGCTGCTCTGCCGCATCACCGGCATGGCGGCGGTGACGCTGCAGCCCAACGCCGGCTCGCAAGGCGAATATGCGGGCCTGCTGGCGATCCGCGCCTGGCACAAGAGCCGCGGCCAGGGCCATCGCAACATCTGCCTCATCCCGAGCAGCGCGCACGGCACCAATCCCGCCAGCGCGATCATGGCGGGGATGGACGTCGTCGTGGTCGGCTGCGATGCCAGCGGCAACATCGATCTCACGGACCTCGCCAAGAAGGCCGAGGCGAACCGCGAGAAGCTCGCGGCGCTGATGGTCACCTATCCCTCGACGCATGGCGTGTTCGAGGAGGCCATCGTCGAGATCTGCCGCATCGTTCATGCCGCCGGCGGCCAGGTCTACATGGACGGCGCCAACATGAATGCGCTGGTCGGCTTAGCGCGCCCCGGCGCCTTCGGTCCCGACGTGCTGCACCTCAATTTGCACAAGACCTTCTGCATCCCGCATGGCGGCGGCGGCCCGGGCGTGGGCCCGATCGGCGTCAGGGAGCATCTCGCGCCGTTCCTGCCCGGCCATCCGCTCCGGCTCGAGTGCGGCGGCGCGCAGGCGATCGGACCCGTGTCGGCGGCGCCCTGGGGCAGCGCACTCATCCTGCCGATCCCGTGGGCGTACATCCGCATGATGGGCGCCGCCGGCCTGAAGCGCGCGACCGAGGTTGCGATCTTGAACGCCAACTACGTGGCCGCGCGGTTGGCGCCGCACTATCCGGTGCTCTACACCGGCAAGAACGGCCGCGTCGCGCATGAATGCATCGTCGATCTCCGGCCGCTGAAGGAATGGGCATCGGCCGAGGATGTCGCGAAGCGGCTCATGGATTTCGGCTTCCACGCGCCGACAATGTCGTTCCCGGTGGCGGGCACGCTCATGATCGAGCCGACCGAAAGCGAATCGAAGGCCGAGCTCGACCGCTTCTGCGACGCGATGATCAAGATCCGCGAGGAGATGCGCGCGGTCGAGAGCGGGCGCTGGCCCAAGGACGACAACCCGCTGGTAAACGCGCCGCACAGCGCCGCCGACCTGCTTGCGGACGAGTGGAAGCATCCCTATACCCGCGCCGAGGCCGCGTATCCGCTTCCCTGGGTCAAAGGCGCCAAGTATTGGCCGCCGGTCGGGCGCATCGACAATGTCTATGGCGACCGCAACCTCGTCTGCGCCTGCCCGCCGATGGAAGCGTACGCGGCGTGACGCCGAGGTGCCTGCCGATGTCTCGGGTTGAGGCGCAACCGCGCCGCTTGCCGCTGAAGACTTTCGTCGCCGCGCTCGTTCTGGTCCTCGCGGGGCCCGGAGTAGCGCGCGCCGAGGCTCCCAAGGACCCCGAACTCGCCGCCGCCAAGCGCGCGTACGACGCCTCGGAATACGTCGAGGCGGCGAGGCTCATTCGCCCGCTCGCCGAGAAGGGCGATCCGACGGCGCAATTCCTGATGGGCCAGCTCGTTTTCTTCGGCCTCGGCATGGAACGCGACGATGCCAAGGCGGCCGCCTGGTACGGGCTGGCCGCGCAGTCCGGCAACATCGAGGCGCGGTACCGCCTGGGATATCTGCATGCGACCGGTCAGGGTGTCGGCTACGACGCCGTCGCCGCCGAGCGCCATTGGCTCGCGGCGGCCAGCAAGGGACATCGCGGCGCCATCGTGGCGCTCGCCGACTTCTATCACGAGGGGCTCTACCGCAAGGAAGACGAGGTGCTGGCGCGCCGCTGGCTCAACCGCGCGGCGATGACCGGCGACATCGAATCGATGTACAAGCTCGGCCGCCGTCTCATGACGCCGGAGACGATCGCGACCGATTTTCGCCGCGCCTATGCCTGGCTCTACATCGCCGGCAATCGCGGCCACGCCAGCGCCAAGAACTTCATCGACAAGAACAAGCGCTTCTTCGCGCCCCACGAGGTCCGCCGCGGCGAGATTTGGGGCAAGGCCTATATCCAGAAGGGCATACCTGTGCCCGCGCCGGCGGGGGAGAGCTGATTCAGATATCAGAGATCAGATGCCAGAAGCGGCGGCCGATTGCTCCGGCATCTGATCCCTGAAATCTGACCTCTGACCTTACTGCAGCCTTCGCGGCAGCTCGGCGATGGCGTCGCTGACGAGGCCTTCGGCCTTCGTCGGATCGAGCTTCTCGGTCAAGATCTTCCGCGTCGCCGCCACGGTGAGATCGGCGGCGAGGTTGCGCACTTCGGAGAGCGCCTGCGCCTCGGCCTGGGCGATGCGGTCGAGCGCCTGCTGCTCGCGGCGCTTCAGGGCCGCGGCGAGCTCGGTTTCGGCCTTGGCCTTCAACCGCATCGACTCCTCCTCGGCCTGCTTCACCATGGCCTGGGCTTCGCCCAGCGCCTCGCGCTGCTTCTTCTGATAGTCGGCGAGGAGCGCCTGGGCTTCCTCGCGCAGGCGCATCGCCTCGTCGATCTCGGCCTTGATGCGCGCGGCGCGCGCGTCGAGCCCGCCGACCAAGGCTTTCCGCGCCTTCCACACCATGAAGCCGACGAACAGGATGAACGCGACGAGCACCCAGAACTCGCCGCCCTGGATGTCGAACAGGCCCTTGGCCCAGCCGGAGAGGGTGCCCGGCTCCTGCGGCCCCTTGCTGACCGCCAGAAGAAGCGACATCGGATCGCGCCAGAGCGTTTCTATCATGCACAGCGCTCCTTCACCGCCGCGCCCACCGCGCCCTGCGCGGCCGCCGCGTCGACCTTGACGCCGATGAGGCGCTCGGTCGCTGCCTGCGCCAACTCGGCCGAGACGCGCTCGACATTGGCGAGCGCGGTCTTCTTCGCCGCCTCAATGCGCTCCTCGGCGCCCTTGATCTGCTGGGCGAGCTTTGCGCCAAGCGCATCCTGCGCCACGGCCGCGCGCGCCTGCGCTTCGTCGCCCACTTTCCGCAGCAGCGCCTGCGCCTCCTCGCGGCCCTTGGCGACGGCGGCCTGATACTGCGCCAGCGCCTTCTCCGCGTCGGACTTCAGCGCCGCCGCCTTCTCGAGATCGCCCTCGATCTTGCGCCGGCGCGCGTCGAGCACTTCCGTCACCTTCGGCAGCGCCACCTGCCGGAGGAAGAAGAAGAGTGCCACGAACGTCACCACCAGCCAGAAGACCTGGGAGGGGAACGTGTAAAGCTGCTCGAGTTGCGGCATGAGAGAATCTATCCGACTCTGATGCTGTCATTCCCGCGCAAGCGGGAATCCACGTGGCCAGCGCCGTATGGGTTCCCGCTTTCGCGGGGACGACACAAAACAGGCGCCGGCTAACCGAACAGGATGATCAGCGCGATCACGAGCGCGAACAGCGCGATGGCCTCGACCAGCGCGAAGCCGAGCATCGTCATCGTGAACACGTCGCCGCGGGCCGAGGGATTGCGGCCCACCGCCTGGATGAACGAGGAGAAGACGTTGCCGATGCCGATGCCGGCGCCGATGAGGCCGATCACGGCGAGGCCGGCGCCCACCGCCTTCATGGCGTTCAAGAAGGTTGCAGCGTCCATGGTCGAGGTCCTTTCGTCGGTTGCAGTCGGTGCGGGGCTCGGCGTTGCTCAGTGCAGGTGCAGCGCGTCGTTGATGTAGAGGCAGGTGAGGATCGCAAAGACGTAGGCTTGCAGGAACGCGATCAGGATCTCGAGACCGGTCAGCGCCGTCACGAACGCGAGCGGCACGATGCCGGCGACGCCGAGCGCCGGCACGAAGCCGGCCAAAACCTTGAGGAGCGTGTGGCCCGCCAGCATGTTCGCGAACAGGCGCACCGAAAGCGAGATCGGACGCGAGAAATACGAGATGAGCTCGATCGGGATGAGCAGCGGCCACATGCCGATCGGGACGCCCGGCGGCACGAAGAAGCTGAAGAAGTGGATGCCGTGCCTGATGAAGCCGAGGATCGTCACCGCCACGAACACCACCCCCGCCATCGCAAAGGTGACCGCGATGTGGCTGGTGAACGTGAAGGTAGACGGAATCATGCCCAGCATGTTCCCGAACAGGATGAACATAAAGAGCGTGAAGATGAGCGGGAAATATTTGCGGCCCTCGCTCCCGACCGTCTCGCGGATGAGGTTGGCGACGAACTCGTAGGCCATCTCGGCGATGGATTGGATGCGCCCCGGGACCAGGCCGCGCCGGCCCATGCCCGCCGTCATCAGCAGGCCCACCAGCACCACCGCTACCACCATGAACAGCGACGAGTTGGTGAAGGAGATGTCGACGCTGCCGATCTTGATCGGGATCAGCGGCTTGATCAGGAACTGCTCGAGCGGCGAATGCTTTTCCGCCACGGGACTCCCCTTGGGGGCTCAAGAGCCCGGCTTCTTGTCTTCACCGGCGCCGCGATCGCTGTCGCGATCGTTGCGCGCCGGCTTGTAGCCCACTTGGCTGCCGAGGCCGGCAACCGCGCGATAGACGTTCATCATGCCCGCCGCGGCGCCCAGCACGAAGAACGCGATCATCAGCCACGGCTTGGTGCCGAGCCAGCGATCGAGTGCCCAGCCGACGGCGACGCCAACGGCGATGCCGGCGACGAGCTCGGTGCCGATGCGGAAGGCGAACGAAAGCCCCTTGCCGCGCTCGCTCCGTGTCTCCTCCGGCGGCCGCCGCGACTCGGCCTCCTTCAGCCGGGCCTCGAGCCGGGCGAGATCGGAGGGCTTTTCCTTGTCGGACATGGCGGGCCGGCGACGGAATCCCCGGCGCCCTTGCGGGCACAATGGCAATGGCCGGAACGCGCCCGGCCACGACCGGTCCGCAAGTTAGGGAAGCGCCTACTGAGGGTCAAGCGAACGCGCGCGCGGAAAAGCGCAGCAAACGCCTGATTTCAGCTTGATTTCCCGGGTGCGACGTTTCGGCTTCGCGGGGCCGCGCGGAAGCCTATGGATGCTCGAGATAGGCGGCAACGATCGGGTTCACGATCTGCGGCCGCGTCAGCGGAGACATGTGCCCGCCATCCGGCACGCGCGCGAACTCCCATCCCCCGCCGGCAGGCAAGAGAAGTTCGACGACCTCGCGCGAAGACCGCTTGGTGTCGGCAGCGGCGATCACGAGCGTTCGCCGCGGCAGCGATGCGCGCCATTCGCGCAGCGCGGTCCGGCTGCCGAACGCCGCGCCGAATTCATGGCGCACGAGATCGACGGCGCGCACATACGCCGCCTTGCGCTCGGGCGGCGTGGCCGCCCAGCTTGCGCCGCCGGTCCAGTAACCGATGAAGCGTTCGGCGGCCTGCTCGGGCGGAAGGCGCGCCATGTCGTCGGCGACCGCGGCGATCTCGGCATAGGCCTCGCTTCGACCGCCGGATTCGAGCAGGGAGAAGATGCTGGGCTCGATCAGAACCAGCTTCGCCATCTGGCGCCCGAGGCGCCGGGCCGCCTGCATCGCGACTGCGCCGCCGACGGAATGGCCGATCAGCGTGACGTCGCGCGCGCCGGGCGGAACCGCCGAAACGACGAGGTCGGCGTAGTCGTCGAGCGAGGGCGGGCGCTCGGCCGGCCAGGCCGGCGTGCGGCCGTAGCCGAAAAGATTGAGCGCGCGGAGGCGAAAGCGGTCCGCGAGGGCTTGGCTGAGGCTGCTCCATTGGCGCGCCCCGGACATGCTCGCGTGGACGAGGACGACGAGCGGTCCCGTGCCGGCCTCGATGAAATCCGCCCGCGGCGCGGACAGAGCGGGAGCGGGAGAATCGTACATGGCACCCTCTTGCGCGCCGACGCGCGCGTCCTGCCGTTTGCAAGTCCCGCCCTGCCGCGAACCGACCACGAAGGCGGCACGCGAGCTAGTTCAGAATTTGTAGTGGGGCGGCCCCGGGGTGCGGGTGAGGCAAATCCACGACGCGCTGCCTTCGCCGGTACGTCAGGTGGCCACCCACCAACGGCTCCGACCGGAATGTTTTTTTGAAAGAGAGGGAGCGGTCCCAGCCGCTCCCTCTCCCGGCCAGCTGAAACCGGCCGTCTCACCAGCGCGTAGTCCCCGCGCGACCCGGTGATGATCACATCCTGCACCGATGCTTCAACCAATGGCTGTGATCGTTGTCACAGCATTGTTGTGATGGTTGTCACAAAGCGATTGGTATCGACAGGGAAGCGAGGAGTGCAGCGGTCAGGCCGCCTCGCGCAGCCGCTCGGCCTGCTCGAGATCGACCGACACGAGCCTCGAGACGCCGCGCTCGGCCATCGTGACGCCGTAGAGGCGGTGCATGCGCGCCATCGTCATGCGGTGGTGCGTGACGATCAGGAAGCGCGTGCCGGTCTGCGCCGCGATCTCCTCGACCAGCGAGCAGAAGCGGTCGACGTTGGCGTCGTCGAGCGGCGCATCGACCTCGTCGAGGATGCAGATCGGCGCCGGGTTGGTGAGGAACACGGCGAACAGCAGCGAGATCGCGGTCAGCGCCTGCTCGCCGCCCGAGAGCAGCGAGAGCGACTGCAGCTTCTTGCCGGGCGGTTGCGCCATCACTTCGAGGCCGGATTGCAGCGGGTCCTCGTTCTCGATCAGCTGCAAATGCGCGCGTCCGCCGCCGAACAGGCGCCCGAACAGCTTCTCGAAATGCGTGTTCACGGCCGCGAAAGACGCGAGCAGCCGCTCACGGCCCTCGCGGTTGAGCTCGGCGATCGCGCGCCGGAAGCGGTCGATCGCGCCGACGAGGTCGGTCTTCTCGCTCTCGTAGGAGGCGATCTGCCGCTCGAGCTCATCGGCTTCCTGTTCGGCGCGCAGGTTGACCGGGCCCATCGTCTCGCGCTCGTGCACCAGCCGCTCGAGCCGGCGCTCGACGTCGGCCTGGGGCGGAATCTCGTGGCCCTCCTTGAGCTCGGCGAGCGCCAGCGCGCCATCCGGCTCGACCGCAAGGCGCTCGAAGATGCGCGCCTTGATCTCGCCCAGCGTGTGCTCGGCCTGCGCCACGCCGCCTTCGCCGCGACCGCGCGCCTCGCGCGCGTCGGCGAGGCGCGCCTCGAGGGCTTTCAGAGCCTTGTCGTGCTCGGCTTGGCGCGATTCTGCTTCGGCCAGGCGGTCGGCGGCCTCGCGCCGGCGCGCCTCGGCGCCCTCGGCGGCGGCGATCAGCGCGCTGCGGCGCTCGGCGAGCGCCGCCGGGCGCTTGGCGAGATCGGCGATCTCCGCTTCCGTCGCGGCGCGGCGATCGGCCAGCGCCTGCAACTGGCGCTCGCCGCCGGCGCGGCGCGACGACCAGGATTGCGCGTCGGCGCCGATGGCGGAAAGACGGCGGCTCCGCGCCTCCGCCTCGGCGGCGAGGCGGTTGGCGGCGTGCTGCTGCCCGGCAAGTTCTGTGCGGCGCCGCTCGAGCGCCGCGCGCCGGCCGGCAAGGGCCGCGAGATCGGCATCGGACGAGGGCAGCGTTTCGGCGGCCGCGCGCGTCTCGGCTAGCGCGCGTTCGGCCTCGATGCGGTCGGCGGCGTGGCGGTCGCGTGCCTCGGCGAGGGCCGCGAGCCGCGCGTTGCGCTCGGCGTCGGCACGCACCTTGCGTGCCGCCTCCTCCCGCGCAAAGGTGAGGGACGAGAGGGCGCGCTTCGCGGCGTCGCGCAAGAGACGCAGCGTCTCGAACGCCACCTGCGATTTCGCCTGCGCCTCCGCGGCGCGCGCGCGCGCGTCGCGCGCGGCGGCTTCATGGGCCGTCGCTTCGGTCTCGAGCTCGCGCAGCCGGCTCATGTGTAGCAGCTGCGTCACCGTCGCGGCCGGCGCGTCGGCCGACTTCCGGAAGCCGTCCCAGCGCCAGAGCGCGCCCGCCTTGCTGACGAGGCGCTGGCCTTGCGCAAGCTTCGCGATCAACGGCGCCGCCGCCGCCTCGTCCGCGACCACGCCGATTTGAGCCAGGCGCCGCGCCAGCGCGGGCGGCGCCGCCAGGAATTTCGTCAACGGCGCAGCCCCGGCGGGCAGCTTGGGCGGCGATGGATGATCGGGCGGCGTCTGCCAGCTCCGCGGCGCATCGGCGTCGAGCGAGGCGGAGAGATCTTCGCCGAGCGCGGCGCCCAGCGCCGCCTCGTATCCGCTCTCCACCGTAATGCGGTCGAGCACGGGCTTGTGCTGCCCCGGCGGCGCCTGCGCGAGCACCGCGCGCAGGCCTTTCTCTTCCGCCCGCGAGCGGGCCAAGATCTCGCCGGCGGCTTCGGCGGCGCGCCTCGTCTGGTCGGCCTCGGTCTCGGCGGCGCTCCGCGCGTGTTCGGCCGCCTCCATCTCCGCCTGGGCGCGATCGCAGTTCGACTGCGCCGCGGCGACGGCTTCGTTCGCGGCGCCGCCGGGCGCACCGCGCAACGCGTCTTCGAGCGCCGCGATCTCGGCCGCAGCCTCGGCGGCGCGGCGCGCGATTTCGGCCAGGCGCGTTTCGGCTTCGCCGATGCGGCGAGCGAGCTCGGCGCGCTTGGCCTCGTCCGACGCGATCTTGCGCGTCAGCTCGGTCGCAGCGCCGTCGAGCGTCTCCACATCGGTGCGGGTCGCCGCTGCGCGCGCATCGGCCGCGCGCAACTCCTCGGCGGCGCCGGCTGCGGCGCCTTCAAGGGATGACCTCTCCGCCGCGAGCGCTTCGAGGGCCGCCGCAGCGTCGGCGAGCAGCGTTTCCTCGCGTGCGCGGTCGGCATCGATCTGCGCCAGGCGCGCCTCGGCATCGCGCCGTGCCTGCGCCACGCGCTGCTCCTCGGCGGCAACGGCCTCGCCCTCGACGAGCGCGCGATGGCGCTCGGCGGCCGCGGCCGCTTCGGCCTGGCGCAAGCCGGGCAGCACGGCGCCGGCTTCGGCGAGAGCCGAGGCCGCGCGCGCCGCATCCCGGGTGAGCGCCTGGATCTCGGCCTCGATCTCGGCCAGGCGCACGCCGGCCGCGACGCGCTCGAGCGTCGCCTGCTGCCAGCGGAGGTGATAGGCGAGCGCCTCGGCGCGGCGGATGTGGTCGGAGAGGTTGCGGTAGCGCGAGGCTTGGCGCGCCTGGCGCTTCAAGCCTTGAAGCTGGTTCTGCAGCGCCAGGATCACGTCGTCGAGCCGCGCCAGGTTCTGCTCCGCCGCGCGCAGCTTCAACTCGGCCTCGTGCCGGCGCGAATGCAGGCCGGTGATGCCGGCGGCCTCCTCGAGCAGCAGACGCCGCTCGGGCGGCTTCGCCTGGATGATGGCGCTGACGCGGCCTTGGCTCACGATCGCGGTCGAGCGCGCGCCGGAGGAGAGGTCCGCGAACAGCAGCTGGACGTCGCGCGCGCGCACGTCCTTGCCGTTGACGCTGTAGTCCGAGCCGCTCTCGCGCTCGATGCGGCGGCAGATCTCGATCTCGTCGAGATCGTTGAACGCCGCCGGCGCGCTGCGGTCGCGGTTGTCGAGGTGCAGGATCACCTCGGCCACGTTGCGCGCGGGCCGCTCCGACGTGCCGTTGAAGATCACGTCGTCCATGCCGCCGCCGCGCATCTGGCGCGCCGAGCTCTCGCCCATGCACCAGCGGAGACCCTCGAGAAGATTGGATTTGCCGCAGCCGTTGGGGCCGACGATGCCGGTCAAGCCCTTCTGGATCTCGAACTCCGTCGCATCGACGAAGGACTTGAAACCGGCGAGACGGAGCTTGGTGAATTGGACCACGTGTGTCGTTCTGTCCTCAGTTCTTGGGCAGCTTCTCGACGAGCGGCTTCAGCACTTTCTCGAATTCCTCGAGCGGGCGGTTGCCGGAGATGCGCGCATCGCCGATCACGAAGTGCGGCGTCCCGCCGACTCCGTGCTTCTCGACGCCCTCGCGCCAGCGGTCGGCCATCGCGCGCAGGATCTTCTCGTTCTTCATGCAGGCGTCGAACTGCTCCTTGCTCATGCCGGCGAGCCGTCCATAGGCGGCCACGTTGTCGAGCAGCTGCTGGCCGGTCTCCGCTTTGGTCCACTTGTCCTGGTCCTTGAACATCAGGTCGATCATCGAGAAGTAGCGCTCCTGGCCGAGGCAGCGGGCCATCATCGCGGGAATGCGCGCCCAGGGCTCGCGCGCGGTGCCGGGCCACTCGCGGAAGACGATCTTCAGGACACCCTTGTCGACATATTGCTCTTTGAGCTTCGGCAGCGCGCCGGTGTGGAACGACGCGCAGTGCGGGCAAAGCAGCGACTCGTAGGCGATCATGGTGATCGGTGCGTCGGCTTTGCCGATGAACATCTCGCCCGAGCCGTCGTCCGCCGCAGCGGTTTCTGCGCGAACCGGTCCGCCGGTGGCCATGGCCAGGGCAAACCCAAAGGTTAACAAAATATTGCGGCGGTTCATGGTTACACCACTAAGGTTGGGATGGTAGACTGGAGGTGGTTAAATTCGCAAGGGATTCGTGGGCGGCTTTTACACGGGTTTTCGCCCCGCGCCAGCCGGCTTGGATACGCGCACGGCGCGCCGTTCCAGCGCGCGTCCCAGGGCCAGAACGCGCTCGCGCAATTCGGGGTCCCCGATCTTGGCCGCCATCGCCGCAAGTCGCGCTTCGGCCTCGGGCTTGAGCGGTGCGGGTGGCGCAGCGGCGCGCCGTGCGGCCGGCAGCGGCGCCTGGAGGAACTGGATGCGGGCCACGGCCGGATACCCGAAATAAGCGTTGATGCGCGCGATCAGGCCGGGCGCCATGTGCTGGAACTCGAGCGCCCAGGCGCCGGCCACGCGCAGGCGCAGCGTTCCGCCGCCATCGCGGCCAGTCTGGCGACCGCGCACGAGGCGCTCAGGCGCCGCGCGCTCGGCGACGCTGTCTCCCACGATCGCACGCCAATCGGTCACGATCCGCGCCTCGGCGAGGCCGCGCTTCTTGAGGATCGGCGCCGCCACGCGCGCGGCGGCCGCCGCGACCGGAGCCAGCCCGCGGCGCATGCCCGCATCCTTGGCCGTGCGTTTCGAGGTTGCCGAGGCTGACATCTCTCGCTAGAGCGGATGGGGGAGACGAAGTCTTGCCGAGCGATCGTGGCACAAAGATGGGACGGTCCATAGGGGCCGTGCGCGGGCGCATCGTGGCCGAAGACGCTTGGCGCGAACGCGCGGCGGCTGTGGATGCGGAGGCGCTCGCGCGCCAGCTTCTCGATTGGTACGACCGCCACCGCCGCCGCATGCCCTGGCGCGCGCTGCCGGGCGAACGCGCCGACCCCTACAAGGTCTGGCTCAGCGAAATCATGCTGCAGCAGACGACGGTAGGCGCGGTCGGTCCATATTTTGCGCGCTTTCTCGAACGCTTCCCCTCGGTCGAAGCCCTCGCCGCGGCCAGCCTCGACGATGTTCTGAGCCTCTGGCAGGGCCTTGGCTACTACGCGCGCGCGCGCAACCTCCACCGCGCCGCGCAGGTGGTGGCCCGCGATCTGCGGGGACGCTTTCCCGCCACGGCGGCGGCGCTCAGGGCGCTTCCGGGCGTCGGCGACTACACTGCGGCGGCCATTGCCGCCATCGCGTTCGGCCGCCGCGAAGCGGCCGTCGACGGCAATGTCGAGCGGGTGCTGGCGCGGCTGAACGCGCTGGAGACGCCGCTGCCCGCGGCCAAGCCGGCGCTGCGAAACCTGGCACAGCACCTCGTGCCCCCGTCGCGCCCCGGCGATTTCGCGCAGGCGCTGATGGATCTCGGCGCCACCATCTGCACGCCGCGCGCGCCGCGCTGCCTCGTTTGCCCTTGGACCGCCGCCTGTCAGGGCCGAGCGCGCGGCATCGCCGAGCGGCTTCCGAGGAGAATCGCGAAACCGGCCCGCCCGGTGCGGCACGGCGTAGCCTTCTTCCTGATCGACGGAGACGGCGCCATCCTGCTGCGCCGCCGCCCCGAGAAGGGCCTGCTCGGCGGCATGATGGAGGTGCCGACGACCGGTTGGTCGGAGACGGCGCCGAGCATGCGTCAGGCCGCGGCCGTGGCGCCGGCGCCGGCCGCGTGGCGCGTGCTGCCGGGGAGCGTGCATCACGGCTTCACGCATTTCGAGCTGAAGCTCACGGTGTGGGCGGCGCGCGTGGCGCGCCGCCCTCGGGCCCGGGGCATCTGGTGCCCCGGCGAGGAGCTCGCGACGCAGGCGCTGCCGACGGCCATGAAAAAGATCCTGCGCCACGCGCTCGCGCAGCTGCAGAAGAAAAGCGGCCCGCCTCCTTCGACGTCCGACGCGGGGAACGCGAAGCACTCGGAGCGTCGGCGCTCGGGGCGGCAGGCCGCGCGAGTTCGACCGGCGTGAGGGGAGGATAACCGGTCGTCAGCACCTCATAGCGCGAAGCGCCTGGGCCTCAGCGCGTGTGCGATTCGTAGGGCGGCGCGGAATGCCACACGTCGGATGGGTTCCGCGGGTTGCCGAAGCGGTTGTAAACCGGGTCGCGATACATCTGCCGGCGCCAGCGGCGATCGAAGCGCGGATCGCCGTAGGCGCTCTGCGGATAGTCGTAGGCCCGGTTGTAGTCCGGCATGCTGGTGTGATAGCCGCGGCGGTATTCGCCCGGCGGCGTATAGACGTAACCCGGCGGCTCGTAACTGTAGGAGGGCTGCCGGTAGCTGTAGGGCGGCGGCTGATAGGAATAGGGCGGCTGCGAGTAGGAATAGCCCGGCCCCTGGTAGCTGTAGCCCTGCGCGATCGCGGACGAAGCGAGGCCAAGCGCCGCGACGCCGGCGGCGGCCGCCAAAGCGGATCTCATGTGCAATTCTCCCTGTACTCGGCGAGGCATATCAGCCTTGCTCTGAACCTCGCCTGACGGCGATGTTCATCGGCGGTTCAGATATTCCTCGCTTCAACTACGCGGCGGGAACGCATCGCGTGCTGTCACGTTGGCGCGAGAGGGAGTGGCGCCACGATGAGCCAAGGGGCGCGCGATTGCCGCAGCCTCGGTTCATGCGAGGTTAAGCGGCGAACTGTCATCATTCGGGCATGAAGCCACGCATTGCCATAGCCGCGGCGCTGACCGCGATCGTTTTGGGCGCGCTCTCGGGCGCCGCCGTCGCGCGCGATTGCGGCTGGCGCTGCGCCGAGTCGGTGCAGTTGCGCGATCGCGACCGTGGCCAGGACAGCGGAGCTGCGCGCGAGAACTATGGCGGCCCGGGCGCCGAGCGCATGCGCACCTTGCCGCCCGGCATCTCCGGCCGGGAGGCGCTCCCCGACGGCCAGATCTGGGCCATCGCCAAGAGCCGCGTGCCCGGCCGCATCGTGAACGCCCGTTTGCAGGGGCCGGTTTATTCTTTTAGAATCCTCAGCAACCGGGGCAGCCTCGTCGATGTCGTTGTCGACCGGTATTCGGGCCGCATCGTGAGCGTCCGCGGCGGCCCCTGACCCTTTCCTGGGGCGCCGTTCATGCGCGTGCTGGTCGTCGAAGACGATCCCGAACTTTCGCGACAGCTGAAGCAAGCCTTGACCGAATCCGGCTACGCGGTGGATCACGCGGCCGACGGGGAGGAGGGCCACTATCTCGGCGATACCGAGCCCTACGATGCGGTGGTGCTCGACCTGGGCCTGCCCGAGCTCGACGGCGTCACCGTCCTGAAACGCTGGCGGTCGGCGGGCCGGAAAATGCCGGTCCTCATCCTCACCGCGCGCGGGCAATGGGGCGAGAAGGTGGCCGGCTTCGACGCCGGCGCCGACGACTACGTCACGAAGCCGTTCCACATGGAGGAAGTGCTCGCCCGCTTGCGCGCGCTGATCCGGCGCTCGGGCGGCCACGCGGCGCCCGAACTTTCCTGCGGGCCCGTCGTGCTCGACACCAACAGCGGCAAGGTCACGGTGAATGGCGCGCCGGTGAAGCTCACCGCGCAGGAGCTGCGGCTGCTCGCCTATCTCATGCATCATCAAGGCAAGGTCGTCTCGCGCACCGAGCTCACCGAGCACATCTACGACCACGATTTCGACCTCGACTCCAACACGATCGAGGTCTTCATCGGGCGCCTCAGGAAGAAGCTCGGCGTGCCGATCATCCACACCAAGCGCGGTCTTGGTTACCAACTGGCTCCGCCCGGCGAGGGCGATTCGGTCTAGATGTTCGGCCGGCTCGCACGCCGGACGAGGGCGCTCTATCGGGCGGCCTCTGCCTCGCTCGCCTGGCGGCTCGTGCTCGGCGCGGCGGCGATCATCACGATCTCGCTCATCGCCGCGGCGATAGCGCTCCCCTCGCTCTACCGCGGCGGGCTCGAGCGCCAGCTCGATTTCGAGCTCGACTATCTCCTGAGCCGCCTCATCACGCGCATCGGCGCCGAGGCCAACGGCGAGCTCATCCTCGCCGAGCCGATGACCGAGCGCGACTACGAAAGCGCCTATTCCGGCTACTATTGGCAGATCACGAACGAGGGCAGGGTGGCGCTCGCCTCGCGCTCGCTTGCGGGCTGGGCGCTCGAACTGCGACCGCCCGCCGGCGTCGTGCGCGACATCTACCAGGACACGACGTTCGCCCGCCCGCCCGAAGGCGCGCAGAGGCTGCGCGTGGTGAGCCGCAACATTCGCTCCGACACGCTCAACAAGGATTTCACCTACACCGTCGCCGCGGTGCGGCAGGAGGTGGACGAAAACATCGAGGACTTCCGGCTCACGAGCGTGCTCACGATCGCCGGCCTCGGCCTCGTGCTCGTCGGCACGGTGTGGCTTCAGGTGCGCTACGGCCTCCGGCCGCTGCGGCGCATCCCCGAGGCGCTCACCGCGATCCGCTCCGGCGAAAACGACCGCCTCACGGGCTCCTTCTCGGCCGAGGTCGAGCCCCTCGCGCGCGAGATCAACGCGCTGCTCGACCACAATGCCGAGGTCGTCGCGCGCGCGCGCACGCATGTCGGCAACCTCGCCCACGCGCTCAAGACGCCGATCGCGGTGCTCACCAACGAGGCTTCCGGGCGCGAGGGTGCCTTCGCCGAGACGGTCAAGGCCCAGGCCGGCATCATGCAGGAGCAGGTCGATCACCACCTTTCGCGCGCGCGCATGGCCGCGCGCGTGGGCGTGCTCGGCGCGCACACCAGCGTGATGCCGATCCTGGAAGGCCTGGCGCGCATGCTCGAGAAGGTCTACCGCGAGCGCGGCGTTACGATCGCGTTGGCCGGCCCGCCGGAGATCGCGTTCGGCGGCGAGCGGCAGGATCTGGAGGAGATGCTCGGCAACCTGCTCGACAACGCCTGCAAATACGCGAAGGCACGCGTCGCGGCCCGGGCGATGGAGCGCGAGGGCGGGCGCTTGAGGATCGAGATCGGCGACGACGGCCCTGGCGTTCCGAGCGAGCACCGCCGCGCCGCCCAGAAACGCGGCATCCGCCTCGACGAAAAGGGCCAGGGCAGCGGTCTCGGCCTCTCGATCGTCAAGGACATCGCCGAAATCTACGGCGGCGGCTTGACCATGGGCGAAGCCGCGCTCGGCGGCCTTCTGGTAATCCTCGATCTGCCGCTCGCCGGCGGCCCCGCCTCGCACATGCCGCGCTAGAACCGGGATCGCGCACCTCCCGGCGCGCCCTGCGTTTTCACCAAGGAACAGCGCGCCAGGAGGCGCACGGCCCCAATTCTCGGCAGGAGCAAGGGAAACATGCGCAAATTGCGGCTCACCATCGTGGGTTTCGGCACCGCCGGGCGCTGGCTTGCCGCGGCCGTGCATCACCGGCGCGCGTTTCTCGCGGCCGAGTGCGACGTCGCCGTCGCGATCGTCGGCATTGCCACGCGGCGCGGCGGCTTCATCCACCACGAAGAGGGGCTCGATATCGACCGTCTGCTGGAACGCGCTCCCGGCCGGACCCTGGCCGACCATCCCGGCGCACGCTGGTGGGAAACCGCGCGCGAGGGCCTCGCCAACACCGAGAGCGACGTGCTGGCCGAGGCGAGCAACACCAATCCGCGTGAACCCGAACCGGCGCTGAGCCACATCCGGCACGCCCTCCAGCGCGGCGTGCACGTCGTCACGTCGAGCAAAGGTGCCTGCGCGGCGGCGGCCGTGGAGCTGCTGGCGCTCGCCCGCGAGCGCCGCGTCCGGTTCCGCATGGAGTCGACGGTGATGTCGGGAACGCCGGTGCTCGGCACGATCCGCGAAGGTTTGGCCGGCGCGCGCGTGCGCGCGCTGCGCGGCATCCTCAACGGGACGGCGAACCACATCCTGACACGCATGGCCGAGGGGCTCGACTATCCCGCGGCGCTCGCCGATGCGCAGGCGCGCGGGTATGCCGAACCCGATCCCGCCGATGATGTGGACGGGCACGATGTCGTCGCGAAGGCGCGCATCCTGGCCGCGGTCGCGTTTGGGCAGGCGCTGGCGCTGGAGGACGTCGCCCGGGCCGGCATCGCCGATATCGGCCGGGAAGCGATCGACGCGGCCGTGCGCGACGGCCGGCGCATCAAGCTCGTCGCGTCTCTGCGCGCGCCGCCCGACGGAGATGGTCCGCTGGAAGCACGCGTCGAGCCGCTCGCGTTGCCGCTCGCGGATCCGCTCGCGCGCATCGACGGCGTCGCGAATGCACTCGTCGCCGAGACGGACACGATGCGCGAAGTCATCATCGTTGGGCCAGGCGCCGGGCCGGAGCAGGCCGGGCAGGGGATGTTCGCCGATCTGGCGGCGGTCGCGCGGCTGGTCTGATCAGCGCCTGCGGGTCCGGCGCTTGCGCTTCGGCTGCGCTTTCTTTTCGTTCCTGAAATTGATCTCGACGGTGACACCGTTGGGGTCGTCGAAGAACAGCTGCGTGAGCAGTCCGCCCGGCTGCGCGCGCTCCTCGAACGGAATGTTGGCGGCTGCGAGGCGCCGGCGCATCGCGGGCGCGTTCTCGGCGCGGAACGCGACGTGGTCGACCGCGCCGCCGCCGGGCTTCGCGCCGTTCGCCGCGGGCACGTTCACCCTGCCGCGGATCGCCTTGGGGTCGCCGAGCGGCACGAGGTGCACGACCGGCGTCTCGCCGCAATAGAGCCAATAGCCCGGAAACGCGAGCGGCGGGCGCTTGCCCACCCTGAGCCCGATCGCGCGGCAATAGAAATCGCGCGTCGCCTCCATGTCGGCGCTGCGGATCGTGTAGTGCTCGAGGAGCTGGAGCGGCATGGCGTTTCCTTCTGGCGGATTTGAGCGAGTTTATGCCGCCGGCGAGCCCACTTTCCACATCGTCATCCCTCCGCTCCGCACAGCGTGCGCGATCACTCCGCCGCCTCGACGAACGGCAATTCGAGCTGCGTCACATGCGCGAAATGTGCACGATGCAGCGGCGTGCGCCCCAGGCGCTTGAGGGCCGCCAGGTGCTCGGCGGTGGCGTAGCCGACATTGTGCTCCCAGCCATAGCCGGGGAATTCGGCGGCGCGCGCGATCATGAAGCGGTCGCGCGTGACCTTGGCGATGATCGAGGCGGCGGCGACCGAGAGGCAGCGCGCATCGCCCTCGACCACCGCGGTGGCGGCGCACGCGAAGCGCGGGCAGCGGTTGCCGTCGACGATGGCGTGCGCGGGCGGCAGCGGCAGCGCCGCCACCGCGCGCTGCATCGCGAGCATCGCGGCGTGGAGGATGTTGAGCCGGTCGATCTCCGCGACCGAGGCCTCGCCGACGCCGACGCTGCAGCAGCCGCGGATGCCGTCGTAGAGCTCCTCGCGCCGCTCGCGCAGGAGCTTCTTGGAATCGTCGATGCCCGCGGAAAGGCCGCGCGGCAGGCGCGGCGGCAGGATCACGGCGGCCGCCACGACCGGCCCGGCGAGCGGTCCGCGCCCGGCCTCGTCGACGCCGCACACCAGCGCCCCCAGCGCCTTTTCCAGCCTCCGGTCCGGCACGCGCCATCCTCGGTTCGCCGGAAAACTCTATGCGAGCGCGCCGCGGCGCGGAAGGCGCCGCCCGCGACTCATCCACAAGCCGCGTGTCATACCAGCGCGCCAAAATAATGATCGTCATGCCGACCGGAGCGAGCCGTCTTCGGCTCGCGAAGTGGAGGCATCGTGCGTCAGCGGGGGCGATCCCTCCACTTCGCGGCTGCGCACCAGGCGCAGCCGCTTCGGTCGGGATGACGATGAATAGAATGGCGTCGCTATCACTCGGTCTTCTTCTGGGGCGCGGGCATTCCGGCGGGAGGCGGGCCGTCGGGCGGCGGAAAGCGGGGCGCATCGTCCGGATCGACGATCCCGCGCGGGGTCAACGTGTCGCCGCCGCGCCGCCGCAACTCGGACCCGCGCGTGGCTGCCGCCTCGCCGTGCGCGCGGGCGTCCTCGTGCTTGGCGCGCGGCCGCCGGCGGAACAGGCCACCTATCCGGCCGATCCCGCGCGCCCCGCCGCGCGCGGCCGCGCCGAGCGCGCGTGCGCCGACGGCGACACCCACGGCCGACACGTGCCATACGGCCGAGAGGCGCCGGCTGCGGACCGCCTCGAGCGTGTCGTGCAGCGAAGTCATGCCGAGGATCACGACGCGCAGCAGGCGCCGCGTCGTCAGCAGCCAGAGCGGCGAGAGCAGCAGCGAGAACGCAATCACCGCCACGATCGTCTGGCCGAGATCGCGCGTGATGATGCCGCCGCGCTCGGCGGCGCCGGCGATGACGAGCGAGAACTCGCCGATCTGCGCCAGCAGCACGCCGGCGATGAAGGCGTGCGGCCAGGGCTGGCGCAGCAGCGCGAGGATGCCGATGTTGATCGCGGTCTTGGCCACCGTGACGGCGAGGACAAGCACCAGCAGCACGCCCCAGCGGTCGGCCAGGAACTTGAAATCGATGAGGAGCCCGATCGAAAGGAAAAACACCATCAGCAGCACGCCCTGGATGGGCCGCGTGCTCACGATCATCGGGTGGCGCGCGGTGCTGTTGCCGATGACGAGGCCGGCGAGGAACGCGCCGAGCGCGGGCGTGAGGCCGGCAAAGCCGGTCAGCGCGGCGCCGCCGAAGCAGAACGCGAGGCCGCCGAGCGCCACCAGCTCGGGCGGCGTCCCCTCGTGGCTCAACGGCAGGACGAGGCGCTTCCTGCGCGCCAGGAACCACACCAGCGCCGCCACGGCCGCGAGCGCCAGCACGAATTTCAGCGCCAGCCAGCCGCTGATAGCGCCGGCGCCGAGGAAATTCACGCCGATGAGGAGGGGCACGACAGCGAGGTCCTGCGCGATCAGCACGCCGATCACGAGCTGGCCCACGGGTTGGCGCAGAATATTGGTCTGCTCCAATAGCTTGATCACCCCCGCCGTGCTGCTGAGCGCGATCACGAAGCCCAGCACCACGGCTTCGCCCCCCGCCATTTCGCCGAACCAGACGAAGGGCAGCAGCAAGACGGCGCCGGCCGCGAGTTGCAACGCGGTGGCGCCAGCCGAGACCTTCCACACTTCGCGGAAGGCGTAGAGGCTCATCTCCATCGCGACGAGGAAAAGGAGGAGCAGAACGCCGAGCTCGGCGAGAAAAGCGACGGTCTCGCGGTCGGTGACGAGGCCGAGCACCGACGGTCCGAGCAGCACGCCGGCCAGGATGTAGCCGACGATCGGCGGCTGGCCGAGCCGGCGCATGCCGAGGCCGCACAGAAGCGCCGCGCCCATCACGAGCGCCAGGCCGGTGAGATCGCCGGTGCCGTGCATCGCCGCACGTTAGTATGCGAAGGGCGCTGCTGTCAGCCGATTCGCGCGTCGGCCCTCACTTCCCATCGCCGCGCGCGAAGCGCGGCGACGGGCCCCTTCTCTCCCGCCAGCGGGAGAGAGAAGAATAGAACCGTCGGCGCTAGTTCTTCTTCTCTCTCCCACGCAGTGGGAGAGAAGGGGCCCATCGACGCGCACTTGCGCGGCGATGGGAAGTGAGGGCCGTCGCTAGAACAGCGCGAGCTGCTGGCCGGGCAGGGTCGGGCGCTTGAACTTGGCGCAGTCGAGCGGCCGGCCCTCGCGCTCGAGGCCAAGGCGCCGCGCGGCGATCACGAAGCGCTGGCGGATCATGCCGGCGTAGCCGCCGGTGGGCCGGAAGCGCGAGCCGAACTCGCCGTCGTTGAGCCTGCCTTTGCGCATGCCGCGGATGAGGTCGAGCACGCGCTTTTTCTTGAGCGGCGCATGGACGTCGAGCCAGTCGATCCAGAGGTCCTTGATCTCGTGCGGCAGGCGCAGCATCACGAAGCCCGCCGAACTCGCGCCGGCATCGCGCGCGGCCTCGAGAATGGCTTCGAGCTCGTGATCGTTGATGGCCGGGATCACCGGCGCCACCATCACGCCCACCGGGATGCCCGCTTCGCTCAGCGCGCGGATCGCCGCCAGGCGCCGCGCCGGCGTGCCCGCGCGCGGCTCCATGCGCCGCGCGAGCTCGCGGTCGAGCGTCGTCACCGAGAGCCCCACCCAGGCGAGATTCTTCTTCGCCATGCGCGCGAGGATGTCGATGTCGCGCGCCACCAGCGCGCCCTTGGTCACGATCGTGACCGGATGATCGCAGCGCTCGAGCACCTCCAGGATCGCGCGCGTGACCTTGAAGCTGCGCTCGACCGGCTGATAGGGATCGGTGTTGGTGCCCATCGCGATCGGCTGGCAGACATATTTGGGCGCGGAGAGCTCGGCCTCGAGCAGCTTGGCGGCGTCGGGCTTGGCGAACAGCTTGGTCTCGAAATCGAGCCCGGCCGAGAGCCCGAAGTAGGAATGCGTCGGGCGCGCGAAGCAGTAGACGCAGCCGTGCTCGCAGCCGCGGTAGGGATTGATCGAGCGATCGAAGCCGATGTCGGGAGAGTTGTTGTAGTTGACGATGGTCTTGGTGGAATCCACGCCGACCTCGGTGCGGATCGGCGGCGGCACGTATTCGGTTCCGCCGCCGTCGCTCCACCCGGGATCGGACCAATCGTCGGCGAACGCTTCGCGGCGATAGCGCTCGAAGCGGCCGGTCGGATTGATCGTGGCGCCACGCCCCTTTCGCGCCTCGCTTGGCAAAGGCGGAACGGCGCGTGGCGACATGCCAAGCGGCACGGGGGAAGGGGTACGGGTCGGGCGCTCCATGGCGCAAAACATAGAGACAATCGCGAATAAATCAAGAACAAAAACGGATTACGGGCGGAACTGTTCCGGTTCGGCGTCGAGCCCGGCGCGGATGGCGGCGATGCGGTCAGGGTCGACATAGTCCGCCACGGTGCGCTCGATATGGGCGGCGTGGTCGGGGGCGAGGCGCTCTTTCGACCAGCCGCCCTCGCGGCGCGAAAGCACGCGCCAGCGCACGCACCAGGTGAGCGTGCGCAGCCAGATCAACCGGCGCAGCGGCCGCACCCAGGGCTTGACGGCCGCCGCCAGCGCGCGCGTCACCGATTGGAAATAGGCGGCGTAAAAATCGGCTACCTCGGCGGGTGCAAGGCGCGCGGCGGAATCCGGGTCCCACATGGTCGACGTATAGAGCGTGGCGTGCGCGAGATCGACGGCGGGGTTGCCGTAGAGCGCCTTCTCTAGATCGACGAAAGCAGCGCGCTTTCGCGCCACAAGGAAATTGCCCGGATGCGTGTCGCTGCCGATGAGCGTCAGCACGGGCTCGGGCCGCGCGGTGAGCGCCATGCTCTCCGCGGTTGCGAGCTCGGCCCGGATCGCCGCCGCGGCCATGGGCACGAGGCCGGCCTCGCGCACGAAGGCGGCCTGCTCGCGGATGGCGTTCAAGGTTTCGGCGACGGGATCGGCGTGGACCAGCAGCGGCGCGCGCGCGTCGGGCGCCGGCAATCCGTGGATTCGCGCGAGGCTCTCCGCCATCAGCGCGAGATCGCGCGGCAGCCGCGGCTTCCGGCCTTGGATGCGCTCGACCGCGAGCGCGCCCATGGCGAGATCGGGCTGCACGGGGACGACGCCGAAGAAGCGCGGCGTCACGCCGCTCGGCTCGGCACGCGCGAACGCGGCCGCTTCGTAGGCGAGCTGCTGCTCGGGCGAGAGACCCCATTGGCTGACGCGCGGAACGCGCAGGACGACCGCGATGCCGTCGAGCGTGGCGCCCTCGACGGCGAAATGATCGTGCGCCACGCCGCGGCCCGGCAGCGGCGCGAGCCGCGCCTTCGCCAGCGGCGCCAAGCGCGGCACGGCCGCAAGCGCACGGCGGAGGGCTTCGAGGAAGTCGGGATCGGGCATCTCGGGAAAAGTGCAGGTTTACAGATACAGCCTCATCCTGAGGCGCGCGCCCCTTGGCGCGCCTCGAAGGATGGACGCGGCACCGGTTTTAACCGCGAAGACTGCGAGCGCGGCGGCACAGGCCGCAAGCGCCGCCGCGGCGCGTCCGTCCTTCGAGGACCGCCCCGAAGGGGGGCGGGCACCTCAGGATGAGGCGGTGAAATACCGGGTTTGAGCATGTAGCAACCGGAGCCGATAGAAGCTCTATGATGGCGTACGCGCCGCTTGTCCACGTCCGGATGCTTTCCCTGGTCATTCCCACGCTCGATGCCGCGCCCGAGCTCGCGCGAACCTTGGCGGCGCTGGCGCCCGAGCTCGCCGGCGCCGAAATCGTGGTCGCCGACGGCGGCTCCGGCGATGCGACGCTTTCCGTGGCCGCCGCGGCGGGCGTGCGCGTTCTCGAGGCGCCGCGCGGACGCGGCGCGCAGCTCCGCGCCGGGGCCGAAGCCGCCGCGGGCGATTGGCTGCTGTTTCTCCACGCCGATACGCGGCCCGAGCCCGGCTGGCGCGCCGTCGCCGAGCGCTTCATGGCCGAGCGCGCGAATGCCGAACGCGCCGCCGTCTTCCGGTTCGCGCTCGACGACGCCGATCCGCGCGCGCGGCGCCTCGAGCGGGGTGTCGCATGGCGCGGGCGCGTGCTCGGCCTCCCCTATGGCGACCAGGGCCTGCTGATCGCGCGGCGCTTCTATTGGACGCTGGGCGGCCATCCCGCAATTCCGCTGATGGAAGACGTGGCGCTCGTCCGCCGCATCGGCCGCCGCCGCCTCGTCGCCCTCGGCCACGCGGCACTCACTTCGGCCGCGCGCTACCGGCGCGACGGCTGGCTGCTCGGGCCCGCGCGCAGTCTCGCGCTCGTCTCGCTCTATTTCCTGGGCGTGCCGCCGCGTCTGCTTGCGCGGCTCTACGGGCGCTGACGCCATGCGGCGCGCCGTGCAGCGGCATCTCGTCATCTTCGCCAAGGAGCCGCGCTTGGGCGCGGTGAAGACGCGGCTTGCGCGCGATATCGGCGCCGCGGCTGCGCTGCGCTTCTACGAGAAGACGCTGCGCGCGCTCGTCGCGCGCGTCGCCCGCGACGCGGGCTGGCGCACTTGGCTCGCCGTGACGCCCGACGCGTTCGGGCCCGCGGTACGGCGGCAATGGCGCTTTCTGCCGCGTGACGTGGCCGTGATCCCCCAAGGGGCAGGCGATCTCGGCGCGCGCATGGCGCGCGCGTTCGCTGCATTGCCGCCCGGGCCCGCATTGCTCGTCGGCAGCGACGTCCCCGCGATCACGCGCGCGCACATCGAAGCGGCGTTCGCAACCCTCGGCCGCCACGACGCCGTGTTCGGCCCGGCCGAGGATGGCGGCTACTGGCTCGTGGGCCAGCGTCGCCTGCACGGGCTGCCGCATCTCTTCCGCCACGTGCGCTGGTCGAGCCCGCACGCGCTGGCCGATACGCTCGCCAATCTCGCGCCCGGCCAGACCCACGCGCTCGTCGCCCGCCTCGCCGACATCGACGATGGTGCGGCGTACGCGTCCTTCAGAGCATGCCGCTAGCCCGGATTTCTCACGGATATGTAGGTGACGCCGGATTTTGGGACGCGCGAGGGCTTGCGGGGTTTGTCGGAGGCTAGACTGGGCGTGGGGGCACGGCGTCGGTGCTTGGAGCGGCGCG